>Ga0210407_10000040_pt1 | contig 187490 bp, 159 predicted proteins | sample IncBWC27MmetaG_FD_150860 | JGI IMG/M metagenome (GOLD analysis project Ga0210407, IMG submission 150860) | Forest soil microbial communities from Barre Woods Harvard Forest LTER site, Petersham, Massachusetts, United States - Inc-BW-C-27-M | ecosystem: Environmental > Terrestrial > Soil >... | reverse complement strand
CTGTGGGGTTTGCGGAAAGACAATACGGAGTTTCCGGTCGAGATCAGCTTGAGCCCCCTGGAAAGCGAGGAAGGAATTCTGGTGACGGCAGCCATCCGGGACATCAGTGTGCGCAAAGCCGTGGACAAGCATCTGGTCGAGACGGCCAGGGAACTGACCGTCAAGCACCGGCTCCTCAACGCCGTGGTCGAGGGGACCACGGACCTCATTTACATCCGGGATTTGGAAAACCGCTTCACACTGGCCAACAGCGCATGCGCAAAGGTCTTCCGGCGAAGCGTAAACGAAGTGTTGGGAAGCAGCATGCGCGATCTTTTGCCCAACGACAGCTACGACGCGGTGGCAAAGAGCGACCAGGAGATCGTGCGCGGCGGCGTCCCCTGCACGCTCGAGGAAATTGCCGAGATTGACGGTGTCACCCGGCTGTTTCTGACCACCAAAGGCCCGTACCACGATGCCGACGGGAAGATCATCGGAACGATTGGAATTTCGCGGGAAATCACGGAGCGGAAGAAAGCCGAAGAGCACCTGGTGAAGATGGTGGGGGAGCTGAGGCGGTCCAACGAGGAACTGCAACAATTCGCCTATGTGGCATCACACGATTTGCAGGAGCCGCTGCGCATGGTCGCCAGCTACACGCAGCTCCTGGCCAAACGCTACAAAGGGCGCCTGGACTCCGAGGCCGATGAGTTCATCGCCTACGCGGTAGACGGGTCCAACCGCATGCAAGCGTTGATCCATGACCTGCTTGCCTATTCACGGGCAGGCACAAACGGAAAGGCGTATCAAGCGATTTCCAGCGAAAAGGCGCTGCTCGAAGCGCTTTCTAACTTGCGGGTATCCATTCAAGAGAGCGGTGCGGTGGTAACTCACGATTCTCTGCCGGCCATCACCACGGACGATGCGCAATTGGTCCAGGTCTTCCAGAATTTGGTCGGGAACGCCATCAAGTACCGCCGCGCCGAAGTTCCTCGCGTACACGTTTCTGCCGCAAAAAACGGCGGCCAGGAGTGGAACTTTTCCGTGCAAGACAATGGCCTGGGAATTGATCCTCAGTATTTTGACAGGATTTTCATCCTCTTCCAGCGCCTGCACGGGCGAGAGGAGTTCAAGGGTACAGGAATCGGATTGGCCATTTGCAAAAAGATTGTGGAACGGCTGGGCGGAAGGATCTGGGTCGAGTCGCAACCCGAAAAGGGCTCGACCTTCTATTTTGCCCTGCCAGAAAGAGACGAGAAATGATGGAATCGATTGGAACGGGTGCAGTGCCTCTGGAAGTTCTGCTGGTGGAAGATAGTCCCGGGGATGTCCGGCTCACGCGGGAAGCGTTCAAAGACGCAAAAGTGCATATTAACTTGAACGTCGCGACGGATGGCGCAGAAGCAATGGCGTATCTGGCGAACGAGGGAAAGTACGCCAATTCTCCCCGCCCGGACCTGATCCTGCTCGATCTGAACCTGCCCAGGAAAGACGGCCGGGAGGTGTTGGCGGAACTCAAGGAGAGCCCGACGCTGAAGTGTATTCCAGTGGTTATCTTGACCACGTCCGCGTCCGAGACGGATATCCAGGGGAGCTATCAGCACCATGCGAACTGTTACATCACCAAGCCAGTGGACCTGGAAGGGTTCCTGAAAGTGGTGAAGAGCATCGACAGTTTCTGGCTTTCGGTGGTCAGGCTGCCACGTGTAGCGCGCACATGAACGACAAGGCCCTCCAAGTTCTTCTGGTTGAGGATAACGCGGGAGACGCCCGTTTGCTGCGGGAGATGTTCAGCACGGAAGCGCCGGGAAGTTTCGAATTGACGCACTTGCTGCGCATGAGCGACGCCTTGCTTCATCTGGGAAAAGGCGGAGTGGACGTAGTGCTCTTGGACATGGGACTGCCGGACGCGCATGGCCTGGATACCGTGCGGCAGGCCCACGCGATGGCCCCAAGCATCCCGCTGATTGTGCTGACGGGCCTGGACGACGAGGCACTGGCCGCCGAAGCCATGAAGGAAGGCGCGCAAGACTATCTCATCAAGGGGCAGATCGAAAATCGCGCGCTGCCTCGGGCGCTTCGCCATGCCATCGAGCGTCACCGTATGCAAGCGGAAAGCGATCTGATCCGTACCAATCAGATGCAGTTCAAGGATGAGTTCCTCTCCCATGTGTCGCACGAGCTGCGCTCGCCGCTGACGGCGATCTACCAGTTTGTGACCATCCTTCTGGACAAGCTGGCCGGCGAATTGAATGTGGAACAACGCGAGTACCTGGAGATCGTGTTCAGGAATGTGAAACAACTTCACGCGATGATTAATGACTTGCTGGAAGTCACCCGCATGCAGGCGGGGAAACTGCAGATCGACCTGCAACAAACTTCAATTTCAGACGCAATCGTTTACGCCGTCGACACACTGCAGGGGGCTGCGGCTGCGAAGGGAATCACCCTCACTTCAGAAATCGAGCACCACTTGCCGCCGGCTTGTGGCGATCCAACCCGCATCCGGCAGATTCTGATCATCCTGCTCGACAACGCCATCAAGTTCACGCCGGCAAACGGAGCGGTGAAGGTGAATGCCGGAGTTTCCGAGGAAGATTCAAATCTCCTGCTTCTGGAGGTATCAGACACGGGATGTGGGATCAGCGCGGAGATGACCGAGCGAATTTTTGAGCGGTTGTTCCAGACAGAGGATCCGGCTTCGGCAGGCCGCAAAGGCCTGGGGCTGGGGTTGTTCATTTGCAAGGAACTGGTAACGCGACAGGGCGGCCGAATCTGGGCCGCCAGCACACTGGGAAAGGGCACCGTTTTTTTCGTGACCTTGCATGTTTTCTCGCTGCCTAACCTGATTGCCCCGGCTCTCAAGCGGGAAAGGCAAACGCAAGGTCCCATCACACTGGTAGTGACGGAGATTGGTTCACAGACTGGCTGGCTATCCGAGGAGGTGCGCGCCGAACAGTCCAAGGTTGTGCGCGAAGTTTTGCAACGGTGCATGCACGCCGACCTGGACATTCTTTTGCCCAAGGTGGGCCCGGCGGGAGCGACGGAACTCTTCTTCCTTCTCGCGATTACCGACGAAATCGGCGGTGCGGCGATTGCCAAGCGGATTCAGGAACGATTGGACGAATACGAACACACACAGAAAGCGGGCCTGACGATTTCGACCTCCTATCGCTCGGTTGATGCGATCAAACGGTATTCGAACGAATCGATGAAAGATTTTGTGGAAAAAGTAGCCAGTCAAATTCAGGAACTGATGAACGAGGAAATCTTGGCGAGGATGGTAAAAAATGGGTAATAAAAAAATTCTTATCGTGGATGATGATCCGGACGTGCGCCTGGGCCTGAATGTGCGCCTGAAGGCAAATCACTACGACACGTTCTTTGCGGGCGATGCGCTCTCCAGCATGACAGAGGCGCGAAAACACGAGCCGGACCTGATTATCCTGGACCTGGGACTGCCGGCCGGCGACGGGTTCGTGGTGATGGAGCGCCTCAAGGCTATTCCCGCTCTCGCGGTGATTCCCATTATCGTCGTTTCCGCCCGCGACGTTTTGGCAAACAAAGAGCGCGCATTGAAGGCTGGGGCGAAAGCCTATCTCCAAAAACCCGTGGACAACGCCGAACTTCTGAAGGTGATCCGGAGGGCGTTGGGAGAACCGGCATTGACGACCAAAGCCGTCGTGCATGACCTGGGGTCGCTCTAAGAAGGAGCGAAACCGCGTGCGCATCGACAGAGGAGGTTTTCCCCCGGCAATTCACGGGTGAAGGAATGGAGTGCAGCGGCGGAGGCGCCGGAAGCGTGGAACGCAGTATTACCGAGCAGTGCGCTACAGGAACACCCGGGAAGCGCAAGCAACCGCGAACTGACAGTACCTCCGTGTGCAGCAACCAAAATGGAACATGGTTGCTCTTTTGAGCGAGAGAGAAGCCGACTTGCCCCCTGAGCCGACGAGGGAAGCTGGACAACGGATCCTATGCTTCTTAAGGCATCAAAAAAACACTAATAGTCACGGAAGTGACTCATTTAGGGCAGTTTTGCAAACCGTTATAGCGAACTATAGGTGAGTGAATACTGCGACGAAACTCTTTGCCATTTGTTGCAAGCGGGATTACGGCAACTGCCGGCTAGATCGATGAAACGAGAAAGTGACTCACGGAGGACGTAGTGGGCGAATCTGGAATTTTTGTGCACGGCCCAAGAGAAAGCGAGGACGCTGCCGGAAAGGAAACTGTGGCGGACATTCTCGAACGTGAACTGCAACCGGTGATTGCCGACTGGCTTGCTCGCGTGGAGTCGGAGCCAGACCTGGCTTGCATTCCGTTGAGCTATGAAGACCGCACGGGCCATCTTCCTCATCTTCTGCATGATGTGATTGCGCGATTGCGCCTGGAAGACGGAGCGAATGCTTCAATCTCGAAAGCCGCGGCCGAGCACGGAAATTTGCGGCGTAAACAAGGCTACACGGTGGCGATGGCCGTGGAGGAATCCCGCTTACTGCAGGTCACTATTTTCTCAACCCTGCACAAAAACGCGACCAGCCTGGAATTCAGCCGGTTGCTTCCTGACGTCGTGACGATTGCCGACGAAGTGGACGCGCAGTTGAAGGAGCAGATGCTCCGATTCATGGCCGCGGACGCGACAAAGGTGGCCAAAGGCAGGTAAACCGTTTTTGGAAAATTAAGTCGGATGCCAAACAGGAGCCGGGAACCGTGAAACCAAAGACTGCGAGAGAGAGTGACGCCTGCGTGTTGGTAATCGGAGATGAGACGGGCGAAATGGCTGGAATTTTGGAGAAGTTGGGCTCGGCCGCGGACGAAAGGGTCCGCATAGAGCGGGTCGACGAACTTTCCAGCGGAATCGATCGGTTGCACACCGGGGGAGTTCGGGCGGTTGTGCTGGACCTCACATTTCCCGGTGGCGATGGCGTGGAGACGTTCGACAAGCTTTTTCAAGCGGCACCGCAGGTGCCGATTCTGGTGCTGAGCCGGGCCGATGCGGAAGAAACGGCGAGGGAAACGGTAAAGCGCGGGGCTAGGGATTTTCTGGTGAAGAGTTCCTCCGACGGCTATCGGCTAAACCACGCGGTGCGTACCCTATTGGATAGCCGTGCCGCGGAAGCAACGCGTTTGGAAAACGAAGTCGCCAATCTGACGCTGGACGCCATCGGAGAGGGAGTGCTGCGCACGGATTCACAGGGCAACGTAAGCTATCTAAATCGGGTCGCAGAAAAAGTGACGGGGTGGTCGCGAGAAGAGGCGCAAGGGCGTCCTGCGGCGGACGTGCTCAGGCTGATCGATGGGGCCAGCCGCGCGTCGGTTGACACTTCCCCGGAAGCCGCAGCGCAAGAAAACGAGACTGCGGGCTGCTTGACCAACGGTACAAACTGCATTCTGGTTCGACGCGATGGCTTCGAAATTGACATCGAAAGTAAAACGACTCTGATTCGAGAGCACGGCGAAAGGGTAACCGGCACAATTGTGGCTTTTCGCGACGTCAGCGCGGAACGTGCCAGATCCCTCGAAATGTCTCACCTGGCGCAACACGATGCCCTGACCGATTTGCCGAACCGGGTGCTGTTCTACGACCGGCTCGCGCAGGCGATTTCACTGGCGGAGCGCCAGGACAAACTACTGGCGGTGATGTTTGTGGATTTGGATCACTTCAAAAAGATCAACGACTCACTGGGCCACGATGTTGGCGACAAACTGCTGCAGTCGGTAGCCGAGCGATTGAAGGCGTGTGTCCGGCGGTCGGACACTATCGGCAGGCTAGGCGGGGACGAATTCGTGGTACTCCTCTCCCAAGTTGAGCATGCGGAAGACGCCGCCATTAGCGCTCGAAAAGCCCTTCGGGCGTTAACGGCGCCGCATAGAATCGACGGCAAAAGCCTCGATCTCAACGTGAGTATAGGGGTGAGTACCTATCCGAGTGACGGCCAAGACGCGGATAGTTTGGTGAATCGAGCGGATAATGCAATGTACGAAGCCAAGCAACGCGGCCGGAATAACTATCAGTTCTTCCGCCACGAGATGCATGCGCGATTGGCCGACCGACAGTCGCTGGAAGCGGATTTGCGCTGTGCGCTGGGGCGGAACGAGTTTGTGTTGCACTACCAGCCGAAACTTAATCTTCAGACAGGGCACATCACGGGGGTGGAAGCACTGATCCGCTGGCTGCACCCCCAGCGAGGATTGATCTATCCGGAGAAGTTTGTGCCCCTCGCGGAAGAGTGCGGATTGATTTTGGGTATCGGACAGTGGGTGCTGCTGGAAGCTTGCAATCAGGCTCGGGCCTGGCGTGATGAGGGTCTTGGGGATGTGCCGGTCTCGGTCAACGTGTCCGCGACCGAATTTGGCGCCAAGGATTTTCTTTCAGGGGTACGGGCGGTGTTGATTACAACGGGAGTGGAGCCGAGGAATCTGGAGCTGGAACTGACCGAGAGTGTGCTGATGCATGACGCGGAGGCCGCTGTCGTGACACTGGTCAAGCTGAAAGCCATGGGCGTGCAGGTGGCCATCGACGACTTTGGCACCGGGTATTCCAGTTTTACTTATTTGCGGCGTTTTCCATCCGATGCACTGAAACTCCATCATTCTTTTGTGCAAGAGATTGCGGTGGACCCGCGTGACGCCGCCATCGTGAGCGCGATGATCAATATCGGCAAGAGTCTCAAGCAGCGAATCATCGCGGAGGGTGTGGAGACCAGTACGCAGCTGCGATTCCTAAGGCACCACGGGTGCGGGGAAGGACAAGGCTATTATTTCAGCCGCCCGGTTGCAGCAGAGCGGGTGGCGAACCTCTTTAAGGTCGGCATTCTGGATGGAGTAGTCCATTAGCGATGAATGGAGGTTGCCCTCAGCAGGCGCCACGGCGTAGCCCACCTTCCGGCTTTGCCGCGTAAAATTTTTGGCCAACTATCGAGTAGTTCTGTTTAGGACCAGCGGTAAGTCTGCCGCTCTTGAATTTGCCGTCCAACGTGCAATACTAGGAACCCCCTTCCGAAATTGTCCTCTTGGGATACGACTGCCCTCTTCAGTCAAATTGTTGCTGGAGCATGGGCAAACTGTATGAACAAGAGATCCATCAAGGTACTGCTGCTCGTGGAAGATAACCCCGCGGATGTGCGGTTACTCCGCGAGATGTTCCGCGAACAGAGTTCGCTGCGTACGGAATTGACGCAGGTGGAAACCATGCGCGACGCCGAGGAGCATCTTGCGGGGTGTGCCACTGATATTATTTTGCTCGATCTCGGATTACCCGACGCACAGGGACTCGAATCCATCCGCCGGGTCCGGGCCGTCGCGCCCAAGGTCCCTTTGGTGGTCCTGACCGCGTTGGACGACGAGTCCATGGCCGCACAAGCTTTGCAAGCAGGCGCCCAGGACTATCTCATCAAAGGTCAAATCGATGCCCGCGGTCTTCTTCGAGCCTTGCGCTACGCCGTCGAGCGCAAAAGCATGCAAGAAGAGTTGTTCCGGGAAAAGGAACTCGCCCAAGTCACGCTCAACTCCATCGGCGACGCCGTTATTTCCACGGACCTTTCTGGAAATATCAATTTCCTCAATCTCGTTGCAGTAAGGATGACGGGCTGGACGCAAGCCGAAGCGGCGGGCAAACCCATGCGTGACGTTTTCCGCGTCCTGGACGCCACCAGCCGTAAGGCCACGCCGAATCCAATGGAAATGGCCATCCGGCAAAACCATACCATCCACCTGCCGTCGAACTGCATCCTCATCCAGCGTGACGGCTCTGAAATTTCGATTGAAGATTCCGTCGCCCCCATCCATGATCGCCAGGGCCAGGCCGCGGGGGTGGTAATCGTATTCCGTGATGTGAGTTCGACCCAGACGATGGCTGTGCAGTTGGCCCATACGGCCCATCACGACTTCCTGACCGGTTTGCCAAATCGCAAGCTCCTGAACGACCGGGTCAGCCAGGCGATCCTCTTGGCATCCCGCAGCATGAAAAAAGTCGCGGTGCTGTTTTTGGATTTGGACGGCTTCAAACACATCAATGATTCCCTGGGACATTCGATCGGCGACAGAGTGCTTCAATCCGTCGCAAAACGTCTCGTGGATAGCGTGCGCGACTCAGACACGGTCAGTCGGCAGGGCGGGGACGAATTCATTGTGCTGCTCTCCGAAGTCGAGAGTTTGGATAGTGCGGCAACTACAGTGAAGAGATTATTACAAGTAGGGACCGAGCCCCACGCCATCGACGAGCACGACCTGCACGTCAGTGCTTGTATTGGGGTGAGCATCTATCCCGATGACGGCCTGGATGTGGAGACGCTAATCAAGAACGCGGATACGGCCATGTACCAGGCCAAGGAGAATGGGCGTCAGAGCTACCAGTTTTTCAAGCCGGCCATGAATGTTCGCGCCGTGGAGCGGCAATCTATCGAGGGGAGTTTGCGGCGGGCTCTGGAACGCCAGGAATTTGCGGTGCATTACCAGCCGAAGATCAATTTGCATACCGGACAGATTTCCGGCGCGGAAGCACTGTTGCGATGGACACACCCCACTCGAGGAACAGTCCCTCCGGCCCAATTCATTCCTGTTGCCGAGGACTGCGGTTTGATTCTGCCGATTGGCAACTGGGTTCTGCGCGAGGCGTGTAAGCAGGCCCGGACCTGGATGGATACCGGACTGCCCTTGGGAGCGATGGGAGTGAATATTTCCGCGGTGGAGTTCCGGAATGAGGGCTTTCTGGAAGGAGTCTTCATCATCCTCAAGGAGACTGGCTTGGATCCAAAGTTTCTGGAACTGGAGTTGACTGAAAGTGTTCTCATGAAGCGCCCCGAGTTGACCGCATCCATTCTGCAGGCACTCAGGGCGGAAGATGTACGAGTTGCGGTGGATGACTTCGGCACGGGTTATTCCAGCCTGAGTTATCTGCAGAAGTTCTCGATCGACGCCCTCAAGATCGATCAGTCGTTCGTCCGTCGAATCACCACCGCTCCCGACGAGACAACCATCGTGACCGCGGTGATTAGCATGGCGCGTAGCCTCAAGTTGCGGGTCGTTGCGGAAGGTGTGGAGACCGTGAAAGAGTTGGAATTTCTTCAGGCTCACCAATGTGACGAGGCGCAGGGGTACTATTTCAGTCGACCGGTTCCACCCGAGCAGTTCGCCCATTTGCTCGAAACCGGCATATCAGAAACACTCCGCCGGTGATTCCTGAGTTGGCATTCTTTTCGGAGGGAATACTGGTGGCCTGGGTGGACTTGAACCACCGACCTCGCCCTTATCAGGGGCGCGCTCTAGCCACCTGAGCTACAGGCCCACTCAACTGTGGCAACAACTCTTTCTACTTTACCGTACCCCACAAATCCTGGCAATTCTCCTCCAGGAAATTGTCCATGGCATTTGCCCTACTTGTAGGGCCTGCCTTCACGCTCGAAGCGCTTTCAGCTCCACTCCCTCTGCCAGCAACGCGTTCCGCACAGCCTTCGCAATGCGTTCGGCCCCCGGCGTATCCCCGTGGATGCAAATCGTCTGCGCTTCCACCGCCACGACCGTTCCTTCGCGCGTCAACACGCCGTGCCCATCCGCAATCCGGACCGCTTGTTCCGCAGCTTTCTCCGGGGCATCCAACAGCGCATCCCGGAATTTCCGTGCGCGTAAACCGCCATCCTTCTCGTAGCGCCGGTCCGCGAACGCTTCTGCCGCCGCGCGAAATCCTGCCGCGCGAAACTCTTCCAACATCACCGATCCCGCCAACCCCACCAGCACCACATCCTGCCGCCATCGCCGCACACCCTCCGCAATCGCGCGCGCCAGCGCCGCCTCCTTGGCCGCCAGGTTATACAAAGCCCCGTGCGGTTTCACGTGCGTCACAACCGCTCCGCACTTCTCCGCGACGTTCGCGAATGTCGCCACCTGCCGGTAAATCGACTCCCGAATCGCCTCCGCACTCAAATCCAGCGCCACGCGTCCGAAATTTTCGCGATCCTCATAGCCCGGGTGCGCTCCCACCGCAACGCCATGCCGCAGCGCCTGCTCGATCGTTGCGCGCATCATCTCTTCATCGCCCGCGTGCCCGCCGCAAGCCACATTCGCCGACGTCACAAACTTCATCAGGGCTTCCTGGCTGCCGTCCGCCAGCATTTCCGGCAGTTCGCCCATGTCACAATTTAAATCCACTCGCTTCATGCGAACAGCCGCTCTTCCGACTCCAGCAACTCCTGCTGCTCGATCCACTCCTTCCGTGCCGTCGCGAACGACACTTCCTCAAATCGAATCGTATCCCGCGGCCGCAACTGGCCTACGGAGTGCAAATCCGCCCCTATCACGTTGGCAATCTTCGGATACCCGCCCGTTGTCTGCTGCTCCACAAACAATAAAATCGCTTGCCCCGAGGGCGTCACTTGAATCGCTCCGACCGGCGTGCCTTCGCTGATCATTTCTGCTTTCCCCCGCGCCGCCAGCCACGGCCCGTCCAGCCGCAGCCCAATCCGGTTCGATTCCTCGCTGACCACAAACTCGCCGCCCAGGAACGCTCTCCGCGCTTCTTCCGAAAACCAATCAAGTTGCGAACCCTGCGTCACCCGCAGTTTTTTCCCCGGCTTCAGAGCCTCCAACACTCCTGCCCGCAGTTTCCGCTGGCGGATCTTTTTCTCCAGCCTCCCGATCTGCAGCACGTCGCCCTTGCGTAACGCCCGTCCCTCCCAACCTCCCAATCCGCTCAGCAGGTGTGTCGAGGCGCTCCCCAGAAAATCCACGACGTCAATTCCGCCTGCCACGCAGAGATAACACCGCGCATAGTCCCGCGTTGCTCCAAACGCCACACGTTTCCCGGGCAGAATCGCGTGCGGCCTCCACAGTTCCAGCGCTTTGCCATCTATCTGCGCGCCAAAGTTCGCGCCCGCCAGGCAAATTACCGCTCCATCGGGGAACAAAAACGTTCCACCGGTCAGTGTCATTTCCAGTGCTGGCGTGTCCGGAGGATTCTCCAGTAGCAGATTCCCCAACCGCAGCGCCACAGCGTCTGCCGCACCAGACGCCGAAACCCCCAGCACGCCAAATCCCTGGCGCCCGAAATCCTGCACCGTCGTCTGTAATCCCGGCGCTTCCACTACCAGCAGGCTCATGCTCGTCTCGCCGCCAGAAACTCCGCCCGTGTTATCGGCCGGAACTTTACGTGATCTCCAATCGCAATCAGTCCCATCGGCTCGCGCTCTCTCCGGAAAAGTTCCAGCGGCGTTCTTCCGATCAATCGCCATCCGCCCGGCGTTCCAAATGGATAAATCGCCGACTGCCGCCCCGCGATTCCTACGCTCCCTGCCGCCACTTCTTTCCGCGGCGTCTCCAATCGCGGCACCGCGATCTCTTCCGCCAGGTCTCCCAGATAGGCAAAACCCGGCGCAAAACCCAAAAAGTAGGCGTGATACGTCGGCGCGATGTGCAGCTCCACCACCTTTTCCGCGGTCAGTCCGCGCTGGGCCGCCACCCATTCCAGATCCGGCCCAAACTCTCCGCCGTAACACACCGGCACTTCCACCAGGCGCGGTTGCGACGCCGGTATTTTCTTTGCTCTCTTTTCCAGCTCAGAGATTTTTGCCTGAACTTCGGCGTGATCCACAGCGGCCGCGTCAAATGTGATCAGCAGGGAACAGTATGCTGGCTGGATATTCCGCAGCCAGTTGACCGGCTCCCGCTGCAACAGCCTCACCAATCGCGCCACGCGTTCGTGCGCGGCCGCGCCGATCTCTTCACCCAGATAAATCAGCAGTGTCTGGTCGCTGGCGGCTTGAAATCGCACTCCGCTCTCTCCAGGTTTCCGCCCGCTCTACTGGACGAATCCGATATTCGCTCCCGGCATCGGCGCACCCTCCGGCCCCTCTTTGATCGGCCCGTATGCCGCCTCAAAGCGCTTAATATTTTCTTCCAGAGCTCGCATGATGCGCTTCGCGTGCCCGGGGCTCACAATCACGCTGCTCAACAGCTTTCCCTGTGTTCCATTTGGGAAAATGTACACAAAGTTCAGCGTGAACTCCTCCGCATGGTGCTGGATCATCACCAGGTTGCTGTACAGCCCCTGCATTTCCTTCTCGTCCGCTTTGATCTGCACCTGCCCCGGCGGTACTTGCTTCTCATCCATGTTCTTCTCCCAAAAATTCCTCTCCCAAAGTACCATAGCCCAACCCCGGCCATTCCAGGTTCCAGAGTCTTCAATCTAGCGCTGATCTTTTAAGTCAGCTCTTGTCCTATCTCCTCATCTTGGTGCCTTCTGTGTTCCGATTCTGGACTCTACGTTAACTCTTTTCCGCATCTCCGCGGACAAGTCCTATTGACATCCGGCCTAGTTAAGCCTAATTTATAAGAGAAGTTAACCATAGTTAATACGGTCCATGTCCGACATCTTCTCCAAGCGCTTTTCCACCGCCCCGCCCCTTCCCGCCGATACGGCGGAAACCTCCGCCTGGCGCCGCGCCCTCACACTCCCCTCGCTGCCGGAATCCCACCGCAGCGTCCCGGTCGCCCACAACGCCCACTGGTTCCGCAAAATCCTGGCTTTCGCCGGCCCCGGCTATCTCGTCGCCGTCGGCTATATGGACCCCGGCAACTGGGCCACCGATATCGGCGGCGGTTCGAAGTTCGGCTACACGCTCCTCAGCGTCGTGCTGATCAGCAACATTCTTGCGATGTTTCTTCAGGCTCTCTCCGCGAAGCTTGGCATCGTCACCGGACGCGACCTCGCCCAGGCCTGCCGCGACCACTACTCCCGCCGCATGTCCATTTTTCTCTGGGTCGCCTGCGAACTCGCCATCGCAGCCTGCGATCTGGCGGAAGTCCTCGGCTCCGCCGTCGCGCTGAATCTCCTCTTTCACATCCCGCTGCTCATCGGCGTTTTGCTCACCGCGCTGGACGTCCTCATCGTCCTGGCCCTGCAGGGCCGCGGCTTCCGCCTCATCGAAGCCTTCGTCATCACCCTTATCGCCAGCATCGGCCTCTGCTTCGCCTACGAAATCTTTTTCGCACACCCTGTGTGGCGCGAAGCCGCCTATGGCTTCATCCCTCGCGCCGAAATCCTGCGCAATAAGGACATGCTCTACATCGCCATCGGCATCTTGGGCGCCACAGTGATGCCTCACAACCTCTATCTGCACTCAAGCATCGTGCAGACCCGCGCCTTCGGCCAGCAGAAATCCGAGAAGCGCGAAGCTTTGCGTTACGCCGTCCTCGATTCCACCGTCGCCCTCTTTTTTGCTTTGTTCATTAACGCCGCCATCCTCGTCCTCGGCGCCGCCGCCTTCCACTCCCGCGGCCTCGGCGAAGTCGCCGACATCGCCCAAGCCTACAAGCTCCTCAGCCCGGTCCTCGGCGCCGGCCTGGCCAGCACTCTCTTCGCCTGCGCCTTGCTCGCCTCCGGGCAAAACTCCACCCTCACCGGCACGCTGGCCGGCCAGATTGTCATGGAAGGTTTTCTCGATATTCGCCTGAAGCCCTGGCTGCGCCGCCTGATCACTCGCGCCATCGCCATCATTCCCGCTGTGCTCGTGATCGCCATCGCCGGGGAAGGGAAGCTCACCGCATTGCTGATCCTCAGCCAGGTGATTCTCAGTTTTCAGTTGCCCTTCGCCGTGATTCCGCTGGTGCAATTCACCAGCGAGCGCGCCAAGATGGGCGATTTCGTTAACTCCCGCGCCACCACCGTCATCGCCTGGTGCGTCGCAGCCGCGATACTCTTCTTCAACGGCGAACTCCTCTGGCTAATCCTCCGCCCCGCATAAGCGGCAGCTTCCGTTGTAGGGCCCGCCTTCTGAGACGAGCCGCTCTTTCGCATTAAACCCTTCCAACCAACTCAGCTCCTGCTTCCGGTCCAGGTCCATCTATGCGAAACTTTCTGCGGTAAATAAAAAATGCCCACCTCTCCCAAGAAATCGAAAAGACCCACGAAAATTCTTCTAGGTTTGGTCATTGTTCTTATCCTTGTTTCGATCGGCCTGGCCGCCCTGCACGAACCTCCGTGGAGCGTCCCCCTCGAAGACAAACTCCGCAAAAACCCTCTCCCCGCCAACGACGCCAATCTTAACGCCGCTAAACCCATCTACAACGAATACTGCGCCAACTGCCATGGTGACACCGGCAAGGGCGATGGCCCCGACGCCATGATGTACGACCCTGCTCCGAGCGATCTGGCCGAGCCCAAGCACATGAACCACCTCACCGACGGCGAAATCTTCTACCAGATCACCCAGGGCCGCAAACCGATGCCCTCCTTCCGCAAAAAACTAACCGAAGACCAGCGCTGGCAACTCGTAATCCTCGTCCGCACCTTCGCCGCCACACCTCCCGCCCCGGCAAAATCTCCCGAACCTCCAGCTCCTAAAAAGTCCGAACCTTCTACAAAAAAGTAATAGCCGGTCCAAAGACCGGCCATTGAGGCTCCCGGGAGAGAATTCAGGCTAATTCAGGAATCGGGCGCGCAAGGGCCGCGGAACCAACGGGCATATATCGTCGGTTGTTCCGAAGACTCTCTTGCGGACGGAGGCGATCGCGTCGTACGCGAGATCCCGTAAAGCTCGCGGCACCAAACTCAAAAGCGTGGCGCAGAGGAACCACAGGCCTCCCAACCGCTTCAGGACGTAAATCACCGCCGCCGATCGCGTAAGCACGTTCCTGTTTTCTTCCACGACCACCACGCTGTCTGGAAGTTTGACGCGTATGGGTTCAGCAATGGTCCGTTTGATCTCCTCTCCTTGCAGCGGAGCAAATGAAAACGGGTGTGCCGACTGGTCTTCGCTTAGAACGAAACGCACCAGTCCGTGGCAAAGCCCGCAATGCCCATCATAGAAAATCGGCTGCCCTGCAGGCTTCGGTGATGGGATCCACGCGGGGTCAAATGTGAAGAAATGCAGAAGCAGCATCCCGATCGTGAGATCGGAGAAGTTCACCAGAACCAGCAGGCCCAGGTGCAAACCCACCATCGCCAGCCACAGAAACGGACGCATCCGCCGGAGCAGTGCCAGTGGTGCAAACGACAGTTCCAGGAAGAGCGCCGCCCAGGTTGCTGCTTTCAGCAGCCACATGGGCAGCGCCAACAAAGAGACTCGCAACATCGTGTCGCGCGCCAGCGGATTGCTCAGCACATGCCGTAGCGCCGTTCCATCCACCCACGAAGGGCTGACCAGCTTGCAATATCCGCTGTAGCTGTAAGCCACCGCCATCAAGATCCATGCGGCCGTGAAGATGTCCGCGGGCATTTTCCATGAGTCGGAATCCTCGCTGCTCGAAGACTGCTTCTTACGATTAGAAAGGCTTGGCATCAAGCCGTAAGCCAGCAGCAGCCAACCTATGAAAGGCAGGGAAGGATTGCCGATCAACGGATTTCTGCCATAGAGGCACGCCCACAAATACCAAACCAGAACGGCCATCACCCGATCGAACTTGCCGATCGCCAGCAACAAACTGGAAACCGCAGCCACTAGCAGGCAAACCTGAACGAAAAGCGGAGAGTCCGAAAGGAGAAATATATTGGGAAACAGGCGGAACAAGGGACTCATCGTTCCCTGCGGGAGTACTCCCTGGGAAGAAAAGAGTTCCGCGCCCCAAGGCAAGAGACTAAGAAAGTGGTAAACGAGATACAGGCCAAAAACCACGCGAAAGACAAGAAATTGGCCGCGAGTCCAGCCATTGTTCATTTGCATGGCGGTTCAAACTCCATCGGCAAATCGTCGGCTAGCGTGCCCGCCCGCGTTTCGATGCGAATGCGCGGAGCTCCACGAACTTCCGCCACTGGAATCCCCAGTTCCCTCAGCAGTGGCGCGTCTCCACAAAGGGCATATCGCGAGACGGCTTCAAACATCGGACGCGCGGCAGGATCCGATTGCAGCACCGGCCCGTACGCAAGCACCGCGCCGTACACGTTTCTCCGGTTGTAGGGTCCCCGCAATCCGGTGGTATTTTCCGGACTGATTCTGGTGGAATGAAATGCCCCCGCCTTGTCCGTCCACTCCACATAGAACCGTGACGAATATGTCTCCAGGCCGCGCACCGAAGAGAACACCTTTGGCGCGGGCGATGCCGCTGTTGCCGCCGCCACTCCCTTGAGCACTCGCAGGTGCAGCACGTCCGCCGTCATCTGCAACATCCCCAGCGCCAGCAGTGCGATCACCGGTTTTCTCACGGTTGCAACTCCTCCGTTTTAATCGCATGAACATCGCGCCCGATCAACATCTCCCCAAACTGGAGCTCCTGCGCTGGTTCAAAGCCACACTGAGCATTCCACTCTCGCGGATTCCGGAACGTGCCGAACAGCATGTCCCACACCGGCAGGTCGGAGTAGTTGAAGGAATGGACGCCTTTCTCGTGGTGAATGCAGTGGCTTTCAGGGCGCTGGAACACGAAACCTAACCAGTAAGGCGTGCGAATGTTCCAGTGATAAACGAGTTCGGCAAGTCCGCTGAGCAGGACGCCACCAGCTGCGGCCGCCGGCCCCAGTCCGACGACGAGATACAGGATTGCGCTCGACAACGCGCTGTCCGCCAGAATCTCAAAAGGATGTTTATAAAAGCTTGTGATTACTTCGATGCGCCGCGGGCTGTGATGCACCTGATGAAACCACCGCCACAGGAAATCGCTTTCGTGCCGCCACCGGTGCCACCAATAAAAGAAGAAAGTAATGGCCAGGTAGCCCAGAATTGAGCCGCCGGCGACTCCAAACGCGTCGGCGTTCCAAGGCCTGTGCCGAAGCATCCAGCCGTTCCAGGCCACCCCGGCAATCCACACGGCGCCCACTTGGAATCCGTTCAGGAGCAGTGCGCGCGCCCACCACCCTCGAACCTCCGGCCACTTGCGTCCGCCTCGCCGCTTTTCCACGATCATCATTCCCATCGCAGCCAAGAACACCAGCAAGGGAATCAGAATCACGTTCAGGATTTCTACGATCCTCATGGAAGCAAACCTCCTTGATGAACGCCTATCCCGGCAAAACCATTGGAGACTTATGCCTCTGTCAGCAGAAGCTCATCGAACTTGACTGCAAGAATTTCCAGCGCTTGCGAGCTTCGCTTTTTGTCGCCGCTGGAGAGATAGTCCAGGAACAAACCGACGACGCTACCGACGGCCAGCGTCGCCAGGGCACGACGTTTTGGCTGAGAGATGCGAGCCGGCAGCACCGCCGCCATCATTTCCACCCAACTGCTCACCGCGCCCTCCAGGTACCGTCCATAGCGCGCGGGCTTCTGCAAAGCCAGTCCATGCACCTCAAAGAACAAACGCAGGTAACGCTCGTGCTCCTTCGTGGTGGCCCAGCGCCAGAAGGCCCGAATGATCTGCGATGCGGCATAGCCCCGGCCATTTTCGACGATCGCGGCGAAGTCCTTCTGCACGCGGTCGCGCACCACAATCATGGCCTCGCTGATCAGGGAGTCTTTCGAACCGAAGTGATAGATGAGCAGCCGCGCCTTGCTGCCGACTCTCGCGGCGAGCGGCCGAAGAGAAAGGTCGGCGACACCGTGTTTCAGCATGTATTCGATGGTGGCGTCGAGGAGAACTTCGCGGCGGGGAGGGCTGGCATGCTTCATGTAACGAGTGTTACATGGAACGACCGTTTCAGTCAAGACAAACGGAAAGCGAAACCCGCGGGCGCATTTCCCATTCCCAGCCGATCCATTTTTGGTGCGTTTTCCCTCCGCAATAGCCGGCACAAAAAAAGAGCCGGGCAAAGGCCCATTCAAATTTGGGCCCTGTCCGGCTCATAATTCCAGAATCCGTTCCTTTACTTCCTTTGCCTCGCTTACTTCCTCTACTTTACGGCTCCCAGCGCCGTCGCCACTTCCTTCACGTCCGGCACCACGGGAATGTCGTAATCCTTTTTCCAAGCCACGTTCCCGCCCTTATCAATGATAATGATCGAGCGCCCTGTGATTCCCTTGTCGCCCATGTACATTCCATACTTCTCGCTCATCGCGCCCTTCGGATGAAAATCCGCCAGCAGCGAGTACTTAATGCCCATCTTCTCCGCGTACGCCTTATGCGACCACACGCTGTCCACGCTGACGCCCAGCACTTCCGCATCCAGCGTCTCGAAATTCCGCATGTCGTTCACAAAACACGCATGCTCGTTCGTGCAGGTCGGGCTCCAGTCCAGCGGGTAAAACACCAGCACCACGCGCTTCTTTCCCGCAAAGTCCGAAAGCTTCACATCCTTTTTGTTTTGGTCCTGCAGCGTAAATTCTGGTGCCTTCTGTCCCACGGCAATGCTCATAAACACGTCCTCCGATGCGTTTTAAGTTCCTCCAGCATCTTACCGAATCCCCCGGCTGCCGCCAATCTGCGAGCTTCCACCTGCGCGGCGGGCGCGATACACTCCGCAAAGCAGAATGTGGACGCCGCGCGAATCGCACGCGCGCTTCCCACTGCATCCCCGATATGCTTAGTCTCCAGGAAATAGTCGACCGCTACTCCGCGCTCGCCAAACAAGGTGGCGAGCCTGTCGCCCTCGAAGCGTTCGCCCTCGACCCCGAAGATACCATCAAGCTCTTCACCTCAATCGACGAGGACTACCACATCAGCCGCTTCGTAAAGTTCTCCTTCGACAACGGCCGCCTCTACCTCATCAGCGGCAATCCTTCCACCCACATCCAAATTGACGCCGCTATCCGCGAACTCCTCTGACTTCTCAACGAGGGCAGTTTCTCTCTTCCGCCTGTCTCTGCGCCCTCTACGTTTCCTCTGTGAACTCTGCGTTGAAATCTTCTCTTTTCTTCTCGACCTCAAAAAATCAGCTTCAACGAAAACTGGATCTGCCGTGAATTCCCTGCCGTGCGGCTGATCACGCCAAACCCGCTGCCCAGCACCGTGTTCGACGGCAAACCGAAATTCACCGTGTTGAACGCATTGAAAATTTCCGCACGGAATTCCACCACTCCCAGGTCGCTCTTCCCGCGCTGCCCAAACGGTGTGTTCTTGATCAACGCAAAATCAAATTGCTTGTAACCCGGGGCGCGGAATGTATTCCGCCCCAGTGTTCCGAACTGGCCGACCGGGACCGAGAAGAACGTGAAGTTGTTGTCGCCCAGCCCAAAGTAATCCTCTCGCCTCGTCCGGCTGGTGGAAAAATCCGGCATTGCCACCAAATCGGGCCGGTCCGCTCCCCCCGCTCCCGCGCTCGTCTGCTGCTGTCCCGAATAAACCGAGAATGGCGGCCCGCTCAGAATCGTCGTGACGTTCAACAACTGCCATCCGCGTGTCACATAGCGGCTTACCGGCTGCAGAAAACTCATCTTGTCGAACGGCAGCGTCTGAAACACGCTGACTGAAAACGCATGTTTCACGTCAAATGTGGATACGGCCTTTTCCGCTCGCTCGTCCAGCGGATTCTGCGCAAACGTCTGCAGGATCGCCCCTGCTCCGCCGGGAATTCCGCCCAGCACCGCGCTGGTGTCGTCGATCGATTTTGAAAAGGTATAGCTCGCCGCAAAGTTCAGCCCAATCTTCGCGTTCGTTCCACTCACACTGGTTTGTAGGGCGTTGTAACTTGAATGCGAATCGCTGACCATCACATACTCCGGCCCGAATCCGCTGATCGCACTTCCCGAAGCGTCGAATTGCGTGAAGCGCGCAAACTCCGGGCCTGCCCCGTTGTACCCATTTGGTGCAAAGACTCGCGCCAGATGAATCCCCGCTGTCCCCACATACGCCGCGTTCCACCGCACCCACCCGAAATCGTGTTCCACTCCCGCCGTGTACGTGCCGATGTACCCATTCTTGAAATGCCGCGACATCGCGCTGACGCTCAGGAGTTGCGTTTGATTGCCCGGAGTCAGCGCTTCCAGGTCCTGCTGAAATTTCGCCAGATCAATTGGCGTGTTCGCCGCAACATTGGAAGTGCTTCCCGACGCGAATAACGGCTGCCCGGAAGTCGTAAATGGCTCCGGCACCTGCAACGGCGTAATTACGTTGGAGAAGGGAACCGGCACTCCCAACTGCGCCGTCACCAGTGGCTGCACCACAAACGGCAATCCCCCGGTTACGAAATTGTCCTGCCACAGATTCGGCAGAATCGTGGTGATTGCCCCACCCGCATGCAGCGTTGTCTTCTTCGCCAACGCGTAGTCCACCGCGACGCGCGGCCCCCATCCGTTCCAATCGATGGGATAAATCGGCTGCGGATTGTAGAGAAAGTCCTGCGTCGCCCCGGGGGTCAGAAAATCCGACGGCTTCCCGTCCGGTCCCACCGGCGTGGCCACTGACGTTCTGTGATTCGCTTCCTTGATCCGGCTGTTCAGTTCATAACGCAACCCATAATTGATGCTCAGCTTCTGCGTGGCTTTCCACGTGTCCTGAAAATAAAAAGCGTAGGCCTCTCGTCGCACCGCCGCTGCGTCAAAGCGATTTCCTGTCGGCGTCAGCCGGTAAGGCGCCGTGATCGAGTATAGGTAAGGCGTCGCGGTCAGCAATCCCAGCAGGGAATCCGAATGCGGGAATGGCTGGCCGGGAAGAATGTCGTTCTGCCCGCTGGCAGACGGGATTAACACCGGCGAATACGCCTTGCCTCCTCCAAAGGAGTACCCACCATTCGGATTCGCCCCGAAGACAGAAGTGTCTCGGTTCCACCGGATGTCCACGCCCCACTTGAAGATGTGCCCGCGGTGCGTGTAGCTCATGTCGTGCTTGAACTGAAACACGTTTCCGTACGAACCGAAGATAGATCCGTCCGCCGAATTGAACCCCTCGAAAAGGCCGTCTCCGAACGCCAGCGAAACATCCGTATGGTTGCTCGCAGGAAACACCGGCGTGCTGCGCACATAGTCGAACAATGTCGTCGAACTCAGCTGCGGTGAAAATGTCCTCGCGTAACTCACTGTCGCGTTCCGCTGGTGATCGAAAAACTTCACCGCGAAGCTGGGATCGATCGCCGTCTGGTCCGGATTCGTCGTCGGCCCGTTCACGTTGTTCAGGCTGAAGCGCGTGAACAGCGTTCCCTTGTCCGAGATCTTGTGGTCCACGCGGATCGAAAACTGGTCCGTGTCGGTCACTACTTTTGAGGATGCAGCATAGGTCCGCGCGCCAAACGCCCCCGTCGGATCGTTCGGCAGCGGGTAGCGGGCCAGTAGCGGCGCAATTTCCGGGCTCACCGGCACAAACAGCGTGTCACCCGGCGAAGTCGCCGTCTTCGGAAATGTCGTCGTGTCGATGCCTTTCCTTTCGTCGGCGGTCGGGACCGCAAAAACCTGCGTCGTGCCCAGCACCTGACGGAATCCCGCGTACTCGCCGAAGAAAAACGTCTTCCCGCGCCCGTCGTAAATTCCCGGCAGCGTCACCGGCCCGCCGATCGTCGCGCCGAATTCGTTGCGCACGAACGGGGGAATTCGTCGCGGGTCCAGCGGGTTGACGTGGTCAAAGAAATTCCGGGCGTCAAACGCGGCGTTGCGCACAAACTCAAACGCGCTTCCATGCAGCTGGCCCTTCCCGGATTTCGTCACCACGTTCGTGAATCCCGCCGCGCCCTGCCCGATCTCCGCCGGCATCACCCCGGAATTGGACTGCACCTCGTGAATTGCATCCACGTTGAAATTCGCAAAAGTCGCCCCGCCCAGTTCTGGGTCGGTGGTCGTCCCGCCGTCCATCGCGAATACCGTATCCACCCCGCGCTGCCCGTTGAATGCAAACTGTTGCGTGAAGTTCGCCGCCCCGTTCGAGTCCGTCATTGTGCCCGCGGCCAGCAACAGCAACTTGCTGAAGTCGCGCTCGTTCAACGGTAATCCGGAAACCTCTTCGCTCGAAAGATGCTCGCCGCCTGTCCCCTTCTTTTCCGCTCCCTTTGCTGGACTGGCCGCTGCTACGCCAAGCGTTTGATCCTGCGCCGAGAGGGTCAAATCCAGTTTCGGCGCGTTACCTTCCGCAATTACAACCGGCTTCGCCGCCGTCCAGGTCTTCCCGGCGGACTCCACCGCAAGCGAGTACGTCCCCGCTTCCAGACCCGCAAACACGAATGCACCGTTCGCCGACGTTCGTGCCTCAAACGTCCGATTGCCGGTGCCAGCGCGCAACGAAATTTTCGCGTCCGCCACTGGCGTTCCCGTGGCGTCGCGCAAGATTCCATTCCAGGTTGTCGCGGAATACGAAGAGGGACAAAAAACCAAGGCCACGATGACAAGAGACACCAATAACCGTGTGGATACCGACAGGGCCGCCGACATGGTTGACGATTCTACAGCCTTTTGTGGGAAAGTGACTTTCTATTCAAGTGGCAGCTGTTAAAAAGACATCGTAGCGTCCACCTTCAGGTGGACCAGACCATCCTCAGGTTGGCAACGCTAACCTCAAGCCGGCACTGACTTCTGAAACCGGCCGATCACCGCCTCGTGCTCTTTGCGCAGTTCCGCCGGCAGCCGCTCACCAAACTTCGCCAGAAACTCCCGGCTGTCCGCCAGGTCGTTTTCCCAATTGTCGGCGTTCACCCGGAACAGCTCGTCCAGAGCCTCCGGCGCAATCTTCAACCCGTCCAGCGTCAGCCCCGTCCGCGTCGGCACGTATCCAATCGGCGTTTCCTTCGCTTCGCCGCGTCCTTCCACGCGCTCGAGAATCCACTTCAGCACTCGCACGTTCTCGCCGTATCCCGGCCACAGGAATTTTCCGTCCGCGCCCTTTCGGAACCAGTTCACATGAAAAATCTTCGGCGGGTGCGGAATCTTCTTCCCCATCTCCAGCCAGTGCCCAAAATAATCGGCCATGTTGTAACCGCAGAAGGGCAGCATCGCCATCGGATCGCGCCGCGTCACTCCCACGTCGCCCGTCGTCGCCGCCGTCGTCTCCGAAGCCATCGTCGCCCCGATAAACACCCCGTGCTGCCAGTTGAACGCCTCGTAGACCAGCGGCGCCAGCCGTGCCCGCCGTCCGCCGAAGATGAACGCCGAAATCGGCACGCCCTCCGGCGCTTCCCACTTCGGCGAAATGCTCGGAGATTGCTTCGCCGGCACCGTATAACGCGAATTCGGTTGCGCCGCCACGCCCTTTGAAGGGTCCCACTTCTCCCCGCGCCACGTAATCAATCCTGCAGGCGGCTCGCTGCCGATTCCTTCCCACCAGGGTTCGTTCTCCGGCGTCAGCCCTGTGTTGGTAAAAATCGTGTTGGACTTCAGCGCATCCATCACATTCGGATTGGTTTTCTGGCCCGTCCCCGGCGCCACGCCAAAAAATCCCGCCTCTGGATTAATCGCGTGCAGGTAGCCGTCCGCGCCAATCTTCATCCAGGCGATGTCGTCGCCCACCGTCCATACCTTATATCCCTGGCTCTCCAGCGTGGAGACCATCATCGCCAGGTTCGTCTTCCCGCAGGCGCTCGGAAACGCCGCGGCCATGTACGTCACTTTCCCGCCCGGCGATTCCAGCCCTAGAATCAGCATGTGCTCGGCCATCCAGCCCTGCTGCCGCGCCATGTAGCTCGCGATCCGCAGCGCAAAACATTTCTTTCCCAGCAGCGCGTTTCCGCCGTAGCCCGAGCCAACGCTCCAGATCAGCCGCTCTTCCGGAAAGTGCGCGATCAGCCGCCGCATCGGGTCCAGGTCCCCGATCGAATGCAGGCCCGGGACAAAATCCTTCGAACTCCCCAGCTTGTCCTGCGCCACCTTGCCCATGCGGCACATGATGCGCATGTTCGCCACCACGTAGGGGCTGTCCGTCACTTCCACGCCAATTTTGCTGATCGGCGAATTTACCGGCCCCATGATGTAGGGCACTACATACATCGTCCGACCGCGCATCGCCCCGTCCAGCAGCTTCCCCACCTTAAACTTCGCGCCTTCGGGATCCATCCAGTTGTTCGTGGGTCCAACTTCCTCTTTGTCCGGTGTGCAGATAAACGTCAGGTGTTCGGTGCGGGCTACGTCGCTTGGGTCGCTTCGGTGCAGGTAACAATTCGGGTAAGTTTTCTCGTTCAGGCGGTAGGAGTCGCCCTTTTTCAGCATTTCCTGCAGGATGGCCTGGTTTTCGGTTTCCGATCCGTCACAAAACACAATCTTGTCTGGCTTGGTCAGCCGGGCTGCTTCCTCCACCCAGGCTTCCATTGGCGTTGCCACGGTATTACCCCCAAAAAATTAGTAGGCCGCATCGAAGAATCGAATGGATGCGCCCGATCCGGCCCGTCCTGATCGCGCGGACTTGTATCTGAGACTGGCGGAACACTCGCCTACGGTTCAAACCTGCCCAGTGTATGTTACCGATAACCCCGGAGGCAAGTTCGCCCGTCACCGAGTCGGACAACGTATTGAGGATGCATATAGTCTCTATGTCGAACGCTCATGGCGGAACGCGAACTTCAAGAGTCGGTAGGAAACATAAAACAGCACAAGTAGAACGGACCAGACGGCAGCTATAAACACCATGTCCTGCCAGCGCAATGGCGTACGAACGCCGTATTTGTCGAGAGGCATCCACCAATATTCCACATAAAAATTGAAGGTCATTGAGTAGGCTGCCCAAAGGGTTGTCAGAAAGAATGGAACGCCTAGAAGCGCAGCTGCGACACGTTTGGACATTGGCCCTGGAGTACGCGACGACAAGTTTAGCAAGGCCCGGCTGTTAAGTCCCGCACGCATAACCGGAAACTGGCTCGCATCTCAGCTGAGTCTCACGTTTTTATAGCGTGATCTTGCGACTTGCGTTTCTAAAATCCACCTTACCTGCGGGGGGCCGCGTGTGCGTTTTGGGCAGATCCAAAATAGGTTCCCTGTTCAAGGTCGGCAATAATCCCCGGCTGCTTCGGCCGCCATTCCAGCTTTTCCTCTGTCAGCTTGCTTGATGCAGGGGAGTCCATACCAACGAAGTGTGCGAGCCACCCAAAGTGGTTGGCGGCCTGCTCCTGCGACTTGCCCACAACCGGCAAGTGCAGGCGGCGGCCGATCACGCCGGCAATCTCCCGGAAGGGCACTCCTCATCGCCAACGGCGTGGTAACTCGTTCCTGCGGAACCCTTCTCCAGCGCGAGTCTGTAGAGGAGGGCAGCATCAAGCCGGTGCACGGCTGGCCAGCGGTTCAAACCGTCACCCACGTATGCGGATTCCCCTTTCTCGCGCGCTAGCTTGATTAGAGCCGGAACGAAGCCATGATCGCCGTCCCCATGCACTGATGGAGGAAGGCGCAGCACGGAGACGCGCACGCCACGCGAGGCCAGCGCCGCTGCCGCCTGTTCCGACTTGCGCGGAAAACTGGGAATGGGGGCGTCCCCTTCGGTTGCAAGCGCGCCTTGACGCTGAAGCAGCAAGGTCCCGGAAGTGACGATCAACGGGCGCTCCGAACCCGCGAGCGCACCTCCCAAAGTCTCAATCGCGCGCGCATCCTTCTCGGCGGCGGGCGCGTAGTTCGCGAAGTCGTGGATAAAGGCCATGTGGATTACCCCGTCCGAGGCGGCCGCTCCACTGCGCAAGCTCTCCAGATCTTCCAGCGAACCTCGATGTACCTCGCCTCCTGCGGCGACAATGGTCGCGGCAGCGTCTTGCGAGCGAGCCAAGCCGAGCACCTGATGCCCCGCCTTGATCAATTCCTGAACAACCGCAGAACCGACAAAACCCGTTGCTCCCGTAACAAATACTTTCATACATTCCTCCTTCGCATCGAGTTTTTGGACGAAAGATGTGCCACCACAGGGATCAGTGCGCGGACCGACCTGCCGCTGGGGCGTTGGCGGCGACTGCGTCAAGTTCACGGATGGCGTCCGGAGTCAGTTCCAAAGCGGCGGCAGCGAGATTCTCCCGCAGATGGCTTGTCGAAGACGTGCCGGGGATCAGCAGAATGTTGGGTGAACGATGAAGAAGCCAGGCAAGGGCGACCTGCATCGGCGTAGCTTCCAGGGATGCCGCAACCCGGTCGAGCGTCGAGGATTGTAGCGGGCTGAAGCCTCCCAGCGGGAAGAACGGGACGTACGCTATGCCCTGTTTGGCGAGGGCGTCAATAAAGGTATCGTCACCGCGGCGCGCCACGTTGTAGAAATTTTGGATGCAGACGATTTCCGCGATTTTCTGAGCTTGCTCGAGTTGCTGCGGAGTGACGTTGCTGAGACCGATGTGGCGAATCAGTCCCTGGCTCTTTAACTCCGCAAGTACGGTAAGTGGTTCCTCGATGGAGCCTTCTTTGGGCTCCGAGATCCCGCCAACCCGGAGGTTGACGACGTCGAGGCGATCGACACCGAGGTTCCGGAGATTGTCATGAATGCCATCGATCAGCCCCTGGCGCGAAAGGGCGGGAAGCCATGAGCTGTCTTCGCCGCGGCGGGCGCCCAGTTTGGTTACGATTGTCAGGCCAGCCGGATAGGGATGAATGGCCTTCTTGATAATCTGATTGGTCACATGCGGGCCGTAATAATCGCTGGTGTCGATATGGTTCACGCCGGCGGCGATCGCCTCTTGCAGAACAGCAATCGCGGTGTCAATGTCCCGTGGGGGCCCCCAAACTCCAGGGCCGGCAAGTTGCATCGCGCCGTAGCCCATGCGGTGCAGGCTGTTTGTTGTGCCTGGAAGCGTGAAGGTGCCGCCGAGTTTCGTCTGTTTCATCATTGTGTTTTTCCTCCGATCTTGCGGATCCTTTTTGGTGATTTTTTTGCGTGCGACATAGTAGCTGTTAAAACGACTCTCCTACCATCTCTTCGCTCTTCTTCCAAAGGGCCTCGGCGTTGGCTTGATCCAACGCGTAGGCTCGAACTCCTTCGCTGACCACGGTGATGGTTGCGTTCTCTGGAACAATGTCGCTAACGTGGCAGTTCTCGCAGTAACTAGCGCCGATTTCATCCGCGGAAGCAACTACGCCGGCCCACACAGAAGTCGCGGCACCTTGCGGAATCGTCTTCCACTGGAAAGGCCCTAGGCCTTGCTCAGCACGCTGCGCACTGATCCGATCGGTCAGCTTCTGAATTTCTTCCGCACCGATGTGGCGGCCCAGTTCAGTGTGTATGCCTCCGGGATGCACGGCGGCGGCGCGTACGCCACGGCCGCGATGCCGCTTGTCGAAACCGACGGAAAACAGGATGTTTGCAGTTTTTGACCTGCCATAGGCGACCCATGGATCGTAAGGTGTCCGCTCAAAGTTGGGATCCTGCAGATTCACGTTCGAGTAACGGTGGCCCGCCGAGGACAGGTTGATCACCCTGCCTCCTGCGCGAATCAGCGACGCAATCCGGTTTACCAGGACGAAGTGGCCCAGGTGATTGGTGCCGAACTGCATCTCGAAGTGGTCCGCGGTATTGGTAAACGGCGTGGCCATCACGCCTGCATTGGCGATGACTATGTCAAAAGGTTCACCCTTTTTGAGCAGTCCATCGGCGCAAGCTCGCACGCTCTTCAGATTGGCAAGATCAAGCGCAACCAGCTCGAAACTTCCGCCATTGGCTTCGGCGTTCGTTCGCACCTGAGCGGTTGCCGCTTCGGCTTTCTTTAAATCCCGTGCCGCTCCCACAACGTCTGCTCCATGCGCGACGAGTGAGCGCGCCGTCTCCACGCCCAGCCCAGCCGAAACGCCGGTAACAAAAATCCGTTTGCCGCGCAGATTAATCCCCGACAAAACATCTTCTGTGGTTGAGGTTGCCCCAAATACGTCCACCATTGTGTTCCTCCTTGTACTGGCCCATTTGATTCCGTGCCTACGCCACCGGTATTGACGGGCCGCCGCGATTTCGGTAAAACGGAGAGTGTCTCCGCATACTTAGATATTCGGAGCCTGTCTCCGGTTACATGGATTCGTGCCATGCCTAAGAAACTTCCCCAATCCGCCGCCCGAAAGCCGCGAAGTGACGCGCGGCAGAATCGCGACCGCATTCTGGAAGTGGCCAAGGCGGCGTTCACCCGATCAGGCGCGGATGCCAGCCTGGACGACATCGCCAAGCAGGCGGGTGTGGGGCCGGGAACCTTATACCGTCACTTCCCGACGCGCGATGCCCTGATCGAGGCCGTTTATCACACTGAAGTGGAAAAGCTGGCGGCAGCCCAGAGGGAACTATCTGCGACTCTGCCTCCGATCGAGGCCTTGCGAGCCTGGATGATGCTTTTCGTGGACTACATTGCCACAAAGCAGATCATCGCACCGGCGCTGAAGAGTGTCGTCGGGGGTCCTTCCAGGCTGTACGATTCTTCCCGCGTGAAAACTTCGGGAGCGATCAATGCACTTGTGAATGCGGCTGTGAAGAGCGGCGACATACGCAGTGACCTCGAACCATTCGACCTGCTTCGCGCGCTGATTGGCGTCTCCAACGTAGCTATCGGACCGGACTGGAAGCAAAGCGCCAGGAGACTTGTCGACATCCTCATCACCGGTTCGCGGCCTACCAAGTAGAACCCGGCGGCTCCCATCCCCCCAAGGCCTTCGCCCCGCTGGTGCTATCATCCTTCCATGTACGCGCAAAAATTCCAGGTTGACGTTCTCATCCGCGGCGAACGGCGCCCTTGCCCGCTCGACTGGCTCGATCAATTCTCCATGCGCAATTTCACCAACTCCGCCGATTTCGACGACACCCTGCCCCTTGCTGACGGCCGCCTCGAAGCCAGCTTTCGCCTGACCCCAGAACGTTTCGCCGAAGGCCTCTCCGCCTGGCTAACCCAACGCGGCAAAGGCGAAGGCCAGCCCGTCCTGGTCGAAGTCAAGGTTTTGTAGCGGCGACCTTCAGGTCGCCCAGCCCAGGGCAAAACTCTCCGCGTCCTCTGTGTATCTCTGTGGTGAAATCTTTTTCCCTACTCCTCCGTCTTCTTCGTCTTCGCCTCAATCGCCGCCCGGATCTCCGGCAAGGCCTTCATCGCCGCCGCTTCCCCCGCCAGCACCATTTCCGGCGTCTTCGTAAAATCGTCCCAGACGAACGGCGTCACATCCGGCTCGATAATCACGTCCGCATACTGCCGCCACTCCAGGTCCGCGTGCCTCTGAATAATTGTGAACGAGCGGCTCAGCACATCCGTGAAGGTCCGCGGCTCCCCGCTCATTCCCGGCTCCAGGTAAACGGCGATCACCAACTCCGCGCCCATCAGCAGCAATCCTTCATAAGGCACCAGCGCGGTCAGAAATCCATCCACCAGCGTTCGGCCTTCATACTGAATCGGCACGAACAATCCCGGATACGCGCACGAAGCCCGCAGCGCCGGCCCGATCGGCCCTTTCTGGTAGTAATAAACCGGCAAACCCGCGTTGATGTCCGTGGCCGCGATTGCCAGCGGCGTATGCAACTCTTCAAAATTCTTGATCGTCGAAAAGCGCGCCAGAAACTGCTCCATGCGCTGGTTTGTGGCCAATCCCAGCCACGAAGGAGTCCACCGCCCGAAATCCGTAAACTTCGTTTCGCACGCGATCTGCTCCATCATTTCGAGCGAAGCCCCGGCGCAATAGCTCGCCCCAATCAGGGCGCCGACGCTCGTGCCCGCCACCATGTCAATCGGAATCCCCGCTTCCCGAAACACGCGCAGCACGCCGATGTGCGCAATGCCGCGCGCAAATCCTCCGGCCAGCGCCAGGCCCACCTTCGGCCGCCGCTCGCCCGTTGCCGTATAGCCATTGCTGAACGCGCGAAACCACTCCTTCGCGCTCCGCAGCAAACTGTGCGCGCTCGATTCCTTCTCATTCGCCATACCCCAATCTTAGTCTTCTCCAGCCCATTTCAAACACCTGTTTGACCCGTGGCTTCCCATTTTGTAACCTGTTCTGCCGTCCAATTTTTGTTCCCCAAGGTCAGGTTATGACTCATCGCATCCAAAAAGCAGTCGTCCTCGGCGCCGGCACCATGGGCGCACGCATCGCCGCGCATTTCGCCAACGCCGGCCTCCCCTGCCTGCTGCTCGACATCGTTCCGAAAGACGCCGCTCCCGCCGACCGCAACAAAATCGTGCTTGCCGGCCTGGACGCCGTCAAAAAAGCCAAGCCTGCCGCTTTTTTCACTCCCGCGCTCTCTGCCAAAGTTTCCATCGGCAATTTCGAAGACGATCTTCCGCGCATCGCCGACGCCGACTGGATCATCGAAGTCGTCGCTGAAAATCTGGAAATCAAGCGGAGCCTCCTTGCCAAGGTCGCCCAATTCCGCAAGCCCGGTTCCATCGTCACCACCAACACCTCCGGTCTTCCCGTTCACCTTATCGCCGAAGGTTTGCCGGAAGAATTCCAACAGCACTGGGCCGGCACGCACTTTTTCAACCCGCCGCGCTACATGAAGCTCGTCGAAGTCATCTCCGGCCCGAAAACTTCTCCGGAAGTTCTGCAAACGCTCACGGATTTTTGCGATCGCCAGCTCGGCAAAGGCGTCGTGCTCGCCAAAGACACGCCCAATTTCATTGCCAACCGCATTGGCACCTTCTCTATGCTCAATGCCCTCCGCCTGATGCAATCGCTCGGCATGACCATCGAAGAGGTCGACGCTTGCACCGGCCCCGCCGTCGGCTGGCCCAAGTCCGCCACCTTCCGCACCGCCGATATCGTCGGCCTCGACGTCCTGATGCACGTCGTTAAGAACATTCATGAAACCGCTCCCAACGACGAGTCGCGCGAATCCTACAAAATTCCCGCCTTCGTCGAAGAGATGGCCAAGCGCAAGTGGCTCGGCGACAAAACCGGTCAGGGCTTTTACAAGCGCGTAAAAGGCGGCCAGGGCGAAAAAGAAATTCTCACCCTCGACCTCGCCACCATGGAGTACCGCGAGAAACAGAAAGCACGGTTTGCTTCCATCGAAGCCGGCAAAGCCGTTGAAGACACGCGCGAACGCCTGCGCGGCCTGCTCGCCCCTCTCTTTGAAGGCCAGAAAACTGACAAGGCTCAGCAATTCATGTGGGGCGGCCTCTCCGAAATGTGTCTCTACGCTGGCCGCCGCATGCCGGAGATCACCGACAACATCGAGGACGTGGATCGCGCCATGCGCTGGGGTTTCGCCTGGGAACTCGGTCCCTTTGAAATAGTCGACGCCGTCGGCCTGGCCGCTTTCGCCGCGCAAATCAAAAAAGAAAATCGCGCGCTGCCCGCCGTTTTTGAAAAAGCTCTCTCGGCCGGCCGCACCAGCTTTTACGAATCCAGCAAGGGAGAAACTTCGGTCTTCGATCTGGCCACCGCCAAAACCCAAAAAGTCGAAGAACCCGCCGGCATTCTCATCCTCAAAACCCTGAAAGACGCAGGCCGGGAAGTTGAACGCAACTCCGGCGCCAGCCTGATCGATCTCGGCGACGGCGTCGTCTGCTGCGAATTCCATTCCAAGATGAACGCCATCGGCGCCGACCTGATCGCCATGATCCACAAAGGCATCAAGCGCCTTGACACCGATTTCGACGCCATGGTCATCGCCAATCAGGCCAGCAACTTTTCCGTCGGCGCCAACCTCATGCTCGTTCTCGTCGGCGCGCAAGAGCAGGAGTGGGACGAACTGCACATGGCCGTGAAGCAGTTCCAGAACGTGAATCTCGCCATCAAGTACGCCCCGAAGCCCATCGTGGCCGCGCCGCAAGGCATGGCCCTCGGCGGCGGCTGCGAAGTCAGCCTGCACGCCGCGAAAATTCATTCCGCAGCCGAAGCCTACATCGGCTTAGTTGAAGTCGGCGTTGGCCTCATCCCCGGTGGCGGCGGCACAAAAGAAATGCTCATCCGCGCCAACGAAAATGCAGCCTCCGGCGACGACCTTGATCTCTTCCACACGCTGCGGCCCTTTTTCGAAAACATCGCCACCGCCAAAGTCGGCACCAGCGCCGAAGAATGCCGCGACCTCGGCTACCTCCGCCGCTCGGACATCTATTCGATGAATCGCGATCGCCTCGTCGCAGACGCCAAACAAACCGCCCTCGCGCTCGTTCGCGGCGGTTGGAAACCCGCGGCCCCTTCCTGGCAGGAAGGCGCGCAGTCCACGCAGATCAAAGTCCTCGGCGAATCCTTCCTCGCCGCAGGCAAACTGGCAATTCACATGATGACTCGCGGCGGCTATGCTTCCGACTATGACGCCCACGTCGCCCGCAAACTCGCCAACATCCTCGCCGGTGGCGCACTCTCCGCGCCGCAACTTGTCAGCGAACAATACGTCCTCGACCTCGAGCGCGAAGCCTTCGTCTCCCTCTGCGGCGAAAGGAAAACTCAGGAACGTATCGCCCACACCCTGAAAACCGGCAAACCATTACGAAACTAACCTGTAGCTCAGGCCTTCAGGCCTGAGGGTTTTCGTGGCCCCGCCGCGACCTAGCCGATTTCGGGGAAGGCCTCACCCCTGAAGGGGTGAGCTACAGCGATGCATCGTAACCGCCTAAATCCGTATTGTCCTCTCGCTTAAATTCGTCTATCCTCATCTGCATGCAAAAACTTCTAGCCCCGCGCGAAGCCGCCAACATCCTTGGCATCAGCTATCCCACGCTGAAACAATGGATCTACCGCGGCAAACTTAAAACCGCCAAAACCCCCGGCGGCCACCACCGCGTCCCCGAATCCGAGATCGACCGCCTGATTCCCGCTTCCCTCAGCCGCGGCGAACCAGCAAACCGCCGTGGCAATTTTCGTAAAATCAGCGGACGCAACCAACTCGTCGGGCGCGTCATCGCCATAAAAGTCAGCGGCCTGCTCGCCCAAATCACTCTTGCCATCGGCGAACAGCACATCACCTCCATCATCACCGCCGACGCCGCCAAGGAAATGCGCCTTAAGCCCGGTGAACGAGTCGCCGCCCTCGTCAAATCCACCGAAGTCATGATCCTCCGCCTCTGACCACAATGCGCAACCCGAACCGCACTCCAAGTCGCTTTTGTAGCGGCCGCCTTCTGAGGCGGGCGCTTTTTCTTCTCTCTTTCTTTCTTTCTTCCACGGTTCACGCCCAAACCATCCGCATCGCCGCCGCCTCGGATCTCCAATTCGCCCTCCCCGATCTCGCCGGCCAATACGAAAAACAATCCGGCGTAAAGCTCGCCATCACCTACGGCTCCAGCGGCAACTTCGTCGCGCAAATCCAGAACGGCGCGCCCTTCGATCTCTTTTTCTCCGCTGACGTCAGCTATCCTCACCAACTGGTTGTCGCGCAACTGGCGGACGCTTCGTCGCTTCAAATCTATGCCGTGGGGCACCTGGTCCTTTGGCTCCCGCCAGACTCACCCCTCGACCCTTCCGCAGGTCTGAAGATTCTTCAGGACCCTCGCGTCCAGAAAATAGCCATCGCGAATCCGGACCACGCCCCGTACGGCCGCGCTGCAATTGCGGTCCTGCGTGATGCAGGTCTCTACGACCAGCTCAAGCCAAAACTCGTCTTTGGCGAAAACATTGCCCAAGCTGCGCAATTCGTGCAAACCGGCAACGCGCAGGCTGGGCTCCTTGCTCACTCCCTGATATTTTCTCCCGCTATGAAATCCGGAAAGTTCTGGACAATACCCACGGATAATTATCCCTCCGTGGAACAAGCCGCCGTCCTGATAACCGCTTCGCCCAACAAAGAAGCCGCTATCTCGTTTCTTGCATTTCTAAAAACCCCCGCGGCCCGCGCTATCCTTGAGCGATATGGTTTCTTCCTCCCTCCACCAGCAGAGGCAACCAAACATAAGCTATGAATACCGAAGCGCTGCTGCTGTCCTTCCGCCTCGCGGCGACCGTTTCGCTGTTCCTTCTGGTGCTCGCCCTGCCGCTCGCCTACGTCATCTCTTTTTTCCAGTGGCGCGGGAAATTCCTCGTTGAATCCGTTGTCGCGCTTCCCCTCGTTCTTCCTCCCACCGTCCTTGGTTTCTATGCACTGCTGGCCATGGGCCCCCACGGCCTTCTCGGAAAAATCTGGCAATCGCTTTTCGGCCATCCCCTCGCTTTCACCTTCACTGGACTCGTGCTTGCCTCTATGCTTTACAGCCTTCCATTCGCAGTTCAGCCGCTCGTCGCTTCCTTCGAATCGCTCGATCGCCGCCTGCTCGACGCCTCCGCCATCCTCGGCGCGGATCGCGCGCGCACATTTCTTCGCATCATCCTTCCGCTCGCCTGGCCCGGCGTCCTCACCGCACTGGTGCTCAGCTTTGCGCACACGCTCGGCGAATTTGGCGTTGTCCTCATGGTCGGTGGCAATCTGCCCGGCATCACTCGCACCGTCTCCATCGACATCTACGACCGCGTCCAGGCGCTCGACTACGCCGCCGCGCACCAGACCGCGCTGCTGCTCCTTCTCATTTCGTTTGTGGTGCTTTCGATCGTTTACGGTGTGAACCGCCGCGTCTGGTCGCCCTGGCCGGCGAAATAAGCTTCGCTATGCTGAACGTTAAAATCCGCAAGCTGTTTCGTTCTGACGCGCAACCCTTCGTGCTGGACGCCAACGTATCGTTCCCGCCCGGCTTTACCGTTCTCTTCGGCCCGTCAGGCGCGGGGAAATCCACGCTCCTCGATTGCATCGCCGGCCTGCAGCAGCCGGATTCCGGCGAAATTTGCCTCGGTGAAAAAGTCTTCTTTGACGCCGCCGGCAATCTCTCTTTACCGCCGCAGCGTCGCGAACTAGCGTACGTCTTTCAGTCCCTGGCTCTGTTCCCACATCTCTCCGTCGAACAAAATATCCGCTATGGCCTCGACAGGCTCGCCGCCTCCGAACAAACCGAACGCGCAAACACCGCCGCAAGAAACTTTCGCATCGAACATCTTCTCTCCCGCCGCCCCGCCGAACTCTCCGGCGGCGAAAAGCAGCGCGTCGCCCTTGCCCGAGCGCTGGCAACCAGCCCGCGCGTCCTGCTTCTTGACGAGCCGCTCACCGGCCTCGACTCATCTCTCCGTCGCTCCATCCTCGAAGATCTTCACGCCTGGAACGATGCCAACCGTATTCCCATTCTTTACGTCACGCACAATCGCGAGGAAGTCGACGCCATCGGCGAACGCATCGTCACGCTGGTCAACGGCCGCGTTCAAGAAACCGGCACGCCCCGCGGCGTCCTCGATGCACCGCGCACCATCGAGCTTGCCCAATCCGCCGGGTTTGAAAATGTTCTCCCTGCTGTAGTCGTCGAACACCGTCCCGCGGACGGCATCATGCGCGTTTCGCTCGATCATGCCGCCTGCGAAATCGAAATCCCATTGGGCGAAGCCGAACCCGGCAGCGAAGTTCGCGTCGCCATCCGCGCCGGCGACATTCTCGTCGCCACCGAGCCGCCGCACTTCCTCAGCGCCCGCAACATTCTTCCCGGCACGATCGTTTCCGGTGAAACGCGCGGCGCGATGGTCGCCCTCCAGGTAAAAGCCGGCACAATTTTTCAAGTCCATGTCACTCCGGGCGCCGTCCGAGCTCTTGACCTCTCTCCCGGCCTCCTCGTCTGGCTCGTCATCAAAACTCATTCCTGCCACCTCGTCCGCTAGAAATCCGGCTTTCGGTTTGGTCCCATTCTCCCTCGCGTTCAAAATAGTTAGAGGATGGTCTACTCTGTCCGCCCCCTCTGTTAACATGTACTCTATTCCGTGAGGTAAGTCGTGCCCGCAAAAAAATCCAAGGAAAAGCCCGCGCCCAAGCCTCTCCGTGCGCGCCATGCCGGCCGCTCCGACCCCAAGTCCAAGCCCGGCACGCGCCTCCAGGAAGTTTTGCGCAGCGCCGCCAACATTTTTTTCGCCAAGGGATTTCACGCCACTTCGATTGAAGACGTCGCGCGCGACGTCGGCATGCTCAAGGGTTCGCTCTACTACTACATCAAGTCCAAGGAAGACCTGCTCTTCCAGTTGCTGCTCGCGGGCATTGAAGACGGCGACGCCTACATCGCCCAACACATCGATCTCGAAGGCGAACCGGTCGAGCAACTCGAGCGCGCCATCCGCGCCCAGATCGACTACATCATCCAGAACAAGGTCCCGTTCGGTCTGTTCCTGCACGAATTCGATTCGCTCTCCGGCAAGCGCCAGCACAAGGTGATCGCGGTGATGTCGCGTTACAACACTCGATTCGTGGATTTGGTGAAGCGCGGGCAGGAACAGGGGAAATTAATCGAAGGCGAGCCGTGGCTGATCGTCAACGGCATTCTCGGAATGTGCAACTGGCTCTACCGATGGTATGACACGGACCATGTCTCCGACCCCGAGCATGTCAAGCAGGTCTTCCTCAACATGCTCCTCAACGGCATCCGCAAGACCTGACCTTTTGAGTGCGGAGGCGAAGCCTCCGCTTTTGTGGGTCCAGAGTTCCACCTGCAACTCAAATTTCTTCAGTCAGTGACAATCGCAAAGCGGGAGCTCCGCTCCCGCACTCAAAAATTCCTACGGCAACAACCCGTAGACCGCCACGGTGGTCGCGGTGCCGAAGTAAACTCTTCCGTTGGCCACCATCGGCGTAATGAAATGCCCGCCGACGTTGGAGAAATTATCGCGTCCCCCGGCAGCCTGGTCGGAGGTGTAGAGGATCTTGGTAAGGTCAGTGGCGTCGTAGGCGAAGAAAGTTCTCGACTCTCGATCCAGCGTCCACACGATGCCGTTCGAAGTTCCGTTTGCGGATGCGCTCGGCACCGTTCCGTTGCTGCCGAACGTAAACGCGGTTTGCGACGTGGGTGAGGCGCTGAGCTTCGCTTGCGTTACGGTAAACGCCCGCAAAGCCATTCCCGAAGGGCCAACGTACACGCGGCCGTTGAAATAAATGGGCGACGAGAAATTCTCGTGCCCATCCTTCGCAAATTCCTGGTACACATTATCCGTAATCGCGCTGTACTGTCCCATGTTGTCGCGGTCCACCACGTACATCTGTTGGTCTTTTCCCGCGACGAACGCCAGATGCCGCGTCGTTCCGCCGCTGTCCGCCAGATCCGGCAGCAGCAGCGCCGCCGCTGAACCCAAATCCTCGTCGAGATTGTCGTCGCTGATCGCAATCGAAGGCGCAAAGTAGTCCGCGACCGTCAGCGGCACGTTCGGACCAAGTTTCACAAATGTGTCGCCGTAATCGTTCTTGATTCCCGGGGTATTTCCCCCAAACGCGTTGCCGGTGGGGAAGAAAACGTTGCCGGCGGAATCTGCCGCCAATCCGCCTCCGCCGAGCCAGATCCCCGCCCCGGACGTGCTGGGGACGAGATCGATCGCCCCCGTTTGCGCCAGACTGGCCGCACTGAAGGAAATCACCCACGCGGAATACTTGCCGCAGTCGCCGTCATATCCGGACCACGCTGTATAGATTCTGCCGTTGCTCTCCAGTAGCGCGGCCCGCTCCTGCTGTGCCTTCGACAGAAACGTGACGGTTGTGCCGTTGCTGTTTCCGCCGGTTCCTGGGAATGTTGCGGTAATTGGAGTCGGCCCGCCAAAAAGCTCCGCGCCGGTGGCCAGGTTCAACGCATGCAACCGGTGAGTTACGGTGCCGCTGCTGTTTTTGGAGCTGGCCACTGTGTAAATCGCGTTGCGCGAACGGTCGATCACTGGCGTGGACATAATGCCGACAGGATTAATGTACCCGCACCCGGCATCATTGCTGCTCAGCGGCACATCGCCCGCCGGCAGCGTTCGCGTTTTCCAAAGCACGGTTGCCGCCGCGCCGCTGATGCTGTCCGCGTCCACCGCATAAACGCTGTCGTTTTCTGTCGCGAAATAGAGCACATTTTTGTTGCCCACGCCGGGGATCGCCACCTGGTTCAGATAGAGAATCTGCCCGTCAATCTGTCCGTCAACTGCAAATTCCGCCACCTTGCCAAACCCGGTCGAGTTCACATTGGCCGGCGTCAATGTTAATTCGTGAGTGTTCGTTCCGCTTCGCATGGCGTCGTAATGATGAGTGACCACATCCGAAGCGTTGGACGAGGCAAGTGTCACCGTAAGAGCATCATTGGGGCTCACAACACTTCCCAGCGTGGCCGTGATTTCCGTTGTGCCCACAGCAACCCCCGCCGCCAGTCCGCTGGAAATTCCGATCGTCGCGAACAGCGTATTCGACGAAGCCCATGTCACGCTGCTGGTGATATTTTTGGTGGAGTTGTCGCTGTATTTTCCCGTCGCAGTGAACTGCAGCGTATTCCCTATCCCGAGGTTCGGCGATGCCGGGGTCACCGCGATCGATTTCAGGGTCACTGTCGCGGCAGTCACGGTTAGTGGATCATTGGGACTCACGACGCTGCCTTGCGTCGCCGTAATCTCCGTTGTTCCCGCGGCCACGCCGGTCGCCAGTCCTGACGCTGTACCGATCGTGGCAAAAGCCGTGTTTGACGACTTCCACGTAACACTGGTGGTGATGTTTTTCGTGGAGTTGTCGCTGTAGGTTCCGGTGGCCGTAAATTGCTGCGTGTTGCCCGCAACGATCGATGGCGACATCGGTGTAACGGCAATGGATTTCAGCGTAACACCCGCCGGATTTACCGTCAGCATTGCCGTGCCGCTGGTCATGCTGCCCGCTGAATTGCTTACCACCACATCAAACTTTGCGCCATTGTCGCCGCTTGTCGTTGCCGGGGTTGTGTAACTTGCCGCCGTCGCTCCACTGATATTTGCCTTGTTTTTTTGCCACTGGTAGCTCAAAGGTGCGGTGCCCGCCGCCGTCACTGAAAATGTCGCCATTTGACCCACCGACACGGTCGCGTTTGCAGGTTGTACAGTAATGCGGGGCGCGGAACCGCCAGGATCGGAATTGGAGCTTGTGCTCGCGCAACCGCCCATCAGTAGCAAGAATGCCGCTAGGGTAGCCGGTAGGGATACACGGAAACGCTTCATCAAATCCTCCGATAATTAAGCGGGACAGAGACTTAGCGAACACCAAGAAAGATTAGAACCGCGGAATCTGGGGGCAGGGAAGCTCAGTATACAAAAAAGGCTTGTGGGAGTGAACCTGACGTTCGTACGGGATACTCGGTCATTCCTCCGCACGCTTGCGGGGAGAAGCATAGGTTTCATTGAACTTCGAAAAATCGGGGCGGAGGCTGTCACCGACCTCAGCCAAGCAGGCTGATCCTATTGCGAGGGGCGCAGGGTTTCGGAAAAAGGAAGGGTGCGATGTGACTCGCGCCCTCCCTCAGGTTTCCTTTCGCAAAGGAACGAAGCAAGGAACGGTTTATAGGCCGCCGGCGTAAGCTTGCACACTCGACAGCAACGTTTGCGCCTGCTGAATCAGGCTTTGTGCCGTTGCCTCGGGAATGGGAGTGCCGTCGAATTCCGCGGCTTCGAGCAGTGGAGTGATCTGGGCCACCAACGCATCGCGCTGGGCGCCGAAGGCAGCCAACTGACCTTCGATGCTGGTATAGGTGGCGTCGCTGTCCGCGTCACCGCTCTCCATCGCTACAGTAGAGGCATGAACGGTGGCTACTCCCAACGGGCCCAGGGGCGCGTCGATTTGTTTGAGGACCTGAGCCAGCGCCAGGTAGGTGCCGCCCTTCTTCACGGCTGCGGGCCGCGCCCAGCCGGTGAATTTTTCGGTCAACGCGCGCCCTTCGTGCTGGTAGTCGTCCTTCAAGCCCAGCAGCGTAAGCATCGTCGGCCGATCGTCCGTGTGGTCAGACCAGGTGACGCTGTCCACTCCATCCTGAACGACTCCTGGGCCGACCATACCCAGCCAGATGGTAGTGATCTGCTTCTGCTCGTCGCCGTGGTTCCAGGCAAAGCCCGGGGCTTGCGTGACGCAGGCGGTAGCCGGGGTAGCGCTGGTGCCGCAAGCGGTGGACCCGGTTATAAAGTAGTCTGGGTTGCCGAAGATAGTGAAGCTCGGGGTTCGCAGCGGATCGGCGGTCAGCATGTGCAGAATATTGAACTCGGTGGCATTGACCATGTCCTGCGCGATTGTGTCCGTAGCACCGGATATGGGATTGACGGCGGTTAGAGTGCCCGACGCCCGCTCAAAGGCTCGCAAACTGGGATCGGTCGGGACTGGATTACCCTTCAAGTAGATATCCGGCGCATCGTCGCTGTTCACCGAGGCGACAGTGGTGATGCCGGTTTCGGCCTGCAGCAAACCTCTGAAGTTCAAGTTCAACTCGCCGACTTCATTGCCGGGAGTGTTGCCGTAGACGCACGGCGTGGTCACGCCGTCGCAGCCTGGGTTGAGGGGGTTCGCGGCGACAACGTGATCGCCCTCTTCCGCGGTGATGATGAAGAGCGTGTTCGCCGGGGTGATCCCGTCGTTGGCAAGCCGGGCGAAGAACTTATTGAACGCGTCGTCGTACTGCTGCAGCTGTATAACGTAGTGCGCCTCACCAGGACCATAGTCGTTCGTGTCACCGGCGACGCCATAGCCGTACGGGTTGACCGGAAGTGGGCGGTGCGGGGTGATGATGTAGGAGTAGACCACTGGCACGCCAGCCTCCAGCAGATCGGCGGTATAGCCCAGCGAGTACTGAGGCGGCAAGCTGAAGCCCGGAAAGCCCGGCGTCAGAGAGCCCGCGAAGTCATCGACGATGGTGTTGCCGTTGATGTCCTTCAGATTTCCGTTGGCATCCAGTATCTGGTTGCCCAGCCCCAAAGTCCGGAAGGCTTGCGTGACATATTTGTGGCCAAACAGGCCGTTGTACCCCTCGTACGCGGTAGAGGTCCCAGTGGCTGCATCGGTTGCTGCCGCCGAGCCATCGGCATTGGGCTCCCATGGCAATTTGTCGGGGAAGCCGCCATTGGCGGTCGAGCAGAGCGTGCTGGTCGCCGAGCAGTGGATGGCCACACCTTCATAATTGGCAAAGGCGTTGGGATCGGTGGTCTGCGGTGAGCCAACCCCGAAGACGGTTTTCAGGTCGACGCCGGTGTTTTCGATCTCCAGGTCCGCGGCACCGATGGCTCCCACGTCGCAGCCGGCGCGGGTGAAGGGCACCCAGGGCGCAGGCGCATTGACGCCGTTTGGATGACCAGCATCGACGGCGCCGCTGAGCAGGTTGAAGGTGTTATCCCCGCTCAAGTCAGTCCAATAAGTGAAGCCGGACTGGGATAGGGTTGTGCCATCCGCCTTGTATTCCAAATAGCTGTTGGCGGCGGTGGCCACTCCGTGGCGGCTGGGATAGACGCCGGTGAGGATGGTGATGATGTCATCCGAGGTGTGCGAGATCAGTTGGGTGTGATGGTTGGAAAGCAGCACGCCATTGTTGTTGATGAAGTTCAGCAGGTGGGGCATCTGCTCCAGGTCGGAGGGGACCAACGTTGAGCCATCGCGTGCCGGGTCGCGCTGAAAGTGTGTATTGTCAAAAATGATGGTGACTACATGTTTGATGTTCCCCTTCGGCGAGTTGAGCTGGCAGCCTCCGGCGGCAGGACTGGCAGGTGCGGCCGGCTGCTTTGCGGCTGAGGTATTGGCCTGTGCGGCTGCGGGAAACGCCGCGGGCAGGACAGGGGCCAGGAGAAACGCAAACGAAACAAGCAGTGACGTGCAGCGACGCGCTGTGTCGCTCAAGTAAGCAGCAAGGCGATGCAATTTCCTATTTTTCGAACTGGAACGAGCATTCATGAATGATCTATACCTCCACGGAAAGGATATACTGCACAATTCGGCAGGCTAGTTCTAACCTTCCAGGCTGGCAAGAGGGTTACAGGGCAAGTAATTTATTGTGAATGGAAAGAAACATAAAGAGAAAAATTTTGGCCGGACCTATTACGTATAAGACCGGCGACTCTCGCCCGCGTTCCATGGTCCACCGCAGGCGAATGCATTCGCAGCCTGCTCTTGACCTGGCCGGGGTTGCGGAATTGTCTCATGTCGGGAACAATCAATAGGAAACACTCATCCAAACGATTCTGAGCGAAGAATGAAGCCCAAACTTGTGAGTTCCCTGGACGCCGCAATCGCGGATATTCCCGATGGCGCGCGGATCATGTTCGGCGGATTTGGTGGCGCCGGCTTTCCCAATAACCTGATTCAGGCATTATCGAAGAAGGGCGTCAAGAATATCACCGCCATCAGCAACAATTGCGGCACGCGCGAAGGCGAGCTTGGCGTGATGTTCAAGCACGGCCAGGTGAAGCACGTCATCTGCTCGTTCCCCGGCCCGCATGCGAATTATTTCCAGGAACGCTTTGCCAAAGGAGAAGTGACCTGCGAGCTGGTGCCGCAGGGAATTTTGTGCGAACGGATGCGAACCGCGGCGGCGGGCCTGCTGGGCTTTTACACGACGGTGGGCGTCGGCACGGAAGTCGCCATCGGCAAGGAAGAACGCGTGCTCGACGGCAAGCGCTGCATCCTGGAATTGCCGATACATGCCGACTACGCGCTAATCAAGGCGCAGAAGGCCGACAAGCTTGGCAACCTTACCTATCGCCTCGCAGCACGCAATTTCAATCCCATCATGGCCAAGGCAGCCAAATTCACCATCGTGGAAGCGGAAGAAATCGTTCCAGTGGGCGCGATTCCGCCGGAGGACGTCATCACTCCCGCGATTTTTGTGCACCGCATCGTGCACGCGAAAGGTATGCGCTTCGCCGGATGACGCCGGTGAGAAATCTCTTATGACCGAAAAAACGAGACTGACCCGCGAACAGATTGCGCAGCGAGCCGCGCAAGAACTTTACGACGGCGCCTATGTGAATCTTGGCTGGGGCATTCCGAATCTCATTGCCGATTATCTGCCCAAGGGGCTGACCGTTTATTTCCACAGCGAAAATGGAATTCTCGGCATGGGCCGCCGCGCGAAACCCGGTGAAGAAGACTTCGACCTGGTCGACGCGATGAAAGTTCCCGTGACGCTGATTCCCGGCGCTTCGATTTTTCACCAGGCCGATGCGCACCTGATGACCCGCGGCGGGCACCTGGACATCGCTGTGCTCGGGGGATTTCAGGTTTCGGAAAAGGGCGATCTTGCGAACTGGAAAATTCCGGGTTCCAAGGGCAGCGGCGGCATTGGCGGCGCGATGGACATCGCCTCCGGCTCGAAAAAGCTGATCGTGTGTATGGAGCACAACACCAAAGAAGGCGCGCCGAAAATCGTGAAGACCTGCAACTACCCTCTGACCGGCCTTGAATGCGTGGACACCATCGTCACCGACCTCGCTGTAATTGATGTCACCGCGGAAGGACTTTATTTGCGCGAAGTGGCGCCCGGTTGGACCGCCGAAGAAGTACAGGCCCGAACGGAAGCGAAGCTCACCGTGCACAGCGCGGTCCCGCAAATGAAATTGGCGTAGAGCCTGTAGCTCACCCCTTCAGGGGTGAGGCTTTTCACAGCACCGGCACGATTGCCTCCATGCAATGAAAACCCTCAGGCCTGAAGGCCTGAGCTACATTCTTGCGGCGCCGCGGGCGACGAGGTGGTGATCCGGCGTGTACATCATCAGCACCAGGTTGTCGGTCAGCGGCACGCCTTCGCCGGGCAAGTCGAATTCCACCAGCCATTCAAAACGTTTCGGCAGTTCCTGCTCCAGGCCGTGTGAATACCACGGCACCGCGCGCACTTCGCCACCGCTCTCCACAATTCCCTTGACTGGGCGAAGTTCCAGGGCGCGCTTCCAGAAAAAATGCAGCCGCAGGCTATGGATCATCTCGTCGGTCAGGTACACGCGTGAATTGGCCTGCTTCATGTGGGGATCGCAGGGCGTGTCGGCGATGGAAAGGCTCAGGTGCAGGGTCTTGGGGAATTCCTTCACGATGTCGTTGCGGCGGCGATAGACCGTACCGGAGTTGGTGTCTTCGCGCCTGAGGTTTTCAAAAAAATCATCGGAGGTCACCCGGCCTTTCACGCGGAAGCACGCGCCACTGGGAAGCTCTCCGTCGGTGTCCATGAAAATGCCGCCGTCATAATTCCAGGTGTTCTTGTCGCGATTGTGCGGATTGGGCTGTGCAGCCGCGGGCAGAAATGCGGTTGCAAACGCCAGCAGCCAGGCGGAGAAGTGGCGGATTTGCGGCCGGCTGTGCATGAACACCCTCGTTTGCGGTTATTTTACTCCTCAAGGGGCCGCGCGGAGAAGGAAACTGAATTTGTCCACGGCGCACAACTTCTTGCCGGAGCCGGCCGGCTTGCACGCGGCTTTGCCGGCCTGCAGGTCCGCGAACGCCTGCACCAGCGCAGGCAGAACTTCGGGCTGTGCGACGGGAATATTGTGTGCACCCAAAACTGCTTTTACCTCTGGCGCGATTGAAGCCAGCCGCGCGATGGATTTTTCGTAGGCCGCGAGATCGGTCTCCGGGCGAAAGAGCCAGATGGGCGCGGGATAATAGGTGTCGCCCGTGAAGAGCAATCCGTTTTCGCGATCAAGGAGCGCGATCGCATCGGGCGTGTGCCCAGGCGTGGCAATCACTTCCACGGTGCGGCCGCCGAGCTTGATTTTGAATCCGTCGTGGATGAAAAAAGAAACGTGCCAGGGTTTGGTGCGATACGCCTTCGGATCAAAACCTTTTGGCAGGTTGCCGCAAATTTCTCCCGGCGCGATTTCCGCCTGCGCGTCGGCCGTCGAGCCTTTCGCATTTTCGCGCGTAAACGCGGTGTCCATCCCGAAGATGGAATTAAATTCCCAGTTGCCGCCGACGTGGTCGTCGTGCGTGTGCGAGTTGAGAACGACAACGGGCAACGAGGTCAGCCGGGAAACGACTCTCTTGATATTCGCGATGCCCATCCCGGTATCGAACAGCAGCGCCTGCTTTGTCCCGACAATCAGGTAGGAGATGACTTCCTCCGACTGGTGCGGCTCGTAAATCGCGAAGGTCTGCGGCGCGACTTTGTAGACTTCGAACCACGGATCATCCGGCAGCACGCGTTTCAACTGCGCATATTCCGGCCGCGGCAGAGGCTTGCACCACTCGGGTTTTTCCGCTTGTGTTTGAGCCGGAGTGGAGGAAGTTGGGATAGAACAAAGAAAGATCAGAACATAGAGAGCAGATCGGGGCGACGATCGCGCTTTTTTCATTTAGGTGATCCCGTAACGAAGATGGATTTTGGCAGCATCATATGCACGCCTTTATTGCCGTCGACAAGTTCCGTGATGTGCAGGTCGGCCGCGACGCTTGCAAGCATATAGGCGTCGTCGCGCGAAAGATGCTTTTCCGTCACCAGGAAATCGATCATCTCGCGCACCGCCAGCGTGGCGCAAGCGTTCAGGTCGTCGTTCAGGCCCATGGTGATGTAGTGCGTGGGCGTTTCCGCGCGCGGCCACTTCAAATGCATGTCCTTGCGCACGATGAATTGAAACGTGCCGATCAGCGAAGTTTCGAGCGCGGTGATGTCCACTTCGCCGTCCCCCTGGCCGGCGTGGCCGTCGCCCACTTCAAAAAGCGCGCCGGGCGCATGCACGGGAATGTAGAGCGTGGTGCCGGCGACGAGGTCCTTATTATCCAGGTTCCCCGCCATAATCCATGGCGGAGCGCTATTGAAGCGGCCCGCGCTCTCTGGCGGCGCGTCGCCCATGCTGCCGAAAAAAGGGTGCAGCGGAATCTCAATGCCCGGCGCGAATTTCGCCACCATGCGTTTTTCGTCCAGCGGAATGATTTTTATTTTCGAGTAAGGATAATCGTCGGGCAGATAGCCGCGCCCCGCGCCGAAGGCGTTATAGGCGTAAGGGATCGCCAGCTTGATGGCCAGGATTTTCACTTCCAGCACGTCGCCGGGTTCCGCGCCCTCGATGTAAATCGGCCCGGTCAGAATGTGGCCGCCCGGCCCTTTGTCTTTCACCTGGTCCGTGACCTCGCGCAGCGATTGCTCCACCTGATCCGGCGGCACGCCCGCCTCTTCCAGCCGCTTCGGGCTGTTGGTGATCAGAGTCTGAATCTCCACCGTGTCGCCCGACTTTACGCGCAAAACCGGCGCCGCCTTCGCGTCGTAATACCCCCAAGCCACCGTCTTCGGCGTTGGCTTCAGCGTGTACGTCGCCTGTTGAGCGGGCACGGGATCCCCGAATAATGTCAAAATCATCGCAATAGCCAAGACGCATCCACCAATATGCTTATACATACACGGCGTGCCCCAGTTGCGCCATGAAGACAAAAAAGAACCAATCTGACGAACGCGGGAGGCTTAAGTCATAGCTGGTCTCAACGACCCCAGGCGATAAATTGCGGTACGCGATGTGCAGCGCTGTGGTGCTTTCTACCTCCGTGCCCGGCGGAAATCTTTGCCTTTCGACTTCCATTGCTTTGATCTTACTGTCTGTTAAGTAAACAAGGTTTGCTTTCAGCTCCTTCGCCGGATCACATTGAAAGGTTAGACCGATGGCTCCTTCGTCTGGCAGGTTCGCGGATTTCCGGCCGCCATAGGGAGAGGTTGGATCCAATCTCGCCTGACTCTTGTCGAAATGTCGCATGCCCCAAAATTCAGCCTGCGTGGAGACGTATTTCCACTCTGGCAGAGTTCCCGGAAAAGCCTTATCTATCTTGGGCGCGTCCATCCGTGCAAGAACTTCCCGCAAATAGTCCTGATTCGTAGCCACTATAACTACGTTCTTCATCGGGAAGGCTACGAACGTTGTCCAGGTGTCCCGCTCCATCTCCTGTTGGAACACAGCAACTTTGTGACTCGTAATATCTTCAATTCTCAGGGCATTCTTGGCCGCGTCCTTCATGAAGGCCCTTTCACGATCAGTGATGTCGTCGATGAACATGACAACAGTGCAGCCCTCATAAAGCAATTCGCCCAGATCGTGCGGAGGGCGGAATACTCTTGAGCCTTCAGCGGCGAGCCGAACGCGTGCGCCCATAAGCTGCTTCTCGAGGCCCCCATTGTTAAGAGCTAACGGGCCAAGCGCCAGGCTTCGGAAGATTTCCTGAAGGTCGCGGGCGTCTGTCTTTCGCTCTTCGTATTTTTGCTTGTCCTTTGAAGGTCCAGGAAGCAAAAATGGGCCCCGGGCGGTGATCAAAGTCTCAGTGTCGGACGGAAGCCAAGAAAGAACCTGGCTTGCCTCCGTCGACGGCTGGCTGCTATCGTCCACAACCGCGGACTTACCCTTGCAACCTGCACTTCCAACGGCCATCGTCCACAACACGATTGATAAGGCAATTCGTTCTGGTGTATTCATCGTGGATTTGCCCTTATGGATGGGTCATGTCTTCGGGTTTGACCAGGGCGTCGAACTCTTCGCCGGAGAGGAAGCCGAGCTTTACGGCGGCTTCGCGGAGGCTGGAGTGTTCTTTGTGGGCCGTCTTGGCTACCTTGGCGGCGTTGTCGTAGCCGATTTTGGGGGCTAGCGCGGTGACGAGCATCAGGGAATTGTGGACGTAGCGGTCGATCGTCTCGCGGTTCAGTTCGATGCCCACCACGCAGTGATCCACGAAACTGTTCATCGCGTCGGTCAGCAGTTCCACGGAATGCAGGTAGTTGAAAATCATCACCGGCTTGTAGACGTTCAGCTCGAAATTGCCCTGTGTGCCGGCGAAGCCTATCGCCGCGTCGTTGCCCAGCACCTGCACGGCAACCATGGTCAGCGCTTCCGACTGCGTGGGATTCACCTTGCCTGGCATGATCGAGGAGCCCGGTTCGTTTTCCGGAATCGTCAGCTCGCCCAGTCCGCAGCGCGGGCCGGACGCCAGCCAGCGCACATCGTTAGCAATTTTCATCAGCGAAGCCGCCAGCGTCTTCAGCGCGCCGCTGGCAAACACGATTTCGTCGTGCGCGGAAAGGCTGGCGAATTTGTTGGGGTGCGAACGGAACGGCAGCCCGGTCAGCTCAGCAATCTTTTTCGCCGCGCGCTCCGCAAATTCCGGATGCGCATTCAATCCTGTGCCGACGGCGGTGCCGCCAATCGCAAGATCGAGCAACCCATCCATCGCCATGGCAATACGCGCGCCGTCGCGATCAAGCAGGCTGACCCAGCCGGAAAATTCCTGGCCGACGGTCAGGGGCGTCGCGTCCTGCAGATGGGTGCGCCCGATTTTCACCACGTCCTTGAATTCTTTTGCCTTGGCATCAATCGTGTCGCGCAGGCGTTTCACAGCGGGCAGCAGCCGCCGCGAAGTTTCCGCCGCGGCAGCAATGTGCATCGCCGCGGGAAACGTGTCGTTCGACGACTGCGACATATTCACGTCGTCATTCGGGTGAATCGGCTTCTTGGTGCCCATTTCGCCGTGCGCAATCTGAATCGCGCGATTAGAAATCACTTCGTTCACGTTCATGTTGGTCTGCGTGCCGCTGCCGGTCTGCCAGATGCGAAGAGGGAAGTGCTCGTTCAATTTTCCGGAAATCACTTCGTCGGCAGCCTGAGTAATCAGGTTGGCTTTTTCTTCGGAAAGCTTGCCGAGGTCGCGGTTCACCAGCGCCGCGGCCTTCTTCAGCACGCCGAACGCGCGGATCAACTCCGGTGGCATGGTGTCTTTGCCGATCGCGAAATGAATCAGCGAACGCGCCGTCTGCGCGCCATAGTAGCGGTCCATCGGCACGTCAATGCTGCCCATGCTGTCGGATTCGGAGCGGGTGGGAACGGACTTGGCGAACTGCGTGGCTTCACTCATGGCGATCTCCTTGAGTGCGATGAAAGATAGTGTAGCAGGAAGAAGGTGGCCGGTGGCTGGTGTGTGGTGAGGGGTGGTGGTGCTCAAATATGCGCCTCGACAGTGTCAAAATCTGAGGCGCCGGAAGAAAATGTCGGCGCGCCGACATTTAAAGTATTACTTGAAGGTTATATAAAAGATATCGTACCAGTATTGCCTTGACGGCTAACAGGGTTGCGTGCGAATTTGCTGAAGTGCCGCTGGCTTGCTCGAAATACGGGGCTTAGATGGGCCATTTCGGAAGAGCGGAGAGTCCTGGTACCCCCTCGCAAAATAGAGCGAAGATAATTCCTGAGGTCGCGCGACTTTTCCAATCAACCTGGGTTGTGAGGCGCAAGACTGAGGGGACGTCCTTGTGTGCATGGATTATTGCCCGCACGGGTGTCCCTGGGGTTAATCACGGCTCTCTCGCCAGGCCGTTTCGGAAATCCACAACTTGGAGGAAGTCATGAAACGTCTCATCGTTTCTTTGGTGAGCGCTGTAACGCTACTGGTGTTGGCAAACGGGGTCCAAGCACAGGACCTGCTGGTGCCGGCCGGGACGCTGTTGCAGTGCACTATGAGTGAACCGAACTTCTCGTCGGCGACGGCGTCGGTGGGGGATCCGGTGTTGTGCCATCTGAAGAGCTTTCAGGAGTTCGGACGCACCGTGTTTCCGCGGGGCAGCATGCTGGCCGGGCACTTGGAAGAAGAAAAGGATCCGGGCCACTTTGTGGGCAAGGGCTACCTGAAAATTACGTTCGACCGCGTGATCGTGCCGACAGGGGATGTTCCGCTGCCGGCGAAAGTGATCGCGGCGAAAGGCTTCAAGGTGGACAAGCAGGGAGACATCAAGGGCAAAGGGCACGCCAAACGCGACGTCGTCGAATGGATGATTCCGCCGCTGTGGCCGTGGAAGGTGGTTTCGCTGCCGGCGCGTGGGCCGCGGCCAACGCTGAAAGGCGAAGAGCCGATGCAACTGCGTTTGATGGACGACATCGTGGTGCCGCGGAATCTTTCGGCATCGAGCGCGGTGCCGCGCAACTTATCGGGGTCTGTCACGGCGCCGAGAAACATGCCGGTGTCCCTCATGGCACCGAACAACCTGTCGGCTGCCGCCAGCCATCCGGACCGGCCGCCTTACGCCTCCTCCAACATTCCCAAGCCGGGCGCATATACGGCCACGCCTGAGCCCGGGGCAACGCAGCAATCCGGCATAACGGAAGAGCCCGCAGTGGTCGTCGCGAACGAGAACATCATTCCTGCGGCGATGGCCATGAGCGCTGTACCGCCAGTGTCCTCGCCGGTGGCGGAACTGCCCGCGGGGCGCGTGACCACGCTGGTGCTGAAGTCGAATCAGGTGCTGGAAGTGACCAAGTACCGGATCGACGGCGGCCAGTTGAACTACTACGACGTGAACGGCGGCGGGGGATCGGTCAGCACGGAGCAGATTGACTGGCGGCGCACCACCCAGATGACCGCGGAACTGCGTTCGGTGGATTTGCCAGTGGTGGCCCGGCAGACGAATTAGACGGAACAATCGAAAGAAGTAATGACCGGATGCGGACAGCACCGCGCGATCGCGGAGGTGTGTGTGCAAACACCCGCAAAAAACCTGGGGAATCACGGCTTCTGATGTTTACACGTAAAAAGCTCGATACTCCGCTGACCGCGCACGGTTATTAGCCAGTTCAACACACCCCCCTCTCTGGAATCTTGCGGAGCTGCCCGAGCCAACAGCAAACTACGCATACAGGTTCAGTACTCCTATACCTGACGGAGACTCGGTTCTAATTTTGTCCCTGGGTTGGCGGGGTGGGTCCCAGGTGATGGGTCGGAACAAGAGCGCGAATCGAGAGCCCGAGCGGGAGTAGCGACCTGGCAGGACAGAGAGATCAGGTGGGGATCGCGCACCCTGACCAACAAAAGAAGAGGTTGAAAACGATGGCTAGGAAAAATTTGGCACTGGCTCTGCTCGGCATCGCAGCGCTCCTCATCAGCGGCTGCAGCGGCATTAAAGGCGGTAACACCACGGGCGGTGGTGGGACCGGCGGCGGCACGGGCGGCGGAACCGGGGGCGGCACAGGAGGCGGTGGGCCGTTTACTGTTGGCGGCAGCATTATCGGTCTGAACGGAACAGGATTGATTCTCACGAATAATGGCGGTGACGCTCTGACCATCACGCAGACGGGCACCTTTACCTTTGCCTTCAAGACCGCGATCCCTGGAAATACAAATTACAAAGTGGCCATCCAGCAGCAACCCTCGACCCCATCGCAAAATTGCAGCGTAACCAACCCAACGGGTACGGCGACCGCGAATGTCACCAGCGTCCAAGTGACCTGCGTACCGGTGTTTACAGTCGGCGGAAGCGTTTCCGGATTGGCGGGGAGCGGACTGGTTTTGCTGAACGGCACCGACAGTGTTTCAGTGACGGGCCTGGGCAACGTTAACTTCACCTTCCCGACGCCTCAAGCGAGCGGAGCCAGCTACACGGTGACGATCAAGACGCAACCAACGAATCCGCCGCAGACCTGCATTGTTGTCAACGGCACAGGCACGGTGCAGAGCAACGTTTCGACGGTTTCGATCGTGTGTCCTCAGCCGTCCTTCACCATCGGAGGCACACTCATCGGCTTGGTGGATGGCCCCGGGAATACCGTGGAGTTGATCAACAACGGTGGAGACAACATCTTTGTCACTGGCAACAACACCACCTGGACTTTTCCGACCCAGGTAACGGCCAACGGCGCGTACAACGTGCAGATTTTCGTGGATCCCACCAGCCAGCCGCAGCCTTGCTTCATCTTCTTCTACACCGGAATTGCGATTTCCAACGTTTCCAGCGTTCTGGTGGATTGCCAGCACAATGACTGGACCTGGAAGTCCGGACCGCTTACCGCGGGACAATTGGGCAAATTCGTAAGCCCGCCATCTAGCCCGAATACGAACACGCCGGGCGGACGCGATTACGCCGCTGCCTGGACCGATGGCTTTGGCAGGCACTGGATGTTCGGAGGATATGGAGAGGAGTTGACGGGCAAGACGCCTCCGGATCTGCCCGGATACTTGAATGATATGTGGCTCTTCGACCAGAGTTCTGGCGGCTGGATTCCGGCCAACGCTCCGATTACCACCTTAGACGGTCTTGCGCCCGCGACCCCCCCTTGCGCCACGTGCGTAAGTACCGCGGACATGGGCAACTTTGAGTCAGTCGATCTGGTTGCCGATACGAGCGGCGCCCCAGGAGCGGGTCCTGGCGGACGTTGGGGTGGCGTTACCTGGACAGATGCCGCTGGAAACCTGTGGCTGTTTGGTGGGCAGGGCATCACTACGAACAGCGGATTCGGCGCCCAAATCGGGTTGCTGAATGACGAGTGGATGTGGACAGCCGGTTCTTTGGACGCTTCGATAAAAGGCATTAACTACTCTGGATCGAACACGTACACGGGAACCTGGACAGCGGTGAAAAATGCTGCGGTGGTCAATCAGCCCGGCACGTACGGCACCTTGGGCACTTCTTCCGGCGGATATCCCGGCGGCCGTTGGGGCGCCGGATTCGCCGCGGACAATGCCGGCAACGTGTGGATGTTCGGCGGGCAGGGATACGATTCAGCCCACAACCTTGGGCTGCTGAATGACCTGTGGAAGTACAACATTGCCGCGCAGACCTGGACATGGATGGGCCCGACGAACTCGAACGTGGGCCAGAACAACGGTGTTTACGGCACGCTGGGCACACCCGGCGCGGCCAATGCCGCGGGACCAGGCGGGCGTCAAACCCCGGTGGTTTGGGCGGATAATAAGGGCAGCATCTGGGTCTTCGGCGGACTGGGACTTGACTCAGCCGGAACCCGAAACCCGGGATCACTGAATGGCCTCGGCGGCGGCACAGTAACCGCAGAGGGAGCGCTATTGAACGACCTCTGGCAGTTCGATATCGCCACGGGAACCTGGACATGGGTCTCCGGCGGCGGGACAACCGGATTGGCCAACCAGAACGGAACGTACGGATCACAACTTACGGCTGCTGCCGGTAACGTTCCCGGGTCGCGGTGGAGCGGCGCAGGTTGGTCTGACTCCAACGGAAACATCTGGATCTTCGGCGGGTGGGGCTATGGCTCTACGCTTGGCCAGGGCACGGGCTTCCTGAACGACGTGTGGGAATTCCATCCAGCGACTGGCGAATGGGTCTGGTGGAAGGGCTCCAGCAACGTCAACCAGAACGGCAACTATCCGACGCAGTTTACTCCGCCATATAACGTGCCGTACACGAACAGCACGCCGGGCGGACGGCGCGGCATGGCGTTCTGGCAACAGGACAACTTTGAGTTCGTCTGGGTGTTCGGCGGACAGGGTTTCGACTCGACCTCGAATACCAACAACTATCTCAACGACTTCTGGACGTACCTCGGATATCCGGACTAAGCCACCAGGCGGGCTGCGAGGAGTGACTCGCAGGCTCACGCTAAATCTAGAACAACCCTTTGCCGGGGCTCACCAGAGCCCCGGTTCTTTTTGGACGGCGACGGAAATCCGCGCAGGCAGGGCGCTTGATCGGCTGCGAAGCAGCTCAGTGGGTTAACTGTTCGCGGGCATTGCCCGCTGCCGCGGCCAGGCAAAAAACAGGCATCATGTATAATTGAGGGCAGGGGAAATCACCGCAAAATGGCCTTGGTACGGCAAAAAGGGAAAGCGTCCGCGGCAACACGGCGCAAGCGGCGGCTGCGGTTTTACCGGACGCGGCTGCGCGAGCTGAAGATGATTGCGAAGGCGCTGGTGTCCACCAAGCACCCGGTGCTGGTGCACATCATCCCGATGCGGCGCTGCAACCTGGATTGCGGGTATTGCAACGAGTTTGACGACGTGTCGAAGCCGGTGCCGCTGGAGGAGATGAAGCGGCGGCTGGACAGCCTGGCGGCGATGGGAACGTCCGTAATTACGATCAGCGGTGGCGAACCCCTGTTGCATCCCGACCTGGACGAAATTATCCGGCACATCCGCAATCGCGGAATGATCGCCGGCCTGATCACCAACGGATTTTTCCTGAACAAGGAACGCATCGAACGGCTAAACGACGCGGGGCTGGAGCACCTGCAGATCAGCATCGATAACGCCGTGCCGGACGAGGTGTCCAAGAAGAGCCTGAAGACATTGGACGGGCGGCTGGAGATGCTTTCGGAATGGGCGGAATTCCAGGTGAACATCAATTCGGTGCTCGGTAGCGGGGTGAAGAACTCCGAGGACGCGCTGACGATCGCGCACCGCGCGCTGGAGCTGGGATTTACGAGCACGGTCGGGATCATCCACGACCATGACGGGCAGTTGAAGCCGTTGGCCGAGCGGGACCAGGAGATTTTTGAAGAGATTATGACACTGGGGAAGCGCTCGTATTCGCGCTTTAACCAGTTTCAGCACAATGTGGCACGGGGCCGCGAGCATGACTGGAAGTGCCGGGCCGGCTCGCGGTATCTGTACATCTGCGAGGACGGACTGGTGCACTGGTGCTCGCAACAGCGCGGCTATCCGGGGATACCGCTGGCAAAATACACGGCGGAGATGCGCCATCGGGAATACCTGACGCACAAGGGTTGCGCGCCGCGGTGCACGGTCAGCTGCGTGCAGCAGGTGGGGATCCTGGATAACTGGCGCTCGCCGCAAACGCTGCAGCCGATGCCCGCGGTGGCGCCGGGGAAGAGCGATCTGGTGCAGATCGCAAAGTAAGCGGGGGAATTCACCACCGAGAGCACAAAGCACACAGAGGCGGGATCAAACAATAAGGATTCGGAGGGCGTTCCTGGCGGGTGGAGCGCCCTTTTTGTTTATCTAAAGTTGCTGGCTGCGAACACATTGACGCGGCACCCGTTGACGCCGAGCGGTGGCTTTTCAAAAATATGGGTATGCCACAAGGAGCGATTGAGATTGAGAATCTCTCGAAGGAATATCCCTACGGGTTCCTGCACCTGAAGAAGAAAAAATCGCTGGAAGACCTGACCATGCAGGTCGAAGACGGCGAGGTGTTCGGTTTCCTGGGGCCGAACGGGGCTGGGAAATCCACGACCATCAAGCTGTTGATGCGGCTGATTTTTCCGACCACGGGAACGGCGCGAATCCTCGGGAGATCGATCGATGACGTTTCAATGCATGCTTCGATCGGTTATTTGCCGGAGCAGCCTTATTTTTACGACTACCTGACCGCGTACGAAGTGCTGGACTATTTCGCCAGATTTCACAACTTGAAGGCGAATGACCGTGCGGCGCGGGTGGAGGCGATGCTGAAAAAGGTGGGACTGGACACGGCGAAAAAAATTCAGCTGCGAAAATATTCGAAGGGCATGCTGCAACGCGTGGGGCTGGCGCAAGCGATTCTCCACGAACCGAAGGTGGTGGTGCTGGATGAGCCGATGTCGGGCCTGGACCCCCTGGGTCGGCGCGAAGTGCGCGACATCATTCTGGAGTTGAAGCGCGAAGGCCGAACGGTCCTTTTTTCCACGCATGTGCTGTCCGACGCGGAAATGTTGTGTGACCGCGTGGGCGTGATTGTTGGTGGAAAATTGCGGGGTATCGGCGCGCCCGGCGAACTGGTGGACATGAAGGCGCAGGGAATGGAAATCCTGTTCGAACTTTCGGGCGCGGCGCCGAACTTGCAGTTGTTAACGAATGCCACCCGCACAGGCGACCGGTATCGCGTGCAATTGCCGGAGGCGGAATTGTACGCGGCGCTGGATGCGCTGAAGGCGGCGGGCGCGCGGATTTTGTCGGTTGCCCAGATCAAGCCGACGCTGGAGGAATATTTCATGCACCTGGTGGAAGCCGACCGGGCGCAGGCGAGCGCCGTTGAGGTGAGCGGGAAATGAGAAACGTTCCAACGGTGGCGGCGAACACATTCCGGGAAGCGGTTCGCGACCGGGTGCTCTACAACCTGGTTTTCTTCGCGCTGATGATGATCGGCGCGGCCATCCTGGTGGGGCAGGTCTCCATCGGAATCGAGCGCGACGTAATCATCAGCCTGGGGCTTTCCGCGATTTCGGTGGTCGGCATTCTCATTGCGATATTTTTGGGCGTGGCGCTGGTTTCGAAAGAGATGGACAAGCGCACGCTGTACGCTCTGCTGGCGAAGCCTGTGAAGCGGTGGGAATTCCTACTGGGGAAATTTGTCGGGCTGGTGATGACGCTGGCGGTGAACACGGCCGCGATGGCCGCGGGATTGTACATTGCGCTGTGGAGCGTAAATCGAGAGTGGCAGGCGAGCGATATTTACATTCTGACCGCGGTGTACTTGATCCTGCTGAAACTGGCGTTGATCGTGGCACTGGCGCTGCTGTTTTCGTGCTTCACCACGCCGTTCCTGGCCATTCTGTTCACCGCTGGAATGTACGTGGCAGGTTTGCTGGCGGGCGATCTGCGGACCGTCCACGGAGTGGAACTGGATCCCGGGACACTGCGATGGATGCGGGGCATTTCTTACTTGCTGCCAAATTTTGAGAATTTCAACGTGCTGGGCCGGGTGGTACACGGGCGAGGCGTCCCCGGCGCGCTTGTCTGGCAAGCGACGCTGTATGCCCTGCTGTACACGGCGATTGTGCTGACGGGAGCCGCTATCGTATTTTCGAAGCGCAACCTGAAATGAACCGGCGAATCAATGGAGCGGTGTTGGGCGCGCTGCTGCTGGCGGGGTTCGTGTGCGTTTGGCAGCTGCAGGAGAGAGTGGATGCGGAGCGAACGAAGCTGCAACTGGAAAGCGATGAATTGACGCTGCGTTCCCCGGCGGTGATGAAGCGATTGAGCCTGGAATATGCGCCGCTGCTGGGAGCAATCTACTGGACGCGCGCGGTGCAATATTTCGGCGAGAAACACCGGGAGCACGACTCGAATCTGGAGCAGTTGTGGCCGCTTCTGGATATCGCCACCACGCTCGACCCTAACCTGAAGATTGCTTACCACTTTGGGGCAACGTTTTTGAGTGATGCTCCGCCGCGGGGGGCCGGCCATCCCGATCAGGCCGTGGCGCTTCTGGAGCGCGGCATCCAGGCCAATCCGGATCACTGGAGATTTTACCAGGATCTCGGAAATGTCTATTACTTCGACAAAAAAGACTACGTGAAGGCGTCGCAGGCGTTTGAAGCGGGCAGCCGGTTGCCGGGAACTCCGGTATTCATGAAGATTATGGCGGCGAGGATCGCGGCGGAAGGCGAATCGCTGGAAACTTCCTACGCACTGTGGCTGGAGCTCTATCAAACAACAACGAACAAGGAAGTACGGAAGAACGCCGATGACCACCTGCGACTGGTGAAGGTGCTGATGGATTTGCGGGCGCTGAACCAGATTGCGGATAACTACGAGCGGCAAGCAAAACGACGCGCCGCAAGCATCCAAGATTTGGCGGACGCGGGAATGCTCTCCGGACAGCCCGTGGATCCGGAAGGGTTCCCGTACGTGCTGGGTCAATTGGGTCGCGCGGAACCAAACCCGAAGAGCGCGCTGAGAGATGAGTGGATGAAAGAGAAGAAGTAGAGAAAGGCGCTAACTTACTCCGACACGCAGAGAAGGGTCATGTGCGGGTCGATCTGCAGCTTGTGGGGCTGAATGCCGGAAGTGAACGTGAAATTCGTTTCTTCGCCGGTGGCAATGACGGTGCCGAGATAAATTGTATGGCCCGGAATTGCCGTGGTGGCGTAAATGGGCACGGGCGCGATGAAGGAGCGAGGCACCCCTTCCTGCAGCAACTTTCCACGAATCTGAAATCCCTTTTCGCTGCTGTGCGATGTGAACTGCACCTTATAGTGCGGGATGCCGGTGCCGCGAACATACTCGTCGAAAAACCATTCCATCGAATGCCCGCCTTCCAACGCCATCCGAGGAGTCATCACGGCTTCGACTTCGCGCTGCAGGTCCGTGGTGGTCAGCGCCTTGCGCGCGTATTTTGAAACCAGCGTGTGCAACAGGCCGACGAAGCGCGCGTCGGGATCTTTCCCAGCGGGGGCGTTGGGTTGCCGTAGCATTTCGCGCAACATGTGCATGATCCAGGTGCCTTTTGCGTAGACCACCACGTTGTACGCATCGGGCGAGCGAGAGGAGATAAGCCGGCGGCCGGCGATGACGGGGCCGATGTCCCCCGGCGCGCGATCTTCTCCCTCCGCTTTGGTGATCAGGCGTTTCCGGTAATTGGTCAGCCAGGTGTTCAGCGGATGGTCCTGAGCCTTCTTCGAATCCGCGAATTGCAGCGCGAGATATTCGGCGATCGCTTCATCAATCCATTGGTCCTGATACGAGGACCAGCCCACCACATTCCCCCACCACTGATGCGCGACCTCGTGGAACGGCACCACGTCGGTGAAGAACGCGCGGCCCGTTGGGCTGAGTCCCGCGCGATATTGGGCCTCGTCTGGCAGGAAGGAAAGAGTGGAGAGATACAAAAGCCCGGGCCAGCCCTGGCCGAATGTACCGGGGATCTGCGAAACCCCCAGATACCGGAAAGGGAACGGGCCGGAGTAAATTTCATAGAAACGGATTGAAGAATCGATTTCGCGCGCCAACTGTTTCAGAAAGCCGGCGGGACTGGGGGGAAGCATCGGCAAGTCGTCGCCCATCTGAGGGTGCGCAATGGAAGTGTGCCGGGAGGAGTCATCGGAACCCGTGGGTTTGGAGAGACGCGAGCGCAAGAATTCCTCGAGTTGCTTGTTTGCGTAGACCTCGATGGTGCGAGTTTCGGAAGACAGCGAACTACTGGCGTACTCGCCCAAGTTGAAGCCGGCTTCGGGAACCGGAATTTCGGTTTTCCACGTCGCTACGCGCCATTCGCCCTCCTCGCGTTCCGCGGACTTCGTGCCGGTGGCGGCGAGGCGAAGTTTCTTCGGCCAGTGAAAAGTCAGATCGTAAAAAGCGAATTCGGCGGCATCGCCATAGTGCGGATACCAGCTTTCCCTTGCGCCGACGAACAAAACGCTGTTGCCTGCGTCTTCGATGACGTTGCCGGTGTAGCGGAAATGCAGTCGGAACGTGCTTCCCGGTGCGGGAGGCTTGGGAAAGAAGACGATGAGCGAATCCTGCCCGCGTGAGTTGATCTCCTTCTGAGTCAGGCCTTCGTTTTGAAAGAAGGGAAGCGCTTCGTCATTGTCGCCGGTGACGGTGGAAATTTTAAGCGCGCGCGAAAGCTGGACGGTAAGAAACTGCTGCGCGCCGGCGGCGGCGCGGAACTCGATGTTAGCGGTGGCCTCAAGTGAATTGTCAGGATGAATCGTGGTGTCGATGGAGTACCGGACAGCGTCCATGCCCATGGAGAAAGGAGGCGAGTCGGGCACGCGGTAGGAACTCCAGACGTCGTAGTAGGTGGCCTTGCCGACGGTGCGGGGCTGGCCGAGGCAGAAATTTTCGTTTTGCATGTTGTCGAGCAGGATGTCCAGCGGACCGGTGAGTACGCCGTCGATGCCGGCGTGGAAAAAGGGCGCCGGGGGATTGGAAAATTTCTCGACGAGGATGCGCAGCGAGTGGGAGGGATTCAGGCGGGCGAGGCTGTTTCCCCAGAGGGAAGCGAACTGCTCGTCCACGGCGGGCGAGAGGCCTGCGCGCTGGAGTTCGTGCAGGAGATCCTGCTCCGTGCCGTCGGTGAATCGTATATATGCGGAGAGAAACTGTTCGTCGAGGACGGGCGCGCCGAGGAAACGCGCGACCTGCTGTTTTTCCACCGGATCGCGAGGCAACGCTACGATGTGGCCGATGCCGGAAAAGACGAACCCGGTGATGCGGCCTTCAAAGGATTGGAAAAAGGCGATTTTGCCGTCCTGGAAGGCCAGCACGGTGTCAGCTTTGCGGAGTTCGACGCGGTCCTTGGTGGCGACCGTGTAGACGTGCTGCGAATCGATGGTGAGGGCGTTAAGGACGGTGAGAAGTTCGCGCGGGGAAGAATCCACCGCGCCGGAAATCGAAGGAAAAAGAGCCGCAAAAACCACCAGGAGGAGACGAAGCCGCATGAAAAGAGTGTAGACACATTCGGCATGTGGGAACAAGGCGGACAGCGAAGGTTTCCGCAGCGAGTTAAGATAGGTAGATGCGGCGTAACGTGATTCAGGTTCCAAGAGTGCTGGCGATGCTGGCCTGCGTCCTGTTGTTTGCGGGTGCGGCGCGCGCGGACAAGATTGTGCTGAAGAACGGACGGAAGATCGTCGCGTACAACGTGGTGGAAGATGGCGATAAGGTTCGCTACGAAACTTCCGCGGGGCAGATGGCTCTGCCGAAATCGATTGTGGATCACATCGAAAAAGGCGGGTTTCTGGCGCCGATGGGCTCGCCGGCCGCCGCGGCGGCAAGCCTGAACCTGGAGCCGCCGGAGCCGACTGCAACGGCGGTCGATACAGAGATCGACAGGGGCGCGGTGCACGACGGGTCGGTGGACCGCAACTACATCAATAATCTGGAAAGCGGGGCGGCCAGCGGCGGCGAAAAGGCGATGCAGGCCGCGCGGGCGCATCATGCGGCCTCGCGATTTGAAATGTCGCGAGGCGATCTGGAGCATGCGCTGACGGACGCGCGGGCGGCGGTGTCTTATGCGCCAGAGGATCCGGCGATGCTGATGGAACTGGCGTACGTGTATCTGCGGCGGAGCGAGTTCAAGCAGTCGCTCGAATATCTGGAGCGTGCGAAACGCTATGCGCCGAAGAGTCCGGACGTTTACAAGCTGGAGGGTTGGACTTATTACGGGCTGAACCGGCCCGACCAGGCCGTTGCGGAGTGGAAAAAATCATTGGCGCTGCGGCCGGATTCGGAAGTGCAGGCGGCGCTGGATAAGGCGCTGCGAGACAAGAACGAGGAAGAAAACTACCGGGAGAACGAGAGCACGCATTTCCAGCTGAAGTACAACGGCGCTGCAGAGCCGGGGCTGGCGCGAGAGGTGCTCCACACACTGGAAGGACATTACCAGCAGATCGAATCGGAACTAAATTTTTCGCCGCCGGATCCGATCGGCGTTGTTTTGTATACGCAGGAGGGATTTGCGGACATCACAAGGGCGCCCGGTTGGGTGGGGGCGCTGAACGACGGGCGGATCCGCGTGCCGGTGCAGGGACTGACGAGCGTGGATTCGGAATTGTCGCGAATTTTGCGGCATGAACTGACGCACAGTTTTATCCAGCAGAAAACACATGGGCGCGCGCCAACGTGGATCCAGGAAGGCTTAGCCCAGTGGATGGAAGGAAAACGCAGCGACGAAAGCGCTGCCGCGCTGCTGCAGGTGTATGACGCGGGGCAAGCCGCGCCGCTGGCTCAGCTGGAAGGCTCGTGGATGCGCTTGCCGGGGCCGATGGCGAGCTATGCGTATGCCTGGGCGCTGGCCAACATGGAATACATAGTGCAGACGCAGGGGATGGGGGATGTCGAGCGGATTCTGGACCGTCTGGCCGCGGGGACGGCGACGGAGCAAGCGGTGCGCGACGTGCTGCACGACGATTACGCGGACTTGATGCAGGCGACGGCGCAGTATCTGAAAAAAAATTACGGAAGGTGAAGCCAACTGTAGTTTCACGTTCCGTCCGCGTTCATGGTTTGGATGGTGAATCGGTCGAGGTTTCAATCAAGCTGAGCGCGATGCTCTTGTGATCGCCTTCCTCCAAGTGAAGGGGAACTCCCTTATTGTCATACGGCTTTAGGAAATCGGCGTCGTACCAGTCGTCTTCCTCCACGGAATCCCAACTGAAAAGCTTGTAGTCACCCGGCAGGATTCCCTTTAGACGAAATTGGCCGTTTTGATCCGTCTTGGCCGTTGCATAGTTCGAAGATTGCTCTCGTAATCGCTGTTCGGGGACGAGGACGACAAACACGCCGACGGCGGGTAGAGAATCGCCAGTGAGCACCTGTCCATCCAGGTGTGGTGCGCGGCAACTGATTCCAATCTCCAGGGAATTATCGGCGCCGGAATGAATCGGAATCTTGCCATCCACCATCGGTGTCGATCCAACTCGAGCGGATTTGACATAGCAGTCCGAGTTGGGACCGCGGATCAACGGGCGATACTCGCTTTCGTTCACACTTCGAAAAAGCAATGAACCATCTGGCTTGACCTCTGAGTGTTTTACGGAACCGGATTCCGCGTCCACTGGCGACAGGAAAACCGTAAATTTAGAAATATCCTCTTGTTTGTTCCCTTCCCATGTCACACGGCCATTCGTTGCAAACGAGGGCGCAAATGCCAGGGTGACATCTTCCACGTCGGCTTCGGCAACTTCCAATTCGCGAGCGACGTAGAGTGGTTCCAATTTGTCTCGATCGAAGTAAACAGCCTGTAGGTGGTATGACCCCGGTGGAACCCGATGAAGAATGAAAGTTCCATCCTTTGCAACAGAATGGGTATCAATCGTTTCAGGGGCCAGGAGGCCTGGGCCGCGTGGGCTCATGTAGATATTCATGTCACCCCGAATTGTGTTCACGGAGGGCGGATTGAGAATTTTCCCGCTGACCGTATTCATGGCCGCCAGCTCCATCCTGAAATCGATGGACGCGAGCTCCTGTCCGGGAGTCAGCGCCAGCGTTTGCGCCTTCGACGGATCCGTGGTGTTCGGAAAATAAGTGATGGGGTAGCCTTTTTTGAACAATCGCTGCCGCGGTTTTGCGTCGAATCCTTCTCGCGCGGACCAGGGGTCGTATGTGACGGCCACGTAATATCTGCCGGGACTCAGGTCATAAATCCGGAACTCTCCCAAATCGTTGGTTACGCTCGTGCCAATCTCCGGAGCATCTTGCCGTTTGCCCCGGCCAGTCGGACGAAGAACGCGCACAAGCGCTCCTTGGACAAGCTCTCCGTTTTCGTCGAAGACGTGGCCAGTGATAACAGATGCTCGCTGGAGTTTGAAAAACAGGCCGGTCATCTTCTGTCCCGGGGCAAGGGTTAGTATCGCGCCAGGGTCAGCCGATTTTCGCTGGCCGAAGCTAGCCTCAACGAAACCCGGATGAGAAACCGTCAACAAATAAGAGGCGCAAGGGAGGGCGTCAAGAGAAAAGTGGCCTTGCGAATCCGTGATATCGAAAACAGAATCCTCCCAATTTTCGTGGGTGACAAGCGTAACTCTTGCTTTTTTCAAAGGATCGCCGGTGTCTTGCCGACCCACCGTACCGGATACACTGCAGGTTTGCTTGTCGGTGGGAGCGGCACCGGTAGGGGGAGGGCTACTCTGCGCGCGAAGGCCGATGGAAAAAAGAAGGCCGAGCAAGATAGGGAGAGCGAACTTCATTGCAATCACCTTCAGGGTATCTCTTGTCGGCAATTTTACACGAATGGTATTGTTCAGGGCGAACCGTTCGGAAAGCATTCGAAAACCAATTTTCGGCCTGTGCGGTGCCGCCTAGTCTGCAAGAAGCCCGGCAAGTAACGCGGACCGCTGGGGCATGGCGTTGATGAGGACGTGTTCGTGGATGGCGTGGGCACCGTCGCCGACGGCGCCGAGGCCGTCGAGGGTGGGGACGCCGAGGGCGGCGGTGAAGTTGCCGTCGGAGCCGCCGCCGGCGGCGGCTTCGCCGAGGGGGAAGCCGAGTTCACGGGCGATGGATTTGGCGCGAGAGAAGAGGGCGACGCTGTGTTTGCGTTCGAGCGGGGGGCGATCGAAGCCGCCGTGGATTTCGAGTTTTGCGCCGCGATGGATGGGCTTCAGGGCATGGAGGCGCTTTTCGAGGGTGCGCATGTCGGCGCGGCGCCAGGCGCGGAGATCGAGCCTGGCTGCAGCGCGGTCGGCGATGACGTTGGTGCGGGAGCCGCCGGAGATGATGTCGGCGTTAATGGTGACGCCGCGGCGGAGGTCGTTCCACTTTTCCAGGCGGGCGATCTGCGTGGCGAGTTCGTGGATAGCGTTGATGCCTTTTTCGGGCGCGAGGCCGGCGTGGGAAGCGCGGCCATGGACGATAAGCTCCGCTTCGCCGACACCTTTGCGGGAAGTTTTCAGCAGGCCGCGGGGGCCAAGCGACGGCTCCAAAACGAACACAGCGTCGCTGCGCCGGGCTTCTTCTTCAATTATTTTGCGGGAAGATTCGCTGCCGATTTCCTCGTCGGAAGTCCACAGAAAAATCAGGCGTTTTTGCACCGGGGCCTGCAATTCGCGAATGGCTTCGAGCGCGAAGAGCGCCTGGACGATACCCGCCTTCATATCAAACGTGCCGGGGCCGTAGGCTTTGTCCCCGGAAATGCGAAACGGCATTTTGGCGAGAGTGCCGGTGGGATAGACCGTGTCGTAGTGACCAAGGATGAGGAGTTGCGATTTGACCCGACCTTCCGAGGGTTTCCAGATCACGCGAAGATGATCGCCGCGGTGTTGCTGCCGGATGATTTGGGCAATTGTTCCGTGGCGGAGCCATTTTCCTGCAAGGAGTTCGCAGCAGCGGTCGGCCGGCTTTTTTTCCACGCTGGGAGATTCGAGCACGGTCAGTTCGCGCAGCGTCTCCAACATCTGCGGCAGCCGTTTGCGAAGGTAGGGAAGGAAAGAAAGTTGGGCCATTGACAGGGCATGGTAGCACGGCGGGGGAATCCGATTGGGAGGAGCAGGTCAGGTGAGGCCCCCGAGCGGCAAAATGATAAGCTGCCCGGCGGGCCGAATACCCTTATAATAAGGGGTTTGCGAACTAACGGAGGGAGCCTATTCTTTGGCTATGAGCGACACACAAGAGGTAACGCAACTCGACATCAACGAGATCCAGAAATTTCTGCCGCATCGCTACCCGTTTCTGCTGATCGATAAAATTGTTGAGATGGAGCGCCTGAAGCGCATCGTGGCGATCAAATGCGTCACGATCAACGAGGGATTCTTTCAGGGGCATTTTCCGGGCAAGCCGGTGATGCCGGGCGTGATGATTCTGGAGTCGATGGCGCAGGCGGGAGGATTGCTGCTACTGCAGGAAATCCCGGACCGTGAGAAGAAATTGCTTTATCTGGCTTCGATGAATGATGTGAAGTTCCGGCGGCCGGTGGTGCCCGGCGACCAGTTGCGGATTGAGGTGAACGTGGTGGCGTGGAAGGGCGATCTTTGCAAGATCGAGGCGAAGGCGTTCGTCGAAGGGAATCTGGCGACGGAAGCGAAGATGATGTGCGTGATGGCCGACCGGGAAGAGCCCGCAAGCAAGTAAATGGCGATTGGGACAAACATTCATCCGCAGGCGATCGTTTCCGGGGAAGCGAAACTGGGCGCGGGCGTGCAGATTGGCGCGTTCGCGGTGGTCGGGGCGGGAGTGGAACTTGGGGATGGCTGCGTGCTGCACGAGCACGCGGTAGTGCGGGGCCCCTCGACGTTTGGCGCAAACAATGTGTTTCACCCCTTTTGCGTGGTTGGCGGCGATCCGCAGGACTACTCTTTCCGCGGTGAGCGCGTCGAACTGCATGTGGGTGGCGAAAATATTTTCCGCGAGCATGTGACCATCAGCCGGGGGACCAGCAAGGGCGGCGGCGTCACGCGAATCGGCAATAATAATTTTTTCCTTTCGTACTCGCACGTGGGGCACGACTGCCAGATCGGCAACAATACGCTGTTTGTGAACGGGGCAACGCTGGCGGGGCACGTGACCGTGCACGATTTCGTGACCCTTGGTGCGTTTTCGCCGGTGCACCAGTTTTGCCGGCTGGGGCGGTATTCGTACATCGGCGCGGCCACTGTGATTACGCAGGATGTGCCGCCGTTTTCGCTGATCGTCACGGAGCGGGAGACGCGGTGCTTTGGGCCGAATACGATTGGCCTCGAGCGGAAGGGGTTTTCCGCGGAGCGCGTCAAGGCGCTGCAGAAGGCGTTTCGCGTGCTGACGCGCTCGAAGAAAAACACTTCGCAGGCGCTGGAAGAGATGCGAAAGAGCATGGGGAAGTCCGACGACGTGAAAGAGTTGGTGGAGTTCGTGGAAAAGGCCGAACGCGGCATTGTGAAGTAGCACCGACCGGAAATTCATGCCAGAAACAATGCAAAGCAATGCTGGGCAAAGCAATCCCGGGCAGAGCAGTACCGGCTGGGGCCTGATTGCGGGGAACGGCCGATTTCCTTTCCTGGTGCTGGAGGGAGCGCGCAGCCAAGGCATCGAAATGGCAGTGATCGCTTTGAAGGAAGAGGCTTCGCCAGAGTTGGAGAAAATCGTGAAGCGGCTGCACTGGGTGAGCCTCGGCGAATTGAGTAAAGCGATCGAGTTAATGCAGAGCGAAGGCGTGAAGCAGGCGGTGATGGCCGGGCAGGTGAAGCACAATAAAATTTTCAGTTCGATTCGACCGGACTGGAAGCTGGCCAAATTGCTCTTGTCGCTGTCGCGAAAGAACACGGATTCGCTGATTGGCGCTGTGGCGAAGGTGCTAGAGGAAGAAGGGATTCATCTGGTGGATTCGACGATGTTCCTGAAGCCGCTGCTGCCGGAGGTGGGCGTGCTGACTCGGCGCGCTCCCAACGCTCAGGAAGCCGCGGACATGGAGTATGGACTGGGCATCGCGCGGCACATCGCGGCGAAGGATATCGGGCAAACGGTGGTCGTATCGGATAGCGCTTGCGTGGCCGTGGAAGCGATGGAAGGCACCGACGAAACGATTGCGCGCGCGGGACGCTTTGCGAATGGACGGCCGCTGGTGGTGGTAAAAGTCAGTAAACCCAGGCAGGACATGCGTTTCGATGTACCCGTGGTCGGACTACCGACCGTCGAATCCATGAAGATGGCCGGGGCGACGGCGCTGGCCATCGATGCAAACCGCACGCTCCTCTTTGACAGGGAAAAACTGATAGCTATGGCCAACGACGCCGGGATCGCGATCCAGGCCTTTCCGTTCGCGCCGGCCGCGGAACCCACGGGCGATTCGCGGGGAATGAACAGGGGATGAGCGAGCGGCCCACAGTTGGCGCTGGCGGCAAGATTCGTGTGGGCGTTGTGGGTGCGGGCGAATTCGGGCGCAATCACGCACGGGTGTACCGCGAAATGGAAAGAGTCGAACTGACCGGGGTGCTGGATCAAAACGCGGCGCGCGGCGAGGCGATCGCGCAAGAGTTCGGGATTCGGGCGTTCAAGAGTATGGAGGAATTGCAGGGCGCAGTGGATGCGGCGAGTGTGGCCGTGCCCACAGTTGCGCACGCCGAAGTTGGCTGCCGCCTGATGGCGATGGGCATCGACGTACTGGTAGAGAAGCCGATGGCGGCTTCGCTGGCGGAAGCGGACGCGCTGCTGGAATCGGCGCGGCGGCACCAGCGGATTCTGCAGGTGGGGCACGTGGAGCGGTTCAACCCGGCGGTGATTGCCGTGGAGCCGATCCTGAACCGGCCACTTTTTTTTGAGGTCCACCGGCTGGGCGTTTTCACGCCACGCAGCCTGGATGTGGAAGTGATCTACGATTTGATGATTCACGACCTGGACATTCTGCTGGCGCTGGTGAAAGAACCGGTGACGGAAGTGAAAGCGGTGGGGATTCCTGTGCTGACGGACAAGGTGGACATTGCCCACGCGCGGATCGAGTTTGCGGGCGGCGCGGTAGCCAATGTCACCGCCAGCCGGGTTTCCACGGAGCGTGTGCGCAAAATGAGATTTTTTCAGCACCACGAATATATCTCACTCGATTATGCGCGGCGCGATGCGCTGCGTGTCGGAGTGAAGAAGCCCGGGCCGCAGCCCGAGTTTGGGTTTGAGAAGCTGGCGGCACCGGCTGTGGAACCCTTGCGTGCAGAACTGGAAGCTTTTGCCGCGGCGGTTCGCACGCGGGTCGCGCCAAAGACAGACGGAGTAGCGGGCCGGGCGGCGCTGGAGCTGGCTAGCCGGGTGATGGAAAGCATCCGGGAGCATGATGAGCGCGTCCAACCAGTTACGAAAGGGCCTGTTGCCAAAGGGCCAGCTGCCGAAGCGGCAGTAGCCAAGAGCTTTCCGGATAAAACGAGCCAATGATTCCCAGGACCCTAGTCCCCGTCGGTGCGCGGATGTCCGCCGAAGATGGTGTAACGACGCGCCGGCGGCCGACGACGCTGGATGAACGCACGCTGGTGCCGTCGGCGCTGCCGCTGGTGCAGCTCGATGGGCGCACAACGATTCCCAACAATTTGCCGCTGGATTCGATTGCCACGCGCGTGGTGGTCCCGCGCGATATCAACGTGGAAGCGGTGCAGCGAGTGGAGGAATCGCACCTGCCGCCGCAGCCGACGGAGATGGACGAGCGGATCACGATTCCGGTGGGCGTGGCGCCGCCGGAAGAGTTTCAGCCGCTGGGGCCGATTTCAGAGGATCTGGTCGAGCGGGATCTTTTCCAGTCGGGCGAAGCGGCATTTCTGCCTCCGGAGTGGCGGGGCAAGCAGACCCCGGAAGACCGCATCACAGCGATCGCGTCGGTGGTCTTTCACATCGTTCTGTTGGCACTGATCCTTTTCTTGCCAAGGTTTCTAGGGCCGCATGTGCCTACGCCCGAAGAAGAAGAGATCGGGCGCAGGCAGATGACGGTGCTCTTGCCGCCGGGAGCGCTGGAATCGTTGAAGCCATCGCCCGCTCCCGCGCCGCATGCGGCTGTGCGAGTCGATCCGCGGGTGATCAACAAGATCGCCCCGCCGGCGCCGACTCCGCCTCCACCACAGCCTGTGCCGGAGCCGCCGAAGCGGGAGTTGCCCAGCGCGCCCGCGCCGCAGCCCAATGTGGCCGCTGTTCAGCCGCCCAAGAACGCATCTTCTTCGCAGGGCGAATTGCCGAAGACGCCGACGAAACTGGAAAATCCGGACATGCCGGTGCCGGAAAAAGGATTGATTCTGCCGAAGACGGGCGGTTCGGCGGGCGATTTGATTCGCGACGCGGCGCGGGGGACGAAGCCGAACGCACCCATGCCGCTTGGTGGTGGGCGCCAGGGGCCTTCTGGCGGAGGTGGCCATGGCGGGAAGGGAAGTCACGGCGCTGGCATCGAAATGTTAACGGATACGGAAGGCGTCGACTTCAACGATTATTTCCGGCGGATTTACTACATCGTGAAAGGGAATTGGGAAGCGGTGATGCCTCCGTCGGTGAGTCTTGGCGAGCAGGGCGTGGTTTCGTTGCACGTCAAGATTATGCGGGACGGCAGCGTTCCGGATCCTGAGCCGGTGATGCTGTACGGGTCTGGCAAGGAGCCGTTGGATCGGGCGGCGGTTTCTTCGATCCGCGCGTCGAATCCGTTTCCGCCGCTCCCGCCGCAGTTCAAGGGGCCGTACATCGAAGTGCGATATACGTATTACTACAATATTCAGCCGCCGAATTAGTAGCGCCGCGTGCTCAGTTGGCGCGACAACCAGAGCGTTGTTTGTTCATGCATAAAAAGAAGATGCGTTGTCATCCTTAGGCGCGTCGTTTGCGCTCCAAAGGACCTCAACTGAAACTTCTTGCACAATGTAAACATTGAGATCCTTCGGTTATCCTCGTCGGATAGCCTCAGGATGACAAGTTTAGTTTTGTGTACGGCGTCAGGCGATATTTTTGTGTTAGAAATGTTGGCAACATGAAGTTTTCGCGGCATCAGGTGATTGGCAGTGTGGTGCTGGCGCTGATTGTGCTGGCGGTGCTGGTGGTCCGCGCGTGGCCGGTGCTGTTCCCCAAATGAACACGCACGCTGAGTCTCCTCTGATTGTCATCGTTGGGCCAACCGCTTCGGGAAAATCGGCGCTGGCAGTGTGGCTGGCGCGGGAGTTTGGCGGCGAAGTGGTGGCTTGCGATTCCACGCAGCTTTATCGCGGGTTTGATGTGGGCACGGCGAAGCCTACGGCCGAAGAGCGGCAGGGCGTGGCGCATCATTTGATTGATGTGCTGGATCCGCGAGAAGCATCGACAGCGGGGGACTATCGCGAGCGGGCGATTGCCGTTCTGGAGGATTTGCGCGCGAGGAAGCGGTTGCCGATTTTTGCGGTTGGCACGGGGCTTTACTTGCGCGCGCTGCTTGAAGGGCTGGCCGACGTGCCGCTGCGGTCGGAGGAGTTGCGGGAGCGGCTGTGGGCCAGCGTGGCGGCGCATCCGCCGGGATATCTCCACCGCATTTTGAAGAGGCTGGATCCGGTGTCGGCGGAAAAGATTGCGCCGGGCGACGAACAGAAACTGATCCGCGCCGTCGAAGTTTGCCTGCTGGCGAAGAAACCGCTATCCGAAGTGCATCGCGCGGGGAGGAATCCGTTGCGCGGATGGTGGACCATAAAAATTGGGTTGTCGCCGGAACGAGAAGCACTCTATCAACGCATTCATGGCCGAACAGACGCGATGCTCGCGGCGGGGTGGATGGAAGAGGTACGCGGGTTAATCGCCAGCGGCTTGCCTTCAGACGCGAAGCCGTTCGATTTCATCGGCTACCGCGAACTGCGAGCTGTGCTCAGCGGTGAAGTGAATCTTGAAGAAGCCAAAGGCACGATTCAACAGGCGACCCGCCGCTACGCCAAGCGGCAACTGACCTGGTTCCGCCGCGACACACAGATCCATTGGCTTTCCGGCTTTGGACAAGACGCGGCAATCCAGCAGCAAGTCCTCGCTTGGCTACGCGGCCAATTGTAGTGGCCAATTCCACTTCTTCAATTTTTGGGTTGTGCGCTTCTTGCCCCCAGGGTGGAAGAACTAGAGTTGACATAGAACGACATTACAGATGTGTCATACAATGCCGCTTGCAGCGAGACCACAACTTGCTTATCTCAGACGCTAGGGGATCCGTTATGGATGAAGCGAATCGCTCGGAAATGAGCACGTTGGAATTGTTGGGAGCCACCTGGCAAGTGTGGCGTTCACACGCGGGGATGTTCGTATTCCTCATGGGTCTCCCCATCGCGGCACTGTTGCTCATGGCTCTGATTGTGAATTACGTGATCGCGCCACACCCGGAGGCTACTCCTCTGCGGGAGGTCTGGCTGGGGATGGGGCCGATGCAGAAGTTCGCGGTGTTCTTAGCCTTTTTAGGGACCATTGCCGTGCAATACCGGTCGCTTGCGGCGTCAGTGTTTGCCACGCAGGAAATTCGGAGCGGGCGCAGCGTGGGAATCCTGGGCGCTATGGGAGCGGTCCGGCGCAAGCAGTTGCGGCTTTTCTGGATGGTGATGCTGGTAAGTCTCTTTACGGGGCCGTTAGCGATCATTGTCGGCCCCATCCTTGCGTTCGGCGCTGCGCCAGCTTTTCCCGTGGCGATACTGGAGAATAGGACGGCTTTTGCGGCGATCAAACGCGGCGATGCTCTGGCGAAAGGGGGGCATGGCAGAATCGCGCTATTATTTGCCATTTGGCTGGGGCTGACAATCACGGCTGTGTTCGGTTGGGTGTCCCTTCTCGTTATCCTGCAGGAGCGATTTGGGCGACCGTGGATGCTTCGTCCGGTTCCGCTTCTGGGCTTTTGGCTCATCTTGTTGATCCCGCAGTGGTACATGATTGCGTTAACTTTGAATTACCTGGAGCAGCGCAGGCGGGAAGGAGAGATTGGGTTGGTCTCCCCTGTTCACGGAGGATAATTAGGTGTGAAACCAAACATCTTGACTTTTGGTATTCACTTAGGCGATTACGCGCGAATAAGGTGTGTGATCCATTTCACGAAATCCTGAGGTGATGGCAGAGGGCAGTAGGGCACACCTGCCCGATTTTTGTCCTTCATGCCAGTTTCCACCGTATGTACGGGGGCCTAGATTGCTGGATACCGGCCCCAAGGTGGAAATATGAACGATTTCAGCTCCCTGCCAATCAAGGATTGGTATGCGCTGGGAAGCCTGGTTGCTCAACTGGGATTCCTGGTCGCGGCGGTTTGGTTTGCGCGGAATTTTTTGAGAGCCATGAGGGCGTTTCAGGAGCAGATTGGCGCGCTGCTGAAGCTTTCGATCACGTCTACGCCGGGTGAACGGCAATCCACGAACGCAAATGCGAGGAATGTGCTTGGGGAAGCGAGCCCGTACTGGCTTGCGCCTTCGATTTCCGAACCGGCTAGAGCGCCGGAGGTTGTGGAGCGCGGGCCGAGCGTGTTTGCTGTTGGTTGGCAGCGGACGGTGCATTGGCTGCGGGAACCGATGGGAAGCGCGCAGGTGTCTTACCGGCGGCGGGTGATTAATTGGTTGCAGGCGCCGGCTGGGCACTGAGGCGGGTGGTAAGAAGAGTGATGCGGTATGTGGGCTGGGCCATCTGAAGGTGGCCGCTACAAAGGCTGTACATGGGATGAGTTCGCCAGTGGCAGCGAGGGGCGGAACAAAGGCAGGTGTGGCATGGACGAAATGAAACCTAAGGAAGCGGCTTATTCGGGGGAGCGGGCGCCGGTTGCGCCGATGTCGGCTCCGGCGGAAGTGGGCGTGCGGGTTGCGCCCGTGGAAAATGTGGGCGCGACTGTTTCGGCGCAGGCGTCGGGGATTGCGGGGCTGCTGGAAGCTGCGAGGGCGAGTTTACCCACTTCGCTGGCGGGGATTGCGGCCTTCGTGAAGCGTACGAGGCGGGTGTGGCTGATGACGGCCGGGATTGTTATTGGGGTGGCGGCGCTGGTGAATTTGACGGCGCGCGCGGCGGAGTGGGCCAAGAACGCTCGCGAGAGGCGGCAACTGCACGCGATTGCCACGTTGACGCCGGAGAACCTGTTCGCGCGATGCGGCGCGGCGGCCTCGGACGAGACCAAGGAAGTGTATCCGGTGGTGATGAGGACGCTGACCTATCAGCCCCGCGGCGGCGAAAAGCTGGTGATTTCCTTCAGCCGGACGGCGGAGGAAAAGAGCGACTGGGTGTTCCTCGCTTTGCAGAACGAGAATGGCGCCGCAATTGACAACACGCCGGAGGCGAGAATCGCCGCGCTGCCCTGCCTGGATTCGAACAAGTGACCGCTCCCGACAAACCCTAAACAATCCAACCAGCTTGCGCTGCCACGCTCGGCTCGCTGAGCACGCGGGCGAAGACGTCTTGATCGACGTTGCCGCCGGTGGCGATGAGGGCGACGCGCTTGCCTTTTAGCGTAGGCAATTCTTTTGTGGCGGCGGCTAAAGCGGCTGCGCCGGCTCCTTCGATGACGTTGTGGGTGTCGGTGAACATAGCGCGCATCGCGACGGCGACTTCGTCGTCGGTGACGCGGACGATGTGGTCGACATTTTCGAGCATGACTTCGAGGGCTTCCTCGTTTCCGAGGCGGCAAGCGAGGCCGTCGGCGAGTTTGGTCGTGGAAGGGGCTTCGACGATCTTTTTCTGCTGCAAAGATAGTGCGTAGGTGGGCGCCTGATCGGAGACGACACCAATCAACTTGGTTTTCAGTCCCAGGGCCTTGCGCACCGCGGCGGCGGAGCAGATTCCGGAGCCCATGCCAATCGGCACGTAAGCGACGTCGATGTCCCGCACGGCGGTGAAGAGTTCAAGCCAGTAAGTCGCAACGCCTAGCACGATGTCGCGGTGATAGGGCGGTACGAGGTGGTAACCAAGCTTCCCGGCGAGTTCCCTCGCGTGCTCCAGCGAGGACTGGAAATCATCGCCGTGCTCGATGAGGTTCGCACCCTGTGCGCGCATCGCCGCGTTTTTCGCCACACTGTTTCCATGCGGCACCACGATCACACATTCCAGCTTTTTTCGTTGTGCGGCCAGAGCGACGGACTGGCCGTGATTCCCGCGTGTGGCGGCGATCAGTCCGCGCGTGCCTGGCTGGCGCTTCAGGAGTTCTTCCGCGTACACGATGGCGGTGCGGGACTTGAAGGCACCGATGGGCGTATGGTTTTCGTGCTTCACCCAGACTTCGGTGCCGAGCCGCTCGCAGAGCAGCGGCCAGCGATACTGCGGCGTCGGCAGCATCAGGCGATAGACCATCTCCGCCGCCGCCCGCACTTCGTCCAACGTCGGCAAACTTGCCGTGGCTTGTCTGGCTTGCCCGATGCTCATCGCCGCACCTCTCGTTCCCCAACATACCCTGCCTACATCAACTGAATTGTGGGCGCGATGGATGCGAATGTTAGCTCCACATTGGCCTGTTGTGACACGAAGGAAATTGGGCCTGGGCGGAGTTTGAATCATGGGAAAATGCTCCCCCGACCGGACGGCCGTCGGTCGATGCTCATGGCAGCCGGTTACTGGACGAGGACAGAGATCGTGCTGTCGGCGCTGTTGGCGACAGCGAGACCTGGGCGTCCGGTAGAGTTGAAGTCGCCAACCATCAGTGAGTAGGGAGTCTTACCTACACGAAAGGGCGAAGCCGCCGCCTGCGCGAACGTCCCATCGCCGTTGCCGAGCAACAGGGTGACATCGTTGCTGCCGGAGTTGGCGGTCGCCAGATCGAGTTTGCCATTCGCGCGGAAATCGGCGGCGACAATCATGTACGGCGTGGTGCCGACCGCGATCGGCGAACCAGAGGCCTGGGTGAATGTGCCGTCGCCGTTGCCAAGCAAAATGGTGACGGTATTGTCGGATGCATTGGCGATGGCAAGATCCAACTTGCCGTCGCCATTAAAATCACCGGCCACGATGCTTTGGGGCTGGTTGCCCGTGGTGGGCGAGAGGCCCGTTGCCGGGGTGAAGGTGCCATCGCCATTGCCGAGCAGAATGGTCACGGTGTTGGTGCTGCTGGTTGCAATCGCCAGATCCAGCTTGCCGTCACCATTCAAATCGCCAACGGCCACAGAACATTGCCCGAGGACACCGAAGAACATCGGGGAGTTTGCCGCCTCGGAGAACGCACCTGCTCCGTATCCCAGCAGAATGTCTAACGTCCCGTATATGTCGTTTCCGACGGCGAGATCCAAGCCGCCATCACCGTTTAAATCCGCTGCCGCCATCGCGCACGAGGTTGGGCGGCTGGCGTTGCCTGGCGCGGTAGAAGCTGTAAATGTCCCGTCGCCATTACCCAACAGAACGGGAACGTTGTTGAATGAGTAACCGGAGTCCGACACCGCGAAGTCCAGCTTGCCGTCATTGTTGAAGTCGCCCACGACTACAGCTGATGGGCCGGGCTCAGTCCCTTCGGTCGGGGAATACATATTGATTGGCGAGCCGGAAGCGGAGGAGAAAGTGCCATCGCCCTTGCCCAGGAGGACCGATACATCTGGCAAACCTGCGACTACCAGGTCGGGTTTGGCGTCCCCGTTAAAATCGCCCACTGCTATCCCCAAGGGTGCATTGACCGTGCTGAACGGGGAGCCGGTGGCGTTCGAGAAAGTTACCGATGTTTCCGGGGAGGCGATGGAAAAAGAAAGCGGGTTGGAGGGGACTCCGCCAGGCAGAGGATTGAGTACAGTGATCGAAACCGTGCCAGCGGAAGCAATGTTTGCAGCGGGCACGACGGCGGTCAGCCGGCTACCGTTAACAAACGTGGTAGCCAGTGCTGTGCCGTTGAAATTCACGGTGGCGCCCGAGAGGAACCCGGTTCCGTTCACGGTGAGCGTGAAGCCCGCACTGCCCGGAGTGGCGGCGTCCGGCAGCAGCGGAAGATTGAGGAGAGGGATCGGATTCCCCGGAGGGGCGTTCGGGTTGATCGGGATGCTCAGCGAGAACTGATAGGTCTTGACACCCGCCGCGTCGGTCAACTCCGCAACGAAATTCCACGTGCCAGCGGCAGTGGGCGTGCCGCTGACGGCCCCGGTGCTGGGATTAAGGCTCAGGCCATCGGGAGTCGCACCCGCGAACACGGACCAGGTAAAGGGAGGAGTGCCGCCCGATTCCGAAAGCGCCATATTGTAAGCGGAGCCACGCGTGCCGCCGGGCAGGGAGTTGGTGAGGATTTGAGGCGGGAGATTTACGGTGATCTGCGCGGAGGCATGCTTGGTTGGATCGGCAATCGAGGTGGCCGTGAGCGTGGCGGTCTGCACGGTCTGCGCGGTTGTTGGCGCGATGTAGGTGACCGAAGCCGTGCTTTGGCCGGAGAGCGAACCCGTGCCGGTGAGGCTCCAGGTGACGCCCTGGAGCGAAGAATCATTTGTGAGCGTGGCGGTGATGGTTATCGTTTGGCCTTGATCCGTTTGGACGGAACTAGAGGGCAGGCTGACTGAAATCGGAGGCGCGCTGGAGCCCCCGCAGCCAACTAAGCCAACTGATGCAAGCAGGACCAGAAAAAGGAAGTGCAGGGAGAGGGAGCGAGTCACGGGGCCTCCAGTCATTTTGTGCGGCTGGTCTAAAAAAATCAAAGAATGGGGCGGCGCCCCGCGAATCGCAGGCTGCCATCCAAGTAAACGTAATCTCGTCAGCAGCGCGCCGCGTGGCAGATTACTATGTTGTTGGATTCAGCGTCAATTCCCAAGTACGGCAACAGTTCCAGAGATAGTAGAGCGGGTCGCGGGGAGTGGACTCGTCGCAGGCTGACGATGGGGGAATGCCGTGACGAGCGGAATGGACGTATAATTGTGTCGATGACGCAGGTCCTCTCCGCTCGACGGGCTTTCAGCGCGAATGCGATGACGCAAGACTTCTCATGAAAACACAGCACAAGATTTCTACGGCGGAACGCGTGTTGCTGGTCGGCGTGGGCTGGAAGCGCGCGCCGCGCTTCCCCGGTATGCCTGCGGGAGAGCAGGGCAGGGAATCGCTGGCGGAGCTTGTGGAGCTTGCAGAGAGCGCCGGCGGCGAAGTAGCGGGGACGCTTTTTCAGGTTCGCGATTCGGCGGATCCTGCGACGCTGGTGGGGCGCGGGAAACTGGAAGAGATTCGCGCGGCAGCGAACGCGTATTCCGCGGCGTTGATTATATTTGATAGCGATCTTTCGCCGGTGCAGCAGCGAAATATTGAAGAGCTGACCGAACGTCGGGTGATCGACCGCACGCAATTAATTCTGGATATTTTTGCGAAGCACGCGCGCAGCCGCGAAGGGCAGTTGCAGGTAGAGTTGGCGCAGCTTAACTATCTGTTGCCCCGACTGACGGGGCGCGGGGCGCAGTTGTCCCGCCAGGGCGGCAAAGGAGCCGGCGGCGCAGGGGGAGCGGGCGGCGGAGGCGGTCGCATCGGCGTGCGCGGCCCGGGAGAAAAGAAGCTGGAGACGGACCGGCGACGCATTCGCGACCGCGTGCACAAGATCGAAGTGAGTATCGATGAGGTGCGGAAGCAGCGGGCGCTGCGGCGAGAGGCGCGGAACGCGGTGCCGCTAGGCACGGTGGCGCTGGTGGGTTACACCAACGCCGGGAAGTCCACACTGTTTAACGCGCTGAGCCAGGCGGAAGTATTGGTGTCGTCGCGGATGTTCGCGACGCTGGATCCGACGATCCGCGCGATTCGGCTGCCTTCGAACCGGCGGATTCTGGTATCGGATACGGTGGGATTCATCCGGCAATTGCCGAAGGGTTTGATCAAGGCGTTTCGCGCCACGCTGGAGGAAGTGCAGGAGGCGGCGCTGCTGCTGCAGGTGAGTGACATTTCGAATCCGCATCATGACGAACTGGAAGAAGAAGTCGAAAAGATTCTGGATGACCTGGGTGTGAAGGAAACGCCGCGGCTTCGCGTTTACAACAAGGTGGACCAGTTGGACGCCGAACGGCGTCACAATCTGAAAGCGGCCGGCCGGCGGAATTGGGGCGGCGATGAGCCACCCGTGCTCGTTTCCGGGCTGACGGGCGAGGGCCTGGACGAATTGCTGCGGCGGATCGATGCGGCGCTGCCGCTTGACCCGATTGTGAGGCTTTCGCTGCACATGCCGCTGAGCGAAGGCCGGTCTCTGGCGCTGATCCATGCGCTGGGCCGGGTGCTGCACTCCAACGTGAACGATTCGCATATGGACATGGAAGCGGAGGTGCCGGAAAGCATCGCGCGGCGGCTGAAGCTGAGCAGTTTCGAGGTGGCGGGAACTTCCGGGACAATCTCTGCGTATCATGGTGCGAGAGAGGTCAACTGATCATGGCTGCTTTCTTCCTGTGGTGCCTGCTGCTGGTGTTTTGCTGGCCGATTGCGTTGCTGGCGCTGATTGCCTACCCGTTTGTGTGGCTGATTCTGCTGCCGTTCCGGATCGTGGGAATCGCGGTGCACGGTGTGCTGGCGTTTCTGAGGGCGTTGTTCTTCTTGCCGGTACGGATATTGCGCGGGCCGCACGCCATCTGAAAACCGTCCGGGCCGAAGCATAGTCACTTGTGAGTAACTCTGCAAATTCCCGTAATTGTTAAAGAAATATGACACTTTTCCGGAGAGGCTTTCCCGCGTCAGGGCATCCGCTGGCTTGTGGAAAAAATTGTGGAAAGTCGCGCTGCCCCATCTTGCAGCAGCGGTGAGAAATCTAGAATGGGCTTGGTGGGCGCTGATTTGCCTGCATGTAACTGACTGTAAATAATATAGTTACAGTGGAATACTTCGACGGTTCCCCGATTTTGATAACGCTGCGGGAGGAAGCCTTGAAACGCGCTTTTGCACAGGTTTGCAGCACCAGTGTTACGAAAGAGTATCTGGCCGTTCTGGGGCAAGCGGGCGCCGTTAGTTACATGTAAGTACTGGCCACACCCGGAAAACCGTGAATTCGCAGCACGTTGACGCATCACTGGGCGGAGTCTATAGTTGCCGATGTGGTTCCGAAAGGCATGGAAAGAGGCCTTCCGGCGCGCCCGACTATGAACCTGCCGAATTTCCTTACGGTCCTGCGGATCTTCTTCGTTCCAGTGCTGATTGTGGTGCTGCTGACGAGAAGTCCCAACGTGGTGCTATGGGGCTTTCCCATGCATTTTGAGGTGTGGGGAGTGTTAATTCTGCTGGCCGCGGCGGCCACAGACTGGGCGGACGGATACTTTGCGCGGCGCAACCGGCAAATCACCACGTTGGGAATTCTGCTGGACCCGATCGCGGACAAACTGCTGATTTCGGCGGCGTTCATTTCGCTGGTGGGCATGCTCGATTCGAGCGGGCATTCCCTGGTGGCGCCCTGGATGGTAGTGATCATCATCGGGAGGGAATTCACGATTTTGGGATTGCGGAACATCGCGTCGGCGGAGGGATTCACGATTGCCGCGTCGGCGCTGGGAAAAACGAAAATGGTGCTGCAAGTCTGCGCCGTGGCTGTGCTGATTGTCGGTGCGCGGCACCCGTCGATCCGGCCAGTGTCCACCGTGCTGTTGTGGCTGGTGGTGGTCAGCGCGCTGGTGTCGGCGGCACAATACTTCCACCGCTTCTGGAGCCAGCTGGACGATCGGATCAAGCAGCGCCGCAAGCTGAGCATGCTGGAGTCGCAGAAGAAGCAGCAGGATGCCGTCCCTCTTTGAAGAAGACCGAAAAGCGATCCTGGAGTTGGCGCGCCAGGGCGTACTCCACGCGGTGCGCCACGAGCGGCCACTCCCCACATTTCCAAACGCCGGAATCTTCGCGGAGCGCCGCGGATTGTTTGTGACGTTGCATGTGGCGAAGAAACTGCGCGGCTGCATCGGAATCATCGAGGCCACCACGAACCTGGGTGAGGCACTGGCGAGGTGCGCCGCGGACGCCGCGCTGCACGACCAGCGCTTTTCCCGAATGCGCACGGAAGAAATAGACGCGTTGGAGATCGAGGTATCGCTGCTGTCGCCGATTGAGCCCATCCAGCCCGAAGCAGTGGAAATAGGAATTCACGGACTGCTGGTCGAGCGCGGAACGCGGCGCGGATTGCTGCTGCCGCAAGTTGCCGTAGAGCACCGGCTGAGCCGCGAGCAGTTTCTGGAGGAAACCTGCACCAAAGCAGGGCTGCCGCGCGACGCCTGGAAAGAGCCGGAGACGAAGCTGTACGGCTTCCGATGCGAAGTCATCGCGGAGGCGCACAACCCGCCAGAGCAAAAAGAAAGCCCGCGCCAGTAAGGAAGCGCGGGCCAAGAAAAGAAAGCTGCAAAGCGATTATTCGATTTCGACGTAATCGCCTGCGTACATATCGATCTTGCTGTAGGTGATGAACACGGCGGAAGCATTGCGGGTGACGTTCATCACGATGCCCTCTCCGACGACGTCGCGCGGCATGTCGTTCCACTTATATTTCACGGGCGTGCTGCCGAAGCCATACATGCTGTACTGAAAGTCCGGGAAATTCTGCGATGTTTCCGCCGTGGAGCCCTGGTAGCGGAAGACCCGGAGATAGTCGCCGACTTTTACTCCCTGGTTTGTGCCGAGATTCACGTAGACCGTGGAGTTCTTTCCGTAAACTTGTGTGTATTCCCGGCCAGCCACCAGCATGCCGACGGATTTGCCGCTGACGGGGGCAAACTTGTCAAACTTCTCGGCCGATTTAAAGGGCGGCGAAGGCCGTTCGGCCATCGGCAGGGCGATGTCGCCGCGCTGCAGGTAGTCGCAGGAAAATTTGATGATTCCGATCGAGACATTCGGATGCACCGTGGTGATCTGAACCTGGCCGGCGTCAAGGTACTGGGTGCCCATGGCTTTCAGGAGCTTTAACTGCCACTTGAACCACGGTACTTCGTTGGGATCCTTGTCTGGCCGGACGATGGAGAAGCGGTCGCCGACGCGCACGCCTTGCGCGGCCCCCCGGTTGATGTAGACATAATCGTTGCTGGTAAAAACGATCTTATTGGCGGATTCCTCGCCGGACATAATCCGCACTTCGGACGGAAGTTTTTCATCGGTGACAAAACCCGAGCAATACGTCGCCGAATAATCCGGCGAAGTGGCTTCGGCCGGATGGCTCGCGTTGACCATCTGCACCTGAGCGGTGTTTTGGGCCGAAGCGCCAAGAGCCAGCAACAAGCTGGCGAATGACATTGCAGTCGCGATTGCGCGCATGTTCAGTACTCCTTCATTTCACGCCGGTTAAGGGCCGTGCGGGGACTTGCACCATTGAAACTAACAAGGGCACTGGGTGGCGTCAACAAAATGGGTGACGACACTTTCCATATTTGCAAAGGTGCCCTAGATACCGTATTTTCAATAGATTGGGGGTAGTTTCTGATGCTGGGAGCGTTTGGAAAGGGAGTGGCGCGGCTTTGCGGCGTGCTGGCCGCGCCGACAGCCCGTGAATTACGGCGCTTGCTGGCCGTGGCGATGCGCGAAACCCCGACCGCGGAAATTCGCCTGGATTGGCTGAAGAACGACACTGAACGGCGCGCTTTCCTGAAATGGCTGAAGGCTCATCGCCCGCGAAGGGCGCAGTTGATTGCGACTTGCCGGCGGCGCGTTGGCGGCGGGGAGTTTGCGGGAGACGCGAACGAAGAACTTTACTGGCTGATGCAGGCGAGGGAAGCGGGTTGCACGTGGTGCGATCTGGAAGTGGAGACGCTGCGTGAACTGCCAGGGAAAAGCGTGCACGGCTACGCGGTGCCCGAGAAAGTTTTGTTGTCGATGCACGATTTTCGGCGGACCCCGGCGTTTCCGAAAAAACTGACGGTACCCGCGAAGGGCGGCGCGAAAGCCATCAAGGTTGCCGCGATGGCGCGAAGCATTTCGGATAGCGCACGGATTTTGAAGCTGGCGCGGAGTTCGCGCGATGTGGTGGCGATTGCCATGGGAGAGATTGGATTGCCAGCGCGGGTGCTGGCGCTGCGCGAGGGAAGCGCACTGGCGTATGCTCCGGTGGCCGCGGCCACGGCGCCAGGGCAGATTCCGCTGCGCGATTTGAAAAGGCTTTACAGGGCGCATGAATTGACGCGGGCGACACCCGTGTACGGGGTGATTGGTAATCCGGTGGGCCACTCGCTTTCTCCACTGCTGCACAACGCCGGGTATATCGCGGCCGGGAAGGACGCGGTGTATTTGCCGTTCCTGGTGGAGAACCTTAAAGATTTTCTGAAGGCGCTGCCGGAGTTTGGGGTGCGCGGATTCAGCGTTACTTTGCCGCACAAGGAGAAAATCTTCGCGCACCTGGAGGAAGTGGAGCCGCTGGCGGAGAAAATCGGAGCGGTGAATACGGTGACGGTGCGCAAGAATGGAACTCTTTACGGAAGCAACACGGATTACGTGGGGATATTGCGCGCGCTGGAACGAAAGATGAAGCTGCGGGGCAGCCGGGTGGTGATTTATGGCGCGGGAGGTTCCGCGCGGGCAGCGGCGTTCGCGTTGGCTCAGGCCGGGGCGAACATTTTCATCTGTGCACGGAGGCCGGAAGCGGCGCGGAAGCTGGCGGAAGCCGTGGGCGGAGAGCCGATTGTTCGTTCCGATCTGCGCGGGTTGGAGTTCGACGCGATCGTGAACGCGACGCCAACCGGGATGTACCCCGACGAAAAAGTTTCGCCGCTGGCGAAAGGCGAGTTAAACTGTTCTTTAGTCATGGACCTTATTTACCGACCTATACGGACCAAATTGCTGCGGCTGGCGGCTTCGCGGAAGATTGCCTGCGTGTCCGGCGCGGAAATGTTCTTGGCGCAGGGATTCGCTCAGTGGGAGCACTGGATGGGTAGCAAGGCGCCCGAGTCCATCATGAGGAATGCCGTGCTGCGGGCGCTGAAAAACGAAGAAAACACGCGCTGGTGAACCATCCTCCCCGGATGTGCGGCGGCAGTTCTCTCTATCAACAAAATTTAAAATGAGTTGGGTGAAGAGAGGCCATGATTCAGCCTTCGTTCCAGGAATTTGAGCGGCTAGCCAAACGCGGGAACCTGATTCCCGTGTACGACACCTTTTCGGCGGACCTGCTGACGCCGGTGAGCGCGTATTTGCGGGTGGCGCAGGGAGCACGGTATTCGTTTTTGCTGGAGAGCGTGGAGGGCGGCGAGAAGATTGCCCGCTACACGTTTGCCGGCGCGAATCCCGAGGAGATCTTCCGGTACGCGAACGGCGCATGCGTGCTGGAAAGCCGGGAGCGCATTATTTGGGAAGAGCGCGATCCGATCACATTTTTGCGCGAGCACATGGCGCGGTTCCGGCCGGTGCGTCTGCCGGGATTGCCGCCGCTGGTTGCGGGCGCCATCGGGTATTTCAGTTACGACATGGTGCGGCTGATCGAGCGCTTGCCGAAGCGGTTGCGCGATGAGATCGGATTGTTCGATGCGGTGCTGATGTTTTATCACGGCATTCTGGCGTTCGATCACGTGCAGCATCGCTTGTGGTTGGTGCGCAACGTTTACACCGACGGGCCGAAAAGTCTGCGCGCGAAATACGATGCGGCGGTGAAAGAGATTCGCCGCACGCGCGAAATGCTGGAACAGCCGGCGGCGGGGGAGAAGCCGCGGAAGCCGTCGCGGGGCAAGGGGCGACCGTTGAAGGTCGCTTCGAATGTGAAGCGCGGCGAGTATCTGACGATGGTGAAAAAGGCCAAGCAGTACATCCGCGAAGGCGACATTTTCCAGGTGGTGCTGGGCCAGCGGTTTTCGGCGAAAACGAACGCCGATCCCTTTTCGGTTTACCGCGAACTGCGGGCGCTGAATCCTTCTCCTTATCTTTTTTATCTTCAGCTGAATGATGTGCACGTGGTGGGAAGCTCGCCGGAGATGCTTGTGAAGGTGCAGGGCCGCGACGTTTTCTACCGGCCGATTGCCGGAACGCGGTGGCGCGGGAAGGACGAAGCGGAGGACCGGCGGCTGGAGGGCGAGATGCTGGCGAGCGAGAAAGAGCGCGCGGAGCACATCATGCTGGTGGACCTGGGGCGAAATGATCTGGGGCGGGTGTGCGATTACGGGACCGTGCGGCCGGAGAAGTTGATGACCGTGGAGCGCTATTCGCACGTGATGCACCTGGTTTCCAGTTTGCGCGGCACGTTGCGGGAAGATGTGGATTGCTTTGACGCGCTGATGTCGTGCTTTCCGGCGGGCACCGTTTCAGGTGCGCCGAAAGTGCGGGCGATGGAAATTATTGAGGAGCTGGAAAAAACGCGGCGGGGGATTTACGCGGGGGGGATTCTTTATCTTGATTTCGCGGGGAACCTGGATTCATGCATCGCGCTGCGGACGATGGTCATCAAGAATGGCGTGGCGCATATTCAGGCGGGCGGAGGAATCGTTGCGGATTCGACGCCTGAGGGCGAATTTGACGAATCGGTGAACAAGTCCAAGGCGCTGCTGCGGGCGCTGGAAGCGGCGCATGGCGCGGCCGGGAAAGGGAAGGGCAAATCGTGATTCTGCTGCTGGATAACTACGATTCGTTCACCTATAACCTGGCGCAATACTTGGGCGAACTGGGCTGCCAGGTGGAAGTGCACCGAAACGATCGCATCAGCGTGGAGCAAATCGCGCAGCGAAAGCCGGAGCGCATCGTGATTTCGCCGGGGCCGTGCACGCCGCAGGAGGCCGGGATCTGCGTGGAACTGATCCAGAAGCTGGCGGGGAAGATTCCGATTCTGGGGGTTTGTCTGGGGCACCAGGCGATTGGCGCGGCGTTTGGCGGGAAGATTATCCGCGCGCCGAAGTTGTTCCACGGGAAGACCAGCCAGATCCGGCATGACGGAAGCGGAGTGTTTCGCGGCTTGCCGAATCCGTTTACCGCGACTCGTTATCATTCGCTGATCGTCGAGCGGAAATCGCTTCCCAGGGAGTTGCAGGTCACCGCGGAGACCGATGACCACATCATTATGGGGATGCAGCACCGGAAGTATCCGTTGATGGGCGTGCAGTTTCATCCGGAGTCCGTGCTGACGGAGTCGGGCAAGCAGTTGTTGAAGAATTTCCTTTCCTTGTAGGTTTCCTCAAGCCTTTGTGGCGTCCGCCTTCTGAGGTGCGTCGTCTGCACCCCGAATGGGTCTACGGGGCGGGCGCTTTTCTCATTGGTTCGGGTCCACCTGAAGGTGGACGCTACCGGGGGGATTCCATTTCGGGAAGGAAATGGTAACTGTAAGGTAATAGACCGCGACTAATAAAAGTATGGTATTACAGCGTAAATTATATTGAATTAATAGTACTATATGTGTATTGTACCTGCCGCGGGTTGTCCCTCCTTTTTACCTGCCCTCGGAGGTAAGTCATGTTCGCACTTCGCGGTGTCCTCGCGATGTCTCTTGCTGTTTCTCTCTGCTCTTACAATCTTCCGCTTTATGCAGGCGGAAAGCCGCTTGGCATCCTGACGCTCGCGTATGGCGCGCACCTGAACGCGTCGGAGGCGTTTGCCGGGTTGTCCGTTTTCGACGGGGAAAGCTTATCCACGGATGCGGAAGGGAAACTGAGCGCGCGCATCGGCGGCAGCGTGATCACACTGGTCGGGCAAAGCGCCGCGAGTTTGCAGCGCAGCGGCGACGGAACACATATCGATCTGGACGCGGGCGCGATCTATATCTGGTCGACGGAAAGTAATCCGCTGGAAGTGCATTCGGAAGGCGCGTTGTTGCGGCCGCACGGCGGGCACCAGGTTCAGGTACAGGTTTTGGTGTTTGCGCCGAAAGTTCTGCAGATCACGACGCGGCAGGGCGGTGTGGATTTTTGGTACGGGAAGGAGTTTCGCGCGTTGCCGGAGGGGCAGACGTACCGCATTTATTTGGAATCGGAGGACGGCCCGGGGACTCCTCCACCTGCAGGAAGCGGAACGGAGAAAGAGGGTCTGTCCGCCGGCACGAAGGTGGCGTATTTCATTCTGGCGGGGGTTGGCTCGGGGCTTGCGGCTTGGGGGATTCACGATTTGATTGAGTCGCACAATGGGGTGGAGAGTCCGGCGAAGCCGTGATGGAGTTGCTGTCCAGCTTGGGAACGCCATTTGGGAGAGTGGCGTTCCCTGGGAAGGGCCTACGATTGGGGGGCGTGTTTTCGGGAAAACTCTCTAAGTTGATCGAGTTTCTTCCGTGCTTCGCCCGACGCTACAGCACCACGCGCTAGTTCGGCGGCGCTTTTGAAATCTTCAGCGACTCCGCTGACTACCAGTGCTGCGGCGGCGTTTGCGAGGACGATGTCGAGCCGGGATCCGGGTTCGCCGGCAAGCAGGGAAAGGATGAGGGTGGCGTTTTCCTGTGGTGTGCCGCCTCGGATGGCCTCGAGGGGAGCGCGGGAGACGCCGAAGTCTTCGGGGGTGACGGTGAATCGCCGCACCGCGCCGTTGCGGACCTCGGCGATTTGGGTTTCGCCGGAGAGAGAGATTTCGTCGAGGCCGCCGGCGCCGTGGACTACGAACGCGTGGTGGGTGCCGAGCTCGGCGAGAGTTGCGGCGACGGTGTCGATCACGTCCCGGGAAAAAACACCCAAGACCTGCGCTTCCGCGCCTGCGGGATTTGTGAGCGGGCCAAGAAGATTGAAGATGGTGCGCTTTCCGATTTGCTGTCGGGCTGGTGCGGCGTGGCGGGCGGCGGCGTGGGCGGCGGGGGCAAAGAGGAAACCGATGCCGATTTCGCGGACGGAACGGCCGGCGACGATCATGGGTAGATCGATGCGCACGCCGAGGGCTTCGAGAACATCCGCGGAGCCGCTGCGGGAACTGACGGAACGGTTGCCATGCTTGGCGACACGAGCGCCAGCCGCGGCAGCCACTATCGCTGCAGCTGTCGAAATGTTGAACGTGCCGGTTTCGTCGCCACCCGTGCCGCAGGTGTCGACCAGTCCTGTCAGCCGAGGTTCGTCAGCTGCAAAGACTGGGGCGGCATGTCTTCGGATGACGCGGGCGAACCCTGCGAGTTCCTCGACGCTCACCGCGCGCCTGTTCAGCGCCACCAGCATGCGCACAATCTCAGGCGTGGCGATGCACCCGGAGAGAAGCGCCTCCATGAACGCTTCCGCCTCGGCGCGTGAAAGGCCGAGGCCGGTTTCCGCCTTTTCAATCAAATTTTGTGACGCGCTCTCCATACTATTCGCCTGGGAACTCACATCGCATGCGACTTATCTTCTATAAGTTTCCTGTATCTAACCTTAATCCGCCGGATGTCCTCATCGCTGAAGTCTGCGAGGGACAATCCCTTTAAGGTTAATTTTTTCTCGTTGCCTTCTGAATAGACCCACGCAATGAACACTTTGTCAGGGCGATCTTGAAACAGGATGGTTATCAATGTCCCGCCAAACATGTTGTTGTCTCGAGACATCACAATGAATTTGCTTTGGAAGTACGCTTTGCTCCATTTGTCCAACAGTTGGCGTTCTTGCTGTGTGCCGCCGGACTTGTTTACGTAAGCGTCAAATAGGGTCCGAAGATACCTTACGTCCGGATTCTTATAAACCAGGGAGTATTCTTCCATTTGTTCCGGGGTAAAATGAGCTTCGCCCTCTGGAATCTTTGACGCGTTGCTGTCCTGGGCGGTACACAACAGTGTAAAACTAAGGACAAAGAATGTCAGAAACAGGGCTCTTCCCAAGATCTGCCAACCCCTCGGTGCGGCAGCTAAGCGCTTGGCTATTGTGAACACCACGATACGTTTCTTCTCCATTTTTCTCGACCCTCAATTTTTGAATTCTGGACCACTGAACGCAGTGCAGATTGAATACCAAATCCGACGAATTGATCCGCGAGCTTCCAGGCCAGAGAGCCGTCGCCTTGCTCGTGATGCGCGAGTCAAGTAAACTTAACTGTTTTGCGAAGCCTCAAATTCTAACATCGGTGCACTGTCCCATCGTCGCACAAGATGTCGGTTCCAGTTGGGCCGGAGCCGCCCAAAAAGGCAGAACCTCAAATGAAGATCCACGAATATCAGGCAAAGGCCATTCTTGCGCGTTACGGGGTTACGACGCCGCGGGGCGAAGTGGCGTTTACGAAGGAAGAGGCACGGGAGGCGGCGCAGCGGCTGAAGTCACCCGTGGTTGTGGTGAAAGCACAGATTCATGCCGGAGGACGAGGAAAAGCGGGCGGCGTGAAGTTGGCGCGGTCGGCGGATGAGGCGGCAGAGCTGGCTTCGAACATACTGGGGATGACCTTGGTGACGCCGCAGACGGGGCCGCACGGTCGCGTGGTACGGCGATTGCTGATTGAAGAGGGATTGGATATCAAGCGCGAACTCTATTTGGGGCTCTTGATCGATCGCGAGACGGGACGGCCGGTGTTTATGGCCAGCGCCGCGGGCGGAATGGAGATCGAGGAAGTGGCCAAGGACAATCCGGGAGCGATTTTACGCGAACAGATTCACCCGGCGGTGGGACTGCAACCTTATCAGGCACGCAAGATTGCGTTTGGACTGGGGCTTTCGGGTGAGCTGGCGACCGTGGCGACTCCGTTTTTGCAGGCGCTTTATCGGGCATTCATCGATACCGACGCTTCGATGTTGGAAATTAATCCGTGCGTGGTGACGGGTGACGGGAAATTGATGGCGCTGGACGCGAAGATGACGTTCGACGACAACGGATTATTCCGCCACAAGGATTTGCGGGAGTTGCGCGATCTGGATGAAGAGGATCCGCTGGAAGTGGAGGCTTCGAAGTACGGACTGAACTACATCAAGCTGGATGGCAGCGTGGCCTGCATGGTGAATGGAGCGGGCCTGGCGATGGCGACGATGGACATTATTAAGTATGCGGGCGGCTCGCCGGCGAATTTTCTGGATGTGGGCGGAGGAGCTTCCGCCGAGCAGGTGAAGAACGCATTTCGAATTCTGCTGAGCGACCCGGAAGTACGCGCGGTGTTCATCAATATTTTTGGGGGGATTTTGCGCTGCGATGTGCTGGCGACGGGCGTGGTGGCAGCGGCGAAAGATTTGCACGTCAGTATCCCCGTGGTGGTGAGAATGGAAGGGACAAACGTGGAGCGAGGACAGCAGATTTTGCGGGAGAGCGGGCTGAATTTCACGATTGCCGACGGAATGAAGGATGGAGCGCAAAAGGTCGTCGCGCTGGCGGGAGGTGCGCGATGAGCGTGCTGGTGAATGAAAAAACACGATTGTTAGTGCAGGGATTTACGGGGCGCGAGGGGACTTTTCACGCGCAGCAGATGATTGAGTATGGGACGAACGTTGTGGGCGGCGTGACGCCGGGCAAGGGTGGGACAAAGCACCTGGAGCGGCCTGTGTTTAACACCGTGGCGGAAGCGGTGAAAGCTACCGGGGCGGATGCATCGGTGATCTTTGTGCCGCCGCCGTATTCGGCCGACGCGATTCTGGAAGCGACTGACGCGCAATTGCCGCTGGTGGTGTGCATTACCGAGGGCATTCCGGTGCTCGATATGGTGCGCGTGGCCGAAGTGTTGGGAAAGAGCAAGACGCGGCTGATCGGGCCGAATTGCCCGGGAGTTATTTCACCGGGGAAGTGCAAGATCGGAATTATGCCGGGCCGGATTCACAAGCAAGGTCACGTGGGCGTGGTCAGTCGCAGCGGAACGTTGACGTATGAAGCAGTGCACCAGTTGACGCAGCTAGGCATCGGGCCAATCCACGTGCATCGGTATCGGGGTGACCCAATTATTGGGACGTCGTTTCTGGACAGCATCAAGATGTTCAACGATGACCCGGACACGCACGCGATCATTCTGATTGGCGAAATCGGGGGAAACGCGGAGGAACGCGCGGCGGAGTGGATCAAGGTGCATGTGAAAAAGCCGGTGGTGGGATTCATCGCGGGGCAGACGGCGCCTCCGGGACGCCGAATGGGCCATGCGGGCGCCATAATCAGCGGCGGGCAGGGGACAGCGAAAGATAAATACGCCGCGATGAATGCGGCTGGCATTCAAACTGTGGAGACACCAGCGGATTTGGGTTCCACGGTCGCAGCGGCTTTGAAGTAGGGTTTCGCATCGGAAACGCTGGCATAAAAGCCAGCGCTAGAATTTGTGAATTCAATTTTGAGGAGAGTTTTGTGGCTATCGAGCGGACATTTGCGATTATCAAGCCGGATGCGGTTGGCCGGGGACTGCAGGGAGAAATTCTGTCGCGGATTCACAAGGCGGGATTCAAGCTTGTCGCCATCAAGTCGATGCGGCTGACGAAGGAAGAAGCCGGCGGGTTTTATGCGGTGCACAAGGAGCGGCCGTTTTTTGGCGAGCTGACCGACTTCATGAGTTCCGGCAAGATTGTTGCGATGGTGCTGGAAGCCGAGGGTGCCATCGCCAAGTGGCGCGACACGATGGGCGCTACTGACCCGAAAAAAGCCGCACCGGGGACGATCCGCCATGATCTGGGGACCAGCATTGGGAATAACTGCACGCACGGATCAGATGCGCCGGAGACTGCGGCGTTTGAGATTGGCTATTATTTTTCGGGCCTCGAGCTGATTTAAGGCCAGTGACTACATCTGCCCCGGAGGCAGCACCTGCCTCCGGGGCAATTCTATTGTCTCGCGCCCTCCCCTATTCCCTTTTCCCGCGTCTATTCATAATAAGACCGCTGATCTTTTCCGCCCGCGGGGGGTGCCTTTGGCCGCGCGACTCCATTCCCGTCGAGAATTCCTGAGGCATGCAGGTGTGTTTTCCAGCGGCGCCTGGGTTGCACGCAAGGAATTGGCAAAGCGTCTCGCTTCGCTTCCCGCGGTTGCGCAGAAGTTTTCCGCTTCGGATGGCGTTACGCTGGGTCAAACGGGCATAAAAACTTCACGGCTGGCGATGGGGACGGGCACGGTCGGTACGGGGCACCGTTCGCACCAGACCGCGCTTGGGATCGACGGGCTTTCACGCCTGCTGCTCAACGGCTACGAGAATGGCCTGCGCTTTTTTGACGCGGCGGATTCCTACGGCAGCCATCCGCACGTCGCGGAGGCGCTTAAGCATGTTGACCGCAGCAAGGTTACGGTGCTGACCAAATCCTGGGCGCGGGGCGCCGCGGAAATGCGTGCCGATCTTGAACGTTTTCGGCGCGAACTGAACATCGAGCACATTGACATCATGCTCATGCATTGCGTAACCGACGGGGAATGGACCACGAAGTATCGCGGAGCGATGGACGCACTGGAAGAAGCGAAACAGAAAGGCGTGATTCGCGCGCATGGTTGTTCGTGCCACAGCATCGAGGCGCTCCGGGCCGCCGCAAAATCACCTTTCGTGGAAGTGGATCTGGTGCGCATCAATCCCATCGGGGCGGAGATGGATGCGAGTCCTGAAACGGTGGTCAGCGTGATTCGTGAGATGCGTGAGGCGGGGAAGGGAATCGTCGGCATGAAGATTCTGGGGCAGGGCGCGCTGCGACAGCGGCAAGACGAAGCTTTGAAATACGCGCTCGGGCTTGGCCTGCTGGATGCGTTTACCATCGGCGCTGAATCCATCGCCGAGCAGAGAGACCTGGTCCAACGCATCGCCGCCGTCTGATTCGCGACACGTTGGCATTCCCCTGTTGCGACTTGTTTCGTATTTTCGCTGCGGTACACTTCACTGGGATGGAACCGCTGCGCGAGCTCGGCAAGACACTTCTCTTTTTGGCGGGGCTTTTGGCGCTCGTTGGCGCGTTTTTCTATTTTGGCGGAAGGCTTCCGTTCCGCTTTGGCCGTTTGCCGGGCGATATTGTTCATGAAGGTGAGCACTCCACGTTCTATTTTCCGCTGACAACCAGCATCCTGCTCAGCGTGGGCATCAGCTTGCTCCTCTGGCTCATTTCTCGCCTCCGTCGGTGAATGTTGCGCAAATTGCGCGGCCTGCTAGAGTAGGGTTGTGGACGCGTCGAAAACACAACTGACATTTAATTTGCAGCCGGAGCGGCGGATTTATACCGTCAGCGACCTGACGGCTCGGATCCGCGAACTGCTGGCGAAGAATTTCACGGATGTAACCGTGCAGGGAGAGATTTCGAATTGCCGCCCGGCTTCCTCCGGTCATTATTACTTCACATTAAAAGATGACCGGGCGCAGGTACGCTGCGTGTTGTTCAAACAGCAGCAGCGCGGGATGAAATTTTTACCCGAGGATGGAATCAAAGTGACCGTGCGCGGGTCGGTCAGTGTCTATGAGGCGCGCGGCGAGTATCAGATTTATGTGGAATCGATCGAGCCGGCGGGACGCGGGGCCCTGCAGTTGGCGTTCGAGCAACTGAAGAAGCGGCTGGAGGCCGAGGGTCTATTCGACGCCAAGCGCAAAAAGCCCCTGCCGCTGCTGCCGAACCGCATTGGACTGATCACTTCGCCGACGGGCGCTGCTGTGCGCGACGTCGTTCGCATTCTGAAACGGCGCTTCCACAATGTTCACCTGACGTTGTACCCCGTGCGCGTGCAGGGGGAAAGCTCGGTGGCAGAAATTGTGACGGCACTGGGTTACTTCAACAAGAAATTGCCCGTGGATGTGATTTTGCTGGTGAGGGGCGGCGGGTCGCTGGAAGATTTGTGGTCGTTCAATGAGGAGAGCGTGGCGAGGGCGATTGCGGGCTCCGCAATTCCCGTGATTTCCGGCGTGGGGCACGAGACGGATTTCACGATCGCCGATTTTGTTGCCGACATGCGGGCTTCGACGCCTTCGGCGGCGGCGGAACTGGTGGTGCAGACGCGGCGGGAGTTCGACAAGTACGTGATGGATATGCGCGCGCGGCTGGAAGGGTCGATGCGCTATCGGTTGCTCGAGCTTTCGCGGCGCGTGCACGCGCTTACGGCGCGCAGCGGCTTTCGCCGGCCGCAGGATTTGCTGCGGCAGCAGCGGCAGCGCGCGGACGAGTTTACTTCAAGGCTGGCGTTGGGACTGCGCGCGCGGCTGGAAAATTCTCGCAAACGGCTGAACAACGCGCGGTTGCGAGTGGCTTCGTTTGATTTTCGCGCGAAGATTGGTGTCCTCAGATTGCGTTTGCAGAGGATCACGCAGGAACTGGGAGCGCGGGAAGAACGCCTGCTGCGAACGAAACGCGAGCGTTGGGAACGGCTCACATTGCAACTGCAGGAACGCAGCCCATTGAAGGTGCTCGAGCGCGGCTACGCCATCGCTACCGACGCGGCTGGAAACGTCATCCGTTCCGTCGATTCGGTTTCAACTGGGGATTTAGTGTCCGTCAGGTTGTTGGACGGCAGTTTGGGCGCACAGGTAAAGGATAAGAACAAGATTGGCTGAAGCAGGTATCAACGGTAGATTTCTCGGCGATTTCCGACGTTGGTTATCGTGACCGTCTTGTTCTGGTCGTCAATCCTGTAAAGGATACGATAGTCACCGAATCGAATCCGCCAGCCTCGACGATCTGCCAGTTTCTTACATCCGGGAGGTCGGGGATTTTCCCGGAGACTTCCAAGCTTAGACTCGGCGATCTCCAATTGTTGATTAGGCAGCGCGGCCAACTCTTTTTGTGCACGGGGCAGGATGAAAAGGGAGTAGCTCACTTTCGTGAGCGCTTTATTTCAGCGATGGCTTGCTCAAAGGGAATGGGAGATTCGCCAGAGGCTATGGCCTCGTCATAGGCACGAATATCTTCCAGATCTTCCAACTCCTCGAGGAGTTTTTCATACTCCTGGATCTCAATTACTACGGCCACCTTTTCGCCTTTTTCATTGGTGAGGAATTGAGTTGGTTCTTTCATAGGATCGCTCCAGGGAAAGTCTACTGCACGCTTTTGCCGCCAGCAATAGCCACAAATTGCAACTTTACGCAGAAGGAACGCTACTCTTCTTCGCCGCCGTCGACTTTGAGGACGGCTAGGAAGGCTTCCTGGGGGATGTCCACCTGGCCGACGCGCTTCATGCGCTTTTTGCCTTCTTTTTGTTTTTCGAGGAGCTTGCGTTTGCGCGAGATGTCGCCGCCGTAGCATTTGGCGAGAACGTTTTTGCGGATGGCCGCGACGGTTTCGCGGGCGATGACACGGCTGCCGATGGCGGCCTGGATGGGGACTTCGAACATCTGACGAGGAATCAGTTTGCGCAAGCGGGTGACGAGGTCGCGACCGCGTTCGACGGAAAATTCGCGGTGAATAATCAGGGCCAGCGCGTCGACTGGTTCGCCGCCGACGAGAATATCCAGCTTAATCAAATCCGATTCGCTGTAGCCGGCGAGGTGATAGTCGAGTGAAGCATAGCCGCGGGAAACGCTTTTCAGGCGGTCGTAGAAATCGAGGACGATTTCGTTCAGCGGCAATTCATAGGTGAGCATGACGCGGGTCGGCGAGAGATACTCGAAATTCTTCTGCGTGCCGCGCTTGTCCTGGCAGAGCTGCAGGATGCCGCCGACAGAATCCTCATTGGTAATGATCATCGCTTTGATGATGGGCTCTTCGATTTTTTCGATGTCGCCGGGATTTGGAAATTTCGCCGGGCTGTCCACTTCTATCACTTCGCCGGTGACGCGGGTGATGCGATAACGCACGCTGGGCGCGGTAGTGATCAGGTTCAGGCCGAATTCGCGTTCGAGGCGTTCCTGGACGATTTCGAGATGCAGCAGGCCGAGGAAGCCGCAGCGGAAACCAAAGCCGAGAGCCACGGAATTTTCCGGCTCATAGAAAAACGCGGCATCGTTTAATTGCAGTTTCCCCAGAGCGTCGCGCAGCGGCTCGTACTCGTCGGCAAGCACGGGGAAAATTCCGGCGAAGACCATGGGCTTGATGGCTTCGAAGCCGGGTAAAGCTGGCGCAGGACGCGAGGCTTCGGTGACGGTGTCGCCCATACGGGCGTCGGCCACGCGCTTGATGTTGGCGACGATAAAGCCGACGTCACCGGCCTCCAGTTCTTCCAGTGCCACCGGCTTTGGCGTCAGAGTTCCGAGTTGCTCGACTTCGTACACTTCGTTGGTAGCCACGAGGCGGATCTTCATGTGCCGCGTGATGCGGCCTTCCATGACGCGGACCAGCACCACGGCGCCGCGATAGATGTCGAACCACGAATCAAAAACCAGCGCCTGGAACGGATTGTCGGCGCTGCCCTTGGGCGGCGGAATCCGCTGAACGATCGCTTCCAGCACATCTTCCACGCCGATACCGCTTTTCGCGCTGATCATCAGTGAATCAGCGGCAGGAATCGCCAGCACATTTTCTATCTGTTCTTTTACGAAATCGGGCTGGGCGGCGGGCAAGTCTATCTTATTAATGACCGGAAGAATGGTGAGGTTGTGAGAGGCAGCCAGGAAAGTATTGGCGACGGTCTGCGCTTCGACGCCCTGGCTGGCATCCACAACCAACAGGGCGCCTTCGCATGCCGAAAGGGCACGAGAAACTTCATACGAGAAATCGACGTGGCCGGGGGTATCGATCAGGTTCAGGCGATAGGTATTTCCATCCTTGGCGGTGTAGTGCAGCCGGATGCTTTTGGCCTTGATGGTGATGCCGCGTTCGCGCTCCAGGTCCATCGAGTCCAGAACCTGCTCGTGCATCTCTCGCTGAGAGAGAGCGCCGGTCATTTCGAGCAGACGATCAGCCAGCGTGGACTTGCCGTGGTCGATGTGCGCGATGATGCAGAAATTGCGTATGAACTTTGGGTCCATTCGTATCCGTTACCGCCAGGATTTTCCCTGAGGGTGTATCTGAGTGTTCGACGGCGGGCCTTGCTGCCAAGTGAGGGCCGCTCACCCTGCTCGAAACCATGCCGCGTAAACATCTAGTTTGCCATAAACCGCAGGGGGCGTCAGCCTGCGGGGTATCAGCATAGTGGCCGGCAGCGTTGCAGAGCCACAGAGTTTCCGATTAGGGAGTTCTAACTATCACATCACTGGCCAAGCGGACAGTATTTTAGCCGCGCGCTGGAAGCAGGGACAGGTTTTGCTAGTTCAGGCAAAACAGGACTTTCGTCCTATAGGAACGAACACGGGAAACCTGTGAAATAGTCATCGAGCTACGACGGCACGCAGAACGCGTCCGCCCGTTAGTTTAAGAGGGAATTGGGCTAGCATTTCGCAGCAAAGACAGGTCAATGACGACTATGAAAAATATTCGAGAAAATCGACATTCGAATCAGGGCGGGTTTTCAATGGTGGAGTTGTGCCTGGTGGTTGCCCTGATGTTGATACTCAGCGCCATCGGTTTGCCGAGACTTGTCACTTCTATGTCGGTGTACAAGGTCAACGTTGCGGCCACCTCTTTGCAAAACCTGATCGAGCAGGCCCGCTTTAACGCAGTTCGCCGTAACACTAAGGTCAGCCTACGGCAAACGGCGATCAACGGCCAGGCGGCTTTTTACGTGGATATTTCTAACAGCGGCGCGTATGTGAACACCGATCCAGTTTATGTTGTGCCCACGACGGTGCAGGTTGCACCGGCGGGTGCGCCGGCGGCGTCGACAACCGGGCTGGCCAATACGGCGGCGCTGGGAGCGGGCTGCATCAGTTTCAATTCCCGCGGCGTTGTGGATTACACGACATGCGGCGCCGGCGTGCAGTCGGTCTGGTTTATTTCACTGGGTTTGACGAATAACAACGGGGGATTTCGGGCCATCACGGTGACGCCGATGGGCCAGGCAAAAAGCTGGACGGCCCCCACGGGCGGCACCTGGAGCACGATGTAGTTCATGAGGGGAATGATCGTGAAACGAGAAAATGCCTTGATGACACTGAGAGCAGGGAATAAGAAGCAGCAAAAGGGTTTCACGCTGCTGGAACTTGCAGTTGCTACGCTGATCCTGATGGTTGGAATCGCGGGCGTCGTGCAGCTTGTACCCGCCAGCCAGAATTCCAACTTGAACAATCGAGTGGACACGACCGCGATGGTTTTCGCCCAGCGCGAGATGGATCAGATGATCAACCAGCCGCTGACCTCCGCCACGTTTACGGATGTGGATGGCCGGGTGATCAACCTGGGAAGCGAGACGGTGTCGAACACGATTGCCGGCAGCCCGATCGTTATGTTGGGGACTTCCCCAAGCATCAATTTTAGCGCGGCGGCTGTGGCGGGTTACAACTACACCTTTTCCGACCCCAATGATGTGGGCGACTCGGCGGAGGCCAACTACCAGATGCGCTGGACGGTCATAAGCAACGTGAGCGCCGGTGTGGTGGTCAGCAAACGCTTTATCGTTGCTTGCCGGCGTACCGGCAACAACGTGGGACAAGTTCTGAATCCTGCGGTTGTGGATACGTTGGTGCAAAAATGAGAAACCTACGCCAGCCTATGACTCGTTCCGAGGGCGGTTTTTCACTGATCGAATTGATGATCGCCACGCTCCTCTTCACTACCATCGCGGGAATCACGTTCGCGCTACTCGGAGTTTCCCTGCAGCGTTACAAGGGAGAAAAGGATTACCTGAACTCCTTTCAGCAAGCCAACGTGGCAATGGACGAGATCGCGCGCGACGTTCATACCGCCGGTTATCCTCCGGCGAATTCGTTCACGACCGTGACCGCGGCGGGTAGTCCCGCGAAAGTGGCAACACCGTTTGCCTGGATGCCGGCTTACCCCGCAGCGGCGTGCACGGTGGGCGCGACATGCACTTCTCCCACGGGATTCGACCTGATCACCGAAGCGGACCTGGGAACCGGGAATGGCGTGCAGTGGGTGCGGTATTCCCTGCAGGGAACGACTCTGATGCGTGGGGTCGCGACCAAGGCCGGAGTAGACCCGGTTGGAGCAACGGCCGGGACACTTATTCCATATCTGGAAAACGTCATGAACAACGCTTCGGCGGCGCAGATGGCGACGCTAAAAACGAGCAATCCTCAGTTATTTCCGGGGAATGTGGCGGTGCCGATATTTACGTACACCTACGATACGGGCACGCTGAATCAGCCGGCTAACATCCGTGAAGTGAACATTACGCTTATCGTTCAGTCACAAAGACCCGACCCGAACACAAGAAAGTATCGAGTAGTGGTGCTGACGGGCCAGGCGGTACGCATTAATCCGAACCAGTAGGTTCGAGAGTAGAGAAACAGGGAGAAAATGAATATGCAGAACCATTCACCAAAAACCAGCCGAAAGTCGGAACGCGGCGTGGCGCTCTTCATCGCCATTTTCGCGCTACTGCTGATCAGCGTGGTGGCGCTGGCGCTGATGGTAATGGCCGGCACGGAATCTTCTCTCAATTCCAACTACAAGTCTTCTGTGCAGGCTTTCTATGACGCCCGCGCGGGCGTGGAAGAGGCTCGCGGCCGGTTGTGGACCGGCAATCCGAACGCGCTGGGCGCGTTTGTGGTCGCACCGGGCTCGACGATGCCTGTCGGCACGGTGAAATACATCATCAATCCGGCAGGCGCGGAGACCGTCAACCCGACGGATATGTCTGCCAGCAATATCTATGCGGACAGGCAGTACGCCAGCGAGTGGGGATCAAACCCTCCGACGTCCTCTGCGACGACACTCTCCGTGTCAACGCAAGCCGGTGTTCCCGGCCCGCTCTTTAAGTGGGTGCGCATTACTCCTCGCACGGAGCGCTCCGCGGGCATCGACACGAACGGCGACGGCGTTTTCGATAACGCGAACCCCCTTTATTATGACGGCGCGCAGCAGTTCCCTGTGAACGCGCCTCCGGCGAATGTCGGCTCCACCACGTTTCAGGTGTTCGAAGTCACTGCCATGGCGGTGACCCCATCGGGAAGCCAGCGCATTGTGCAATACGTTACCGCGCCGACAAACCTGAACCTGCAGTTCCCCTCGGCATTGACGTTTGATGGCTTGACGCCGACCTACAACGCGCCGAACTCGAACCCGTTCGACATGAACGGCAACGATCGGTCCGGTTCGAACCCCATGGCGGGGTGCACCGTACCCGTGCAACCTGCGAAGCCCGCTGTCGGTGTTGTATCGGCTGCTGACATCGCTACCGCGGCATCAGGCATTCCGGCCAACCGCCTGAACCATTACCTGGGAACCGGCGCTACTCCGAGCATCGGCAACGTGAGCGCTGTACTTCCCGGCACCGAGAATACCGTGACCAGCTTGAACCAACTGGTTGCGAATATCAGTCTAGTTGCGAATAACGTGATTGCCGGGCCGACGAATTCCGTTCCCCTGGGATCCGCGGCGAATCCGCAGATCACTGTTGTCAACGGTGACTTGACGCTGGCGGGCAACAACACGGGGTACGGCATCCTGGTGGTGACCGGCAATTTGACGTTCTCCGGTAATACCGGGTGGCGCGGTGTTGTGCTGGTGATCGGCCAGGGGAACGTGACGGAGAACGGCGGCGGCAACAACGAGTATGACGGCGCCATTCTTGTGGCCAAGACACTGAATGCTGCCGGCCAACCCCTTGCTACGTTGGGAGCACCGGTCGTGAACTGGAACGGCGGCGGCGGCAACGGCGTTTATTACGACAGTTGCTGGATCAACGCCGCGAGTTCCGGGCTGACTTACAAAGTGCTGGGGTTCCGGGAAATTTCCCAATAGGCTGAGGAGGGTTTGTGAGGAATTGGCAGCATAAAGTTGGTTACGCAGCAGGCCTGATTTTCTGCACAGCGCTGGCATCTCCGGCGTTTGCACAACAGCAGGCGACGCTGCAAACAGCCACGCTACGAAGCAAGGATGAGGCCGCGCCAGCACCCAAGTCCAAACAAAAGAAGGTCTGGACCGAGGATTCCATCCCGGAAGTGCGGACTGCGGCAGACAAGTATCAGGACAGCAGGGCGGCCACGCAGGTAAGCGCTCAGCCGGACTCCAGCGACGTTGCGGGAGCACCCGCGAATCAGGCTGGCCACAAAGGATTGGGAGCACCGCCAATTGTGCTGCACATACCGAAGACGGCGGAAGAAACCCAGCAGGCTATCGACCAGCGCAAGGGCATGTCGGAAAACTTCAACAACCTGCTTTCCAATGCACAGGAACGGTTGCAGACCGAGACTGACCCAACCGTGCGCGCCACGCTGACCGAGAAGGCCAATCTTCTGCTATCGGACATCAAATCGACCAACGCCGAGATCAAGGCGCTCGAGAAAGCGCTGGAGGCGTATAAGAACGGCAAGACGCCGGCACAGTCGAAAGACGCCGGGCTGGGCAACGGTTCGGACGCTGCGAAATCAGAAACGCAGACGACCGCGGGCAATACTCAGCAGTAAGAACCGCACAACCTCTTCGCATTTAAGGTGGCCGGAGCGTGACGATCCGGCCACTTTGTATTTTTTGGTGAGATCCGCCCTGACCGTGCCGCAAGCGCACCTTGAATAGATGGGAACTGCATCAATCTCCATCGCTCCTCGGCCTGCCTCTTGCCGGATTGCCCAACGCGTAGCGAGTCTGCTTTTGGCGGCATCTCACCGGGGGTATATAGTGGAAATGGCGTTCAGAGCGCCCATTGTGGCGGTGAACGCTACCTTGCAATAACCCGGCAAGAAACCCGGCAAGAAACCTAAGGCAAATTCCTGATGGCCGCAGACGTCAGCAAACAGCTGGAGCGGGCGAAGAAATTTCTGGAGAAGAACCGCGTCGAGGACGCCATCGAGGCGTATCTTGCCGTGCTCGACGGTTCCCCGCAACATCTGGAGGCTTCGCAGGCCCTGGGCGATTTGTATACGCGGCTGGAGCAACCGGATCGCGCCGCCGTTTATTATGGCCACCTGTTCGACCTGCTAATCGATCCCAAGGACGAAACCAAGGCGCTGGCGATTTACAACCGCTTCCTGCGGAACACCCTGGCGATCCAATCCCCCGAACGCATCGCGCGCTACGCCTTCCTGCTGCAGAAGCAGAATCGGGCCGAGGAAGCGATTGAGCAGTACACCAAGGCCGCGGAAATGTTTTCCGAAGCGGGCCGGAACGAAGACGCACTGTTTTGCTGGGAACGCACCGCGCAATTGGATCCAGAGAAGCTTTCCCGGCAGATGAAGGTGGCGGAGATCGCCGCGCAACTGGGAAAAAATGCGCTGGCCGCGCGGGCGTTTTTGCGTTCCGCGCAGCTTTCGACCACTGCCGGCTCACCGACGGAAGCACTGAAACTGCTGGCGCGGGCTTACGCGCTGGCGCCGCAGGAGCGCAGTGTGGCGCTGCTCTATGCCGAGGCCAAGCTCCGGAATGGAGAAGCCGCGGAGGCTGGGGCGCTGCTGGAGCCGTTTGCGGCAACGGAGAACGACGTGCCGTTCCTGGACACGTTTGCGGACGCGCTGCTGCAATCCGGGCAGCTGGACCGTTCGCGCGCCATTCTGGAGAAGCTGCTAAAGGAAAAAAATGAAGGGGTCGTGCGGCTCTTTGATCTGGCCGACGCCTACGCCGACGCGGACCAGGACTCCAAATCGGTGGAAGTCCTGCAGGTCCTGAAGCGCCGGCTGTTTGCGGATAAAAAGGTCGCGGAGTTTACCACTCAGTTGGAATCGCTTGGCGGGAAACATCCGGAATCCATCCCGATCCTGGAATACTGGGCGGGACTCTACAACGAACTGAACCGCGAATCGCAATACTTTGAGGTGCTGATCCGGTTGTTCGACGCGAATTTTAATTCGGGATTCTTCCCGAAGGCATGCGAAGCGCTGGACCGGCTGGTGGACATCGATTCCTATGATTACCGCTGCCAGGAACGCCTGGAGCGACTGCGCGGGCACGCGGACGAAGCTTTCCTACGGCGAGTGGCCGGGCGTATGGCGCGCACCGCCAACGTGCAGACGAGAAACACTTCGGCGCCCAAGGCGCAGGGCAGCCGGGAGCTGGAGGGGCCGCCGCCCGCAACCGACGAGGGCCGCAAGATGCAGGCGCTGGACGACCTGATCGTGCAGACGGAGATTTTTCTGCAGTATTCGCTGCAGGCAAAGGCCGTGGAACGGCTGCAGAAAATCGCTTCGATGTTTCCCGGCGAAGAAGCGCGCAATCCGCGGCTGCAAAACCTTTATCAGACGGCGAACTGGTGGCCGAAGAATGCGGCGAAGCCCCAGCCGCCGCCGAAGCCCGCGGGCGCGGCTCCCGTGATCGAAGAGAAGCCGACACCGCCGACTGGGCGGACGGGCAGCTATACGGTGGAGACGCTGCGCGACCTGACGAAAATTTCGGAGATCAACCAGAAGATTTTCCGGCAGCAGACGCCGCGCGCGATGCTGAACACCACGGCGAATGAAGTCGGCGCCTACATGAAGGCGGGACGTACGTTTGCGGTGATCGGAGCGCCGGGGCGGCCGCCGGAAATGTCCGCGGAGCATTGCACCTCCGGGTTGCGGCCGGCGCCTGCGGCGCAAGTGGTGTTTTTGCTGGCGCAGCTTGAAAAAGCGGTGCCGGACGAGCTGGGAGGGCTGATCGTTGACTCGTCCGACGAATCCATATTGAAGGAATTGGGATTGGCGACCGCGCTCGGCGTGGCCATCACGGACAAGGAAACCCAGGCGCCTGCGGGGATGCTGATTGTGGCGCACGACAAGGCGCACCATTGGAAGCCGAACGAAACTTATTTTCTGCAGGCCATCGGCGACCAGATGATGATGAGCGTCAGCCACACGCGGCTGCGCAGCCTGGTGCGGCGCATGGGCGTTTCGGATGAGAAGACCGGATTGATGAGCCGGAGTTCGTATGTGGGCTGCCTGCTGAACGAAGCGGACCGCGCGCGCACGCAGGGGACGGCACTTTCGCTGGCGGTGCTGCAGATCGACCGGGGCGCGGACATGCTGCGGCAGCAGGGAGAAGCGCCGCTGGAGAAATTTCTGGAGCAGCTTTCTCGTTCGCTGCAGCCGATCGTGCGGCAGAACGATATGGCGGTAAAATATACGTCGTGGGCGCTGGCGTTCATCCTGCCGGACACGAATCTTTCCGGCGCGCAGAACCTGGTGGATAAGTTGAAGCGCGCGGCCGCGGGAGTGCGGCCTCCGTGGGACTCGACGCAGATTACGCTGAGCGCCGGGATTGTGGAAGCGGCGGCGCGGCAGGAATTCGACAGCGAAGACATCGTGACCGACCTGATCAATCGCGCGGAGTTCAGCGTGGAGGAAGCCCGGAAGCGCGGCGGAGACGTCATCGTGCTCTCTGAGATTCCCAAGCTCTAACGCGAAAGGAAAATTATGTTTCCAACGGATGTGGTGATAGTTGCGGGTGCGCGCACGCCCATGGCGCGGTATACGGGGGCGTTTTCGGAGGTGTCGGCGATCGATCTGGGCGCGCATGCCAGCAAGGCGGCGATTCAGAAGTCGGGCGCGGACCCGGCGGAGTTCGATCACGCGATTTTCGGCAACGTGATGCAGACGAGCGCCGATGCGATTTATGGAGCGCGGCACGTGGGTCTGAAGGCCGGACTGAAAATGGAGACGCCGGCGGTGACGGTGAACCGCTTGTGCGGCTCCGGAATTGAAGCGATTGTGCAGGGGGCGCAGCGGTTGTTGCTGGGCGAAGCGAATATGGTGCTGGCGGGCGGAATGGAGAACATGACGCAGGCGCCGTTTGTGATTCGCGGCGCGCGCACGGGGCTGAAGCTTGGCGGCGGCGCGCTGGAAGATTTTCTGTTTGTCGGGTTGACGGACACGTATTGCGGATTGCCGATGGCGCTGACGGCCGAAAAGCTGGCGGAGCAGACGGGGATTACGCGCAAGGACGCGGACGCGTACGCGCTGCGCAGCCAGCAGTTGGCGGAGGCGGCGTTCAAAGCGTGCTATCTGACGGAAGAGATTGTGCCGGTGGAAGTGAAGCAGGGGAAGAAAACAATTTTGGTAAAGGAAGACGATCACCGGCGACCGGAAACCACGATGGAGATTCTGGAAAAGCTGCCGCCGTCGTTCAAGAAAGACGGTATGGTGACGGCGGGAAACGCCAGCGGCATCGTGGACGGCGCCGCGGCTGTAGTGCTGACGCGCGAAAAACTTGCGAAGGAGCGCGGGCTGAAGCCGCTAGGGCGCATCGTTTCGTGGGCTGTGGCTGGCGTGGACCCGAGCATCATGGGGATCGGGCCGGTGCCTTCGACACGGAAAGCACTACAACTTGCAGGGATGAAACTCGAACAGATCGATCGCGTGGAAGTGAACGAAGCGTTTGCCGCGCAATATCTGGCCGTTGAAAAAGAACTCGGCTTGAATCGCGACAAAACCAACGTGAACGGGGGCGCGATTGCGCTCGGCCATCCGCTGGGTGCTTCCGGTGCGCGCCTGGTCATCACGGTGCTCAATGAATTGCGTCGCAAGGGTCTGCGCTACGGACTGGCTACCGCATGCATCGGCGGCGGCCAGGGCATCGCGATCATCGTCGAAGCGTACAACTGAACTTAAAGTTGCGAATAAATGCGTGCAAATGAAAAAAGGCGCCGAAGCAGGCGCCTTTTTCATTGTGCACCAGGAGCAGCTTTCAATTCGCCGGCGCCGGCGTGGCAGGGCACGCCATGAATGGCGATGTCAGCACCGTTGGATCCGGGAAGCTGTAGTCACCGTTGATTGCGTCAGACGGAGTCTTACCCTCGAACCACTGCAGCAGCGCCAGAGTCTGCGGGTGATATGTGAAGCCGTGCAGGGTAATCGGCTGGGTCGGGTTGGGGAGATTCTCGATGATGTCGCCCACTTCCAAGCCGATCTGGCAAGCTCCGGCGGGGGCGCCGGGGATCTGGTAGTTCGGAGTGACATTGTTGACGAAGGGATCGTTCAGCGTCTCACCGAGTTCATGGGAGAGCGGAAAGATGTCCGCAAAGATGGTCGGATCGCCGAAGACGAAATCGGCGATGTCCGCGTCGAGCGATGTGGCGAAGTCAAACGTTTGGACGAATATGTTATTTCCCACCTGATTGGCTTCAAACGCGGTATGGAAGCCGCCGATGCAGCAGTCCACGGGTTGTTGCTTGGCGAAGTCGCCGTAGAGAGCGTTGCGGGTGAGGAAAATGGGGATGGCGTTTACGGTGATGGGCTCGGTCTGAACCAGCGTGTTCAGCTGCGAGACGATGAAGTTGATGTCGATGATCGCGACCAGGTTACCGTCTGGAGCCTGCAACACGATGGAAGAGCCTGGCGGCACTTCGATGGTGACCGGAATAAGGGTCTGCGGGCGGCCGAGGAGGAGGTGGTAGCTATCATTTCCATCTTCGTGGTTCTTGCCGAACAGGGGAAAGAATTCAGCGCGCATCACGGCGTCTTCAAACTGGGTGAATCCCGTGGCGAACTGGGAATTCTGGAAGAGCGGGGAGTTTGCCACTTGCTCGTTGATGACGGTGGCATCGATCACGATATTGTTGCCGTTCTGGTCCACGAATTCGTCGAAAAAGAAGGACATCGGGATGTACTGCGTGGGAATTGTGGTGGTCTGTTTTCTTGCGGGATCCTTGCCGACCATGGTGTAGGGGAAAACCTGTCCGCCAAACGTAAAGGAGCGAGTGAAATTCGGTAAAGAGACAATGCTGGGACTTTGCTGCTTGGCGGCGGCGTTTGTGGACGACGACAATTTGTTGATGGCCATGTGCTTGGGCTTGGAATTCAGAGAGGTGAAGAACGTGGAGTTAACAGCGACGGGAAGCCGCGTGGTGACCTTTACCGAGTTTTCTTGAGCAGAGGCCGCAACGCAGCCCAACAGGCAAAATAGAGACAGGGACATACAAGCTAGGGATTTGGACATCTCGTGAAATTCTCCTTAGGAAGAGAGATAGCGCGGCGGGAAACAGCGCTGATACTGTGTTGCAAAGTCCCCCAAATGTCAAAGAAATTTTTGTTCACAGTGCCTGCCCGGAGTTTATTTGAGGACAGCAACGAGCGTGGCGAAGGGAGGCAGGGAAACTGCGTTCAGAGGCACCTCCGCCATGTTGTTTTGGGGAAAGGCAAGTAGGGGTTTCGCAGAGTCGCCAAGGATACCTTGAGGTTTCAGATCGCAGGCGACGGTTTTTGGTTTGCCGCTCATGTTCAGAACTACCAGTACAGATTCGCCGCCGGCCTGATTTTTTCGTAGGAACGAGAGGACGTCCGAATCGTGGCAATTCACGGTGATTTGGGTGCCGTCGCGAAGCGCGGGTTGAGCGCGGCGGAGGCGAATCAGTTGCCTGTAGAAGTTGAGGAGAGAGTTGGGATCTTTTTCTTCGACGGCCACGTTGCGCTGCTTGTAGTTTGGGGGGACCGGAAGCCAGGGCGTCAGCGACGTAGTGAAGCCGGCGTTGGTTGAGGTGTCCCATTGCATGGGAGTGCGTTCGCCGTCGCGTCCTTTTTCTTTTGGCCAGCCTAGTTTGCCGATGGGGTCGCGCACGTCTTCTTTGCGGGCGGGCGGCGCGGTGACCATGCCGATTTCTTCGCCGTAGTAGAGTTGCGGCGTGGCGCGCGTGGTCAGCAGCAGTGCCGCGAGCAGCCGGGCGATGGCTTCGTTGTGCACGCCGTCTCCGTAGCGGTCCCAGGTGCGGTCCTGATCGTGATTGTTGAAGAAAAAGTAGGGCTGGCCGCCGGCGGGATTGTTTTCGACCTGGTCGATTAACTCGCGGAAGCGGGCGGCGGAAAGCTGGTTGACGTCGGCGACCTGGAAATCCATGGGTAACTGGACTTCGTCGAGTTTGCTGCCGTAGAGCTTGGTGAGTTCGGCGATGTTGGGCTCGTCGGTTTCGCTGATGAGCACAGGATTGCCGGGATATTCGTCGACGACCTGGCGCATCTCTTTCAAGACTTCGTGCACTTCCGCAAGGTTGTCGGTGTACTTGTGCTCGATGTTCTGGTCGCCATAAGCGTTGGTGCCGGGCAGGAGCGGATCGTCGTGAAGATTCGGATCTTCGAAAAGGCGCGAGACAGCGTCGAGACGGAATCCGGCGACACCGCGATCGAGCCAGAAACGCATCACGTCGTACATCGCTTTGCGGACTTCAGGATTGCGCCAGTTGAGGTCGGGCTGCTCGGTATAAAAATGGTGGTAATAAAATTGACCGGTCCGCGGATCGAATTTCCAAGCGGAGTGGCCGAACCAGGATTGCCAGTTGTTGGGCGGCCGGCCGGGACCTTTGCCGTCGCGCCAGATGTACCAGTCGCGCTTGGGATTGGTGCGCGAGGAGCTCGATTCGATGAACCAGGGATGTTTGTCCGAAGTGTGATTCGGAACGAGGTCCATGATGACATGGATGTCGCGGGCTTTCGCTTCCTTCATCAGGCGATCGAAATCGGCCATGGTGCCGTATTGCGGATCAATGGCGGTGTAGTCGGCAATGTCGTAGCCGAAGTCCACCTGGGGCGAGGGATACATTGGCGTGATCCAGATGGCGTCGACACCGAGGTCTTTCAGGTAATCGAGGCGTTGGGTGATGCCGTTGAGGTCGCCGATGCCGTCGCCGTTTGAATCCTGAAAACTGCGCGGGTAGATTTCGTAAATGACCGCATACTTCCACCACATATCGTTTGTACCCTTCACAGTTTGATGAGCCACAGTTAGATGAGCGACGGAGGCATCGGGTGCTGTTTGCTGCGCCAGGGCGGCATTAGTTGCCGCGGCAAAACATAGAGGCAGCAGCGCCACAGCAGCCAAGTTTCGCCTTGCGTGCGACGAGATTCGCCACACAGGTCCCCCGAATGAGCTTACGAGAGCCATATCACCTGCAGCTTATCATCCCATCTTGAACAGGAAAAACGATTGTGGTACGAGACACAGCCAGTAGAAAAAAGAGGGAACGTGAAAACGTTCCCTCTTTGAACTGAACAACGTGGTAGATGCTTCGCGTCAGCGGGAAATGACGGCTGCGACGATTATGACTTCAGGTTTTTCGTGGTTTTGCGCGAGTTCGACCTCAATGCGGCCCTTGGGGAACTCACGTCCGGTTGAATTACCAGCAGTCCACACTTGGTAGAGGAAGTAGTGGCCACCCATGCGATGGAACACGAGCTTGGTTTCCGGCGCTGGCTTGGCTTTTGAGCACGGATTCGTCTGGGTGAAAGCGGCCGAAATTTCGTTCATGTTCTCGATTCGAATGACGCCACTACCGTTAAGAGCGGCTCTGAGAGTGTACTCACCGGCGGGATAGGCGCGGTTGCCGACTGCAAAGTCGAAGGGTACGTCAGCCTTGACACCGTTTTGCTGGGCCCGAGCGGCCGGTACCAGCAGGATCGCGGCAAGAACGAAAAGAACGAAGCGAAAGTTTTTCATAAAACCTCCTATATAGACAAAAGCGGCGAGAGGAGGAAAAGAAAGCTCACAATTCTTATGAGATATCTTGTTCCCGTTTTCTCTTACTGCTCACTCGTTTTGGTGGTGCATGACTCATGCCACGGTGATTGCAATTCCTTGCCCCAGGTAACTCTGCTCGGATCCGCTTCGATCCCAATCAGATAGGGGTATTATTCCCAGCTCAGCCTCATTGTCGCTGCTTTGAGTCAAAGGGTTTTTCCGAAGAATTGCTATCCGATTGGCTCCAGGGATTGTGTCGCATGCGCACTTCAAACTTTAGCGAGTGATGGAGCGCCGGCAGCAAATGATCAGGAACGTGAGTAAGCTGTTCACAGCTCGCAGGTTAATGGAATCCCTGCAGATTCCATTTTTCCGGATGTTGAATTCTGGCCCACCTTCCCCGATCGGATAGCCGTCTATCTATTTGGATAATCTGCCCTCGATCGGCACAGGCACTTTTGTTGCGGGCCGCGCAAAGTGAGTTCTCAAGGCAGCTTTGGTACACTTTGACGGGTGGCAATTTCCCGCCGGTTTTGCGCGTACTTCGAGACGTGAGGAATTCATGGCGATTCAAAAAGTGGGCGTAGTGGGGTGTGGCTTGATGGGGTCAGGGATCGCGCAGGTTTGCGCTCAGGCCGGGTTCACTACCGTGGTGCGCGAGGTCAGCAGCGATCTGGTGGACAAGGGATTGAAGAGTATCGAGAAGAATCTGGCGCGGCTGGTGGAGAAGGGTACGCTGACGGAACCGGGGAAGGCGGAAGTGCGCGGGCGGCTGAAGGGAACGACTTCGCTGGAGGATTTGAAGGATTGCGACCTGATTGTGGAAGCGATCATCGAGCAACTGCCGGTGAAGCGGGAGTTGTTCGGGGCGCTGGACAAGCTTTGCCCGCCGCAGACGATTTTTGCAAGCAATACTTCTTCGCTGACGATTACAGAAATCGCCGCTGCCACCAAGCGGCCGGGGCGTTTCGTGGGGCTGCACTTTTTCAATCCAGTGCCGGTGATGAAACTGGTGGAAGTGGTGAAAACGATTTCCACGGACCCAGCGGTGTATGACGAGATGGTGGCGTTCGGGGCGAAACTGGGGAAGACACCGGTACGCGCGAGTGACAGCGGCGGATTTATCGTCAATCGTTTGCTGGTGCCGTATCTGCTGGATGCGATCCGGGCGCTGGAAGAGGGCGTGGGCTCTGTGGTGGACATTGATAATTCGATGAAGCTGGGTTGCGGATATCCGATGGGGCCGTTCACGCTGCTGGATTTCGTGGGACTGGACACGACGTATTACATTTCGCAGATCATGTTTGATGAATTTAAGGAGAAGCGGTTTGCGGCTCCGCCGCTGCTGAAGCGCATGGTGCTGGCCGGGTGGAACGGGAAGAAATCCGGGCGCGGGTTTTATGATTACGCCGATCCCGCTAATCCGAAGCCGATCACGTTTTGAGGGGAAATCATGGCTTATGAGAATTTGTTGTACGAAAAGAAGGACGGGATTGCGTACATCACGTTCAACCGGCCGAAGGTGTTGAACGCGCTGAACCGCAAGACGATTGAAGAGTTTCAGCAGGTGCTGTTCGACGCGCGAGATGATGCTTCGGTGCGGGTGCTGATTCTTACCGGGTCGGGAGAAAAAGCGTTTGTGGCCGGCGCGGATATCAATGAATTGGCCCAGCAGACTCCGGTGGATGGAAAGGAGTTTTCGCTTTTCGGGCAGGGCGTGTTTCATCTGCTGGAGACGATGGGGAAACCTTCGATTTGCGCGATTAACGGATTTGCGCTGGGTGGCGGTTGCGAATTGGCGCTTTCCTGCACGATCCGCGTTGCCAGCAAGAACGCGAAGCTGGGCCAGCCGGAAGTGAAGCTGGGCATCATTCCGGGTTACGGCGGATCGCAGCGCATGGCGCGGTTGTGCGGCAAAGGCGTGGCTCACGAACTTTGCCTGACCGGGGAAATGATTACGGCGGAAGAGGCTCAGCGCATTGGCTTGGTGAATCATGTTTACGAGCCGGCGGAACTGCTGCCCGCGGCTGAAGCGATGGCCAAAAAGATTATCGAGAAAGCGCCGCTGGCCGTGAAATACTGCATGGAAGCGATCGAACGCGGCGTGGAAATGCCTCAGGAAGAGGGGCTGTTTCTGGAAGCGACGCTGTTCGGCTTGTGCTGCGCAACGGAAGACATGCGCGAGGGGACGAAGGCGTTTCTGGAGAAGCGGGCGGCGGCATTTAAAGGGAAGTAAATGAGGTAGAGGAACGGAATCGCTGAAGTTTTGGCGAACGGGGATGCGAAATCGATGATTCAGCCGGGGAAAATTGATGGTGGGTTAAGCGGCGGCGGAATGCGGTTTGGCGTTGTGGTGAGCCGGTTCAACAGTTTTATTACCGAACGGCTGTTGCAGGGAGCGGTGGACGCGCTGGAGCGCGGTGGGGCGGCGAGCAAGGATGTGGACGTGATTCATGTGCCGGGTGCGTTTGAATTGCCGCTGGCGGCGAAGAAACTAGCAATGACGGGGCGCTATGATGCGCTGATCGCGATTGGCTGCGTGCTGCGGGGCGAGACGGCGCATTACGATTACGTGTGCTCGGAAACTTCCCGCGGGTTGCAGTTGGCGCAGATGGATACGGGCGTGCCGGTGATGTTTTGCGTGCTGACGTGCGACACGCTGGAGCAGGCGATTGACCGGGCCGGATTGAAGGGCGGCAATAAAGGGTTTGAAACCGGATTGGGCGCGATCGAAATGGCGCAACTATCGCGGAAGTTGCGCGGTTCGGCAAAGGCCCCATCCACTTCAACTGGTAAAAGGGCGGCGCAACTAACTTGAGCTTTGGACAAAATCACGGGAATTTGCGATGCAGATGCTGTTTCAGTGGGACATGAGCCAACAATTTCCGGAGAAACTCGAGATCACTTTCTGGAAGAGCGCCAAAGCCGCGGCGCAGACGCAGACGTTTGCGAACCAGCTGTTTGAAGGCGCGGCTCATGACGCTACCGCGCTTGATGAATTGATCAGCAAGCACGCCGTGAACTGGCGGCTGGACCGGATGGCGGCCATTGATCGAGCGATTCTGCGGCTGGCAATTCACGAAATGCGCGCGACGGATACGCCGGCGAAGGTCGTTATCAATGAAGCCGTGGATCTCGCCAAGAAATACTCCTCCGACGATGCCGGCGGCTTCGTCAATGGCATTCTGGACGCCTACCAAAAGACAATCAAAGCTAAGTGACGGACATCCCGATGTTTCAAAAGCGCCCGCCTCCTTTCCTGCGTCAGGGCAAGCGGAAGGCGGCCGGTACAAATTCGTGCGGGGCCACCTGAAGGTGGCCGTTACATAAGAAACCTCGATTGCGAATACAGGTTGCCATCGGCTGACTGGGTTGACTTGGCGCTAGGCGCGGATGGTGCCTTCGAAAACTTTGACGGCGGCGCCGCTCACGCGCGGAGTAAGCTTTTTGCCGGTTTGTGAAACTTCCACCTCGATTTCGCTGGGGCGGCCCATCTCAACTCCTTGGGCGATGTGCAGCGTGTGCCCGGCGCTGAGTTTTCCGTGTTTCACCAGGTACGCTCCAAGCGAGCCTGCGGCCGAACCGGTGGCGGCGTCTTCGTACATGCCCCAGGGCATCATGCCGCGCGCGTGCGCCGAAGAGTTGCCGGCGAGCGCAAAGCAATACGCCAGCGCGCCTTGTTTCCCCAGGAGGCGGGCGAGTTCCACCATGTTCAGCTCAATTTTCCCGAGTGCCTGGCGGTTGCGCAACGGCACCATCAGGTTAAAGATTCCCGTGGAGACGAATTCCGGGTCGAGTTTGGGATCAAGATCTTTCAGTGAAAGGCCCAGCGATTCCGCCAGCTTTTTCTTGTTGATTTTGGATGGCTTGAAGGCGGCTTCTTTTTGCGTCATGGTGACGCGCTGCGGGCGGCCGTCCTTGAAGCGAATTTCGACGGGCAGAATTCCAGCGCCGGTCTGCTGCATGACATGCACGCCGCCTTCCTGCGCGGGGACGACGCCAAGTTCGGCCAGCAGGAACCATGTGCCGATCACCGGGTGGCCCGCGAGTTTCAGTTCTTCCTTAGTGGTAAAAATCCGAAGGCGGGCTAGCGCACGATCGTCGGTAGGCTTCTGCACGAAGACGGTTTCGGAGAGATTCATCTCGCGCGCGATGGCCTGCATTTGATCTTGGGAGAGGCCGTCGCCGTCGGTAATCACGGCGAGCGGATTGCCCTGAAAGCGCGTGGTGGTGAAAACGTCGAGAGTGTAGAAGCGATGTTGCATGGCTGGGTCCTGTCTTTCCGGCCGCCGAGCGGTCAAATCCGTTCGAGCTGGCTGACTGTCCTGTGGTTTTGAATGTTACCCGTGTTCAATGTGGTTCGCGGTTCGATCAAGACGATGTGCACTTCTTCGTCGGCCACGGGGCAGTGCTCGACGCCGTGGGGCACGATTACGAATTCACCTTCGCGTATCGTGGCTTCGTGATCGCGGAATTTCATGCGCAGCGTGCCTTTCACGACGAGAAAAAGTTCGTCTTCGTTGTCATGGTGGTGCCAGATGAATTCACCTTTCAGTTTGACGGCTTTCACGTGGCAGTCATTCACTTCGCCGATTATGCGCGGGTTGCAATAGTCCTGGAATTTTCCGAATTTGTCTTTCAGGTTGACGGTTTCCATGGCTCGCTCCCTAAAGCGCGTTGACCGCCGCGACCGTGGCATTAAGAACGCGCTTTGTTGTTTCCGCCCGCGAGGTCTCGGAATAAATGCGCAGAAGATTCTCGGTGCCCGATGGACGCAGCATCACCCAGCCAAGGTCGGCGAGATAGAGTTTGATGCCGTCCATATTTTCACTGCGCGTAACGTCCCAGGTGCCGACGCGCTTCGTTTTTTCGCTGGTGAAGTGGGCGATGGCCTTTTCTTTTTGACCGCGCTTCACGTCCAGGTCGATGCGGCCGTAGTGGAATTCGCCGAATTCGGCGTGCAGCGCGGCAAGGAGTTCGCCGAGCGATTTGCCGTGCCAGGCCATCAACTCAGCCAGAAATAGCGCGGAAACTTGGGCGTCGCGCTCCGGCAGATACAGACTGGTGCCGATGCCGCCGCTTTCTTCGCCGCCGATCAGAATGTTTTGTTCGAGCATCAGTTCGCAGATGTATTTGAAGCCGATGGGGACTTCGTGCAGCTTGCGGGAGAATTTGGCGGCCAGCTTGTCAATGAGCTTGGTGACGGAAAAAGTTTTGGCGATGTCGCCGGGGAGATTACGCGTTCCGGCGAGGTGCCAGACCATGAGGGCAAAAATCTGGTGCGGATTGACGAAACTGCCGTCGCGGTCGATGGCGCCGATGCGGTCGCCGTCCCCGTCGGCGGCGAGGCCTGCATCGTATTTTCCTGCGATGACCGCTTCGCGCAGCGCGTCGATGTGCGGCTCGATGGGTTCGGGATGGACGCCGCCGAAACGCGGGTCGCGGGTGCCGCGGATTTCATCGCAAACAACGCCGTTGCGCTGGAATAATTCGTGCAACAGGCCGGCGGCGGAGCCGTGCATAGGGTCGGCGACGAAACGGAATTTGGAGTCGCGCAGACGCTGCCAGTCGATCAGTTTTTCGATGGTGTCGAGATAGGGTGAGCGCGGCTCCAGCGCGTGGATTAAATCTTTTCGCGGCGGCAGTGGCGGCACACCATTCGAAAGGACGGTTTCGAGTTCGTTTTCAATCTGGGCAACGATGGAGGGAAGCGCGCTGCTGCCATAGCTGGCCTTGTACTTGATGCCGTTCCAGGAATAGGGATTGTGGCTGGCTGTGATGACGATTCCTCCGGCGGCCTGGCGCTGGCGGACGAGGAGGGAAATTGCGGGCGTGGGGCAGGGTTTGTCGGCGAGCCAGACGGGCGTTCCGGTGGAGCTGATGACTTCGGCGACGGCCGCAGCGACGCGGTCGGAGGCGTAGCGATGATCGTAGCCGACGAGAACGCCCTTGCGTGCGTCTTCACCGCGCACCACGTAGCGCGCGATCGCGGCGGCGACGGTGCGTGCGTTCTCGAAGGTAAAATCGTCGGCGATGACGCCGCGCCATCCGTCGGTGCCAAATTGAATCGAAGCCATTCCATTCGAGTATACGCGAGGGGAGCGGGTCGCCAAAGATTGCAGGTTTAGGCACGGGTAAGGAATAGTGATAAGCGCAGTCATTTTGACTGTCGAGAGATTCCTTGGCGGCGGAAGTTTGACCGACCTGCGATTGAGGCGCGAGTCGAGAGAGCCGGTAGAGTTTATGAAATGCACAAAGTGATAGTCACTCTTAGACGAAAGTGCTGACGGTTGGATTGACACATGGGAGGGGATGCCGGATTCTGTTGGCAAAGTCATTATCCTGAGAGACAGCAACGAGGTGGGCGGGAATGGGTGGCCTGAGTTCACACTTCTATCCGTGGGGATTTGTTGTGCAGGGTGTGGCGCTTTGGCACTTCGTGAAGCGGCGCCCGGAAGGTTATTGGCTCTATATCATCATCTTCGGCAGCGTGCTGGGAGCCGGGGTGTATATAGTCGTCGAGATGATCCCCGACCTGGGATTGCTGCGCGGAGTATTCCAGGGATTCGGCAGGCGCTCGCGGATTCAAGCCGTGGAAACTCAGATTCTGGACAATCCGTCGGTTGGAAACCTGGAGGAACTGGCCGAGCTGTACTTTGAGCAGAAGAATTATGCGAAGGCGCGCGAGCTGTTGAACCGGGCAATCGCCACACGGAGCGATTCGCCCCATGCGTTTTACTTGCGGGCGAAGGCGGCGCTGGGGATGGGGGACTATCCGGGCGCGATTCCCGATCTGGAGTATGTGATCGGGAAGGACGCGAAGTTTGATTACTATCGGGCAACGGGATTGCTTGGCGATGCGTATGCGCGCACGGGTGACCTGGAAAAGGCGGCGATCTATTTCGCGCCCGCCGCGCAGTTTTCGACGACGCCAGAGACGCTGTTTAACTATGCGAACTATCTGAAGCTGGCAGGAAAGAAAGAAGAAGCACGGGAGTGGGTGCAAAAGCTGGTGGCGAAGAAGAGAACGTTGCCAAGGTACATGCAACGAGTGGAGCGGCCGTGGTTCCGCAAAGGTAAGGCGCTGCAGAAAGAGCTGGCGGCTTGACTCCGGCGGGGAAATATTGGGGCGACCCCGAAGCGCAAAGATGACATCCCACTCCCCGAGCACACTCTACGTTTTCGGGCCGCATGAGCTCGTGATACAACACTCACCCCGCAGGAAATTGTTAATCCGGCGTGAATCCCAGGAAGTCTTCGTGTCCCTCGAACACCGAAGCGAGGTTTGTAAGGCGAAACAGGTCTTTCAGGCGTTGATTCAGGTTGATAAGTTTCAGCCTCGAATTCTGCCGTTTAGCGGAAAAATACAAGCCGGCGACCGCACCGAGGCCGGAACTGTCCATGTAGCTGACGTTGGTGAGGTCAAGCACGACGCATTTGGTTTCCGGAATCAAGCTGCGGACGGTGGACTGCAGCAGAGCGGAGCTGCCCGCGGTGATTTTGCCCGTGCAGCGGACGATCGTTTCTTCGGCATTTTTCGTTGTTTCCAGAGTCAATTCTGAGATTGGGCCGGGAGTCGCGGACATGTCGTAGCCTCCTTAGGCGGAGTTGCATAATGGGTGAGAGGGGAACCGCTCTTCGGGAATGGAACCGCCACCGGTTCGGGGAAACTGCGTTCAACCGCGCGAAGAGTGAGTTCGGTTGAACGTCCCTACGATACTACCCGTGAAAGCAAAGTCAAGACGGCCGTTAGCTTGGGCTGCCGATCCCGTGCCCGGATTAGAGAAGTTTTTTGTGCTTGCGGTCTTCGAGGGCTTTTACGATTTTGCCGACGTCCTGAGCTCGGTCGCGGGGGCAGATTAGGATGGCGTCTGGGGTTTCAACAACCACGAGACCGCTGACGCCGATGGCGGCGATGTATTTGCCGGGGCTCCATAGGAAATTGCCTTCGGCATCGAGCGTGTGGCCGGGACCGGCAAAAATATTTTCGGCAGGATGTTTGGCGAGGAGTTCGTGAACGGCGGCCCAGGAGCCGATGTCGCTCCAACCCATTTCAGCGGGGATGACGAAGACGTGCGGGGTGCCGGGACGCTGCGTGGCACGTTCGAGGATCGCATAGTCGACGGAGATATTCTCGAGTTGCGGGTAAATGCGCTTTAGTTTGACGGCGTAACTTCGTTTTCCGATGTGTTGGGCGAGTTCTTCAATCAACGCATGAGTTTTCGGCAGGAATTCCTTCAGCGCTTCCAGAAAAGTGGAGACGCGCCAGAAAAACATTCCGGCGTTCCAGTGGAAATTTCCGGAGGCCAAATATTCTTTGGCGGTGGCAAGGTCCGGTTTTTCTTTGAAGCACTGCACGGCAAAGATCGGTGCGCCTTGAGCGGTGACGGGATCTCCTTGGCGCTCGATGTAGCCGTAACCGGTCTCCGGGCGCGTGGGGAGAATGCCGAGGACGAGCATGTGGCCAGGCTTGCGAGCTTCGTCGAGGGCGGCGCGGACGATTTCGCGGTAGCGCTCGGGTTGAGCGATGAAATGATCGGCAGGAAGCACTGCGAGCAGCGCGTCGCCGCGGGCCGCATGACGAACATGGATCGCGGCCAACGCGATCGCGGCGGCGGTGTTTCTGCCGATCGGCTCGGTCAGCACATGCTTTCGGGCGGCTGCGGGCAACTGTTTTGCCAGGGCGGAGGCCTGCTGCGCGTTGGTAACCGTCCAGATGCGTTGCGCGGGAATGAGCGGGGCAAGGCGCGTCACAGTCTGTTGCAGCATGGAGCCTTCGCCGACTATGTTCAGAAGTTGCTTGGGCGTGCGCGTGCGGCTACGCGGCCAGAAGCGCGTGCCGCGGCCTCCGGCAAGAATCACGGCGTGCGTTGCCAGCGCTTTTTCTTTTTTCAATCGGCACCAATTACGACGCGGGAAATAGCTCCGTCTTCGAATCCCTGATTTCGCAACTGCCGACATAGCGCGCGGGTGTCTGGAACGGTGACGCGCAAGACCGAGCTTACTCCATCCGGGTGCAGCAAGGTTGTGGGCAGATTGGCTGGCAGAAACCAAGCTTCGCCGGGGCGGTAGGGAAAAGCCTGATCGGCCTCATGGAACGCGCCGGTGCCTTCCAGAATCACAAAGACCTGAAATTCTTCGGGATCGCTTTCAATGGGTGTGGTGCGATTGCAATCCCAGCGTTCGGTGGCGAAAAATTCACACGCAGCTAGAAGATACTTCTTCGCGTCGGGGGAATGCAAAGCCAGCGGCTCGATTTTTCCGCCGGTTTTCCCACTGAAATTCGTTACTGCGAGGGCTTTCTCGATGTGCAGCTCGCGCGGCTTTCCGGAAGAGTCCACACGGCCATAATCATAAACGCGATAGGTGAGATCCGAATATTCCTGAATTTCGCAAATGACCATCCCCGGTCCGATGGCGTGTTGCGTTCCCGAGGGCACGAAGTACGTATCGCCGGTCTGGACCGGCAAGTGCACCAGCAGATTCTCCACTGTGCCTGCCGCCAGCGCCAGCAAAAAGCCCTCCTTGTTCACACCCGGCTGCAACCCGAACATGATTTCCGCCCCGCGCTGCGCAGAAACCATGTGCCACATTTCCGTTTTTCCTCGACCGCCCGCGTTCTGCTCGTACTTCGCGGCATAGGCATCGTTGGGGTGAACCTGTATGGATAATTTGTCGTTGGGGAAGATGAATTTGATAAGCACCGGGAATTCCTCGAGGGAAGCATGCCGCATTCCGCGCCATTCAACCGGCATAGCGTGCCAGCTCTCCTGAAGCGACCTGCCCGCGAAAGGACCGTTGGCCACGCGCGATTCAAATGCCGTAAGCCAGGCCTCGCCGAGCGGCTCTTTCAGATTTATTTTGTGGGGATACCAGGGAGCGAGCGAACGCTGACCCCAGATCCGCGGGCTGAAGAAGGGTTCAAGTCGCGAGAGGACAGGTTGCATCACAGTCTAGGCGGCGGCCTCCGCACGGGAAAAGAATTTTTCCAGGCGCCGGAGCCCTTCCTCGATGCGTTCGATCGATGTGGCATAGGAGAGGCGGAGGAAACCCGGCGCGCCGAAAGCTTCGCCGGCAACGAGGGCTACGTGGGCTTTTTCCAGCAGCAACTTGGAAAGCTCGGTGCAATTTTTCGCGGCGGCGTTTTTTCCTTCGCCGAGGTGCGCGGAGACATTTGGAAAGGCGTAGAACGCACCGCCCGGCCATTCGCAGTTGATGCCGGGAATCGCGCGCAAGCCTTCGACGATGCGCTTGCGGCGCTTGGCGTATTCGGCGAGCATCGGGGGCACGGTGTCCATCGTGCCGCGCATGGCTTCGAGCGCGGCGTATTGCGCTATGGAAGTGGGATTCGAGGTGGATTGGCTCTGCACCTTGATCATGGCCTGGATTAATTCTTCCGGTGCAAGGGTGTAGCCGATGCGCCAGCCGGTCATGGCAAAGGTCTTTGAGACGCTGCCGATGATGATGACGTTGGCCTTCGAGTCTTTCGCGCCGGCGATGGAAAACGGTTTGTGCGGATCGTAGACGAAGTGTGAGTAGCACTCGTCGCCCATCACCCAGACGTTGTGCTTCTTGCAGACGGCGAGGATTTTTTCGAATTCCGGGCCGTCCACCACGCCTCCCGTCGGATTGCTGGGCGAGTTGACGATCACCATTTTGGTTTTTGGAGTGATGGCCTTCTCGATGTCGGCGGCTTTGGCGCTGAATCCGTCTTCGGGACGCGTCTGGACGATCACCGGCGTTCCGCCGGCGTACTTGATGATGTCCGGAAAACTGACCCAGTAGGGCGCGGGCAGAATCACTTCGTCCCCGTTCTGGATGAGCACGCTGATGGCGTTGAAGATGGAATGTTTTCCGCCAACGGTGACGACGCATTCTCTCGCGGTGTAGTCGGAGCTGAGTTCGCGCTTGTGCCACGCAGTGATGGCTTCGCGTAGCGCCATGATGCCGCCTGTCGGTGTGTACTTGGTGCGATTTTCTTCGATGGCCTTGATCGCGGCTTTCTTGATGTGGTCGGGCGTCGGAAAGTCGGGTTCGCCGGGGCCGAAGTCGGCGATGTCTACGCCCTTGGCTTTCAATTGTTCGGCGGCGCTGATGACGGCGGCTGTGGCGGAAACTTGGATGCGGTTGATGCGATTGGTTAGTTGCACGTGTTCTCCCCGGAGCGAGACTCTGACTAACTAGTTTTCAGGAAAAGCGCGCGAATTTCAATCGAGAACCGCTTGGGAGAGAAAGAGTCCCTTTAGGCGGAGGCGGCTGCCAATTTGGCCCGGATCTTTTGTTCGACGAGTGGAGGTACGAGGCCGGTGAGCGGGCCGCCGAGTTGCGCGATTTCGCGGACGAGTTTTGCGCTTAAATAGCTGTAGGTTTCGCCGGGGAGCATGAACACGGTTTCAAGGCGCGGCTCTAGCTTGCGGTTCATCAGCGCCATCTGGAGTTCGTATTCATAGTCGGAGACGGCGCGGATGCCGCGGAGGATGACGGCGGCGTCGCGCTTGCGGGCGTAATCGACCAGCAGGCCCTGGAAGACGTCGACTTCGACGCTCGGGAACTGCTTGGTGACTTCGCGCAGCATTTCGACCCGTTCGGGGACGGAGAAGAGCGGCTCTTTATCCATATTCTTGAGGACCGCGACGATCACGCGGTCAAACATTTTTTCGCCGCGGCCGATCAGGTCGAGATGCCCGTTGGTGACGGGGTCGAAGGAGCCGGGATAGATGGCGATGGAAGTTTTCATGAAGGCGGCACGATCTGCCGCGGCACATTTTAACCCGCATTTCGGAGGAAGAGCAATTTTTCCCGCGTGTCACCACGATGGAAAAACGTCTTCCTAAGCGCGCATTGCGTGCACTGCACAGGAGGAAATGTTTTCGTTTGGCTGCGAGGTTGGCGTGGAGAGGAAACTGCGGAAAGGGAATTGTTCCCGGGCAAGAGTTGTGACACCCTAACTGCGGCAGGTCCAGAGGATATGCCGCGTTGAACCGATTTAAATCAGCGAGGGGGAGTTGCCGATGAACCGGTTGGGGCCAGGGGTGCGACGCATTCTAGCGGTATTCTTCTTGCTCGCAGCGAGGACTTGCATGGCGAACGCGCAATCGAATCTACCCCTGAACATCATGCCGCTGCCGGCGAAGGCGGAACGAGGCGACGGCTCGCTAAAAATCGATGCCAACTTTCATCTGGCATTTGTGGGCTACCGCGAACAGCGGTTGGAGCGCGCGGGGCAAAGATTTTTGCATCAGGTCCGGAGGCAAACGGGCATTGTTTTGCTTCCTGCGGGTGCTAACACCGGTGCCGGGGCGCTTGAAGTTAAGACAGACCATGAGAGCAAAGCGATTCAGGAACTTGGCGAGGACGAATCGTACACGTTGGACGTAACTCCCGGCGGCGCGAAGTTGCACGCGGCGAACCCACTTGGCGTGTTTCACGGACTGCAAACATTTCTCCAGTTAATTGCGATCTCGCCGGATGGCTTCAGCGTTCCGGCGGTGCATATCGAAGATCGGCCGCGGTTTCCGTGGCGGGGATTGATGATCGACTCCGGCCGGCATTTTATTCCGATGGAAGTCATCAAGCGCAACCTGGACGGAATGGAAGCCGTGAAGATGAATGTCTTTCACTGGCACCTTTCGGACAACCAGGGATTCCGCACGGAGAGCAGGAAATTTCCGAAGCTGCACGAGCAGGGCTCCGACGGTCTTTACTACACGCAAGAAGAGATTCGGGACGTGGTGGAGTACGCGCGCGATCGCGGTATCCGCGTTGTTTCGGAGTTCGACATGCCCGGGCACAGCACGGCGTGGTTTGTGGGGCATCCCGAGCTTGCCAGCGGCAGCGGGCCTTACCAGGTGGAAAGAAAGTGGGGCGTGTTTGATCCGGCGATGGATCCGACCGACGAGAAGACCTATAAATTCCTGAACGAATTCATCGGAGAGATGGCCAGGCTGTTCCCCGATCAGTTTTTTCACATCGGCGGCGACGAAGTGAACGGCAAGGAGTGGGACGCCAATCCGAAGATTCAGGCCTTCAAGAAATCGCACAAGATCAAAGACAACGCAGGGCTGCAGGCGTATTTCAGCGGGCGCGTGCAAGATCTGGTGGCGAAGCACAAGAAAACGCCAGTTGGCTGGGACGAAGTGCTGGTGCCGGGCGTGCCGAAAACGATTGTGATTCAATCGTGGCGCGGAGTGGATGCGTTGGCCGCGGCGGCGAAGGATGGATACCGAGGCATTCTTTCAAACGGCTATTATCTGGATTTGGGCTGGAGCGCCGCGCGGCATTACGCGGTGGATCCGCTCGGCGGTCCGGCGGCGGCACTGACGCCGGAGCAAAAGCAACTGATTCTGGGCGGAGAATCCTGCATCTGGTCGGAGTATGTGAACGCGGAAAACATCGATTCGCGCATCTGGCCGCGCAACGCGGCGGTTGCTGAGCGGTTGTGGTCGCCGGATGGTACAAGCGACGTTGCTTCGATGTACCAGCGGATGGAAACTGAATCCGCGCGTCTGGAATGGCTGGGTCTGACCCATCTATCGTATCAGCGCGTGATGCTGCAGCGCATTGCCGGCTCGTGGTCGCCCGCGGAATTCGATGCCTTGCGCGCCTTGGCTCAGGCGCTGGAACACGAGAAAGATTATGCGCGAGAAGCCAGCGCCAGCGCGCCTCCGACCAGCGTTACGCCGCTGAATCGCCTGGTGGACGCGGTTTACCCCGAGAGCGACGTTGCCCGGCGATTCTCGCAGGCGACGGATTTATTCGTTGGCTCAAGCTGCCTAGATCGAGTGAAGGAAGCGGAGATTCGCATGCATTTGGCGGAATGGATGACGGTTGACGAGCGCCTGCAAGCGCTTGCACAACGGTCGCTGCTTGTGAATGAGGCAGCGCCAGCGTCTTCGGCGTTATCGCAGGCTGCGAAAATTGCGCTGGGCGCGCTGGACGCGATCCAAAAGGGAGCGCCACTTTCCGCGGATCAGAAGAAACTGCAACTCGACGCTCTGAGCGCGCTGGAGCAGCAGGCGCATAAATCGCAGCTGACCGTCCCGGAATTGCCTGCTTTCCAGAAATTGGTTGAGGCTGCTTCCTCAGGCAGTGTTTGCGCGAAATGACAGGGTCCTCGCTTCTCGAAAATGCAAGAACGAGCACCAATTTTGACCGCGGATTTATTTATTGGGTTCAGTTGTTGAGCTGTGGCAAACACTTTCGCCGGAGTCGTGGAAGGTTTGGCCTGGGATGGGGATGAACTCCCAGCTATATTTGCCGGGGGAGAGGGTGAGTTTCAGGACGCCGTAGGTTTTGTCGTCGCGAACTTCGCTGTTGGGTTTGGCGTAGCCGAGCGGGGTGTGGCTGCGGCCGCCGGTGCCGACTACGATTTCGCGAATGCCGTGCTCGGGGTCAGAATTACCTTCGGGATTTTGCGGGGCAAAGCGTTCGTAGGAATGTTCGTGCCCGGCGAGGACAACGTCGGCGTGGGCGTCGTAGAGATCCTGCCAGAAGGCGCGCAGTTCTGGATGCTCGGCGTGCTTCGGAAAGAGGCCGCTGCTGAAGAGCGCGTGGTGGCCGTAGGCAAGCGTGCAGACGTTCGGATGCGCGGCAAGATCCTGTTTCAGCCAAGCCTCTTCGGGCGAGCCTTGCGCGCAGCCTCCCAACTGTTTTGAGCTGCAATTGGTGTTGAGAACGACGATGTGCCACGAGCCGAGGTCGTAACTGTAATAGCCTTTGCCGGGATCGCCGGCGCGGCCGTCCCAGTATCGAAAATAGCCGGTTGCGGTTGCGCCATCGTATTCGTGATTTCCGGGAGTGGGGCGAGTTCGAGCTTTGAAGCGGCCCCACGTCGGGCCATAGCATTTGACGAACTCTTCATAGGTGCCGCGCTGGTAGGCCAGATCTCCGGCGGCGAAGACCGTGCCGGGAATCGCATCGATCAATTTAGCGGTGGCTTCGGCGGCGGATAGGTCGGAGCAGCCGACAATGTCTCCCGCGCCGACGAGGGTAAATGTGTCCGGCGACTTTTTCTTGTCGGAGTTCGAAGAGGCTTTTGGAGCCGGGGTGCGTTTCACGGCTGGTTCCTGTGGTAGCGAGCGAACCGCCCCGACCCCGACCAGCAGAGAGCTGATAAGAAGCTTCCATCCAAATACCCCTACCGTTCGAATCAGACCCATTTTGTTGAGCGCGCCTCCAAAACTAAGTGTGACAACCAGAATACCCCGGAAGGCGGCTTGGAAGCGGAACCATTCAGGTTGGATAAACCACAGTTCAGACGCCAAATAGGGCATTTAAGTGGAAAAAGCTCTAACTACGACTAAACTAGTCTTAGTCTAAGTATCGGATAAATAAAGATTTGTCTTGAATTCAGGCCCTGGCGTAGGATTGACAAAGAGCGAGATAAAGTCGTATAGTCTATATGCGACTGGTTCAGTCGTAATTGAGTTCGCTCCGTTTGACCGCGCTGGGGGCGCAAGATGTTCAAATTGTCCAAGAAGGCGGATTACGGCCTGATCGCCATGAAGCATCTGGCCAACCACCGCGAGAAGCATGCATGCAGCGCCAGCGAAATTGCCGAGGAGTATGGGATTTCGTCCATGCTGATGGCCAAGGTGCTGCAGAAGTTGGCCCGGCAAACGCTGGTGGTGGCCAAGCATGGGTCCAGCGGGGGGTATCTGCTGGCGAAAGAGCCTGCGAAGATCAGCGCGTTGGAAGTGATTACTGCGATTGATGGGCCGGTGCTGATTACTTCGTGCGTGACCAGCCACGGAAATTGTGACGCAACGGACCGCTGCTCCATCAAAGAACCATTGCAGCGGGTCAATGAGAGTATTTTGGGGGTTTTGAGCACGGTGACCATCGCGCAGTTGAGCGAGGATAAGCAACAGGAACCGGCTCTGGTGGAATTGAAGGGGATAGACCAACTGGCGGTAAGCCGCTAAGCGGGAAATCCAGGAGTTAGAGGAGAACACGGAAATGGCCGTCAAGCTGCCGATTTACATGGACAATCACGCCACCACCCCGATGGACCCGCGGGTACTGGAGGCGATGCTGCCGTATTTCACGGAGAAATTCGGGAACGCGGCGAGCCGCAACCACTCGTTCGGCTGGGCCGGCGAAGAGGCAGTGGAGAACGCGCGGCAGCAAGTGGCTTCGCTGATCGGCGCGACCGCGAAAGAGATTATTTTCACCAGCGGCGCAACGGAATCCGACAACCTGATGATCAAGGGCGTCGCGGAAATGTACCGCGAAAAGGGCAACCACATCATTACCCAGGCAATCGAGCATAAGGCGGTTCTCGATACCTGCAAGAATCTGGAGAAACACGGGTTTGAGGTGACGTACCTGCCGGTGGGCAAGGACGGCCGAGTAGATCCGGAGGATGTGCGCAAGGCGATCCGTCCGACAACGATTTTGATCGCGATCATGTACGCCAACAATGAAATCGGCGCCGTGAATCCGATACAGGAAATCGGCAAGATTGCCAAGGAACACGGGATTATTTTCGCTTCGGACGGCGTGCAGGCCGCGGGCAAAATCCCGGTGGACGTGCAGAAGGACAACATCGATCTGCTGGCCATCTCTGCACACAAGTTTTATGGACCCAAGGGCGTGGGCGCGTTGTATGTGCGCCGGCGCAATCCCCGCGTGCAGCTTTCAGCCATCATTGATGGCGGCGGGCACGAGCGCGGCATGCGTTCCGGCACGCTGAATGTCCCCGGCATCGTGGGGCTGGGCAAGGCCGCGGAGCTTTGCCAGCAGGAAATGGCGCAGGAATCGCAGAAGATGCTCGCGCTGCGCGAACGGCTACGCAAGGGTCTGGAAGCCAAGCTGGACGAGGTGTTCATCAACGGTTCGACGGAGTACCGGCTGCCGAACAACCTCAACATGAGCTTCGCTTACGTGGAAGGCGAATCGCTGCTGATGGGAATCAACGACGTGGCGGTTTCGAGCGGTTCGGCGTGCACCTCTGCAACCCTTGAGCCGAGTTATGTACTCAAAGCATTAGGCGTGGGCGAGGATCTGGCGCATACGTCGATCCGTTTCGGGCTCGGGCGGTTTACGACCGAGGAAGAAGTCGACTACGTGATCGACAAAATGGTGCAGGTTGTAACCAAGCTGCGTGAACTTTCGCCCCTGTATGAAATGGCCAAGGAAGGCATCGACATTTCCAAGGTCAAGTGGCAAACCGCCTAATCCCGTGAAGACTGGAAGGAAAAAGATGGCTAGCGCAAGCGCAATTGCAAGTGAAGGAACACTCAGGATTCACCGCTCGATCGCGGGTACGTCGGCGCCGTTTCGCGTGACGTATCAGGCGTATCAGGATGGTGACGAGCCGGCCCCAGCCGCGGAGCGTTCTTTTCATCATCTTCAGGACGTCCGCACGTTTTTGAATGTGCTGGGCCTCGGAGCGGATTATGTCCGCGACGCGCTGCGGGAATTGACCGCGGGGCGTTCGGCGTTTTTGACCAACATCGCGTTGACCGAAAAGGCTATCAAGAATGCGGGTTTTGGCTCTCTCGTTGCGGCGAAGGGCTGATTGTTACTGGAATTGAAACTTGAAGGAGCTACCTGTCCATGGCATATAGCGAAAAAGTAGTCGATCATTACAACAATCCCCGCAACGTCGGCAGCATGCCCAAGGAAGATCCCAACGTCGGGACCGGCCTGGTCGGCGCGCCGGAATGCGGCGACGTCATGAAGCTGCAGATGAAGATCAATCCAGACACCAAGGTGATTGAAGAAGCCAAGTTCAAAACCTTTGGGTGCGGGTCGGCGATCGCGAGCTCTTCCCTGGCCACGGAATGGGTGAAGGGAAAGACCGTCGAAGAGGCGCTGGCGATCAAGAACACGGACATCGTCCGCGAACTTTCGCTGCCCCCGGTGAAGATTCACTGCTCCGTTCTGGCTGAAGACGCCATTAAGGCGGCTATCGGCGATTGGAAGAAGAAGCACGGTATTGAAGTTCCCGCGCACGAAAAGTCGTCGCACTAATTGCGAGGCTAAGCGGGGGTAGTGGCGTCTTCCGGCGGCGAATTGCGACCGTCGGAGGATGCTGTCCAGGGATTCGCTCCAGAAATATAGTTGGAGATGCAGGATATGACGGCGGAAATCACAACGCAGACAGCGGAAAAAGAGAAGGCCGGGCCGGCGATTCACCTGACCGAGAAGGCGGCGAAAAAGATTATTGCGCTGCTGGAGAAGGATGGAGTGTCTCCGCAGGTTGGCGGGTTGCGTGTGGGTGTGCAGGGCGGCGGCTGCTCTGGATTGTCGTACGCGATGCGGCTGGATACGCAGGCCCGCGACCGGGACAAGATTTTCGAGGAGTTTGGGGCGCGGTTGTTTGTGGATCCGAAGAGCCTGTTGTATCTGAGCGGCACGACGCTGGAGTACGAGGAAACGCTGATGCGGCAGGGATTCGTGTTTCAGAACCCCAACGCGGCGCGCAATTGCGGCTGCGGCAGCAGCTTTACGGCGTAAGAAGTAGCACAGGCTTCAGCCTGTCAGCTGGCCTTACCCAGCACAGGGGACTTATGCAATACCGGCTGGCAGCATAGTGCGCCAGCCACTTTTTTTGTGTTGGAGTTGGTTCGACAGAACTGAAAATGAGCATGCCGTTCCCCATCACTGATTCGCCGCTGGTTTGCTGGAGTTGCCACGAGCGGACCATCGGCACGCACTTCTGCGGGTCGTGCGGAAAGATGCTGCAGCTCCCCGAGAAGAGCGATTATTTCGCGATGTTTGAGATTCCGCGCAAACTGTGGATCGAGATGACCGGGCTGGAGAAGAAATTCCTGCAGCTGAGCTGGAAGTTGCATCCGGACAATTATGTGAATGCCACGCCGGAAGAGCGGGAGATTTCGCTGAAGCGGAGTTCGGAATTGAACGATGCGTACCGGACGCTGCGGGAACCTGTGGCGCGGGTAGAGTACCTGCTGGCGATTGAGGGCGCGCGCGTTGAAGGAAAGAACAAGCAGCAGGCACCGCCGGAATTGCTGGAAGAGGTTTTTGAGTTGAATGAGTCGCTGGATGAACTGCGGGAAGCAAGGAGTTCCGCCGGCGATACAACCGCGCTGAAACAGAAATTGGAGTTGGCACAGAAGAATTTTCAGAGCAAGCTCGAGGAAGTTGACGGCGAGATGCAGGACGTTGCGAAAGAGTGGGACGCCGCTGTTGATGGGAACGCGGATGAGGCAAAGCGGAAGAGCGTCATGGCGAAGTTGAACGAACTACTGAATCGCCGGTCATATATTCGGAACCTTGTTGTGAATGTACAAAAGGAATTGCTGTAGCTCAGGCCTTCAGGCCTGAGGGTTTCCCGGCGGGTTGAGTTGGTCGAATGGGTGATGGAAAGCCTCACCCCTGAAGGGGTGAGCTACAGGGTTTTCGGATTACTGCTATGGGACGCACAGTCGGAATCGATCTGGGGACGACGAACAGCCTGGTCGCGTATGTGGACGCGAAAACGGGTGAGCCGAAGTGCATTCCGGGGCCGGCGGGCAGCACGCTTTGCCCTTCGGTGGTGAGCCTGGATGCGGATGGCAGCATCATTGTCGGCGAACCGGCGCGGCGGAGATTGCTGACGCAACCGGAGCGGACGATCTACTCGGTGAAGCGATTGATGGGCCGCGGGCCGGCCGACGTCCAGTCCGAACTGAGGCTATTCCCATTTCGCATCGATCCCGCGAGTAAGAGCGTGATTCGCGTGATGCTTGGCGACAAGATTTTCACTCCGCCGGAAATTTCGTCGTTCATTCTGCGCGAATTGAAGAACTGGGCTGAAGCGTACTTCGGCGAACCGGTGGACCGCGCGGTGATCACCGTGCCCGCGTATTTCAACGATGCGCAGCGGCAGGCGACGAAGGATGCCGGCAAGATTGCTGGGCTGGAAGTCTTGCGGCTGGTGAACGAACCGACTGCCGCGGCGCTGGCTTATGGTTTGCACGAGAAGCAGCGCGGCACGGTGGCTGTTTACGACCTGGGCGGTGGCACGTTTGATATTTCCGTACTGAAGCTGATTTCGACGAGCGAAGGCGACATTTTCCAGGTGCTTTCGACGAACGGCGACACGCACCTGGGCGGCGACGATATCGACCACTTGCTGCAGGCGTTCGTGCACGAAGAGATTCTGGAAGACGATCAGATTGATTTTTCGCCGCACGGTGAACTGGCGCAGGAGTTGCGCAAGGAACTCATCGCATTGAAGCACCGCTTGTCCGCGACGGACAAAGCCACTTTGCGTTTCCCGCTGCCGGGCGGCAAGGTGTTCGAACACGAATTCACCCGCGGCGCACTGGAAGCGCTGATTCGCCCCGTGGTGGACCGCACGATGGCGCCGGTACGGCAAGCGCTGGCAGACGCGCAGTTGAGCCCGAAGCAGGTTGAGGAAGTTGTGCTTGTCGGCGGGACTACGCGCACGCCGCTGATTCGCCGCACGGTGCAGGAATTCTTTGACCGCAAACCGCACACGGAGTTGAATCCGGATGAAGTGGTGGCGCTGGGCGCGGCAGTGCAGGCCAACATCCTGGATCGCGGCGTTCAGAATATGTTGCTGCTGGACGTGACGCCGCTATCGCTGGGGATTGAGACGTATGGCGGCGCGGTGGCGAAGATTATTCCACGCAATTCGACGATTCCGGCGAGCGCGCAGGAGATGTATACCACCGGCGTGGACAACCAGACGGGCATTGATATTCATGTGTTGCAGGGCGAGCGGGAGCTGGCAAAGGATTGCCGGTCGCTGGCGCGATTCAATTTGCGAATTCCAGCGGCTCCGGCTGGTTTGCCGCGCGTCGAGGTGAAGTTCTTGATTGACGCGAACGGCATTTTGCAAGTAGCGGCGAAGGATTTGCGCAACGGGGAAGAGCATCTGATCGAAGTGCAGCCGAGCTATGGGCTGAACGACGCGGATATTGAACGCATGCTGGAAGAATCGATCGAGTATGCGGAGCAGGACTTCGCGGAGCGGCAATTGATCGAAGCGCGCACGGAGTCGGAAGCGATCCTGACGGCGACGCTGAAAGCGCTGGCCAATCCAAAGGCGGCGAGCCTGTCTGAACCGGAGCGGGTGAAAGTGCAGCAGACTGTGGCGGCGCTGCAGGAATCGGTGAAGGGCACGGACTACAAACTGATCCGGAAAAAGATTGATGAGCTGAACCATGCGACGGAGCACCTGGCGGAGATTTTGATGAACACCGCGGTGCAGGCGGCGCTGGAAGGCAAGAAACTGGCGGAAGTTTAGGGAGAAGCTATGGGCGGGAGCAATCCGTACATCGAAGAAGTGAAATACAAGAAGGCGACGCGGAAATTCAAGGTGACGTTTCTGCCGAGCGGGAAAACCGTGGAAGTGGATCCGGAGAAGTTTCCCTACGGCCACAACGGTTTGCCGGGAAGCATCCTGGACATTGCCGAGGGCTTCAAGATGGGGCTCGATCATGCTTGCGGCGGAGTGTGTGCCTGCTCTACGTGCCACGTGATGGTGAAAGAGGGACTGGAATCGTGCAACGAAGCGACCGACGCGGAACTGGACGAGCTCGACGAAGCGCCGGGGATTACGCCGAAGTCACGGCTGGGTTGCCAGACGGTCCCGGATGGGACGACGGATATCGTAGTAGAGATTCCTGAGTGGAATAAGAATTATGCGAAGGAATTGGACGGGCACTGAGGGAAGCAGCAAACAGATAGCAGCGATCAGATAACAGGAAGCAAGAGTCAGTCGCCTATGGTCCAGGTTTAGTAGTGGCCGCTTTCCGAAGCGGGCGCATTTGAGGAGCGAGATGGCGCGGACGTTTGATTGGGACAATTTGGAAGACATCGCGATCGGGCTGACGGACAAGTTCCCGGACCTTGATCCGTACACAGTGCGGTTTACCGACATGCACAAGTGGATCACCGAACTGGTGGGGTTCACCGGCGATCCGCAGAAGTCCAACGAGAGCAAGCTGGAAGCGATTCAGGCGGCGTGGCACGAGGAATGGGAAGACCGGAAGAGCTAAGGCCGCGTAGCGCAAATTTGAAGATTTCCGTATAATTAAGAGATTGTAGTTCACGCAAAAGTGCCGCTATGGTGCAACGGTTAGCACGTAGCCCTTTCAAGGCTAAAATACGGGTTCGATTCCCGTTAGCGGTACCAAATCTACCAATGCTACCTAAGCTGGAAACGCGCGCTCATCGCGTTCAACAGTTTTTGCTCGATGGAGCCGTTTGAGGCCACAACTCTGCCTCCCAACGGGCTGTCCAGGTCCTGTGGTGTGAGAACCAAAATGCGGGTCGAGACGATCACATTGGACGAAGTAACTCCCGCCGGGCCAGCTGGAGCCGTCTTGAAAGTCACGAAGTAACGTCCTGTGGCAGTCTCTGGCACGAGTTTTTGCGCCGCCGGGGTGATGGAATGGAGTAGTTCTTCGTGGCTCAGCGGGACCGCTGAAGAGCTGATCAGGAGTTTCTGCGGGTCATTCTGAATCAATTTCAAATTTAGGGTGGAAGCGAGTTCGGCTAACGAGCGGTGAACTTCCGCGGGTGCCACAGGCACCGCCAGTTTGAATTGCTTTGCTTGAGTCGGTTCCTGGGGCACAGCTTTCGATGTCTCCTTACTAGTCTGGCCGCTCGGTGCGGGCTTTGGGGCAGTCTGAGTCGCCTTTGCAAGCAAGACAGAAAAGCCACCGACAATCTTTCCGTCCACGACCGAGTTGAAGTTTACAACCAGGTCTTCCGTCAGATGCTCGGTAGCGGAAGCCGGCGGGCGCGTCAGATTGACAGTAGCAATTTGAAGCTCGTTTTCTTTCAAGGAGATGGTCTTGCTGCGGAGTTCCATCTCCGCAAGGGGAATTTTCACGGCGGCCTCTTCCTCTTGGGTTGCGAGGCGGGCAGCAGGCATTTCGATGGCGGCCGGCTTCGCCAATTCGCGGACCGCGAGGGGCAATTTCTCCTGCACCAAAGTAAGTCTAACGGGGTGAGCCAGGGGATTACCGAGCAGGAAACGGATGGGAATCAGTGGACTTGTGCCCGTTGAAACGTCGACGAAATTATTTTGTGCGTCGTTATTGCTGAGATTAATGTCCCCGGGAGTATGGGGATAAGTAATATCGACCCTGACGCAGAAATGATCGAACTGCGAAATCGGCATCGGCCAGATACCACCGTTGGTGTCGCTCAGATTCGTCAAATCCCAATTGATGGGCGCAATGTGAGTCGCTCCGGCCGCCACGGTCACATTCACTGTTCCGATCAGTTTGAAGGCCGAATCGGGAACGGAGCCGTAGATAGGTGCGTAACGGAAGCGCACCACCGCTCCGGTCGCTTTCGCATTGCCAAGGTTACGAATTCTCGCTCGCAATCGATTGACGACGCCTTTTTCCGCGTTCACTGGTGTGCCGCCGGAGTTCACCGTGAAAATGTCCGGCGTTTGCCAGAGAGGCCCTACGCCGGTAACAAAACCCCAGGGAGTGATGGCTAAATCGACGCCAGTCGAATCCGACTCTCTACGGGACCACGCATCCTGGTCGCCGCGCCCAGATGGGCTGCAGGGGGCCGAGGCGCCGGAAGGAGGGGCGCAGAGGTTGCGAGTATCCCCCCAAGCTCCGAGAAGCCCAGAGGAGTCCGCGAGAGCGTAAATGTAGTCTCCCATGTAGTTGGAAACCAGCAGCGGATCGTAGCCGACGGAAGGCGTAAAAGAAGTATCCGAGAAGGGCCGGTTGTACCAGGTTTCCCCAGCATCCGTGGAACCCGCTTCGTATACCCTGATTTTCTGATTGGCCGAGTCTTCGCGCCGGCTATAGAACAAAACCTTGATATGGCCGCTCACCGGCGACACAGAGATGGACGGCATCCAGTTGTCATTGTCTGTGGGGTCCGCGCCAATGGTAACCGCGGGCCCCGAGGAGATATTGCGCGGCGCGGACCATGTCACGCCGCTGTCTTTCGAGGAAGCAAAGAAGATTTCGGATCTAGGCGAAGCCGCGCTACCGGGCTGGGCTTGAAAGACAACGTAGAGGTTATTGTGGGTGGGACTTGCGGACGGGGTTTTGTCCACGGCGAGATAGGGAAAAGTGCGAGTGCGCAAACTCATTCCGCCAGAGCCCAAATCACCTGTCGTTGAGGTAAAGCTAGCCACGGTCACCAAACTACCGAAGGTACCTCCACCATTCGTGGACTTGACGAGATTGATCGTTGCCGGGGCTGCGGAGAAGAAGGAAGTGAGAGTAGACCAGGCAACATATACAGTCCCATCCGGGCCAACGATGGGTATCGTCCCGTGCTGGTTTGCACCCGGGGAAGGCGCAAGAGTGATGGTGGGACTGAACGCCAGCGGCGACGTCGACGAGGATGCGGCAAACAAGGCTTGAGGAGCTCCGATCGAGGGGAATTCCGACCACGCTACATATACCCGGCCATTGAATGGGCCCCCGGTCGTATCAACTGCGAGGAATTCCTTATCTTCAAACGCACCGGAACAAGAACCCGGTCCGGAAATGGTGACGGGTGGTCCGAACACGACGGAGGGAGACGTGGAAGTGGACTTATTGACGCCTATGAACGAGCAGCTCGAGGAGGGGTTTTCCAGAAGTGAAGCATAGTAAAGGTTGCTGTTGGAGTCGAATCCCAGCGTCGGATCACCTTCCAGCAAAAACGTACCACTGGAGGGCACAAAGCCCGCGTCTACAAAGGAAGCGCCTCCGTTCGTGGAGTATGCATAACCGCTGAGACTGGTCCATGAGGCTGAGCCGAGAAGCCCCGACTGCCGAGAGGTGTTATAGCCAACGACGGCGAGCGAGCCTTTTCTGACTACCCAGGTCTCGCTTTCGGTCGTATTGTTACCGAGATTTGTGGCGTTATTGTCCTTGGAGTTCACCTGGACGTCCTGCGCCGAAGAGACATAGCCGCAACCAGCAACCAGCATCAGGATGAAGAACCCTTTTTTCAAATGGGTGTGGAAGAACATAACAAAGTCTCCCTTCTGCTGTGGGTACCCGGAGAGTGATTAGTCCCCAGCTCGCTTTCGTTCGGAGGAGTTGGCCGTTGAGCAGCCCTTGCGAGCCGTGAGAATTTGGATCCTTATACTCCGAACGTAAACTATATGTCAATACCAAAATATCGAACGTATAGTTGCGAATATGATAGAGATAAATAAAACTCTACTGATGAATTCCGCACGGCGCAGCTGTGAAGATCGGGGCTAGAAGGAGACGCGGAGGCGGGCGGAGACGCTGCGGGGCGCGGCCAGGGCTGTGCCAGAAAATAGGCTGGCGAAGTTGATGACGTTGAGACGGTCGGTGATGTTGGTGGCTTGAATCTGGAATTGCAGCGAGCGGGCTTCCTTGCGATAGAGTTGTGCACCCATTCCCAGATCTACGGAAAAATTTGGTTCGACGCGTTGTTTCGTAAAGTTTACGCGGGAGACAACGGCGGCGCCGTACTGCGCGACTAGCGTGGGGATGTCGGTGTTATCGCTGAGGTCAGCGGGTAAGCCGCTTCCGTATTGGGCCCCGGCGGCGAACCAGAAACCGTGGCCGGCATCCAGGCGCACGCGTGTATGGAGCGTGTTGCGCTGATCCTGTGAAACACCGAATTTGCCGGTGTCTGTGAGTCCCGCGCTGGCGTCGCTGCCGATGAAGAGCCCTCCGTTGATTGGTCCGTAGCCTATCCCCGATTGATTCGCATAACTGACAAATCCCGAAACGCGGCCCCAATGCGGAACATCGAGGCGCACTTCTTCGCCGAAGATGCGCGCTTTCGCGAAAGAGATGGGAAAACTCACGCCGGTCTGCAGAAGTACGTCGTCGTCCGAATAGTTGTGGAAGTCGCGGCGGAAGACGTTGGCGTCGATGCGAAATTTGCCGAGGAAGGATTTCGTGACGCCCCCTTCATAGTAGTTGGCTCGTGCGACAGGAACGGGAAGGCGCAACACGACGGGATTGACGGAATCCAGTTCCGGAGAACTGGCGAGGAGAAGGTTTTCCATTGCGGGAGTTTGGAAGACGCGGTCGTAGGAAGCGTGCAGCAACAGATTGAGGGAAGAAACGTAGCGCGAAACGCCGAGGCGCGGACTGACGGCTGAATCGTGAACCACGAAACCGTAATGATCGAAACGCAGGCCGGCGCTGATGTTCCACGCGCCGTAGCGCATCTGGTCTTGAATGTAAAAAGATGGCTCGACGTCCCACTTGCTGGCCGCGAAATTCAGATTCAGCTGCGTGCCGGGATCGAATTGCGCGGGGTCGGTGATGTGGTATTGCAGGGCTTCGTGAACGGGAGTGAAGAAAGAGTCGGCGCCAGCTTTCCAGTCGTGGTGGCCGCGGTGGCCGGCGATGTCGCCGCGAAGGTAGCCTTCGCGATAGCCGCGATCCTGATTGACTATTACGGGCGTGGAAAACGGATTGGAGCGAAGGGAAAAGCTGGAGTCGCGCACGCCGCCGGAAAAGCTTAGGACGAGATTGGAAGAGATGGTGTGCTGAAAATAGAGCTGCCCGCTGGTTTCGGAGCTGGAAGCGTCTTGCCGCTGCAGCAGCGATTGCTGCACGAAATCGTTGGGGATTTCGTAGCGCAGGGAATTGTGGGCGACGGTGAAGCGCAGCCGGTCGTTGTCTGAGAAATCGCGTTCGTATGCGGCGGAAAATCCGCCGGAGTTGCCGTCGTTGCCGAAATTGGCGGTCACGGGCGGATCGAGATAACGGCCGGAATGCAGGCCGAAGGCGCGGACGGAGTAGCGTTCCTTTTCGCGCGAGTAAGAAATCGCGGCTGAGCCGTCGAGTTGATCGAAGCTGCCGCCGGAAGCGGCGAAATCGCCGTGCCAGCCGAGAAGGGAATTTTTATCCGTGGTGAGTTCGACGATGCCGCCGAGCTTGCGGCCGTATTCGGCGGGATAACTGGCGGTGAGCAGGCGCAGGGATTCGACGGAATCGGAGTCCATGTCCGGCGCGAACGCGGGCGAACGATTCTGCACCAGGGGTTGGCCATCGACGACGAACTGCACGTCGTATTCGGAACCGCGCGGGTGCAGGACGCCGTTGCCTTCGTAGAGCCAGCCGGGTTCCTGATTGACGAGATCGAGAAGATCGCGTCCAGGCTGGAGGCTGAGCTGTTCGCGGATGGTTTGTTTGCCGACGGAATACAGTGTACCGGTGCGCGTGGGATCGACGAGGGTGAGTTCATCGGTGACTTGAACCTGCGTGGTGACTGGGGCAACGCCGAGAGTGATGCCGAGTTTTACGGGGACCTCGGAGTGGACTTCGACGACGTCGCTCCAGGAGGCGAATCCTTCGGCGGCGAGGTTGAGGCGGTAGACGCCGAAGGGCAGGTCCTGAAGAATAAAGTGACCGTCGGGGGGAATCTGGAAGCGGCGCTGGAAGTTGTTGCCTTCACTGAGGAGTTCGCCTTTGGCGGCGAGGCTGGAGCCTTTGGGGTCGCGGACTTCGAGATGGAGTTCGCCGCGGAGGCGTTGAGCGCTGGCGGGCATTGCCGCCGCGAGGCAGAGGAGTGCGGCCAGGAGAGCGAGGCGGATTGGGAGCGGTTTAGCGTTCATTGCCAAGAAAAGTATGCGATACCTGACGTTTGGATTTGGGCTGCGAGGCGCGGGTATTTCCAAGATAGCATGCGCGAGGGTGGCTGCGCCCAATATGGCCTTGGGGCAGGGCGTTCCTGGTAACGCCCTGGTGGTCGCAAATCGGTTGGATCGCGGGGCTTAACCCGTAAAAGCGAAAGCGTTGCTTTCGCACTCAAAGGTCGGAGGGCCGCCTGAAGGTGGCCGCTACGCGGGAGTAACTAATTTGTCTCGGGGCTGGAAAAGAAGCGCGCGGTGCCGGATGATGGAAGAGAATCGATTTCTCGTCCGAGATTGCGGCTAGGCGGATGAGAGAGAAGGCTATTGAACAAAGGGGCTCACGATTTGGAAGAGAAGAATGTTTATTTGACAGGAGCTGCTAGCGAGTTTGGGTCCCGCATCATTCCTTCGGAAGAAGTGGATGAGGCGTTTGGGATGCCCGCGGGGAAATTGCGGACACGAGCCGGAATTGTGTCGGTGGCGTATGCGGCTGAGAATGAAACGGAAGGCTCGCTGGCCGCGGGGGCTTGCCGGAAAGTGCTGGAACAGTGCGGGGAAGATGCACAGAACCTGGATGGCGTGATTGCGGCGAGCGAAACAGATCACGCATACCCTTCGCTTTCGGCGCAGATTCATGCGCGGTTGAAAATGCGGGAGCACTCGACGGCGCTGGACGTGGGCAGCGGCTGCCTGGCGCTTTTGCAGGTGCTTTGTGTGGCGCAGGCGATGCTGATGTCGGGCCAGGCGAAGAAGATTCTGGTGGCGACGGCCGATGTGCATAGCCGGACGCTGGGGCCGGGACGGACCGCCGGAGAATTTGGCGGGTTATTTGGGGATGGAGCGAGCGCGTTTTTGTTGTCGAGCAAGCTGCCGGAAAAAGGAAAGTTTGCGTACCGGTTCGGAGAATTCTTTTTTGGATGCGCGGCGCAATATGCGGAAGCGATTTCCATCACCGACACGGCAGGCAGTGGACTGGAGATTCAGTTTGACGGGGAGGCGCTTTCGCGTGCGGCCGTCCACCGCATGGAAGAGGTGTTGAGCGAAGTGGAAAAGCGCAGCGGAATTTCGCGGGACAAGGTGGGGGCGTTTGCGACCCACCAGCCGAACCCGCGACTGGTGGCGCTGCTGGCGAAGCAACTGGGCGTGGCGACGAGCGCGTTTCCGCCGATTGCGGTGACGAAGGGGAATTTGGGTTCTTCGATGTGCGGGGCTACATTGCAGTCCGCGTTTGAAAAAGCGGCGGGAAAGCTTGCGAGCGAGCGGACGGCAGTGTTTTTGGCATCGCTGGCGCCCGGGTTGTTGTTTGGCGGTGGATGGATGGTGCCGGTGGGGAGTTGAGGAGCGGTGGAGAGGTAGATTTCGGTGATCTGGTTTCGATCGTAAGAGCGAGAGCTTCGCTCTCGCACTCAAAAAAAAGTTTGATGGTCTCAGTGAACTGGGTTGGGTTGAAGTGCTGCTATGGTCCCTCCACTTCATGGCCGACGCGCCAAACTGCGGCGCGGAAGAAAAGATCGGCCATTCCGGTCGGGATGACAGAGCAAGAAAACCCAAGAGCACTGCCCCTTCGACTCCGCTCAGGGCGGGCAGGAATGACTTGTGCTACTGGCTCGGCGCCTAGGGGGACGAGCGGGTGGCGGTGGTGAATTCCAGGTTGGGAGCGGGGACTACGCAGGATTGGAGCGGGGGCCAGCCGGGGTCAGTAGTGGAATTGCGGCAGAGGCTGACGATTGCGTTGGAAACTTCGGCGGGGCCGACAGCGCCGTTGAGAGGTTCGGCATAAATTTTGTAAGAGTGGTTTACGGCGAGAGCGCCGATTTGGTAAGTGCCATCGAATTGCGCCGGGCCGAGCGCCTGGCAACTCCATCCACCTAATGTTCCGGCGATTACGGCGCCGCTTGCGGCGTCGACGGCGACTACGTGTGCACCGAAGATTCCTGTGACACCGGGAGGCGAAGCGGGAAGCGAGAGCGTGTTGGCGGGAACGATGCGTCCCTGAATCGAGCCTACGAATTGCGTGTCGGTGGGATTGTGGTAGAGGACGCGGAGACCGGTGCGATCATCGTCGGCGAGCGGGGCGTCAGGTTGTTGCGTGGTGGGACGCATGCCGGTGAATGTGCCGGGCGCTGGGGCGAACGGAAACATCATGGCGCTCCAGACGGCGGAATGGCTGAACCCGAGGGCGTGGCCGAGCTCGTGAGTGAGAAGGGATTCGAGGTCATAGGATTTCGGGTTAGCGGCAAGAGCGAGCGGAGTGGAGAAGCTGACGAGCGAATCGCTGGGATTGAAATAGATGTCTGCGTCGAGGATTTGGCCTACCTGGGTGGAAGGCGCGCCGCTGCCGAGCTGAATGCCGATCTGGTCGGCGGTGATGACGCGGGTGAAGGCGAGGACGCCGGGAGTGAAGGCCATGTCCGACTGATCGAAACAGATGGAGTTGATGCCGTCGGAGCCGCAGAGATTTGCGGTGGAGCTGCGCACGAGCGGGGCGAAGGAGGAGGCCGTGAGTGTGGTGCCGACGACGCTGCTCCAGACGCTGAGGGATTGCTGGATGACTTGTTCGATTTCGTTGAGGCTGCCGCTGGGGGTTTGATTCTGGGTGAGAATGGTTTTGGGGTTGGTGCCGAGCATGGTGCTCCAGCGGAAGGCCATGGCGGTGGGACTGGTCAGCTGGTGCGAAGGGATTGGGCAGGCGGAACCGCCAGAGACGCTGCTGGGCTGGCGGACGTCGGGGACGATCTGGTTGAAGGCGTAGCCTTGCGCGGCGATGACGGACCAGAGGACTAGGAGGAACGTCAGGGCGATAGGGGCGAAATAGCGGAGCGTGTTCTGCATGTTTTTTCCTTTGCGGTGGAGATCATTCCGTTTCGCGGGAGAGTTCGCGGCGGAGGCGCTGCTCGAAGCCGACGACGGCAAGATTTTTCATGCCGCCTTTTGTGAATGAATTGGAGGCTGGATCGAAGACCGGCGTTTCGGCGGAATCCTGAGTGACACTTTCACCGCCGGAGCGGAGGTCGCGATGGATGCGGAAGGTGCCTTGGGACCAGCCGACGATTAAGAATGGATTGCCGGGGCGCGCAACGAGAAAAAGATAGACCTCTTCGCCGGGGCGAAATTCGGGCGTTCCATCGACGTGAGAGTGCAGGTGCTGAAATGTTCCGCCTGGCTGACGCACGACGATTTCTTCGGGGGCATAGCCTTTGCTTTGTGACAGGACGCGGAACGTGGTGTCGGTCCAGATTTCGCCGTTTTCCATGCGGGTGTCCGCGTGGAGGCAACGCACCCGAGCGATGGAATTGGAGTAGTACACCAGATCCTGGAAGCGCAGGCGTACCAGCGTGGTGGCTTGCGCAACGGCGGCAATTAAGGCGAGGCCGATCAGAAAAAGGACCCAGAGCATTCGGCGGCGGTCTTTGTAGCTCACGATTGTTCACTCCTGTTCATTGAATCTCCAGCGCGCCGGAAGCGGCGGTTTTGTCGAGATTGGCGTTCTGGATGAAAAGCGTTCGCGCGCCGCGGAGCGCGGTGGAAGGAATCTGGATGGTGAGGTGGATGATGCCGAGTCCGGCGGGTTGCTTGGAAATCACGGCGACATCGCCGGGGCCGGAGATGGTGTAGACCATGCTGGTATCGAAGCCCGATTGAGAGAAAAGGCAGATGTCAGCGGCGGTGGTGCCGGAGGCGGGGCGCGTGAGAGGAACGGGATTTCCGCCGAGGTTGCAGGCGTTGGTGGAAGTATTGAAGACGCCGAGGGCGGCGACGTTGAGATCGAAGGAGAGGGAGGAGTCGTCGACGCCGGCGGTGGTGGGTTCGACGACGGCGATGTTTTTGCCGAGGATGGAGGGAGTCGAACTGGTAAGCGAGATGATGTCGTCGGTTGTGCCCGGTGCAGCGACGACGAGGGAGACGATGTTGGAGAGCGGACCGGACGGGCTTTGGATCTGGACGGTAACGTTGCCGGTTTGGATGACGTCGCTGCTGTTGACCGGGGCGGAGCAGGAGTTGGCAGAGGCGCAGGTGGTGACGCGCGCGGTGCCGCCGATGAGGAGCGTGGAGCCGGGGCCGGGGTTGGCCGGAACAAAACCGCTGCCGTCGACGGTGAGTGTGAAACCGTTTGCGCCGCCGGCGTAAACACTGGCGGGATGCAGAGAATTAATGTTGGCACCGGCAGAGATGGTGACGTTGGCGGAGCCGGATTGCGAGGAGTCGTCCTGGCTGATGGCGACGATTTGGATGGCGTTAGGAGTGGGCGGGGTGGCCGGCGCGGTGAAGGCGCCGCCTGTGGTGATGAGGCCGCAAGCGCTGCCGACGGCGCAGGCGGAGCCTTGCACCTGCCAGGTGACAGCTTGATTGCCGGTGCCGAGGACGGAAGCGGTGAAACCCCGCACGCCGAGCGGAGGCAACGTGACGCTGTTGGGGAAGACGCTGACGAGGACGTGATTGATGACGGTGATTTGCGTGGAAGAGAATATGGTGGAATTTCCGGCGATGGCGACTTGGACGGAGACGGGATTGGAGGAGGGAATTGCGCCGGGGGCGATGTAGTCGACTTGCGTGGCTGTGCCGCTGGTGATGCTTTGGCAGGGAGAAGAAGCGACGACGCAAAGTTGGCCGACGATTGAGTTGCCACCAGAGATGCCGTTGACGCTCCAGACGAGAGAGGAACCGGCCGTGCCGTTTTCGGCGACGATGAGCGTGACGCGATGATTCGCCGCGAGCGTGGCGGTGTTTGGCGAAAGACTGAGGCTTGGCCCGGGTTGAATGGCGATGGTGGCTTGCGTTTTCTTAGTGGGGTCCGCTTGCGGCGTGACGGTGATGACGACGGTGTTGGGCTGCGGCGGAGCGGCGGGCGCGGTGTAGTTGGCGGTGTCAGCGATGGCGCCGCCTCCGGCGGATTGCGTGGTGATTACGGTGAGAATGCCGCACGCGCTGCCGCTGCAGCCGCTGCCGGAGAGGGACCAGGATAAAACGGCGCTTGGATTGGAGCTGGGAGCGGGAGTTAGAGTGGCGACGATGGCGGTCGTGATGCCGGGCTGAAGACTGGAGGGCGCGGCGACCTGCAGTGTGAAGTGGCTGGTGATGGTGAGAGGCGCAGAATTTTGCTTGGAAGGATCGGCGACGCTGGTTGCGATGAGAGTGACGCCGGCCGCCAACGGGAGAATAGCGGGCGCGGTGTAGTTCCCGTTGGCGTCGACGACGCCGCAGTTGTTCGGGCAGGCTGAGCCGGAGAGACTCCAGCGGATTGCGGGATCGGGCTTACCGCTGCTGGTGATGCCGGCTTGGAATGATTGCAGCGCGCCGAGTTCGACGGAAGAGGAACCGGGAGATATCGAGATGGTGATGTCGCTGGAGATGGTGAGGCCGGCAGTGGAGGATTTGGAGGGATCGGCGTGGCTGGTGGCTGTGATTTGAACTTTTCCTCCGGTGGGAAGATCGGCGGGGGCGGTGAAGAGTCCATCGGGAGAGATGGTGCCGGCTTGGGGAGAGCCGCCGGCGATGCCGTTGACGCTCCAAGAGACGGAAGTGTCTGGAGTGTTGGTGACGGTGGCAGAGAAAGGGAGCGAGTTGCCGAGGAGAACTGAGCCGGAATTGGGAGCGATGGCGACGGTGATTTGCGGTGGAGGCGGTGGAGTGGTGCCGCCTCCACCACCGCCGCATGCTGCTTGGGAGAGTGTGAAGGCGAGTAGAAGAATGGCTTGGGTGATGTAGCGAGGGGCGCGAGGGCTCCGAGTGGAGTGGGCTTGCTTTGAGCGCGTTTGCGAGAGAGGGCGCATGGAGAATGGGAAAGCAGACGAAGGGCCAGCGAAAAGGCGCGGAGGTGCGCAGGCCGTGGCGCGGCGATTGACGAACATTTGTTTCCTTTAAAGTGAGTGGAACGAGGGGTTTGGAGCTGGCGAACAGAAAAGCTCTGGTCAAAAAAAGCTCGCGCGGCAGTGTGCTGGAAAGTTTAGAGGCGTTCGGAATTGAACGAGGATGCTAGGGTGACTTCCCAAACTGGGAATGGGCACCACATCGATTGACATTCGCAAGAGTGGCTCGAATAATCGCGCCATGACCAAGCCCGAGGCGGTGCGACGGGTCAAGAGTTAGCGCATTTGAACCTAAATCTGAGTTGCGGCGTCTAGTCTGGTGTAACGGAGATTGCGAATGCGGGAGCTGGTCCTGATCCAGCCGGCAAGAGTGCTCGTGGGGCGATCGGAGCGGGAGGAGGAAAGTCCCCGCTCGCACCGCGAGTTTGAGGAGCGACTGGCGGAGTGTGGCCCGTTGGCGTTTCGGGTTGCCTATGGAGTCTTGCGGCATTCGGCCGACGCGGAGGACGTTGCCCAGGAGGCGCTGCTGAAGGCTTACCGGAATTTCGAGCGGCTGCGGGACCGAGCGCGGTTTCGCGGCTGGCTGGTGAGGATTGTGTTCCGGATGGCGCTGGACCGGTGGCGGTCGGTGAAGCGGCGGGAAAAGCGCGAGACGACAGGGGAGCAGCCAGAGCATCGAGCTACGGGGCCGTCGGTGGAGGACCTGGCGGCATCGAGTGAATTTCAGACGCGGTTGGAGCGGGCGATGGAAGAGTTGCCGGAAAAGTTCCGCTTGGTGGTGCTGCTGGCGGGGATTCAAGGTTACACCCTGGAAGAGGTTTCGGGGATGCTGGGAATTCCGATGGGCACAGTGAAATCCAGATTGTTTTTCGCGCGGAAGAAACTGGCGGAGAAGCTGCGATGAGCTGCGAAGGGTATCGGGACAAATTAGTTGAGGGGCTGGCGAGCGGCGCGAGTTCGCTGGACGGAGATATGGCCGGACATCTACGGACGTGCGTGGAGTGCAAGAGATTTTATGAGGCACAGGTACACCTGTTTGGGGCGATTGATGCTGGTGTGCAGGCGATGGTTAATGAAGCAGTTCCGGTGTCGTTATTGCTCGGTATGCGTGCGCGACTGGACGAACAGGGTGCTACTCGACGTGCATGGATTCCGGCATGGACTTTCGGAGCGGTGATCGCCGCAGTTGCAATCGTTGCGGTGGGCGGAGGATATGTTTGGCTTCAGCCGGAGCGTCGCCCTGATTCTTCAAGAAGCGTACCCGCAGCGACGAAGAGAATTGCTAATCCGGCGCCTCTCGCGCAAGCTGCGGAGATCCCGGTGACATCTTCGCCAAATCCAAAGCATCGGCGGGCGAGTCCAGTAACTACATCATCGCTTGGGGCTGAGACCATGCCCGAAGTGATTGTGCTCGCAGAGGAGCGCCAAGCCTTCGACCGATTTGTCTCTGCTCTTCCAAGGCAAAGCAACGTGGCCGTGGCGCTGGCACATGCGGCGCCCGCGGCGCCGGACACTGGCGTCGAGATTGCTTTGTTGGAAATCGGAGATCTGGAAGTGAAATCTTTGGAAGCGACGCCAAGGAACTAACCGATTCAGAGCAGCGCGGCACGCGGGCGGAGCAAGGAAGAGACATCGGATATCTACGGAGGAAGGCATGAAAAAAACACTGTTCGCAGCGGCATTACTCTCGGCAATCATGGTTGCAGCATCCAATGTTTCGGCTCAGGACAAACCAAAGCCGGACGGCAAGGTGCCCACGACCACGCTCAAGGTCCAGGTAACGATAACCGAGCACGAGGGCGAGAAAAAGATCGTAAACTTGCCGTACTCATTTTTTATCGTCGCTTCCCAGGAAATTCACAACTCACCCGTGACGAAGGTCCGGATGGGAAGCCGCGTTCCTGTTGCCACCGGGAGCTTTCAATCCTCAGGCGCAGGAACGGGTAACGTCAATCCCCTGGTCAATACGCAATTCCAATATATCGATGTGGGAACCAACATCGACGCGCGCGCGACAACGGGGGACGATGGACGGTATGACCTTACACTGAACCTGGAACGATCCTGGGTCGAGGGAGAGTTTCTTCTCCCTGGCGAAAAGCAAACCACGGCCCCCGGAGATGTGAATTCACTGGCGTTCCGGCAGCCGATCATCCGGCAATTCAAGACGGAGCTCTCTTTGCCGATACATGATGGGCAGACCATCCAGAGCACACAGGCCACTGATCCATTGAGTGGAAAGATCCTGACCATCACGGTGACGCTGAACGCCGTCAAGTAGGCACCCGCTTCAACTCAGTACGGAAATCAGCGCCTTGGCCAGGTCGGGATGCTGGAATTGGTAGTTGAGCTTGTGGAGTTGAGCGGGTTGTACGCGTTGGCTGGAGAGGAGTAAAGCGTCGGCCATTTCCCCGAGGATGAAGCGGAGGGCGAAGGCTGGCCCGGGGAACACTGCGGGACGGTGCAGGGTCACGGCCAGGATTTTGGTGAATTGTGCGTTGGTCACCGGTTGCGGGGAGACTACGTTTAGCGGGCCGGTGATGTTGGCGTTTTCGAGAGCGAGGCGGAGGATGGCGATTGTGTCGTCGAGGGTTATCCAGCTTAGCCATTGCGTTCCGGGGCCGATTTTTCCGCCTGCGAAGAATTGAAAGGGGCGCATCATTTGCGGGAGGGCTCCACCTTTTTTGGAGAGGATTACGCCGAAGCGGGCGCGGACTACGCGGATGCCGAGGGCTTCGGCCTTCAGGGCTTCAGATTCCCACTCTTTTGCGATTTCACTTAAGAAATCATTGCCGGGCTGGCTGGATTCGGTGAGCGTTTCGTCGCCACGGTTGCCGTAGATGCCAGTGGCGGAGGCGGAGACTAGGACGCGGGGGCGCGCGGACATTTTTGCGAGGGCCTGGACGAGGGCGCGGGTGGTGTCTACACGGCTGGAGCAGAGGAGTTGTTTGCGCTGCGGGGTCCAGCGTTTTTCGGCGATGGATGCGCCGGCGAGATTCACGACAGCGTCGGCGCCTACGGCGGCTCCGCCTAGTTCGCCGGTGGCGGGGTTCCAATTGACATCGAAGCCAGGGGAATTGCCGGGGGAAGTGCCGGGTCGGACGAGGCGGCAGACGGTGTGGCCGGCGCGCTGGAGGTCTTGCGCGAGAGCGGTGCCAACGAGGCCGGTGGAGCCGGTGATGAGGATTTTCATGGGGTCCTTCTTGGTGGATTGATTATGGCGCATGTGGAGAGAATGTGGCGCAAGAGAGGTAAGACTCAGAGAAAAGATTTCACTACAGAGGCCGCGGAGAGCCGCCGAGGGCTCAGAGAAGAGTTCGGAGCAGACACAGGCTAAAGCCTGTGCTACGGGGGGCCGGCGCGGTACAATTTTTGGGTGGCCACTGTATCTCCAAGTATGAGGGTGAAGGTGCTGTTCTTTGGGCGGCTGCGGGAATTGACCGGGCTGGCTGAGGAAGCGGGAGAGCTGCCGGAAGGGGCGACACTGGCGCAGGTGTTTGAGCGGTATGCGGAGCGATATCCGAAGTTGGCTGGGTTTCGGAACTCGATGGTGGTTTCGCGGAACCAGGAGTTTGCGGCGTGGGATACGCGAGTTGCGGCGGGTGATGAGATTGCATTTTTGCCTCCGGTTAGCGGGGGATGAGTTTGGAAAATAGAAATCGGGCAGGAGCAAAAGCAGGTTCCTCACCCTGTCCAAAAGGCGGGACGGGGTGAGGAATGACGTGTTTTACGTTACCCGTAAATACTGAGAAGGCCTCTTTACGAGTGGCAGTAAGCTCCATCAGATGATGACAACCATTCAAGACGATAAGTTTGAGCTGGTGCGTGCGGCGATTGATGCCGCGGAGTTGGTGCGGCTTGTGCGTGCGGGGCAGGACGGGGCGATCGTTACGTTCGATGGATTTGTGCGGAATGAGTCGCATGGCCGCGAGACCAGCTATCTGGAATATGAGGCGTACGAATCGATGGCGCTGGGAAAGATGAAGGAGATCGCGGCGCAGATTCATGAGAAATTTGCGATTCATCGGGTGGCGATTGTGCACCGGTTGGGACGGCTGGAAATTGGTGAAACGAGCGTGTTCATTGCGGTGAGCGCGCCGCACCGGGGGGCGGCGTTCGACGCCTGTCGATTTGCGATTGATACGTTGAAGCGGACGGTGCCCATCTGGAAGAAAGAGTATTTTGCGGATGGGGCGGTATGGGCGGATGGCGAGCTGCCTCCGACACCCCCAAGTGCAAAAAGTGCATCCTAGCTATCTGATGATTCTCCGGGTCACTCGAGCCTGCCACTGGTTTTCTGTTCCACTAGCCCTTATTGGTGGGGCTTTTCTTGCCTGTGCGCAGGAGAAGCCGGACCGGCCGCCGTGGGCGCAGCCTGCCGCGAGCCAACCGCAACCGGCTCCGCCGGCACCTGCGCCGACAGGGCAGCCCCAGCCGTCGACGATTCCCGGGCCGATGGTGTCTGCGCCGGTGGACGCGCCAGTGAAGCAGAAAGAGCCGCAGACGTCGAAGGGCACGATCAAGGTTAACGTCAACCTGGTAAACGTTCTGGTGAGCGTGCTGGACGAGAACAAACGGCCGGCTCCGAATTTGCCTCAGGAAGCGTTTCAGGTTTCGGAAGAAGGCGTGCCGCAGAAGATCGAATTTTTTGAGCCGGAGACCAAGCTGCCGTTGGATCTGGCGCTGATGATTGACGCGAGCATGAGCGCGCATATTGATTTCCAGTACGAGCGCGAGGCGGCTTCGCGATTTATCCGGCAGGTTTTGCGGCCGGATGACCGCATGTCGGTGTTTTCTTTTGACGAGACGGTGACGCAGCGGACGACGTTCACGGAAAAGGCGCAAACGCTGACGGACGCGGTGGCCAGGATTCCGGATGGAGCAGGCACATCGATATACGATGCGGTGGTTCTGGGCTCGCAGGCGCTGGAGAAGCGGGGCGGCGAGCGGAGGCGAGTGATTATCCTGGTGACGGACGGCGGCGAAACCACGAGCCATGCGGATTTTGAGGCGGCGCGGCGGGCGGCGCTGCGCGGCGAAGTGTTGTTGTATACGATTTTGGTCCGCACGATGAAAAGCGAGAACGGGCGGAACACCGCTGGTGAACATGCGCTGCAGACGATTACGGAGACGACCGGCGGTGCGATGTTTTTTCCGGATTCGCCGCAGGAGTTGCCGACTATTTTTGACCGGATTGACGCCGAGTTGAGGACGCAATACCGGTTGGCGTATTACCCGAATCCGCGGGGGGCGGCGAATACGTATCGTAAGATTGAGGTGAAGATGCTGCCGGGATATGCGGCGCGGCATCGGACGGCGTATCTGGTGGGGGCGCAGTGAGGCGAGAAGTGACCGGTGACCAGCGACCGGTGGCCAGTGAAGACAGCGAGAAGAGGGACTCACCGCAGAGACGCAGAGTGCGCAGAGGCTTCGCAGAGAAGAGTTGATTCTGCGCTGAATTTGGCGATTCATTGAAGGGCTCCAGAATCCAGATTGAGAGAGCGAATGGCGATTGAATATCTAGAGGCGGCGGTGGAGATTGCACGGGAGGCGGGGGCGGTGCTGCGGGAAGAGGCGCACCGGCCTGTAGATATTTCGTACAAAGGCGATTACGACCTGGTGACGCAGGCGGACAAGCGGTCGGAGGCGGTGATTGTTGGGCGGCTGCAGAAATATTTTCCGGGGCATGCCGTGGCGGCGGAAGAGGGAACCGGAAAAGAGACCGGATCGGAATTCAAGTGGCATGTGGATCCGCTGGATGGGACGACAAATTTTGCGCATGGGTATCCGTGCTTTTGCGTGTCGATGGCGCTGGCGAAGGGCGATGAATTGGTGCTGGGAGTAATTTACAATCCGATGTCCGAGGAGCTGTTTTCGGCGGCGCGGGGAGAAGGCGCGTTTTTCAACGGGAAAAGAATGCAGTGCTCGAAGATACCGGCACTGCGGAGCAGTCTGTTGTGCACCGGTTTCCCGAATCATAAGAGGCATGCGCACCCGAACATTCATTACTACTGGGATTTCACGTTGTACTCGCACGGGGTGCGGCGCGACGGGTCGGCGGCTCTGGATTTGGCCTATGTGGCGGCCGGGCGGTTTGACGGATTCTGGGAGTTTGGGTTGAAGCCGTGGGATACCGCGGCCGGGGTAGTGATTGTGGAAGAGGCCGGGGGAAAGATCAGCGATCTGGATGGAAAGCCGTACGTGTTGGGCGGCAAGACGATATTGGCGACGAACGGGTTGATCCACGCGGAGATGGAGAAGATGGCCGCGGAGATTGGGAAGAAAGAGAAGTTGGAGGCGTAGTTGTAAGCGTGGTTGGTTTCGCGTGACCCGTGGTCCGTGACCCGTGACCCGTGACCCGTGACCCGTGACCCGTGACCCGTGCCCGGAAGAGGCAGATCGTGTCGAATCCCCAGGGGATGTTTGTCGGTTGGGTAATTTTCAGACATGTGGAATCGAGTGAGGTGCCGCGCCTACGGCACTGGTGTTTTTCCTGATAGTTCTCCCAGCCCTGACGGGCTGGGCTAAGGTGTGCCACGCCTCCGGCGCTTTTCGGCAAGGATCCATGGCTTCTGCGCTCCTCGCTTGAATCCCCACAATTTCGATTACATCGTGGAAACCTCCCGGCTCCGGTGTGTCGACCTCTGCCCAGTCGTTACCACCACTGGGGTGCCCACCCCCCCTTTTTTTGTAAGTGCTGGAAGGAAAGGAGTTACGCGGGCGGATTTTGTAAGTGTTGAATTTGCGGGGGTTAAGGATGTTTGTTTTGATTGAGATTCGATCGAGTTTTGTAAGTGTGGAAAGGAAAGAAGTTGCTGCGTCAATTTAGTAAGTGCGGAATCTAATGGCAATAGAGGTGCACAGCGCGAATGGGCCGGGGAAGGACTAGAAATGAATTGGGCGCACTTTAACCCCAATGTAATTTTATAGAAGAGTAAGAAATTGTCAAGAGAAAAATGGGGGATTGGCTTTAGGGAAGGCTGATTCGGACCTCACGGAAATCTTATGAGGGAGACGGTACTGTTGCTGTGCAACGACGGGGACATCATCAGACACTCAGCGGGCACTGGGTAGGTGCCAAACCTGAGGCAGATTCGTTGCCCAAAATCGGGTAGGAGAGAAGCCATGCGCAAGTGGGTGAATCGTGGGTTGTCGTTAGGATTGAGTGTTTTGGTGAGCTTGAGCGTTTGCGATTTGGGGCGCGCGGACGATGGCAAAGCGGGTAATGATTCGAAACCGGCGATGGTGAAGCCGGTTTCTGAGAGCAAGCCGGAAGCGGGGTTGACGGACCGGGAGCGGTGGCTGCTGGAGCGCGTGGAGCAGTTAGAGAAGCGCGTGGCGGATCTGGAGTCGAAGGATGCGAAATCTGGGACGGAAGCGAGCGTTGCGCCGGGCCTCAGTAATTCGAATGGAATGACGTCTGCGGCAAAGCCAGTTGTGGGTGCGCCATCGGCAATGCTGACGAGTGCGCCGGCGGGAGCGGTGCCGGCTTCCATGTCGACGAGCATTGCGGCCGCGATTGGGCCGAACAAGGATTCGAGCACGTCAACGAGCGCGACCCAGGTCCCAGAGAAGAAAAAGATCGAGCCGTTTTCGGACTACGACTGGACGTGGCTGAACGGGAATCCGCGGACGAAAGAGATTTTCTGGGACACGAAATTCTTCACGCCGGAAATTCGTGCGGACATTAACTACGTGTATGACTTCAATCATCCGGTGGACCATTCGATCGGAGGCTCGAGCGAGTTGTTCCGGTCGTCGGAAGTGCAACTGGAACAGTTGGGTGTCGGCGGTGATTTTCATTACGACAATGTGCGGGCGAGGTTGATGACGCAGTTTGGGATGTACTCGGTGACGACGCCGAGGAATGATCCAAGCCCCGGGCACGGGCAGTGGGATTTGGCGAATGCGTACCGGTATGTTTCGGAGGCCTACGGCGGATATCACTTCAATGTGCTGCATGGGATCAATGTGGATGCAGGAATCTTCATGTCGTACGTGGGCTTGTTCAGCTACTACAACTTTGACAACTGGGCGTACCAGCCGTCGTATGTGTCTTCGAATACGCCGTGGTTTTTTGAGGGCGTGCGGGTACAGATTTTCCCGACAGCGCATTTGAAGATTGAGCCGTGGTTTATCAACGGGTGGCAGTCGTATGCATCGGCGAATCACAAGCCTGGACTAGGCGGACAGATCAAGTGGACGCCGAAGCCGTGGTTGAACATCATTTCGAACAATTATGGATTGGGCGAGGACGACCTGTTCATCCATGGGCGCTCGCGGATTCATACGGACAACAGCATCGAGGTGAAATACTACGACAAGCCGGAGAAGACGCTGGACAAGATGGCGTTTTCGTTAACGGGGGACCTGGGTTGCGAGTATGGCTCGGGAGTGAGCTGCTATGGGAATCACAAGGGAGGGCCGAAGCAGAGCTTTGTGGGCTGGATGGGGTACAACCGGTTCTGGTTCCACAGGGATTTGTTTGGGCTGACGATTGGTGGCGGGCAAATCAACAATCCGGGGCGGTATCTTGTGCTGATTCCGCCCATCAATGGAGAGAGCGCGGTGACGGCGGCGACGAATTCGCCGTATTTTACGGGGAATCCGGGGGATCCGTTCAAAGCGTGGGATTCTTCGATAACGTTTGACTATATGCCCAAGCAATACATCACGTTCCGCGCGGAGTATGACTACCGTCACGCGAGCGTGCCGTATTGGACAGGACAGGGCGGGATCACGCCTCCGGGGGGGAACACCGGTTCACCGCAATTTTTTGTATGCAGCAATGGTTCTTCTTCCGGGCAGACGAGCCTGGGGGCAGCGGAGACGGCATGCGGCGGAGGGACGAGCAGCGTATGGTTTCCGGACTTGAGGAAGAATGAGTCGTTTATTGACTTGTCGATCCTGGTGAAGTTCTAGACGGCAAGGGCTGAGTAATGCATTGCCGTCAGAGAGGCAATGGAGATTGCGAGGCGGATGAAGAGCCGTGATTGACTTCATTTGCCTCGCTACCCCTGTGCGAAACGCGCGAGGGTCCAGCTCGGCCATGTCCCCAGTGACGCGTTCGGGTCCTTCTGCAGTTGAAGGTCAGAGACTCCAGCGGAGCGGTGGCGCGGTCATTTTCCGAGATAGTAGCTTGCGCTAAGGTTTGATCGCGTCAGTTCCTTCACGTTCAGCTCGCCGATCTTGTTCTTGTCCAACCGTTCGAATTCGGCTTCCATATATTTCATAAATTCCTGTTTGGAAATCATGCCCTTATGGTCAGCATCCATGAGGAGGAGTAAGTGTTTGACGTCATCCTCTCCCAACGCCAGCTTGTCTTGAGGCTTCGGGACGGATGCCTTTTGAGCAGCCGCGCTCCCGAGCATACTCAAGGTTGCAAGCAGTACTACGGCCACAGTGATGAACCACACATTACTTTTTGGTTTGCGCATGATTGGCTCCTTGCTAGTCTTTGCAGCCCAGGAATCTGGCTTGCGGTCCTCCCGAACCGGGCTCGAGTTCTCCGGGATGCGGGAATTGGGATCCCGGATTTGGCAAATGTACACCGGCGCGACCGGGGCGTTCACGCAAAGTATTGATGCATTGAATCAAAATTTGTCAGACGTTGTGAGGTCGGAATAAGGAGCGGTCTGCCTCGGAAGACAGGCCCTACGAGGACAAGAAAACTGCCGGAGCACAGCGAGGAATCGCTGTGCCACGGGAAATGAAAAAGGGCACTCCGAATATTCGGAGCGCCCTTTTTTTGCGATGAGGTTGTGGGGACTAGGCGCCCATTTCGGCGTAGAGCTTGGAGATGGCGCCGGCGATGCAGAAGCCCCAGGCGAAGACGGGAAAGGTTTTGAATTTATCGGGGATGACGTACTGGTCGGTGGCGTCGGAGAGGGGAACGCCGGCCTTGTGCATTTTCTCTGCTTGCATTCCCAGGTCGTCGAAGAGGTCGCGCAAACTTTGAATGCCTTCCTGGCCGCAGACGGGGCCGTGACCGGGCACGAAGAGAGTGTCTTTGTCCCAAGAGGCGAAGGTCTTGAGGGTGTTGCGCCAACCGGACATGGTGCACTTTTCGTCAAAGCAGGCGGGATAGGCGTGATTGAAGACGAGGTCGCCGGAGTAGACAACTTTTTGATCGGGGACACGAACGATCAGGTCGGTGCCGGAGTGGCCGGGATAGTGTTCGATGACGATGGGGAAGTGGCCGAGGTCGAGATTCATAGGGAGCTTTGCGGGATCGATAGGCTTGTTGGGGAAGGCGAGTGGCGTTTTGTTGGCCAGGTCGAAGACGTTGCCAACGGCACCGAGATCGCCCTGGGCATGCTGGCGGGCGGCGTCGGTCTTGGCGTCTTTGATGCGCTTTTCGATGGGAGCGAGGACTGCGGCGCGATCGGCTCCCTGGAGGGAGACGTAGGAATCGTTGATGCGCTTCGGGACGGCGCTGTGGGCCCAGAGTTGAATGCCATTGGCGCCGTAGAAGGAGCTGCCCATGGAGTGATCGAAATGGTAGTGGGTGAGAAGCGCGTTGGGAGCGGGGATCTGAGTGACTTTGTGGTAGGCGTCCATCTGAAACGCGGCGCCGGGGGCGGAGCCATACGCTTCAAGGAGGAGGCCTGCATCTTTGCCGATGAGGAAGCCACCGTTGCAGATGGTGGTGAAACCTTTAGAGGTATCGGAGATGGTGGCGTAGAGGCCGTCACCGATTTTGCGGACCGAGGCGAAGCCGGCGTCGGCGATGGGAGTCTGGGAGACGCGCGGGTCATCGGCAATGGCAGATGCGAAAGCGGGGAGTGGTAGCGATCCGGCGAGGGCGTAAAGGGCGCTGAAGCGTGAGGCACTCGAGAGAAATTGTCTGCGATTAAAGGGAGCAAACGAGTTCATTTGGGGACTCTCCAGGAGCGAAAGTTGGTGCGCGGAACAGTTCAAGTTTAGCAGAGGAGCGGGGAGAGGAGAAAACAGGAGAAGGGTGGGGATGGTGAGAGGCGAGATTCCAATTTGGAACATCAGACGAGGGATCGCTTGGATTAGAGGGAGATGTATCCGGTGGACATCCGGAGATGGAGAGGGAGTTGCAGGTGTTATCTCGCGGCCACCGCGAGGTTAAAGCAGGGTGTGTCCGAAGCTTGTGCGGCCTTGACTAGGAACGTTTTCGCGAGTGCGTTGTCCTCGGGAACAGATGACAAAGCGTGTTTTGATGACCTTGAACCTCAAAAAGTCCGCCGAGACCGAGAACGGGCAGGGTCCGCCTCGAAAGGGCAATGAACGGCCGGCAGCAAATGGACCTGAGCCGGAGCAACGATCCACACTCCTCAAACAAATCTTGGTCGCAATGATTTTCATCGCAGCGTTCCTGCTTACCGACGGATCGGCAACCGCCTCGCAGGGGTGGGAGGGCTCGCCGCCCTGTTATCTGCCGGTGGGATTGTCGCTGGCCCTGATGTTGTGGGGAGGGAAGCGATACTACCCGGTGGTATTTGTCGCGAGCCTGGCGGCGGCGATCGTGAACTATCACCGGCCGATCCTGTCATGGTGCGGGTTGCCGGGAGCGATTCTGTTGTACGTCGCCTACATGGGCGGGGCTAACCTGCTGCGGGGGCGATGGCGAATCGATCCGCAACTTGGGTCATTGCGTGACGCTGCCCGATTCGTGGCGGTGTTCCTGACGGCAGCGATCATGAGCGCGATCATCGGAACGCTGACGTTTTTGGGAGACGGCTTGGCCACAAGTTCGGAGGCATTGGGGACTGCGGTTAACTGGTGGACGAGCGACACGAACGCGATTATCACCTTCACTCCGTTTCTGCTTTTGCATGTGGCTCCGCGACTGAAAGCCTGGATGAATCCCGGGAAAGAAATTCACAGACGGCCGAAGAACCGGCGTCCGTTCACGGCACGGAGATTCCTGGTGCCGAGTGCGCAGATAGCGTCCGTGGTCGTGGCGATCTGGCTGCTTTTCGGATTTGCTCCTGCGATACCCTATCAGCCGCTGTACTTGCTGTTTATTCCAGTGATATGGACGGCGGTGCGTTACGGTCTGCCGGGGGCGGCGCTGACAACTTTTGGGATAAATCTGGGCATGATGTTCGCGGCGTGGGTAACGCAAACGCACAGTGGGGCCATGCCACGGTTACAACTGGCTATGCTGGCGCTGGGGCTGACAGGATTGTGCCTGGGAGCGGTGGTGAGCGAATGGCGGCGCGCCGATCGAGAACTGGCGAGGCGCGCGTTGCTGGAAGCATTCGCCGGGGAAATCGGGGCAGCGTTGACGGGGGGACTCAGCCTGCGGGAAGGATTGAGTTTGAGTGTGGCGAGTTTCGAACGGCACCTCGATGTGTCCTTTGCTGGTGTGTGGTGCCTGAACGAGCGAAGCAATGCGATGGAGTTGCAGGCGAGCGCCGGAAATTCCGACGGAATGGAATTGCGAGAGGCGGGAACAGCGGCAATTGTGCGAATTGCGGAAGAAGGGAAAGCGTATGGTGTGAATTCCACTTCGGAGTTGGCTAACGTCGGAAAGTTACCGCGGGCACTTTCAAGAGAAGCGTTGGCATTCGCGGGGCAACCGCTGCTGATGGACGGCGAAGTGTTGGGAGTGTTGGGGACGTTTACGGCCGAGCCGTTAGGAGAGGACGCACTGAAATCCGTGGCGATGGTGGCGGTGAGTATCGGGCAGTTCGTAGGGCGGATCCGGGCGCAGGAGGAGTTGCGGCGGGCGAAGGAAGCGGCGGAAGCGGCGAGTCAGGCGAAGAGCGAATTTCTGGCAAATATGAGCCATGAGATACGGACTCCGTTGAATGGGGTGATCGGGATGACGGAGCTAGCGCTGGACACGGAGTTGAATGCGGAGCAGCGGGAGTATCTGCAGACGGTGAAGATGTCGTCAGACTCGCTGCTATCGGTGATCAACGACATCCTGGATTTTTCGAAGATCGAAGCGGGGAAGATCGACCTGGAAACTGTGGATTTCAATTTATGCGAATGGGTGGAAGCTACGCTGAAGACATTCGCGTTGCGAAGCGAGGAGAAGGGACTGGAATTGCTCTGCGAGATTGGACCTGAAGTGCCGGAGATTGTGGAAGGAGACGCGGGGCGGCTGCGGCAGATATTGACGAACCTGGTGGGGAACGCGATCAAGTTTACGGAGAAGGGAGAAGTGACGGTAACAGTGCGGACGGAAGGCGGGGAGGACGAGGACGGCGTGCTGCGCTTTACCGTTGCGGATACGGGAGTGGGAATCCCGGAGGAAAAACTGAAATTGATCTTTGATCCGTTTTCTCAGGCGGACAGTTCGACCACGCGGAAATATGGGGGTACGGGGCTGGGGCTGACGATATCGTCGCGGCTGACGGGGATGATGGAGGGAAGAATTTGGGTGGAAAGCGAGGTGGGGCGCGGAACGAGATTTCATTTTACGGCCCGGCTGAAGCGTTCGAGCGGCGCGGCAGGCGAGGAGACGAGCGGCTCGACGGAGATACCGCGCGGCGCCAGGGTTCTGGTGGTGGATGATAACGAGACAAGCCGGCGGATTCTGCAAGATGTGTTTCGGGGTTGGGAACTGAACGTAAAGTGCGTGGAGAGCGGAGAGGCGGCGCTGGCGGAGTTGACTGGCGGGGAGTACGCGCTGGTGGTAACGGACAGGAATATGCCTGGTATGGACGGATTTGCGTTGATTTCGCAAATTCGAGCGACACCAGGACTGGAGGACACGAAGATTTTGTTGCTGAGTTCAGCGGGGCAGCGGCGGGACGGCCAGCGATGCAAGGAATTGGGAGTTGGGGCGTCTCTGGTGAAACCGATTCGGAGATTGGAACTGCGAGAGGCTGTAGCGGGCGTGTTGGGAGGGACGAAGGAAAAAAAGGAGATTGCCGCAAGTGTGCGGGCCCCGGTGCGGGAAGAGCGAGCGTTCAGATGCGGGTTGCGAATCCTGCTGGCAGAAGACAACCAGGTGAATCAGCGGCTGGCGACGCGGATGCTGGAAAAGCGGGGTCACGTGGTGGAGGTTGCGGCGAATGGGCGAGAGGCGCTGGAGGCTTTGGAGAAAACGAGCTACGACCTGGTGCTGATGGATGTGCAGATGCCGGAGATGGACGGGATGGAGGCGACGTCGCGGATTCGAGCGAAAGAGAGATTGAGCGGAAGGCGGCAGCAGGTGGTTGCGTTGACGGCGCACGCGATGAAGGGCGATGAAGAGAAATGTCTGGCGGCGGGGATGGACGGGTATCTGACGAAACCGATCCGGACGGAGGAATTGGATCAGCTACTGAAAGAGTGCATGGAGAAAGCTGCGATGAGAAACGATGCTCCGGCCAATGTGGGTAAGGGTTAGGACGCTGCTTGCACGAGGAGTGTTGGCGTGAGAACATTTAGAGCTGTGGCGAACGCAGCGAAAATGGCTGCGGACCGCAATGGCGATATCGTCTAGGGGTCCAGGACGCCGCCCTCTCACGGCGGAAACCCGGGTTCGAATCCCGGTATCGCTACCAAAAGAAGTCGACAGCTGACAGTCAACAGTCGTCAGTTCCAGAGAAAACCCGAACAGCAAGCATGGAGATTGATTGTGATCAGGCGCCATTGGGCGCCTTTTTTTGTTTTTGGCTAGAGGTTCCATAGAGGGAGGCGAGGTGGCGGTGAGGTTGAGGGGGATTTCGGATTGGGGGTGCTGCGCTCCGATTGTGCCGGGTGGATTGCGGATGGGAAGACCTCACCCCTGAAGGGGCGAGTTACAGGCAGGAGAGGAGTATCTGGATAGCTTCGCGGAAGATTTCGGTTGGGGTGATCAGGCTTAGAACCAGGTGGTTGTTGTTGGGGAAGTCGTAGAAATGGCCGGGGTGGAGGAGGACATGGTGGTGGCGGAGGATGTGGATGGCGAGGGCTTCGTCAGAGGAGGGAACGGAGGCGTGGGTGGAGGTGTTGGCGGAGTAGCGGAGAGTGGCGTACCAACCGGCTTCGGCGTGGAGGAGTTCGACGGCGGGATGAGAGCGGAGTTGTGATTGGAGGTGGGAGAGGTTTTCGTGGATGCGGTTGAGTAGTTGCGGGCGCAGTGGATTGCGCTGGGCTAGGAGGGCGGGGAGAGCGGCTTGGGCGGGGGCGCTAAGGGAGAGATAGGTGTCGGCGACGATTTCGAGGCGGTCGAGGGCGGGGCGGACCTGGGAGGCGGGGCCGGTGACGGCTAGCCAGGCGATTTTCATTTGGGGGAGAGCTGAAATTTTGGAGAGGCCGCTGAGGGTGAAGGTGAGGACTTCGGAGTTGGCGGTGAAGGATTTTCGCGGAGCGGAGTGGAAGGGGAAATCGAGGAAGACTTCGTCGACGATCAAGGCGAGGTTGTGTTTTTTGCAAATGGCGTTGAGGCGGGTGAGTTCTTCGGGTTGGACGTAAGAGCCGGTGGGATTATTGGGATGGACGAGGAGAATGGCGCGGGTGCGAGGTGTGATGGAGTTTTCGAGGGATTGGAAATCGATGAACCAGCCGTGGGCGTAGGCGAGGGAGTAGGGTTTCAGATGGACATCTTGCAGGTCGGCGAGAAACTCGAAGAGGGGGTAGCTTGGTTTGGGGAGGAGTAGTCCGTCGCCGGGGTTGCAGAGGAGACGGAAGGCGTAAGAGTAGGCTTCGCTGGTGCTGGTGGTGAGGAAGAGGGAATCGGGATCGAGGGTGGTTTGGTGGTCGTCGAGATAGTAGCGGGCGACTTCCTGGCGAGCGATGAGGGTGCCTTTGGGTTGGGGATCGTAGGTGAGGGCAGCGGGATTTTGGAAGGCGGAGAGGATGGCGGCGGAATCGTAAAGGAAGTCACATTTGGTGGGATTGGAGGCGGTGAGATCTAGCAGCGGAGTACCAGCGGCGCGGAGTTCGTCGAGGGCGACGGTGAAAGGGTTGCGGGTGAGGGGCCAATTGGTGCGGTCAGAGAACATGGGGGAAGTGGTTTTAAGTTGTTAGTTTTTAGTACGAAAGACAAAAGCCGACAGCTTTCAGCTTACAGCAATCGCAAGGATGTGCGGAGCCCTCGGCCGCGTATCCTACCAGCCAACATGCGGTTGACCGACAGAATAACAATTTTGGGACAGATTCCGTACACTGTAGGCTCACATTATGAAAGAAACTGTGCGGACACGTGTGGCTCGAAAGGCGATTGACCTTACCGGGATAGTGCAGGGCGTGGGATTTCGCCCGTATGTTTACCGGTTGGCGAATGAGTGCGGGCTGACAGGGTTGATTGCGAACACGTCGGCGGGCGTGAGCATTGAGGTGCAGGGAGACGCGGAGGCGGTGGAGAGGTTTCTGGAGCGGCTGCCGAAGGAGATTCCGCCGCTGGCGAAGATTACCGGGATTGCGCCGCGGGATGCGGAGTTGCAGGAAGAGACGGCATTTCGAATCAAAGCGAGCAGCATGCGGGCGGCGGCGAAGGCGCTGATTTCGCCGGACGTGAGCATCTGCGAGGATTGTCTGCGGGAGATGATGAACCCGCGCGACCGGCGATTCCGGTATCCCTTTATCAACTGCACGAATTGCGGGCCGCGATTCACGATTACCCACGACATTCCATACGACCGGGCGCGCACTTCGATGGCGAAGTTCAAAATGTGCGCGGCTTGCCAGGCGGAGTATGACAATCCGGCGAGCCGGCGATTCCATGCGCAGCCGAATGCGTGCTGGGATTGCGGGCCGCAGGTGGTGCTGCTGGGAGCGGATGGCGCGCGCATGGATGTGGCGGAGCCGATTCGCGAGGCAGCGCGGTTGCTGCAGCAGGGTGCGGTGGTGGCGATCAAGGGGCTAGGGGGATTCCACCTGGCGTGCGACGCACAGAATGAAAAGGCCGTTGCGAAATTGCGGGAGCGCAAACGGCGAGTGGAGAAGCCGTTCGCGATCATGGTGCGACGAGTGGAGGATGCGGCGCGGCTTTGCGTGGCGGATGAGCTTTCGAAAAAGATGATGAGTTCGTTTGAGCGGCCGATCGTTTTGCTGCCGCGGCGGGCGGAAGTTGCGCATGTGCCGGGAATTGCGCCCGGGAACCGGTACTTGGGGTTGTTTTTGCCGTACACGCCGCTGCACCATCTATTGTTTCAGAGCGGGAAGTTTGAGTCGTTGGTGATGACGAGCGGGAACCTGAGCGAAGAGCCGATTGCGATTGAAAATGAGGAGGCGATCCGGAGATTGAACCGGATTGCAGACGCGTTTCTGGTGCACGACCGGGAGATTGTGCGCCGATGCGACGATTCGGTGGTGCGCGCGGGGGCGGGGCAGCCGCAGAAACTGCGGAGGTCACGGGGATTCGTACCGGTGCCGGTGCAGCTGGAGAAGGAATCGCAAGCAGTGTTGGCGGTGGGCGGGGAATTGAAGAATACGGTTTGCGTAATTCGGGGGAGCGAGGCGTTTTTGAGCCAGCACGTTGGGGATTTGGAGAATCTGGAGAGCTTTAAGTTTTTTGAGGAAGCAGTGCAGCACTTGCAGCGGATTCTGGAGACGGAACCGAAGGTGATTGCGCACGATTTGCATCCCGATTATTTTTCGACGAAATGGGCACAAGAGCGGACGGGCGTGGAGTTGGTAGGAGTGCAGCATCACCACGCCCATGTGGCGTCGTGCATGGCGGAAAATCATCTGGACGGGAAAGTGATCGGGATTGCGCTGGACGGGACGGGGTACGGGACGGACGGAGCGATCTGGGGCGGAGAAGTGCTGGTGGCGGATTATTCGGGATTTGAGCGGGCAGCGCATCTGGAGTATCTGCCATTGCCCGGGGGGGCGGCCGCGATTCATGAGCCGTGGCGGATGGCGGTGAGTTATCTGGCGAAACACTTCGGGAAGGACTTGGAGAAACTGGGATTGCCGTTTCTGGCGGAGATTGATACGCGGAAACTGGGCGTGGTGCTGCAGATGATGGAGCGGGAGATTAATTCGCCGCGGACTTCGAGCTGCGGGAGGTTGTTCGATGCGGTGGCGGCGCTGGTAGGTTTGCGAGGGACGGTGAATTTTGAGGCGCAGGCGGCGATTGAGCTGGAGATGGCGGCGCGAGATTCGGGGAGCGAGTCGGCGTACCCGCTGGATTTGAATTTGCGCGGTGGGGCGTGGGAGATCGGGACGAAATCGTTGTTTGAGTGGCTGGTGCGGGACATCCAAAAGCAGGCCAGTGTGGCGGAGATCAGCCGGAAGTTTCACAATGGGCTGGCGCTGGTGCTGGTGGAAGCGGCGGAGAAGATTCGGGAGAAGACGGAGTTGAACCGGATTTGTTTGAGTGGGGGATGTTTTTTGAATGCGTTGCTGCTGGAGACGATGATTGCGGAGATGAAGGAGCGGTCGTTTGAGGTGTTTTTTCATACGGAAGTGCCGGCGGGGGATGGAGGGATTAGTTTGGGGCAGGCGGTGATTGCGGGGAGGAGAGTAGGGGCTTGATCAGCGGGAGGAAGAAAGAGGGAAAAAGATAACGCAGAGGCGCAGAGGGCGCAGAGATTTCGCAGAGATTTCGCAGAGAAGAGAAGGCGGCCGCTACAAAGGCTTGGTGAATTTGCGGTTGGCGGTGATCCCTTTGGATTCGGTGATGGTTATGGTTTGGTTGACGGGGACCGCGGAGAGTTTGTCGATTTGGCCGCTGGGCCAGCGGATTTCGAGGGAGTCGGCCTGGGAGTTTTGGGCGAGGCCGAAGGTTAGGATTAGTTCGCTGGCGGAGAGGTAGCTGGAGCCGCTGCGGAGCATCTGGGTTTGGGTTTCGCCGGCGGCGGTGAGTTTGACTACGGCGCCGATGCCGTCGCGATTGGATTTTGTGCCTACCAGTTTTATGCGCAGGCTTTTGTTGGTTGCCGCCGGGCCTGTGGCTTCATTCAGAAAAAGATAAGCGGGGCCGCCGTTGGTGGAGAGAAGAAGATCGAGGCGGCCGTCATTGTTGATGTCGGCGTAGGCGGCGCCGCGGCCGACGCGTGGAGTGTTGAAGGATTTTCCCAGTAAGTTGGCGACCTCCTGAAAATTTCCTTTGCCTAGATTGCGGAAGAGGTGCGGCGGCATGGCGTATTTCACGTTGGGCTGGACGCGCTCGATGTCGCGGTCGATGTGGCCGTTGGCGATGAAGATGTCGGGCCAGCCGTCGAGATCGTAGTCAAAGAAGAAGCAACCGAAACCGAGGGTGAGGAGGGAAGCGCGGCCAACGTCGGAGCGCGGGGCTTCGTCGACGAAGAGGCCTTTGCCTTCGTTGTGGTAGAGCGAAACCATCTGGTTGGAAAAATTGGTGATGAGGATGCTTGGGGCGCCGGAGTGATCGTAGTCGGCAGCGTCAACGCCCATGCCGGCGCGGGCTACACCGTCTTCGCTGAAGGCGATACCGGCGACGACGGCTTTTTCGGTGAAGGTGCCGTTGCCGTTGTTGCGATAGAGCTTGTTGGGTTGTGTGTCGTTCGAGAGAAGGAGGTCGGGCCAGCCGTCGTTGTCGTAGTCGATGATGGCGATGCCGAGAGTTTTGGAAGTGGGATCGGCGAGGCCGGCTTTTTTGGTGACGTCTTCGAATGTGCCGTCGCCACGATTGTGCCAGAGGCGGACGGAGGTGCCCTTGTAGGATTCGGGGGTGCAGTAGGATTTGCTTTTGCCGTCGAGGGTGCAATAGAGGTCGGACTCGATGGACCACTGGACGTAATTGGCGACGATCAGATCGAGCTTGCCGTCTCTGTCGTAGTCGACCCAAGCGGCGCTGGTGCTGAATTCTTTGGGGCCCGCGAGGCCTGCTTTCTGGGTGACGTCGGTGAACGTGCCGTTGCCGTTGTTGTGGAAGAGGTGGCTTTGGCCTAGCTCGGTGATGAAGAGGTCGTCGAAGCCGTCGTTGTCGTAATCGCCGACGGCTACGCCCATGCCGAAGAGTTCGACGTCGAGGCCGGCTTTGTGGGTGACGTCGGTGAAGGTGCCGTCGTGATTGTTGTGGTAGAGCTTTGGCGTGGAATGTTTCGAGGGTTGGCCGGGCCAGTTGGTGCTGTTGACGAGGAAGATGTCGGGGTAGCCGTCGTTGTCATAGTCGATGAAGGCGACGCCGGGGCCCATGGTTTCCGGGAGATATTTCTTGCCGAAGGCGGCGTTGTTGTGGACGAAGTGGATGCCGGACTGAGCGGTGATGTCGCGGAAGGTGATGGCGGGTTGAGAGTTTGTCGCCTGGGCGGAGACCTCAGGGGCTGAAGCCCAGATCCTCTCCGGGCTCTTCGGCACGGCTGAAGCCGTGCCCTCCCGATGACTATTAAAGGGATAGGCTGGCAGCAAAAGGAAAAAAACGAGGACAAGCTTCCTCATCGAGTCTCCGTCGGGATGTCGCGACCGACGCCGAGGGCGTCTGCGACGCGATTGATGTAATTAAACCATGAGGCGATCAGGGTGATCTGTAGGATGCCGCGGTCATCGAAGCCGGCGGCGCGGAGATGGTCGTGGTCGGCGCGGGTGCATTTGGTGGCGTCGCGGGTGAGTTTGACTACGTATTCGAGCATGGCTTTGTCCTGGTCGGTGATTGGGGCGGTGCGGAAATCTTTTTGCAGCGCGGCGACCATTTCGTTATTGAGGCTGGTGCGACGCAGAAACTCTGCGTGGGATTCGATTCAATAGAAACAGCGGTTGGTGACGGAGACCAGGGTGGCGATCATTTCGTGCTGGTAGCGCTTGAGCGGGAGATCGGGAGATAGCATGGCGCCAAAGGCGCTGAAGGAGTGGAAGAGGACTTCGGGGAAGAGGGTGTGGGCGCCGACGATGCTGTTTTCGAAGCCACGATCGACGGTGGGGGCGGGCGTTGCGTACTCGATTGGATAGAGCTGGCGCTGCTTCAGGACTAGCTCGCGGAGGTGGCCGTCGTCTTCCAGGCGGAGGGTTTTGATCCAGGTCATTTTAAATGTTCCTCGTTTTTGCGTTGTCTCGATTGTTTCTAAAAGCAGATCCCTCACCCGCAAACGGCGCGGGTTCGGGATGACACCTGCCAGCCTTCAACGGCCGGCTCCTGCCGAGGATTTTGCTGCGGGAATTTTCTTGGGTTGGAGGGTGACGGAGATGTGTTCGTGGATGGATTGGCGCTCGTTGTTGTCTTCGGGGTGGGATTGGCGGTAGGCGCCGGTCAGGGCCTGAGAGGATTCGTCGGCTTTGAAGCGGAGGTAGCGCTCCTTGTGAGCGTTGGCGCGGGTTTCGTCGCCGAGGCCTGTGTAGCAGAGCATCAGGTTGTAGTTGGCCTGGAGATCTTCGGGGTCGATGGTTAGGGTTTGTTGAAATTCTTTTGCGGCGTCGGCGTAATGCTTTTGGAGGAAGAGGACGCGGCCTAGTTCGTTGTGGACTACGCGGTCACGGGGGAATTGGGCCAGGACGGATTGAAGGGCTTGCGCGGCTTCGTCGTAGTGCCCTTCTTCCTTCAAGACTCGGGCGTAGAAGAAATTGGCTCGGGGGAGATTGGGTTTCAGAACCAGAGCTTTGAGGAGGACGACCTTTGCGCCTTCAGTGTTGCCTTCTTGAACGCGGACGCGGCCGACGTTGGTCCAGCCATCGAAATTGTCGGGGGCCATTTCGGTGATTTTAGTGAAGGCTTGTTCGGCGCCGCTGAGATCTCCCTGAAGGAAGAGGCCGATGCCGTAGTCGTTCCAGCGGGTCCAGTCGTCTTTGGCTAGGCTGATTTGGGGAGCGGGTGCGGCGGCGGAGTGCGGGAGGACGCGAAGGGATTTGGTGTCTTCGGCGACGGTGATGATGGGGAGATCGGGAATGGATTTGGATTTGGCGGAGACATCGGAGAGGTCTCCGTTGAATGTGAAGCTGCGGTCGTCGTGATCTTTGGCGACGTCGGTGGGATTTTGTTGAGCGGGAGTGCCGCCGAAAGAGAACTGCGTGTTGAACCACTGGAATTTGCGGTAGTTGAGTTTGGAGTAGAGGGTGATTTGTTCGCCGGCGGTTTCGGGGATGTGCAGGCGGAAGTGGGCGGTGTCGGCGGCGCCGGGAGGGATTAGGTGGACATAGACGACGGCGCGAGTGGCCCAGGCGTTGCGCTTGTTGATGGGATTGCCATGGGCGTCGATTTGAAGGGATTTGTAGAAATGCGCGCCGGGTTCGACGGGACCTTTGCCGTCGTCTTCGACTTTACCGCTCCAGAAGATGGTCTGGCCTTTTTCGTCGGTGGCCTGGAGTTCGAGCCAGACGTCGAAGGCGTCGACAGTGCCGCCTGGGAAGAAGTGGCCGACTTTGCGGGTGCGGACAACGATATCAACTAAGACATCGTCACCGCGACGGACGGCGGCGTCCACGCGGCCGAGCGGGGCGGTGATTGGGCGGGCTTCGCCGGCGGGGCCATGCGGACCAGAAATATCAGATTCTTCGCCGACGGCGAAGGTTGTGGAGAGTTCCTGCTTCGGATAGTCGGAGACTTTCTTGACAGATTCGTTCTTGGAGATCGGAGAGATGGCGAAGATGTCCACGGTGAGTTGTTTGTCCTGCAGAAAATTGCGGCTGGCTTCGAGTTGCGCGGTGTCTTCGTTGGCGATGGGGACCGCGGTGTTGGCGCCGGGGAAGCGGTGGGAGTGGACGTAGCCTTCGAGGTTGCCTTCGTCTTTTGAGGGGACGAGGGGCATGTGACAGTCGGCGCACATCATGGAAGTGGCGGGGTAATAGAAGGCGCGGGCGCCCTGGCCGGAAACGCCGCTTGCTTGCCAGTTGTCATACTCGTTGAAGCCGCGGAACCAGCGATAGTTGTTGAAGGGTTTGTCGAGATGGACTTTGTGGCAGCCGGAACAGAATTCGGGGACTTGATCGCGCATGAAGGGTTTCAGGAAGACGCGACGATGCGGCTCCGGATTCAGGCGGACCATGAAATCGTGCAGGCTGCGGATGACGGGATTTTCACTGGCGGCGAGTTCATGTAGCTTGGGATATTCGAGGACGAAATCGCCCTGGCCCATGGTGCTTTTCACCTGGACGATGCTGTGGCACATCATGCAACTCAGGCCGGCGTTGGCTTCCGGCGTGTGGATATTTTCCTTAACTGGCGTATCGAACTTGCCACTGAAGAGCAGCGCGGGATCGTGGCAGCCGGCGCACCATTTTGATTGTTTCACGCCGTCAACTTCCTGCATGTACTCAATGCTTTTGCGATACCACTGATTGTTGAAGGAAGAGAAGTGGTGCATGGAGCTCTGCCATTGCTTGTAGATGTCGGAGTGGCAGCGTTCGCAGGCTTGGGATTTCAGGAAATAGTCGGAGGGGATGTAGTTGCCGTCTTTGGTCTGCACGGAGCTGGGGAAAAATTTGCCGGTCGGGCCGTCGCCTTCCTGATCCATGGTGGCGGGTGCGATGGAAGGGTTGTTGACCCGGTAGGCATTTTTCCAGGCGATGGTGCGGGTCCACCAGGCGGCTGAGGAGATGGCAGCGATGAGGAGTGCGACCGCGGCGAGGCGGAGAGTTTGTTGGAGAACTCCGGCGTTGAGGCAGTTTTGGGATGCGAGCCAGGAGGACACAAGGAAGAGCAGGCCGATGAGGCAGAGAGCGATGTGGGTGTAGAGCCAGAGTTTGAGGCGATGAGGCGTGCCGATTTTTATTAGGACGATACCAAGCGCGCCGCCTGCCAGGACGAAGAGCAACCCGAAGCGCGCGAGCAGCGGTTCTTGGTTGAGGCCGCGAAAGAGGAAAAAAAGAATGCCGATGGTTGCGAGGACGCCGAGGCCGGTGTGGAGTAAGACTGCGATCGCATAGGGAATGTTGGCGGCGGGAAAGGCGTAGAGATAAACGGCGGTGACGGCTAGAAAAAGAACGCTAAGGGAGCGCCAGCGTTGCATGCATTTCCCCCCAGGGAGTGGTCAAAGTTTATCAGGCGCTGCCGCCATTAAAAAATGCGGCCGGGGGTCGTTGGCCCGGCCGCAATGTCTGTTGGGGTGCTTCCAGTCTTGGCTTGTGTAGCCAGGTGGGAAGCGACTGCTGTTGGGACATTTATAGTTGGGGTGGGGAGGGGGCGCAATAGTGGGAAAAGATTAGGAGGCAAGGGGTGAGTTTAACGCAGAGGGCGGAAAGGAGACACAGAGGCTCAGAGAAGCAAAAAGAAGGAGGTGGCAAAGTGTTGTTGATTGCCTCGATCCCTCCACTGCGCGGCCCGACGCGCCCGAGAGCGGCGCGAAGAGAAAATCGGGCCGCTCCGGTCGGGATGACAGGAGAGGCAACCAAGCAGGCGGCCTAAAGCAGCCCCTGCATCTCGGTAATGCCTTTGGATTCAGTTAGTTGATAGGATTTGCCGGATTTGAGTTTGGGGTATTCTTCGGTTTTGCCGCTGGGCCAGTCGATTACGATTCGTTCGACTTCGTCCTGGCGAGCTACGCCGAAGGTCAGGGGGAGTTCGGATTGGGAGAGGTAGCTGGAGCCGGTGCGGACCTGGCGGGATTGGATTTGGCCGTTGGAGTGGAGATGGACAGTGGCGCCGATAGCGTCGCGATTGGATTTTGTGCCGACGAGGTGGAGACGGATGCTGCGGTTGCCGGCTAGCTGATCGTTGCGGTAGAGGTAGGCGGGGCCGTTGTTGGTGGTGAGGAGGAGATCCAGGTCGCCGTCGCGGTCGAAATCGGCGACGACGAGGCCGCGGCCCACTTTGGATTGGGAGAAGCCGCCGCCTAATTGCGCGGCGACCTCGAGAAATTTTGTGTTGCCCTGATTGAGGAAGAGTTGCGGGGATTGCGCGTAGCCTACATTGCCGCGGATGTTGCGGACGGTGTCGTCGATATGGCCGTTGGCTACGGCTAGATCGAGTCGCCCGTCGAGGTCGGCGTCGAAGAAGGCGCAGCCGAAGCCGAGAGTGTTGCGGGAGGCGGGGCCGAGTCCGGCCGGCATGGCGACATCGTCGAAGGATTTTCCGTTGGAGCGATAGAGGCCGAGCATTTCGTTATCGAAATTGGTGATGACGATGCCGGGCTTGCCGGAGTTGTCGAAGTCGGCACAATCAACGCCCATGCCCGCGCGGGCTTTGCCTTCGTTGCTGAAGGCGAGGCCCATTTCGACGGCGACGTCTTTGAATTTTCCGTTACGAAGATTACGGTAAAGCTTGTTGGGCTGGGTGTCGTTGGCAACGATGAGATCGGGCCAGCCGTCCTGATCAAAATCGAGCATGGCGACGCCCAGGGATTTGGAGCTGGTGTCGAATATGCCGCTGGTGGAGGTGACGTCTTCGAAAGTGCCGTCGCCGCGGTTGTGGAAGAGCCAGCAAGTGTCGCCGCGATAGGCTTCAGGCGTGCAGTAGGATTTATTTTTTCCGTCGAGGCTGCAGAAGACATCGTGCTCAGCGGACCAGCGAACATAATTGCAGACGAAGAGATCGAGGAGGCCGTCGCGATCGTAATCGAACCAGAGTGCGGAAGTGCTGAAGGCCTGCTTGTTGAGGAGGCCGGATTTTTGGGTGACGTCGATGAAGGTGCCTTTGCCGGTGTTGTGGAAGAGGCGGCTCTGGCCAACGCAGGAGATGAAAATGTCGGGGAAGCCGTCGTTGTCGTAATCGGCGACGGCGACGCCCATGCCGTAGAGTTCGAGGTCGAGGCCGGCGGATTTGGTGACGTCGGTGAAAGTGCCATTGCGATTGTTGCGGTAGAGCTTGAGCGTGGAGCGCTGGCGTTTGTGGCCGGGCCAGTCCATGGCATTGATGAGGAGAATGTCGGGCCAGCCGTCGGCGTCGTAATCGAGGAAAGCGCAACCGGAGCCGAGGGTTTCGGGGAGAAGTTTGCCGCCGTATGCGCCGCTATTGTGGCGGAAATCGAGGCCGGCGTGCGCGGTGACATCCGTGAATTGAAAACCAAGAGAGTTCGCTGGAAGCGTAAAACCAGAGGAAAGGATTCCCGCGCTGAGGGATTGTTTGAGGAAATCGCGGCGCTTCACGGAAGATTCACCAGGCCGTTTTTGATGGCGTAGACGACGAGTTCGGCGGTTTTGTGGAGGCCTAGCGCGTCCATGATGTTGGCGCGATGGACGGAGACGGTGTTGGCGCTAAGGCCGAGTTCAGCCGCGATTTCCTTGTTGGATTTGCCGGCGACGATGTGCTGAAGGATTTCCAGTTCGCGGGGGGTGAGGCCGGTGTCGCGTTCGCCTTTGAGATTGCCGGTGAGGGTGATTTGCGGGTCGAGAACGGTTTTGCCCTCGGCGATTTTCTGGATGGCGGCGACGAGGTCGAGGTCCATGGCGTTTTTGAGGATGTAGCCGCGGGCGCCGGCATCGAGGGCCTGACGGACTAGCGTGTCTTCGGAATGCATGCTGAGCATGAGGATGGCGATATCGGGAAATTTGGCGAGGATGCGGCGGGTGGCTTCGATGCCGTTGATTTGCGGCAGGGCGCAATCCATGACGATAACGTTGGGATGGAGCTGTTCGGCGAGTTGAACGGCTTCGAGGCCGTCGCTGGCTTCGCCCACGACCTGAAAAGTGGGTTCGTCTTCGAGGATGCGGCGAAAACCGCGGCGGACGAGGGCGTGGTCGTCAACGAGGAGGACGGTGAGTTTATTCGGCATGGGGTTCCACCTGTTCGCGAGGGACTTCCAGATGAACGAGAGTGCCACCTGTGGGAAGCGGTGAGACTTTTAACGAGCCGCCGAGAATCTGGGCGCGTTCGCGCATAGCGACGAGGCCGATGCCGGTTTGGCCTTCAACGGGGCGAAAACCTTTGCCGTGGTCCTCAATTTCAAGAATCAGCACGGCTAGTTCGAATTGCAGGCGAATCCAGACTTCTTTTGCGCCGGAATGGCGGGCGACATTGTTGAGTGCTTCCTGGAGGACGCGATAAATCTGCACACCGGCGGATGCTCCCACGGGGTAAGTGTCTCCTGACTTTTCGTAGTGAAGCACAAGACCGGTCTGCCTTTCCACTGTGGGGATGTACCAGTCGAGAGTGGCGACGAGGCCGGCTTCGTCGAGGAGGACGGGATGGAGAGCTTGCGAAAGGCTGCGGATATTGTCGAGCGTGGATTGCGCGATGCCTTGCACTTCCTGCAGGTCGGCATGGACGGGCGAATCCGCGGGGAGATTTTTTCCGGTGCGGCGAACGAGAGAGCCGATGGCGGTGAGCACCTGGCCGAATTCGTCGTGGAGTTCGCGGGAGATGTGGCGGAGGGTGGATTCCTGAGTGGCGATTAATTTTTGCGCGAGGTCGCTGCGCTGGGAAGAGAGTTCGGCGACCTGGGCGAAGAGGCGGCGATTATTGCGGATGAGATAAAGGCTGGTGAGGACGATGGCGACGAGGATGGCGGCGAGAAAGAGATAAAGCTGGCGCTGAACGCGATCGTAGATGTGCGCGATGCGGAGTGTGGCGCGTTCCTCGGCTTCGTTGTTTTGGACGAGGAGGCGGGAAACGGCGGAGCTGAGGGCGGCCTGGCGGGGTTGGAGCGTGTCGCGAATTTGCTGGGCGGCAGCGGAATCGGCTTCTGCGAGCGAAAACATGCGATTGACGGAGTCCCAGAATTGCGCGAGGGATTGATTGAGGTAGAGAAGCTGGTCGTTGGTGGGAGTGGCCTGGGTGAGAGCGGATTCGTGTTCAATGGCGTCCTGCAGGTCGGTGCGGATGCGTTCGAATTGCGGGACCCAGGCGAGAATTGGATAGGGCTCGGAGGGGTCCTGCATGTCGCGCATAGCGAGGCCGAGAGAGTTGAGGTCGTTCTGAATGCGGAGGAGCTGGAGAGAGTCACGGCGGTTGCGGTCGACGAGGTCGCTCTGCAATTTGTGGATGCCTGCGAATTGGAAGGTGATGTAGGCGGCGTAAGCGAGGACGGCGAGGACGGTGATTGCGAGGCCGAAGTATAGGCCGCGAGTGGGAGCTTGTTGAGGGGGAGAGGAGTTTGGCACCGAGAGAAGGATATAACGCGGGGGATGGGGAGAGAAAGGAGGAGAAAGAATTTTGGTAGGGATTGAAGTGGAGATGTTGAGAAACGCGAGTCCCGTATCAGCATCCCGGACGGGCAAAAACGCCCGCCTCAGAAGGCGGCCGCTACAAGGGCGGTGCGTGGCGGGGAGGTGGTACACTTTTCGCGCGTTGGGGTGAGTTAGGAGAGTGTCGCCCCTCCGGGGCTCGAAAATTTTCTTGTGAGGGACCCAGGGCTTACGCCCTGGGCTAGTTTCTGTCGCGCCTCCGGCGCTTGTGCCATGGGAGTAGTCGAGTTGGCGGACGAATTTTGCGAGGAGAGTGGGAAGTGATCGATGTCGGGCTGGTGGGATTTGGATTGGCGGGGCGGGGGTTTCATGCGCCGGTGATACAGGCGGTGGAGGGGTTGCGGCTGGCGGCGGTGGTGCAGCGCTCGGGGGATGAGGCGAAGAAGATTTATCCGGACGTGCGGATTGTGCGGAGCATCGAAGAGTTGCTGGCGATGGAGACGATCCGGCTGGTGGTGATTGCTACGCCGAACCAGACGCATTTTCCTTTGGCGATGCAGTGCCTGAAGGCGGGGCGCGATGTAGTGGTGGACAAGCCGTTCACGAATAGCGTGCAGGAAGCGGTGGAGTTAGTGCGGACGGCGAAAAAGTTGGGCCGGATTTTGACGGTGTATCACGACCGGCGGTTTGACGCGGATTTCCAGGGGCTGCGGAAGTTGGTGGCGAGCGGGGAACTAGGAAGGATTGTGCGGTTTGAGGCGCACTATGACCGGTTCCGGCCGAAGTTGAAACCGGGAGCGTGGCGGGAAGTGCCGGGACCTGGGAGCGGGGTGCTGGCGGATTTGGGGCCGCACCTGCTCGATTATGCGTTGACGCTGTTTGGGGTGCCGGAGCGGGTGACGTCGGATGTGCGGACGGAGCGCGAGGGATTTTTGACGGATGATGCGTTTGATATCTGGCTGCATTATCCGGGCGGCGTGATGGCGGTGTTGGGGGAGTCGATGCTTAGCGCTGTGCTGCGGCCGCGGTTTGTGGTGATGGGGACTGAGGGGACTTATTTGAAGAAGGAGTTTGATCCGCTGGAGAGCGTCCTGCGTGTGAGGACACCGGGGCCGGGGGAATCGTGGATGCTGGAGAAGCCGGAGAATTTTGGGGAAGTGACGCAGGTGGATGGAGAGAACGTGAAGAAGTGGAAGGTGGAATCGTTTGGGGATTGGCGGGATTTTTATGCCAATGTGCGGGATGCAATTTTGGGGAAGGCGGAGTTGCAAGTAACGCCGGAGCAGGCGTTGCGGGTGATGGTGGGGTTGGAGTTGGTGAGGGAGAGCAGCGAGAAGAGGTGTTCGGTGGCGTGGAGAGAAGTAACGGTGTGAGTGCGCCGACAGGAAATGTGTGAACAATTTTAGATTGGGGTCCTTCGCCTATCCTTATCGGATAGGCTCAGGATGATAAGCGTTTGTTTTTCGCGGTACCAGCCAGTTGCGCGGCGTATAATTTTGGTTTGGAAGAGGGAGTGAAAAACCGGCTATGAAGATTGAACTTGCACCGTCGATACTTTCGTCGAACTTTGCGCAGCTTGGGAATGATGCGCTGCAGGCCATCGAGGGCGGCGGGACGCTTTTGCACGTGGATGTGATGGATGGGCACTTTGTGCCGAACATTACGCTAGGGCCGCCGGTGGTGAAGAGTTTGCGGAAGGCGGTGAGCGTCCCGCTGGATTGCCACTTGATGATTGAGAATCCGGATCTGTTTATTCCGGAGTTTGCGGCGGCGGGGGCGGACTGGATTTCGGTGCATCAGGAGGCCTGCATTCATCTGGACAGGACGCTGCACCTAATTTCTTCGCATGGTTGCAAGCCGGGCGTGGTGATTAATCCGGCGACGCCGGTGGAGACGCTGACGGAGGTTTTAGATCTGGTGCATCATGTTCTGGTGATGAGTGTGAATCCGGGATTTGGCGGCCAGAAATTTATTCCGAACGCGTTGAACAAGATTGCGGCGCTGGCCCGGTTGCGGACGGAGCGGAAACTGGATTTCCGGATTGAGGTGGATGGCGGGGTGGATTTGGAGACGGTGGCGGACGTGGTGAAGGCCGGGGCGGAATTGCTGGTGGCGGGGAATGCGGTATTTGGGCATGGGGATATTCGGGGAAACGCGGGGAAGTTGTTGGAGGCGGCGCGGGCGGCGGTGTTGACGCGGACGTAGGGCGAGTGGCGAGTGGCGAGTGGCGAGTGGCGAGTGGCGAGTGGGAAGAGCCTTCCTTATAGATTTCTTCTGAAATACTTTCGGGTGAGGTTCTTCGTGCATCCTTATCGGATGCGCTCAGAATGACCATGCTTTCCCATCGAGCTAACTCGATCGTCGCGCTTCCCCAAAGAATAAAATCGGGAGAACAGGCCGGAGTGACCGACCTAAAGGTCGGCAACTACAAAGGCTTAGGCGGCGAAGGTGATTACTTTGGATTTGGTACGGGATTTTTTGGATTTCGTTTGAATGGTTAGTTCGTGCTCGGCTTGTAGCCAGTCTTGCATAGGGTCGCCCGGGGTGGAGCCGCGTTCGAGGTAGATTTCGTAGGCACGGGCGGCAATCTGGTCCTGAGTGGGCCTGGATTTTGGGGTTGCGGCTTTTTTTGATTTTGGCGCTGGGGCTTCTTTCGTCTTCGACATCCTTCTCTCCTTGCAAAACTTACACTTCTATTTTAAATCGGGCGAAAGCGAGAGCGTGTGCTTGATTGTGACGCGGTTGCTGTTTGCGATACGCCGGAAAATCTCGATGGAGTGGAGAAAGAATTTGGATTGAGCAAAGGATGGAAATTGGAAAATTGAAAATGAAAGAGGGAACAGCTTTAACACAGAGGACGCTGAGATCGGAGGCGAGGAGGGCACAGAGAGGAGTAGGGAGAAGAAAACGGGGAGATAGAGCAATTGAGCTTCGTCATTACCAAAGACCCCACACGCAAAGGCGGCGTGTGGGGCACCCGGGGACCCGTGAACAGGAAAACTCAGGCGACGGTGACGGAGGGGCTTAGGTAGACGTCCTGGATGGCGTTCAGGAGTTTTACGCCTTCGGGCATAGGGCGCTGGAAGGCTTTGCGGCCGCTGATGAGGCCGGTGCCGCCGGCGCGTTTATTGATGACGGCGGTGGTGACGGCGTCTTCGAAATCGTTGGCGCCGGAAGCGCCGCCGGAATTGATGAGGCCGGAGCGGCCCATGAAGCAGTTGGCGACCTGGTAGCGGGTGAGATCGATCGGGTGATCGCTGGCGAGGTCGGTGTAGATGCGCTTGTCGAACTTGCCGTAGCTTGAATCACCCATGTTGAGAGCCGCGTAGCCGCCGTTATTTTCGGGGAGCTTTTGCTTAATGATGTCAGCCTGGATGGTGACGCCGAGGTGATTAGCCTGTCCAGTGAGGTCGGCAGAGACGTGATAGTCCTTATCTTTCTTGAACGCGTTGTTGCGAAGGTAGCACCAGAGAACGGTGGCCATGCCGAGATCGTGGGCCTTGGCGAAGGCCTGGCTGATTTCGATGATCTGGCGGCCGGATTGGTCGGAGCCGAAATAGATGGTGGCGCCAACGGCGGCGGCGCCCATGTTGTAGGCCTCCTCGACGGTGCCGAAGAGAATCTGATCGGCTTTGTTGGGGAAGGTGAGGAGTTCGTTGTGATTGATTTTCACGATGAAGGGAATTTTGTGCGCGTACTTGCGGGCGACTGAGCCGAGAACGCCGTAAGTGGAGGCAACGGCGTTGCAGCCGCCTTCCACGGCGAGCTTGACGATGTTTTCACCGTCAAAATAGTCGGGATTCTTGGCGAAGCTGGCGCCGGCGGAGTGCTCAATGCCCTGGTCGACAGGGAGAATCGAGAGATACCCGGTGTGGCCGAGGCGTCCCGTGCCGAAGAGGCGCTGAAGATTGGTGAGGACGCGGACGTTGCGATCGGTGAGCGAGTAGATGCGGTCGATGAAATCGGGGCCGGGAAGATGCAGGCGTTCCTTGGCGATTTTGGGGGATTTAAAGCCGAGGAGCGATTCGGCCTTGGAGCCGAGGAGTTGTTCGATGTTGTTGAGAGTTGCGGTGGCCATAGGGTTCTCCTGAGAGAGTAATCAGTAAGAAAGTGCAAGACGGCGAACAGCGATCCGATAACAGATAACAGGAACCAAAACTTTGCCGGACCGTACGCGGTCCCGGGGAATTCTACTCGCGAATGCCTACTGAGAGCATTTTAGCGGCGTCGCGGTCTATGAGCCAGAGGGCGTTGCCGCTCATGGGCTGAATGAATTGAGCGGGAAGCTGCTCGGGTTCATAGGGGCCTTCGAGAACGGCCTTGAGGGCCGGAGCTTTGTCGGCGCGGGTGATCATGAACATGACGCGATTGGCGTGATTCGCGGTTTCGGCGGTGATGGTGACGCGCTCGGTGAAAAACTTGCCGACCCAGTTGCGGACGACGATGCGGCCGCCCGGGTGCAGGGCCTTGGTACCGGGGAAAAGAGAGAGAGTGTGGCCTTCATCGCCCATGCCGAGGAGCACCAGATCGAAGCGAGGGTACTCGCCGTCCTTTACCTGGAAGTAGGCGCGCAGGACTTGCTCGTATTCCAGAGCGGCTTTTTCGGTGTCGGGATATTCGCCCTTGATGCGGGCGATCTGCTCTGGCTTCAAGAGGCCTTTAGAGAAGAGGGCTTCGCTGGCCATGCGGAAATTGCTATCGGCGTGGTCGGGCGGAACGTGGCGCTCGTCGCCGAAGAAGGCGCGCATTTTCTCCCAGGCGATTTTGTCGCGATAGGAGGGATCGTCGGCGAGCAGGGAGTAGAGAGATTTGGGCGTGGAGCCGCCGGCGAACGCAACGTTGAAGACGCCGTGTTGCGCAACGGACTCAGAAGCCGATTTGATGAATTCATCCGCGGCGCGGCGCGTGATGGCGGCAGAGTCCGCGAGGATGCGAATATCGCGTTGGGCCGGAGCGGGCATCACGGAGCGGCAACCTTCTTTTCAGCAACGTGTTTGGTGCGGAGGTCGACGTCTTCTTCGCCGATGCGGCGCCAGGAGCGGCCATCGCGGGTGAGAAGTTCGTCGGCTTCCGCGGGACCCCAGGAGCCGGCAGCGTAATTGGGGAAGTTGCGCGCGGGGAGAGCGTGCCAGACGTCGAGGACGGGCTGGATGACGCTCCAACCGGCTTCGACCATGTCGGCGCGCTGGAACAGCGTGGCGTCACCGGCCATGCAGTCGCGGAGAAGGCGTTCGTAGCCGGTGCTGTGCTCGGTACCGAAGTAGGTATCGTAGTCGAAATCCATATTAACGAGGCCGAGGCGCATGACGGAGCCGGGGACTTTTGCACCGAAGCTGAGGGAGATGCCTTCTTCGGGCTGAATGTGGATAACCATGCGATTGGTTTCGATATTTTTAACGGTGGTGTTGCGGAAGAGGACAAAGGGAGTGCGGCGGAACTGAACAACAATTTCGGTGGTGCGCTTGGCGAGGCTTTTGCCGGTGCGGAGATAGAAAGGAACGCCGGCCCAGCGCCAGTTATCGACCTGAAGCTTCAGGGCGACGAAAGTGTCGGTATTGGATTGGGGATTGACGTCGGGCTCATCGCGATAGCCAGCGAGTTCCTTGCCATTGACGTCGCCGGGGCCGTATTGGCCGCGCACGGCGTTGGTTAGAACTTCTTCAGGCGTCAGCGGCTGAATGGCGTGAAGGATTTCGGCTTGCTTGTTGCGGACTTCGTCGGCGTCGAAGGAGATGGGCGGCTCCATGGCGGTCATGGTGAGGAGCTGGAAGAGATGGTTGGGAACCATGTCGCGGAGGGCGCCTGCGGTTTCGTAGAAACCGCCGCGGTGTTCGACGCCGACGGTTTCGGAAGCGGTGATTTGAACATGGTCGATGTAATGGCGATTCCAGAGGGGCTCGATAATGTTGTTGGAGAAGCGGAAGACCATGACGTTCTGGACGGTCTCTTTACCGAGGTAGTGGTCGATGCGATAGATCTGCTTTTCGGTGAGAACTTTCTTGAGCTCGGTGTTGAGCTGGATGGCGGACTGCAGATCGTGGCCAAAAGGTTTTTCGACGATGACGCGAGCCCATTTGCCGTTTTCTTCCTTGGTCATTCCGGCGGCGCCAAGCTGCTGGACGATGGGGCCGAAAAAGCGCGGGGCGACGGCGAGGTAGAAGAAGTTGTTGCCGCTGCAGCCGTGGGCTTTGTTGACGGTGTCGAGTTGAGCCTGGAGGCGCTTGTAGGTTTCGGGATCGGCGAAGTCACCGGAAACGAAATAGATGCGCTCGACAAGCCAGTCCCACATCTTGAGGTCGATGGGATCGGGAGCGAATTGGGGGATTTCGGCAGTCAGCGATTTACGGAAAGACTCCGTGGTCGCTCCGCCGCCGGCAACGCCGATGATCGCGAAGTGCTGGGGTATGACATTTTCCTGCGCGAGGTTGAGCAGGGCAGGGAGCAGCTTGCGTTTGGTGAGATCTCCGGTGGCGCCGAAGATGACCATGGCACAAGCGGCGGTGGCACTGGGAGCCTCAGCATGATTGGTGTTCATGGAGCATTATCCTATCTTGAAATGGGGCGCGCGATTTCCGGCTTCGCGACTTATTGCCCGGCTTTCTTTTCGAGGTGGCCGCCAAACTGGAACCGCATGGCGGAAAGAATTTTTGCCGCAAAATCGTCTTCACCGCGCGAAGTGAAGCGCTGGTAAAGGGAAGCGGTGAGAACGGGCGCAGGAGCGGTGGACTCGATAGCGGCCAAGATGGTCCAGCGGCCTTCGCCGGAGTCGGAAACGCGGCCGGAAAAGCGTTCCAGCGTCGGCTGATCGAAAAGGGAGATGGCAGTGAGGTCGAGCAGCCAGGAGGCGACGACGCTGCCGCGGCGCCAGACTTCGGCGACGTCGGCGAGATTGAAGTCGTACTGATAGTGCTCGGGATTGCGGAGCGGCGTGGTTTCGGCGTCGACTTCGCGATGCGATTTGCCAGCATTGGCGTGCTTGAGGATGTTGAGGCCTTCGGCGTAGGCGGCCATCAGGCCGTACTCGATGCCGTTGTGGACCATTTTCACGAAGTGGCCCGCGCCGGAGGGGCCGCAGTGGAGATAGCCTTCTTCGGAGGTGCCTGCGCCCCTTTCGCGGCCCGGGGTGCGGTCAACGTTGCCGCGACCGGGAGCGAGGGTTTTGAAAATGGGATCGAGGTGTTTGACGATGCCGTTTTCGCCGCCAATCATCTGGCAGTAGCCGCGCTCGAGTCCCCAGACACCGCCGCTTGTTCCGACATCGACGTAGTGAATGCCTTTGGGAGCGAGTTCCTTGGCGCGGCGGATGTCGTCAATGTAGTAGGAGTTGCCGCCGTCGATGAGGATGTCGTCCTTGCTGAGTTTGGGAGCGAGATCGGCGATGGTGGCGTCGACGACGGCGGCGGGAACCATCAACCAGATGGCGCGAGGCTTCTGGAGCTTGCCGATGAAGTCGTCGATGGAAGTGGAGCCGGTGGCGCCTTCACCTTTTAATTGGTTGACCGATTCCGGGCTGCGGTCGTAGACGACGCACTGATGGCCGTTTTTTATCAGGCGCCGAACCATGTTGGCGCCCATCCTGCCAAGTCCGATCATGCCGAGTTGCATTGAGATTCCTCCGCGAGAAATTGAAACAGAAAATTTGAGCTAAGACAGGGCCTGTTTGACCGCTTTGGCGAGCTTTGCGAGATCGCCCTTGACGTTTTTGCCGAGATGGATGCGCAAGGCGCGGCGATCGCGATCGGAAAGCACGCTGAAGTCGCCGCGGGCCTGGGCAGCCTTGACGATGCCGAAGGTATATTTCTGGCCGGGGACGGGAATATCGGCGGCGTCATCGCAAGTAAGTTGGAGAAAGACGCCGGAGTTCGGGCCGCCCTTGTAAGCTTGACCAGTGGAATGGAGAAAGCGCGGGCCGAAGCCGAGGCAGGTAGCGGATTTTTTGGCGTCGCGCACCTGGTGACGCATGGCCTGCAGGGATTTTTCGTGGGCGTCGTTCATCTGGATGTATCCGAGAAGGGCGAAATAATCGCCGGCGCCGATGCGGCCGAGGTGAGCGCGAAGTACTTCAGTGAGATTGGAATTATTTTTGAGAAACGCGGCGTTTTTGTCATCGGCAAAGAGCTTGAGGCCCTGATCTTCGAAGAACGGGGATTCGGAGGGCAGTTTGCCGGCGGATTCGTATTCGCTGGTGAGCTTGCGGGTTTCGATTTTGCTGGCTTCGACATCGGGCTGGTTGAAGGTGTTGATGCCGATGATGGAGCCGGCCGTGGCAGTGGCGATTTCCCAGCGGAAGAATTCCTGGCCGAGGTCCAATTTTGTGCCGACGACGATGCGGACGACGGGATGGCCGGCTTTTTCTAGGGCGGTGACGGCGGCGTCCATTGCGCGATTATTTTCTTTGGCGAGGCGGAGATAGGCGAAGACGCGGTCATTGCCGTAAACGGCGGGCTTACCGATTTTTTCGCGATCGACGGGAATGATGCCCTTGCCGACTTTGCCGGTGGATTCGGCGATGAGCTGTTCGAGCCATGCGCCGGCATCGGAGATACCCGGCGATGTAAAGACGGTGATTTTGTCGCGGCCGTGATTGGCGGCGACGCCGAGAATGGTGCCGAGGATGACACCGGGATTTTTGTCGGGCACGGTGGCTGAACCGCAGGCTTTCACCATTTTGTGGGTGATTTTCAGGAACTTCGAAAGATCCAGGCCCATGATGGCGCCGGGAACGGTGCCGAAATGAGAGAGCGCGGAATAGCGGCCGCCAATACTGGGAACGCCTGGAAAGATGTGGCGGAAGCCGCCGTCTTTGGCGACCTGCTCCATCTTGGAGCCGGGGTCGGTGACGGCGATGAAATGGCTGCCAACTTCCTTGTCGCCGACTTTCTGGCGGATGCGCTCGTAGAAATACTGCTTGAAGATATTTGGCTCAAGGGTGCTGCCGGATTTTGAGGAGACAATGCAAAGGGTCTTCTTGAGGTCGAGTTTTTTCTCGACGGCCTTGACCTGGGCGGGATCGGTGGAATCGAGCACGTGGAGTTCGGGGTAGCCGGGGAATTTGCCGAAGGTGAGGCGCAGGACTTCGACACAAAGGCTGGAGCCACCCATGCCGAGAAGAACGGCGTGGCGAAATTTGGCTTTCTTGATTTCGGCGGCGAGCTTTTTGAGATTGGCAACTTCCTTGAGCTGCTCGTCGACAATGGTGAGCCAGCCGAGCCACTTGCCTTCGTCGGTGCCGGTCCAGAGAGACGGGTCCTTTTGCCAGAGGCGGGCGACTTTGTTATTGGTTTTCCAGTCAGCGAGGGAGGACTTTACTCCTTCGGCGAGGGCTGGGGGCAACTTGTAGGAGATTTTGTTGAGACTCACGCTTTCACCCCGGCGCTCTTCCCAACGGCATCCAGTAGGGTTTTGAAAGGTTCAGCAAAGAGGCGGACGGCGTCAACGATCAGCTTGTCGGTTACTTCCTTCATTGAAATTCCCGCCTTGGCGAGATTCGCCATGGTTTTCACAGCGCCATCGAGGTCTTCGGTGAGGCTGGCGCGAAGTTTGCCGTGATCCCGAAAGGCGTCGAATGTGGCGGGCGGAATAGTGTCGACGGTATCCGCGCCAATGAGTTCTTCGACGTAGAGGACATCGCGATATTTGGGATTTTTGGTGCTGGTGCTGGCCCAGAGAAGCCGCTGGGTCTGGGCGCCTTTGGCGGCAAGAACCTGCCAGCGCGGGCTGCCGAAAAGTTCCTGATATTTCTTGTAGGTGAGCTTGGCGTTGGCGATAGCCACTTTGCCGTGGATGCTTTCGAGCAGAGCCTTTTGAGCGGGGTCAGAGGCGGACTTGAGCTTTTCATCCACTTTGCTGTCGACCAGAGTGTCAATGCGGCTGACGAAGAAGCTGGCGACGCTGGCGATGTGGCTGATGTCCTGGCCTTTGGCAGCACGCGCCTCGAGAGCCGCGAGGAAAGCTTCGGCCACTTGCTCGTAGGCGGATTGCGCGAAGAGCAATGTGATGTTGATGTTCAGGCCATCTTCGAGGAGCTGGCGGATCGCGGGGACACCTTCGGGAGTGGCGGGAACCTTAATCATGATGTTTTCGCGAGCGACGGCTTTCCAGAGGCGGCGAGCTTCTTCGATAGTGCCTTTGGTGTCGCTGGCCAGGAACGGGGAAACCTCAAGGCTGACATAGCCGTCGCGGCGCTTGGTTTCCGCATAGACGTTTTTGAAAAGGTCGCAGGCGTCCTGGACGTCGCGAATGGCAATTCTTTCGTACACGCCCTTGGCATCGAGCCTTTTGGAGTCGGGGGAAGAAAGTATGTCGTCGTAGACGTTGCTACTGGTGATGGCCTTCTCAAAGATTGCCGGGTTCGAGGTCATGCCGCGGAGGCCGTCCTGGGCGATCATTTTCTGCAGGCCGCCGCCCGTAAGCAGATCGCGGCGGATGTAGTCCATCCAGGGAGACTGGCCGTAGGCGAGGAGGCCTTTGAGAGGATTGGCGGAAGATTGGCTTCCGGTATTTGGAACAGTTGCTGAGGTTGTCATAACACTTCTCCTTAAAGTTTCTAACGGGCCGTAACAGCGATTCTACGCCCCTGCGCGACAGGGGGCTTGGGATTTCACTTGCAAAACTTGTCCTCGAGAGCCTGCACTTTGGCGAGGCGACGCACGTGCCGTTCTTCGTTGGTGAATTTGGCTCCCATATAAGAGCGCACAAGCTCTTCGGCAACTTTCTCACCTGTGATGCGGGAGCCGAGAACGAGGACATTAATATTGTCGTGTTCGACGCCCTGGTGGGCGGAGTAAGTGTCCGTGCACATTCCGGCACGGATGCCGCGGAGTTTGTTGGCGGCGACAGTGGCGCCAACGCCGCTGCCACAGATAAGGACGCCGCGTTCGGCGCGGCCGTCGAGGACGGCTTTGCCGACGGCTTCTGCGAAATCGGGATAGTCGGAGGGATTTTCGTTGTAGGCGCCGACGTCGAGGACCTGATGACCGAGCGAAGCCAACAGGACGCCCATGGCGTTTTTCATTTGAAAGCCCGCGTGATCCGAACCGATAACAACTTTCATGGTCTTGTTACCTTCCGAGAAGTTGCTTCGCGGCAGTGACGACATAGTCCGGCCCGAAGCCAAATTTTGGCAGAAGATCTTTTAGCGGAGCCGATGCGCCGAAGGAGCGCATGCCGATGATTTTTCCCTTGGGGCCGACATAGCGATCCCAGCCGAGCGTGGCGGCCATTTCGATGGAAACGCGGGCGGTGACCGCCGAGGGGAGAACGCTTTCCTTATAGGCGGCGTCCTGCTGATCAAAGATTTCGAGGCAGGGCATGCTGACGACGCGTGCCTTGATGCCTTCGGCTTTGAGTTTCTCGTAGGCGGCGACGCAATGCTGGAGTTCGGTGCCGGTGCCCATGAGAATCACTTCGGGTTTGCCGCCGTCGGCGTCGGCGAGGACGTAAGCGCCTTTCGCGACGCCCGAGGCCGGAGCATATTTGGTGCGGTCGATGGTGGGCATGGGTTGACGGCTGAATACGAGAGTGGAAGGGCCGTGCGAGTGTTGGACAGCGACCTTGTAGGCTTCGGTGACTTCGTTGGCGTCGCCGGGGCGGAACACGAGCATATTGGGCATGGCACGGAATGCAGCGAGTTGCTCGATGGGTTGGTGGGTGGGGCCGTCTTCGCCTACGCCGATGGAATCGTGGGTGAAGATGAAGAGGACGGGAATTTCCATCAGGGCGGCGAGGCGCATGCTGGCGCGCATGTAATCGCTGAAATTGAAGAAAGTGGCGGAGAAACCGCGCAAGCCGGTGAGGGTTAGGCCGTTGACGGCGGCGCCCATGCCATGTTCGCGCACGCCGAAGTGGATGTTACGTCCCTTGAATTCGTTGGTGAAGAAATCGCCGGCGCCTTCGAAAAGGAGATTGGTCTTATTGGACTTGGCGAGATCAGCGGAGCCGCCAACGAGCCAGGGAATATTTTGTGCGAGCGCGTTCAGAACTTTGCCGGAACTTTCGCGGGTGGCCGTGCCCTTGGGGTCGGCGGGGAAGTTGGGGAGATTCTTGTCCCAGCCGTCGGGAAGGGCGCGCTTCTGCATTTTGTTGAGGCGAGCGGCGAGCTCCGGGAATTTTTTTGTATATTCGGCGAAAAGAGCGTTCCACTTGGTGCGTTCATCAGCGCCGCGAGCTCCGACGCCGTTCTGGAAATTCTGATAGACGCCATCGGGGACGAGGAATTTTGCGTCTTCGGGCCAACCGTAACTTTGTTTCGCGAGTTTAACTTCGGCTTCGCCGAGCGGCTCGCCGTGGGCTTCGTAGGAGTCCTGTTTGTGGGGAGAGCCATAGCCGATGTGGCTGTCGACAACGATCAAGGTAGGTTTGTCGGTGGTGTTGAGAAACGTCTTGTAGCCTCGGGAAAGCTGGAGGAGATCGTTGGCGTCGCTGACGCGTGTGACGTTCCAGCCGTAGCCGACGAAGCGGGTCATCATGTCTTCGCTGAAGGACCAGCTGGCGGGGCCGTCGAGGGTGACGCGATTGTTGTCGTAGATCCAGCAGAGGTTGGAAAGGCCGAGGTGCCCGGCGAGAGAAGCGCCTTCGCCGCCCACGCCTTCCATCAGGTCACCATCGCCGCAGATGGCGTAGACGTTGAAATTAAAAAGTTCGAAACCCGGCTGATTGAAATTGGATGCCAGCCATTTTCCCGCGATGGCCATGCCAACGCTGTTGGCGATGCCCTGGCCGAGAGGGCCGGTGGTGGTTTCGACGCCAGTGGTCATGTGCGATTCAGGGTGGCCGGGGGTGCGGCTGCCAAGTTGGCGGAAGCGCTTGATTTCGTCCATCGAAACGGAAAGATCTTTTTGGACTTCGCCGTTTTTATTTACGGCGCGGACCCCGGCGAGATGGAGCGTGGAGTAGAGGAGCATGGAAGCGTGGCCGGCGGAAAGGACGAAACGATCGCGATTGGGCCAAAGGGGATCGGCGGGATCGTAGCGAAGGAAATTTTGCCAAAGGGAATAGACGACTGGAGCGAGACCCATGGGTGCGCCGGGGTGGCCGGAGTTGGCCTGCTGCACGGCGTCAATTGATAGAGTGCGGATGGTGTTGATGCAGAGCTGGTCTAAAGTTTGCTGGGGTACAGCGGTTTGCTGGCTCACAAAGACTCCTTCGCTGGAAAAACGGGATGCCCACGGAAGAGGGACGATGGCCGGGGACACCGCTCGGCAGGAAGCGGGGGCATTGTACTGCAAAAACCGGCGAAATGGCGTACCTCTTAATTTTGAATACCTGGGCGGGTGGCACCGTCCGGCAACTGTATCACAACACGGAAACTGTGATGAATGAGGAGGAGAAAAGTTACTTTTTGGAGAGAATTTAAGGTCAGGGGGAGGGGATTTTGCGGAGAGAAACGAGATCGGTTTCGACGGGGACGCCTTTGGCGATTTTCACGTGAAGAAGAGCCTCAAACGGCTTGAGTCCGCCGGTGTCGGATACGGAGAGGCGCAGGAGGAGTTCCTGCACGGATTTTTCGCGGCAGGCATATTCGACGGCACCCTGAGTGCCGAAAGTAGTGGTGCCGGCAATGATCATGACGGAACGCGAAGGGTTAAGGCCGGGGATGAAGGCGACCAAAGCGTAGTCTTCCGATAAAAGCGCGTTGGATGGGGACGCGAGATAGGATTTCTGTTCGCCGGGCTGAGGGTGGACGTTAAAAACCGCGAGGTCGCCTTTGCGGGGCCCTTCGGACACACGCTGGAAGACAAATTCGCGGGTGCCGGGAATCTCGAGGAGGTTGAGATTTTCCGAGGGTGAGCCGACGAAGATCAAGTCGGTGTTCTGGGCGTCGTCGAGGGAAAAGAGGCTGCCGCGTTTTACGCGAAGGTTACGATGCAACAGGCCGAAGACTTGGTCGAGGCTGTGGACGGCGATCACTTCGCCGACACCGGTGTAATGATCCCAGATGGCGGTTTTCTGATCGTGGGTGGAATTGTAATAGCGCATGCCGGTTTCGGGACGGCCGACGAATGCCGCATTGCTGAAGACGACCCACGGTTCCTCGGGCCCGGTGAGAAAAGGTTTCCAAAAAGTCTCAAAGGCGGCGGGAGCAGGCTTGGCATCGCTGCCGGCAAAGGCGGTGGGGGTGGTTTTGCGCGTTAGGAAGAGGGCCAGCAATGATCCGGCAAGCAGAATAGAGAGAACAACTACGGCGGCGAGCCAGGAGCGGGGAACCTGATCGTTGACGGCCTGTGCGTGTTCCGGAGAGGAATTGGCGTGGCGGTCGGACTTGGATGCGGCGTCCTTTTTGTGGAAGGCGAGGGTGTAGGTGCCTTTGGGGAGCTCTATGCGGACATGGTCTTCGGCGCCTTCGCCGGCATAATACTCCGCGAGTTTGGAGCGGAGGCGGCCAGCCTGGACGCGGACCATGGAGTCGACGGCTGGGTCGAAATCTGGGGGGCGGCCGAACTCTTCTGTAGCAATCTGGTATTCCTTGACGGGGGTGCCGGGGTGTTCGATTGCGTGGTGCGCGAGATAGCGCAGGAGCTTACATAAGGATTCGGAGCCGTGGAGGACGGCGCTGGCTGCAACCTTCTCCACTTGGCGTAGGTGTTGCTCCTTATCAGACATGATGCCCCTGTAACGCTGGAAAAATCCCTTTGTAACAACGTAACAAACGATGGAACCCGCTGCAAGCGAAGAGGTTTCGGATGTAACAGTATCAAACGTGGCGAGACTTCTTTAAATAGCAAGCATCTGAAAAATTGATGCGCATCAAGGGTGCAGTTTCACGTGTCGGGTGGTCAATCTCAGCGGTCATTCATTAAGGGAAGCTCCCAATTTCAGGATTCCGTTTTTGGGAGTTCCGATCCAACGCAAGTCGAGAGGCGTTCAGGGGAAGTGCTGTCCGGTGCCAGGGTAAGCACGGGTGTGACCAACCTATATCGATCGAAGAAAAGGGGCATGGAATGAAAACGAAACAGATGCGGAATTGGGTGATTGTTCTGCTGATGGCGCTCTCAACGGCGGCAGTTTGCCTGGCGCAGAGCGATACGGCGCGCCTGCAGGGGACGGTGACGGATCCGCAGGGGAACGCGGTTTCGGGAGCGGTGGTGAATGTGACAAGCGTGGAGACTGGTCGACTGTCCACGGCAACGACGAGTGAGCTGGGATATTACACCGTGACAGCGCTTCCACCGGGGAATTACCGGGTGGACATCGCGCAAAAGGGATTCAAGAAGGTATCGCGGACGCTGGAGTTGCAAGTGGCGCAGTCGGGCGTGGCAGATTTTCAGCTGGCTGTCGGTGAGGTGACGGAGACAATCACGGTGGAAGCAGGGTCTCCAGTAATCAACGCCCAGGACTCGGCGATCGGCCAAGTCGTGGAGACGAGGCAGATTACAGAGTTGCCGCTGAACGGTCGCAACTTCACGCAACTGGCGACTCTCGTGCCGGGAGCAAGCCGAGGGATTCCGACTGGTTCGAACTCCGCAACGGGCGCGAATAACAACGCTGAGACGTTCCGGTTTGGACAAGAGGGTGGAGCATCGCTGGCGGTGAACGGGCTTCGGCCGCAGTCGAATAACTTCATTCTCGACGGGATCGACAACAACGAAACGCTGGTGAATACGATAGTTTTCTTTCCCCCGGCGGATGCGATCGATGAGTTTAAGGTTCAAACAAGCGTGGCGCCGGCTGAATACGGACGAGCCGGAGGGGCGCTGGTGGTTACCTCGCTGAAGTCGGGGACTAACGACATTCACGGCAGCGCATTCTGGTTTAATCGCAACACCAACCTGAACGCGGAAGATTTCTTCACGTCGCCACACACGCCGACACCGGGATTCAATCGCAACCAATTCGGGGGCACCTTGGGGATGCCTATCTTCAAGAACAAGCTTTTCGTGTTTGGAGATTATGAAGGGCTCCGGCTCAAACAGCCCAGCAATACCGGAATTGCAACCGTGCCCACGGATCTGATGAGGAAAGGCGATTTTTCCGAACTATTGTGCGGGGGAGCGGCCACATGCCCCGCGACCACGGGGATTTCTGCCCCCATTCCGATCCTTGACCCAATCACAGGCACACAGTTCATGGGAACCGGCGCGCAACCCAACGTGATTCCGACGGATCGAATCAACACGGTTGGCCAGGCGTATTTGAATATTTTCCCGGAACCAAATTGTAGCCACGCGCAGAACGGTGCTTGTTTTTCGCTGCGGAACAACTACATCAGCACGGCGAAAATCATTGAAAACTGGAATGATTTTGATATTCGCACGGACTGGGTGATCAATTCCAAGAACGCTTTGTTTGGACGCTTCAGCCGGGGCCGGACGGACCAGACACACACCACGCTGTTTCCTGATATTCCATCTTGTGCGGGATTCGGCTGCGGCACCAATTTTAACCACCCGTATGGCGCCTCCATCGGCCTGACGAGCACACTGGGCAATTCCATGGTGAACGAGGCGCGCGTCGGGTTTGTGCGGACTTACTACGGGTTCCTGAATCCGTTCAACAACGATGACCTGTGCACGCAAATTGGAATCGTGAACTGCAACACTCCATTGTTGGGAGGAATCGCCCTGATCGGGGGGTTCAACAGTCAGCTGCAGTACACCGGTGATGGCGGAGCGTTTCTGATTCCGCAAACAGGCTTTGACTACAGCGATAGTTTGACGTGGGTCAAAGGGAAACACACCGTTAAGGTTGGAGGAGCAATCATTCGGCGTGAGCTGAATCTTTTCCGCGGGAATAATGCCAAGGGCTACTTCCAAATCGCGGGCAATGGCAACGGCGCCTGCTGCGGCGCGGGACAAGGGCACGTAAGCACCGGTTATGAAGTTTCGGACCTGCTGGCAGGATTCGTGGACGGATACTCCCACGGCACGCCGTTCGGGATGGTCGGGACGCGCAGCTGGGAAAACGGATTCTTCGTGCAGGACGACTTCCGGATTAAACCCCGGCTGACTCTGAATCTTGGATTGCGTTACGACGTCCTGACCTGGCCGGTGGAAGTGGAGAACCGGCAAGCCAATTTTGACCTGGTGACCGGGGCGCTGGTCGTTGCCGGAAGCAACGGCGCTTCGCGGCAGTTGATTCCGAACGACTACCACAATTTTGGCCCGAGGCTTGGCTTTGCCTACCAGCTCACAAACGACGGCAAGACGGTCATCCGCGGCGGATACGGGTTGTTCTACTTTGTCGACCGCGGAGGAATCGCGAACCAACTGGCGCAGAATCCGCCTTTTGCTGGGCAGAACAGCGCGTCTTACGCCAACGGAGCGCGTATTACCTTCTCCGGTTCGCTTGCATGCGAGCCGACCTGTACTCAGGCCCAGCTGAACTCGACATTGGCGACGGGTCCATTGCCGAGCGGGAGTTTCACCGGACTGAACCTGGCGGCGCCAACGGGGGTCAGCGTGATTGCCGACCTGCCGACGAACCTGACGCCGATGGTTTCCCAATGGAACTTGCAGATTCAGCGCGAGGTGGGTGTGAACCAGTCCGTGAGCCTCGCTTACGTTGGAACTCACGGCGCTCACCTTACGCGGAATTACAACGCCAACCAACAGCTGTACAACTCGCCCTCAAATACGAGTCTTTTCCCAGACCTGGGCGGCAGCATTACAACCCAGGACAACCGCGGAAAATCGGACTACAACTCATTGCAGGCGCAGTACGAGCGCAGAATGACGAACGGCCTGCAATTTCTTGGGGCGTTCACCTGGTCGAAGACGATTGATGATGCCTGCGGGGCGATTGATACCTGCCAGCCACAGCTCTATACCGCCTACAATCTGGAACGCGGGCTGTCTAACCAGGATCAGCCATACCGGCTGGTGCTGAGCGCACTTTACGAATTGCCTTTTGGCAAGGGTAAGCGCTGGGCGAACAATTTCTCCCGGCCAATTGATCTGATTGTGGGCGGATGGCAGATCAACGGCATCTACGTGTTGCAAGCGGGTCAGCCATTCAGCGTGACCGTGGATGGAAGTCCCGGGAACGCACGCGCAGATCTCGCCGGGAAAATCAGCGTGAATCCTGGAAACGTTAGTTCCTACGTTACCGAGACGTTCCAGCAACAAGTATGCCCCGGTCTTAATAACAACAACCCGATTTCGATTCCCATGGCGCCGTTTGCCTTGCCATTGAGCTCACAAGGGGTGGGCTCGTTAGGACTCCCATGCCCCGGAGGAATTTTCATCGCTCCCGGCTCCGGTGGACGGGATATCTTACGCGGCCCCGGCAGCTCAAACTTGGACTTTGCGGTATTCAAGAACTTTGAGGTCACCGAGAGGGTTAAGGCTCAGTTCAGGGCCCAGGTATACAACCTGACAAATACCCCGCATTTTGCGAACCCGAATTCTGATTTGACCGGCGGAGGGTTTGGCCAGATTCAATCGACCATCCCGTTTACATTCCGGCAGATGGAGCTCGGCTTGCGGTTCACTTTCTAACCCGAACACCCCGGGAGTGAGGCGGGGAGATACTCCGCCTCTTCTCCTCTTATAAACTTGAAATCTTTGGGAGAGGGTACGTCCTTGCTGCCTAATAAATGGTTGCTGGCCATTGCTGCGTTTGGATTGTGCCTGGCTGCGCGTAGTTCGGCACAGAATGCACCCGGAGCGCCGGGGGCGATGCCGACATGGACGGCGGGAAGCAAAGAGGCGGTTGGGACGGCGACGGCTACCGAGTCGCATGTTTGGTTCACGCTGGAAGGCGGGATTCTGACGGAGGTGTATTACCCGCGGCTGGATACGGCGAATTTGCGGACGCTGGAATTTGCGGTGAGCGATGGGAAGATGACTTGGGCGGAATCGAAGGATTTGCTGCACTCGCTGGAGCGAGTGAATAACGATGCTCTGCTTTACCGGCAGACGAGCAGCGATCCCGGCGGGAAATTCAAAATTGAGAAGACCTATGCGAGCGATCCGCAGCGAGATGCGGTGCTGGTGGAGGTTACGTTCACCGCGCCGGCGGGATACGAGTTGTATGTGCTGGCGGATCCTTCGTTGAAGAACAGCGGATATGGCGACACGGGGTTTACGCAGGATGGTGCGCTGGTGACGCAGAAAGAGGATGTGGCATGCGCGCTGATGAGCGCACCGGGATTTACGGATGCAAGCAGCGGATTTGCCGGGAAGAGCGACGGATACACGGATTTGCTGCTGCACCATAAGCTGACGTGGAAATACGAACGCGCGGAGAAGGGAAACGTTTTTCAGGCGGCGAAGCTGGGCGGGGCTGGGCGGTATACGGTGGCGCTGGGATTTGGAGGGGATGCGGCGGCGGCGATTGATGTGGCGAAGAAATCGCTGGGGCGGAAGTTTGCGGACGTCAGTAGCGAATATGTTGCGGGATGGAAAGAGTACTTGGAAGGGCTGCGCAAGGTGGATGCACGGTACGAGAATGAGTTCCGGCTTGCGGCGATGGTGCTGAAGGCGCACGAGGACAAAACTTATCGCGGGGCGATGATCGCTTCCATGACAATTCCCTGGGGATTTGCGGCAAAGTCGGATACAGCGGGAGTGGGTGGATATCACCTGGTGTGGGCACGGGACCTTTATGAAGTGGCGACCGGGCTGATGGCGGCGGGGGACCGCGCGGCGGCGGATCGGGCGCTGACCTATTTATATACGGTGCAGCAAAAGCCGGACGGGGGATTCCCCCAGAACAGCTGGCTGGACGGGCGAGCTTACTGGACGGCGTTGCAGATGGACGAAGTGTCGTATCCGATGGTGCTGGCGTGGCAATTGGGTCGGACGGACGCGGAAACATGGACGAGGCATGTGCGGCCAGAGGCGGAATTTGTGATGTCGCACGGACCCGTGACGCAGCAGGAACGCTGGGAAGAGGTGGGTGGGTATTCGCCTTCGACGATCGCGGCGGAGATTGCGGGCCTGGTGTG
>Ga0210407_10000039_pt1 | contig 187725 bp, 175 predicted proteins | sample IncBWC27MmetaG_FD_150860 | JGI IMG/M metagenome (GOLD analysis project Ga0210407, IMG submission 150860) | Forest soil microbial communities from Barre Woods Harvard Forest LTER site, Petersham, Massachusetts, United States - Inc-BW-C-27-M | ecosystem: Environmental > Terrestrial > Soil >... | reverse complement strand
CTACACGGAGCCGCACCCGTTCTGGAATCAGGATGTGGTGGTGATTGGCGGGAAGAATTCGGCGGTGGAGTCGGCGCTGGATTTGTATCGGAATGGGGCGCGGGTGACGCTGCTGGTGAGGTCGAAGGAGCTGGGGGCTTCGTTGAAGTATTGGGTGAGGCCGGATATTGAGAACCGGATCAAGGCGGGGCAGATTCAGGCGCTGTTCAGCACGCGAGTGAAAGAGATTGTGCGCGAGGGGATTGTGGTGGAGAACGATGGAGGCTTACGGGAGATGGCGGCGCGGCAGGTGTTTGCGTTGACGGGATATCACCCGGATTATGAGTTTATTGAGGCGCTGGGAGTGCGGCTGGATCCGGAGAGCCGGAGGCCGTCGCTGGATCCGAATACGCTGGAGAGCAATGTGACGGGAATTTACCTGGCGGGCGTGGTGGTGGCGGGGCGGTTCACGGGAGAGATCTTTATTGAGAATGGAAGATTTCATGGGAAGCAGATTATTGAAGGACTGAAGTAAGGAAGTTAAGGAGGTTAAGGAAGTAAAGGAGGTAGGAGTAGTTGGAGTGGTTGGCCCGGGTTTGGTAGACTGGCGGGGAAGAATTTTGGCTGCGTTCGAGCGGCCGATCTGAAGATCGGCCACCACAAGGGACTATGGCAAATCTGATTGGGGAAGTGGCGGCGACGACGGTGGCGCTGGTTCGGGGTTTTGCGGTCACCTGGAAGAATATGTTCCGGAAGACGGTGACGGAGAATTATCCGCACGAGCCGGTGCATTTTCAGCCGAGATACCGCGGGATACATGTGCTGCACCGCGATGAGAGCGGGCTGGAAAAGTGCGTGGGATGTTTCTTGTGCGCGGCGGCTTGCCCGGCGAACTGCATTTACATTGAGGCGGCGGAGAATACGGACTCCAACCGGATCTCGGCGGGGGAACGGTATGCGAGTGTTTACAACATTGATTATTCGAGGTGCATATTTTGCGGGTATTGCGTAGAGGCGTGCCCGACGGATGCGATTACGCATGGGCATGGGTTTGAGCTGGCGACGTATGACATCAATTCCCTGGTGTACCGGAAAGAGCAGATGCTGGAGAACACCAAGGGAGAGATGCCGGCGATACAGAAGGTCTGAAGAGATTTAGAAAAGAGAGAATTGAAATTGGAAAAGCGCTCCGAGAGATCGGGGCGCTTTTGTTTTTGGGGCAGGAGAGAAGTAACGAAGTAAAGAGGCAACGAAGGAAAGAAACTGCGGCTGTTACTTCGGCGTGCCTGTGGCTGAAGTGTTGCCGCGGTCCCTCCACTCCGAGCCGCAAACGGCGCGGCTCTCCGGTCGGGATGACAGTTAAAGAAAATGACAACGCAGAGACGCAGAGTGCGCGGAAGTGCGCAGACAAGAGAAACCCAAGAGCACAGGCAGGAGTGGCTGTGCCACAGGTGAGGAGGGATACAGAGTCCTCTAAAAAATATACAGGGTCCAAGACGTAAGTTGGCGAGGTGAGATGTGAGGAACGCTGGCGCGGGCTTGGAGATGAGGGGCATCGGACCGCAAGGTTGCGAGGCGGGGGCGAGGCCGCTGGTGAAGAGGGATGTCGGGAGCATAGAGAGGGTTGTTGGGAGCACACCTTTCCGTCCACGCGGTGGGCGAGGCACGCTGGACAAAATCAGGAAAGCCAGTTGGTTTTCGCCGCGAAGAGCCGGCGAAAGGTCAGTCGCGGCGGCGCGAAACGTTTGGGCGAGCGAGACGATCCGCCAAAAGATTATCGGACACAGAATGACCGTTGGAGGGAAGCGGTTCGGAGGCGGGCTGGTCCGGCGCCGGCTGGGAGTCCGCGGCTTGAACGGTGCGTTCGCGCTGCTCGATGAGCCAGCGGGCAACCATGGCGTTGGCGTTTTCGTCGAGCCACTGGTCGAGGAGGGAAGAGATCTCCTTGCGGAGATTGGAAGCGTGGGCCAGGCGAGAGAGTTCGTAGCTGTGGAGCGTGTTGCGGGAAGCGGTGAGAAGAAACTCCCAAGGCGGTTGGGTGCGATAGGCGGTCACGGGGCCCTCCGGGCGAATAGGGTAACGTTAAATTAACTGTACCGTAGCATTAGCCATTCTGTGATTACTAGTAATCGTATAGTTACTGCATTGTGGAAAACTGTGGAAAGTGAGGAAAAGTTCGTCCGGGCGTGCAGCGGGTGCGAGGGGGATTACGAGGACCCGGATTGGAGTGCCTGGGAGGAGGTTTTCGACGAGGAGGACGTGGATCTTCAGGAGGAGGCGGGGGATGAGCCAGGACCAGATGAGTGAAGCGACGGCTTTGCCGCCCGTGAGAGCGGGTGACGGCATGTTTCGACCGGGTAGGACACAGAAGGAAACACTGCTGACCGTTTTGCGATTGGCGGCGGGTTATGAGCAGTGGTTAACGCTGGCGGAGTTGGCGGAAAAGACAAAGTTTCCGCCGGCGAGCATCTCGGCTCAGTTGCGGCATCTGCGGAAGGCGAAGTACGGCGGCTGGGCGGTGGAGAAGCGAAGGCGGGAGTGGGTGGAGGAGGAGGTGGTGTGGGAGTACAGATTGGGAAATGAAGGAGGTTGAGGAGGTAAGGAAGTAAAGGAGAAGAAAACGGAGGGGGAGATGAGCGTTAAGCCGGAGATGGCGTTTGATGTTTGCTGGGAAGTGTATCGGGGAGCGCGAGAGGTGATGGAGTCGAAGCGGGGGATTGCCGCGCTGAACATGGAGATGGAGACGAAGTATGAGTGGCGGCCGGATGTGCGGCCGAAGATGAAAGATTGGGTGGCGGATTTTGCTTTGGCGGGGCAGGCGGCGCTGGAGGGGCCGGAGTGGGCGTCGCGGATGGTGCTGTTCCGTTTGTATTATTTGGGATTGGCGCCGTATGAGAGGGCGCGGCATTTTTTGGGATTGAGCGAGCGGGGGTGGGTGAACTGGTCGGAGGAGATCCGGAGGCGGTGCGGGGCGGAGATTTTGCGGAGGGGAATGTTTCCGCCGCGGAAGTATTTTAATGGAGGAGAGTGAGGCGGCGTAGGCGTGCCGAGACGATCCATTCGGCGACGTGAAGGATCAGCAAGACAAGGAAAACGCAAGCGGCGAAATCGGAATAAGTAAGAAGCCCATCAACTATGACGGTCAGACCGGTCTCGTTGGAATCGCCATATCCGCGAAAAACTGCCGGGAACTGCAAGAAGAAGACCATGCCGAACAGCAAACTAGAAAAGAAGGTGAGGCGGTGCAGGTTCTCGGATTTGTTCTGCAGGGACACAAGCAATTGGCCATGCTATTCTCTGCATTCAATTGCACTTACTTTCTTGAAGGAATGCAGGCCAACCAGCATCCGGCATAAAGAAAATACAGTGTAGGTGGTGACGGCCGCGAGGTAGAGGGCGTAGAGCTTGAAAAGGAGATAAAGTTCGATCCAGAAAGCGCGAGGGTCCAGGGACGCCGTGGCCATATGCATTCCGTTCTAGTTAGACACCGAGCACGAGCACTTCGTTCCTGGATAAAGAGTATCTGAATCAGATAATTCGAGCCAAGAAATATCAAGAGTCAAGAGCGGAGATTGGTTGCCGTCCGATCGTAAGAGCCCACCCTTTCTGCAAAAAGCGCAGAAAGGGTGGGGCACGCTCAAGTTCATTGGTGGTTTGGCGTCGGAGTTGGGATCCAAGAGGCTGGCTTGAAAGCCAGCGCTACATTTAAGAATCAAGAGAGGCGGAGGGGATCACCTACGCGGAGGAGTTTGTTTTGTTCGGTGGGGGCGACACGGGTGTTGGTGGCTAGGCGGTAGAAGTGGTCGAAGCGGGGGCGGGGGGACCAGGGTGGTAACGTGGATTCGCGGAGTTGGGTGAAGCGCTTTTGGAAGCCAACAAGGGTTTCGCCGGTGAGGGGATTGCGGGGCGGGACAGGGCAGCGGGCGCAGGGATTGCTGCCCTCGAAATTTATTTCACCGATTTTGAATCGGACGACGCTGCGTTCGTCTTCGCCGAAGAGTTGATCTTCCCAGAAGGCGGGGACGCCGTTGATTTCCAGAGTGGCGCGAAAGCGTTGGCGGGCTTCATCAACGGAGACACCCGGAAAACCTTGAGGCGTGGGGCCGAACCACTCGGCGACGGATTCGAGCGAGGCGGTGGAGACGATGGTGGGTCCGCTGGCAACCGTGTCGTCGGGAAAACCGTTTTCGGAGTAGCGGACAATGATTTGTTGCTCAAAGAAAACGCTGAACCATTCGGCGGCGTCTTCGTAGGCATCGGGGAAGACGAAAGTGCGCGTGGGGATTTCGCGGCGATCGCCAGGGACGGAGAGGGTGACTTCGCGGAGGTTGGGGGAGTAGCTGGCGCGGATGAGGTGGATGGCGGGAGTGCGTTTGCCGTTGACCCATTGGCCGTCGACGGAGTAGAGGGCCCAGGCGCGGTCGAGGGCGAGGCCGCCGGAGGGGCTGATGCGGGCTTCGGGGACGGAGATGGGGTCGAGAGATTTGATAGGGTGGAGGCGGATGTTGAGGAGGTGCGGGGCCGCTTGCGGAGAAGGCATGGGGGAAGTTTAGCAGAGGAAGGAAGTAAAGAAGTAAAGACGGAGCAGGAATAAAGATAACGCAGAGACGCAGAGGACGCTAAGTTCAGAGGAGAAGAGGAACCCAAGAGCACAGCCCCTTCGGCTTCGCTCAGGGCAGGCAGGAATGGCTGTGCCACCAAAAAGAGAGGGGCGCAGCGCGATACTCTCCTTATCGTCAGCGGCTGCGCCCCTCGGCGCCAGGTTCATTGCGGAGAGAAGTTATCGGGGCGGAATCAGCGACGTGGATCCGCACCCGGCCAGATTGAATTTGAGGCACAGCGTTGGCCGCTGCGCTCACTCTGGCTGAACCTGACGCTTTGCGACTCCCCGGTTTACAGAAGGGGAGCGAAAAGCGAGAAAAAGAACTCCTATGGGCGGGTGGGACTACGACGTAAAAGCGGGCCGACCGGGTCGGCCCGCACTACAAAAAATGTTAGCGGCCGGAGGCGGCGAAGGCGGAGGTTCGCGCCGGTTGAGGTAGTGAGCCTGAGTCGGAGTGGAGGTCGCGAGCTTCCGCCAGGGGAAGAAGCGGGAATGTGTGAATACTGGCGATGGCTCCTCCTTGAGAGAAGGCCACGGAAATGGCCGCAGGAGAGACGTCATCGGGAAATTCGGAGATGACCAGCACATCGAAGGGGCCGAGCGTGAAGAAGGAGGATTGGAGCTTGCCGCCTAGTTTTTCAATGGGGTTGCGGATGGCTTCAAAACGATCAAGGGGATCGTGAAGAAGACGGTTGCGGGCGTCTGTGGTGTAGCTGACTTGATGGCAGAAGAAGGACATCAGTGGTCACCTTCCAGGGGGCGGGCTACAACTACTCGAAAATGCACGTCGGGGATGAAGATGTCAAGCGAAGGAAAGATGAATTTTTTGAAGTGGCTGAAGTAATTTATTAGGGGATGGGGGCGACTTCCCAATTTGGAACTGGGGGTGGGAGAGTGGAGGGAAGAAAAATAATTTTGGGAATAGCCAAGATTTCCCTTGACAATACTTGAAGAAGTGGTATACTATGCAGCATAGAGAAGTGTCGTTGGCCTCGGCAAATTGCCGGGGCTTTTTTGTTTTTGGGATGAAGAAAGAGAAAGACTAACGCAGAGATCGCAGAGGAGACGCTGAGTTCGCCGCACCACCACGCTAAAGTTGGCAGGCGAACCGGGCGCGACCCCCGCAGTAGCAGTAGATCCGTTTGGGCTCGATTCCGTCCCATCCGCCATCTGTGCCGTCGCCGCAAACGTATGCACGCCAGACTTCAACGTCACCAGCCCGCTCGTCCCTGTAATCCCAGTCACCGCCGAATTCGCCCCGCTCGGCGCCGCAATCGAAAACAATTTCACCGGCGTCCCGCCGCCCGTAATGTCATAAATGTTGAACTGCTTCACGCACCCGGTAGTCACGGTCGAGCTGCAACCATTGTCCACGCTGAAGTCATAATTCAGCGTCACCGAAACCGTATGCTGAGACCCCGCCCCAGCCACCGCCATAGCCCCCAGAACCCCCGCCAATCCCAACAAAACTAATCTTTTCATCCCTCTTCTCCCTAATCCGAACCTCGCAGTAGGAGAGGAAAGTAACCAGTTATCAGTAATCAGTCAGAGGTTTGTGCCCGCGAAAATGGTTCCGACTGTGGGTAATTGTGTGGTTCCATTTACTGCATAAAAGCGGAAGCTGAGCTTCCGCACTCCAAATGGGGCGGAACCGGCGCCTCTATTAAACGAAAAGAAAAATGAAGAGGTGTTGGGCGTATCAGGCGATTGCGGGGAGCCGGAGCGCTTGGGTTCCGTGTGCGCGGACGGCGGAGGATGGGTCGCGATTTTGTGCGAGACATGCGCGGGCGATTGAAGGGGCGGTGCTGGGTGCGTTGATGCATGCGGAGGCGGTGAGTGAGGCGGTGACGCTGTATGAGGATTTGGCGCCGTGGAATCGGCGGGGAAGAAAGAAGCGGCAGCGGCATGCCAACGTCGACGGCGGGCGATTGCAGTAGGAGGATCGCCTGGGTGAAGTAGCCGCCTGGAAAGATTGAAGAGTTTTTAGCACCCCGACCGGGTCGGGTAAACGCCGGACACAGAGTTAGGAGCACGGAATTCGCGGAGGAGAGAAAGCACGGAGAAGAGAACAGGCATCCTGACGGAGGTGCGAGATGGGGGTGGCGTTTCGGTGCGGGATTCATACTTTCCGGACATTGAATGGTCCGCTGTCCGGGGAGGTGCACGTGAGCGGCGGATACTCACGGGCAAAGGGAGCGCGCAAGCGTGGAGGCCGGGCGAATTCGCGATCGCTGGAGCCGTGTGCTGGGCCTGACGACGGAAGCGGAACGACCGCTGGCGGGAGTGCGCGTACCTCCGACGCACCCCCCGCGGCCCGCGAGACGTCCGGTGGCTCGGCAGATGGCGGCGGCAATGAAACGAAACGCGCTCCTATTCCAGAGAAAGAGCAGCTGAAGGAGATGCCAGGGACGGCATGGGCATTTACAAAGGCGGTAGATGAGGGAGTGCAGTTGGTCGGAGTGATGCAGGGATTGCTGAAGTCTGAAGACGAGAAGGTGCAACTGCGGGCGTTTGAAATGTGGGTGGAACTGGCGTTTGGAAAACACGCTGGCGGCAAAGAAGAGGAACGCGCGGCGGAAATCGGGTGGAGTTTACCGAGGCCAGAACGAGATTGAGGAGGAATAATGACGAACGCGAAAGTGGTGTTTATTGGAGAAGTCTCGCAGATCGCGGGAGTGGCGTCGATGGTGGGTGGAGTGGTCCTAAGCCTACGGCACTGGCCGTCGGCGGTGGCACTAGTAGGCGGCCTGGCAGCGTATTTTGTGGGGAAGAAACTGCGGGGGCAGTAAGCGGAACCAAACGCAGACACAGAGAGCGCAGAGTCAGAGCCAGGGAAAGAAGCGGATGGAGGATACCCTCGCGATCAGGAACTGGTATAAGCCTTTCGATCAGCAAAAACTGTTTCACAAGTCGCGTGCGCAGTACCGGTTGTTTGGCGGGGCGGCGGGACCAGGGAAGAGTAAGGCCCTACTGGCAGAGGCCGTCTGGCAGGCTCTCGAAGTAGCGGGAAGCGACACGCTGCTGCTGCGGAGAACGTTCCCGGAATTGGAGTCATCCCTGCTGACGTATTTCCGGCGGGACGTTCCGCGAGATTTGTACCGGAGTTATAACGAAGCGAAGCATGTGGTGACGTGGACTAACGGATCCACAACGCGGTTTGGGTACTGCCGGAATGAGAATGATGTCTACCAATACCAGGGCGCGGAATTTTTGTTCATCGGGATTGATGAGCTGACGCATTTTACGCTGAAGCAGTGGCAGTTCTTGACATCGCGGAACCGCTGTCCGGTGGCCGAGTACACAGACGGGCCGAACACTGGGAAGAAGGTGTTCCCGTGCATGGCGGGGGCGACGAATCCGGGGAATATCGGGCATGCGTGGGTGAAGGCGCTGTGGGTGGACAAAGTGGCGCCGGCGGGGTTTGAGCGGCCGGAGCTTTACGATGCGAGCGAGTATGAGTTCGTGCGGGCGCGGATTGAGGACAATCCGATTTATGCGAATGACGTGAATTACAAGAAGACATTGGCGGCGCTGCCGGATCGCTTGCGGAGGGCGTTCCTGGAAGGGGATTGGAGCGTTCTGGAGGGGCAGTATTTCGATTTGTTTGAGATTGGGCGGCATACGGCTCGGGCGGAGGCTTTGCGGCTGGAGGAATGGGCGCCGCGGTGGATTTCGATTGACTGGGGATTTAAGCATCCGAGCGCGGTGTATTGGCATGGGGCAGCGCCGAGCGCGGTAATCAGTAATCAGTTATCAGGAATCAGTCAGAGAGAGTCGCGCCGGGATGACAGTTTGGGTGGTGATGCGTTGAGATCCTTCGGCCCGGCAAACGGCGCCGGGCCTCAGGATGACAATGCTCGTCGCATTGTGACGTACCGCGAGTTTGTACAGAGCGAGTTGTCGCCACGGATGTTGGGGCAGACGATTGTGGAACGCACGCAGCGGGAGAGGATCCGAGAGATTTATTTGTCGCCGGATGCGTTTGCGCAGCGGACGAGCGAGGCTTCGATTGCAGAGCAGTTGGGGGATGTGCTGGAGCTGAACGGTTTGCCGCGGCCGGTGCAGGCGAATGACGACCGGATTGGCGGATGGCAGTTGATGTATCAGCTGCTGGAACGGGATGCGTGGATGATCGCGGAGAATTGTCCGCGGCTGATCGAGTGTTTGCCGCTGCTGGTGCGGGACGACCGGCGTGTGGAGGATGTGAGAAAAATGGAGGGCGATGACGCGGCGGATGCGGCGCGTTATGGACTGGTTCCCGGCGTGAGATATGCCGGTGTTGGGGCATCCGCTGTAGGCGGACCCGGGGCGGGGCAGGCTCCGCCCGAATTTGGGAATGGAACGGCGCGATTTGTGCCGGGGATTCCAGTGGACGTGCAGATCGAGCGGCAGATCACGGCGGAGGATCCGACTTCGCGGGCGATTCATCAGCAGAGGTTGCAGGCGGAGGCGAAGAGGCAGCTGGGGCCGCAGAAGTTTGGGAGAAGAAGGAGGTAGAGGGGGATTGCGCGAGGCAATTGAGCAGGTATAGAGTGGGCGCGTTGAGGATCAGATGGGCTCCCCAATGCTTGGTGCAAAACTGTTCTTCCTGTGCGGGCTAGTTTTTCTGGTTGCGGGATTATTCCGGCGCCCACCCGGTTCACCCAGCATAGACATCTTCGTTCACGCGACGTATTTCGTGGTCGGACACTTTCACCTACTACTTCTTTCGAGTTTCGCGCTTTGGATCTATGCGGGTTTGTATTATCTGGGGGCGCGGTTGTTTGCTTTGCAATTCAACACTACATTGACGATTCTCCATTTGTTGGTCACGACGGTTGCGCTAATTGGATTGAATAGTCTCCGCTATCTCGGAAATTACAGGAATGCTCAAAGCCCCGTATCGCCTCTTCTTGTGCAACTTATCCCCTTGGGTGGAGTGCTGCTTTTAATCGGAATCGCGATGTTTATGGTCATCGTGATTCTTGCCACCGTAGCGAGAGTTCGTCGGGCAGCCGTCTAAACATTCACTAATCAAACTGAGAAGGACACAGAAAGGCGGAAGCCTGCGGATGGCGCGGAGCTATGTTTGAACTGCTGATGAGGGCGTTTACGACGCGGTATGTGGGGATGTTGGAGGGGGAAGTGGCACGGCTGCGGATGGAGAATCGGGCGCTGATGAATTCGCTGCTGGGGACGGCGGGGTTTCCGCCGGTGGAGTTTGCGGAGGCGGTGAAGCCGGTGGAGTTGCCGAGGATGAGACGGAGATCGTGGCAGCAGATACAGAGGAAGAATGAGAGTGAAGCGGTGAAGGGGAGTATCTAGTAGAAAAAAGAAGGGCGGCCCAGGTGAGCCGCCCTGACGCGTACTGGACGCGCCGAGAACCAGTCTTATTGTAACGCATCATTTGGTGAACAACAGGTAACCCAAGAGCACAGCCAGGAATGGCTGTGCAACAGGACGAGTGCACACATGGAGAACGGGATGAGGTACGCGGAGCCGGGGATGACGGCGCCGGCGGATGGGAATTCGGCGGGAGAGGTGTCGAAGTACGGCGCGGGGATGGGGGCGAATTTTGAGTTGTTGGAGGAGGAGCGGCCGGAGCTGGTGAATGCGCTGCGGGAGCTTGTGCGGCAGTATCGGCAGGAGGGCGTGACGGCCCGGCGGCATGAGATACGCCGGATCCGTCAGGCGCGGCTTTTTTGGCAAGGGTTGCAGTATGCGTGGTGGAACCCGAATGACATGAACTGGCATCTGCCGTTTGAGCAGAAGTTTAACGACGATCGGACGCTGGAGGAGATGCCGCGCTATCAGTTCGTGACGAATTTTTACCAGGGATTTGGGCTTTCGTTTGTGGCGGTGCTTTCGCAGGATGTGCCGAGCGTGAGGTTTTATCCGCAGTCGGCGCAATCGCTGGTGGATATTGCGTCGGCGAAGGCGGCGAGCGACGTGGCGGAGCTGGTGGAGCGGAATAATCATGTCGAGCATCTGCTGACTTCGATCGGATATTTTTTGTGGACGGATGGGAAGCTTGGCGCGTATGTGCGGTACGTGGCGGATGGGCAGAGGTTTGGATTTCGCGAGCAGGAGATTGTGGCGGGGGTGGAGATACCGCTGGGGGAGGATGTCTGGGTTTGTTCGGGGTGTGGCAAGGAGACGGCGGTTGGGGGCGATCAGCGATCAGATAACAGCGATCAGGAGGCGGGAGATGACGGTGAGACCTTGCCAGGGTCCCTCCGCTCCGGCCAGCAAACGGCGCTGGCCTCCGGTCGGGATGACAGTTATGGCGATGGCCGCATCAGCGGAGATGAGTTTGACGATGAGGTCCTTCGGGACGCAAAGGGCGCGCCCCTCAGGATGACAAATTTTGGAAATGCGGGCCGGCTGGAAGCCGGCGCTACCGGGGTTTGTCCGGGGTGCGGGGCGGCGTTGGGGGAGAAGGAACTGAAGAGGGCGGAGCGGGTTACGGTGCCGCGGGTGGTGGAGACGCGTCGGGTGGCGAATGGCCAGGAAGTGATTTCGATTGCTGGCGGGCTGGAATTGAATACGCCGGTTTGGGCGAATGAGATGCATGAGTTTCCGTACTTGCAGTGGCAGACGGAAGTGCATCGCGCGAAGTTGAAGGCGGCGTATCCGCACGCGGCGAACAAGATTGAGACGACGCCTTCGCAGGGCGCGGAGGATGTGTACGCGCGCGTTTCGCGGATCAGCGTGGAGCAGGGGCTGCCGTCGATTCATCCGGGCGATGCGCTGATGAATCTGATTACGTTTGACCGGACGTGGCTGCGGCCGTGGGCGTTTTATTCGGTGGAAGATGAGGATGTGCGGCGGGAGTTGCTGGCGCTGTTTCCGGATGGATGTTATGTAGCGTTTGCAGGCGACGCGTATTGCGAAGCGCGGAATGAAAACATGGACGATCACTGGCGAGTGCTGCACGCGCTGCCGGGTGACGGGCAGAACCGTCCGAGTGTGGGCGATTCGCTGGTGCAGGTGCAGGAGCGCTACAACGTGCTGAGCAACATGCAGGCGGAGACGTACGAGTACGGGATTCCGCCGATTTATGCGGACCCGCAGGTTTTGGATTTTGACGCCCTGGCGAACCAGGTGGCGGAGCCGGCGGCACATTTTCCGGCGCGTGCGGGGCCCGGCCAGCCGCTGGCGGGGGGATTTTTTCAGCCGGCGCCGGCGCAGGTGCCTCCGGACATGATTCGTCACCAGCAGGATTTGATCGGGCCGGTCGCGCAATTTTTGACGGGACTGTTTCCGGCGGTGTTTGGCGGAAACATGGAGGACGTGAAGACCGCGAGCGGGTATGCCCTGGCTCGGGACCAGGCGCTGGGGCGGCTGGGATTGGTGTGGCGTCGGCTGAAGCAGTTTTATGGCGAGGTGATGCTGCTGGGGGTGGAAGCGTTTCGGAAGAACCGGCCGGAGGATGTGGATGCGCCGCTACTGGGTCCGGACGGAATGCTGGACGCGCGGATGATTCGCGTGGCGGATTTGAAGGGGAACATCGCCGTGCATCCGGAGGCGGATGAGACTTTCCCGCGGTTGAAGTCGCAGCAGCGCGGGGTGTTGCAGCAATTGTTTGGGTTGAAGGATCCCTTGATTCAAGAGGCGATGGCCGATCCGGCGAATATCGGGTACATCAAGAATGTGCTGGGACTGACGGAGCTGGTGGTGCCGGGAGAGGATTCGAGGACGAAGCAGTTGCGGGAGATACAGGCGTTGTTGGGAGCTAGCCCGATCGTGGTACAGGTGCCTGGCGGGGGCGATCAGAAAACAGGGATCAGCGATCAGGAAGCCGGAGGAGCCTCGCATACGGTGCTGCTGCCTTCGGTGGCCGTGGATTTGTTGCTGGATAACCATGCGGTGGAGTTTGAAGAGTGCAAGCGGTGGGCGAATTCGGAGGCAGGGCAGAGTGCGCGGATGACGAATCCGGCGGGGTTTGCAAATGTGCGGGCGCATGCGGAAGCGCATTTGAAAGCAGTGCAGGCGCAGGGCGTGTTGCAACAGGTGAAGCAGGTCTAAAAGTTGATCGGAGGGTAGAGTGCAGCTAAGCGACGGCGACCTAGCAGAAGTCGTATTGCTATTGCTCTGCGGTCATCTTATCCTCGGTGTACATGGAAGAACATCATTCGTTTGATATCAAGAGAATCGTCAAATTCTTTACCAAGGAAGAGGTCAAAACTCCTTTGGCCTTTTTCTTCAAAGTTGTCCCCTACCTCGTTGCCGCATGGCTCGCCATTCTGTATGCGCCAGTCTCGGACGGGATGAAATTCAGCATGTTCGTGATCTCTTCGTTGATCCTCCTAGGGCTGTGCGTTGTGGTAGGCGTGATGGCGTGGTTTAGGCCGAAGCACTTGGTATATGGAGAGTCGGGGCACCGCGCGGAACACAAATTGGAATTCGGCTCCGAACAGCAGATCATAGACGAGGAAACGCTGAATCTGCTCGAGAAAGTTCAGAATCCCAAACTGTTGAAGGAGGGCTCGGAATAATGCCACTCCTTCTAGTCACCTACGATTTAAAGACGCCAAATCATGACTATAGTCCGTTGTTTCTGGCGATAAAGCAGAGTTCGACGAAGTGGTGGCATTATTTGAATAACACTTGGCTGATAAAGACCAATGGCGATGCCAATGGCGTGGGACGTGGACTGCTAAAACACATCACCTCAAGTGATCGCATCCTCGTTATAGAAGTCTCTGGCATCGGCCAGGGCTGGCTTCCGGAGGATGCTTGGGCGTGGATTAGGCAAAATCAGGGACCATAGTCTTTCAAACTGAATTTTGTTGAAGATAGCTCGCCCCGAGGATTCGGGGCATTTTCTTTTTGTGGGGGGATTCCCGTGGGACAGGAATTTGCAACGGCTACCAACGAGGTTTTTGCGCTGACGGATGAGCAGATTTTGGGGATGGAACCGGAGGGGCAGGAAGTTGATGACAGTTCATCGAGTCGCGAGAATTTGAATAGTAGCCAGCGTCCCTCGACTTCGGCCGCAACCACAGCGGCCTCTGCTCGGGACGATACGAAAAGCGCACAGCCAGGAATGGCTGTGCCACAGGAGATGGCACAAGAGCCGCCGGGGTGGTTGGCGCAGGAGATGAAGGATCCGTGGGTGGGGGAAGAGGCGCGGGAGCTTTGGGAGGGTGTGCAGAGGGCGCAACGGGAGGCGGCGGCTTATCGGGAGGCGTTTGCTACGCCGGAGGAAGCGCGGGCGTTGAAGGAAATTTATCCGGGCGGAGTGGCGGAGGCGAAGGGGGCGGCGGGGCGGGCTCGAGAGCTTGCGGAGATTGACGCGGTGTTTTTTGGGGCGGCGGGGAAGCCGGCGGAGGAGTTGCGGGCGGGGCGAACGGCGTTGGTGCAAAATTGTATGCGCAGGATCCGGAGGCGTTTCGGGAGATGGTGGAGGCGGGGGTGAGGATATTGGGGAGTGTGCCCAGTAGCCAGCGACCGGTGGTCAGTGAAGAGGGAAAGGCGTTGACGCAAAATACGGCGAATGCACCGGACAGTGGTGCTCATGCGGATGGGAAAAGCGCACAGCCAGGAATGGCTGTGCCACAAGAGGTGGCGAGCCGGTATCGGGAGTTTGAGCGGGCGACGAATGCGGAGTTGGAGAAGAGTGTTGGTGGGACGATTGCACGCGCGATGGAGACGGCGTTGCCTAATTTGCGACATGCCAACGGATCCGGGAGGGAGTGGCCCCTCGATTCTCGGGGCAAGCAAGCATCCTCGTTGCAGGAGAGGCTCATGACGGCCGTGCGGGAAGATGTGGAGGTCGCGCTTAAGAGCGACGCTTCGCTTGGGGAGCAGGTTGCCAGAGTTTTGAGTGGGCGCCGATTTGATGAGGGGGCGCGGGCGCAGGTGGTGCGGTTGATTGATGCGCGGCCACAGCAGTTGGTGCCGGGGGCGGTGCGGAGAGTTGTGGGAGCTTGGACGCAGGCGACGTTGGGTGGGCGGAAAAGCGATGTGAGCGTGGAAGAGCGGAGGGTAGAGCGCACGGCAAGTCCTTCGCGAACACCCGACCGAGAACAGACGGCGAATCGAAGTGAGAGATCGGCGCCGGGTCGCGGTTGGCAACCCGGGCGCGTGGATTACCGCAAGATGAGCGACGAGCAGATTTTGGGGATGTGAGGGGAAAGCAATCAGTAATCGGTAATCAGTTAGAGGGTGAGCGGTGCGATTGGTTTCGCGCCGCTTTTGTTTTTTGGAAGAGAAGAGGGGACTTAACGCAGAGGACGCTGAGGAAGCGCGCAGAGTTCGCTGAGAAGAGATAGGCAAAGAAGGGCGCTTGGCGAGTTGAAGGACGACGGTGCGCGGGATTTCGGAAAGTACAACTTAAGGAGAGAAAAAATATGCCAGCACAAGCAAACGCGAATGTCATCGCGTTGCAGCTCGAGAAGGTGCGCGACAAAGTGCCCCTGCTCTATGAGCGCGACGACATTCTATTGACGATGATCCAGCAGCGGGGAGACATCGAGAAGGTATCCAGCCGCAACATGCGGCTGCCGCTGCAGGTGAATCCCGGAGGCAAAGCCGGCTCGTACAACGCGGACGGCGGCGATCTGGGGCGCGGTTCGGGGACGGCGTACGACGTGGCACAGGTTTCGCCGATCTTTTTCCGGTTCGCGATTGAAATTACGAAGCTGGTGGAATACGCGACCACCGGGCGGGAACGCGCGATCGAGAACGCGGCGAAGCGCGAAGTGGCAAACGGGATGAAGCAGTTCCGGGCGTTCCTGGACAAGCTGATCCAGACGGCGGGAAACGGCGTGCTGGGGACGATCGGTTCGTTTGCGAGCACGACGTGGACGATGGCGACGCCGCCAGGCGCAGCGCTGGTGTATGTGGGGCAGACGCTGCAGGTGTACGACTCGACGCTGACGACGAACCGCGGCACGTGCAACGTGGTGGCGGCAGATCCGATCAGCCCGACGCAGACGATCACCGTGGACGTGAATCCCGGTGGACTGACGAACGGCGACGTGATTGTGCACGACGGGTTGAGCGGCGCGCAGCCAACTTCGCTCTTTGGGATCAAATATCACCAGAACAACGCGACCACAGGGACCTGGTTGAACCTGAACCGCGCGACGTATCCGGTGCAGTTGCAGACGCCGCGCGTGAACGCGGGGAATGCGGCGCTGACGCCGGCGAACGTGCGGTTGGCGATCAACAAGGTGAGGAAGGCGCTGGGCATCAATCACCTGAGCAAGCTGATCGCGTACATGGCGGTGGAGCAGGAGCACGCGTGGGAAAACCTGGGCATCACGGTGAGCCAGATCATCAAGGAGGGCGGTGGCGGCAGCGGGAACGATCTGGATTTGCTGTTCACGGGGCGAAAGACGATGAGCGGGATTCCGATCAAGTCCAGCGTGAACGCGGACCAGACGCGCGTGGACTTTCTGGATTTGTCGCACTGGGGAAGGGCCGTGTTGAAGGACATTGATTTTTACGAGGTAAATGGGAACACGGTGTTTCCGATTTACGGGGCGAGCGGCGGGTTGGCGGCGAGTTATATTTTTTATTTTGATACGGCTTTTCAACTGTGGTCGGACAGTCCGAGGAGTGGAGCGTTTATCGATACGCTGGCGCGGCCGAGCGGGTACTAAGCGTGGGAGGTAAAGGAGGTTCAGGAGGTAGAGGAGGTAAAGGATCGGAGTTGCGTCGGAAGGCGCGGTCGCTGCACGTTTCCTGTCCTTTACTTCCTTTACCTCATTTACCTCCTTTACTTCACTTTTGAACAGACAAGATGATCGAGGTCATTCGCGAGACGCATGAAACGCCGGAGAGCGTGGCGCGGCGATTGTGTTTGGCGGGCGGAATGAACCGGTATGGCGAGGCGAATTACCGGGTGGTGTGGGGATGGAACCGGTTGGGATGGATTGGCGGGAAGTTTGAGGATCGGGATTCGACTGGGAATTTGGTGCGGGAAGTGGTGGAGCTGCGGCGGGAACCGAAGTATCCGCAGGTGAATCGTTGGCATGTGGAGCGGTGGGTTCCGGCGGAGGCATATGGATCGCCGCGCGCGTGGTATGCGCAGACGATGGAGCGGGCGGATGGGAAGAGCGTCGCGGCGCTGGGCCCGTATCCGGAGCGCGGGGAGTACGAGCATTGCTTTACGTTGCAGGGGCCGCGCGGCGAGTTTGTGCAGTTGACGCCGACCATTGCGGAGCATGTGGCGCGGGCGATTGAGTGGGCGCGAGGGCGGGACCAGGCCTCGCAACGCGCGAAATTGTATGAGCGGGAAGAGAAAGAAGAGCGGGCGTATGAGGAGTGGGCATTCGAGGTGATGGGGAGCGGGTGATGTGCGGGGCGGCGTTTGTGACGGTTGCTTAATGGCCTGGGGCAGGCTGGCTACTTTTTCCAGAACTGAATAAAGCTGGGATTAGGATGATCCAAGTAATCACAGCGAGCAACCAATGCAGAGGGCCCGCAGAGTTCGGGTGCATCAGCAGAGAGAGGGTTGCGATGATTACCACCGTAAGAACAACTAACGTTTTGAGTAAATCTAAAACTTTGAACGAGGTGCTGCCGGCCGCGGGAGCGCCAACCAATCCACGCACGAGGCAGTAGGTCGTCACGAGAAACATCGTTGGCCAATGAAGTGGGTCGCGCGTAATTGATGGACTCATCCCGAACTTGGTTAGTTCAAAGCCGATTACGCCAAGAAATAAACATCCCACGAGGAAGCAAGGTTTGTCTTTGATCTTCATTCTGCCTCAATTATCCCCAGGTCTATGAACTTTGCAAGCGCTTTGAAAGCCAAGGTGACAAAACGAAATGAGAGCGAGTCGTGTTGAGGTGTGGTTGAAGGGGATGCTGGCCGCGGGAGTGAGCGGGGCGGCGGGCGGGGTGATGACGGGATTGGCGGCGGTGGGGATTGATCCGGGACATTTTAATTTGCAGGCGGGGATTGGTGCGACGGCGAGGATTGGAGCGGCGGCGGCTTTGATTAATGCGGTGATTGGGGTGGCGGCGTATTTGCAGAAGTCGCCGTTGCCGGAGGGGTGACCGGTGACCAGTGATTGGTGACTGGTGATATTCACCTTATTAGCGAAGGTTTTTCCAGTCACTAGTCACCATTCACCAGTCACTCATTGAAGTGTGCGAACGAACTACTTGAGGTTTACAAATGCCAGTTGTTGGATCGATTGCTTATAACACGGCGGGGCAGATAACTTCGCTGGTGAGGTCGCTGCTGAATGATGCGCAGGGGAATTTGTTTACGGACGCGGTGCTGCTGCCGTATCTGAATTCGGCGTATCGGAAGGTGCAGCGGGCGATCGGGAACGCCGGCGGCGGGGGATTTATTCAGGACGATGCGCTGTTGGTGGTGACGGCGGTAGCGGGGCAGGATGCTTCGCTGCAGGTGTCGATCAGCGATGCGACGGCCCCGCCCAACCAGTTGCCGACGGATTTGCTGGTGCCGTTGAAGATCTGGGAGCGGCCGAATTTGTCCACGCAGGAATTTGACGAGATGGTGGATCTGACGCGGCATGGCGGACTGCCCTCGCGGGTGCAGGACGTGGTGCTGAGCGTGTGGGAGTGGCGGGCGGATGGATTGTGGTTTTTGGGAGCGACGCAGGACACGCAGATTCGGTTGCGGTATTTGAAGGCGTATCCGGATTTTACGGATGCGACTTCGCCGGTGCTGATCCGGAATGCGCAGGAGGCATTGGCGTATGGGACGGCGGCGGGCGCGGCGTGGGCGCGCGGCAGCCCACTGGCGGAGAAGTGGGACGACGCGGCGTCGGATGCGATCGAAGACCTGGTGGTGGCCGCGGTGCGGAGAGAGCAGCAGAGCGGGCGGCGGAGACGCCCGTATTCGGCGCGGAGCGGGTATACGCCGTTTTGAGAGGGGAAGTAATCAGCTATCAGTAATCGGTAATCAGTAAGAAGCCGGACTTGCTCCCATTGGTTGTGCCGGGGCCTGATGGTTGCCACGGTTAAGAGTGGAGTAAGGATAACGCAGAGGCGCTGAGAGCGCAGAGTTTCGCAGAGGAAGAGGGAGGAAAGAAACATGGCGATTACGATTTCGCTGCAGCCGAATAATGTGGACAGCAGCGCGAGCAATTTTGTTTATGCGGTGGCGACGCTTGCGTTTTCGGGGAATTATCCGACGGGTGGGGATACGCTGGATTTTACGCAGATCGCGAATGTGTTGCCGTCGGACACGATCGTGCAGGTGTTCGCGGAAAGCCAGAACGGGAACAGCGGGTATTACGTTCCGATTCAGGGAACGGCCCTGAACAACTGGAAGTTGAAGGCGTTTGCGGGAGGCGGGTTGGAACTAGCGGCGGGAGCATATCCGGCCGATGTGGTGCAGTTGTCGATCACGATGAGGAAGTTGTTGTAGGAAGAGTTGACCTGCAAACAGATAACAGCGAGCAGGGGGCGAACTAGAGCAGGATTCGCCAGCTCGGCCGAAACGGCGATGAGAGAACACCGGGCCGGAGGGAAAAGGCTTTACCACAGAGGGCGCAGAGGAAGAGCGGCCCGCCTTGGAAGGCGGGCCCTACAAAAGCAAGAGAAAGGCGCCCGCCGCGGACGGCGGCCGCTACAAAGGCAGGAACCCAAGAGCACAGGCTGAAGGCCTGTGCTACCCGAGGTACAGGACTGAAATTGACATGATACGATCGAAAATGCGTATGGGGATTTTGTGGGCGATTGTGGCGATTACGCTGCACTTGTCGCCGGGCGTGGTGAAGCCGGCGCACGGGCAGGGGTCGCGCAAAGACGACATTGTGTTTAATACGCGCGGTGTGCCGCTGGCCGGGGCGACGGTGCGCGTGTGCGCGATGCCGGCGAGCGGGCAGCCATGCACGCCGCTGGCGCTGATTTATTCGGATGCGGTGCTGACGCAGGCACTGGCGAATCCGACCGCGACGGACGGGCTTGGGAATTATTCTTTTTACGCGGCGCCAGGGAAGTATGAGATCGAGATTAGCGGGCCGGGAATCACGACGAAGCAGTTGCCAAATGTGATTTTGCCGAGCGATCCGGCTTCGCCGACGTTCAGCAGCTTGAATTCCACGGGCGGCATCAACGCGTTTTCGCTGACGTTGACCGGCAACCTGACGGTGAATGGAAGTACGAGTGTGGTGGGAAACCTAGCGAGCGGGACGCTGACGCTCTCAAACCAGGGAACCGCGCCGGGAGCGGCGAGCAGCGGCACGGTGAATTTGTATACGAAGAGCGCGGACAAGCGGCTGTACTACAAAGACGAAACCGGGACGGAGACCGGGCCGATCTCCAGCGCGAGCGGCGCACAGACCAACCAGCCGAACACCTTTACGGCACCGCAGAGTATTGACGCGGATTTTCACACCAAGGGGCCGAACCCGTGGCTGGATGTGACTCGATTCGGGGGATACCTAGGACCGAACTACAGCACCGCGGCGACAACTTGCTCGATCAGTTCGGGGTCGGTGTCGGTGAGTTGCGCCGCGGCGTCTGATTTTCAGAATGGGCATGGCATTTTGATATTGGGAGCGGGTCCGGCGCCGGCGATCGCCACGCCGCAGGCGCCGACGGCGACACCGCTTTTTCAAGTTGGGACGACCCAGCGGAATTACTGCGTGGCGGACCGCGATTGGGCCGGCGGCATCACGCCTTGCAGCGCGGTGGGATTTACGACGACGGCGCCGGCTTCGATGGCCTTGCAATCGTACGCGATCACCGGCACGTGGACATTCAGCAATGGCATTTATACGGTGACGACGTCCTCGGCGCATAACATGCCGACGACGTCCTCGGGTGTCCAGAGCGAACCCTACGCCCAGATTGAGATTCAGGCCAACACCACGAATAGCCGGCAATGCGAAGGGGCATTTTCACTTACAGCGGTTCCCAGCGGAACGACATTCCAATTTACGCGCAATGATCTGACGGCGGCGGGCGGGGCAAATCCTGCCTGCGTTGGCGGAATCATGCGTGTGGCGCCAAAAATTATTTTGAAGTGGGATTCGCATTATACCTACAGCGTGCAGTCCGCAACCTGCTCAGGTGGAACTGCGACGGTGACGGTGTCTCCCGGTGTTTTTGGCCCAGCTAATACAGCGGCGCCTACCTGGGTTGTGCCATGGTTCGTGAATGCGATTTTCACCGGGGTGACGGACAGCCACTACAACGGAACATTCACGATTTCTAACTTTGCGCCGGTCGGGACCGCGCCAAATTCCATGCAGTACGGGATTGGGAGTTGCACAGGCGTGTCGAACGTCGGAGCCGGCGGCACGATGACGATGGTGCCGGGCAAAGCCGCAAAAAATCACCTGATTTACGAATGCACGGGAACTTCCTGCGCACTGCCCGCAAACGCGGCGAACTATTCGCTCGTCGGCGTTGCGACGGGCAACGACGGGTTCTTCGTGGACCGGGGGTGGAGCACCCCTGCAGCAAACGTGGATACGGGTGATGCTCCGGTTACGGCTCCCACCGCGGCAACGAACGAATATCTGGATACGACGATCAGTGCCGGTGGCGGCACGACTTCCTTGACGCTTGCGGCGGCAGCGAGCAACACGGTATCCAGCGCGAAGGCGTTTCACGACAACGCGCCGAACCTGCTGGCGGCTTGCGCAGGGCTGGCCGCAAACGCAACGGGAGCGAACGGCGGGCGGATCGTGATTCCGGCAGCGACGAACATCTATCAGTATTTTCCGCTGATTGGCAACTTCGACATGATGGGGAATTTCAACCAAAACCCGAGAAATTGCCCGCTCAACACAACCATCGAGTTCCGGTCAACCGTCTGGACGATGGGGACCATCCTCATTGGTGGAGGGGACAACCTTGTCGCGGGTCAGGGAGCAACGAACTGCCTGTCCGCCTCCTACCACGTAAGCTCGTCGATGTCCTGTTTCCAGGGGAACGCTTATCCGATGGTCTACTTTGAACCGGAAACTTCCTCCGGTAATTACCTGGAGAATCTGGTCTTCCTTCCCGCGCAGACGTATCAAAGCGCGCTGTATCTGGATGAGCAATTGAATCATGACGGTGTGACATCGTTGCGGTTCGAGCATGTTCACGCAAACGGAGGTCCGCGCAGCTATCCGGTGGTGAACAAGTCGGGGTTCGGATTCTTTTGGAATTATGGAGGATGGAGCGCCCAGGGCTCGAATTTCTCCGAAGGATTCGATTACATCGTCACGCACAATTGCGGGATGCCGGCGTACCTGCCTTCGCCGGCGCCGATGCCCTACATTTTCACCACCAACCAAACGTACTCGTTCGGAACTTTTGAGGTAGACGCGTGCGGGCTGGCGAGCGGCGTTTTCGGAAATAATGTGACGTTTAACCAGGTGCTATCAGAAAACGCTCCTGGGCCGCTTTTCAAATTCAACATGTTTCCTTACGGGCCGGCGGGGATTACGTTCAATCAAGGGTCCGACGCGGATTTTACGGGCGGGTTCGCAACGCCATACTTTGACCTGACGAATTCGACCGCTTCCGGACTTGAAATCAACTACTTGCTGTGCGCCAATAGCCTTCAACCGCTTTTGCAAACCGGCGCGACCGCCAGTCTTTACTCGGGAATATTGGTGCGAAACAGCGCGAATTCCTGTGGCGGAAATATTGGCGCGGTGAACTACCGCTACGACAACCTGTCGAACAATCTGGGAGTCGTCAGCGGGTATGGCACGCAACTCAACTCAGGAGCGCAGGTGTTTTCGCCGATGGCTGGCCCCGCGAATTTTCAGAGCGTTACGGCGGTAAGCGGGACGGGATTGGCGCCCGGAACGTACAGCTATTGCGCGATTGCCGTGGATCCATTTGGCGGTGTTACAGCGGCGAATCCGCAGTCGTGCACGCAGGTGACAACGACGACGGGGAACCAGTCAGTGCAACTGGTGATGCCCGCGAGTTTCCCCGCTGGCGCCGCGGGGCTGCTGATCTATGACCAAACCACGGGACATTATGTGAATTACAATAGTTGCGCTTCACCCCAGGTGTCGGTGCCGGGTTCGACGGTGACGTTGACCACGACATTTGAGGGATGCGGTTACGCAAACCCGAACCAGACGACGGCAGTGACCAATTTTGTGAGCACGTCCAACGGAATCGGCGGAAGCAAACTGCTGCTGAACGGAGAGTTTCTGAACGCCGCACCGCGGTCGGAGCAAAATATATTCCTGCCGGGGGGGTTGAGCGCGACGTGGACGGGGTCTACGTGGACGCTGGACCGCGGTGTGACGGTGACAAGAATTCAGGTGCAGGCGAAAACGGCGCCGGCGGGATGCACAACCAACGCAGTGGTGCGGCTAACGGACGGAACGACCCCAGTGAATGTAACGGTCGCGGCAGCGGCGAATGATTCGGGAGCGATCACGCAGAATTATGCCAGCGGGGCGGCGCTGACATTGAGCGTGCAGACGGCGGCGGCGGGATGCACGACAACGCCGGCGGACGCGAACGTGACGATACAATATCGGATGCAGTGAACGAGCAGCTTCCAGGGAAATCTCCAACTAACAATTAAGAGGGGAAACATGAATAAGCAGAGCGACGTGGTGTCGTTGGTGAATATTTCTACGCAGAAATGGCCGCCGCGGCACAGGACGTATTTCGGGTCGTTGACGATTCAATCGCCGGAGGCGGGTACGGCTTATGCGGTGACGCCGGTGCGCGCGTGCACCAGCGTGATGGACCTGGGCGACAAACGGACGATGGAGATTCGCTTGAGCGCGCTGGAAATTGCCGAGGATTTGGTGCGGGAGATCAACGGGGATTCGGGCGAGGGAAGTTATCACGGCGTGTTTGTGGCGGCAGGGCCGGAGCCGACGAGAGAGGAGTTACTGGAGGCGCAGAAAAAGCTGGAGGAGTTTCAGCGGCGGCTGGTGGACACGGCTGATCTGGAATGGGAGAGGTCGCACAACATGATGTTTATTACGGATCTGGAGCGGCGGGCGGCGCGGGAACTCGGGCTGGAGAAGCCGTGGCTCTATGACCCGAAGCCGATGGCGGATTGCCCGGCGTGCGGAGAGAAGATCCGGCCGGGAGTGGCGGTTTGCAGGACGTGCGGAGCGATTTTGGATCGGGAGAAGGCGGCGAAGTTTGGATTGGCGGAGAGGGAAGAGAAGAGCGGGGAAGTGGCGAAGCTGGGGGACAAGAAGGCGACGAAGGAAAAATAAAAAGGGCGGCGAAGACCGCCGCCCCATAAAACGAAACGTGCACTGGGCACGCCTGACAAGGACTTAAAGCATAGCAAGAAAGATGCACGTGCGTGCGTGAATCCTACGGTCGCGGTTGTGTAAAGGTTGAGGTCCTTCGTGCCGCCTGAGGCGGGCGCTCAGGATGACAACCATTGGTGTCGGCGGAAGATTGAGTTGGTCGGTCGGGTTGAAAGCGTAAACGCGGAGGCAGAGCCTCCGCACTCCAAATGGGGCCTCGACCGGGTCGGGGACGCTACGGAAAGCGAAGAACGGCCCGCCGCGGACGGCGGGCCCTACACAGGAATTGGGTGGGCGGGCGAAAACACTATGGCGACAATTGGATCATTGGATGCGCCGATTGAGATTTTTGGCGGGTTGGTGAGCGACATGGCACCGGCGGACCTGCCGCACGGGGTGTCACCGGATTGCCAGGACGTGCTGTTCAGCAGCGGTGGCGTGGCGACGCGGCCTGGATTGCAGACATTGTTTGGGCCGTTGGCGGGAAATCCGACCGTGAATTATGTGAAGAGCTACATCACGCCGAATGGAACGCTACGGACGATGGCGCAAGATGCGAATGGGAAGTTGTACAAAGAAACCACGCCTGGAACGCTGACGCAGATCGCCAGCGGGTTGACGCCGAATTCTTACGTGAACTCGACGACGCTTTTTGGCAGAGAGTATCTGGCGACGAGCGACGGGATGACCGGGGACGATTTGCCACGGCAGTATGACGACACGAATCTGGATCGCGTGAGCCAGGGCGGACCGGGAGCGGGGCCGACGGTGGTGGACGAAAACGCGATCGTAGGGATTGCGGCGACTCCTAGCGGGGCGACGCAGCCGGCGGCGGTGGGGATTGCGGCGAGCCCGAATGGAGCGAGCGAGAACGGGTACCTGGTGACGATCACGACGCACGGATTAAGCGCAGGGCAGACGGTGACGGTCTCCGGCGTGGGTGTGAGCGGATACAACGGTACGTTTACTGTGGTGAGTGTGTTGAGCACGACGCAGTTTACGTATATCGCGGGGGCAACCGGGCTGGCGAATTCGGGTGGAGGGACGGCGGCTTCGGCGACGGTGACGATTCAGACTTCAGCGGCGCACGGATTGAGCGCCGGGCAGCTGGTGACGATCAGCGGAGTCGGCGTCGGCGGGTACAACGGGACGTTCAGCGTGGCGAGCGTGATCGACGCAATGCATTTTACTTACTACGCGGCGGGCGGCGGGCTTGCGGCTTCAGGCGGTGGCACGGCGGCTGCAGCTGGAAATGTTGGACAGGGCGTGCACCAATGTTGCGTGATTTTTCAGACGCGGCAGGGATATTTGTCGGCGCCGGGCCCGACGATGAGCTGGACGGCGAGCGGCGGGAAGCGCGCTGTGGTGACGAACATTCCGACGGGGCCGTCGAACGTGGTGGCGCGGATTTTGTGCTTCACGGGCGCGGGGGGAGCGAGCTTTTTTTATGTGGGCGGCGGCGGGACGCTTTTCAGCGGAAACATGATCATCGGCGATAACACGACTACGTCGGTGGTGGTGGATTTCTCCGATGCGATTCTGCTGGCGGGCACGAATGTGGACGATTTGTTTCGCTTGATCGAGCTGGGCGACTGCGCCGGGGTGATCGACTACGCGGAGCGGCTTTTCTGGTGGGGCGAGCGAAACAAAATGAACAACTGGGTGAACCTGGGATTTGACGGCGGGTTCACGGGGCCGTCGTTGCCGCACTATCCGCTGGGTTGGACACCGGATCCGACGTTTGCGCCGGGGGGAACGGATGAGGAGAGTTTCGTCGTATGGGGCGCGGCGTATTCGATTGTCGGGAACGGAACGACGGCGACGCGCGGGTTGATGACGCAAAGCGCGGTGCAAGATGCGCTGGGCGCGCAGCGGATTCAGGCGGGGACGGATTACACGGTGCGGGCGCGGTGCGCACGCAACTCCACGCTGGTGCAAGGGACCCTGCATGTGCATTTGTTCAGCGCGAGCACCGGGATCAACACGACTGGCTTGCAGCTGACCGCGACGCAATTGACGACGAATTACGTGGAGTACAGCGCGGAGCTGACGGCGCCGCTTACGACGATATCTAGCGATCTGGTGCTCCGGGTATACGCGGATGGGACGCCGAACCAGAACGGACAGTTTTATGTGGATGCGATCGAGATTTATCCGACGGCGCGACCGGCGAATTCCTCGTTGGTGCGGGCGAGCCGCGTGGAAGATCCGGAGAGTTACGACGGGATCGACGGGATGCTCAACGTGGCGGAAAACAACGGGCAGGCGATCCGCGCGGCGTTCAAGTTGCGCGAGCGGCTGTACTTTGTGAAAGAACATTCGCTGCACGTGACGCAGGACGATGGAACGAATGAGCCGTCGCTGTGGTCGATTTCGGAAGTTTCGCGCCGCGTCGGGACGCCGTCAGTACGCGGCGTGGGGTTCGGCGAAGACTGGGTGGTGATTGCGCACCGGACGGGGCTGTATCTTTTTTCGGGCGGCGAGCCGGTGAAGATTTCGCAGGAGATCCAGCCGACATGGAACCAGATCAACTGGCAGTATGCGCAGACGTTGTGGGTGACGGTGGACACGCGGGATCGGCGGATTTATGTGGGCGCGCCTTTCGGAACCGCCACGACGCCGAATCGTGTGCTGATGCTGGATTATCACGACCTGGACTCGGCATCGGATATCGAGTCGCGGCCGCCGGTGAATATCACGTTCACGGGACGGAAGACGGCGACGGACAATTCAAGGAAGTGGTCGCCGTGGTCGGTGGCAGCGAACTGCTGCGCGCTGATTGAACGGGCGAATGGGACGGCGGTGGCGGCGTTTGGCGGGGGATTGCCGGGAGTTGGCGGCGGAGGGGCGACGGGGAAGATTTATCAGTTGAGCGATACGCAGTTTTCGGATGATGGCGCGGCGATTTCGAGTTACTACACGACGCACTTTTTTCCGGAGCGGGCCGTGGAGAGTTCGCTGGGATTGGGCGCGCATAGGAAACTTTTCAGCTATTTGACGATGTATGTGGAAGGCGCAGGGAATCTGGCGCTGACGAGTTTTGTGGATTCGGAGAGCGCGGCGACGGCGCAGCAGCCCTTGGGGATGAGTTCGCCTGGGCTGAAGGATTTGGAATTGCCGATCAATGTGCTGGGGGAGCGGGTGGCGTTTCAGGTGGGGACGAATCAGGCGGGGGCGTGGTTTAAGGTGCAGAGGTTTGCGCCTTCGGTGAGGGTGGATCCGTGGGCGCCGGTTAGGGGAATGAATTGAGGCGGCGGTAGCGGGCGGTTGGTGGCGTTCGATCAGGGATAGCAGATAGCAGCGATCAGATAGCAGGAAGCAAGGTGTCGCTCAACGGGCGAGGTGTGTGCGGCGGAAATTCGATTTAGGTGAGCGGGTTTAGGTCGCAAAAGCGGAGGCTTTGCCTCCGCACTCAAAAGAAGAGAGGGTGATATGCCGAGTTATGCAAATGTGTTGCCACCGGTGTCTGTGGGATTTGGAGACAGCGCGGCGGTGATTGCTTCGACGGATGTGATTTTTCCGGCGCCGTTCAAGAGCGCGCAGGTGGCGTTGGCGCCGGCGTTCAGCAGCGGGAAGGTGCGGGCTGCGGTGGAGATCGTGTGGAGCGCGGCGCCGGGGACGATCTCCTTGCAGTTTCAGACGGCGGATACGGATATTGACGCGGCGTACAGCCAGGAGGGCGCGTTGATCTCGAATGTGAATACGGCGAATGTGACGCGGGCGGAGTTTCCGGATGTGGTGGCGAAGTTCGCGAGGATTTTGATTGCGACGCTAACGAATAACGTGACGGCTACGGCGAAGATCAGTTCATAAGAAAAAGATTTACCACAGAGGGCACAGAGTTCACAGAGAAGAGTGACCCAAGAGCACAGCCAGGAATGACTGTGCCACAGGAAGTGAGGGCGTGGAGAAGCATGCTGACGGTTGCGCAATTGGCGCCGATGAAGGATCGGGACCCGTATTTGTACGAGACGCTGGTGAAGATTGTTTCGGCGGTGAATGCGACGAGCGCGAATGCGGGCGTGGATCCGGCGACGCCCTCGCCTGCGCCGCCGGAGATTGCGGCGTTGAAGGTGCAGGCGGCGAACGGATGGTTCGATCTGGCCATTATGGACCCGGCGGTGACGCGGCCGGGTCTTTTTTATTTTGCGGAGTCGGATGTGACGCCCGCGTTTTCGGCGCCGCGTGTGTATTTCCTGGGAGCGTCGCGGAATTTGTATGTGCAACTGGGGAACCAGACGCTGTACTGGCGCGCGTATTCGCAGTTCGTGGGATCGCTGGCGTCGGCGCCGGTGACGTTTGGATCGCCGGCTACGGCGGTGGCGGGCGGGGGAACTTCGGGGCCGGCGCCGTTGCCTTCAAGTGGGAGCGGCGCGCTGCCGAACGGATTGCTGCGCGGGGGAAATGGATTTGGCGTGGTGCCGGGCGCGCGGGTGGTGAAGCAGACGGTGTTGTGAGGGGAGAAGGCAGTCAGCAGTCTACAGCCGACAGTCATCAGTCGTCGGTCGTCAGTTTTTATTAGACACAAAGAGGGGAGAAAGCGATGCCGAATCTTACGTCGAATGCGACTTGGGATTTCAATCCGGGAGACACGGTGACGCTGAACGCGTCGTTCACGTTTGATTTGCAGTATCCGAACGACAACCAGACGGTGTCCGCGGTGCTGACGACGCTGCAGGGGCGGACGCCGCATGTGACGTTGACGCAGACGGATAACGCGACGATCAGCGTGGTGGTGACGATTTGAAAGGAAGTTATCAGTTATCAGTAATCGGTAATCAGTGAGATGAAGATTCGAGCGTATGAGGAACGGGATTTGGAGGCGCTGCGGGCGATTCATGCGCGGCAGGGATTCGGGTATGCGTTTCCGGATTTGGAGAACCCGCTGTTTTTGACGAAGCTGGTTTTGGGAAGGGAAGAGGGCGGGAAGGGAATTGCGGGCGCTGCCCTGCTGCGGTTGACGGCGGAGGCGTATCTGCTGCTCGATCCGGAGGCAGGTTCGCCGCGGGAGAAATGGCAGTGGCTGCTGGGATTGCATGAAGCGACGCGGCGGGACGCGTTGGCTCGCGGATTGGAGGATGTGCACGCGTGGCTGCCGCCGGAGATTGCGAAGAAATTTGGGAAGCGGCTGACGCGATTGGGATGGGTTCGGGATGATGAGTGGACGCCGTATTGCAAAAGATTGAGGTAAAGGAAGCTAAGGAGGTAAATGAAGTAAAGGACCGGACGCCGATTAGCTTGCTCCTAGTTCCTTTACCTCATTTACTTCATTTACTTCCAATTAAGAGCGAGATGAGTTGAATTTGTACACTGGGGGAATTATGGGACGCGGGGCGCAGGGACAGACGCAAAGTTTGACGGACAATCAGTTGAACCAGACGAACGCGCTGAACCAGCAGTTGCTGGGGCAGCAGCAGTCGGTGGGGAACCTGGTGGTGCCGCAGTTTCAGAGCATTCTCAATAATCCGGGATTCAGCGTCGCGGACAAGGCGGCGATCACCGGGCAATCGCAGGGAGCGCTGGCGAGCGCGTTTGATTCGCTACAGCAATCAGCGACGAACCGCGCGGCGCGCACGGGGAATTCGGCGGGCTTCAGCGATTTGACGGATCAACTGGCGCGGCAGAAGGGAATTGCGGAAGGGAACCTGGCGCAGCAGAACCAGCTGAACTTCAGCAATACGGCGTTTCAGAGGCAGATGGCGGGGCTGCAGGGGCTTTCGGGTTTATTTGGCGTGGACTCCAACCTGTTGTGGAGAACGCTCGGGATTCCGGCGGAGCTGCTGAATGTGCGGGCGAATGCTTCGCGGAACAATGGAGGGTTTTTCTCGACACTGGGGTCGAGCCTGGGCGGGACGTTGGGCGGTGTGCCGGGGTTGTTTTTGTGAGAAGAGGATAACAGCGAGCAGATAACAGCGATCGGGAAGCAAGAATTTCGGCGCCATTTTAGAATTGGTGATCGTTGCGGGTTTAGCGATGCGCCTCCAATCGTAAAAGCGGCCCCACACGGTCGGGCCGCACTCCAAAGGAAAACACATGGGGACATCGGGATGGACGTATCTGGTGGTGGTGTTTTCGGTGGGAGCGCAGTTGGTGGTGTTTTTGCGGTGGATGCACCGGCGAATGCGGGATGACGAGATTCAGCGGGTGTTTGTGAGAGCCCTGGCGCTGCGGCATCTGCCGAATATCTACCGGGCGTTGAACATCATCGCCGAGCGGCAGGGAATTAAGCTCGAGGAGATGCCGAGCGTGAATTATGTGGATTTACGGAATGGTGAACGGCATCACCGTTAAAGGAATTGCGATTTGCGGTGGCGCGTGGGAGTTCTGGCCGATCTGAAGATCGGCGCTACCAGAGCCAAGAGCGTTATGCCTATTGATGCAAAACTTCTGATGTTGGCGCAGCACGCAGCGGAGGCGGAAGGATTGGAGCCGGCGCTGGTGTGCGCGGTGGTGGAGCAGGAGTCGGGGTGGAATCCGTGGGCGATGCGGTATGAGCCGGCGTTCTTCGCGAAGTATGTCGCACCCTTATATACAAATAATAAGGTGGGAGCGACGGAGGCTTATGCGCGCGGGATTTCGTGGGGATTGATGCAGGTGATGGGACAGACGGCGCGGGAAAAAGGCGCGAGTTCCCTTTACCTTTCGACGCTGTGCGATCCGGCGGTGGGTTTGGCGATTGGGTGCAGGATTTTGCGGCAGAAACTGGAAGCGGCGGGCGGGGATGCCGCGCGGGCGCTGCTGGCTTGGAACGGCGGCGCGAATGCGGATTATGCGGATGAGGTGCTGGCGCGGGTGGGAAGATATCGGTGAGGGGCTTATTGGTGGGATTTCGGACCAGTTAAAACCCAAGAGCAGAGTGTAGCAAGACGCAGTGATTGAGGTCCTTCGGCTATCCTCGTCGGATAGCCTCAGGATGACAAGAGCTCGTAAGTTAAGGGTGAAATTGAAGCGGCGTTTACGTGACTGAGTCTCGATTGTAGAAGCGGAGGCTTCGCCTCCGCACTCCAAATGGGAATGTGGATCAAGCTTGCGGCGGTGGTGGTTGTGGTGGTCCTGGCGGCGAGTGTGTTCGTTGCGTGGCGGGATGCGCGGAAGGAGCAGGTGGCGCTGCAGGCGCAGCTGAAGACGACGCAGCAGGCGCTGGCTGAGGCGACCGCTCGGCAGGCTTCGCGGGATGCGGTGGTGAACGATCTGGTGGCGGGGTTGAAGAAGAAAGAGGCGACGGTGCAGAAGCCGGCGCAGGTGGTGGCGGCGTTGCCGGATGTGATTACGTTACCGGTCCCCATAACGATTGAGCCTGAGCTGCCCGCCCCGCAAAAGCAGCCGGGCGCGCCCTACAAGGGCACGGGAGATGTGCCGGAAGGGGTTCAACCCAAGGTCAATTTCCCTGCTGAGGATTTGAAGGCGCTGTATGACTTTGCGGCGGACTGCAAGGCTTGCCAGGCGAAATTAGGGGCAGCGCAGGCCGACTTGGCCGATGAGAGGCTCAAGAGCCAGGCGCTCGGCAGGGAACGGGATGATGCCCTGCGGGCGGCGAAGGGCGGATCGGTTTTGCGGCGGATTGCGCGCGCCGCGAAGTGGTTTGCGATTGGAGCGGCAGCGGGGGTGATTGCGGCGAGAGTGACGCGGTAGAGACCGCGCTTTTGGGGTCGTACATGAAATAAATTGAAGAGCACAGCCCCCCTCGCCAACGCGGCTCGGGGCGAGCAGGAGTGGCTGTGTCACACACAGAGCTCACCCCATAGCCTCAGGAAGCCAACCGACCCAGAATGGTCCTGGCTGGCGCACCCCCCGCGCCAGCCAGGACAGACCTTAAGAGAAGAGCCGGAATCAGAAGAAAAGGGTGAACCAGCTGACGATTCCTCTTGACACAGAGTCCTATAACTGATATTATGTTAACTACGAAATCGGTTTCTTTCTCCCCCTCTTCGCCCGGTCTAAACCCGAATCCGGCTACCTCTTCCCTCCCTCCGTGTCTAGGCTGTTTTCTCCGCAAGCGCTTAACTCCGGGCCTCTACAGAAAAAAAGAGCAGAAAAATTCCAGTAGGTTTAGGACAACAAGAATCCAATCGATCCTTTCTCTACCAGTGTCAATTGGGGAATAGGTCAGGGGGTCCTTCATGCCTCCTCCCAATGAGAGATACGCAGGAGGGGTCGCAGAGTTACAATTCCCGCCCAGCTCACATGGGACTTTGCAACCCTCCTCTTTTTGCTTTTCCTTCGCCCGTGCCCTATACTCTTCATCATGGGGAGGTATTACTTGTGAGGAAGCTAACCGGTCTGATGTTTACACTCTGTGCCGTTTGGTTGGTAGCAGCACCCTCAGTGTCCGGGCAATTCTTGCCGAACGCCAACAATATTAACAAGTCTGTGGTCTTCATCTACTCTGCCGCCCCGAATGGTTCGGTCGATGAATCGCGACCAGTCGGAACTGGATTCTTCGTTCAGGTGCCATTAAAATCCCTGCCGGACAAATCCTACTATCTATTGGTCACGGCGCGTCATGTTGTGCAGCCTGCGTGGGCGTACTGCCCACCCCAGGTGAACCCATCGGTGGTTTATCTTCGCCTCAACAAGAAGCAGTTTGCGCAAGGGCAGGGATCAGGAGTGGAGTTTTTGCGTGTTGATTTAACTTCTGATTTGCTGACCGGACCGGAAAACGTAGACGTTGCTCTCATGACGCTGTCCGGTTCCGGCTTCACTCCCGATAAATACGACGTCGATGGCGTGCCTATCTATTACTTTGGGACAAAGGAACAACTCGAAGCACTATCCTTCGCCGACGAAGTGGCCAGCGCTGGTCTGCTCCCTGCCTTCCCCGGTTCGGTCCGTAACTACCCGATTTTTAAGTTTGGGCATATTTCAACAAAGCCCGATGAGCCCGTGCAGACGCGCTGTGCGCCAAACGAACCGGCACGATTTTTACGCCTCATTTTTGTGGCGATGAACCTAGTCCCCGGTAACAGTGGTTCGCCGCTATTTTTTACACCGGCACCCTTTACCGCGCGAAAGCCACATTTTATTGGCTTGCTTTCCATGAGTTACTTGGGGGAAGGCGTTGGCGGTGTGACTTCTGCACAAGAAGTGTATGCCCTGATCGAACAACTCAAACTGCCAGATGCTAATTTGAATCGAGGAGAATCACCAACCCAGCCAGCAGCGAAACCGGTCAGTTGATAAGACCAGCAGGAAGGAACAAGCCGAACGGGATTAGAGGCAATAAAACAATTGTTTCCCGATGCTAGGCCCATCGACTTGTGGATGCTTGTAATTGAAGCATTGGTTTTGCTCCTGATCGCGTTGGAGTTCGGGCGGGGGGTTTGGGTTTGGCTCAGCACACTAACGAGAGATACCACGGACCGCACCGTCAGGGATTTCTTCGGTAGCCTTAATCCAGGTGACGACAAAACAATTGAAGAAATCAGCGCTGCAACAAAGCTAAGCGCGAAGAAAGTCGGGGCGAGTCTGAACCGACTCTTCGACAAACTTCAAGTCGAGAACGACGGGATCGGCCGATGGCGAAAAATAAGGCGCTATGTTGTTAAATGACGGGTTCTATTGAAGTATCGCGCAAAGCACAAGTTCATGAAGAGTCGCTGACATCCCGAGCCGTTCGGGATGCCAGCGCTACATTTGCGCTCCGTATGTTCGAACACTACGAAAGACCTGGATTTATTTCTTGGCGGATTTTTGTTGGGCTAGCTCGTAGTCGATGTATTGCTGGATGCCGTGGGGGTCGGCGCCGACGATGCGGCGGCCGTTGACGAAGAGGGTCGGGGTGCTGCGGACTTCGAGGAGGTTGCCGTTGGCGATGCTGGCGTCTACCTCGGCGGTGGCCTGGGGGGCGGCGAGGCAGGCTTTGAAGGTGTCCTGGTTCAGGTTGGCCTGGCCGGCGAAGTCGAGGACCTTGTCGTAGACGTTGGCGGCGGAGACCAGGTCCTGTTTGTCGTAGATGAAATCGTAAAACTTCCAGAAGGCGGCGGGGTTCTGCTGGTAGGTGCAACGCCCGGCGAGCGAGGCAGTGCGTGCCCAGGGATGGATCGCATCGATGGGGAAATCCTTGAAGATGAGTTTCACCTGCGGATAGTTGGGCAGGAGGCCGCGGAGGGCGTCGTGGAGGTTGCGGCACACGGGGCATTCGAAATCGGCGAATTCGACGATGGTGACGGTGGCTTTGGGATCGCCGAGGACGGGGGATTTGGACAGATCGAACTTGGAGGTGTTTTCGGCGAGGGGGTCCTTGGAGAGGTCGGCGAGTTCCCCGCGGAGGAGGTAGCGGCCGTCCTTGGTGATGTACATCTTGACCTTGTCTGAGCCCTGGTCGGTTTTGACGTCGATATTGGTTTCGAGGAGGCCGGAGTTCCCTATTTCCGTTGGCACGGGGACGGTGATCTGGACCTCGGGGCCTAGAGCGAAGGCTCGGCGGAGATAGGATTCGATATTTTTTTGCAGCGGGGTTTGTGCGGCGGCGGGTTGTTGCGCGTGCGCGAATGACGTCGCGAAGGTTGCGAAGAGCAGAAATGCGATTGGGCGGAGTGTGTTTTTCACGCGATGGTGGTCCTTTGTTGAGAGAGTAGAGATGAAACCCAAAAGGGCGGCGTAAAGCCGCCCCTACATGAGATGGTAGACATTTGCATCATGGGATGAATCGCTGGGCGATTGGAAATGGGCGGCCGAAGCCGAAGGCGCGCGAGGTTATTTTAAGGCCGGGCGCGGCTTGCTTGCGCTTGTATTCATTGCGATCGACGAGCATGGCGATGTTTCGAACGAGCTGCAGATCGTAGCCAAAATCCTCGGCAATCTCCACCGGTGTTTTCACTTCCTCAATATAGGCCTTCAGGATGCGGTCCAGCACTTCGTAGGGCGGGAGAGAGTCCGAGTCCTTTTGATTTGGACGTAATTCGGCGCTGGGAGGTTTCTCGATGGTGGAGCGGGGAATCAGTTCCCTTTCGCGATTTATGTACTCGGCGAGTTCGTAGACCATGAGCTTGGGAACATCCGAGATAACGGCGAGGCCGCCGGCCATGTCGCCGTAGAGCGTGCAGTAGCCGACAGCGATCTCGGATTTATTGCCGGTGCTGAGAACCATGGAGCCGAATTTATTCGAAAGGGCCATCAGATAATTGCCGCGGATGCGCGCCTGGATGTTTTCTTCGGTGGCGTCCGCGGGACGATTGCCGAACACGGGCTTGAGGGACTGGGTGTAGGAATCGAAGACGGAGCTGATGGGGACGGTGAGGAATTCGATGCCGAGATTCTTGGCCAGGCACCGCGCGTCGGTCTGGCTGCCTTCGGAGGAGTAGGGGCCGGGCATGGAGACGCCGAGGACGTTCTCCCTGCCGAGGGCGTCAACAGCGATGGCGGCGACGACGGCGGAGTCCACTCCCCCGCTGAGGCCGACGATGGTCTTGCTGAAATTGCATTTCCGGACGTAGTCGCGCGTGCCGGTGATGATCGCCTGATAGGCGTAGGCGATTTCTTCCTTGGATTGCGGGTGGATGTCGCCTTTGCCGGTGACGGTGTCGAAGAGGACGAGGTCTTCCTCGAAGGCTTTGGCCTGCGCGGCGATGTGGCCGTCTGGCGTGAGGGCCATGCTGGCGCCATCGAAGATGAGGGAGTCGTCGCCGCCGACCTGATTGACGTAGATGATCGGGCGGCCGTGCTGCTGGGCGATGGAGCGGAGCATTTCGACGCGGAGAGATCGCTTGTCGATGGTGTAGGGCGAGGCGGAGATGTTGAGAAGAATGCTAGTTCCCTGCTGGATGAGTTCGGTGACGGGGTCGCGGGCGTAGCGCGGCTTGGCCCAGAAATTTTTGTCGTTCCAGACGTCCTCGCAGATGGTGATGCCGAGCTGTTCGCGGCCAAGGCCGTAAACGTAATCTTTTTCGCCGGGCTGGAAGTAGCGGGATTCGTCGAAGACGTCGTAGGTGGGAAGGAGCATTTTGCTTTGCTCGAAGACGACCCGGCCATCCTGGATGAGGGCGGCTTTGTTGGCGATGGCCTGGCCGGTGCGGGAGTGGTCAACGCGGCCGGCAAAGCCCACGACAGCGGGGAGAGGCATGCGGTAGGCGATGTCTTTTAGCGTGTCGAGATTGCGCTGGATGAAGGCGGGGCGCTCGAGGAGGTCGAGCGGGAGATAGCCGCAGATGCAAAGTTCGGAAAACACGGCGAGTTCGGCGCCACGGCGCTTGGCTTGTTCCGCAAGGTCGAGAATGCGGGAGGAGTTGCCTTCAAAGTCGCCGACGGTTGGGTTGAATTGGGCGAGGGCTATCTTCATTCGGACTGAAGATTAGGATAAGTGGGCGGCGGTGAGAATGCAAATCAGGACGTGGTCGCGGGGTTAGTCACCGATAAACTTAAGATAAAGATGGACGCCACCGCCACAGCGCGCCGCAAGCTCCTTGATTTCGGCGACCATCGCCTCATCCTCAGAGGTACGCGCCTGACGAGCAACGGCTTCCCACTGCGATAGGAAACGGGGAATTTGTAAACGATTGAAGGTCGTATCGCCGTTCCAGTCAATTTCTGCGAGATGCGGTTCGTCCTTTATGCCGCGCTCCAGGAGGCGATGTAACAAATTCTTTGGGTCGCAAATTGTTGCGAGAACTTCGCCACTCTCAGTTTCCAGGTTGATGTCGAATCCCATTATCTAATCTGCCTTGCGTCGCCCGGTTTTTCCCAGCATCACCGAACGCAAGATGGCATTCATGCGGCTTTGGTATCCTTTGCCGAAGCTCCTGAGCCAGGCGACGACGTCCGCATCGATTCGCACGGTTAGCTGTCGTTTGACCGGGCGATAGAATTTGCCGCGGACAGCACCGGCCCAGTCCTTGCGAGTGCTTGCGGGAATGTCGGAATAATCAATCTCGCTATCCGGCCGATTGGCTAGAGCCATGAGCTCTTTACGAATGGATTTAGGCACCTTCCTCATATAATTCCCTTTCCTCTTTGGTGGCGCGACGGGCCGAGATGATCCGGATCTGCTGCTCTCCACCCACGTCCTCTTGCCACGTGTGGACGACAAGAATCAAAACGATTCCCCCGGCATTGCCGATCGTCTGCCATCGCTCCTCGCCTTCTATAACGCGTTCCAGCCTGCTGAGGTGGAACGGGTCATCAAAGACAAGGGTCGCGGCTTCGAAGCTGACACCGTGTTTTTTCTGGTTCGACCGGTTCTTAGCCTGATCCCAGGAAAACAAGTGTAGCTCCTAAACTGTAACTACAATAGTGTAGTGCATTCCAAAGACGGAAGCAAGGAGCTCCAACTGTTCAGATAACTGACTGTCGCGACGGCACGGGGGTGGCGTCAGGGAAAGCCTCACCCCTGAAGGGGTGAGCTACAGGTGCTAATCGGCGCCGGCGGCGTCGCGGTGGACGAAGGAGGTTTCGGCGGTGAGGCCGAACATTTCGAGGAGGCGGGCTTGCACTCGTTCGGAGGTGGCGTTGATCTCGTCGACGCCGAGGTCCGCTTCGCTGACGCGATAGCGCAGCTTCTTTTGTCCCACGGGCGTTTCCACGATACGCAGGACAGCGTCGGCAACTTCCTGGGGATTCCCGGCAGCCGCGGTCAGTAGCGCGCTCATCTTGGACGGAATGTTATTGGTGATTCCGTAGGTGTCCGTGCGGGATTGGTCGGCAGCAGTAACGAGGTTGCCGAAGACGGGAGTCTGGTAGGCGCCAGGTTCCACGACTACGGATTCGATGCCCTGGGGGGCCAGTTCGTAGCGATAGGTTTCCGCGAGGGCTTCCATGGCAAATTTGCTGGCGGTGTAGAGGGAGAAGGCGGGGATGACGACGCGGCCAGCGCCACTGCTGATGTGCATGAGCAGACCCTTCCGGTGACGACGCATGTGGGGAAGGACGGCGCGATTCACGCGGACGACGCCGAAGAAATTCGTGTCCATGATCTGCTGGGCTTGCTGGGTGGTGACGGCTTCGGCGAGGCCCATGATGCCGTAGCCGGCGTTGTTGATGGCGACGTCGATGCGGCCGGATTGAGCGATGGCGGAGCGGACGGCGGTTTCAACGGAGGCGTCGCTGGTGACGTCGCATTCCAGCGTGAAGATCGAAAGCGATTCCCTTTTGGCAACTGCCAGAAGATCGGCGGCATTTTTGGCGTTTTTGCCTTGGGGATCACGCATGGTGGCAAAGACGGTGTGGCCGTGGCGCGCGAGGGTTTCGGCGAAGAGACGGCCGAAGCCGGTGCTGGAGCCCGTGATGAAAATTACTTGTTTGGAATCCATGGTGGAGCCTCCGTTAATGCGTATAGTGCGCGGGTCCGGGGCGGAAGTAAAGTGGGTTGGAATAGGAGAAAGGCCGGATTTAACGCAGAGTGCACAGAGGCGGCGCGCAGAGTTCGCAGAGAGGATTGCGCGGCAGGGGCGGCGGGTGTACCGTTTCGGCAGTGCTGTTGGCAATCCAAAGATCATTGCTGAATTTCTAAGGAGGGCGTATGCGTGTGTTGAAGGTAACCCTGGTGCTGGTGGTCGCGGGGCTTTTCATTGCGACTGTGAGCAAGACTCAACAAAAGGAAATGTCGGATGCGGAGTATACGAAGCAGGCGCTCTCGGCTGCTCCGGAAGCGGTGGCCAAGGACGCTGGGGTAATGCGTACGGACGCAAATGGAAAGATGCGGATGCTGCGTGACTCGAAGAATGACTTCACCTGCATGTTCGCGGGCACGGATATGATGTGCAACGACCGGAACAGCATGGAGTTCATCGGCGCCATGATGAAGCACACGGCTCCGCCGGATAAGGTGGGGATTTCGTACATGCTAGTTGGAGATAAAGGGGCGAGCAATACGGACCCTTATGCCACGGGAAAGACGGCGGACAATCACTGGATCGTCACCGGGCCGCACATCATGCTGTTTGGGCCGCCGAGCAAGGCCCTGGGCTATACGGAGGCGAAGGATCCGGATCCGAACAAGCCGTACATGATGTGGGCCGGGACGCCGTATGAACACGCAATGATTCCGATCTCGCCGGCGAAGTGAAGGGGCGGAATAAGGAAGAATGCGGGCCTGGTTAAAACCAGGCGCCTACAAAGAGAAAGGCTCCTGGTCATCCAGGAGCCTGAAGAAATTCTGGCGAAAAGCGCACAGCCAGGAATGGCTGTGCCACAAGGGCTAGACGCTGAAGGAGCTGCCGCAGCCGCAGGTGCTCTTCACGTTGGGGTTGTTGAACTTGAAGCCGGCGCCTTCGAGGGTCTCGACGTAATCGATTTCCACGCCCTCGAGGTACATGGAACTCATCTGGTCGACGGCAACCTTCAAGCCGTTGAAATCCACGACCTGATCGGAATCGTTGGTCTGGTTTTCAAACGCCATGTGGTATTGGAAACCGGAGCAGCCGCCACCGACAACTGCCACACGCAGGGCCACCGGAACAGGGGTCTGCATGGACATGATTTCCTTTACTTTTACGGCGGCAGTGGGCGTCAGATTAATCATAATTTTTATGGCCTCCACTCGCGGAATCCTCCGCGAGGATAGTTACATTCCTAGTATAACACAGGTGGAAATGGTGCAAAGCCGGGTGTCGAATCGGGCAAATCTTGCCTGCTATCGCGGATAACAGATAACAGCGAACAGATAGCAGGAAGCCACAGAACCCTTAAAATCGGCCCACTTCGACAAGCTGTGCCTCTTCCCTTAATATAGATGCCCTATGAAACACAACGTTACATTGTTGCCTGGCGAAGGAATTGGACCTGAGGTGGCGGCTGCGACCCAGCGCGTGCTGGATGCTTCGGGCGTGCAAATCGAGTGGGAGACTCTAGGTGCGCGCGCGGAGAACACCGACAAGGCGACCACGGGCGCAGAGGTGTTGAATACGGCGGCGATCGAGTCTGTGCGGCGGAATCGGGTGGCGCTGAAGGGGCCGATGGCCACGGCGATTGCCGGCGGGGCGCGCAGCGTGAACGTGGCGCTGCGGAAGAGCCTGGAATTGTATGCGAACCTGCGGCCAGTGAAAAATCTGCCGGGTGTGAAGTCGCATTTCGAGGGCGTGGACGTGGTGATCGTGCGGGAGAACACCGAGGATTTGTACTCGGGGCTGGAGCACGAAGTGGTGCCGGGCGTGGTGGAGAGCCTGAAGATTATTACGGAGAAGGCGTCGACGCGGATTGCGAAATTTGCGTTTGAATATGCGCGGAAGATGGGGCGGAAGAAGATTCACGCGATTCATAAAGCCAACATCATGAAGCTGAGCGATGGATTATTTCTGCGCTCGGTGCGGGCGGTGGCGGAGCAGTACAAGGACATCGAGTATAAGGAATTGATCGTTGATAACGCCTGCATGCAAATTGTGATCAATCCGGACCAGTTTGACTTGCTGCTGCTGCCGAATCTGTACGGCGACGTGATGAGCGACCTGGCGGCGGGGTTGGTGGGCGGATTGGGCGTGGTGCCCAGCGGAAATATCGGAGAGGAAGCCGCGATTTTTGAGGCGGTGCACGGAACGGCGCCGGATATTGCGGGCAAGGGATTGGCGAATCCGACGGCGCTCCTGATGAGTTCGATTCTGATGCTGAATCATCTGGGCGAGCCTTCGGCGGCGAAGAGGATTGAAGCGGCGCTGATCAAGGTTTACAAAGAGGGGAAGCACGTCACGAAAGACGTGGGCGGCAAAGCGGGAACGCAGGAGTTTACGGATGCGGTTATCGCGGCGCTGGCGAAGGCGTAGCGGAAAATCCCTCTCCATCATCCAACTGGGGACAACTAGGTTCACCGGAGCGTATATGGCCTGGACCCGCACTGCCCTTCTCCTGACTTTGGTTTTTCTTGCGGTGCTGAACGCTGGAGAAACCAGCGCATCGGAATTGAAACCCCGCGCGGTGAAGGCGTTTCAACATTACGAAGAGCTGACCGAAGCAAGGATACGGAACGAACTTTCCACTCCGGGCCAATTCCTGTACATCGATACCCTTCCCGAGGGGCAACGAGAAGAAGAGATCGCCCGCCTGAAGAGCGGCCAGGTTTACATCCGGTCGCTGAATACGAGGGATAACGGAAAGAAGATCGATATTCCCGACGGGCTGGTCCATCAGTGGCTTGCCATCGGATTTATTCCCAAGGCCCGGCTGGAACAAGTGCTCCAGGTGACTCAGGACTATGCGCATCACGCGGAATTTTTCAAGCCGGACGTGCAGCGGTCCGAATTGCTTAACCGTGACGGAGAGCATTTCCGCGTGTACTTCCGATTTTACCGCCACACAATCGTGACCGCCGTCTACAACACTGAGTTCGACATTGCGTTCACTCAAAGCGATCCCGCGCGTCTTTACTCTTTTGCGAAAGCGGTGCGCATCGCGGAGGTCCGAAATCCCGGGGAAAAAGACGAACGCGAACTCCCGGTGGGCAACGACCGAGGTTTTTTGTGGCGACTGGACCTTTACACGCGGTATGTGGAGGCGGATGACGGAGTGTATGTCCAGATCGAGTTTCTTGGATTGAGCCGCAGCGTGCCTGCCATCTTTGCGTGGCTGGTTAATCCTTACGTGCATTCCGTTCCACGGGAGTATTTGACGAATTACATGGGGCAATTGAGGAAGGCCGTTGCCGGTGAGGCGATGGAGAAGCCGGATGCCGGCGTCCATTAGATGGTGAAGGAGTTGGGGACGAGGTATTACCTGGAGTGTTGGTGGGTGCAAGGGACCCGCCGAGGGCGCTCTTGGATGTCTCATGCCTTTGTAGCGGCCGCCGTCCGCGGCGGGCGCTTTGGCTGCCACCGCGTTTACGATGTCAAGACCCAACTCTCAATCCAATCGACAATCGGCGGACAGGCCGCCCGCATCCTCCTGCGGCGGGCAGGCGGAAGGCGGCCGCTACAAAGGCAAGACACCAAGGAGCCCAGCGCATATTGGTATGTTGAACGCGAGTTAGAAGGTGGCGCGGGCGGCGATTTGGCGGATTTCGGCGTTTTCGATGATGCGGCGGCGGAGCTGTTCGACGGTGGCTTGCAACATGGCGCGGCCGATGTCGTGGCCGTGGACGTAGAGGTTGGGGAACGGTTTTAGCAACAGGCGGCCGACGGGCTGGATCAGGCCGTAGATTTTTGGAAGGCTCGCGGAGGGCTTGGAGTCGATGAAGGCGGGACGCCAGCAGTCGGCGTCGACTAGGTCGATGAGGTCCTGCTCGGTTTGCGCTTTGACGCGAGACCAGAACATGCGGCTGCCGGGCTTGGTTCCCTGCCCGCTGATGTAATGAAAGGCCGCGCCTGGGCTTTGCAGCTTGAACATGTTGGCGGCGGCGAGCGTGTAGGAATAGGTGATGGTGCGGTATTCCTCCTGGGAAACCTGCGTGGCGGAAATGCCGAGGCAAAAAAGGCAGGCGTCAACGGAGCGGAAAGCTTCTTCGACGGTGGCGTAATTCAGAAAATCCTTGTGAACGAAGGTGCGCAGCTTGGGAGAAGTGTGCATCAGCGGCCGGCGGACGATGACGCGGACTTCGTCGACGATGGAAGCGGCAAGGCAGGCATCAAGAACGGCTGCGCCGGCGGAACCTGTTGCGCCGAAGAGGAGGATTTTCATGAAGGAGGAGTGTACACGAAGGGAGGAAGATAGAGGAGGAACTCCACGAGTTGACTAGTCATCTGACTAGTCATAGAATTAGAGTAAGGAGCGCTCATGGCCAAATGGCAATTGCAGGACGCGAAATCACGTTTCAGCGAGTTGATTGACGACACACTCGAAAAGGGGCCGCAAGTGGTCACGCGGCGTGGGGTTGATACCGCTGTGGTGGTTTCAGTTGAGGAGTGGAAGAAACTGAAGGACGAAAAGCGTATGACCTGGAAGGAAGTCCTTCTCGGGGAAGGTCCGCGATTCGAAATTCCCCTCCCGAAGGGTGGCAGGGGTAAATCGCGCAAGGCGCCGGTGTTCGATTGATCCGCTATCTGATTGACACGAATGTCGTCTCCGAGATGCGCAAGCGGAAGCCGCACGGGGGTGCGTCCGCGTGGCTACAAGGCCTCGAAGTGGGGCAGGCTTTGTTCTCCGCGGTGACATTCGGGGAAATTCAAAAAGGTGTGGAGATCACGCGGCAACAGGATCCGGTGAAGGCGAATGAAATCGAGGCCTGGGCCAGGCAGTTGGAGAGCGCTTCGCCGGTCCTGCCCATGGACGCCGCGTGTTTTCAGGAATGTGCACGGTTGATGCACGGGCGCTCGGAGACGTTTGCCGAAGACGCGATGATAGCGGCCACGGCGCGGGAGCATGGGCTAACGGTGGCGACGCGGAACGAGCGGGATTTCCGGCCTCTGGGCGTTGCGGTATTTAATCCGTTTAAGGCTTAGATGAAAATGGAATAGAAAGGCGCAGGGCTAGCGGGGGAGCTTGTCGTACATCATTAGGCCGAGGAGGATCGGGATGTGCAAGACCGTCGCGTGCATTAGCCACTTGGCGCGTGTGTTGGTTTTGGCGTGGGCGGCCCAGAGGCAGACCTGGACGAGGCCGGTGCAGGTGACGAGCGCGCCGAAGAAATAGAGCACGCCGGCGAAGCCCATGATGGCGGGGAGCAGGCTGACGGCGACGAGCGCTGCGGCATACAAAATGATTTGGCGGAAGGTGCGCTGGCCTTCCTTGTCGACGACAGGAAGCATGAGGATCCCGGCGCGGGCGTAGTCTTCGCGGTACATCCAACTGATCGCGTGAAAGTGCGGAAATTGCCAGACGAAGAGAATGGCAAAGAGCAGCCACGCGCCTGCATCCACTTTGCCTGTGGCGGCGGTCCAGCCGATCATCGGCGGGATGGCGCCAGGAATGGCGCCGATGAAGGTGGCCCAGACGGTGCGCTTCTTGAGCGGCGTGTAGGCGAGCAGATAGCTGAGGGACGTAAGCACACCGAGGAAGCAAGGCCAAAAGCCGGCAGTGAGATAGAGATCGACGGCGCCGGCGAGCGAAAGAACAATGCCGAAGCGGAGGGCTTCCGTTGGTGTGAGCACGCCGGTGGGCAGCGGGCGCGAAGCGGTGCGGCGCATGTAGCGGTCGGATTCGCGCTCGATGTAATGATTCAGCGCTGCGGTGCCGGCGGCGATCATCATGGTGGCGACGATGACGTGGATCATGTGCAGCCAGCCGATGGGGCCGCGCGCGCCCATGTAGTAGCCCGCGCCGGTGGTCATCAGGACGAGGAAAGAAACGTCGGGCTTGGTCAGCGTGATATACGCGCTGAGCTTGGCTGCCAAGGCAGGCTTGCTGGGCTGCGCGAGGGCGGTAGCGCGGACTTCACTCATCAGGCGGGCACCTCATCTCTTGTGGTGGCAAAGACAGCTTCCCTTCTCCGCGGCACCAGCCGATAGCAGAACAGCACCACCAGGACTGCCGTGGCGAAAAGTAGCGCGCCAAAGACGGTGTGAATCACCGTGGTGATGACGACCGCGGGCATGGGCTGCGGGTCGTCCACCGCACGCATGCGCGTCCAAAGAGCGCCGAGGCCAAGCAGGAGCTGCACTCCTACGATGTTGTGGAGGAGGAGGCGGATGCGTGAAATTTCCGGGGAGTTCAAGAAGCGCTTGCGGAGCTGGGTGGCGGTCCATGACGCGATGAGCAGAACGCCCATGGCCCAGACGACGTGCGGAGTGACGGGGCTGTATTTGTGGCGGAAGGCGGCGCCAAGCGCGATCTGGAGAAAAATGGCGGCCGCGTTGAGGACGACGATGGTGTGAATCGCAGGTGAGCCTTTGTCTTCGTACTGTGGGCGATCGGCCATCCACCAGCGGCTGGTAACCACAGCGATGGAAACGAGCGTGACGAACATGATTTGCGCCAGGCAGGCGTGCATGACCGGGAGCCAGTAGTGGAGAAGTTTTAACACGGTCAGGCCGCCGAGGATGACGTAGAGGATCACGCCACCGACAGCGGCGACGCCGAGCCATCGGACGGCGGGGCGCTCATCTTTGCGCCAGAGGACGACGGAGAGAATGACGACGAAGAGGCCGAGGATGGCCGCGATGACACGGTGGGAGTGCTCGAAAGCGATGCCGCCGACCATAGGCGGGGTGATGCTGCCGTAGGAGAGCGGCCAATCGGGGACGGCGAGGGCGGCGTCTTCGGAGGTAACGAGAGCGCCGGCACAGAGGAGGAGGACCGCCCAGGCGACTACGAACAGCGCAAATTTGTGGACACCAGAGTGATACGTCGCTTTCATGAATTTCGGGCCCCATCCCGAAAGACAAATTATAGCGCACCGACCGCAGCGATGTTGGACTGCCAATCCTGAACCGCGGGGGAGTTTAGTACGGATGGATTTGGGTGGCAAGGGGCATGGGTATAAGAAGGGGAAAGAGGGGCCTAACGCAGAGGGCGCAGAGGAAGCGCGCAGAGGTCGCTGAGAAGAGAGACCCTGGAGCGCGATCACGCGAGGGATACGGTGGTGCTTGAGGACTCGGGATGGATTTCGGCGGCGTGGAGGACTAGTTGTTTGAGGCATTCGATGAAGAGGGGGGAGTCGCCTACGGCGGGCATCATGCGGAAGCGCTCGATGCCGGCTTTTTTGGCGTCGGCGCGGCCTTCGATGTTGATTTCGTGCAGGGTTTCGATGTGTTCGGTGACGAAGGAGATGGGCACGACGAGCATTTCTTTTACGCCTTCGTGGCCGAGTTTTTCTAGCGTGCCGACGAAGGAGGGCTCAAGCCACTTGGCGGGGCCGACCTTGCTCTGGAAGCAGAGAACATGCGTCCGGGGCCAGTTGGGAAATCTCTGCGCGCCGCTTTCGCAGACCAGGCGCACGGTCTCTTCAATGTGGCGCGGGTAGGGATCGCCGTTTTCGACGAGGCTCATCGGCAGGCCGTGGGCGCTGAAAACGAGATGGATGCGCGAGCTGTCTGGAAACTGGCGAAGGCATTTGCCGATGTTGGTGACGAGCGCCTGGATGTAAAGCGGATGGTTGAAGAAGTGTTCGATGGTGCGCTCGGGGAGCGTGTCGGCGGGCTGGCCGTAGACGCGGCGCCATTCTTTCAAACTGCTGAGCGTGGTGGCGTAGGAATAGTGCGGGTAGAGCGGGAGAAGGACGAGTTCGTCGAGGCGGTTGGATTTTTTGATGGCGGCGACAGCGTCTTCGGTCAGCGGCTTCCAGTAGCGCATGGCAGTGACGGCGACGGGATCGAGGTAAGGGCTGACGGCGGCGACGAGTTTGCTGCGCTGGCGCTCGGTGAGGATGGCGATTGGCGAGCGGCGGCCGATCTGGCCGTAGCGCTGGGCGACAGGAGGGGTGCGTTTTTTGGCGATGTAGCGGGCAAGCGGGCCGCGGATGAAGTTGAGCGGGCCGAGGGGGATGATGTCGGGATCGAGGAAGAGATTGCGGAGGAAGGGTTCGACGTTGGAGAGGGAGTCGGGGCCGCCGAGTTGGAAGAGGACGATGCCTACGCGTTTTTTGTTGGTACTCACGAGTTTTTCCTTTTTCTCGGACACGAAGAAATTGTTGTTAGAAACTGCGACGGATTTGAGAAAAATCTTTCTTCAGGGGCTAAAGCCCAATTGATTTCGAGCCTGTTACGCCGGGACTAAAGTCCCGGCCTCCTAAAGAAAACCCAAGAGCACAGCCCCTTCGCCTTCTCTCAGGGCAGGCAGGAATGACTGTGCTACAAAATTGCCCCGACTGCTCATTTGGCGCGGGGGAGCGTGTTTTTCAGGCGGTCGAGTTCGGCGCGGAGGTTGGAGGTGCGCTTAGCGATCGTCAGATAGAAGAGAAAGAATACGCCCCAACCGATGAGGTAGGCGGCGAAGACACTGTCGAGATTTTTCATTGAGCCTCCACTTCACGAGCTAGAAAATCGGTTTCCGTCTGCATTTTTTCAAGAGCGTAACGCTCGGCGACCAGGAAGAGCATGAATACGTGCATGGCCAGCGCGGAAAAGAAAAAGACGGACTTCATGGTGGGGTCGAGGCCGGAGCCCTGGCCTCCCATGATGACAGGTTGCGGGTGCTGAGTGCGCCACCAGCGAATGGCGCCGAAGACGAGCGGCACGTCGAGGAAGGCGAAGATGCCGAAGAGAGAACTGAGCAGCGCGCGGCGGTCAGGCTCGTCGACGAGCGTGCGCAGCAAAAGATAGGACACGTAGAGAAGCCACAGAACAAAGGTGGAGGTGAGGCGGGCGTCCCAGGTCCACCAGATGCCCCAGACGGGATGCGCCCAGATGGGGCCGGTGATGAGGACGACGGTGGTGAACGCGAGGCCGACTTCCGCGCCAGAGACTGCGAGCCAATCGTATTTCTGATCTCGCTTCCAGACGTAGAGCAGATTGCCCATGAAGCACAGGAAGAAGGCGGTGAAGCCGGACCAGGCGCTGGCAACGTGGAAATAAAAGATGCGCTGGATGAGGCCCATGGTGCGCTCTTCCGGCGCAATGAAGAACGCCGCATAGGCGGCCGCAATTACCAAGAGAATGGCGACGGCGCCGAGAATGATGCGTTTGGTCATGCCGATTATTCCTCCAGAAGATATTCGCCGAAAAGCCATAGCGCCGTCAAAAAGACCACGTCGAAGACTGCGAGGAAGGCGATTCCCTTCCCTTTAACGATGGGCTCGCGCTCGAAAAGGCTGACGGTGACGGTGGCGCTGACGACGAGCACAGGCGTAAGCAGCGGCAGCAACAACAAAGGGAGAAGAAGTTCGCGCATGCGGGCTTGCGCGGAAATGGCGGAAAGCGCGGTGCCGGCAACGGAGACGCCCAGGCTGCCGAGGAAGAGAACGAGGATGAGCCAGTGGAGTTCGGGGAGGATGGGCACGTTGTAGAAGATGGCGAAAAACGGAAGCATGATGAGCTCAGTGAGGAGGAGGAAAAGCGTGTTGGCAATGAGCTTGGCTAGAAAGATGGAAAAGGGATCGCTGACGGCGAGGCGGAGAGAGCTGAGCGTATCGTTGGTTTGCTCACGGAGGAAGCAGGGCTGCAGCATGAGCGATGCGGCGAAAAGAATTGCGAGCCAGAGAAGGCCGGGACCGAATTCGCGGGACTCTTCCGTGGTGGGGCTGATGGCGAAGCTGAAGAGTATGAGAACGACGAGGATGAAGACGACGGTGGTGGTGAGGAGTTCGCGGGAACGGAATTCGGTGCGAAGTTCCTTGGTGAGGAGAACCGCCGTGTTGGAGAAGAGGCTCATTGCGGCGGCTCAGGCGCTCCCAAAGGTGAAGATGTCGTGGAGCGAAGCGCCGGTTTTGGTGTCGGCGATGACGTTGCCCACATCCAGGCGGACGGCGCGTGTGGCGAGCGAGGAGATTTCGGATTCGCCGTGGAGGCTCATGACGATGGTGCAGCCGGCGCGATTAAGTTCACGGAGAGAGTTGGCGAGCCAGGTGATGCCGAGGGGATCGAGGCCGGTGGCCGGCTCGTCGAGAAGGAGGACGGAGGGGCGGTGGATGAGGGCGCGGGCGATGGCGATGCGTTGGCGCATGCCTCGGGAAAAAGTGCGGACGAGGGAGGCGCGGCGGTCGTAGAGGCCGACTTCGCGGAGAAGATCTTCGGCTCGGGCTACGGGCGATTCGACTTTTTGCAATCTGGCGAAGAGGAGGAGATTTTCCTCGGCGGTGAGTTCGTCGTAGACCATGGTGCTATGGCCGACGTAGCCAGGGCGCGCATTGCCGGCGGCATCGGCGGCGCTGCCGGGAAAGGAGAGCTTTCCGGCGGTGGGGCGGACGAGTTGTCCCGCGATGCGGAGAAGCGTGGTCTTGCCGGAACCGTTGCGCCCGGCGAGGACGGCGCATTCTCCGGCGGAGATTTCGAAGGTGACGCGGCGGAGAGCGTAGAGCCCGCCGTAGCGTTTATCGATGCCCTCGAAGCGGAGACCGGTTGGCGATAGTTTAATTGGAGGCACGATTAGTTTTGCGCGAAGAACTTTCTTCAGGAGCTAAAGCCCAATGTTGTTCAAAGCTTTGCGCCGGGGCTGAAACCCCGGCCTTCTGAAGAAAACCCAAGAGCGGGCCGGGCGAGCCCGTCCCCTACAAGAGGACGGAACCCCAAGAGCACAGCCAGGAATGGCCGTGCCACAAGATTTCAGCCGCGGACGAGGTCGCGGAGGAGATTATCGACGCGGGACTTTTCGCGGGCGTAGTCCTCCTCGGAAATGGTGCCGGCCTGCTTGCGCAACTCGAGGCGAAAGACTTCTTCCTTCAAAGAGTCGAGATTGGCGTTGACGGATTCCTTGACGGCCTCGACGCCGGGCTGTTGCCGCGCGGCTTTGGCGGCTTTTTTCGACTGCGCAAGAGCCGCATCTTCACGGTCCGCTGCGGGCGCCATGACGACTTGTTTTCGCGAAAGAAGAATCGCACCGAGCGCGAAGAGTGCAACGAGGCCGAAGAGCAACGGCCACTTGAAATCGTCGATGCGCGGCGGAGCGAGATCCACCTGCTGGCCTTGCGCGCGAGAATTCCCTTCCTGCCGCGTCTGCTGACCACCGGAGGCATCGGCGGCTTGCGGTGAGCCGGCCCCCGAAATCGAAACCGTGAGAGCACGTTTGGCGGCGAGGGCTTCGTGGAGAAAAACGTTCATGCCCTGTTCCTGGCCGGCGGCGCTGATGCCGTCTCCGGTAAGGGTGACGCCGGGAGGGGCGACGAGAAGCATGCGCATACCCCCGTACATGGCAGGAAGCTTCACGTTTGCGGAATTGCCGGGATACGGCAGCTCGTACGAGAGTCGAATATTGGTTTCACCCGGATGGAAGGCGTAAGCGATGGCGTAGAGGCCCTTGCCCTTGTCGATGGAGGCTTGTGGAACATCCATGCCAAGGGAACCAGTGGCAGAGACATTCTTAAGCACGGCCTTGTCCGGTACTGCGAATTCAAAGTTGCCTTCGGCGCGGAAAAAAGCGACGGGAGGGTTGGAATCGTTCTTGATGTTGTACTCTTCGGCGCCGATCAGCTTCCCGTCGTGCGGTTGAAAGATGATGACGTGAGAGGAAAAAAAGATAACTTTCGGATCCTTGGTGACGTCGAAGACTTCGACATCCACCTGCGGGCGGCCCGGCGGCAAAAACGCATTGAAACTGACGCCCTGATAGGTGGCGCGGATGAGAACGGGTCCTGTGCCGATCGCATCGTTGGTGGCGGTGAATTGGCCCTGGGCGTCGCTTTTGACGGACGCGAGAAGCGCCATGCCCTGGGTGGGACTGAGCAGATCGACGTCGGTGTTAGGAATGGGTTTGCCGGTGGTGCGATTGACGACCGAGCCGTGAACGGTTCCGGCGAGCGATACGGAGGCGGCGAAAAGTGTGGTGAGAGCGATGGTAAGTAGACGCGGCCAGAAAGCCTTCATCGAGAACTCCGACTTCCTGCGGAGGCGGGGTCCGCGGCGGCCGGACGAGCGGCGGGACGCGGGCGGCGAATCTGCGATTCGGTGACCTGCTCGATTTCCGCGACAATGAGGGCGGCTTCATTCTCCAGGGTGACTCTCATGGTTTCGTAATCGCCTTCGGAATATTTTCCGGCGCGGTTTTCGAATTTGAGGTCGCGCAGGTTGTCGTAGATAGTGTCGCGGCGCTCGAGGAGTTGATCGAGCTTGGTGCGGTGCGGCGCGAGATCGGACGCATCGGGCTGAATATAGAAGATGAAGAGAAATACCGCTGCGGCAAGTCCGAGGCAAGCGCCGATGATGGCCCATTCAGTGGGAGCGGCAAGAAAAGCTGCGAGTGCGAGAGGCGGCATGGGACTTAATCCTCAGTGTCCCGGTTAGCCTGGGAACGAGCGCGTTCGTAGGCCTCGGGTGAAATGTGCACGCCGGCAGGAGCGACCGCAGCCGGAGCAGGCGCTTGTTTCCGCCACTTGTTGATGAAGAAGACGACAATGGCGGAACCGATCAGAAAATAAAAAACGGGCATGAGCCAAGCAACAAGGCTGAAGCCGGATTTCGGAGGCTCGGCATAGACGGTGGTGCCGAATTCCTGCACGAAGGTCTGCGTGATTTTGTCTTCCGAATCGCCGCGGTTCACCATTGCGCCCAGTTCCTTCAGCATGGAAGTGGACGTGGTGCAGCCAACGTGATTGCACTGCGTGAGAATCTGTCCGCAGCCGCACATGCATTGGAATTTGCCGCCAATTTGCTTGACGCGGTCGGCCTGCTGCTGGGCGAGAAGAGGCAGAACGGCGAGAAGGACAATCGCGACAAGAGGCGCGATTCGTCGACGGAGCTTCGCACGAAACGGGGTCGCGTTATTTGAAGTTGAGGTCCTTCGGGCATCCTTGTCGGATGCCCTCAGGATGACAAACTCGGGGAGGCGGCGATTAGTCATGTCCCTCACGCAAGGTTACGGATGGATTCAGAGCCTGGGCGATCGGCGCAGAAACTGTTTGCTGCACGGCAGCAACGGCGAGTGCGGCGCGGCGATTGGGCAGGAGAGCCAGAAGCGTGCCCATGACGACCCACACTCCGCCGAGCCAAATCCATTTGACGAGCGGGTTCAGGAAGGCGTGAATGACGGGCAGATTCGTGTCCGGGTCGATGCCGGCAAAGACCACGTAGACATCCTCGCGGAGCGTGGAATAGATGGCGACCATGGTGCCGGATCCCTGTTCGTTGCCCTGGAACTGGCGCTTTTCGGGATAGAGCAGCATGAGCTGTTTGTTGTCTTTCAATACTTCAACAACCATGCGCTGCGCGGTGTAATTCTTTTCGGCTTTGGTGTCGGCGCTTTGCAGGATCAGCGTGTACGGCCCAAGCTTCATGGATTCGCCAAGATTCATCGGGCGCTGTACATCGGAATTGAATGCCGAGCCCGCGAGGCCGATGAAGATGAGAACCATGCCGAAGTGCACGACGTAGCCGCCGTAGCGGCGCGTATTGCGCATGGCCAGTTCGTTGGCGCCCATCAACATGCTCACGCCGGTGCGCGCGGAGATGACTTTCGCGCCGCGGTAGAACTCTTCGGCGATGGTGCCGAAAACGAAGCCGCAAAGAACGAGGCAAACGATGGAGGTGGCGTCGCGGTAGTGGAGGATGTATGCGGCAATGCCGGACAGCATGCCGACGATCAGCGGCCAGCCGAAATTGCGCTTGAGGCTATCCGTCGAGGTCTTGCGCCACGCCAGGAGCGGGCCAACTCCGGTGAGGAAGAGAATGGCGAGTCCCACGGGGATCATGATTTTGTTGAAGAACGGAGCCCCGACGCTGATGCGGTTGCTGGTGAACCATTCGGAAAACACCGGAAAGAGCGTGCCGGAAAGAACGGCGATGCAGGCGACGAGGAAGAGCAGGTTGTTAAAGAGGAAGCTGGATTCGCGGGAGATCATGGAATCGAGCTGATTTTCACTTTTCAGGTAGTCGCGATTCTTGAAGTAGGCGGCGAAGCAGACGCAGAGCGTGAGAATCATGAAACCGACGAACCACGGGCCGATCTGCGAATTGGCAAAAGCATGCACGGAGCTGACGACGCCGCTGCGGGTGAGGAACGTGCCGAGGATGCAGAGCAGGAAAGTGCAGAAGACCAGCCAGACGTTCCAGACCTTCATCATGCCGCGCTTTTCCTGCATCATCACGGAGTGCAGAAAAGCGGTGCCGGTAAGCCAGGGGAGCAGCGAAGCGTTTTCGACGGGATCCCAACCCCAGTAGCCGCCCCAGCCGAGAACGGCGTAGGCCCAGTGCGCGCCCAGAAGAATGCCGACGGACTGGAAGCACCAGGCGATCATGGTCCACTTGCGGGTGAGGTGAATCCACTTTTCACCGGGGTAGCGTGCGAGCAGTGCGGCGAGAGCGAACGCGAACGGAATCGTGAAGCCCGTGTAGCCGGAATAGAGATTCGGCGGATGGATGACCATTTCCGGGTATTGCAGGAGAGGGTTGAGGCCGTTGCCATCCATGCGGGTGAAGGGTTCGAGTGTGCCGCTGGCGTTGACGGCGGCGAGGGTCTTGAAGGGACTTTCGACAAAGTTGTTCAGCGTGAGAAAGAAGGTCTGGACACCGGCGAGGACCACGCCGACATACGGCATGAGCTCGCCGTTTTTGTTGCGATACGCGATGAGCACGGAGATGACGTAAATCGAGAGGAGAAAACTCCAGAAGAGCAACGAGCCTTCCTGGCCGGACCACAGCGCGGCGACTTTATAGAAAGCGGAGAGATCCCGATTGCTGTGGGAGACGACGTAAGCCTGGGAAAAATTGTCGGTGAAGAGAAGATATTCAAGACTGAAGGTGGCGATGAAAATCAGAACGCAGGTGGCCATGCCGGCCTGGCGCGTGCTTTTCACCAGCAACGGGTGGCGGGTGATGATTGCGGCGATGCCACCGACCAAGGCGTAAACGGCGCAGACAAACGCGAGCAGGAGCGTAAACGAACCGAATACATCCATAGTGCTTCCGCCTCTCCCCGTGGATTTTCGACTGGCGCGTTACATGCTGCTTCGTTGGGTAACGCCCGCCGGGGCTGGCTTGTCGCCACCCGGAGCGGCTTCGTACTTGGAAGCGCACTTGGCTTGAACATGTTCGGCGACAAAGCGGCCGTCGGAGCCGGGACGTCCTTCAACGAGCGCCTGCGAATTGTCCTTGAACGTGTCGGGCAGAGGGTCGCTGCCAACATAAGTGATGGGAAGCGTCTTCCCCTGCTCTTCCAGCGTGAAGTCCACGCGACCCGAGCCGCGCTTGATGCTACCCTCGGCGACGATTCCCGCGAGGCGCATGCGATGAGCCCGGTCCGAGGCGTTCAACGTCTGGTATTCCGCGATGGTGTGGTAGTAGGTCTTGCTCTCGCCATAGCCGAGCCAGGCGAGAAACGACAAGGCCACAACGATCACTCCAATGCCAACACCGAATTTTGCCCGATTCTGCACAAATCACTCCTAAGGGAGCGGTTCCAAACGACATCTTACCATACCGCAAATTCCAACGTGCCATAGTTAGTGTGGGTTAGGCAGTCACAGATCCCAGTGATGCTAGCCACAGGGTGGTCCTAACTCCCCTGGGCGGCAAGGGCTGGGAGGGCGGCACGAAATGCGGCAAGCTCCCCCGCATCAGATGCGAAATCGCGGAAGGAGGTGGCAAAAAAGGTGTAAAAAACAGGGCAGCCAAGAGCGGATTCGGAAAGTTGCGGGAGAAATGGCTGGAGGTCCGTAGAGAGAACGAGGACGCGTTTGGGCTTTAATGAGCGGCGGATCCTGGCGACGGCTTGAGGGAGATGCTGATCCAGCAGATCGACGGCTTCGGTGGGCTTGGTGCCCGGCGCTACGGGACACTCGAGAAGATAGGCGAGGAAGAGGCCACGTTTCTGGAAGTCGGCGAGGACTTCTTCGTTGGACTTGCCTGCCGTGGAGATGCCAAGTGCGGAGAGGAGAATGCCGGCGAGGCCGGTGAACGGAGCTTCGGGCGAGTAAAGAAAGTCTGAGTCAGCATCGGGAGCGGAGGCGGCGAGCAGAAGGGCCTGGATGTGGATGGGGCGGAAGCGCGTGGCCCATTCGAGGCGCTGGAGGCGGCGGGCGATGTGCTCAGCGGAGGCAAGCTGCCCGCAGCCGTCGCAGGGCAAAGGTGTGGGAAGGGCCATATACAAAAATGGTAGAGCAAGAGGGAGAGGCAGGCAAATGGAAGGAAGAAGTGCTGTGGTATTGGGACGTGGATGGGCGGTTGCGAAGCCGGGATGGTGAAGGGGTAAAACTGCCACGCAACCGCACCGTTGGTTATTTGTGAAACCTGGATCGCTGGGGGAAGTTGCGTGGGGATTCGAGTTTGCGCGCCTGGGAGATTGGGCGGCAGAGTTTAAACCGTAAAAGCGGAAGCTGAGCTTCCGCGCTCCAAAGTCGGAGCAGACCGCCGCGGACGGCGGTCCCTACAAAGGCGAAGAGTGTACCCGCGGGAGAGCTACTTCGAGACGGGGGTGTCGGAGGGGAGCTTGGAGCGGAGGCACCACTTGAGCTCCTGGCTCATTTCGGTGACTTCCATGCCGGGCATGACGATGAATTTGCAGGAGAGCATTTCGCGCGGCTCGTCGTCATCGGGAAGTTGGCAGGTGACGCGGCAATACTGGCAATCCTGATTCCAGCAGAAACGCCCGTAGGGGATGGTTTCCGGGCTGACGAACTGAAAGCAGCGCAGCAAGGAATTGCGCTCCGGCACCTGGAACTTCTTGCCGAAGATAGTGATCTCAACCAGTTTTTCGTACGGGCGGAAAGGTTCCGACATCATGGCTCTGTCCTTTGTTGACAGCGTGCAACGCGGCTCTGAGTCCCCTGAGCTGGTAGCGGTGCGGTGCCTATTCAGATTAGTGCGCGGGATGGGATGGGACAACGGAACGATGGGGCGGGCGTAGCGAAAGCGGTACGGGGTCCAACACTCTCTCCGGGCCGGCCCGGCCCGCGCAACCACACGTAGCGCCGGCATCCTGCCGGCCCGCGTTCAATAATATTTCCCTTGAGCCGAAAAGCCAGCAAACCTACCATTCACGCCGTGCGTGGCAATCGAATCCGGAACAGAGGGTACCTGCCGCACTGGGAAGCCGAGGGTGGAATCTACTTCGTCACGTTTCGATTGGCCGACTCGCTTCCTCAATCCGTGATCCGCGAGCTCCGTCAGGGCGAACTCGTCAAGCCCCAAGAGGAGCAACGCCTGGCCAAAAAACTGGAAGATTTTCTGGATCAGGGTGCGGGCCCTTGTATTTTGCGCCAGCCTCGCATTGCCCACATTGTCGCCTCCGCACTCAGGCAGTTCGATGGCGCCCGGTACCGGATGCTCTCCTGGTGCGTCATGCCAAATCATGTAAATGTTGTATTTCAACCGTTGGGGGAATATGACCTGGCGAGAATCCTACACGCTTGGAAATCGTTTACCGGTGTGGAGATCAATCGACAGATCTCGCGCTCCGGGCCGCTGTGGCAAAAGGAGTATTACGACCACCTGATACGTAGCGGAGAGCAGCTACAAAGGGCTATTCGCTATACGGCAGAAAATCCTTTAAAGGCCGGGATGCCGGATTGGCCATACGTCTATGTTTCTGCGGAGGCCTTCGGTGGGCCAGCCAATGTGGATATATCAAAATCGCATTGAAGAGAGAATTTCGGAACGCTTGCCGGCAGGATGCCGGCGCTACCACGGCAAAGAGGCTAGGCGCCGAGGTCGAAGAACTGGCACATGTGGCGGAATTTCTGGTAGCGGGCGTGGAGGAGTTCCTTGGTGGCTTGGTTGGAGAGGATGAGGAGCTGGCGTTCGAGGGCGTCGCCGAAGAGCTTGGCGGCGGCTTCATAGTCGCTGTGGGCGCCGCCGTCGGGTTCGGGGATGATTTCGTCGACGATGCCGAGGTCTTTCAGGTCCGTGGACATGATCTTCATGGCAATGGCGGCGGTTTCCGCTTTGGTGGAGTCGCGCCAGATAATGGACGCACAGCCTTCGGGGGAAATGACGGAGTAGAAGCCGTTTTCGAGAATGTTGACGCGGTCGCCGACGGCAATGGCCAGCGCGCCGCCGGAGCCGCCTTCACCAGTGACGGTGACGATAATGGGAACGGGAAGACGCGCCATCTCGCGCAGATTGCGGGCGATAGCTTCACCCTGGCCGCGCTCCTCGGCGTCAATGCCGGGATATGCGCCGGGCGTATCGATGAAGGTGAGAATGGGGCGGCCGAATTTCGCAGCGAGTTCCATGATGCGAAGCGCTTTGCGGTAGCCCTCGGGCTTGGGCTGGCCGAAATTGCGATCGATGCGCTGCTTTGTGTCGCGGCCTTTCTGATGACCGATGATGGCGACGGGACGCCCGCGGAACTTTGCGAGGCCGGTGATGAGGGCTTTATCGTCGCCAAAGCCGCGGTCGCCGTGGAGCTCGACAAAGTCGGTGAACATCAGGTTGATCCAGTCAAGAGTGTAAGGCCGCTGCGGATGACGGGCAATCTGGGCGCGCTGCCAGGGGCCGAGGTGAGTGTAAAACTCGCGGCGGAGCTCGAGCACTTCCCTTTTCAGGCGCTCGACTTCGAGTTCGCTCTCGTCGGTGGAGGCGAGGCGGCGGAGTTCCTCCACGTCTTTTTCTAGCCGCTCGATTTCGCGCTGGCGCTCGAGCGTCGTGGTTCCCTTTTTATCTTTTTGCGCGGCGCACATTACGCAACCCTCTGAATCGCCTGCTGGCCGCAGATGCGGCGGACAGCTTCCTCGAGCTCCGGCTTCACGCGGATGCGTTTCTGCGATTGCAGGGATGCCATGGAGCCGTCGGGGGAGACCAGTTCAAACACTATCGCAGTTGGGCCCGGTGTGCTTGCAAATAAATTTTCGAGCTGGTTCAAAGTCTCATCACTAAGGAGGCTCATGTCGAGACGCAGGCGGAACTCGCTGGGGCCGGTGCGTTCGGCGACATCTTCGAGGCGGCGGGCTTCCTGGAGGGAGAGGCGCGTGCCGGCTTCCTCGATCTGCACGCGGGCTTTCAGGAGCAGAGGCGCTCCGGGCTTCAGAATGTTTTCGAGACGCGCGAAGCTTTCGGGAAACGCGAGGAGTTCCTGCACTCCGGTCATGTCCTGAATGGTGAAGATGGCCCAGCGAGCGCCTTTTTTGGAGCGCATCGGCCGCGTGCCGACGACGAGAGCCGCAACGGTGATTTCCTTGCCGTTGCGCTGCCCTTCGAGCTCGTCGAGCGAGAGCGCGCCGAGATCCTTGAGGCGCGAGGCGTATTTTTCGAGCGGGTGGCCGGAGACGTAGAAGCCCAGCATGGCGTACTCGCTGGTGAGGCGCTCTTCCTCGCTCCAGGGAGCGGCGTCGCGGAGTTCGAAATGAACCTTGGGCTCGGCAGCGGCGCCGCCAAAGAAGAGGCCGTGCTGGCCGGATTCCTTGGCACGAGCGGCGCGCTGGATGGCGTTGATCGCGTCATCCACGGAGGCGAGCATTCCTTCGCGGGGGCCGAGGGAATCCATCGCGCCGGATTTGATGAGACTTTCAAAAACGCGCTTGTTGAGGAAGCGGGACTCGATGCGCTCGCAGAATTCGTAGAGCGATTTGAATTCGCCCTGGCTGAGGCGGGATTCGCGAATGGCCTTGGCGGTGTTTTCGCCGACGTTCTTGATGGCGGCGAACCCGAAGCGGATGGAGTCGCCGACAGGCGTGAAGTAGAGGTCGCTCTCGTTGACGTCGGGCGGAAGGATCGAAATGCCCATGCCACGGGCTTCGTTGATGTACTTCACCTGCTTTTCGGCGTTGCCGGTTTCGGAAGTGAGCAGCGCGGCCATGAATTCGACCGGGTAGTGCGTTTTCAGGTAGGCGGTCTGGTAGGCGAGCAGCGCGTAGGCGCAGGAGTGCGACTTGTTGAAGCCGTAACCGGCAAACTCCTCCATCAGGTCGAAAATGCGTACGGCTTTCTTTTCGGCGATTTTGTTTTTGTCGCAGCCAGCGAGGAATTTGGCACGCTGCGCCGCCATTTCTTCCTTTTTCTTTTTGCCCATGGCGCGGCGGAGCAGGTCGGCTTCGCCGAGAGAGAAGCTGGCCAGGAGGTTGGCGATCTGCATCACCTGCTCCTGGTAGAGGATGACGCCGTAGGTTTCCTCGAGAATTTCTTTCAGTTGCGGGAGTTCGTAGGCGACTTTCGTTTTGCCGTGCTTGCGATTGATGAAGTCGTCGATCATGCCCCCCTGGATCGGGCCGGGGCGATAGAGAGCGTTGAGCGCGGTGAGGTCTTCGATGCGCGTGGGCTGGTAGCGGCGAAGGATGTCGCGCATGCCATGGGATTCAAACTGGAAAATGGCGGTGGTTTCGCCGCGAGAGAAGAGTTTGTAGGTGGCCTCATCGTCGAGGGTCAGGCTGTCGAGGTCGAGCTTGATGCCGCGATTCTGCTCGACCATTTTGACTGCGTCGTGCAGAACGGTGAGCGTGGTGAGGCCGAGGAAATCCATTTTCAGCAGGCCGATGCGCTCGAGAGCATTCATGTCGTACTGCGTGGTGATTTCGTCGCGGTTGGTCTTGTAGACGGGAACGAGCTCGGTGAGCGGCTGCGGCGAGATGACGACGCCGGCGGCGTGCGTGGAGGCGTGGCGCGCGAGGCCTTCGAGGCGCAGTGCTACGGCCATCAGGTCTTTGAGTTTTTCGTCGCTGTCCACGGCGGATTTGAGCTGCGGCGCTTCTTCGAGAGCGTTCTCGAGTTCGATACCGAGTGTGGTGGGGATCATTTTGGCGAGGCGGTCGACTTCGCCGTAGGGGAGGTCCATGGCGCGGCCGACGTCTTTTACCGCGGCTTTGGCGGCCATGGTGCCGAAGGTGATGATCTGGGAGACGTTTTCGCGGCCGTATTTGCGCGTGACGTAGTCGATGAGTTCGCCGCGGCGGCGCATGCAGAAATCGATATCGATATCGGGCATCGAGACGCGTTCGGGGTTCAGGAAGCGTTCGAACAGCAAATTGTACTGAAGCGGATCGACATCGGTGATGCGAAGAGCGTAACTCACCAAACTGCCTGCAGCGGAGCCTCGGCCGGGGCCGACGGGAACTTCCTGCGCCCGTGCGTAATGGATGAAATCCCAAACGATCAGGAAGTAGCCCTCGTAATGCATCTTCTTGATCATTTCGATTTCTGACGAAAGGCGGCGCTCGTAATCCACGAGCGGGTGGTGCAGGGCGCCCTGCTGCGAGAGGCGCTCCAGAAACGGCACGCGCTGCGCGAAGCCTTCGCGAGCAACTTTTTCGAAGTAGCTGCCGGGGGTGTGGCCTTCGGGAACCTTGAATTCGGGGAGCGCGTTGGGGATGCGCTCGATTTTGACGTTGCAGCGTGCGGCGATATCCACGGTGCGGCTGAGCGCGTCGGGAAGTTCGCGGAAGACCTTGGCCATTTCCTCGGCGGTCTTGAAATAAAACTGGTCGGTGGCGAACTTCATGCGATTGGTATCGCTCATGGTCTTGCCGGTCTGGATGCAGAGCAAGACTTCCTGGGCGTGGGCGTCGCTGTGATGGAGATAGTGGCAATCGTTGGTGGCGACGAGGGGAATACCGGTTTCTTTCGAAAGGCGTACGAGGTCTTTGTTTACGCGCTGCTCGATTTCGAGCCCCTGGTCCTGAATTTCAAGGAAGAAGTTGCCTTTGCCGAAAATGTCGCGGAGGCGATAGGCGTTCTCGCGCGCGAGGTCGAACTTCTCATCTACCACGGGTTCGGTGACCGGGCCGCGAAGGCAAGCGGAGAGGGCGATGAGGCCTTTGCTGTGCTTGGAGAGCAGGTCAAGATCGATACGCGGTTTGTAATAGAAGCCTTCGAGGAATCCGGCGGAGACGAGCTTGATGAGATTGTGGTAGCCTTCGAGATTTTCACAGAGAAGAACGAGGTGGTTGCTGCCGCGGGAGCCGGGCTCCATTTCGCCGCGATCGCCGTTCGTGACGGGCGCGGATTTTTCGCCGCGGTCGTGGCGGCTGCCTTTGGCGACGTAGACTTCGCAACCGATGATGGGCTTAACGTCGCGCTTGCTGGCTTCATAGAAGAAGTTCGCGGCGGCGAAAAGATTGCCATGGTCGGTGATGGCCACCGCGGGCATCTTCTGGCGGGAGGCTTCGTCGAGGAGCTCGCCGGTTTCGCACGCGCCGTCGAGAAGGCTGAAATCGGTATGAACGTGGAGATGAACAAACTGGGGATTGCCCATGGAAGTTGATTGTAAAACGCGGGGACGCGAAATGCGAACGGGATTGTGAGATTTGCACAGGGGGATGGGAGCGGGTGATTCAGGACGGGTGCGCGGAGATTTGCATTTTGCGCGGGGAATCTGTCGCACCTACGGCGCTTGGGTTCGGTGACTACGAGATCCCAGGCCTCACGGCCTGGGCTAACCTCTTTCGCGCCTCTGGCGCTCTAGGAAGGAAAGACGAACGAGCGAGACGACCAGAAGGATATGCTCTACAGATAGTTTTGGTGCGGATGCTTACCGCGTAAAGGCGGAAGCCTGCCTGCGGCGGGCAGGCGTTGCTTCCCTTCGGCCATCTCAGGGCAGGCCGCACTCCAAAGTTATTTTTTGGATTTGTGTTTGGCGGCGGCGGCTTTCATGCCGGCTTTGTGTTTTTCACGAGTGGCGTGATGCGCCTCCGCGGCGGATTTTTTTTCGGCGGCCGTCTCGACGCGCTTTTCAGCCTTGGCGGGCTTCTTTTCTTTTTCTTTTTTCTTGGGAGCTTCCTTGATCCCCGAAAGTTTGCGCAGGATTTTCACGCGCTCTTCGGGAGTTTTGGCGCGGCCGTTCAATTGAATGGCAAAAACATCCTGCACGATCTGATCGAACTTCGGGCCGCGGGGCATGCCGAGGGCTTCGAGTTCGGTGGCCACGATCGGCAGGGCCTGGCGGACCGGGCGCCACTTGTGGAGAAACGCCTTCAGCTTTGACAGCGCAGCGGAATTGCTGGACTCCGCGAGAAGGTAGGCGACATATTCCATCGGAATTTTTTCGATGTAGCGGTAGGCCTCTATGGGCGTCTTGGTTTTCTTTCCGGCCAGGTCTTTCTGGATTTCGAGCGCCTTTTCCGGAAACTTTTCAATGGCCTCGATTTCGGCGGAGCGGTAGCCGAGTTTCGAAAGCGTGTTGCTGAGTTCGCGATCCTTGAGGCGGCTGAGGATGGCCAGCAGCATCGGCGTGGCGAGCCGCGGCCGGAAACCGGCCATGTAGAGATCGTCACGGACTTTGATGAGGCGGTTGATGGCGTCGTAGCCGGGATGCTTTTTGGCCAGAATCGGGTGAACACGCTCGAGCAGATCGCCTTCTTCCCATTCCTTGAGGATGAGTTGCGGGCGCTCTTCGCGGCTGAGGCTGCGCACTTCTTCGCCGGCATCTTCGGGAGTGATGGTGAGCTGCAGCTCGCGCTCGATGGCGAGATTGAACCACTCCTGGGTACGGGATTCGAGCTTGAAGCCCATGCGCGCCGCAAGGCGGAGGGCGCGAATGAGACGTACGGGCTGATTCGTGAAGCTGTGGATGGAGAGCGCGCGGACTTCGCCGTGCTCGATGTCGGAGAGGCCGTTGGTGGGGTCGAGGAGCAGGCCGCGAGACGCGGGATTGAGAGAGATGGCGATGGCGTTCAGGGAAAAGTCACGGCGGCGCATGTCTTCCATGATAGTGGACCAGCGGATTTCCGGCCGCGTACCGGGGCGAACATAGTGTTCATCGCGTGCGGCGGAAATGCTGCCTTCGACGTCGCCGGCAAAGAGAAGTTCGACGTGGCGGAACTTTTCATCCTCGGAGAGAACTTTCGCGCCGCCCTTTTCGAGTTCGCGCGCCATCTTGGAAGGATTCCCTTCGACGGTGAAGTCGAGATCGCGCAGGTTGGCGCCGGTGATCAGGTCACGGACGGTGCCTCCTGTCAGATAGACATTGAAGCCCAGGACAGCGGCGAGCTCCTGCACGCGCAACATGGCCGCGCGTTGCTCCGGCGAAAGCCGGCTTTCCAACAGAAACATGTAATCAGGCATTGCGTTCCTTCCGCTTCAAAGTTGGCATTCACGCAGCGAATGCCATACCCGCGATGAGTCCGTCCCGACGCGCTAGGCGCGGGGGTGATGCGCTTTATAAATCTGCTTCAGGCGTTCTTCCACGACGTGGGTGTAGATTTGCGTCGTGGAGATGTCGGAATGCCCCAGCATCAGTTGGACGGAGCGCAGGTCCGCGCCGCCCTCCAGCAGATGCGTGGCAAAACTGTGCCGCAGCATGTGCGGCGTCAGGGGCACGCGCAGTCCGGCGCGGCGCCCGTAGGCGGAGAGAATTTTCCAGACGCCCACACGGCTGAGGCTGCTGCCGCGGCGATTGATAAAGAGCGTTGGCGAGTTAACTTGCTTCCCTGCCGGAACGAGCTTCGGACGGGCGTCGCGAAGATAGCGGTCGACGAGGGCAAGGGCTTTTTTGCCGATGGGAACGATGCGCTCTTTGTCGCCTTTGCCGATGCAGCGGACGCAGCCGACGGCGCGGTCGAGATCCATCACCCGGAGGCCGATGAGTTCGGAGACGCGCAGGCCGGTGGAGTAGAGGACGTCGAGCATGGCGTGGTCGCGGAGACCGATGGGAGTTTTGTCGTCGGGTTGGGCGAGAAGGCGCTCGATCTCTTCCAGGCGAAGGTAACCGGGCAACGAGCGGCGAATCTTGGGCGATTCGAGATTGAGCGAGGGGTCGACGGTAATGAGGTCCTGCGTCCGGGCGAAGCGAAAGAAATTGCGCAGAGTGACGAGATGGCGCGCGACCGTGCGGCTCTCGAGCTTCTGGCGGAACAGGCTGGAGAGGAAATCCACCAGGTCGTCGCGCGTGACGCTTTCGAGGGTCAGCTTTTTCTTTTTAGCGTAGCTTTCGAACTTCACCAGGTCGCGCCGATACGCCGAAACCGTGTTCGCGGACAATCCCTTTTCCACGCGGACGTGCGTGAGAAACGACGCGATGGTGTTGGAGATTTCCATCAGGAGCCTGCCAATCCCTCCGCAGCGCCGGGGCGCCGCATGGCGATGCCGTAGACTTCCTCAATCTCGGGGCACTTGAAAAGCCACGTCAGACCGATATAGACCAGCGTGGCGCCAAGAATCATGGCGATAAATACCACGAGTTGGATGAAAAAGGCAGAGTTGAGGGTGAAGTTTGCGTAATGATTGGCAACCAGGCAGCCCGCGCCCATGATGAGGCTGCACACGCTGATTTTGCCGAGAGAGCGAAGGATGGCGAAGCTGCCAAGCGGGCCATAGCGCAGACGGAAAACGGCAAAGAGAATAGCGAAGTCAAAGAAGGTAGCGAGAGCTGTGGCGAGAGCCGGTCCGCCATTCTGGAAGCGCTTGAAGAAAAATTGCAGGAACACGATGTTGAGAAAAATATTCAGGAAGAAGGAGATCAGGGCGACGATAACCGGCGTCTTTGTGTCTTTTGCGGAGTAGAAGGCGGGGACGATGAGTTTTACGCAAGCGAGTGCAGGGAGACCGATGGCGTAGTAGAGCAGCGGCCGCGCGGTGAGGCGCGTGGACTCGGCGACGAACTGCCCGTGCTGGAAGAGCATGCGGATGATCGGCTCGCGAAGGGCCATCAGGCCGATGGCGGCGGGAACCGTGATGTAGGCGACGATACGCACGGCAAAGGTGAGCGTTTTCTTGAGGCCTTCGTAATTGTTGGCCGCGGCCTGGTGGGACATGATCGGAAGAATCGCGGTGGCGACGGCGATGGCGTAGCCGCCGAGCATCAACTCCATCACGCGGTCGGCCACGTAGAGCGCGGTGAGCGAACCGCGCGGCATGCGGACGGAGTTGGCGAAGTAGGTGTCCACGAAGAAATTGATTTGCGAAATGCCCAGGCCAAAGAAGCGCGGAAAGAGTACGCGGGCAACATCGCGGACCGCGGGATGCGTGAAGGAAAGGCCGAAATCGAAGCGCATGCCGCGGCGCACGAGCTGCGGCACCAGCATCAGGAACTGCAACGCGCCGCCGACCAGGACACCGACAGCGAGTGAGGTGGCAGGAGTTCGAAAATAGTGCCAGACGGCGGCGGTGGAGAAGATGATGATGACGACGTTCAGAAGGACGCTGGTGGCCGAGGGGAGAGCGAAGTAGTGGAAAGAGTTCAAGATGCCGATGCCAATGGCGGCCAGGCCCAGGAAAAAGAGATACGGGAAGATAATGCGGTTGAGGGCGATGGCCTCGTCCCAGCCTTCCACTTTGTCTTGAGGGGATGTGAAGGTGTGGATGACGTGGGGAGAAAAGATGACCCCGAAGATGACGACGATCGCCAGGACGAGCGCGACGGTCCAGAAAAAGCGATTGGCAAACTGCCAGAGCTCGTCGGTAGAGCGATCACGCATGTAGGTGGTGAAGACGGGGATGAAGGTGGCGGAGAAGGTGCCGTCTCCCACTAAGCGCCTGAAAAGATTGGGGATACGGTAGGCCAGAACGAAGGAGTCGGCGCTGAGAGTGGTGCCGAGGAGAAGGGTAATGCGTTGGTCGCGAACGTAGCCGAGAATGCGGCTAGCGAAGGTGACCAGCGAAATGATAGAGGCGGATTTTAGGATCTGCTTCTTTTCGGACAAAGGTCGGCTCTCAGGGACCTAACCCCATTAAAAACAATGAGTTGACAGGAAAACCGAGCTTAACATAACATACATTTGCAGCCTTGTGCAATCGTTTCCTGCCCAAGACGCGGTGATTCCCTTTGAAAACGCGGGCCCCAGCCTCGACGCATAAAAAAGTGGTGATTGAACTGGAGGATAGGACCGCCCTGCGCGGCTTCCTGAACCCGGCGCGGCTGGCTGGTGCGGAAACACTGGATCTTTTGACGCCGGGGGGCGAACACGAAGAGGTGCCGGTGGCGAAGGTGCGGGCAGTTTACTTTGTAAGAGACCTGGACGAAGAATTTGCGCCGGAGCGGAAGGCGTTTTTAAACCGGCCGAAGCTGGATGGTTTGTGGGTGAAGGTGCGCTTCCGCGACGACGCGACTCTGGAAGGCGTCATTCCGAACGACCTGCTGACATTCCTGGACAACGGCTTGCATTTGTCGCCGCCAGATTTCAATTCGAATACAGATCGGATTTATGTGCCGCGACCGGCGATTACGGAGTTGACCGTGCTTGGCGTGGTGGGCGTGGCAAGGCGCAAGCCCGCGGCTGCCGCTGCGGCCCAGCCTCGCCTCTTCAACGAATAAGGAGTAGTGCCTCAGTTTCCGAGTGGCCGACGATCCGGGAGTGATTCCGTCGTGTCCCGAATCGCAATGCCGGGTGGGGCCACCTCCGCGGGTACCAGTTACAAGGGGAAGTGTCCTGGGTCTCGCGCACGACGCCATTCGTTGACTGGCCGCTGCCGCGTCCGTAAGATGAAGCGGGCTGGAAAGCTCAGCATCTCCAGAATGATTAGCCAGACAATCACACACTACCTCATAGTCCGCAAGCTGGGTGGCGGAGGCATGGGAGTGGTGTACGAGGCCGAGGACACCAAGCTCGGCCGCCATGTCGCTCTCAAGTTCCTTCCCGAGGAACTGGCCAAGGATACGCAGGCGCTGGAGCGCTTTCAGCGTGAGGCGCGGGCGGCGTCGGCGCTGAACCATCCCAACATCTGTACGCTTTACGAAATTGATGAAGCTGACGGGCAACACTTCATTGCCATGGAATTGCTCGAAGGCCAGACGCTGCAGCAGCGGGTTGCGGGGCGGCCGCTGGATAGCGAGACCCTGTTCGAGCTGGCGATGCAGATTGCTTCTGCGCTAGAGGCTGCGCACGGCAAGGGAATCGTCCACCGCGACATCAAGCCGGCCAACATCTTTGTGACCAGCATGGGCCAGGCGAAGGTGCTGGATTTTGGCTTGGCCAAGCTGGCTCCTGCCTGGCCGGAGGTGCCCAATGAACCCACGCTAAGCGCCGACCGCAATCTGACCACACCAGGCCAGATGTTGGGAACTGTAGCATACATGTCGCCTGAGCAGGTGGCGGGGAAAGAACTGGACGCGCGCACGGATTTGTTTTCGTTCGGGGCGGTGCTCTACGAAATGGCCACGGGGCGGCAGGCGTTTTCCGGGAACACTTCCGGCGTGATCTTCCATTCCATTCTGGAGAAGAATCCAGCGTCGGCAACGCGGGTGAATCCAGAATTGCCGGTGAAGCTGGAAGAGATTATTGGCAAGGCTCTGGAGAAGGACCGTGAAGTGCGCTACCAGCACGCGGCGGACATCCGCGCCGACCTCAAACGCCTGAAGCGGGACACGACTTCGGGAACGACTGCGGTGAATGTGGTGGTGCCCACATCAGGGTGGCGGCGGAGGAAACCAGCCGCTATCGCGGTTGCGGTGGCTGTGCTGCTAGCGACAGGAATTGCCGGAGCGCGCTACGGATGGATGAGCCGCAGCCAGGCCGTCGGTTCGGTAGCGGTGCTGCCGTTCACTGGATCGGGCTCAGATCCGGGAACGGATTTTCTGCAGGAGGGCATCAGCGAGGGGATCACGGACGCGCTCTCACAAATACCGAATTTGAAAGTGATGGCGAGCAGCAGTGTGTTCCGTTATAAGTGGAAGGAAAATGATCCGCAACAGGCAGGAAAGGATTTGAAGGTAGATGCAGTTTTGACCGGCCGCATCGTGCGCATTGGCGACAATCTCACGGTGAACGCGGAACTGGTCAACGTCAGGGACGGCAGCCAGATTTGGGGAGAGCGCTACAACGAGAAAATGGCGAACGTCTCCGCGCTGCAACAGGAGATTGTCAGCGATATCTCAAGCAAGTTGCGCTTTAGGCTGAGCGGAGAAGACAAGCAGCGCCTGAAACGACGCCCCACACAGGATCCCGAAGCCTACCAGTTCTATACCCAGGGTCGGCACGAAATGGACAAGTTCACCGATGCCAGTTGGAAGAAGGCCGCGCAGTTCTTTCAGAAGGCGATAGACAAGGACCCCGGTTATGCCGCGGCATACGCGGGCCTGGCAGATGCTTATGGGATTCTCGGGGCGGTATCGGATATTCCGCCCAGGGAGGCCTATGAGAAGGCTAGGGCCGCCGCGAACCGGGCGATCGCCCTCGACGATGGGCTTGCCGAGGCGCATGCCTCTCTGGGCTACATCGACTGGTTCATATGGGAATTTGGAGCGGCGGAACGTGAGCTGCGGCGTGCCCTGGAGCTGAACTCCAATCTCGCAATCGCGCATCTGTACTATGCGCGCTATTTGGCGTCGCTGGGCCGGTTCAGCGCAGCGGAAAAGGAGCTGGATCATGCTCAGGAATTGGATCCACTCTCGCTTCAGGTTATGTTTGATGCCGGGCAGCTTTCCTATTTTCGGCGCCAGTACGATCAGGCCGTCACACAGTTGCAAAAGGTTACAGAGATTGATCCGAATTATGCCACAGCATATCTCTTCATGGCCGAAGCGCACTTCGCCAAGGGGGAGTATGCAGCTGCCGTCGAGGAAGGAAGTCAGTATTTCATTGCAAGCGGGTACCCTGCTGTTGCAACGGAATTTACGCAAGCTTACGCTAAGTCCGGTTACCGGGGTGCGTTACAGGATCGAATTAGCAGGCAGAGTGATCCGGGCATCCTGGAGTTCTATTTTCCCTGGCAGGTGGCGACAGACAACGCCAGGCTGGGCGATAAGGAAAAGGCCTTCTTCTGGCTGGAGAAATGCTACACGGAGCGCACGGGCTTGGTGTTTCTGAGAGTCGATCCAGCCCTTGATAGCGTCCACTCTGATCCACGTTTCGCCGACCTAGTGCGCCGCGTCGGATTCCCGCATTAAACGAAGGCTCTGCATAATCGATTTAATATTGACTGTTTTGTCCCTGCCATAATCCGTTAAAACTTGCCAACGATTCCGGGCGGGTGACGGGCCACTCGAAAGTAACGCACATGACTGATGAACGCAGCACAAACCGGCCAAGTCGTCTCCCTTTTAAATACTTCGCGACGAAGCGCTTTTTACGCATCTGCAGCGCTGCCCACGAACTGTTCGGCCGTTCGCGCCACGCGGCCGAATTTGGCCGCATGATTGCACCGCACGCACCGGCATTCTGTGAGCTTGCACTTTCCTCTATGTCATCGCTCACTCGAGACGAATCAGGCGGAAGCCGCTCTTGCCGCCGGACGAGTGCGCTTGGATTCCCACGCCTGGCGCATCTCCTCGCGCCGCGCCAGCACATATTTCCTGGCGTCCTCGATGCTTTTGTACATTCGCGTGCCCTTGATCATGTTGCAGGGACGGCAGCAGGCTACCAGGTTGGCAGGATCCTTCTTGCCGCTTCGAGCGCGCGGTACCACGAAATCGACGGACATCACCAGCGCGTTATCAAAGCTGGTTCTGCCATCGAGTCCACAGTACCTGCAACAGAATTGGTCGCGTTCCAGAATTTTCAGCCCTTCAGCCAGACTTACCGGCATGTCCACTCTTGATAGGGTCATCATGTTCCAAGGCATGGAGCACCTCCGAATCGGGAATCCTATTGCAAAGTGACGCGCTTGAGAAGAGGCAAGGGCTGGCCCAATGTCGGACGTAAGCTGCGCAGTAATAATCGTTGGCCTTGTGCAGATCTACGCGGACCGGGCCGCCAAGGGCTTGATGTTGTGGTTCATGCGGAAAAAGTTTGTGGGGTCGTATTTATTTTTCAAGCTGACCAGGCGATCGTAATTGGGCCCGTAAGCTTCATGTGCGATTGCCTCGCCCTCGTCGGTGACGTAGTTTCCATAAGCGCCGCCGGCGAGAAACGGCCGCATGATTTCGTAGCATTCGCGGGTCCATTGAATGTTCTTTTCCGTGTCGGAAGGGCTCTCCCACATGGACCAGAGAAGCAAATTCCATGAGAATTGCCGATGAGGAAAGGCGGTCTCGGTAACTGGTACGCGGGTTGCCGCCCCATTCCAGTGTTCAAGAAAAGGCGCGAAGGTGTGAGGGGAAGGGCTCTGGGCCACAAACTGTACCAGAACTTCGATGGCCTCGTTGCTCAGACTGCGGAAAAAGTTCGATTTGGTGTAAACATGGCGTCCCGGCGGGAAGAACGGCTCGAACATGCTTTGTATTTGTATGTAGCTCATGGGACCAAGCAGATCGGCTACGGGAGTAGCCAGCGCCCGCAAGGGCTTCAACAATTTCTCGCCCTCGGTAATGGGCCCGCAATAACACGCCGCTATGCCAAAGACCCGCTGACCGTCCGGCAGACTCAATGATCCTCCTTGCGTGACTAGTTCATCGGGGCTCGCCTCGACGAATCCCCGCCAAAAATGCAGCACTTCCTTCGCTTTTGCCGCGGGGTAGAACACGGCGCCACCAAAAACCGGGCCGACCTCGTGGAGCCGGAATTCGAGCGAGGTAACAACTCCAAAATTGCCGCTGCCGCCCCGTATGCCCCAGAACAAATCTTGATTGTCGGAATCATTGGCCGTCAGTAGACGTCCGTCGGCAGTCACCACGTCCGCGCCGATGACGTTGTCGATAGCCAGTCCATACCTGCCATGCAGGTGGCCCCATCCACCGCCCAGCGTCAGGCCCGACATCCCGACGGTCGGGACAACGCCTTGCGTGGTCGCTAGACCGAACGATTGTGTCTCTCGGTCGAACTCCCCCAACTTGATACCCGTTTCGGCACGCACGGTCTTCCGGCGGGGATCGACGCGTATTCCTTTCATCAGGGACAGATCGATCATCAGACCGCCGTCACAAACTGCCTTTCCGGCGATGCTGTGGCCTCCGCCTCGGACAGAAACCAGGAGATCGTGTTCGCGCGCAAAACGCACAGAGGCGATTACATCGGCGGCGCCGGTGCAGCGGGCGATAACCGCTGGGCGTCGATCGATCATGGCGTTTGGAATCGTGCGCGCAGCGTGGTAGCCGTCCTGGCCGGGGCAAAGTATGGCGCCCCGCACAGTGTTTCGAAGTCTCTCAATCGCGGAGATTTCCATGAGGGCCCCTCCGTTGGATATTTGAAATTTGGTCGATCGGTGAGATGCCTTGTTCCTTATCGGGGAATACCAGTTGCCAACGAGGATGCTGTGAGCAGATTGGGTTGTCAAGCTCATTTGTACTGCTAGCCCCGCACCCCGCACGCAGCAGAAATCCGTCCAACAGTCGGAACAGCTCCGTGACTGTGCTAGATGTTGGCAGTTCGTGGAACGGCTTTAAATATGCAGCAACTGTGCCAAATGGGACAGAAACGTCTGCATATGGAAGTCATAATGGAAATACCTTGCGCAAGAATAAGCAGAAACGACTCGAACGCGCGACGAATGCAAGCGTCAAGAAGGAAATGGCCCTGCCGCGCATGGCCAAGTCCGCAAGAATTGCGGAATTGAAGCTGGGAACGGCGCGAATTCCAGAGCGGCCAAGCGCCAGCATGCCCGGAACAGTCGACAAGACCATTCCCTCTCCGCGGCCGAGCAAACCAGAAAAGGCACAGATTGCGGTTGAGGCGCCGGACCACCGGTATCGCGATCTCCGAATTGAAAATGCACTAATCGACGAACATGGCGATGATGTGAAGCTCAAAAAGGTGGCTCATGTTGAGATTACCGTCACCACCAAGGACGTCGACCGCCACAAATAGGAAAGGCAGCCAGCGACCCGGCGCGAGACATTCGTCTTGGGCCTCGTCCAGGGGCTATTAACATGCCAGACAGCGAGTGGATCAAGAGTCTTGAAGACGGCAGGAAAGTGAAATTTATTTACCAGGAACTGCCGGAAGATGGCGCATTTATCACCGCGCAGATTGAACGGAATGAGGTTGTCTATTCGGTGGTTCTGGCCAAAGCAAGAAACCCGCTAAGTCACGAGGACGTAGAAAGCCACTTCAAGGGAGAACTCGCAAAGAAGTAACACCACCGATATTCTTCGCATGTGCTTGAGTACGTCAAGACTTTTTCGGCGGGAGCTTGGCGCCTCTTTTGCGCGCCTCTGACAGGCCTATGGCAATCGCCTGCTTCCGGGAGGTCACTTTGCCGCCTTTACCTCCTTTCCCCGAGCGAAGTGTCCCGCGCTTTTCCCGTTCCAGGGCGCGCTTCACGCTTTTGCTGGCAGCCTTCCCGTATTTTGCCATCGCCTTCTTCGTTCCGTATGTTGCGGGCCGTTCAGGAGGTCTTGGCTGCTTTCGCCGCGTCCTCGGGGCTATAGGACTGGATGAACTCATCGACCTGCTTCTCCGCGGCGTCCTTCGCAAGTCCATACCGTTCCTGAATCTTGCCTACCAGTTGGTCCTTTTTGCCATTGATCGCCGTCACGTCGTCGTCAGTCAGCTTTCCCCACTTTACTTTTACTTTGCCCATCGATTGTTTCCATTTGCCTTCGATTAGATCCCAATTCATCTCAATCCTCCTGTGGATAGCATGGCCGGCCTGTACTTCTTGCTGCGGTGGGGCTATCGTTGCGGATTCATTACACAATTCCGGTTGTACATCCCATGCGGGGTCATGCTCAGCTGCAAGCTTGAAACCTGATTCAGGCTAATGGAATTCGCCTTGTCGCGTCTGTATAACTTCGCACAGTTCCAAACTTAGCGCAGGACTGCCGTGTCGATCGGCTTGACCGTGAAAGGCGCGGGGGTTGTGGACTTTGTCGCGTTTCAGTGGAAATCTGGATAGATCTCGTCGGCTATCCAATAACTTGCCAGAAGAATCGCAAAGAGCGTTCCCACAAGCCACAGAGCCCACCGTCGCCGTCTCCAAACGGAGCCAGCGTCAGAGAGCTGAAACGGAATGTCCACGAGGTAGGCGGCGCAGTAGCAAACATTGGCAAGGACCGCGAGAATCACCAAGGGCGGAAGCGACTGAAGACATGGATTTACGCTGCTTAAAGCGCCCCGCCAGTCTCCGGGAGGCATTGTTGCGGTTGCCGCCTGTACTTCCCTCTTGCTGCTGTGCGAGACTCACAGATCGTTTGGGAAATGGTGAAGGAGTGTGGGTATGAGGCTGCAGGAATTGGCAGAGCGGTTGGAGTGCCGGCTGGAAGGCGACGCTCAGGCAGTGATTCACGGCGTCGCGGGAATCGAGCAGGCAGAGCCGGGTGAGGTGACGTTTCTGGCGAACCGGCGGTATGCGCCTAATCTGAAGACGACGCGGGCTTCGGCGGTATTTGTGGAGGACGGAGTGGAGGTGGAACGCGAGGCTGGCGAGCCGGCGCTGGCGAAATTACGGACGGGAAATCCGTATTTGAGCTTCGCGAAGGCAATTGAATTGTTTTATGAGCCGCCGAAGTATGCGCCGGGGATTCACGCGACGGCGGTGATTGCGAAGAGCGCGCGGATTGGGGCGGGCGCGCATGTTGGGCCTTACTGTTTTGTGGATGAGGATGCTGTGATCGGCGAAAACGCGGTGCTGCACAGCTTTGTAACGATTTATCGCGGCGCGCGGATTGGAGCGAATTTCTTTGCTCATGCGCATGCGGTGGTGCGGGAGTTTTGCCGGATTGGGGACCGGGTGATTTTGCAGAATGGCGTGATCATCGGCGGGGATGGATTGGGCTACGCGAAAAATACGGACGGGACCTGGTACAAGATGGCCCAATCGGGGCCGGCGGTGCTGGAGGACGACGTGGAAGTGCAGGCCAACGCTTGCATTGACCGCGCGACGGTGGGAGAGACGCGGATCGGGCGCGGCACGAAGATTGACGACCTGGTGCTGGTGGGGCATGCGTCGAAGGTGGGTGGAAATTCGATGTTGTGCGGGCAGGTGGGCCTCGCGGGCTCCACGCGGATTGGAGAGAACTGCATCCTTGCGGGACAGGTGGGGACCGCGGGACATTTGACGGTGGGTGACGGCGCGGTGATTACGGCGCAGAGCGGCGTGCCGAACGATGTACCGGAGCGGGCGCTGTATTCGGGGTACCCTGCGGTGGAGAACCGGGAATGGTTGCGGATGATGGCGGCGCTGCGGAGATTGCCGGAGTTGCAGAAACGGGTGGGGGAGTTGGAGGAGAGATTGGCGGGGAAAAAAGAATAACGAATTGTAGAGCTGTGATTGACCCATTACGCTGAGGTTCTTCGGCCATGCTTGTCGCATAGCCTCAGGATGACAATTTTTCGGCTGTGTCAGGTGCGGCGCCGGGGAAGCCGAGGGGGCGCTGATCGGGCGGGAGGCCGGCGGCTAGTTCGTCGTGGAGGCGCTGGTTGAGGTCTTCGCGCTGGTCGAGAGTGTATTGAGTTGAATCGATGGGCGGGAGGAATTCGACGAGAATTTCGCCCGGGTAAATTTTCAGTTCGCGCTTTTTCATGATGCGGTGCGCATTGGAGCAGGCGATCGGCACCAGCGGCACTCCAGCCTTGATGGCCATCACCGCGGTTCCCTTCTTGAATTCCTGCAGGCGGCCGTCGCGGCTGCGCGTTCCTTCGGGATAAATCAAAAAACTTTGGCCGCTTTTTAGCGCTTCGGTGGCTTTTTCGAGGCTGACGATGGCGGAGTCTCGATTGAAGCGCTCTACGGGGATGAACTGCGCGAGATGAAAGGCCTGGCCGACAATCGGATATTTGAAGAGCGCGCGCTTGAGCAGGATGGCGATGCGGCGGGGAATGGCGCCGACAACGGCAGGCGCGTCGGCGGAACTGGTGTGGTTGGCGGCGAAGATGACCGTGCCGGGAGGAATGCGCTCGATGCCTTTCACCCTCACGCGGACGCCGACAGCGTTCACAAAAAACATGATGCCCTTGATGGCCGTCCAGTAAAGGGGATTGGGATTTTTTGTGAGGACCGTGAAAATGAGCAGGGGCGGACCGAGGATGAGGATGTAGAGCGTGAGGAAGACGCACATGAAGGCGGCACGGAGCATGGGGTAAGGAGACTTTCTCGAATCAGGAGCAGCGGGTCAAGTGGTGATGCCGGCGCTACCTCTTCCGATCAGTGGGAGCGGGCGGTGATGGGCTCGGTGGTGCCGCGGAGGAGGCCGTTGCGGAGGCGGCGGGCGCGGTCGTCGGCGTTGGATATTTCGGTGACCTGGAAGAATTTTTCGTGGAGTTCGCCGAGATGGATTTCGACGTACTCTTCTTTTTCCGCGCGGCGGACCCGGAGACGCAAGATGTCGCCTGATTTTTGTTGGGCGGCCCAGCGTTCGGGGCGGCGCGGAATGTCGGAGTTGTTCCAGCGGAGGAGTTCATCGCCGACCTGCAGGCCGCTCTTCGCGGCAGGGCCGTCTGCGTCGACGGCTGCGACAGTCCAGGGCGCGCCGGGCTCGCGCTGGGGCAGAAAACCGAGCGTGGCACGGACCGTTTCGTGGGTGCGGAGTTCAAGTCCGGCGCGCGCGAGAACATTCTGATACGGCAGAGGATTTGCTCCGCCGACGTAGCGGTCGAAGAAATCCGCGAGGGAGCCGCCGGTGAGCTTTTCGGATTCGAGGCGGATGTCGAGCGAATCGCGGTAGAACTTCCCTTCCCGGGCGAAGTCCGCGTTCATGGCGCGTAGGAGATCGTCCAGGCTGCGTTGGTTGTCCGTGCGATCACGCAAAACGATGTCGAGGAGGAAGCCAAGAATCTGGCCCTTGGTGTAATAGGAAACGCTGCGTTGGGGCTGGTTGTAGAGCGCATATTTCTCGAGCCAGGCGTCGAGGCTGGACTGTTCCGCGCTCTGCCACTGCTCGGCGGGGCGGGATTCGATCTCGGTGATTTGCTGGCTGAGGTCCTGCAGAAATTCCTGTTTGCTCCAGATGCCGGTGCGGACGAGGGCGTAGGAACTGAAGGTGTTTGTGACGCCTTCGGCGAACCATAGGGAGCGGGTGTACATCTCGCGCGTGGGGTCGAGGGGCTCGAGCGAGGCGGGGCGGATGCGCTTGACGTTCCAGAGGTGGAAAAATTCGTGCGCGGAAACGTTGGGGAGCGAGGCGCCTGAGGGAACGTAGATGGCGGTGGAATTGGCGTGCTCCATGCCGCCGCCAGCGCCGTTGGCGGCCTTACCGATGTGGAAAATAAACGTGTAATTGGGGTAGGGCGCGCCGTCCATAAGTTTTATTTCGTAGGCGCAGATTTTGCGGAGTGCCGATTCCACGTCGTGTTTTTTGTAATCGTCACCGTGGATGACGACGTGGACGGGCGGAGTCAGGTCGCGAATCGTGAATTCCTCAAAGTGAGAGACTTCAACTGGCTCATCGGCAAGAGCATTAAAGGTTGGAGCCTCTAATGTGAACAGCCGGACGCCGCCCATCGACTCGAAGAGCACCGGTGAGCCGGAAGCGGCAATCCATTCAGCAGGGACGTCGTGAAGGGAGAGAATGCTTTTTTCGGCGCGGCGACCGGGAACATAGAGCAAAACCATCGCCGGATTGATGAAGGCGTGTTCGGCGTTGAGTTGCGAGCTGAACGGGCCGGGGTCGTCCCAAAAGGTGTCGTAGGAAACCTTGACGACGCCGGTGGCTTGAACGCGCCAGGTGAGTTTGTCGAGCTTTTCGATGGCGACATCGCGGCCGTTGGCGGAGGCCGTTACACGCTGGACGTGGCTGCTGAAATCGCGAATCTCGTAGAGGGCGTCCCAGGCGGCCATCTGGAGGTCGAGATGATCTTGGACGTTGGGGACTTCGACGGTGACGTGGAAGAGGTGTTGTTCGGGATGGGCAAGAGAAATGGTGTAACGAATTTCCGCCACGGCCGGACGCGCGAGCAGGAAGCAGGTCAAGAGCAGGAGGGTGGCAGCCAGGCGAATTGCGAAACGGTTCCGGGTCACCGCGCGTTTACTCCACTGGTGGTGTGGCGGGCCGAGAGTTTCTTCATGAGCTTTTCACAGAGGCCGTCGAAGCTGCCATTGGACATGATGAGGAGCAAGTCACCGGGCTGGGCTTCGGCAGCGAGAATGTCGGCGATGGCCTCGGCGCCGGGAAGAACGCGCGCGTCTTTGCCGAGTTGGCGAACGGCGGCAGCGACGGATTCGGGATCGAGGCGCTGATCGTCGGCGAGTTGTCCGGCGCGATGGACGCTGCCTAGCAAAACTTTGTCGCCGAGAGCGAGCGATTGCGGCAAGGCATCCTGAAAAACTTTGCGGCGCATGGAATTGGAGCGCGGTTCGAGAACGGCCCACAGGCGCTTGCCGGGCCAGCGGAGGCGCGCGGCTTCGATGGTGGCTTTCACCGCGGTGGGGTGATGCGCGAAATCGTCGACGACCACGATCCCGTCAACTTCTCCTTTCACATCCATGCGGCGCTTGACGCTGCGAAAAGTGGAAAGCGCTTCCTGAAGGGACTCGCGGCGAATGCCGCGTCCCTGCGCAACAATCAGAGCTGCGAGCGAGTTGAGCACGTTGTGACGCCCGGTGGCGGCGAGGCGGAGATCGGCGTAGGGTTCACCCTTGTGGCTGACTTGGAAGGTCATGGTGTCGCCATCGGATTGGACGTTGGAGGCGACCCAGTCGTTGCTTGGGTGAAATCCGTAGCGGATGACCGGGCAAAAAGCCTTTGCGGTGGCAGTCCCGAGGGCCTCACCGGCTTCCGGATCGCCCCAGACGATGACGCGTCCGCGGCGCGGAACAAGATTGACGAGGCGGCGGAAGGCGAGTTGGTAGACGTCGAAATCGGTGTAAATATCGGCGTGATCGAACTCGAGCGAAGTGATAATGAGGTCATCGGGATGGTAGTGGAAAAACTTGGCCGCTTTGTCCCAGTAAGCGGAGTCGTACTCGTCGCCTTCGAGGATGAACTCCTCGCCACCGCCGAGCCCATAAGCCTGGCCGAAATTCTCGGCGATGCCGCCGACGAGGAAATTCGGCCGCTTCTTGGCGACATGGAAGAGCCACGCGAGCATGGCCGTGGTGGTGGTTTTTCCGTGGGTGCCGCTGACGACGATCGAGTGCTTGCCGGGAAGAAATTCTTCTTCGATGATTTCGGGCAACGAGCGATACGGGAGCTTGCGGTCGAGCATCTCTTCGACTTCGGCATTGCCGCGCGAGATGGCGTTGCCGACGATGATCAGGTCCGGCGCAGGTGTGAGGTGCTTGGGATCGAAGGAAGTGGCGTATTCGATGCCGAGGGATTCCAGAAAAGTGGATGCAGGCGGGTAGACACCCGCATCGGATCCGGTGACACGATAGCCGCGCTCGCGGAGCATCCCGGCCAGCGGCGACATCGCGGAGCCGCCGACGCCGATCATATGAATGTGCTTTGCCTTGGCCAAGATTCTTCCCTTTTCTAGTTTAATCGACAACGGCTGGTTCGAGAATTTCGAGAACGCCTTCGCCCTTGGCGTGCAGCTTCGCGCGAACACCCAGCGGAATCGTAAGCATGGGGCGCCTGGTGTGGCCGATGGGAGCGCCGTAAACGATCGGCACATCAAGTGGGCCGAGAATTTCCGCGCAGATTTCGGGAACGATCTGGCTGCCGCGAGAGGGAGGATCACAGTCCGGGAAGTCGCCGAGGAGAATGCCCGCGACTTTTTCAAAAATACCCGCCTGGTACAAATGGCGGAGCGCGCGGTCAACTTGATAGGGTTTCAAGCCGCGATCTTCAAGGACGAGGATGGCATTTTTGGTGTTGGGATCAAAGCCGGTGCCCAGCGTGGTTTGCAGCATAGTCAGGCAGCCTCCGACTAGTCGGCCGGAAGCGTTCCCCGAAACAAGGGTCTCCCCGTGCAGGGGAATTTTCCATTTGGATTTCGTTTCGCTGACGGCCTGCAGGAAAGAGACCAGATCGTAGCCCGAAGGGCGATCAGCGCCGTGATTAAAGCCTGCAGCGACCATCGGCCCGTAGAAGCCGGCCCAGCCGCGCGCTTCTCCTAAGAGCAGTTGAATGATATTGAGATCGCTGAAGCCGACAATGCACTTGGGACCGAGAAGACGCGTGGCAAGGCGAAAATCGATCAGGTAATTGGCTCCGTAGCCGCCGCGGGCGGCTATCACGCCGTCAATGTGTTTGTCGTGGACGGTCTTGCAAAATTGTTGAAGACGCTCATTGTGGCCCGCGGCGAAGTAGCCTTGCGGCTCCATCGGCGCAGGCTCTTCGACCTGAAATCCCAGACGGCGAAGTTCGGCTACACCCGCGGATAACGCTGCCGCATCAGCCGGAGAAGACGGGGAAACTATACCCAGGCGAGACCCTTTGCGAAGCGCTTTTGGTTTTTCAAGGTTGTGGATGTGGCGGGTCATCCGTGGTGGCCTTCGACGGGGATGACTTCGGTGATGACGCCTTGCCGGCTTAGTTGCGCCACGATCTCCACCTGTTGCTTGTGGCTTACAATGGCTTCGAATTCGACGATGGAATTCGTACCAGCCATGGATACCCGGAATTGCTGCACCAAGATTTTCATGCCGGAGAGAAGCCGCTGCACTTCCCCAGCCACATTTTCTGCATGACTGGTGGTGAACCTGAAGAGTAGCAGCCGCGCCTTGAGATTCAACCGCTGCGAGCACCAACCGAGGACGACCAAGCCGAAAAGAACGATTACGGTTGCCGAACCGGCAACGCCGTAAAGGCCACCGCCAACGGCCATGCCGATGGCTGCCTCGACAAAAATGGTTGCAGCGGTGGTCATGCCGACGAGCCCAGCACTATCCTTGATAATCGCGCCAGCGCCGAGAAAACCGATGCCCTGAACGATGTTGGAGGCGATTCGCGTGGTGCTCGAGTCTCCCCAGAGGTGCGCAATTTGGCCGGAGAGCATGGTGAAGAGCGCGGTGGCCATGCAGACAAACATGCTGGTGCGGATGCCAGCGGGGCGCCGGCGGAGTTCGCGCTCGACGCCGATGGCCGCGCCGAGACCGGCGGCGAAAATTAGCCGCACAAGCATTTGCTGAAAGGAAAGCATCATTGCCCGGGATTCACCTGCCCCAAGAAATTCTACCGTCTACAGTTTGAATTGGGTCAATTTCAAAAAATGGCGTGCCCTGGCGTGTATCTCGGGCTTTTTGAGTTTTAGGAGGCGCTCGAGGCCGAAGCGCTCGACGGTGAAGCTGCCGAGGACGGACCCGTAGACCATCGCCCGGCGGAGCGAAGCGTCGTTGGTGCTGCCGGTGCCGGCAAGATAGCCCATGAAGCCGCCGGCGAAGCTGTCGCCCGCGCCCGTGGGATCGTGGGGCTCTTCGAGGGGAAAGGCAGGCACGCAGAAGACGCCGTGTTTGTCGACGAGCATGGCGCCGTGTTCGCCGCGTTTCACCACGAGAGTGGATGGCCCCATTTTGAAGATATGCTTTGCGGCGCGAAGGAGATTGTGTTCGCTGGAAAGCTGGCGGGTTTCGGAATCGTTGATCATCAGGATGTCGACGTGGCGCAGGGTTTCGCGGAGGTCGGCGTTGGTGCGCTCGATCCAGTAATTCATCGTGTCCATGGCAACGAGTTTCGGAGTGCCCTTGACCTGGTGAAGGACATCGCTCTGGAGATCGGGCGCGATGTTGGCGAGGAAGACAAATTTGGAGTTGCGGTATTTCTCCGGGAGGCGCGGCTTGAACTCGGCGAAGACGTTGAGGTCGGTGACCAAGGTGACGCGCTCGTTGAGATTTTCGGAATAGCGCCCGGCCCAGAAGAAACACTTCCCTTCCTTGCGCTCGAGGCCTTCGATGTCGATGGAGCGTTTTTTGAAAATGCCTTCGTCTTTCGGATCGAAGTCGTCGCCGACGATGCCGACCAGATTGACGTGCGTGAAAAAGCTTGCCGAGACGGAGAAATAGGTGGCGGCGCCGCCGAGGGTGCGTTCTACCTTTCCGTAGGGACTTTCGAGAGCATCGTATGCAACCGAACCAACGACGAGCAGGGACACAGGTTTCTCCTAGGACAGATACTTGCCAATGATGGCGGCAAGATTTTTCTTGGTTTTTTCGGGAACCAGCTTGAAATCGGTGATCAGCGAATGCGCCAGGGCAGAGCCGCACTTGCATTTGCGTTCGGCGGGCATGGTCTTGATGGCCTCGCGCACGACGTTTTGCGCGTTTGTGGCGTTCTGATTGAGCGTGGCGATGATTTGCGACGCGGTGACGGATTCGTGCTCCGGGTGCCAGCAATCGTAATCGGTGATCATGGCGACGGTGGCGTAACAAATCTCGGCTTCGCGCGCGAGCTTCGCTTCGGTCACGTTGGTCATGCCGATCACGTCGAATTTCATGGCGCGGTGAAAATGCGCTTCGGCCAGCGTCGAAAATTGCGGGCCTTCCATGTTGATGTAGGTGCCCTTGCGATGAACGGGAACGGCCGTGGAGACGCAGGCGTCGGCGAGAACGGTGGAAAGTTGCGCGCAGGTGGGCTTGTCGAAGGCGACGTGGGCGACGAGGCCATTGCCGAAGAACGTGGAGATGCGGCCCTTGGTGCTGTCGAAGAACTGGTCGGGCACAAGAAATTCTCCAGGCCGCAGATTTTCCTGCAGCGAGCCGACGGCGCTGACGGAAATGATGCGCTGCACACCGAGGAGTTTCATGGCGTAGATGTTGGCGCGAAAGTTGAGTTCGCTCGGAAGAATCCGATGGCCGCGGCCGTGGCGGGCGAGGAAAGCGACGCGTTTCCCTTCGAAATTGCCAAGCACGATTTTGTCGGAGGGATCGCCGAACGGCGTCTTGACACGGAGCTCACGCGTGTTGGTGAGGCCGCTCATCGCGTAGAGGCCGCTGCCGCCGATCACGCCAATTTCCGCCAGCGGTTCTTTCGTCTGCGCAGATTTCCCCTTGGCCTTTTTTGTGCCTGCCATGCGTTTTCTCCTGGGAATTACCGGTTCAGATCCACCGGTTCGAATTCGATCTTGCCATCGCGCTCATGAAGCGTGGCCGCGGCGACGTCCGGATCGTGGCCGAAGACGACCATCCAATTTTCCTTTACCATGCGCGGCAGCCACTTGCGTTTGGTTTCCAGCGTCTGCAGCGGGTACAGGTCGTAGGCCATGATCCAGGGCAAAGGAATATGGTGCCGTGTCGGGAGCAAATCCGCAACAAAGGCCAGCGTTTTTCCTCCGCCAGTGAGGATGACGGCTTGAATGTTGGCGTTATGGCCGGGGATTCCGGCGACGGAGATGCCGGGAAGGATTTGCGTATCGCCTTCGACGAGGTTCCAGAGCCCGGCATCGGTGATGGGCTGGAAATTTTCTGGGAAGTAGCTGGCGCGGTCACGCTCGGTGGGCTCGCTGGCGTGTTCAAGTTCGGCCCGCTGCAGTACGTAACGCGCGTGCGAAAATACGGGGACAGCGCGTCCGTTTTCGATGCGGGTGTTGCCGCCGGCGTGGTCGAAATGCAGGTGCGTGTTGATGACGAGATCGACTTCGTGCGGCTGGACGCCGTTTTCGGCGAGGGAAGCAACGAGCGGGTCGCCTTCCTGGACGTTGTAGATGGCGCGCGGCTTCGGTTCCCACTTGGTGCCGTTGCCGGTCTCGATGACGATGGTTTTTCCGTGAGCGCGAACGAGGAGCGAGTTGGCGCGAAGGCGGATGCGGTTCTTTTCGTCGGGCGGCGATTTTTTGTCCCACAAGACTTTGGGGACAACGCCGAACATGGCGCCGCCATCGAGCCAGAAGTTGCCGCCGTCGAGATAACGAACTTCGATGTCGCCAAGGTGCATATGAAATCTGTCGGCAAAACCCCCACACGCAAATTCGGCGTGTGGGGCACCCAGGCGGTGCCCTAGGTGAGGTTGGCTCCTTTCAGGATTTCGGAAACGGCGGAAAAGGGGTCTTTCTTGCGCTCCGCGACTTCCACGGCGAGGGCGCGCAGGCGAGCTTCACCTTCCTTGCCGCCGAGCACTTTTTCGAGCAGGCGCGATTCGAGCATTTCGATCAGGCGATTCTGCCAGAGTTCGATGTGCTTCTGGCGGCGCTGGCCGCTGGATTCGAAATGCTTGCGGAATTTTTCAACGGTGGAGGCGAGCTCCTCCACACCACGATTTTCCGTGGCGACCGTACGGATCACCGGCGGATGCCAGCCATCGCGAGGCATCACCAGTGAAAGCATGGCGTGGAGCTGTTCTTCCAGGCGGTCGGCGCCTTCGCGATCGGCCTTGTTGAGCACGAAGATGTCGCCGATTTCCATCAGGCCGGCTTTCATGTTCTGAATATCGTCGCCCAGGCCGGGAACGAGAACAACGAGCACGCAGTCGGCGAGGCGCACGATGTCGATTTCATCCTGGCCAACGCCGACCGTTTCGATGAGCACCTGGCGCTTGCCAGCGGCATCGAGAAGTAGCGCAACCTCAGCGGTGGAACGCGCGAGGCCGCCGAGGAATCCCCGCGTGGCCATCGAGCGGATGAAAATACCGGTGTCGCTGGCGTGGCCCTGCATGCGGATGCGGTCGCCGAGGATGGCGCCGCCGGAGTAAGGGCTAGTGGGATCAACGGCGATCACGCCGACGCGGTCTTCGCGTTTGCGATGATACGCGGCGAGTCGATCGACGAGCGTGCTTTTGCCCGTGCCGGGCGCGCCGGTGACGCCGGTGAGGTAGGCCTTTCCGGTGTGGGGAAATAGCTCGCGCAGGAGTTCTTCGGATTCAGGTGAATGATTCTCGATGGCCGTAATGGCGCGAGAGACCGCGCGCACGTCTCCGGCGCGGACCTTGGCGGCCCAGTCGTTAACGGCGGAGGTCATTGTCCGGCGAACCTTTGTGCACGGTCGGAAGCGCGAAGCGGCATGCCTCTATTATTTCTTGCCGAGCAGCTGGCGGGCAATGACCAACTTTTGGATTTCGCTGGTGCCTTCGCCGATGGTGCAGAGCTTGACGTCGCGATAATACTTTTCGGCGGGGTAGTCCTTGATGAAGCCGTAGCCCCCGTGAATCTGCACGCATTCGTTGGCGACGCGGACGGCCACTTCGCTGGCGAAAAGTTTCGCCATGCTGGATTCGCGCGTGAAGCGGGCATCTTTCTGATCGGCGAGCCATGCGGCCTGATAGACGAGCAGGCGCGCGGCTTCGACCTCCGTGGCCATATCCGCGAGCTTGAACTGAATGGCCTGGAATTCGCTGATGGCCTGGCCGAACTGCTTGCGCTGCTTCGCATACCGCACGGCGGCGTCCAGAGCGCCCTGAGCCATGCCGAGTCCCAGAGCCGCGATGGAGATGCGTCCGCCATCGAGAATTTTCAAGCTGCCAGTAAAACCCTCGCCTTCGGGGCCTAGGAGATTTTCGCAAGGGACCTTGCAGTCGGTGAAGATGACCTCGGAAGTGTCACTGGCGCGCATGCCAAGCTTGTTTTCTTTTTTGCCGGGGCGGAAACCGGGCATTCCCTTTTCGAGGATGAAGGCGCTGATGCCGTGGGAGCCTTTGGCCTTGTCGGTGACTGCCATGGCGACGCAGGTGTCGGCGTAGTGGCCGTTGGTGGTGAAGGTTTTCGAACCGTTCAGAATCCAGTGCGTGCCGTTGCGGACGGCGGTGCTGCGGGTGCCGCCAGCGTCGGAGCCGGCTTCGGGTTCGGTGAGCGACCAGGCTCCTAGCTTTTTGCCCTGCGCGAGCGGGACGAGATATTTTCGCTTTTGTTCTTCGGTGCCGAATTTATAGATGTGATTGCTGCACAGCGAATTGTGGGCGGCGACAAAGAGGCCGACAGAACCGTCCACGCGGGAGAGTTCCTCGATCACGGTAGCGTATTCGATATAGCCGAGGCCGGCGCCGCCGTATTCCTCGGGGAAGATGACGCCGAGGAGGCCCATTTCCGCGAGCTTAGGGAGGAGTTCGCGGGGAAAGTGCGAGGCTTCGTCCCACTCCATGACGTGGGGCGCGATTTCTCCTTCGGCGAATTCACGGACAGACTTGCGGAGATGCTTTTGCTCTTCGGTGAAGGTGAAATCCACGGGACCCTCGGGTGATAGTTATTTCTATGCTCGTTAAAAGTTTAACTTATGAGGGAAGTTCGCGCACGTTTTGGTTTGCTTGTTGTGTGCCTTCAGGTCGACGAAGAAAGATTCGGACTTAACGCAGAGGACGCTGAGGTCGGAGCGCAGAGGTCGCGGAGAAGAAGGCGCGGCCACCTGAAGGTGGCCGCTAGGGGCTACCAGCCTACGGGGTAGTTGTTCTTTTTATTTTGGGCGTCGAGCCAGGATTTCAGCGGCGCGAAATAATCGGCTAATGCGCTGGCGTCTAGTTCGCGCTGGCCGGTGAGGGCCTCGAGGGCGTCGGGCCACGGCTTGCTGGCGCCGAGGCTGAGCATCTCGTTCAGCTTTTCGCCGGCGGCTTTGTTTCCGTAGATCGAGCAGCGATTCAGAGGACCTTCATACCCGGACGTTTTGCAGAGCGCTCGCTGAAACTGGAACTGGTAAATTCGCGCGAGAAAATATCGCATGTAGGGAACATTCCCGGGCACGTGATATTTGGCGCCAGGATCGAAGTCGGCTTCCGTGCGGGCGACGGGCGGGGCGACGCCCTGATACTTCTGGCGAAGTTCCCACCAGGATTTGTTGTAGTCGGCGGGCTTGATCTTGCCGGAGAAGACTTCCCACCGCCATTTGTCGATGACCAGGCCGAACGGCAGAAAGGCCACCTTTTCGAGGGCCTGGCGCAGGAGATAGTCGGTGTCGCCGGAAGCGGGTGGCACGGCGTCAATCAAGCCAATGGTCTTGAGATATTCGGGCGTGACGGAAAGCGCGATGGTGTCGCCGACAGCTTCGTGGAAGCCGTCGTTGGCGCTGCCGCGGAAGAGCGGCGGCTGTTGGTTATAGGCGCGCTGGTAGTAGTTGTGGCCAAGCTCGTGGTGGATTACGCGAAAATCTTCCTCGGTGATCTGAATGCACATCTTAATGCGCAAATCGTTTTTGGCGTCGACATCCCAGGCGCTGGCGTGGCAGACGACGTCGCGGTCCTGCGGCTTGGTGAAGAGGGATCGCTGCCAGAAAGTATCCGGCAGCGGCGCGAATCCGACGGACGAGAAAAAGTTTTCGCCGTACTTGACCATGCCGTGCGAGTCGGTCTTGCGTTCCACCAGGATTTTGGTCAGGTCGTAACTCTGCGCAGGCTTTGGAGAATCCATCAACTCGTAAACGTTGTTCCACTCCTGCGCCCAGGGATTGCCCAGAAGATGCGCGGGGATGGGCCCGTTCAGCGGAACGACATCCTTGCCGTATTTTTTGACAAGTTGGCCGCGGACGTAAGCATGAAGCGACAGATAGAGTGGGCGGAGTTGCTCCCAAACGCGATCGAGTTCGCGGGCAAAATCATTGGGGGGCATGTCGTACTTGGAGCGCCAGAGGGCGCCGACATCGGAGTAGCCAAGTTCACGAGAGCCGGCGTTGCCGAGTTCCACCATGCGGGCGTAGCGATCGCGCATCGGCGCGCCAATCGCGTGCCAGCCGATCCAGGCGCGCTTCAACTCTTCAGGATCGCGGTTCGTAGCCAGCAGGCGCTCGATCTTGGTGATGTCGAGGCACGGCTTGGCGTCGCCGTCCGGGCACCACTTCCCTTTCCCATAATCGCTGCCAAGAGAAGTGAGAATTGCAGCAAGCTCCTTTTGCGCTTTCGGATCATCGGGCGCGGGAAATTCGGTGGCGTGTTCGAGCAACAGTCGCTTGCGGGCAAGCTCGGGAGCGAGGGGCACGTTGTCGTAGCGATGGGCAAGCTTGGCGTAATTGGTGGCGGCGGTGTTGGCGGCCTCCTCCGCGTCGGCGGCAATGTTTTCCGTGTCAAACGTGATGAAATTGAGCTGCACCCAGGCGGCGCGTTCGGCTTTCAGTTCCAGGTCGAAGAGTTCCTGTTCCGCGTGCTCGATGAACCGCTTGGCTTCCTCGGGAGTCGCAGCGGTGCTCTGTTGGGCGCGAGCGATGCGAGGGGCAAGTGTTGAAGTCAGCAGGAGAGCCGCTGCAAACGCACACAAACGAGGGGACGTGGTTTTCATAGTTGCGATTCCTCTTTTCAGCCAGTCGGAGATTGTAAAACAGAAAGGGATCAGGCCACCTGGCCTTTTTTCTTTTGCACAACCGCGTTGAGTTCCTGGATTGCGCGATCGATACCGGCGCGACTGACGTTCCAGTGAGTGACCATGCGGACGGAGTGGATGGCCGTGTCCTGAGCCCAGATGTCGCGCTCGTGCAGGGCGTCACAGAGTTCGACGGCGTTCATGCCGGAGACGCTGCAATCGAAGATGACGATATTCGTCTTCACGGAGCCGGGATCGATTTTCAGGCCGGGAATTTTCGCGACGCCTTCGGCAAGATGCCGGGCGTTGGCGTGGTCCTCGTGCAGGCGCGACGGAGAATGTTCGAGGGCCAGCAAGCCCGCAGCGGCTACGATGCCGACCTGGCGCATGCCGCCGCCGAACATCTTGCGATAGACGCGGGCGCGTTCGATGAATTCGCGGGAGCCGAGAATCATGGAGCCTACGGGAGCGCCGAGGCCTTTAGAGAGGCAGAACATCACTGAGTCGACTTTCTTGGTCATGTTGGCGACGTTGTCGCCGAGCGATGTGGCGGCATTGAAGATGCGCGCACCGTCCAGGTGCACTTTCAGGCCGAGGGCATGGGCGCGATCGCAGATTTCGTCGACGCGCGCGGTGGGATAAACGGTGCCGCCGGCCATGTTGCTCGTATTTTCGAGGCAAACGAGCGCGGTTTGCGAGTCGTAATAAATTTTGGGGCGGATTGCGGGCTCGATCTGCTTCCAAGTGAGGATGCCGTCGTCGCCGCCGCGGACGGCTCGCGGCATGCAACCCGCGATCGCGGACATGGAGGCAAGCTCGTAGAGATTAACGTGGCTGCGGTCTTCGCAGAGGACTTCGTTGCCGTGGTGCGTCCAGATTTTGATGGCAATAAGGTTTCCCATGCAGCCCGTGGGCACGAAGAGAGCCGCTTCCTTGCCGAAGATTTCGGCGGCGCGCTTCTGGAGCTTGTTGACCGTGGGGTCTTCGCCGTAAACGTCGTCGCCCACTTCCGCGGCAGCCATGGCGCGGCGCATCTCTTCGCTGGGACGGGTCACTGTGTCGCTGCGGAGATCAACAGCGCCTTCGATAGGAGAAACGTGATCGGGATCCGCAAGCTGATTCCCTTTCGCGACGGTGTAAGTCATTGGTGGCCTCGTTGAAAGCCTAAACGATTCAAAGAGGATTGCAAAGCTGGTTTGGCCAGATGTAGCGCCGGCTTCCAGCCGGCACGAATTATGAACCGAAGAGCGCTTGCCGGCAGGATGCCGGCGCTACTTTCGCTGCTCAGGCCACAACCCGCAGGGATCGCAGTAATTCCACAATGATTTCATTCGAGACACTGAGTTTGCGGGCGGGCAGACGCAGAATGTCCCCGTGCTTTTCTACCATCCCGCGGGAAGCGAGTTCGCCTACTTTCTCGGCGAGACTGACGCCATATATGCGCTCAATGCGGCCGAGATCGATTCCGGAAAGCTGACGCAGGCCGAGGAAGAACTCTTCGTCGAGGGCAAGACTTGGGGTGACGGTATCGACGGATTCGATGGCGCTCTTCCCTTCGGAGATCGTGGCGACATAGGCGGCAGCGTCATGACGATTGGCCCAGCGCTGGGCGCCGGAAAACGAATGAGCGCCCGCGCCAAAACCGAGATACGGCTCGCGCTGCCAGTATTTCAAATTGTGCCTGGATTCGAAGCCCGGCTTGGCCCAATTGGAGATTTCGTACTGGTGGTAGCCCGCGGATTTTAATTCCGCCTGAGCCAATTCATAAAATTCGGCCATGGCTTCTTCGGAGGGGATATTCCTGGCACTGTAGCGCGAGCCGCTTTGCAGGACTTCGAGGCCGAGACGGCTGCCCTCGTCGATTTCCATCATGTAGATGGAAATGTGCTCGGGAGCGAGAGCGATGGCTTCTTGCAGGGACTGGCTCCAGGAGGTCTGCGTCTGCTTGGGCAAGCCGGCAATGAGATCGAAGCTGATATTGCGAATGCCCGCCGCACGAAGGATCGCGACGGCGCGATAGATGTCCTCGCGGCGATGCATGCGTCCCGCGGCCTTCAACTCTTCATCGATAAACGATTGCGTGCCGAAGCTGATGCGGTTGAATCCCGCGGCGGCCCATTGTGCGGCCTTTTCAGCGTCGATCGTTTCGGGATCGGCTTCCAGGGTGATTTCCGTGAAGGCGCAAGTGAAATTGGCGCGAAGCGCCTGAAGCATGCCGGTGAGGAGTTCCGGTTCGAGGAGGCTGGGTGTACCGCCGCCTATATATAGGGTATCGACTGAAAGCGACTGCGATTGGATTGTGGGTGAAATCGTTACCCCGGCGGACGCAAGTAACTGACGGTGATCGGCAATTTCCCGGCAAACAGAGGCGGCGTAGGGGCCAAATCGCCCAGGAGACACCACACCCGTGTGGAAGTTGCAGTAAGTGCACTTCGTCTGGCAGAAGGGGACCTGAATGTAAACACCGAGATTGCCCATCACTCAAAACTGTAGCACAGAGCTAAGACGCAGCGGCGTTTTCGCCGACTTCGTCCCAGATGCGGGTGGTGTGGGTTTCTTTCAGGAACAGGCTGCCGACGACGAGAGTGATGGCGCAGACCGCGAGCGGATAGTAGAGGCCTGCGAAGATATTGCCCGTGGCGGCGCACAGCGAAAGGCCGATGACGGGAAGAAGCCCGCCGAAAATGCCATTGCCGATGTGGTACGGAAGCGAAAGCGAAGTGTAGCGGATGCGCGCCGGGAAGGCTTCGACAAGATAGGCCGCCAGCGGCGCGTAAATCATGGTGAAAACAAAAAGCTGAGCGAAGACTAACAAAACGAGGCTTGGGATATCTGGATTGGACGCTTCTTTCGCGGGGACCAGTTGTGAGGTCAACGGATCGATGGTCATGGGCGAGAGGGTGATCGCGCCGGTGACTTTATTTTTTGTGGAGCCGACGGAGACGACGTTGTTGCCCGCTGCGCGTTGCATGGATTTATAAATCGGAAACCAGGTGACGATGCCCAGGAGGCAAGCGGCCATCATCATCCATTTGCGGCCCACGCGGTCGGAAAGGGCGGCGAAAAAGATGAGCGTGGGAACGGAGAGGAGTAGCGCGGCAGCCACGATGATGCTGGCGGTCTGCTGATTCACCTTGAGAATCGTCTGCAGATAGAAGAGCGAATACAGTTCGGCGGAGTAGGCGAGGACGCCCTGCGCGGCCGTGGCGCCGAACAAAGTAATGAGCACCTGGCGGATGTTGCTCCAGCCGCTGAAGGCTTCCTTGAGCGGGTTGCGCGACGTCTTCCCCGCCCCCTTGATCGCGGAGAAAATCGGGGATTCCTTCATGCGCAGCCGAATGTAGAAAGAGAGGCTGACGAGCACGATGGAAAGCAGGAACGGGATTCGCCAGCCCCAGTTGTTGAAGGCTTCACTGGACATCGAGCGCTGCGTGGCGATGATGACGAAGAGCGAGGCAAAGAAACCGAGCATGGCGGTGATCTGGATGAAGCTGGTGTAGTAGCCGCGCTTCCGGTCGGGGACGTGCTCCGCGACGTAAACGGCGGCGCCGCCATATTCGCCGCCAACGGCGAGGCCCTGCAGAGCGCGAATGAGGATGAGGATTACCGGAGAAATCCAGCCGCCGGTTTTGAAGCTGGGAAGAAACCCGATTAGAGCGGTGGCGCCGCCCATGACGCTGAGCGTGACAAGGAACGCGTATTTGCGGCCCACCAGATCGCCGATGCTGCCGAAAAACAGCGCGCCGAACGGCCGCACAACGAAGCCGACAGCGAACGTGGAAAGATACGCGATGTACGCAAAGGTCTCATTGCCGGGCGGATAAAATTTCCGGGAGAGCACGGCGGCAAGGCTGCCAAAGATGAAAAAGTCGTACCACTCGATCATGGTGCCGGCGGCGGAAGCGAAAATCACGCGCCAGATGCTGCTCTTGGAGAATGGATGGATATCGACGGCAGGTGAAAGGGCCAATGCTCCTGGTGCCTCGGCTGGATTATAGACTTGCTCTACAGGTAGACAGCTTACGCTACTTTGCGGCTGGCCGCCTTTTCAAGAAGGTCGTGGATCAAGGTTTGATACGGCTTCTCCTGTTTTGCCGCCAACCGGCGTAGCTGGGCGAGAAGTTGCGGAGAAATGCGCAAGGCGATGAGTTGCTTCGCCTTCCCAGTCCGAGGCCGCCCTACGCGGCGAGCCCTTCTAAGTTCGGCGTCAGTCGATTCGGAGATGTCGGAAAAGTCGATCACCTCACCCGAAGTAGGCTTTCCGTTCTTTCGGGCTCGCGCGACGCGCGCTGATGATCCGGATCGTTTCCTCGTCATTTCTGATCCTCCGCCATGTATAAATAAGAATAAGAACTCTTCCCGAAGCCGAACAGCCCAACCTTTTCATCCGCTCCTCGTCTTTGGAGTGCGAGGAGTCTTCCCACTCGAGAGCTTCCGGGTCCGCAAATACCGTCGCCGCTTCCTCAAACGAGACACTGTGTTTCTCAAGGTTAAGGCGAGCCTTTCGGGCGTCCCAGGAGAACACATTAATGTATATACACTAATTATGGCCAGGAGTCTAGGCCCAGACTGTTGATGAGGCCGGAGAGGCATTGAGCGGGCTTGAGTCAGACGCGGTCGGGGAGGACTTTTACGTAGAGGTGGCGTTCGCGGGGGCCGTCGAATTCGGCGAAGAAGATGCCTTGCCAGCGGCCGAGAGCGAGTTTGCCATTTTCGACGAAGATGAATTGCGAAGTGCCAACGAGCATGGTTTTCACGTGCGAGTCCGAGTTTCCTTCGGCGTGGCGATAGGGGCCAGCCGCAGGGACGAGGCGGTCGAGCGCGCCTTCCGCATCGGAAGCAACGTCTGGATCCGCGTGTTCGTTGATGAGAACGCCCGCGGTGGTGTGGGGGACATAGAGGTAGCACGTGCCTGCTTTGACGCCGAGCGCCGTGACGATCCGCTGGACTTCCTGCGTGACGTCCACCATCTGGGTGCGCCGGGCGGTTCGCACGCTAATCGATTGCATAAATGCCTCCCGCGGGGGATCAGGGAATGGAAACGATGTAATGCTGGCCCGTTTTTTTGGCGCAGGCGAGTTTCTGGAGTTCGCCGAGGCCGCCGCTGCCGAGGCGGAGCAGGAACGGAAGGAAGGAAAGATCGCGGGACTGAAGTCCCTTGTGAGGATAGAGAAGGTTTTCCAGGAATTGCGCGTGCTGCTCGATGATCTTGTCGTGTCGGTCGAGGGCGGCGCCGGTCTTGGCGCGCAATTTCTCCACCTGATAGTGGATGCGCTTCTCGGCGCGGGCGATAGTGCCCTGGATCGTTGGGTCCACTTCGCGGATGGACTTGTCCAGACTGGCGACGCTCTTTTCGATTTGCCGCAGACTGGCGTCAAAAGAGCGCGCAAGTTTCTTGGGCACGTTGGTGGAATACATCCGCTTGCGAAGCGATTGCGAGCCGAGCCAGACGTCCTCGACCTTCAACGAATATTTTTGAAGGATGCGGACGGCTTTGGGATCAACGAGGGTGTAGTCGGCCCGAGGTAGAAGAACGGGCATGTGGCCTAGCAGTTTCTGATAGAGCACTTGCGATTGCGCGAAGTAAGCGATCTCGGCGGGACCGCCGTAATAAACCACTGTCGGCAAAAGATAATCCTGCATCACGGGCCGCAGCAGCGCGTTGGGGCTAAAAGATTCAGGCTGCGCGGAAACCTGATCGAGCACTTCTTCCCTGCCAACGGATTTTCTGCCGAACGAAAACTTCCCATTGGCGGCGGTGATGACTTCGCGCTTGCCGTCTTCCAGAGCGAAAAGAAGTGTGCTCTTTGAGGTGACTTTTACCTGCGGGGCGTAACCGGCTTTCTCGAGTTCCTTGTCGCGCTGGAGGAGCGCGTCGTTGAGTTCGTCGCGATGTTCGAGAGCCTGGCGGAGGACGGGAGCGGCGATGGCGTGGAGGCTGGGATTGAGAGGGTCGAGAAGAATCAGTCCGTGCGGGGAAAAAAGTCTGGCAAAGAGCTTGGCGAAAGAACTGCCATAGGTATCCTGTGGGGTATAACACGAGCGCAGAATATCGAGCAACTCGAAGCCGCTTGGCCCCGTCAGACTATCCTCGATTTCCTGGAGCAGAGTTTCGATCTCGACCCCGAGCGGAACGCGGCCAGCGGGGCGTGCTTCCTCGGCCGGCGGCGGTAAGACGAGCTTGCGCAGCTTGCCTTCATAGAACCAGGTGGTGTGGCGGATTTCGTCAATGTCGTGATCTTCCGTGGCCATCCAGAAGATGGGAACGGCTTCGATGCCGGAGAGCGAGAGTTCGCGGGCGGATTCGATGGCCGTGAGCGCCTTATAAAAGGCATACGCGGGGCCGCCGAAGAGGCCTACCTGCTGTCCGCTGACGACAGCGACGGCGCCATTTTCGAGGCGACGCAGATTGCCTTCGGTTTCCGGGCCGCTGCCGAACGAGAGGTTGTCGGCGCGAAGGATCGCAGCCACTTCCCTGCGGCGGTCGGCGGGAAAATCGAGCTGCCGGGCGTACGCTTCGGCGGCGTGCAATTCGGGCTTGTGCGCGAAAAAGTTTTGCAGGCGGGAAAAATTCTCAGTGAAATCGTGAATGAGCTTGCTGGTGTGCGGCAGGCTGGAGGCTGAAAGGGCGCGACAGTCCATGAGCGTTTAGATGATAGTCCGGGTAAAAGGTCACGGCAACCCGATCTGTTAGACGCGTGCCGCAGCCGGATAGAGTTCCGCCAAAAGCGCGGCGATGGCGTTTTTTTTCTCTTCCTTTAAAGGCAGAAGAGGCGGACGGGGCACGCCGCCCCGGTAGCCGCGCAGGTCCATGGCGAATTTGAGGCCCGCGATGCCGTTTTCGGAGACGACCAGCTTGGAGGCCCCGACAAGCTGCAACTGCGATTGCCGGGCCTGTTCGTGGCGGCCCTGCTGGAACAATTGAAAAAGCTCCACGCACTTTTCCGGAAGCAGGTCGGCGAGGGCCAGAATGGCGCCGCGGCCGCCAACGGCAAGCGCGGGATAGATCACGGCTGCGCCGCCGGTGAGCACCTGAAAGTCCGGGGGCGCTCCCGCGACAACTTCGCCGATGCGCTGGATGCTGCCGGAGCTGTCTTTGATGCCGATGATGTTCGGGTGCTGGGCCAGGGCGATGATTTCCGGCGATTCCAAAGTAATGTTGGTGAAGATTGGCACGGAGTAAAGCAGAATCGGGATCGGAGAAGCGTCGGCGACGGCGCGGTAATGCGTGAGGAAGTGCTCCGCGCGGTAGGCAGGCTTGTAGTAGTAAGGAGTCTTGACGAGAGCGACCTGATAGCCGAGTGAAGCGGCGCGTTTGGTGCGCGTGATGGTTTCGGCGGTGGATTCCGCGCCGGTCCCGGCAATCAGAATCTTTCCAGGCGCAGCGGCTTCTTTCACAGCGGCGAGCAAGTGATCCGCTTCTTCGCGGGAAAGCAAGACCGACTCGCCCGTGGAACCCAGCACGACGTATCCCGCGAGGCCGGTCCGATTATAAAGGCCGATGTTGTGCTTCATGCCGGAAAGCGAAACGCTCCCGTCAGCTTCGAAAGGTGTGGTGAGCGCGGGGAAAATACCGCTGACGTTCATGGCTAGTCTCCAGTTCCGGGATTGCCCGAGGCGGCCACGCGGCTGCTGTGAAGATCCTGGAGGCAGGAGACTTCCCGCTGGAGTTCGATGAGCGCGTGGATGCCCCTGACGGCAGCGTGGGCCGCCGAAAGCGTGGTGATGCAGGGAATATTGTAGCGAATGGCAGCGCGGCGAATGGATTTCTCGTCGTAAAAGGATTCGCGACCGAGCGGCGTATTGATGACCAGATGCACTTTGCTGGTCTTGATGAGGTCGACGATGTTGGGGCGGCCCTCGTTGACTTTGTAGACTTCGTCGCAGGGAACGCCGGTGGCGTGCAGCGCGGAGGCAGTGCCGCGCGTGGCGACAATTTTGAAGCCGAGGGAAACAAGTTCCTTGCCGATGGTGCCGAGTTGCCGCTTGTCGCGATCGTTAACGCTGATGAAGACGGTTCCGCTGCTCGGCAATTTCTGGCCGGCGGCGAGTTGCGCTTTCGCGAAGGCTTGCCCGTAAGAAGTGGAAATGCCCATGACCTCGCCCGTGGAGCGCATTTCGGGGCCGAGGATGGTGTCCACGCCGCGGAACTTGTTGAAGGGGAAGACGGGGGATTTGACGGAGTAAAAATCGTGGACGGCGATTTCCGCGACGCCGTTCGAGTGGACCAATGGAAGTTTCATGTCCGCGAGGCGGCGGCCGACCATCAGGCGGGCGCCGATTTTTGCCAGCGGCACGCCAGTGGCTTTGCTGACGTAGGGAACTGTGCGCGAGGCGCGCGGGTTGACTTCGAGAACGTAAACCGTGTCGCGTTGAATCGCGTACTGCACATTCATCAAGCCGATGACTTTCAAGGCGAGCGCTAGGCGCTTGGTGTAATCACGGATGGTGTCGAGAACTTTGGGCGATAGGCTGACCGGCGGCAGCACGCAGGAAGAGTCGCCGGAGTGCACACCGGCCTCTTCGATGTGCTCCATGATGCCGCCGATGACCACGTCGGTGCCATCGGCGAGGGCGTCGACATCAACTTCTGTGGCTTCTTCCAGGAATTGATCGATTAGTACGGGGCGCGCGGGGCCCATCAAGGCCGCTTGCGCGACGTATTCCTGCACGGTGTTGACGTCATAGGCGATCACCATGGCGCGGCCGCCCAAGACATAACTGGGCCGGACGAGAACCGGTAATCCGATTTCGCCGGCAACGCGCGCGGCTTCCTCGGGAACAAGAGCGGTGCCGTTGCGCGGCTGCGGGATGCGCAATTCGTCGAGAAGGCGGCCAAAGCGGCGGCGGTCCTCGGCGAGGTCGATGGATTCGGGAGCGGTGCCGACGATGGAGACGCCGTTGCGCTTGAGCTCCAGCGCAAGGTTCAGCGGCGTCTGTCCGCCGAATTGGACGATGACACCAGCGGGCTTTTCGCGCTCGACGATGGCGAGAACATCTTCGAGGGTGAGCGGCTCGAAGTACAGGCGGTCGGAAGTATCGTAATCGGTCGAGACCGTTTCCGGATTGCAGTTGACCATGATGGTCTCGAAACCATCGGCACGCAGAGCGAACGCAGCGTGGCAGCAGCAATAATCGAATTCGATTCCCTGCCCGATGCGGTTGGGACCGCTGCCGAGGATCATGATTTTCTGTTTCGAGGTGGCGTCGGTTTCGTCTTCCTCCTCGTAGGTCGAATACATGTACGGCGTGAACGATTCGAATTCGGCGGAGCAGGTATCCACACGTTTGAAGACCGGAGCGACGCCGTAGCGAGCGCGCTGCAGGCGAACGACGGCCGGCGTGGTTTTCCAGATTTGCGCAAGCTGCTCGTCGCTGGTGCCCACGCGCTTCACTTCGCGGAGGAGGTCCTTGGACGCAGTTTCGACCGTGACACTGGCGGCGCGGCGGTTGACTTGATTGATCTCTTCAATCTGGTGGATGAACCAGGGATCGATTTTGGTGAGGTCGCAGATTTCCGCGGCGGGCAAGCCGCGTTCAACGGCGGTGAGCAGCCAGTGGATGCGATCGGGCCGCGGGGTGGCCAGCTTTTCGCGGAGGAGAGAATCTGGCGTTTCCGCGGGCGCGCGCCAGGGCGTGCTGGGCTCCAGCGAGCGAATTGCCTTTTGCAGGGATTCCTTGAAGGTGCGGCCGATGGCCATCACTTCGCCGACCGATTTCATCTGCGTACCGAGAGTGCTGTCGGCGCCGGGAAATTTCTCGAACTGCCACTTGGGAATTTTCACGACCACGTAATCGATGGTCGGCTCGAAGCACGCCGGCGTTTTCTGGGTGATGTCGTTGGGAATTTCGTCGAGGGTCATGCCGACAGCGAGGCGCGCCGCGATTTTGGCGATGGGAAAACCCGTGGCTTTGCTGGCCAGCGCGGAACTTCGCGACACGCGCGGATTCATCTCGATGACCACCATCTTGCCGTTTTCTGGATTGATGGCGAACTGCACGTTGGAGCCGCCCGTTTCCACGCCGACTTCGCGGATGATGGCCGCGGCGGCATCGCGCATGCGCTGGTATTCCTTGTCGGTGAGCGTCTGCGCCGGCGCGACAGTAATGGAATCGCCCGTGTGCACGCCCATGGGATCGAAATTTTCAATGGTACAGATGACCACGAAGTTGTCGCGGAAATCACGCATCACTTCGAGTTCGTACTCTTTCCAGCCCAGCACGGACTCTTCGACAAGCGCTTCATGCACGGGGCTCATATCGAGAGCATGGGCGATAGAGTCGGCGAACTCTTCCTTGTTATAGGCGATCGCGCCGCCGGTGCCGCCAAGCGTGAACGAAGGGCGAATGACAAGCGGGAAGCCGAGCTGATCGCAGAGGCGCAGCGCGTCCTGCGCGTTGTTGACAAGCGCGGAGGCGGGGACTTCGAGGCCGATCTTGCGGCACGCGTCCTTGAACCACAGTCGGTCTTCGGCAACCTTGATAGCGCGAAGAGAAGCGCCAATCATTTCCACCTTGTGCTTTTCGAGGATGCCGCCTTCGGCAAGCTCCACCGCGAGATTCAGCGCGGTTTGCCCGCCGACCGTGGGCAGCAGCGCGTCCGGCTTTTCCTTGATGAGAATTTCTTCGAGATATTCCTTCGTAAGCGGCTCGATGTACGTGCGATTGGCCAACTCCGGATCGGTCATGATGGTCGCCGGATTGGAATTCACCAGCACCACCTCATACCCTTCGGCGCGCAGCGCCTTGCACGCCTGTGCGCCGGAATAGTCAAACTCGCACGCCTGGCCAATCACAATGGGGCCGGACCCGATGATCAATATCTTTTTTATGTCGGTGCGTTTCGGCATTTATTGAGTTTTGATTCCCTCTCGCCTAACAATGATCGACTTGCAACAACACTTGAAGCAGCTTTGTTTCTCCATCGCGGACCAACTCAAAAACCACAAACTTGCCGCGGAATGCCCTCGCTCCGACCACAACTGTATAGATTCCCTCCGGCAGGGGCGCAGAAAATTGTCCGCTTTCATCCGCTTTGATCTGCACGGCCTTCCTTTTCTTGTCGGAACCCCTTGGATAGACACTTACTAATGCGCCCGGAATCGCTGCGCCCGACGGGTCCACCACAACTCCTTTGAACTCCTGAATCCTAGCGCTGACCGGAGCGTTTTCTGCCGCGGCCGTCATTCGCGCCGTCACATTCGGCCAAAGATTCATCGTAAAACTGCTCATCTTGACTTCCGCTTCGTTCAAAACAAGCAAACTTTGGGAGGCTTCCAAATCTTCACCAGTTGAGGCCAATATGAAGTAGAGCCCCGGCTTGAGCGTTGGCAAGAACGCAATGCCATGTTCATCGGTCAAGAGCGATACGATAAGCCCCTTGCCTTCCGCAAATAGCTCCACCTTAACCTTTTGCTGCGCTTTGCCATCTTTCAATACGATTACGCGCACATTCCTGGAAGAGTTTACGGGTGAGACTTCCACACATTCGCCAAACGACAAACTCGCCGAAAACAAGAGTAGAACAGCCGCAAATGACAGGACGCAAAAAGGTGACGAGTGATATTCGCGCATCATCTCCTCGAACTCCCCGGACTCGCGAATTCCTTCATCATGTCGGTGAACTGGGTGAAGAGGTAATGCGAATCATGCGGGCCCGGTGACGCCTCAGGGTGATACTGCACGCTGAACAGCGGCAGATTTTTGTGGCGCATGCCTTCGTTGGTGTGGTCGTTCAGGTTGACGTGCGTGATTTCGACGTCACTCGAAGGGAGCGATTCAGGATCGACGCAGAAACCATGATTCTGCGCGGTGATTTCCACCTGGCTGGTGAGCAGGTTTTTGACCGGGTGATTCGCGCCGTGATGCCCGAATTTCAGCTTGAATGTTTTGCCGCCGAGGGCGAGGCCGCAAAGCTGGTGCCCAAGGCAGATGCCGAAGACTGGAACGCGTCCAGCAAGCTTTCGGATATTTTCGACGGCGTAGGTGATGGGTTCGGGGTCGCCAGGGCCATTGGAGAGAAAGACGCCAGTAGGCCGCATCGCAAGCACGTCTTCGGCGGAAGTCTTGGCCGGAACGACGGTGACGTCGCAATGATGGTCGACAAGCAGGCGAAGAATATTGAGCTTGATGCCGTAATCGTAAGCGACCACTTTGAATTTCTTGGTGTCCGGACTAGCGCCGGATTCGCCCATCTGCTCAGCCCAAGGTGAAGTGGCGAGATCGATGGAGCCTTTTTGCCAATCGTACGGCTTCGCGCAACTCACGCGGCCAGCCAACTCTTGGCCAGCCATCAGCGGCAACTGCTTTGCTTCAAAAACAAGCTGATCGGCCGGCGTGCCGTCAGTAGCGACGATGCCGCGCAGAGCGCCCAGTTTCCGTATGTGGCGAACCAACGCGCGCGTATCAACATCCCAGATAACCGGAATTTTGTGGCGATTCAAGTAGAGCTGCGCAGACTCCGCGGAGCGCCAGTTCGAAGCAACCTGCGAGAACTCGCGAACGATCAGCGATTCGATATACGGCCGAGTGGACTCCTCATCATCGAGATTCGCGCCGACATTACCGATGTGGGGATACGTCAGGCAAACGATCTGGCCCGCATAGCTTGGATCCGTGAAAACTTCCTGGTAACCGGTGAGGCTGGTATTGAAAACGACTTCACCGCCGCGGCGCATGATCGCGCCGGCCGCACGGCCGTTAAATATGCGCCCGTCTTCGAGCGCGAGAATTGCGGGTCGATGCTGGACTTCCGTCAGTGTGTCCTCCGGACTGCGTCATTTATCATTGGCCTCGGTAGTCGATAGCGAACCGAAGTGGTCCACGGGCCAGTAGGCAAAAACGGCGCGGCCATAAATGAACTGGCTGGCGACGGGCCCAAAAACGCGGGAATCGTTGGAACTGATGCGATGGTCGCCCATGACGAAGTAGCTGTCCTTGGGAACCTTCACGGGGCCAAAGTCGGTGACGTCGGTATATTGTGGCGGGACGTAAGGTTCGGCGATCAACTGCCCGTTGACATAGAGCAGGCCGTGGCGAATATCCACGGTTTCGCCGGGGAGGCCGATGACCCGCTTGATGAACGATTTGGAGCGGTCCAGCGGATACCAGAAGACCACCACGTCGCCGCGATGAATGTCTTCGAAGCGGTAAACAAATTTATTGATGAAGATGCGTTCCTGGTCGGAGAGCAGCGGCGCCATGCTGGTACCCTCGACCTTCACGGGTTGGTACAAGAACACAATGATGACGAGCGCAAGGCCGATGGCGATCAGCAGGTCGCGGGTCCAGACGCGGATTTCGTTGCGAAGAAGATGGTGCGTGCTTGCTTGGGAAGGCAAAGCGTCTTGCGGAGAAGGCGTCGGAGCCATAGAGGATTTCAAGGGGTCGGGTGAGCCGCCCGTGGGGGAAGCGATCAGATTCTCGTCAGGTTTGCGCATCTCCGACTACCCTCATTTTATATCATCCGCCACGGAATTCACACCAGCAGCGAATTGCAAATCGGGCTGGCTCGACATTGCGGGGCGATGTCTTTAGGATTCGAGCGATGCCCTCCCCTGTTGCGTTCATCATTCCGGCGTTAAATGAGGAAGCGGCGCTCGCACCCATGTTAGACGGTTTGCGAGCCGCTTTGGATGCCGCGGCGTGCGCGGATGCCGACATCGTGGTGGTGGATAACGGATCGAGCGATGCGACAGCGGCGGTGGCGCGGAAGCACGGTGCGCGGGTGATAAGTGAGCCGAGGCGGGGTTACGGGCAAGCGTGCCTCGCGGGGATGGCCGCGCTTTCGCGCGACGTGGAGATAGTGGTGTTTCTGGACGCCGACGGGAGCGATGACCCTGAGGACCTGGTGCGCTTGCTCACTCCTGTCCGCGAAGGAGAGGCGGACATGGTGCTGGGCTCGCGAACTGCTGCGGCAAGAGAGTCCGGGGCGTTTACGCCTCAGCAGGCGTTTGGGAACTGGCTGGCGACTGGACTGATGCGCGTATTTTTTGGCGCGCGGTATACGGACCTGGGGCCGTTCCGCGCGATCCGCCGCAAGGCATTGGAGCGGCTGCAGATGCGGGACACGAATTTCGGCTGGACGATCGAGATGCAGATCAAAGCGCACCGTTTTGGATTGAGAGTAGTGGAAATTCCAGTGAACTACCGGAAGAGAATCGCCGGCGAGTCCAAGATTTCCGGGAATTTTGTAGGAACGGTGCTCGCCGGATGGAAGATATTGTGGACGATCGCAAGGCACGGCCTATCGTCCGGGCGATGAGGAATAACACTTGCTTCTTTCCTGCCCCTGCCTCCGCCTGCCTGCGGCAAGCAGGGCAAGCAAGGCCGGCGAACGAAAATCTAACAGCTAGTTGACTTCGCCGTGACATTCCGTCCGCGGCCCATCGCTACCTTTGATAGTGGCGTTGCGGTTCCTTGCTTCCGGAAGAAAGTTTGGTTCCTTCCCAGCCCTTCCCAGCACACTGCAACCCGCTAGGCCATCTTCAATCAGTGGTTCGACACGTACAACATCGGAGAGGAAAAAAAAAGAAATGAAATTAGCAATCAAAACGCTGGCGCTCGTTGCCCTGGCGGCCATACTTCCCTGTTTGACGTTCGCGCAGTACACCCGAACCGACCTGGTCACCAACTCCGGCGCAGGCGGCACGGGCCATGACCCCAATCTCGTCAACGCCTGGGGCCTCGTCTCCACAGGCACAAGCCCCTACTGGGTGAGCGACAACGCCACCGGACTTTCCACGCTTTACGCCATCAGCAACACGAATGGAGTAGTCTCGGCAACCACGCTCGGCTTGGTCGTCGCCGTCCCGTCAGTCAGCGGTGGGCAGGGCACACCGACCGGAATCGTCGCGCCGGAAACCCCCAAAGGGGTCACGGCTTTCGTCGTTTCCGGCATCAATCCAACTACCGGAAAGCAAGCCTCCGCAAACTCCCTTTTCATCTTTTCCGCCCAAGATGGGACGATCACGGGGTGGAATCCAGCGGTCGGCGGAACTAACGCCACCCTTACCCCCGCCGACAGATCATCCGCCGGCGCCACGTACACGGGCCTAGCCATCGCGAACAATGGCGGTCAGCCCCTCCTGTACGCCGCGGACGACGGGCCAAATCGTAGAATCGACGTATTCGATTCCAATTTCAAATTGGTGAACGAACAGCTTGGTCCGAACGCTTTCGTCGACCCCAAGATTCCCCAGAAATTCGCTCCTTACGGCATTCAGACCGTTACCGATGCGCAGGGCGTGCAAACGATTTGGGTCACCTACACCGCCCTCGACAAAGCCCAGAGCGGTTTTGTGGCCTCGTTCACTCCGGACGGGAGGCTGATTTCTGGATTTGCGCTGCATGGAACACTTCATTCGCCTTGGGGCGTGGCGCTGGCGCCGGCCGATTTCGGGCCCATGAGCAATGCGCTCTTGATCACGGATAACACTCCCCGTGGCCGCATCAACGCCTTCGATCCGAAAAGCGGCGCGTTTCTCGGTCCCCTGCGCGACGCAAGCGGCAAAGCCATCGAGATTGACGACATCTGGGCCATTCAATTCGGCCAGGGCGGCGTCGCCGGCTTAAACGGCAACCCCAACCAACTCTTCTTCACCGCCGGCAACAACAATTACCGCGACGGCACATTCGGCGTAATCACCTTCGGCCACTAAAGCAGGTCATTCGCAGCAGAGTCTGAATGGCTGGGCCCGAAGAGGTTTCTTCACTCTTCGGGCCTTCGCATTTCTCACCGTTTGCCTTCGAAGGTAGGTACCGGGCGTTAGCCCGCCAGTTTGGAGTGCGGGAGCGAAGCTCCCGCGTTTGTGACTTCAACCTTCTCTCCAATTCAATTTCGGACTGGCACGATACGCAGTAAAAGCGGTGGCAGAGCCTGTCTGCGGCGGGCAGGCCACCGCACTCCAAAGCGTCCCAACCAGGTCGGGGCCGCTACAAAACGGCTGTGCGTTAATCGGAGAGCGCGAAGTTCAAGGCGGCGAGGGACGCAACAACAGCGGTTTCCGTGCGCAAGATGAGTTTGCCGAGCGACGCGTCCTGAAATTGTGCGGCGCGGGCGGCGGTGAGTTCTGCCTCCGTCCAGCCTCCTTCGGGGCCGACGGCGAGAACCGCGGACTTTGCTTGTTGATTGCGCAGAACTTCCCGCAGAGGTTTCGCGTCTGGCGCTTCGGAAAGAAGAATCCGTGTATCTTGACGGAATGTCGCGAAGGCCGCCTCGGGTTTGGCTAACGAATCGAGAATCGGCAGTTGGACGCGGCGTGATTGCTGCGCGGCTTCAAGCAGAAGTTTCCGCCAGCGATCCGCGCGTTTGGCGGCGGCAGCAAGCAATGCCTTTTCTGAGCGGGCTGCCGCAAGAGGCACGACCCGGCTGACACCGAGTTCGGTGGCCTTCTCCAGCGCCCATTCGAACGAATCGAACTTCACCACCGAAAGCAGCAGCGTTGTCTGCAAGGACGGATGATACGCCGCAATTTCCTCGACGAGGGCAAATTCCACTGAATCACGGGTAACGGTCTCGATGCGGCCCAGCCAGACCGCTGTGCCATCGCTGAGTTCGTACAGCTGCCCGGGTTGCGCGCGCAGCACACGGCCGAGGTGATGCGCGGCCTCGCCTTCCATCAAAGCGCGTTGCCCGGAAAATTGTTCAATGAAAAAGCGGCGGCGCATGAAATCCATCTTCCCACGAAACGGGAAGCAGCGGAGTGAAACAAGGTACAGCCGCTTTTTGAGTGCGGGAGCAAAGCTCCTGCTTTTGAGCCGTCAACGCTGAGACAAATTAAAATTGGGAGCTCACGGCTAACACCGCAAAAGCGAAAGCTTCGCTTTCGCACTCTAAATTAGCCGAAGATGTCTTTTACTTTGTCGAAGAGGGTGGAGTTGCGGTCGGCCGGCTTGTTGTCCACCTTCAACGTGGCGTCGAGCTGCTCCATGATTTTCCGCTGTTCGCGCGTCAGCTTCGTGGGCGTCAGCACACGCATGTGATAATAAAGATCCCCGCGGCCGCCGCCATGCGGATCGGGCAGGCCTTTGCCCTTAATGCGGAAAACCGCGCCACTTTGCGTCCCTTCGGGAACTTTCAGGCGTTCTTCTCCGCTGAGGCCTGGAACCTGGAGGTCCGTACCCAGCGAGGCCTGCGAAACACTGAGTGGAATCGTGCAGTAAAGATCGGCGCCGCGCCGCTCGAAGAAAGTGTGCTCCTTCACTTCGAGTACAACGTAGAGATCGCCAGCGGGCCCGCCATTTGGGCCAGGTTCCCCTTCGCCCTGAACGCGGAGGCGCGTGCCCGTGTCCACGCCCGGGGGAATGCGCAACTCGATGGTGCGTTCGCGATCAATGCGGCCCTGGCCTTTGCAGTCAGCGCAACGCTCCTTGACGATTTGCCCCGCGCCCTGGCAAGCGGGGCAGGTGCGATTGATCGTGAAAAACCCCTGTTGATAAACGATCTGGCCGCGTCCGCCGCAAGCCTGGCAAGTGACAATACCCGTACCTTTTTTGGCGCCCGTGCCATTGCAGGCTTCGCAATATTCCTGGCGGGGCACGCGAATTTTTGTCGTGATCCCGGTGGCGGCTTCTTCAAACGTGAGTGTCATGTCGTAACGCAGATCAGAACCACGCTGGACGCGTCGCCCGCCACCGCGCCGGCGGCCACCGCCCGCGCCAAAGAGATCCTCAAAGCCAAAGAACTCACCAAAGATGTCGTGGAAGTCCTGAAATATCGTGCCGTTGAAATCCGGCTGCGTGCCCACACCCGCAAGGCCTGCATGCCCGTAGGTGTCGTAAATCTGGCGCTTCTGAATGTCGCTGAGAACGGTATAGGCCTCTGTGCACTCGCGAAAGCGGTGTTCGGCCTCTTCCTTGTTCTCCGGGCTGCGGTCGGGATGCCACTTTAGGGCCGCTTTCCGGTAGGAAGCCTTGATTTCTTCCACCGACGCCGTTTTCGTGACGCCGAGAATTTCGTAATAATCCCGCTGGTGAGACTTGGGCATATTCGGTGCTATCGTTCCCTTCTCTCTATTTGAAAGTAGCAGGGATCGACGGCTGAAACGCCGCGATCCCGTCCGCGTGTTGCCGATTAATTCACAGCATTATTAGATGCGCCGCCGGGATGAACTGCTACGCGCACCAAGGCCGGCCGCAAAACACGTCCGTGAAAGACGTATGCGGGCTGAAATACTTCCAGGATGGCGCCGTCCGCATGCTCGGTGGTTTCCGTGCGATCCATGGCTTGATGCATGTGGGGATCGAACGCCTTGCCGAGAGGCTCGACGCGCTCCACACCCAGCCTCGCCAGATTATCCAGAAGCTGCTTGTAGATAAGCTCGAAGCCTTTGCGGTAGCTCGCGTATTCATCTTCCTTGTGCGCGGCGAGGGCGTGCTCAAATCCGTCCACGATGGGGATCAGAGACTCCACGACCCGGGCAGTGGCCCGCCTGGAATCCTCAGCCCGCTCTTTTTCAATGCGCTTGCGGTAATTGTCAAAATCGGCCTGGCGGCGCAGCAGCGTCTGCTGCAGGTCTGCAAGCTCCACCGAGAGTTTCTTCACCTGGGAATCCTCCCGCGAAGTGTCTGCGGATTGCGATTCCCCGGGCTGTCCGGGGCCTTCGTCATTGGTAAAGTTCACTTTAATTTCCTGCTCGCTCATAAATCTATCCTCACAAAGTGCAGTGTCCTACCCTTTTCTCCCAGAATGCGCCAACGGGGGTGGATTTGCTACTCGATCTTCTGCAGGGCCTCGCTGAAAAGCTGGGCCACATACGCGACCGCGGTCATGGCACGCTCGTAGTCGATGCGCGTGGGGCCGAGCACGCCGAGCGATCCCTGAATCTGGTCGTGACCCGAGTAGGGTGCGCTGATCAAGGCCAGGTTGTCCCCGGCCTGGGAGATTTCTTTGATGCCGATCTGAACGAAGACGGGCTCCGGCGTTTCGATGCAGGCGTTGAGCACCGAGACGAGGCGGTGCTTTTCCTCGATGGCGGCAAGCAATTCACGCAGGTGGCCCTGATCGGCGAATTCCGGTGTTCCCACAAATTGCGCGGTCCCCTCGACGTAGATTTGTTGGGCAGAAGTCTCGGAGAGGATCGCGGGGTCGCACAACGTCAAGGCACTTTGCGCGAGGGTTTCGTAGCGTTCGCGTTCGGTGGCGAGCTTCTGCAACAAGTCGCCGCGAATGGCGTCGAGAGTCCAACCGGAGTAATTGCGATTGAGGAAGTCGGCGGTGGCGTCGAGTTCCGGCTGGGTGAAGACGCGGCTGGGGCGCAAAACTTTGTCGCGCGTGCTCCCGCCCGGGGAGATCAGGACCACCACGACGCGGCCGTCGGGAAGCAGCCACATGCGCGCATGCTCCAGCACCGCGCGGCGAAGCGGTGGAGAGACGATGATCCCCACGCCGCGGGAAACTTCGGCGAGGACGTGGCCGGCGCGCTCGGTGATTTCCGCGGCGGAGTTTGCCCCGCTCATTTCGCGGTTGATCCAGGTGCGGTCTTCCACCGTGAGCGTGGCCTGGGAGGCGATCTCCTGCGCAAAAAAACGGTACGCCGCGGCGGTGGGGACGCGGCCGGCGGAAGTGTGCGGCTGGTAGAGGTAGCCTCCGTCCTCGAGGTCAGCCATGATGTTCCGAATTGTGGCAGTGCTTAGGGATTCCTCAAAACGCTTCGAGATGGCGCGAGAAGAGACAGGTTCGCCGGTCTCAATGTAGGTACGCACCAAGTCCGCCAAAATCTGACGGTTACGCCGTTCTTGAAGTGCTGGATTGCGCATAGCAGCGGTCACTTAGTAGTGCTAATTACCATTTTAGGCGGCCTGTCAAGCGCCGTCAAAGGAGAGTGCAAGCTCTAAACGTCCCATGTCCGAACAAGTAGTCATTCCGCAGGAATCCGACAGACTCCTCTACTCCCAACTCTCGCGTTCCTTCTTGAGATAATTCGGCGGGTATAATCCACGCGCAATTCCCGAAATTGCTTTCCGGTATGACTTGGGCTTTTGCAGGATGATGATGTTGTCGCCGTGGAGAATAACAAGAAGTTTATCGCCCGGCTTTAGGCCAAGGGCCTTGCGGGCCTCGCGAGGAATGACGATTTGATACTTGGATGAAACAATCGCTTCGGCCATGACTGACATCTTATGACAAATTAACGAGAGAGTTCGAAATCGGGCTCCGGTGTTAGCCTAGTTGTTATCAATCTGGGCGCGCTGGAGCTTGTCCGAATAGTCGATGTAGACGGATTTCCATTCGGTGAAGAAATCGATGGCGGCGACGGCGGCTTCGCGATGGCCGTTGCCGGTCTGCTTGGTACCGCCGAAGGGCAGATGCGTTTCCGCGCCGATGGTGGGCGCGTTGACGTAGACGATGCCGGTGTAGAGGTCCTGCATCGCGGCAAAGGCGCGATTCACGTTGCGAGTGTAAATGGAAGCAGAAAGGCCGTACGGCACGCCGTTGGCGACCTCAATTCCCTGCTCGAGACTGTCAACGGGAATGAGGGAGACGACGGGGCCAAAGATTTCCTCCTGCGCGACACGCATCTTGGGCTGGCAATCGCCAAACACGGTTGGTTCGTGGAACCAGCCTTTGGCGCGATCGCCGTTGGCGAGGCGATGCCCGCCGGTCAAAAGCTTCGCGCCTTCCTTCACGCCAATTTCGACGTAGGACATGACGGTCTGCAATTGCTGCTCGTTGATGCACGGCCCCATCTCAATCGCAGGATCGAGCCCGTTGCCGACCTTCAGCTTTGCAGCGCGTTCAACGAAACGCGTGACGAATTCCTTGTAAACGCTTTTGTGGATGCCAACACGGCTCGCCGCCGTGCAACGCTGGCCCGTGGTGCCAAATCCGCCCCAGATCGCTCCATCGACCGCAAGGTCGAGATTCGCGTCGTCCATCACGAGAATGATATTTTTGCCTCCCATTTCCAGGCTGTAATGCTTGAACGTGGGCGCGCAGGTCTCGGCGATGATGCGGCCGGTCGAAGTCGAGCCCGTGAAGCTAACGACGGGAACGTCGGCGTGTTTAGTGAGGGACGCTCCTGCGCCGGGCCCGTCGCCACCCACCAGATTGACGACGCCGGGAGGAAGTCCCGCTTCGGAAAGAATTTCAATCAGGCGATACGTGGAGAGCGGCGTGTCCTCGGCCGGCTTGATCACCAGCGTATTGCCGCAGACGAGCGCCGGCATCATTTTCCAGGCAGGAATGGCCATCGGAAAATTCCAAGGGGTTATCAGGCCGCAAACGCCGATGGACTGGCGGAGGCTCATGGCAAATTTGTTGGGAAGCTCGGAGGGCGTCGTCTGGCCGAACAAGCGGCGGCCTTCGCCGGCCATGTAGTAGGTCATGTCGATGGCTTCCTGCACGTCACCGCGGGTTTCGGCAAGCACTTTTCCCATCTCGCGGGTCATGTCGCGGGAAAACTCTTCCTTGCGCTTCACGAGAAGTTCCGCGGCCCGAAAAAGAATTTCGGCCCGCTTGGGTGCGGGAACGAGGCGCCAGGTCTTGTAGGCTTCTTTTGCGGCGGAAACGGCGGCGTCCACATCTTCCTGGGAAGAGAGCGGGAAGACGCCGATCAGTTCATCGGTATTGGCGGGGTTGCGATTTTCAAGCGTCTTGCCGCTCCGGGGCGCGACCCATTCCCCGTTAATGAAATTTTTGTACTCGCGCGACGCTGATGCGGTAGCCATACAGCCTCCTGGACAAAAACGAGTCTATCGGCGCGCGCCGCGCGGCGTCAAACAGCGGCCTGAATTTTGCATTGCACAGAAAACACTGGACGATGGTTTGGCTGCCGGCGAAGCCATATCGAGACTTTGCGCATGTCAAAAAAGGAAATCCTGCGGTCGCAAATGAGGCGTCCCGCAGGATCATCGTTACTATCTGTAGCGTCCGATGGAGAAAGGGGCGCTCTTCGATGCAAACACGCCTTAGATCTGGCCCATCCCGCCGTCAACGTTGAGTTCCACTCCCGTGATGTACGACGCATCCGAGGAAGCCAGGAAAGCGACCGCCGAGGCGACCTCTTCGGACTTCCCAAACCGCTTCATCGGAACTTTGCTAATGATGCTTGTGGCAAAGCCTTCCGTGGCTTCTTTGGAAAGGCCCAAGCGCCCGATGATCGGAGTTTCGATCGGGCCAGGAGCGACCGCGTTGACGCGAATGTTGCGTTCCACCAACGCGCTGGCGAACGAGCGTGTGAGCGAACGCATCGCGGCCTTTGTGGCGGCGTAGACGGAGCCGATCGGGAGTCCCTGATGGCTGACCACGCTGGTGTTCAGAATGATGGAGGCGCCATCGTTCAGGTAAGGCAGCGCCTTTTGAATCGTGAAATAGGCGCCCTTGGAGTTGATGTCGAACTGCTCATCGTAATGGGCTTCAGTCACTTCGTTTACAGGAAGGAACTTGGCAACGCCCGCATTGGCGAAGAGAATGTCGATTTTGCCAAACTTCTTGGAGACAGCTTCATACACTTTTTCAATCGCGCCGGCTTTGGCGACGTCCGACTGGATAGCCAGGATATCGTTACCAAGCAATTTCACCGCCTCATCAAGAGTCTTCTGGCTGCGGCCGGTGATGACCACGCGAGCGCCCTCTTCCTTCAGGCGCCGGGCGCTGGCCAGGCCGATTCCGCTGTTCCCTCCCGTGATCACCGCGACTTTTCCTTCTAAACGCTTCATAATTCCTCCGTTGAAAGCAGCTCCGGAGCCTTGCCCCGGGCAAATGGTTCTGGTAACTTCGACAGTTAGATGAACATCTAACTGATTGGTTACAAAAGTAGCCGCCATTTCTGCAGCGACACAGCGCATGAGTTAAACTGTTGAGGGCAGAAGGACTTGAAGTATGAACCTGGCACAGATTGAAAAGATATCCAAAGCGCTGGCCGACCAGACCAGATTAAAGATCTATGAACAGATCGCGTCACACGAAGGCGTGCACTGCTGCGCGCTGGTGGAAATGCGGGGAGTGACGCCTGCGACGGTTTCTCACCATCTGAAAGTTCTCTCCCAAGCGGGGCTCATCGAATGCCGCCGGGAAGGCCAGTTTGTCCTGAACGTGGTGAATTCAGAGGTCCTGGAAGAATTCACGAAATCGGTGGGCGCGCTGGCTCGCAAGCGCAAGAAACAAATCGTCAAACAATTTCAGGAAACAAAATAGCCGTACGGTGCGTTACTCGGGCTCGTTCTTCACTTCATCGCGCTGCGCTTTCGAGGAGAGCAAGCGATTGGACGAGTTGGGCGGAGGCGTGGGAACGCCCATGCCGGCCGTCTCCGAACCGAGGCCGAGCTTCTGCAGCGTCAAGGCGTCCATTTTCCCGGTTGGATTCAGCCCGCGAGAGGCCTGGAATTTTTTCATGGCTTCGATGGTGGAGTCGTCCCACTTCCCGGAAGGCGTACCCGCGTAAGCGCCATTTCTTGCCAGAGCGTCTTGAATCGCGTTGATGCGATCGGGAGTGGGAGCCGCCTGCCCCTTCACGCGCTTGGTCTTGCTACTGGATCTCTTGCCCGATTTGCCCGATTTCTTTGCAGTCCCAGTGGTGGTCTTGGCGGGAACGCTGCTGGTCGCCGGTTTGTGAGACGCTTTATGCGCGCCGCTGGTTTGCGCGACGCCAGCCGCAGGCAGCGTCAAGCTGCCCGCGGCCAGTGCCGCAAGAATCAAGCAAGTCATTCGACGGTTGTTGCGTAGGTTGCTCATGGCTGGGCGAATGTGCCGGTCTATTGTTTCGCGTCCGCGGGAACCACGCCCGGAAGGAACATGGTCATGATCCGGTCGCCGTTGCGGCGCAGAACCTTGAACACAACGTTCTCGCCTGGCTTGAGCTTCGAGACGGCCTTGCGGTAATCGTCCACCGAAGTCACCGCCATGCCGTTCACTTCCGAAACGACGTCGCCCGGCTGGAAGCCGGTGTCGTCGGCGAAGCTGGCCGGTTCGATTTCGCTGACTACCACGCCCTTCTGCCCTTCAATCCCGACCTTCTGCGCCCGCACGGGAGTCAGGTTTTCGACGTGGAGTCCGAATTCGGCCGGTGCGTTCTCATCGGGCGTGCTGCTCACGCGGCCCTGGGTGTTCGGGAACACGCGAGTGCGATCTTCAACGGTCGCGGTCGTGTCCTTCATCTGCTTGTCGCGGTAGTAAGTGATCTTCACCTTGCTGCCGATAGGAGCCGAAGCGATCGGATTCACCAGGTCGTTGCCGGTCTTCACCGCCGTGCCGTTGATGGAGGTGATGACATCGCCGCCCTTCAAGCCGGCCTTTTCCGCCGGGCTGCCGGGCTCTACGCCTTCAATCACCACGCCATAGGGCGCGCCAAGGGACTTCAACGTAATGTGGTTGGTGCCGAGTTCTTCCTGGAAGCTGACGCCGATCGAGCCACGCGTTACGCGGCCGCTCTTGACGAGCTGGTCGTAGACGTTGATCGCCGTAGAGGAGGGCATTGCAAAGCCGACGCCTTCGTAGCCGCGGCTACCGGTGATGATGGCGGTGTTGATGCCGATCACTTGCCCGGCCATATCTACCAGCGGCCCGCCCGAATTACCCGGGTTAATCGCTGCGTCTGTCTGCAGGAAGCGTTGGAATTGCTGGCCAATGCCCGCGCGATCCTTTGCGCTGATGATGCCTGCAGTCACCGTGGCGTTCAGGCCAAACGGGCTGCCAATCGCCAGCACCCAATCGCCCACCTGCACGCCATCGGAATTGCCAAGCTTAGCGGAGGGGAGTTCCTTGCCTGCATCGATCTTGATCACCGCGAGGTCGGTGGCTTCATCCACGCCGACGACTTTGGCCGTGTACTTGGTGGTGTCCCCGTTGAGCTGCACCTGAATCTTGGTGGCTTGCTCGACGACGTGGTTGTTCGTGAGGATGAATCCGCTCTTGTCCACAATCACGCCGGAGCCGAGGCTGCGTTCCGCCTTGGGGCCGTTATCGGGACGGCCGTCAAAGAAATGAAAGAAGAAATCTTCGCTCGGATCGTCTTCCTCGCCCGAGCGATGGCGCAGGTGCTTGCGGTCCATCACCTGGGTGGTGGCGATGTTGACGACGGCAGGCTCGACGCGATTGACAATGGCCGAAAAACTATTGGAGGAAGGAATCGGGTCTGGCAGGGCAAGCGGCGTGGCGGAAGAGCCCGCGAACGAAAAGGACCGCATGGCGGAAACCTTTCCGGAAACCACCGTGCCAATCAGAATGCCCACAGAAAGCGTTGCGGCGATCAGTCCGGCCGCCACATATGTGCGCCGGCTGGTCCAATTCACCTTGGTATTTGTTGACTGCTCCATACAATCTGGCTCCTATCTATATCCGTGGCCCAGTCCACCTGCGGAAAGTATAACACCGTGGAATGCGCGGAGTTTCTACTTACCTTAGATGCGCGTCAGCGTTAACTGGCCATCCGGACGGGTGCTGCTGGAAGTGTGCTGCATGATTGAATTGGACGTGAAGAGGATAGCATTGGGCGTTTCCCGGATTCGCCGTTAAGTTTCGGCTTGACAAGGAGTTCGAGTTCTAGCATAAATAGGTTAGCCGCAATTGCGGTGTCACGTGGCGATTTAGGGCGACTTGCTCCACGTAAAAAACTGCTAAAGAGTTGGTAGAGTTTAGAAATTTTCTAACACCCTCCTAGCACTTTGGCACGGAGGGTTTTTTCATTTTACCCCTCCGCGCTGCCCGACATCATCCCACGTCATTTCCATCGGTGGCCCTTGGCTTATCGCCAGGGGGCCCCGGCGAGGTGACTTATGAAGGAAATCTACTTTTTACGATGCAGAGAATGCGGGAAGAAGTATCCGAATCAACCGCAATCCTACTGCGAAGAGTGTTTCGCTCCCCTGGAAGTGAGCTACGACTACGAAGCCTTGCGGCAGACGACCAGCCGCGAAGCCGTGTCGCAGCGCGCTTTCAATATGTGGCGCTACTCGGAGTTCCTGCCCCTGCCGCAGGGATTCACGCCGAGCCAGCCCATCGGGGGAACGCCGCTGGTGAAGTCCCGCAAGCTGGCGGCTCACCTCGGCGTGAAGAATCTTTATTTTAAGAACGACGCGGTGTGCTTTCCTTCTCTTTCGTTCAAGGATCGCGTGGTGGCCACGGCGCTTGCCGCGGCACGGCGATTCGGGTTTGAGACGATCGGCTGCTCTTCCACCGGAAACCTGGCCAATGCCGTCGCCGCGCAGGGTGCGCAGCAGGGATTCGACACCTGCGTCTTCATCCCCGCGGATCTGGAACCGGCGAAAATCCTGAACACCGCGGTGTACGGCGCGCGGATTGTGCGGATCAACGGCAACTACGATCATGTCAACCGGCTCTGCACGCAGATTGCGGACAAGTTCCGCTGGGGACTTGTGAACGTCAACCTGCGTCCGTATTACGCGGAAGGTTCGAAGACCCACGGCTACGAAATCGCGGAGCAGCTTGGCTGGGAGCTTCCCGACAATGTAGTGGTGCCAATGGCGGGTGGTTCGCTGATCGGCAAGATTGCGAAAGCGTTTGGCGAACTGGCGCATCTTGGCTGGGTCGAGCCGAAGCAGGTGAAGTTTTTCGGTGCGCAGGCCACTGGGTGCTCGCCAATCGCGGATGCAGTGAAACGCGAATTGCCGCGCTTCACACCTCAAAAACCGAGCACGATCGCAAGGTCGCTGGCGATCGGGAATCCGGCTGACGGGCCGTTCGCGCTCCGGCTGATTCGCGAATCCGGCGGCTGGGCCGAAGACGTCTCGGACCCGGAGATCATCGACTCGATCAAGCTGCTGGCGGAGACCGAAGGAATTTTCGCGGAGACCGCCGGCGGTGTGACTGCAGGCGTGGCGGCCAAGCTGATTCAGCAGGGCCGTATCGGCGCGGACGAAACGACGGTCGTGTGCATCACCGGCAACGGCCTGAAGACCACCGACGCCATCGCCGCCGACTTCCCCGCAACCGAGGTAATTGAGCCGAAGCTCGACGCCTTCGAAGCGCTCCTCCATGAGCAGTTGAAAGAGAGCGTCCAGCTTTCATGAGCGCTAGGAAATCTCGCGCGCGCTGTCATCCCGAACCCGCGCAGTTGCGTGTGAGGGATCTGCTTTTCGCACAAGCTGAAAGAAACAGCAGATTCCTCACCCCGTTCCAAAGGCGAACGGAGTTCGGAATGACAATTTTTGTTTTACCAGCCGGCAACAATGCCGCATCGAAAGGATTGGAGTAATCCATGGCAATCACGATAGAAATCCCGACGGCGTTTCGACGCTTCACCGAGGGCTCGCCAAAAGTGGACAGCGGCGCAACCACCGTCGCCGAAGCTCTGAACGACCTGACGGCGAAGTTCCCCGCTCTCTCTCGCCACGTTCGCGACGACCAGGGGCAGATCCGCCAGTTCCTCAACGTCTATCTCAACGAAGAGGATATCCGCTTCCTCGGTGGCGAATCTTCTCCGCTGAAAGATGGCGACCGCGTGCTGCTGGTTCCCTCCATCGCCGGCGGCTAGTCACCGCAATCCGGCGGATGCGCAACGTGGTAGGCTATTTTTCTGCAGACCTCTATCTCGCGCAGGGAGGCAACCATGGGCTACTACGCGCTTTTCTATCACGTGGTGGATGGATTTGTGGAGCGACGCACTCCCTTTCGAGAGGCGCATCTCGCCCACGCGCGCAGTGCGGCCGAACGCGGAGAACTGGTCCTCGCTGGCGCTCTTGCTGAGCCGTCCGACACGGCCTTAATTGTCTTTCGTGGTGAATCTCCCGGTGAGGCCCGGACATTCGCGGAAAAAGATCCCTACGTCCGCAACGGCCTCGTACAACGCTGGGAAGTGCGCCCCTGGAATGTGGTGGTTGGCGCGTATGCAAACATCCCGAACGCAGCAGCTAGCCGAGGGGTAAGCTGAAATGGTTGTACGATTCTGGTCCGCCCGCACAACGGAGCCTCGCCTTCCCGATTATCTGCGCCACTTTAACGAGCATGTGCTGCCTCATCTTCGCTCAAAGGAAGGATTCCTCGAGGCGCGAGTGCTCACGCAATCCGACGGCGTCGTAGTGGAGATGATCGTAGAGACCTTGTGGGCCTCGCTCGAAGCCATCGAACGATTCGCCGGACCAGACCGCGAATCCGCGGTCGTGGGCGAGGAGGCGGTGCACCTTTTGACCTCCTACGATCGCCGCGTCCGCCACTATGACGTAAAAGTCCGCGAGGAGCACCGCTCTCTGACTTCTTCGTCCAAATCCAGTTCCGACCGCTAACTCAAAAATACGTTGTCATCCTGCCTGCCCGCCGCGGGAGGCAAGCGACTTGCCCCACGTTGCCAGAGTGCTAAACTTTTGATGGACACTTATGGCGCCTAAAACACTTTACGAAAAAATCTGGGACAACCACCTTGTATACCAAGAACCAGGCAAGCCCGCGCTCATCTATATTGATCGGCACCTCATTCACGAAGGCACTTCCCCGCAGGCATTTGCCGGGTTGAGGGCAGAGGGGCGCAAAGTCCGTCGCCCCGATCTTACCTTCGCGGTGATGGATCACTCGGTTTCGACCACCGATCGCCTGCTGCCGATTCTGGACACCGACGCGAAACTCCAATTCGAAGCGCTGGAGCGCAATTGCCGCGAATCCGGCGTGCGCCTCTTCGACATGCACAGCAAGAACCAGGGCATCGTCCACATCATCGGCCCGGAGCTTGGCATCACGCAGCCCGGGCAGACGCTCGTCTGCGGCGACAGCCACACCTCCACGCACGGCGCGTTCGGCACGTTGGCGTTCGGAATCGGCACCAGCGAAGTCGAGCACGTGTTGGCGACGCAGTGCCTGGTGCAGAGCCGCTCCAAGACGATGCACATCGTGGTGAACGGCAAGCGGCCCAAAGGCGTCACCGCGAAGGACATCATCCTCGCCATCATCGGGAAGATCGGCATCGGCGGCGGCACCGGCCACGTTGCGGAATACGGCGGCGAAGCGATTCGTTCCCTTTCGATGGACGGCCGCATGACCGTTTGCAACATGACGATTGAAGGCGGAGCGCGCGCGGGCATGGTCGCGCCGGATGAGACCACGTTCGCCTATCTCGAAGGACGCCCGTTTGTGCCCCGCGGCAAGGAATTCCAGGCCGCGGTCGAGCGCTGGAAGCTGCTGAAGTCTGACGCAGGCGCGAAATTCGATATGACCGTGGAACTGCAGGCGGAGCAGATTGCGCCGCAGGTCACCTGGGGCACAAACCCCGGCATGGTCACCAGCGTGAATGGGCGCATTCCCGACCCGCACGACTACAAGGACCTGAACGACCAGAAGGCCACCGAGAGCGCACTAAAATACATGGGCCTGAAACCCGGCACGCCGATCGTGGACATTCCGGTCGACCGCGTTTTCATCGGCTCCTGCACCAATTCCCGCATTGACGATTTGCGCGCCGCGGCCCACTTTGTCGAAGGCAAACATGTCGCGAAAAGCATCAAGCAAGCCCTGATCGTTCCCGGCTCCCGTGGCATCAAGGCCCAAGCGGAAAAAGAAGGCCTCGACAAAATTTTCACCGACGCCGGTTTCGAATGGCGCGACGCGGGCTGCAGCATGTGCATCGGCATGAACGCCGACGTTTTGCCGCCGCACGAGCGCAGCGCCAGCACCTCCAACCGCAACTTCGAAGGCCGCCAGGGAAAAGACAGCCGCACGCACCTCGTCAGCCCGGTGATGGCCGCAGCCGCCGCAATCGCCGGCCATTTCGTCGATGTCCGCGAGTTCGACGTTGCGCATGTGGAATAGTCGAGGGCAAGTATGCCAGTGGATACCCGCGGTTTAAGTTCATCGCATATCGGCAAGCGTCTGCGAGTCGCCCTCACGTGCGGCGAATCAATGGAAATCCGCTTGCACGAATTGACCGTTTGCGCGGAACCCGAACCGTGTTGCGGCATTACCTACATTTTGCTGTCCCCGAATCAGCCGGAAGACAGAAGAGAGACTGGGTCCGCCTACTGGACAGGGTTTGAAGAGATCAGAGATTTTCAGGTTTTGGGAGATTGAATCGCATGAAACCTTTCATAACGCACTCTGGGTTGGTCGCGCCCATGGACCGCGTAAATGTGGACACCGACCAGATGGTGCCGAAGCAGTTTCTGAAGGCGCTCACCCGCCAGGGATTTGGCCGCATTCTTTTCTATGATTGGCGTTACTTGCCGGGAGAAAAACCGAATCCCGAGTTTGTGCTGAATCTCCCGCGTTATAAGGGCGCTTCCGTTTTGCTGGCCCGCGCCAATTTCGGCTGCGGCTCCAGCCGCGAGCACGCTCCCTGGGCCATCGGTGATTACGGCTTCCGCGTCATCCTCGCTCCCAGCTACGCCGACATCTTTTATAACAACTGCTTCAAGAACGGCATCCTCCCCGCCGAACTCACCGAAGCTCAAATCGAAGAACTCTTTCAGCGCACGGAAAAGGAAGAAGGCTACTCGCTGACCGTGGATCTGCCCAGCCAGACGGTGAAGGACAATCACGGCCTCGCCTACAAATTCGAAATCGCCCCATCGCGCAAGGAAGTCCTGCTGAAGGGCCTCGACGACATCGGCACTTCCCTGCTCCACGCCGACTCCATCGACACCTACGAAAAGGCCCACGCAGCCACAGCCACGATGTTTGAAGCAGTGGATGTGAAGAATTATGGTGCTGATTAGTATCTGTGGCTTGGCAACTGGTGGCTAGCAACCCGCCACCAGTGGAAGAATTTAGGAAAAGGGCGACCCGGAAGAGCGGGCCGCCCTTTTTGTTTTAGTGGCGTTTTAGCGCGCCGAGTTGGGAGCGTTACTCCTCGTTGGAAATGGTAGCGGTTGTACCGTCGAATTTAGTTAGTTGAATGGTGAACGGTTCGTTGCAGGTTCTGGCGCGGTCCTTGAGAAAACTAAGGGCGACGGCTTCTCCCAGTTGCAGAGATGTGTCGGTATCGCTGCGCCAGTGGATGCCGGCGTGGATACCGTGTCCAAAACTAACGTTGTGGCCCAGTTTGTTGAGTTCGCCGTTGACCGTAAGACTCCCCGCGTCGGAGCCAGTATAGGGTACGAGGGATAGCCCGTCGGGAGTGGACACGACAGGTTTTGGAATCACATAGCCGCCGTCGAAAGTGAACTTCAGCAGCGTGATACACGCACCGCCGACGACGCCGTGGCCCGTAGGATACGCGGGATGAACCGGCGATCCCTCCGGAAAGGCCATCGGGAGCAGATAACTCCCATACTTAGCGAAGCTCTGCTGCAGACCGTTGGAGTTGAGGATGGTGTTACTAAGTTTGGCGTCGGTGAAATTCCCCTGCCCCGTTTTCAGAAGTTGGACGATGCCGCCAGCTGCTTCCGGGCGAAGCCGCATGTGGACAAACCATTTTTGCCACCAGACGACGTTGAGCGCCTTGGTGGCGATTTCTCCGAAGCAACCGGCGAAATCCGGTCCGCCGAAGGTGCCAAAGCCATTTTCCACCTTGGAGCCGTTGTACGGATTGCCGGGGTTCAACGGCGCGCCCATCCCGGCGAGGACGAGGAAGGCGACGAAGTAAGCCTGGTAAAGAACGTCGACTCGAGTGTAAGCGGCGAAGTCGCGGCCATTGCGAGGGAACCGGAGTTGCGAATCGTTGGTGGTTTCGAGTCCCGTGGGAACACCATTCTGGATGTCGAGCCACTCGTTGAAGCCGGTGCCGAAATCGATGTTGGGCACGAAAGTCTTTTGCTGCTGGCCAAGCGGCTGCGAACCAAACATAGTGGGCTGGATGAAAAATTGTGAAACATAGGGACCCGAAGTTTCGCCCGGGAAACTCCCGCGGAAGAGCAGGTCGGTTGTGACTTGGCCGCTGGAGGTGCGCGGACCGAAGTAGGACGGCTGAGAACCGAGTTCGGCAGCGGCCTGGCTGGCGAGGGAACTCGAGCCGTACTCGGTGAAGGGGACGTCGCGGAGCAACGCACCCCAATAGTGCTCGAGGAGTTCGGTGCCGCTCTGGTCGCTGGCGAGGGTTGGAGCAGGAGGAACCTGAGGTTGGCCAAACTGGGTGCTGTCGAGCGCTTCGAGATCGAAGGCCAAGCCGCCCTGGGGACCGTTCAACCTGCGTGTGCCGCCGAGAATGATGTCCTCAAAATCGGAGAACTTGCCGCTGCCGAGAGCGGTTTTCAGGGAGGCGTAGGCGGTGAGGTTCACGCGGCCATAGGCATCGTGGGGAAGGGCTTTTGTAAAGGTGCCTGCTTTGTCGGCGTAACGGGCATCATCGCCATTGTTGGCGTTTTTTGCGTAGGCAACCGACCGGTCCTGAGCGGCCATGCTGACGCGTAAATGATAGGCCTTGTTAATGCGGTTCTGTGTTGCGTTGGAGGGACCTGGATCGTCAGTGGATTCGCTGGTGTGTGCGGCGGAGGCAACGGACGGAGCGGCCAGCGCACCGGCGGCGAGTGTTGCCGCCGCGCCTACTTGCCCTAGAAACGCACGGCGGTTGGAACCTTTCGGACTTTCCATGCTCGCGGGCTTTTCGGACGAGACGAGTTCGGGGACACCGCTCCTTTTATTGGGCATCGGGAACTCCTTTGTTGTTCGAGCGGCCGGAACTGGCCCGACGCAGGGATCTTTTAGGCGAAAAGGTACTTCAATGAAATGTACAAAGCAACACGCAAGTAGAGATGTTTGGGATGGCGCGGCCCTTCGCGGTAGGTCAGTTTTTAGTTCTAACTCATAAGTAAGGCGTCCCGCCTGCATCAGTCTTTGCTTTACTAAATACTTAAAACTAACAACTTAAAACTGCTTTTCGTCACGTTTCCTTCCACCACGGCTTGAAATAAATCCGTCCTTCGAAGACCGGCTCCGGCGCTTCCGGCGCGGTGGGAGCGCCGAGCAGTTCCGCCAACACAATTCCCGCGACCACCAGGCCGCCGCCCTTCATCGCGCGCGCCGACAGTCGCTCGTGCAGCACGATATAAGAAGTGATCACCGCAAAGACCGGCTCCAACGCAAACAGAATCGCGGCGTGCCCTGGCGAGGTAAATTGTTGCGCCCATAACTGCACCGTGAAGGCGACGGCCGTGGCAAACACCGCGCAGATCACGATCGCCAGCCAGAGCTCCCAGCGCCCGGAAAAACGCACCGGCTGCCAGTGAATGGCCGCGGCGGCGCCCATCAGCGGCCACGCCATCAGCGCACAGCCCGCCACCTGAATCAGGCTGAGCGCGCGCACGGAGTGTTGCTGCATATAGTCGCCGACTAGAATGATGTGCACCGCGTAGAATCCAGCGGCCACGAAGGTGAGCACGTCGCCACGGTTCAGATACCGCAAACCCTCGGCAGGAACGGTCAAGAAATATAAGCCGATGAGCGCGGCGAACGCCCCCAGATAAATCCAGTTCGTCAGCCGGCGGCCCCAGAACACCGCCAGCAGCAGCGGCACAAGGACAACGCTCGAACCGGTAACGAAGCCTGAGTTGGATGCCGTGGTGTATTGCAAACCGGCCGTCTGGAAGCAATAACCGGCAAACATGAAAAACGCCAGGCGCATGCCGGCAAAGACTTCCTGCCGCTCAATGCGAGCAATCACCTGGAACTGCAACAGCGCCATGACCACTGTCGCGATGGTGAAGCGAACCGCCAGAAAAAGAAAAGCGGAGGATTCGTCCAGGGCATTCTTCACCACCACAAACGTCACGCCCCAGATGAGCGAACAAAACGTCAGTGCCAGGTCGGCTTTTTTCCGGGCGTCCATTCGCGGCTCCATCCACGCAAACTGCCACGACAGTGTATCCGCAATCGCGCCGGAAAGGCCTGGAAGCTGACCCTCCTGAGAGCGGGCTTATAGTCTTGCGGCTGCGAGTTCCACAGCATTCGCCTGTCACTGCACTCTTGACTTCGCGGAGTTCTCTCTTAATATCTACGCCATGATTACCTCGAAACTAAGACCGGCAAGAGCCACCCTGCTGGGTGCACTCTTGTTTTTTGTCTCGCCGTTTCCCTCTCCGGCGGAACACCGCGAAAACTGGACCGAAATCCGCTCCGCGCATTTCACGGTGATTTCGAACGCAGGCGAGCACGAAGGCCGCCGGATCGCTTTGCAGTTCGAGGAAGTGCGCGCCTTATTTGAGCAGCTTTATCCCAAATTAAAGGTGGATTCCGGAAAGCCCACCGTCGTCTTCGCGCTCAAGAACGAGGACTCGCTGAAACTCTTGACCCCTTCTTACGGCCAGAACAGCAAGGCCATGCATATCGCGGGCTATTACCAACTGGCTTACGACAAAAATTTCGCCGTGATCCGTACGGATGTCGGCGGCACGGGCCCCTTGAGTTTTCGAAGTTTGTATCACGAATACACACACGCTTTTTTCCGGTACAACTATCGCGGCCTGCCTTTGTGGCTTGATGAGGGACTCGCCGAGCTCTACGGAAACACCTCGATTGAAGGCAAGCAGGCACGCGTCGGCCTGCCGAGTGCAAGCCAGCTCCGTTATTTGCAGGCTAACCAACTTCTTCCGCTAGACCAGTTGGTCACTATTGATCGCTCTTCGCCCCTCTACAACACCCAAGAGCATGCCGGTGTCTTCTACGCCGAGTCCTGGGCCCTGGTCCATTACCTGGTTTTTTCGAAGGAATTGCAACAGCAGAATCTGGTCAATAAATTTCTTGCGGCACTGGATAAAACGGATGACCCGATTGAAGCAGCCAAGCAGACGTTTGGAGATCTCAGTAAATTCTCCACCAAGTTGGCGGGCTATATTCGCCAGAACTCCTACATGTATCAGCCCGCACAACTGCCGGCCAAGCTGTACGAGGACGATTTCACCGCGCGGCCGCTTTCTCCCGCTTCGGGCGCCCTGGCATTGGCAGACTACCTTCTGCGCAGCAACCATCTCCCGGAAGGCCTCGAACGCCTCCATGAAGTTGGAGGATTGGACGCAGCCACTCCCGGCTACCACAGTGAATTGGGGTACTACCACCTGCTCAAGGCCGATTTCAGCAACGCGGAGAAGGAGCTTCAGGCCGCCATCGCTGCAAACCCCAAAGACGTCTCCGCGCATATTTACATGGCGTACGTCTATTTCCGGCGCGACGGATACACGAAAGACTCCACCCCCAAGATGCGCGCTGAACTTGAAACGGTGATTGGCCTGGCACCCGAGTTCGCTCCCGCGTATGCCTTTCTCTCCGCCGCCTATACGAAGGAGCCCAACAAAGACGCCACCCGGGCGTTGAATTCCGCGATGCGCGCCACGAATCTCGAGCCCGGCAACCTCGCCTATTTCGTTGACGTAGGGAAAGCACTGCTGGCAGCGCGGCGCATACCGGAGGCAAGGCAGGTTGCTGAGGTAGCCAAGAAACTGGCCTCCTCCACCGGCGAGCGCAATATGGCGGCGGAGTTCAGCAAACAGATCGATTACAGAGTCAATCACCCGCAGGAATCGGCGGACGCGAACACTTCCAGTGCCGACGCTTCCGGCCCGGAGGCCGTCGTGACGGAAACGCCCACGAAGATCGTGCATGCCGAAGGGCAAATCACGGAGCTTCTTTGCGGACATCCTCCGGAAGTAATTCTCACGCTGACGGCGGGAGGCAATTCTTTGCTCCTGCACGTGGCGGACATTGGAAAAGTCACGATTCAGGACGGCGCAGCGGGAAGCGACGCCGCCAAGTCTCCCTGCGCCAAATGGAAAGATCGCCAGGCAAAGGTGGATTATCGGGCAGTGTCTTCGGGAATGGCATCCGGAGAGATCCAAAACATCTCTCTGGACTGAATGTCGAACCAACTTCAATCGAGACTATTTCGCCGCGGCCTTGTACATGGTGCGGCCGCCGACGACGGTCTGCAGAACTTCCGTGTTGAGGATCTCTTTCGGCGTGGCCTTGGTCAGGTCCTGCGAGAGGATGATGAAGTCGGCGTACTTGCCCACTTTCAGGTCACCCTTTTTACCCTCTTCAAATTGCGCGTACGCGGAACCTATTGTGTAGGCCCGGATGCAATCTTCCAGCGAGATTCTTTCCTGGGGCTGCCAGCCGCCGGCCGGGCCGCCTTCGGGCAACTCACGGGTTACGCACGCATATAAACCGCGAAATGGATTGATGGGCTCGACGTCGTAATCGGTGCCGAAGGCCAACGTCGCCCCGGCTTTCTGAATGGAATTCCACGCGTACGCGCCTTTGATGCGCTCGGGGCCAACGCGCTGCTCGGCCCAACGCATGTCATTGCTCTGGTGCGAAGGCTGCATGGAGGCGATTACGTGCAACGTGCCGAACCGCTCGATGTCTTCCGGAGCGACGACCTGGGCGTGTTCGACGCGGTCCCGGCGATCACGGGTGCCGTTGATGCGGAGAACGGATTCGAAAACATCCAGCGCGACGCGATTGGCGCGATCACCGATGGCATGAAAAGCCAGTTGAAAGCCCACTTTATCGCGCTCCCGAGCCATGGATTTCAGCTTCTCCGGATCGATAGTCATGATGCCGCTGATGTTCGGCTCGTCGGAGTAGGGAGCGAGCAAGGCGGCGGTGCGAGACCCGAGCGCGCCGTCGGTCACCATTTTTAACGCGCCCGTCTTCAGCCAGGGGTCGGTAGTTCCGCCCTCCGAGCGCATATTCTGCAATTCATTCAGCGGCGCCATGAACGGAAGCCATTCGGTGATGCGCACGGTCAGCTTCTTCTCTTCCTTCAGGTCGTGATAGACCAGGAAATCTTCCCACGCGGAATTATCCTGCGCGGAGGTCACGCCGTTGCGGGCCAGTTCCTGAAGGACGAGTTCGATGCCGTGGCGGCGCGCTTCGTCGGTGGGCTCTGGGATTTTCTGCACGACGAACTCCATCGCCGAGCCTTCCTTGAACATCCCCGTGGGATTCCCCTCGGCATCGCGCTCGATTTCGCCGCCTGTGGGATTCTTGGTGTCGGGCGTAATTTCGGTGTGTTTCAAGGCCATAGAGTTGGCGACGGCGACGTGCCCCGTAATCTGCACCAGGAATACCGGATTGTTGGGGGAAACTTCGTCGAGATCCTGGCGATGGGGAAACGTCTTGTCCGGCCAGCGGGTCTGGTCCCAGCCGCTGCCAACGACCCACTCGCCGGGCTTGTGTTGCGCGACGGCGACTCTCACGCGCTGCTGGAGTTCCGCGAGTGAATCCGTGCCTTTCAAGTCCAGCGTTAGCTTGTCGCGCCCCGCGCTGCCCAGATGCGTGTGCGCGTCATTGAATCCGGGCATCAGGAAGCGTCCTTTTAATTGAACGATCTCCGCTTCGGGTTTGGAGCCGCCGCAATCCAGCAATATGTGCTCGATGGAGCCGATGCAGAGAATTTTTTCATCGCGAACGGCCATTGCGGAGGCCCAGGGCTGCTTGGGATCGTTGGTATAAATCCGGGCGTGCAGATAATACGTTGTCTTATGAACGGGATCGCTCGTCTGGGCAATCGCGGGGCAGGCAGCGACGAACGAGAGAACGGTCAGTCCAAGCGAAAAGAAAAGGCGAGCCGGATTGCGCATCCTCAGCGGCCCTTTTCCGGCGCCACTCCGGAGACGCCGAGGAGGGTCAGCAAAGCGCGCTGCAAGCCGAGTTCGCGCCCGCTTGGTTCGTACCACTCCTGCAGCGAATGCGCGCCGCCGCCATTGCCGCCCGCGCCGATCGCGATCGCTTCAATGCCCAAGGACAACGGGATATTCGCGTCGGTTGAAGACCGCTCGATTCTCGACTGGTTTCCCAAATAATCATCCGCCGCCCGCAGCGAAGCAAGCAGCGACGAGTCGGCGGTCAATTCCCCTCCCGGGCGGCTGCCGATCAGATCCACTTTCCATTCCAGCTTGCCCTTGCTGCGGTCGCGCGCGTTGTCCGTCTCGTCCTTCACGCCGGTGGCGATGCAATCGCGCAGCGCAGATTCCAGGCGCACGAGCTCGTCTTCGCTCTCCGACCGGAGATCCACTTTCAATTTTGCTTCGTGAGGAATCGAGTTGACGGAGGTGCCGCCCTCCACCTGGCCGAGGTTGAAGGTGGTCCTCGGCGATACGGGAATCTTTGTGTTGATGAATCGCACCGACCCGCGCACCAGCGCGTTGATGGGATTCACCATCCCGAAATCCGACCAGCTGTGCCCGCCCGGCCCGGTGATCGTAACTTCCAGCCGCCGCGACGCCAGCGCCTTCGTGGTGACGTGATCCGTGCCTGAACCGTCGAGCACGATCACCGCGCGCAGCCTCGTCCGGTAAGCATCGATCAACTCACGCATGCCGCGCAAATTCCCTTCGCCTTCTTCCCCAACGTTCGCGGCAAACAGAATCGTCCGCTGCGGTCGCACTTTAGCCGCCTGGAGCGCGCGCGCGATGGCCGCGAGCGCGGCCAGCCCCGTGCCGTTATCAGAAATCCCCGGGGCGAGCAGGCGATCGCCTTCGTGCTGCACTTTCACGTCCGTGTCCGCAGGAAAAACCGTATCGAGATGCGCCGCAATCAGGATGCACTCTTTGTCGTTTGCGCCGTGAAGTTCCGCAATCACGTTGCCAAGCTTATCGGTTTGAACCGGCAGCCCTTCCGCGGCAAATACCGCCCTCACGGACGCGGCCCGCTTTTCCTCCTGAAACGAAGGAGCGGGAATTTCCGTCAGCGCGGATTGCAGGTCGTTGATCCATTTCAGATTCTTCGCAAACCAATCCATCGCCACGCGCACCTGTGGCTGCTCCGCAAGGGGAAACGAAGTGAGCGGCCGTGCGGCCTGCGACAGTGCGGAGCGAATCGGCATGAACAAAAGAATAGCGCAAACCGCAACGCGTTTCACCGTACCAATTGGCAGTCGCGCGGGCCAACTCGACTTGCAGGAGAGATTCGGAGACGCGGGATAATCCACGCGGCCATTTTAGCGTGAACCAACACAAGTCGAGAAGACTTTCGGCAGCAGGTCTGTTTTCGGTTACCGCGTTTATCGGAACTTATGCAACGAACTGGCTCGCGACACTTTTAGGGACTGCTACGCGGTCGAATGGATTCTCAACATCACTTATATGACGATTTGGTATGCTGTGACACCAAGGAGGTTGCCTTGCATCGCTATCACCAATTAGCTCTAACAGCGCTTCTATACTCGACAGCGAGTATTGGTTTTTCCCGACCTTCGCAAGAACTCAAAAGAAAGGCTATCGAAACGGATTTTCAAGTAACAAGGCTTGCGCCGTCAGCGTTTCCGGAATTGCCCGCGAACATAAGGCGGGAACTCGAACGTCGGGGGTGCACCATCCCTCAGGTGCGGACAGACAAGAAACCGCAGAATGTAATCAAGGGAGCGTTCACTCGTACGGGACAAACTGACTGGGCGGTATTATGTTCCGTGAATCAGGTTTCCACAATTCTCGTCTTTCGCAATGCGTCGGAGCGGAATCCCTCAGAGCTTGAGCGCGAAACCGATATTGACAACCTACAAGCGGTCGGTGGAGACAGGAGCGCATATTCCCGATCTATCTCTAGCGTTGGCCGGGAATACATCCTCAGCCATTACCGCGCTTATGGCGGTCCCGAACAGCCAACAATCGGCCACCAAGGAATTAGCGATGCATTCGTGGGAAAGGGGTCTGTTGTGCACTACTTCCACGCGGGCAGGTGGGTCAAGCTAACCGGAGCTGATTAACTTGCGCGGGGGGCCGCGTCTTCAAACCTGATCAGCCCTGACGGTTGCTGCTGGGTCAGGAGACTGATCAACCCAACGGCTATCAAGACTGGGTTTGACTTCCTCCATGAGCGGGAGGGCGGGAGCGCATCGAGTTTGACAGTAACGGGCACTGCCTTGTCCTTCCAGACCTCGGTCTTAATCGTATTAGGTGCGCTTAACCGGAAGTCACTATTGGATATTCCTGCTGACTCAAAATAATCGTCGAGCGATCGGATTATCCCGTCCTTTCGGCTCAAAAATTGAGTGGGGGCATGCCACGGTTGGTGTCCGCCCGAACTGGTAAGGCTAAATACAAAATATTGCGAGTCCGGAGTCCATTCGGCTTTTACAACTCCGAAACCATGCTCGCTATCTTCTGAGGAGTATTCAATCGCACAGGCGATTCTGCCATCGATGGATTTAAACTCAATCCGGCTCTCATTTTCAGAGCGGCCCGCCTCTTTCCTGATGGGCGTGACAAAAACAGTTATGCCACCATCCGGGGCCGTATATCGGTTCTGTTTCTTTTCCCGTTTGGCCTGCTCAGGTGACACTGCTGCAGTCATCAATGCAACCATCACGAAAATAAGCAAAGAAGCTCTTTTCATATACGCCTGGCAATGAACATAGACCAATTCCCTCAACTCCCGGCGAGTCGGATGATCAAAAACCGACGCACCAAAATACTTTCGCTCGGTCGCGAACGAATGCAGATCACACCGGCGCCTTCGAGGAGGCGCAAAGAGCGAGCAATTCCTGCTCGGTCAGCACGCGCGAGGATTGCTTGGCGGCGTCGAAGATGCGATTGACCACTTCGTCGGTGGCCGGGACGTTGTGGCGCGAGAGCCAGTAGAGGACGTTGGACTTGCCACTCATCGGGCCGATTTCCACTACCTGTTCGAGGCCGAAGAGGTGTGCCGGCACGCCGCTATAGACCGCGTCCGCAAGATCTCGATCGCCGGTGCGAAGCGCCTTGATGATTGCGGCGGCGTGAACTCCCGTGGCCGTGCGAAACGCATCTTTGCCGAAGACGGGATAATTCGGCGGGATGACGGTGTGCGTGGCTTTGGCGACCTTTTCGCAATACGCCCTCAGGCTGCTCAGGTCGTTTTCGATCAAGCCCATCAGGCGGAGATTCACCAGCAAGAGTTCCATCGGCGTGTTGCCGACGCGTTCGCCGAGTGACAGCGCCACGGCGTGAACCTGATCAGCGCCCGCCGCGACTGCTGCCAAGGAATTGGCGATGTCGAGGCCACGGTCGCGATGACCATGCCAATCCACGCGGATCTTTTCGCCGCTTGGCTTCACCACATTTTCCATCACAAATTTCACCAGGTTATACGCGCCCTGAGGCGTCGCGTGTCCGACGGTGTCGCACAGCACGATGGCGCGAGCGCCGCAGCGGATCGCCGTCGTGTACAACCGCTTCACGGTCGCAGGGTCCGTCCGTACAGTGTCTTCCGTGACGTACATGCACGGCAAACCTTGCGCGACGGCAAATTTCACCGCCATTTCCGTGGTACGTTCCAGATGATCCACGGTCCAATCTTCAACCAGGCGGCGAATCGGGCTGGAGCCGAGAAATGTGGCTGCTTCAATCGCAATACCAACGCGCTGCGAAATCTCCGCGATGGGCCGGATGTCCGCCTCAATGGTGCGCGCCGCGCAGTTCGGCCGGATGCGCATACGATTCGTGGCGATCTCGCGAGCCAATGCTTCCACGTGCTGCATGGCGCGAGGGCCGGCACCGGGAAGACCGATGTTCACGGAATCGATCTGCAGCGATTCCATCAAATGAAGAATTTCAATTTTCTCTTCGATGGTCGGATCTTGAATCGAAGGATTCTGCAGCCCGTCGCGCAAAGTCTCGTCGTTCAGCAGCACGCGCGTGCCAGGCGGGATGGTCATCGGCCCTTCAGAATTCCAGTCGTGGATCCATTCGTTGTGGTTCACGGGTGAGAGGTCTCCCTGCGCGGCTTAGTATCGAAGCGTGTAGCTGTTCGGCTGCTGTTTGGGGTCGGGTCGAAACAGAATCTTGCAGAACTCGCAGCGATAAATTTCCGCACCCTTGCCCACCACCGCTTCAACTTCCGGCGGAAGGTCGTACCAGCGCTTCAAATGTCCGGCGCAGAGCTTCCCCTTCTCGTTGCGTTCATCGCAAGCACGCTGCTTGGGCTTTCGCGTCTTGATTTTGGGCACGGCGCTCGTTGGTGTGGCTTCTGTTGTTTCGTCTGGCAACGCTCACTCCTGTTCGCCTACTTCAGCCCGTGATCCCGAAACATCGTCTTCAGCGCCGCGCGCGCATGACGCAATCGCGTGAATATTCCGCCGGCAAACTCAAAATTCAGAAACGCGTCGGCGGCCTTCTCCAAATCCCCGCCATAGCGATACCACCACGGCTTCTCCATATGCGGCAGCCGGTCCACATCAATGTATTTTACATGCACCATTTCCTGGAAGCCCGCTCTGCCATGCGTTCGTCCCCAGCCGCTCAAACCGCAGCCGCCGTGAGGCGCTTCGGCAATCGCAAATCCACTGATCAGGTCATTCACCATGACCGTGCCGGCGCGCAGCCGCTGAGCAATTCGCTTCCCGCCCTCCAGGTCGCTGGTCCACACGCTGGCAGAAAGTGCAAATTCGGAGTCATTGGCGAGCGCGATGGCCTTCTCGGCGCCGCTGACCACGCGAATCGCCATGATCGGACCGAAGGTTTCATCCTGAAAGAGTTTCATGGAAGAATCCACGCCAGTAACGACCGTCGGCTCAAAAAAGTTTGGCCCCAGGTCCGGCCGTGGCCGCCCTCCGCACAAAACCTGCGCGCCGCGCTGCACCGCGTCCGCCAGAAGCTCGCTCATCCGCTGCACGTGTTGCGGGCGGATCAGCGGCCCGATTTCCGTGTTGGGATCGTTACCGGAACCCATGCGAAGTTTCTGCGTCTTCTCCACGCATTTCTGGATAAACACTTCGCTGATCGATTGCTCAACGAACAGCCGCTCGACGGAGAGGCACACCTGACCGCAATTCGTATAGCTGCCCCAAGCCGCGGCGCTCGAAGCAACTTCCACATCGGCGTCGCCCAAAACCAACATCGCGTCTTTTCCGCCGAGCTCCAGCACACTCGGAATCAGCAGCGGCGCGCAGGCTTCCGCCACATGCCGTCCGGTAAAAACGCTCCCCGTAAAAAACACTTTATCCGGCCGCGCATCAATCAGCGCCTGTCCCACTTCTCCTCCGCCCTGCACAATCGTGACAAGGTCCGCCGGAAATCCGGCATCGCGAAAGAGCTTGCCGATCAATTCACCACATTCCGGCGTGAAGTCGCTGGTCTTGCAGAGCACAGCATTGCCCGCAACCACGGCAGCGATAATCTGGCCCATGGGAATAGCCAGCGGGTAGTTCCAGGAACTGATAATGGCCACCACTCCGAGCGGCTCATAAAAGAGCTTCCCGGACTTGGCTTTCGCGGCCAGGCTGTGGTGCGCCACGGATTCGGGCTTCAGCAAAGACGCGCCGTGTTTGGCGAAATAATCCGCGGAATCGAGCGAAACGAACACGTCGGCAAACTTGGCCTCGGCCCGTGGCTTGCCCGATTCGCGCACAACCGCGTCCGTCAGCAGATCCCGCGCTTCGAGTATTTTCGTCTTTAAGACCGCGATCTGCGCGCAGCGCTCTTCCACGGGCCGCTTCGCCCACAATTCTTGCGCCTCGCGAGCCTTGGCGAGAAGTTGCGGCACCGCCAGCGGCGACGTCCGCTCATACGATTGCAAGACCTTGCCGGTAGCGGGATCAATCGAAGGCACGGTGTCCAACAGCGGAGAAGTTGCAGCCATGCGGTTGATTCTACCTTGACGCGCGATTCGAGAATAGCCTCGGTAGGAGGATTCCCTTCCTCGCCCTGGGAACGCCATTCTCCGGAATGGCGTCTTGTAAACGAGCCAATCGGGAGATTGGCGTTCCCGGGGACGGCCAGCAGGCCTTAGTCGACGCGATAAGGCAAGTCGTGATCCACCATCACCATGAACAATCCATGCGGAGGCACGGTGGGCCCGGATTTCGAACGATCCTTCAGCTCATAAAGCTTGTCGATATCCGCGGGCGTCAGTTTTCCCCGGCCCACTTCGAGCAACGTCCCGACCATCTTGCGCACCATGTACCGCAGAAACGAGCGGCCGTGCACCGTGAACCAGAGCTCTTCACAGTCCTCCGTGCGCCGGAGTTCCGTCGAAAAAATCTCGCGCTGCATATTGCGCTCTTTGTCGTCGTCTTCGGAACCCGTCGAAGCCGCAAACGAAGTGAAATCGTGCATCCCCACGAAGCGCGCCGCCGCGTCCTTCATCGCCTCTTCATCCAAAGGAAACGGATAATGCAGCACATAACGCCACAGGAGCGGGGGAACCACCTTCCCACGGTAAATTCGATAGCGGTAAATCTTTCCTTTGGCCGACCAGCGGGCGCTGAAATCCGGCCCGGTCTCCTCCACGGCCACAATCCGAATGGCGGGCGGCAACAATGCATTCAGCGCGCGGTGAAACTCCAGCGCGGAGAGCGCGGATTGCGTGCGAAAGCTGCCCACTTGCCCGAGAGCGTGTACGCCCGCATCCGTGCGGCCGGCCCCAAGAAGTTGCGTATCTTCCTGCGTCAAGCGCCGCAGCACGGAAGCAATTTCACCCTGGACGGTCGGCTTATTCTTCTGAATCTGCCAGCCATGAAAATCGGTCCCGTCGTAAGCAATCGTGAGTTTGAAATTACGCATGCAGGGATCGGCTAGGTGTCTCTACGAGGCGGACCGCGCGTAGCGGCTGCCCGGCTTCACAGCCACCGTGCCCTGCCGGCAGAGAGGGCAATCATCCGGCTCATAACTTTCGATCAACAGCTCAAGCAGAGCGTTGGACTCCACGGGAAATTCAATCTTGCCGCCGCTCCGATCAATCAACGCGCCCGCCGCGACCACGCGCCCGCCAGCTTCTTCCACGACGCTGATCGCTTCCTGCGTCGAGCCGCCGGTCGTCCAAACATCCTCAATCACCAGTACATGTGTATCCGGCTTGAGCGCAAATCCCCGCCGCAGGCACATCGTCCCGCTGCCATCCCGTTCCACAAACATCGCCGGCACGCCGCCGCCAATCGCATCGCCGTGCGCAGGCAGCGCCCGCGCCACCTCTTGCCCAATAATCACTCCGCCGAGCGCCGGGGAGACAACTGCATCAATCCGCGCATCCGAGAACAAAGCGGCCAGTGCTTGCCCCAGCTTTTCCGCGAATCGCGGGTACTGCAACACAAGCGCACACTGCACATACGTGCCGCTATGGAGGCCGCTCGACAACTCAAAATGCCCGTGGCGGACGGCTCCCGCCTTCTCAAACAGCTTTAAAAGCTCTTCGCGCGTAAACATGGGCCCGCTAACCGCGGGGGCTCCTAAACGTCGAAATGTCAGCAGCCTAGCCTCCATGCAACGCGTTGTCAAGGAATGAGGGCCCCTGTTAGACTTCGAAGCCAGCGCCCCGGCCGGTGAGCGTGCACGTTGGACGCTTCTCCAAGCTGCATCCCGGATGAAACAAATTGCCCTCTCGCATCGTTTTAAAGAGAGAAGCCTTGTAACGGGTTGGTTTGCCAAGAGTTCAAGTATCGCCACAATTCCAGAGGTGAGGAAATCTTATGAAGAAGCTGTCCCTGAAGTCCCTGCTTTCGGCCGTTTTGGCGGGCATCCTCGCGGGTACGCCTGTCTCACCGGTCTTCGCGCAAGAGCCAGCGGCAACTCAGGCGGCCAAGCCGGTAGCCCAGGGCGGGGTGCCGATCTCGTTGGGAGTCTCCAAGTACAACTTCACTCATTCTCCCAAGCCATTCCCGAACCTCCTCGCGCCTTATCGGAGTCAGTACGTAGCCCCTGGCGTGCTCGCCAACTCGCCGCGGCTGGAGCAACTCATCAGCGACGGAAAAATGAATCTCAGCCTGCAGGACGCCATCGCCCTGGCGCTTGAAAACAGCATGGACATCGTTGTCCAACGCTACAACCCCTGGATGGCCGACGCGGGCGTGCTGAAAGCGCGGGCAGGTGGCATCAGTTACGGCACACCGGCAGGCGCATTCGTCAGCTCGTCGGCAAACCTGCCATTTCTTGCTTATGATCCCCTGCTCAGCCAGGTCTTTTCTTTTGACAATCGCAAGACTCCCATCAACAACCCGTTCATTTCGGGTACCGGCTCCACCGCGGTGATCAGCAATAAACCCCAGGCCCTAAGCTCCCACAGCGCCATCTATAACACCACGTTTCAGCAGAGTCTCGACACCGGCACGTCCTTTAACGTTGCGTGGAATAATGACCGGGCCTCCTCCAGCGCCGCCAACTTTTTCAATCCCTTCGTGCAGTCCAGCCTGACGCTGGGAGTCCAGCAACAGTTGCTGAACGGCGCGGGGCGCTTCATCAATCGCCGCAACATCCTCATTGCAGAGAATAATCGCAGGATTGCAGATCTGGCATTCGCGCAGCAGGCGATTACCACGGTCACCAACACGATTACCGCTTACTGGGAACTCGTCTTCGCGCGAGCGAATGTCGGCGTCGAGGAGCAGGCGGTCAAGGTCTCTGAAAAACTCTACAACGACAACAAAAAACAGCTCGAGATCGGCACTATGGCGCCGCTGGACGTTACGCGCGCGGAATCCGAGTTGGCCACGGATCGCCAGAACCTGATCGTGGCGCAGACCACAAAACTTCAAGACGAACTCGTGGTCAAGAATTTCATTTCCAAGGACCCGCTGGCTTCGAATCTGATCAATGTTGAGATCGTGCCGACGGATAAGCCCGACGCGCCTGCCTCTATTCAAACGGCGAGTTTTGATGAAGCCATCAAGGAAGCGTTTTCCAAGCGCCCGGATCTTCAGGAGCAGTACGTCAACTTGAGGAACGCCGAAGTGGACGTGCGCGCCACGAAGAACGCGCTTTTGCCCACCGCCACGCTCAGCGCCCAGTATGGCTCGTTTGGCCTTGCGGGCAATTCGTTCAACCACGGCGCTTCCACGACCATCGCCGGCTCGCAGATTGTGGGCGCCAACGGGCAACCCGTCACGGTCGTCGGCCCGGACGGCGTCACGCAAATTCCGGTGTTTGAGCCTATCGTGCTGGAAGGCCCGGTCACCAGCGTCAATAAGAATGGATTCACCACCGCTCAAAGCCAGATTTTCCACAATAACTTTCCCGACTATACCGTTTCGCTGAACCTCAGCATCCCGCTGCGCAACCGCGCCGCGCAGGCGGACAATATGCATGCGCAACTCGTCCAGCGGCAACTGGAAGCGCAGGTACAGCAGGTGAAGAACACTGCCCTTCTGGACGTGCGCAACACGACCATCGCGGTGGAACAAGGCCGCGCCCAGGTGGGAGCGGCCAGCAAGGCGCGCGAACTTCAAGAACAGACCTTTAACGCCGAGCAAAAGAAATATCAGCTTGGCGCTTCCACCGTATACAACGTGATTCTGACGCAACGCGACCTGATCACCGCGCAAGGCACGGAGCTTCGCGCGTTGGCAAATTTGGCGGAAGCCAAGGCGAATTACGAGCGCGCTCTCGGGCGCACACTCGAAGTGAACAGCGTCACCATCGCCGGCGCGAAGAAGGGCGACATCGAACGGGAAACGCTGATCCCCGGCACACGCAATGGCCAGGTGGTGGGTACGGAGGAATTGTTCAAGGCCCTCGACGACAAGGGCAAATTCGGCAACCGCTAGTTTTCCAACCGATCACATCTCGCGCCACGGGAGAAATTTCCCGTGGCATTTTTTGCTGGCATTCCTGGAATTCTGTCGATGCTCCACCCACATCTCGCATCTGCTATCATGGCGCTGCTTTTTGAGGTGTCCGTGGCGTCGAAAATCGCACCTAACGCAGTTCTCGGAAACGTGGCACCCCCCGGCGCAGGTCCAACCGCGAATTCATCCTTGCGCGATCGAAAGGATTTGACCCTTTTATTCTGCATCGGGGCCGGGACGCTTTTGGTTCACTTGCTCGCTGCCGGGCGCTACGGATTCAATCGCGACGAACTGGCCATTCTGGAAGACGCGCGACACCTGGCCTGGGGTTACGTTGCCTACCCCCCGCTGACGCCATTTTTTGGACGCCTGGCGCTGGCTTTGTTCGGCACCTCGCTGGTCGGCTTCCGCTTTTTCTCGGCGCTCGTGCAAGCCATCAGCGTTGTGTTGACGGGTTGCATGGCCAAAGATATGGGCGGTGGACGCGCTGCCCAGGTCGTCGCCGCTTGCGCTTCGATTCCCTTCTCTCTCGGGGCCGGCGCGCTGATGCAGTACATGTCGTTCGATTACTTCGCATGGGTTCTCACAGCCTTTTTCCTCGTGCGTGTCCTGAAAACTCCCAACCCGCGCTACTTTCTCCTTGTGGGAGCTTCCATCGGGCTAGGTATGTTGGCCAAATACACCATGCTCTTCTTCGCTGTCGGGGTGCTTGGCGGCCTGCTATTGACCGATGCACGCAAATATCTGCGCACGATCTGGCCCTGGCTGGGCCTGCTCATTTCTCTCTTAATGGTCGCCCCCAATTTCCTGTGGCAGGTGCAGCATCATTTTGTCACCTACGATTTTTTGCGGTTCATTCACCAGCGCGACGTGGCGGAGGGTTTGACACGAACTTTTTTACCCGATCAGTTGGAGATGACGCTGCTGTCGTTTCCCCTGTGGATTGCCGGGCTCTATTTCTGCCTGCGCTCGCGCGAAGGCCGGAACTTTCGGCCGCTGGCGTGGATATTCCTAGTGACGCTCGTTCTCTTCTTGATCGCAAAAGGCCGCGGCTACTACCTGGCGCCCGCGTACCCGACGCTATACGCGGCCGGCGGAGTATGGGGCGAGCGCTGGCTTTCGACGCTTAATGCGGCGCGCGCGAAGATAGTCCGAGCCGCGATTGCCGCCGCCCTCATCTTGAGCATTTTGGGCGCAATGGCGGTAGCCTTGCCGCTTGCACCGGTTCACTCCACGTGGTTCCGCCTCGCGGACAGAGTGAACCTGACCTTGGGCGATGAAATTGGCTGGGAGGATCTCGTCTCGACGCTCGCGCAGCTTCGCGATTCCCTTCCCGCCGAGTCACGCGCGCATCTTGGCATCCTGGCCGAAAATTACGGCGAAGTGGGGGCCATCAATCTCTATGGGCCGCGCTACGGCCTGCCGCACGCCATCAGCGGCGTCAACTCTTCCTGGGAGCGCGGCTACGGCAATCCTCCGCCCCAAACTCTCATCATCGTGGGTTTTCCCCGTGCATTTGTCGAAGCCAACTTCGATTCCTGCCGGCTGGTGGCGCAAAACACAAACTCGCTCGGCGTCGTCAACGAAGAGACGACTGAGCGTCGCGAAATTTTTCTCTGCGGTCCGCCCAAAGCCGGCTGGCAACAGTTCTGGCGCAATTTTCAGTATTACGCTTAATCGAACGCCGCCAGCCAGTTTTTGAGGATTAATTCGCTACGTGGTGGCGATGGACTGCGATCGATGGCTACCAATCCTCGCACCTTCACACGGGAAGTTCAGCGGACGGGGGATAGCCGTGCTGGCTGCGGCCAAGATCCCGATCGTACTTGATTGTGCTTTTGTATAGCTCGTACCGGCCATCGTTGAATTGTTTGCCATGGTCTCTAAGCATCTGCATCCGGTCGGCGGAGAGCGTCTTGAAATCGCGTAGGATCGCCAGATTCTGGTCGAGGACTTCCATCGAATCCATGCCGCTGATGGTTGTGGCAACGGGTAGGCTCATGGCGTAGGAGAGGGCTTCGGAGGGAGTGAAGGCGCCTTTCGAGATGATCTCGCCGGAGCCGCCCATACTCTTCATTCCCAGGACCGCGATGCCGTGCTGATTCGCGACGGAAAGGACGTTCCTCTCAAAGCTACGGAAGCTTGGGTCCAGTGGATTGAGCGGCATCTGGATGGTGTCGAAGCTATAGCCGCGGCGGACCATCTCCAAATGAATAACTGGGTCCTTATGCCCGTCGAAGCCGACGAAGCGCACCTTGCCTTGCTGCTTCGCCTTGGTCAGGGCTTCGAGAACGCCATCGGCCGCGTAAATCAGTTCAGGATCGTTGTGGTAGATGACCTCGTGAATCTGCCAGACATCGAGGTGATCGGTCTGCAAGCGAACAAGCGACGCCTCCAGCATGCGCATGGCAAGGTCCTGCTTGCGGCCATGCGTACAAACGCTGCTCATGACGATGGCCTTGTCTCGTCTTCCCTTCAGAGCAACGCCAAGACGCTCTTCGCTGAGCCCGCCGAGATATTCCCATGCATTGTCAAAGATGTTGATGCCGTGGTCGATCGCTTTGGCAACCATGTTGTTGATTTCAGTCTGATCGCCGACGGTGGCGAGATGGAAGCCACCCAAGCCCAAAATCGAGCATTCCAGGCCGGTCTTGCCTAAGGGACGCTTTGGCGACTGGAAGCCGGCGAGCGCGGATTCGTTTGTCGTTTGGGCAGCCGCAGCGGTGTTGTCCCTGGGAATCATGGCGGAAACTCCTGCGATCGTGGCGCCTTTGAGGAAGCCTCTGCGGCTTACCTCTGGTCCAATTTTGGGATTCTCCTTCATGCCTGTGCCTCGCCCTAAACCCGAGGCCATGCGTGGCCGGTGATGTCTGCTTCGCGAATCATGTCCTTGACCTCGGCCTGCGCCGTGTCGAGAGGGTAGTCATGAACCAGCCGGGCTTCCGGGTTATCGAATTTGAGTGAAGCTTTATACAACTCAAAACGCCCGTCTGCCGCATATTGGCGGCAACGGTCGCGCAGCGCCTGCATTTAAGCAGTGGTCATGGGCACAAAATTTTGTGCGATTTCAAGATTCTGGTTAATAATGCGCGGGTCTTCCGCTCCGGAAATGGTGCAGGCCACGGGAAGGCTCATGGCGTAGCGCAGCGCTTCACTGGCAGTAAGGACGCCCATTTGCACCGGATCGCCATGTCCGCTGATAGGTTTCATCCCTAGGGGCGCGATGCCGCGCTGATTGAGGACGGGTAAGACAGTTTGCTCGAAACTCATAAAGTAGGTGGAATCGAAGGCGTTCAGCGGCATCTGAACAGCATCGAAGGGGAAGCCGGTGTTGAGCATGGCGAGATGCACTTCGGGGTCCTTGTGGCCGGTGAAGCCGACGAAGCGCACTTTGCCTTGCTCTTTGGCTTTCAGCAGGGCTTCGGCGGCCCCGCCAGGACGGATGAAAAGTTCGGGATCATTCTGAAAGACCACGCCGTGAATCTGCCAGAGGTCGAGGTGGTCGGTCTGCAGACGGCGCAGCGACTGTTCGAGCATCTGCATGGCCAGCGAAGCATCGCGGCCGTGAGTGCAGACCTTGGTCATAAGGAAGACTTTGTCGCGCCGTCCCTTGAGGCCCAGGCCGAGCCAGGACTCGGTCTTGCCGCGATAGTATTCCCAGGCGTTGTCGTAAAAGGTGATGCCTCCGTCGACCGCGCGGTGGACAATGTCGACGGCAGTCTTCTCGTCCTTCGCCGCACCAAGATGATGGCCGCCCAAACCGAGTGCGGAGATTTGGACGCCTGTCTTACCGAAGCTTCGAAGAGGGATGGACATATGCCTCCTTCGCAGTCGTCCGGGGGCTTGTGCTACCGACATCGACCGGGCGCCGCTTCTCTTCGGCAGCACGAGGCGACGCCATAGGTTACCCAGGTTATACACGCTCAAGTGTAAGCGTGCTTCATTGACCCGAAACCCCCGAAACCGATGATCGGAAATGTGCGCTAATTCGCTACGCGGTGGCGCTGAGCCGCTGCCCCTTGAAGTAAGCCAGCAGGTCCGCGTTGATCTGGTCCGCGTTGGTCGCGGGCATGCCGTGCGGAAACCCCGGATACACTTTAAGCGTGGAATTCCTCAGCAGCTTCGCCGAAAGCGGACCTGACGCTACGATCGGCACAATCTGATCGTCATCGCCATGCATCACCAGCACCGGAATGTCGATCTTCTTCAGATCTTCCGTGAAGTCGGTCTCCGAGAATGCCTTGATGCAATCATAGTGGGCCTTTACTCCCCCCAGCATTCCCTGCAACCACCAATGCTCCCGGATGCCCTCGGAAATCTTTGCCCCAGTCCGGTTGTACCCGTAAAACGGCATCGTGATGTCCTTGTAAAACTGCGGCCGGTTGGCCGTGAGTGCCGCACGAAGCCCGTCAAATACCTCTCTAGGCTGTCCGGTGGGGTTCTTTTCAGTCTTCAGCATCAGCGGCGGCACGGCGCTGATCAGCACCGCTTTGGCAACACGCTTGGCACCGTGACGGCCCAGGTAACGCGCGACTTCACCACCACCCGTCGAGTGCCCAACCATGATCGCTTCTTTAAGATCGAGTTTTTCAAATAACGCGGCGAGATCATCCGCGTAGGTGTCCATGTCATTGCCGTCCCACGTCTGGTCGGAGCGCCCATGTCCTCGCCGGTCATGCGCGATCACACGATAGCCCTGCTGCCCGAAGTACAGCATCTGCCCGTCCCAATCGTCCCCGCTCAGCGGCCAGCCGTGGCTGAAAACCACGGGTTGCCCCTTGCCCCAGTCCTTGTAATAAATCTGTGTGCCGTCTTTGGTGGTGATGGTTGCCATAGGCGCTCTCCTTACATTTTTTGTGCATTGTGGCTGCGCGGAAGGATCTCGCAGCATTTGCTCTTGCCATCATAGATGCCAAGGAGCTGCAGAACGGCCACAATTTGATTTCAATCGAGTGAAAATAGTCGCGCTTCGAGCCTTCTCGCACAAGCAATCTTCGTGAACGGCAAGACGCGCTGGGTAGGTTTTGCCCTTCCCGCAAGCCGCGTGCCGTGAAGAAACGTCGCGCGAGAAAAAAAGTGCAAAACGCCGCCGGAGGAATATACTTGCCCAAACTGCGCCCTATGCACCATTGACGCGTTGAGTCGCTTAGGGAGATCCGGCCATGAAACTAGCGCTTGTGTGTGCCTTCGTGTGTGCTTCTCTGTTGTTGCCCTTTCGCTGCCCCTCTCAGGAGCCAGCCAAGCCCGCCGAAGAAAAACCTGCTGCTGACGCCAAGCCACCTTCCGACGCCCCAAAACAGGCCAGCCCGTCAAATCCGACAAAAGCCTCACCCACTTCCCTTTCCTCGGGCAAAAAGAAATACGGCCAGGATTGCGCCATGTGCCACGGAAAAGAAGGCGCGGGCGATGGAGACCTTGCTGAGGACATGAAACTCAAGCTCAAGGATTTGCGCAATGCCGATGCGTTGAAGGACCTGAACGACGGCGACATGTACAACCTCATTAACAACGGCAAAGGCAAAATGATGGGCGAAGAGGGCCGGCTAAAGCCGGACGAAATCTGGGACGTCGTGAACTTCGTGCGCTCCCTCTCCAAAAAATAGACCGTAACAACTCGCAACTTGCTCGGCGGATTTCTGCCCGGTGTCCCGAGATTGGAAACTTCCATTCCCCTCTTGGCGGCGTTCTTCTTGCTCCCCGACGCCGTTTCCCATAGCATTAGTTTCAGGTGGGGTCGGCATATCAAGTTGCTTATACCCTGATCCCGGGAGCGCCTTTTCATGAGTGATCCGGCCAATTCGAAGAAATCGGGCAGTGCTGTAAAATCCCCCTCAAAATTGGAAGCCTGGGAAGAAAACACCCTTCGCCCCACTCTCGAAAAGAGCCCCGAGCGCCAGAAAGAATTCACCACTGTCTCCAGTTACCCGATTCGCCGCCTGTACACCGAAGCGGATCTTGCCGGATGGGATGCCGCCCGCGACCTCGGCCATCCCGGTGAGCCGCCCTACACCCGAGGCATTCATGCCACCATGCATCGCGGCCGCTTGTGGACCATGCGGCAGTTTGCCGGCTTTGGCACCGCCGAAGACACCAACCAGCGCTTCCGCTATCTCCTCTCGCAGGGCCAGACCGGTCTTTCCACCGCATTCGATCTGCCCACCCTGATGGGTTATGACTCCGACCACGCGCTAGCCGAAGGCGAAGTCGGCAAATGCGGTGTCGCGATCAGCTCGCTCGCGGACATGGAAGTTCTCTTCGACCAGATCCCCCTCGCCGACGTCACCACCTCGATGACCATCAATTCTCCCGCTGCGGTCATCTGGGCGATGTATCTCGCCGTCGCGGAGAAGCAAGGCGCCGACCGGAAGAAAATTTCGGGAACTCTGCAGAACGACATCCTGAAGGAATACATCGCGCAAAAGGAATACATCTACCCGCCCGAGCCTTCCATGCGCCTGGTGATCGACACCTTCGAATTCGGCATGAAGCACACGCCGAAGTTCAACGTCATCTCCATCAGCGGCTACCACATCCGCGAAGCCGGCTCGACCGCCATTCAGGAACTCGCCTTCACCTTGCGCGACGGCATGGAGTATGTCGAATGGGCCATGCGCCGCGGCCTGCCGGTGGACGAATTTACGCCGCAGCTTTCCTTTTTCTTCAACGCCCACAACGACTTCTTCGAGGAAATCGCCAAGTATCGTGCCGCGCGCCGCATCTGGCACAAAGCCATGAAGGAACGCTACAAGTCCACCAATCCGCGAAGCTGGGCGCTGCGTTTCCATACTCAGACGGCCGGTTGCTCACTAACCGCGCAACAGCCGATGAACAACGTGGTGCGCACCGCGATTCAGGCGTTGGCGGGTGTTCTCGGCGGCACGCAGTCCCTCCACACCAACTCGCTCGATGAAGCCTGGGCCTTGCCGACCGAGCATGCGGCGACGATCGCCCTGCGCACGCAGCAGATCATCGCGCATGAGACCGGCGTCACCAACACCGTGGACCCGCTCGGTGGCTCGTATTTTGTCGAAACGCTGACCAACGAGGTGGAAAGCGGCGCGTGGGACTACATTCGCCGCATTGACGCGATGGGCGGCATGGTCGCGGCGATCGAGAAGAGCTACCCGCAGCGCGAAATTGCGGAAGCGTCGTACCGCTACCAGATGGCGGTAGACAGAAAAGAAAAAATCATCGTCGGTGTAAACGACTACGTCACGCCGGAAGGTCCGATGGATCTGCTGCAGATTGACGAAACCGTGGCCCACCGGCAGGCGGAACGCCTAAGCAAGCTGCGCGCCGATCGTTCTTCCTCCGAAGTCGAGCGCCGCCTCAACGCCCTGCGCAAAGCTTCCGAAGGCTCCGAGAACTTGATGCCGTTCATCTACGACGCCGTAAAATCCTACGCCACCCTCGGCGAAATCTGCGAAGCCATGCGCGCCGTCTTCGGCGCCTACGAAGAAGTCGCCATCACATGATCGACCTCGGCTTTCGCTCTTCGCTTCCTCTGCGAACCTTTGCGTCCTCTGCGTCTCTGCGTTATCTTTTGTCTTTCTACTATTACGTATGAGGGACTCTGAACTAACTCGCCTCGTCATCGGCTCCGCCATCGATATTCATCGAAGTCTAGGGCCAGGCTTGCTTGAAGCAGTCTATGAAGAGTGTTTGGCCAAGGAATTCACTTTGCGGAACATCCCGTTCGAGCGTCAAAAACCAATCCCGTTGGTTTACAAGGATCTAAAACTGGAATGTGGTTATCGTCTGGATTTCTTGATAGATCATCGCCTCGTTTTGGAGATTAAATCGATCGAGTCGATTGCCCCTATTCACGACTCGATTATGCTGACATATCTTAGGCTCTCTGAGACTCATTTGGGGCTGTTGATAAATTTCAATGTGCCGATACTCAAAGACGGGATCAAACGGTACGTGTGGCATTACGAAGAAAAAGATAACGCAGAGACGCAGAGCGGCGCAGGGATTCGCAGAGAAGCGGGAGCATGAGAACAACTATGCCAGAGAAGAAAATTAGAGTGCTGATTGCGAAGCCGGGGCTGGATGGGCACGACCGAGGAGCCAAGATCATCGCCCGTGCGTTGCGCGACGCGGGAATGGAGGTAATCTACACCGGCCTACGCCAAACACCGGAGATGATCGCCTCCGCCGCTGTCCAGGAAGACGTTGACGTCATCGGCCTCTCCATCCTTTCCGGCGCGCACAATACTCTTTGCCCACAGCTGATGAAACTCCTCCACGAAAAGGGCATGGACGACGTCACCGTGCTCGTCGGCGGCATCATTCCCGGCCCCGACATCGCCGCGCTCAAGCAATCCGGCATCGCCGAAATTTTCCTTCCCGGCACCTCGACCCAAGACATCATCGAATTCATCCACAAGCGCCACGTGCACCCGCACTGACAATTGGTAGCGCCGGCATCCTAGCGGCAAGCGTTCCGGGCCGGCAGGATGCCGGCGCTACGCAGAACTTAGCTTCCGCTTCCGCCATCTCAATCTCCCGCGCCAATTCCATACTCAACAATGTATATTCCATGCCGCGAGTCAACCTCAACCACCCACAATTGGAGTTTGCGACCTTTTCCTTTTCCGTGCTCTCTGTGTCCTCTGTGGTGAACAGCTCTTCCTCTGCGCATCTCAGCGAACTCAGCGTCTCTGCGTTGTCTTTTCTCTTCTGCTCTCCCACTCGCACATTCCTCCAATCCTCCGTATACTGATTTCGCTGCTGCCACTCTCCTCTGCGAGGTCGTCGCGTGTCCTCATCGGTTCTGAAAACCGCCATCAACGCAAAATCACCCGAGTTCGAAAAGAATTCCCAGCGCATGGTGGAACTCCTCACCACTATCAAAAACGAAGAAGAAAAGATTCGCCAGGGTGGCGGCGCCAAAGCCATCGAATCGCAGCACAAAAAGAATCGCCTCACGGCCCGTGAACGAGTGGCCGGACTCATCGATCCCGGCACGCACTTCTTTGAACTAGGAATCTACGCCGCCTATGAAATGTACGAAGAGTGGGGCGGGGCCCCCTCCGCTGGAACCGTGACCGGCCTCGGACGCGTTTCCGGCCGCCTCTGCATGGTTATCGCCAACGACGCCACCGTAAAAGCCGGCGCGTTTTTCCCGATGACCGCGAAAAAAGTGATTCGCGCGCAAAACATCGCCATCGAAAACCGCATTCCCACAATTTATTTAGTCGATTCCGCCGGTGTCTTTCTCCCGCTCCAGGAAGATGTCTTCCCAGACACCGACGACTTCGGCCGCGTCTTTCGCAACAACGCGGTCATGAGCGCCATGGGCATTCCCCAAATCACAGCCATCATGGGAATGTGCGTAGCTGGCGGCGCCTATCTCCCGGTGATGTGCGACCACATTCTGATGACCGAAGGCTCCGGCCTCTTCCTCGCCGGACCCGCGCTGGTGCAAGCCGCCATCGGCCAGAAAACTTCGGCCGAAGATCTCGGCGGCGCCAAAATGCATTCGCAGATCAGCGGCACCGTGGATTTCCGCGAGCCTGATGACGAATCGTGCCTGAAAAGAATTCGCGCGCTAGTGGATAAAATGGGCGCACCTAATCCGCCGATCTTTAGTCATTCCCGCCTCAAAGAGCCGCTGTATTCCATCAACGAACTCTACGGCATCTTCTCCGGCAATCCGGCCAAGCAATACGACATGCGCGAAATCATCGCTCGCCTCGTGGACGGCAGCGAATTCGAGGAATACCGCGCCGAATATGGCGAGACGCTCCTGTGCGGCTACGCGCGCATCGGCGGCTGGGCCGTGGGCATCGTGGCCAACCAGAAAAAACACATCACCACCAACGCGCCGCACTCCGACCAGAAGCGCATCGAGTTCGGCGGGGTGATTTACACGGAATCGGCGGAAAAGGCCGCGCGCTTTATTATGGATTGCAACCAGAACCGCATCCCGCTGATTTTTCTCCACGACGTCAACGGCTTCATGGTCGGCAAAGACGCCGAGTGGAGCGGCATCATCCGCGCCGGCGCCAAGATGGTCAATGCGGTTGCCAATAGCGTGGTCCCCAAAATTACGGTCATCCTCGGCGGCAGCTTCGGAGCCGGAAATTACGCCATGTGCGGCAAGGCCTACGATCCGCGGTTCATGTTCGCCTGGCCCGCAGCCAAATTCGCAGTGATGAGCGGCGACGCCGCGGCGAACACCCTCGCCGAAATCAAACTGAAGAAACTCGAGCGCGAAGGCAAAAAGGTCGACGAAAAAGCCAAAAAAGAATTGCTCGACTCCGTCAAATCCACCTACGAGCACCAGACCGACCCGCGTTACGCCGCCGCCCGCCTCTGGCTCGACGCCATCATCGATCCCGCCCACACCCGCGACGCCCTAATCTGGGCCCTCAACGCAGCCTCCCTCAACACCCATCTCCCCGAATTCAAAACCGGCGTCCTGCAAACCTGATGAGCCGTCGTTCCCGATTCTTACTGATCGCCATGTCCACCGCGTTCGGAATTGCCGCTCTCGGCCTGCTCATCGGCATGTGCTACGACTTGTATCTCGTATCCATCCGGCATGTGCAGCTGGAGAATGTGCTGGGAACCAGCATCGCGTACAATAAAACTCTCGGTGGATTTGGAATTCTCGGAATGCTTTTCTTCTTCGCCTTCTTGCTTTCCGCGATCGCCGACAAAAAACAGGACAAACCCCGCTAAATGACCGACACCGTAAAGCTCATCGAATGCCCGCGCGACGCCTGGCAAGGTCTCCCGGAAATAATCCCCACCGAAACCAAAGTGAACTACCTGCGCGAACTCGTGGCCGCGGGATTTCAGCACATAGACGCCGTAAGCTTCGTCTCGCCCAAGCACGTAAAACAAATGACCGACAGTGAAGAGGTAATGTCCCGCCTGCTCGATTCCCTACCCGACGGCGCCGCGCTTCCCGAAATTATCGGGATCGTCGTCAACGAAAAAGGCCTCGAACGCGCCCTCGCCACGCCTGGCGTCTCCACCATCGGCTATCCATATTCAATCTCCGCATACTTCCGCCGCGCCAACGCCAACATGTCCCGCGGCGAATCCCGCGCCCTCGTCGAAACGCTAAAGCGCGAAACCAAGAAAGCCAACAAGGATCTCGTCATCTACATCTCGATGGCCTTCGGCAATCCCTACGAAGAGCCCTGGGGCCCCGAAATCGTCCAAGACACCCTGGACTGGCTGAAGGACATTCGCATCACCACGGTTTCGCTGGCAGACACGGTGGGCAAGGCTACGCCCGACCTCATTCACAGTGTCTATTCCCAAGTGAAAGATCATGTCGCGGGGATTGAACTCGGAGTCCACTTGCACTCACGCCCCGACACCGCCGAAGAAAAAATCAACGCCGCCTACGCCGCAGGCTGCCGCCGCTTCGACTCTGCCCTGACCGGCCTCGGCGGCTGCCCCTTCGCCGGCGACTCGCTCGTGGGCAACATCCCCACGGAGTCCGTCCTCGCGTCATTGACAAAACTCGGCGTCGCCCACCAATTCAGCTCCACGCAAATCGCCAAAGGACTCCACCTGACAAACGAAATTCGCGCTAAGTTCACGCATGCAACCTGACCTCTCCTCGCCCTCGGCGGCTCTCTGCTAACTCTGTGGTGGGTAGTGTCTCAGTTTGCTTTTGACAAGCCGAAATAGGCCGTCCCGATTGTGGCATACTTGGCGCATGGGTGTGAGAGCATGGCTGGCATGGGGCATGACAACATACGAAACCATCCGTTCTTGTGCTTGGCCCTTTCGCTGATTCCATTGTCTCTCGCCATATACGGGACGGTCACTGGAACTGCGGTGGTGAAAAGCTCAAAGGTAGAGCGTGCCAAGAATCCAATCGAGTATTGGCTTGTGCTCGCGTTTGAGTATGGCCTTTTTGCTTGGTTATTCATCACTGCGATTTCAAACTGAGACACTACCCTGTGGTGAGTTCTTTCGCTTCTCCATTTGCAATTTGCGAAAATTTGTCCAACGATAGAGCCATTCCCAAGGGGTCCTCTCATGGCCTACGAAACGCTACTCGTTGAATCCAGCGAACACGTCGCCACTATCACCCTCAATCGCCCCGACAAGCGCAACTCCATCAACACCCAGATGATCGCGGATCTGCAATCGGCGCTCGACGAGGTTGAGACAACCCATGCGCGCGTAGTCGTCCTCACCGGCGCGGGCAAAGCTTTCTGTGCAGGCATGGATCTGGCACTCCTGCAAGCCGTCGCCACCCAATCGCCGTCCGAGAATCAGGAAGATTCGCGACGCATGGCCAAACTGTTTCGCCGCATCTGGAGTTTTTCAAAGCCCATGATCGCCGCCGTGAACGGCCACGCCCTCGCCGGAGGCTGCGGCATCGCCACGCTTTGCGATTTCACCATCGCCGTGCCGGAAGCGAAGTTCGGCTACACCGAAGTGAAAATCGGCTTCCTCCCAGCCATCGTTTCCGTTTTCTTGACCCGTCAAATCGGTGAAAAGCGCGCGCGTGACTTGCTGCTCACCGGCAGGCTAGTGGACGGGCCCGAAGCCAAGGAACTCGGCCTCGTAAACGAAATCGTTCCCGCCGATAAATTGATGGAACGCGTGAACGAACTGGCCGAAGTGCTGATCGCCGCAAGCCCCAGCAGCATCACCCGCGCCAAGCGATTGCTGGTTTCGGCAGCCGCCGCCAGTCTCGACGCCGAGCTCGAACGCGCCGTCCTCGAAAACTCCCACATACGCCACACACCCGATTTCAAAGAAGGCATCGCCAGTTTCCTCGAAAAGCGCAAACCCCAATGGCAAGACAGCACCGAAAAACAATAGCCGAAAGCCTACAGCCTCGCGGCGCCCGGTTGGATCAGTTGTCGCTCTTGACCTTTTCTCGCAATCCGTGGAGCATACGCAACAATTCCGACGTTTCTCCCAAATACCGCCTAGCCGATTCCTTGGGGATATAACCTAGGTCCCGACCAACCAGGATCAGATACTGCGTTTCGGAGAGAGATCCTTCAGCTATATTCAGAAAACGCGCATATTCCTTAGAGGCGACTCTTTTTGAACCTTCCGCAATATTTGTCGGGACTGAAAGCGCGGCGCGCCGAAGTTGAGAGGTAAGACCGTAGCGCTCAACGTCCGGAAACGACTGCGACGCACGATACACATCCAAAACCAGTTTGTGACTGCGCTGCCAGACAAGAAGTTTGCTGTAGTGAAGCATAGTATCTACTCGCTACGGTACTGTACTATAATCGCCACTACACGCTCTCTGAATTTGGCTGTCAGCTGTAGACTGTCGGCTGTAGGCTCACTCCTCGGCTGCATTTCTCCCGTTCCTCAACTTCCGGCATACTATTCTCTGCCCTCATGCTTACTCATCACGATGTCACCGTACGTGTGCGCTACGCCGAAACCGACCAGATGGGTGTGGTGTATCACTCGAATTACCTGATCTGGTTTGAAGTCGGACGCGTCGAACTCATGCGCGCCCTCGGCTTCGATTACAAACTCATGGAAATCGAAGACGACACCTTCATCGTCGTCGCCGATGTACATTGCCGCTATCATCATCCCGCCCGTTACGACGAACTCCTCACCGTGCGCGCCAGCATCCTCGAAGCCAAGAATCGCACCTTGAAATTCGGCTACGAACTATTTCGCCAAAGCGACAACAAACTTCTGGCCACGGGCCACACCATTCATGTTGCCTGCAACCGCGCCGGGCAGGTGAAACACTTCCCCGATAAGTACAAGCAAGCGTTCCTCAAACTTGCCGTGCCCAACGCTTCGGGGAGCCACGCATGAGCATCGTCCTCACCGGGAATGATCTGACTTTCGATCAACTCTACGCGGTGGCGCTGCGGAATGAGGCGGTCTCGCTCTCGCCCACTGCGGTGACCCGCATGAAGGCTTCTCGCGCCGTCGTCGATCGCCTCGTCGCCGCAAACGAAACCGCCTATGGCATCAACACTGGCTTCGGCAAACTCGCTTCCGTTCGCATCTCCGCTGAACAAGTTCGCCAGTTGCAGATCAATCTCGTGCGCTCTCACGTCTGCGGGGTGGGCACGCCCCTCTCTGTGCCGGAAACGCGCGCGATGATGATTCTGCGCGTGAACGCGCTCGCCAAAGGTTTAAGCGGCATACGCCCGATCGTAGTGGAGACGCTTTGCGCGATGCTGAATGCCGGCGTGCATCCCATGATTCCCTCGCAGGGATCGGTGGGAGCGTCGGGCGACCTGGCGCCTTTGGCACACCTCGCGCAAGTGGTCATCGGCGAGGGCGAAGCGTATCTGAAGCACGAGAAACTAACCGGAGGAGAAGCGCTCAAGCGCGCCGGAATCGTTCCCGTGGCGCTGGAGGCAAAAGAGGGTCTGTCGCTGCTCAACGGGACGCAAGGCATGCTCGCCCTGCTGAGTCTTGCGCTCCTCGAAGCCGACACTCTGGCCGACACCGCGGACGTCGCTGCTTCCCTCTCGCTCGACGCATTGCGCGGCAGTCCGGGCGCGTTCGATGCGCGCATCATGCACGCACGTGCCTACGCCGGAGCCGGAAAAACCGCCCGCAACCTGGCGCACCTCAACGAAGGCAGCCAGATCCGCGAATCGCACCGCGCGCCAGACAAAGACACTCGCGTGCAGGACGCCTATAGCCTGCGCTGCACGCCGCAGGTCCACGGCGCAGTCCGCGATTCCCTGTTGCAAGCCCGCGAAATGGCCCTGGTGGAATTGAACAGCGCCACCGACAACCCCCTGGTATTTGTGAACGCAAACGGCGGCGGCGACATTGTGAGCGGGGGAAATTTTCACGGCCAGCCGCTCGCGATGGCCGCCGATCAAGTCGCCATCGCCATCGCCACTCTCAGCGGCATCGCCGAGCGACGCGTCGAGCAGATGACCAATCCGCTCACCAGCATGCTTCCGGCATTCTTAACGCCCGATCCCGGTCTCAATTCCGGCTTCATGATCGCGCAAGTCACCGCCGCCGCGCTCACCAGCGAAAATCGCGCTCTCGCCACACCGCATTCCGTCGATTCGATTTCCACTTCCGGCAATCAGGAAGACTACGTCAGTATGGGCATGAGCGGCGCCCGCCGCCTCGAACGCATGCTCTCCAATCTTCGCCACATCCTCGCCATCGAACTTCTCTGCGCCTGCCAGGGCATCGACCTGCTCGCCCCGCTGCAAACCGGCACGCTCGCCAACAAAGCCTACGACGCCGTCCGCGCCGCCTCGCCCAAAGTCACCGCCGACCGCCCCCTCGCGCCCGACATCAACGCCGTCTCAACCCTAGTAGCCCAAGGCGCCATCGCCAAAATTCTGCACTAGGCGGAGCCTCAGCGAACTCTGCGCCCTTACCTCAGCGTCCTCTGCGTTAATTCCTTCTCTTCGATTTACGCCAGCGCTTCCAGAAAATACGTAAACATGCGCCAGCCGGCGATGTAGCTGAAAGGCGCCAGTTCCAGCGAATAGTGCCCCACGGGAAGCTCCAGCGTACGCGTCTCGGCCCCGCTCTCGCGCAGCGCGTTCAGCATCTCGTGAGTCAACTCCGGCAAAAATGTAGGGTCGTACTTCCCGTAGACCATGAACGTGTTCCGATTCGCCCCCATGCCTTTTTCCACATACGGCATCGGGCTTACCGGCGCCCAGAACTCGCGCAACTCATCCACGCTCACTTCATGGCGCAAGGCTTCCCAGACGTGATTCGTGGTCATGCCTTTGCTCACCACGTCGGCAAAATAAGTGGATACGTGGAAAAATCCGCCGGCGCGCACCCGCTTGTCGTGCACAAGCGTGATGTAGCCCACCGAAGACCCGATGCTCGTCCCCAAAATCCCCAGCCGCGTGTAACCCTGCTGCTCCAGCCAAGTAAGACACGCGCCCGCGTCTTTCACCGCCTGGCGATTCGCGGCAAGCGTCAGCCCGATGTTTGGCCCCACCAACTGGTCGGCGCGTTCGTGGCCCTTCGCCATCCGCCGGTCGTGGTATGGCAGGCTCATCTTCATCGCCGAAATTCCCATGCGTTGGAGCCAGTGGCAAAGCGCCACTTGCCCATGCCACTTGGCATTCCAGTTCGGTAGCACCAGCACCGCGGGTCCATGCTTCCGCGCCGGAAAAAATTGTCCATGGACCACGTTGTTCTCCGGCCACGGCGATTCCACCGGGCTCGTAAACGTCAGCACATTTTCCTTATCCAGTCGGTAATCCCGCACTTCCTCGGGTGCATACCACTCTTCGCTCTTTTCAATCGCCTCGCGTGCGTACTCCCGCACAAACCCTCGCGGGTCCACGTACTGGGAATCTCCCCCGATATGCTCCAATCCCCACTCGAACGGACGCACCATCCGATTGTCATCGGTCGTCCAACGCCGGTGCTCGTACCGGCGTATCCAATGCTCATACCTGCTCATCGCCATAGACTTCCAGTTTAGCGGACACATTGTCGCTACCAAAACGCCCGCGCGACTGACCACGATCGCTCCGCAAAACATCCACGCAAATTCGAGTTCAACCGTTAGCCATGCGACACGCTCCGCCGCACCCTGCGTTGAGCCTCTTCGCTACCTGTGGCACAGTCGAAACTGTGATCCCGTTCTTCTTTTTTCTTTTCGGCATTGTCATCGGCAGCTTCTTGAATGTTTGCATCTCGCGCATTCCGGAGGACCTCTCCATCGTTTCGCCGGCCTCTCGCTGCCCGCGATGCCTGAACCCGATCAAGCCCTACGACAACATTCCGGTCTTCAGCTGGCTGCTTCTGCGAGGCAAATGCCGCAATTGCGCGCTACCCATCTCGCCGATGTATCCCCTGGTCGAGTTCGCCACGGGACTCGTCTTCATCCTCGCTTACAACGAATATGGCCTCAGCCTTCTCACCCTCAAGTGGCTGATCTTTTCCTGCCTGATTATCGTTCTCGTGGTCACCGATCTTCGCGTGCGCCTTCTTCCGGACCTCGTTAATTTCCCCGGGCTGGCCATGGGCCTGGTATTTGCGTTTCGTGTTCCCATCCCCGATTCCACGGCGGGAACGCTTTTTTTCCTGATCGGTTTTCAGAGATTCCCATATCAATCCGAGATGCTCTTTAACGTGCTCAACGCCGTTCTGGGCGCCTTGGTGGGAAGCATGCCCCTGTGGGGCGCGGCGGCCCTCTACAAGCTCGCCCGCAAGCGGGAAGGCATGGGCATGGGCGACGTCAAAATGATGGCCATGGTTGGCGCGTTCCTTGGGCCCCGCGGAGCGCTCTTCACCATCCTCCTGGGCACCCTTCTCGGCAGCATCATCGGAGTTTCGTGGATAGTCATCCTCTATCTGCTCGGCTGGAAGCGTGGCGTAGCAGCCCGCGTCGCACGGCGTGGATTGGGAAGCGTCTCCACCATTCGCTGGGCGATTGCTTCGCAATACCAACTTCCCCTGGGCACGTTTCTCGGGATTGGCGCTTTGGCAGTCGTCTATTCACTGCCCTGGTTGCTCTCCCTAGTGAGCCAATAGGGCGAAATCTCAGCCCGTTATCGTTTGGCATACGGCAGGTCCCCTACATCCCGCAAAGCGTTACAATATCCTGTGCGGTACAGATTCACAGTCTTGGGAGCTCCCTGGCTGCTCCAGTGGAGGAAGGTAACCATGCATTCATCGGCATTTTGGCGAATATCCACCCTCTTGGCAATTCTCAGCGTGGCGACGTTCCGTGCGCCCGCGCAACAGGATCCTGCCCAGCCATCCACCGGCGATCCCGTCGCGGACGCTGCGCGCAAGGCTCGCGCTGAGCAAAAGACCACCCCCAAGCCGAAGAAAGTTTTCACCAACGATGACATTCCGTCCGCCGCGCCTCCGCCTCCGCCCGCTCCCGCAACCCCCGACGCAACGAATAAGAATGCTCCCCAGCAGCAAGCGGACGACCTGTCAGCGCAAAAATCGACCGACCCTGCGGACGTTCCCAACTCCGAAGCTTATTGGCGCAAGCGCGCCAAAAAACTCCGCAATAAGCTGGCCATGGCACAACAGGAACTGGATGTTTTGCAGCGCGAGTTAAACAAAGACGAGGTGCAGTATTACCCCGATCCTCAGAAAGCACTGATGCAGCAGTACAGCCGCTCCGACATCAACGAAAAGACCGCCAAGGTGGATGCAAAAAAGAGCGAAGTCGAATCGCTCAAGCAGCAAGTGGCCGACCTGGAAGATGCGGTGCGCAAGGCGGGCGGCGATCCCGGATGGGTCCGTTAAAGCGCAGCCCACATTAGGCGACTTATCGGGAGTTTGAGGCTATGGTCGGGCTCTATCGTATCGATAAGCCCTAACGGCCTCAGTCATGAATCCTGAATTCCGTGGTAATCCGGGTTTCCAATCGAACCGGCATCTGACCACAAGCGGCCGGTTTGTAGCGCCAATGACGAACTGCTTCCAGCGTTGCGGCTTCCAGGCTCGGTGTCGCATGATTGAGGAATGTTATATTTGAGAGCGATCCATCCGCTTCAATCACTGCATAGAGGCTTACCCGTCCTTCCTCATGATTCTGTCTGGCGCTCGGCGAGTATTTCGGCGAAACCTTCTCTACAAGTTCTGGTTTTCGCATATCATCGCAGTGGCTCCAATATTCTGCGTTTTCAGGAGTTGTGAATCGGCCAGAGTTTTCCCCACTGATTTTGGAAACTTCCAGGACCTTAACAGAGGCAATGACTTTCCGGCCCCGCAAGGCTCGAGTCTCGTATGGAACCAGCTTTCCCGCTACAAAGTTAAAGGCGCCAAATTCAATGTTCGAGATATCCGGCGAGAGCATATTGAATCTCGGATACTCAATACTTACGAGCGCACCGTTTGCTTCGTCGAAGCACAAGACCCGGTTGACGCTTCCCTGCAACCATATTGCGCTACAACTCTCCCCCACGCCATCCTTCTCGTGCTTCTTTGCCTTCGTCAGTGCTTGCTTAGGTCCAATCTTCAGAACTCCCTTCATGTGTAGCAGCTCATCCAAATCAAAAATAATATTCGGTTGGTGGTTCAGTGAACTTTTCTGCCAGTAGCCTTTCGAATCTCCGACGCGGACTCGTACATAGCTTCCAGCCCGAATGACTTCTTTCCATTGGGAGGGTGAGACCCATTCGAAGTCGTAATCGCCCTGAACCAGCGTATCCTTGGCACCCAAAAGTTGAAGTTCCGCCCGCACCGACGTGGGGGGCGTCCCTTCTGTCCAAATATCCCCTAAGCCGTTTGATTGGGAAATCAAGCCTTCGGACTTCGACACATCTTCCTGGCCCGCTCCCCAAGCGAGCTTTGTGAGGAATACGCAAGCGAAAAGCAGCACTGCATATTTTGTATGGTCCATATTATGACCGTCGAATTATATACCTGTTTATCCAGATCCAGTCGAGGTTAACGCGGCAATCGGACAAGTGGGTACTAGGCAAATTTAAGGTCCAATCAGACCTTTGGTGACCGTTACACCGGCTACCTTCTTGTCCGAATCCAGATTTATTTGGACCTGTGTTCTCTCGACGATTAGCACACCCACCCGTTTGTCGGCGTACAGAGTGTTCTTAGCAACGTCCAACGTTGTCTTGAACCCGCACCTTTTCAGCACATCATCAGCGGTCTCAGCGGGAACTCCGACATGTATTTCTTCTGCTATACGCGTTTCGCACTCCCGGTTCTGTCTTGCGCCGCATGACGAAGCCCAAATAAGAACGAGCGAGAACGACGCGCAAGAGAGAATGATTTTCGCAACCGTACGCATACGATAGTTTGGGCTCAGTGGAACAAAAAACACAAACCGCGTGGGTGAATCCCGACAAGTGCCTGGTTAACGCTGTGGGTTCAACCGGTCGATGCAACACCATCCAATGCGTTGATTCGACCATGCTTCCCCGAAAGAGCCCCGTCTATTTGGCTGTACTCGGTCAAATCCTAGCCAGAGTAGTGTTCCGGCTGATCTAACCCTAGCGAGCGATTTAGCCTTTGTTTTCAATGCAAGTCGGGTTCGACATGAGTGTTGCGTCGACCCATTGAGACCACCGGGCTAATCGGAAACTGACCCACTACCCAATTTCCTCAATCTTGTGTTTAAAGGGGTTCTCCGCGAGAATGCCACGCACAGGTGTGGCATTCACACCGGCTCCGAGAGGATCCATGAGCGAGCTGCAAAGCCAGTCGCCCGCGTTTCAGCAAGCGCTGCGGCAAAGTGAACGCCTCCGCATCTACCTTCTGCTCGCCTTACTGGTTTTCATCCTCGTTCTCCGCGGCACTCGCACGCTGCTCGCTCCCACGCCGGATAATCTCTCCACGCTCTACATGTTCTTGACGCTGATCGGCGTTCTCGGCGCCGTTGAACTTGTAACTCTCCGCGCACTGGGACGGGCCATCCGCGATTCGAGGCCAATGGCCAAAGTGCTCTGGTTCCTGAACATTTTCCTGGAGCTCGCCCTTCCGGCCCTCAGTATCGCCAGCGCGGCAAGTTCTGTCATGCTCTCCGGCTATCGCCCGCTCGCGAATCCGTCCTTCCTGATCTATTTCCTGCTCCTGATGCTTACCATCCTGCGCCTGGACCCGCCGCTCAGCGTGCTCTGCGGATTTTTTGCCGCAGGCAGTTATCTCGCCGCCGCATACCATCTGGGCTGGCGGCCGTTGCAGCCAAGCATGGACATTTCGCTCTATTCGCCGCAAAAAAATGTAATCACCTACGCCATCAGCCTCATTGTTGTGGGAATCACGGCGGCCGTCGTGGCTCGCGAATTTCGCGCCCAGGTGGAAGCCGCACTTCGAGAAGCGGAAACCCGCCACGAGATGGAGAACCTCCAGCACGACCTCGACGTCGCGCGCTCCATCCAGCAATCGCTCCTGCCGCCCTCCATGCCGCTCGTCTCCGGATGGGACATCGCCGCCTGGAATCAACCTGCCGATCAAACCGGCGGCGATTACTATGACTGGCAACCACTGCCCAACGGCAAGTTCGTCACCGCGCTGGCGGACGTAACCGGCCACGGCATCGGCCCCGCGCTGCTCGCGTCGGTCTGCCGGGCGTACGCGCGTGCAAATTTCCGCAATCAGGATTCGTTTCTAAAGGCCATGGAAGAGATCAATTCCGCCGTGGCCGCGGACGTGCGCGAAGGCCGCTTCATTACCTTCGTAGCGGCAATTTTCGGCCCCGGCAGTTCCACCGTGGAATTGCTCTCCGCCGGCCACGCTCCGCTGTTCCTCTACACGCTGAAGCAAGACCGCTTCGACTTGCTGGAGGCAAATGGCTTGCCGCTCGGCATCTCCGATGCTTTTGCCTCGGACCCGTCGTACTGTCTCGAACTGGCTTCGGGTGACTTGCTGCTGCTGGCCACGGACGGTTTCTTCGAATGGGCGAATGCCCGCGAGGAGCGGTTCGGAACCGAGAGGCTTGAGCAAACGATACGCGCGGCACGCGAGAAACCCGCCGCCGAAATTATTGCCAATCTGCATCAGGAAGTTTTGCGCTTTGCGGGCGGCACTAAACAAATGGACGACCTCACCGCCATCGTCCTCAAGCGCGTATAACCCAGCCTCCTATTAACCGTAGCGGCCACCTTCAGGTGGCCAGGTTAGAAGAAGCTTTTGTAGCGGCCGCTTTTTGAAGGTAAAAAACAGAAAAGTCCGATTAATTCTTAGTTGACGTACCCGCCATCACCAAGACTCTCCGCTCCTTCGAGGATCGCAAGACCTTCGCGCAGCGCCTCCGTGCCCTGTTCCAGCGCGCTCCACGCTACGCGTTCCGACTCTTGCGCAATCTTTTCGAGGCATGCTTCCAGCGCGATCTCGTCTTCCAGAATTCGCGTGTCCAGAAGCTCGACCATCCGCTCCATCGCTTTCTGATGAATCTCTCCAAAAGCCTTTTCGAGCGACACCTGACCCACGCACAAATCGCAGACCAGGTCTGCGTAGCTGGATTCCAGTCCGCTGGCTTCGATGCGGTCCTGCAGCTCGCGCAGCGCCAGTTCGGCCACGCTCGTATCCGTGGCTCTCGATTCCGTCTGTGTTCGGTTCATGGCGTGGCTCTCCTTCCGACCGCCTTCTTTCTCGCTGAGACTACCGGCTCCTTCCGTGTTGCCACAATAGGCTAGTCGTATCAGTCAATACTCCACTACACACAAATCCATGTCTGTTCCAAAATGGCTACTTACCGGATTTCTTTTGTTTTCGCACCTTCCCGCGCTTCAGGGGGTTTTCCCGCTCCCACCGGGCCACAAACCGGTTTACCCGTCGTTCCAGAGCCTCTTGCGACTTCACGGCCGTCAGGTACCGCACGATCTGCCGGCGCAGCGCGGTCGTGAGACTTCGAAATCTCCGCTGCGTTTTGGGCGCATTCCGCAACGCCAGTACCAGTGCCGGGGGCAGTTCCGGCTCCCGCGATTCCTCGTCCAGTTCAATCGCTACCTCAACGACCGCACCGCAATCCACGCGCAACCTCTTGCGAATATCCCCGTGGATGGCCATGCGATACGAGCCTTTTCCGCGTGAAACAAGAGTCGTCCGCACCGGGACGCCTTCGACGGCCCCGATCACCGGCACATGGGGCGCACTTCCAAACGTTTTCGATGCCTCGCGCGGCACGTCCACGTAGCGAATCAGGCCCACCTTATAGATGCTGGCGGCGAACACTTGGATTCCGCCATTCATTGGTGCAGGATAGCCCACGATGCTGATTTTTCCGGCTGAAATTTGAAAGTAGATTTGGCGAGGAACAGAGATGCCCGGTCAGCCTGCTCTGACGGCGATGTGGAGCGCAACCGAATTAAGCATCATCAGGATAAAACGCACATTGGCATAGCCAACTTGCTGCATCAACCCGGCCAATTCGTTTGGATGAAAAAAGCGTGCTACAGACTTGGGCAAGTAGGCGTACGCGGCCGCGTCCCCGGAAATTAGGCCACCTATTTTTGGCAAAACCTTCTGGCAATAAAACCGGTAAGCATCGCCGATGAATCCGGGAACGGGCTCGGTGAATTCGAGAATCGCCACCGTTCCCCCCGGCTTCACCACGCGCAAGATCTCGCGCAAGCCTGCCTCATAATTCGCAAGATTCCGGAATCCAAACGCCGTCGTCACCAGATCGAAGCAAGCGTCTGCAAAGGGCAAACGCAGCGCGTCCGCTTCAAAAAACGGTACGGGAGCCGAGCCATTCGATTCTCCCAGGGCTTTTGTCTTTGCCCGCACCAGCATGGTATGCGAAAAGTCCGCCCCGATAATCTTTGCCTTACCATTCCGAGCGAGCGAAAAAGCCAGATCCCCGGTCCCGCAACAAAGATCCAGCACCTGCGCATCGGGTCGCTCGAGAATCGGGCGGAGTTCCCTCGCCGTGCGCGTTCTCCATCGCTTGTCCATTTGCCCGGAGAGCAGGTGGTTCAGCAGATCGTAACGCGGCGCAATGCGCGTAAACATCTCGCGCACTTTTCGCGAAGCGTCCTGCTCGCTGATGGCGCCTTCGGGTTGCGTGCCCTTCGGCAGCGTTTCTTTGTAGGGGCACGATAAATCGTGCCCTCTGGCGGGGGTCTCAACCATTGCACTTTCCTAGCGTTTCCACCGGCTTCACGAAAACCTGCGGCGCGCAGCGAAGGATGCATTCGACGGTTTTCTCCGGCACGTCGCCGAACGTGCGGGCCCGGCCGAGTTTTGGAGCAAGCACAAACCGCAATTTCCCCTCGCGCGCCTTCTTGTCCGAGCACATTGCGCTCAGAATCTCCTTCGGTTTAACGTCCGGCCACGGCGGCAGCGGCCCCATCCTGCGCACCAGCGCAACGATTCGCGACACTTCGTCCGCGGGCGTCCCGGCAACTTCATGTCCCAGCAGCGCCGCGCACATCATTCCCCAAGCAACAGCCTCTCCATGCTGGAAACGGCGATAGCGCGTCACCGACTCCAGCGCATGTCCAAACGTATGCCCGAAGTTCAAAATCTCCCGCAAGCCCGACTCCTTCTCGTCTTTGCTTACCACCTGCGCCTTAATCTGAATCGAGCGCCGAATCACATGCTCCAGCGCGCCAGAATCGCGCCGCAAAATCGCGTCCATCTGTTTTTCAAGGAACACAAAAAGTCTCGCATCCGCAATTACTCCGTACTTGATCACTTCCGCCAAACCGCCGCGAAATTCCCGCTCCGGCAGGGTAGCGAGAAGCTCCGGGTCCGCCAGCACCAGTCGCGGCGGATAGAACGCCCCCACAAGGTTCTTCCCTTCCGGCAGATTCACGCCGGTCTTCCCGCCGATGGCACTATCAACTTGCGCCACCAGCGTCGTGGGCACATGCACCAGCGCAACCCCGCGCAAGTAAGACGCGGCCACAAATCCGCCCACATCTCCCACCACCCCGCCGCCAATCGCCACAATCAACGCATGGCGGTCCGCTCCGGCACTCACCAGTGATTGCGCCAGGCCTTCAACCGACTGCAGATTTTTCTCCGATTCCGCGTCATCAAATAAGTGCACATGCGTCGCCAGCCGCGCAGGGATACCGTGCCGAATCCTCTTCTCCAACGCATGCCACACCAATGGTGACGACAGAATGTGCACGCCGGAAAATTTCCCCAGCCGCGCAATCTCTCTCTGTGCCTGTCCTATCGCCCCGCGCCTGCACACAACGGAATACTTTCCCGTGGCAGCGCGAACCTCGATGGCCTTTGTCTGTGTGGATTTCATGTCTTTGTGTGGATGATTTCAATGTAGCACAAGCACGGAGTTCACCAAACCCTGGGGAGCGGTTGGTCCTCGGTCAATTTGCAAGGCCAGCCTTGGATCACTTCCGGATTGCCGACCATTCGTCCAGAACTATAGGATCCGCTGCGTACCCATGAACGGCGAGACCCGGTTTGCCACCTGCATGAGCTGGCAAGTGGCTGCCAGTAGGTGAGGGCTAGCCGATATTAGAAGAAGGCATGGTAGTATCCACGGCTAGGGTGACAGAGATTAGTCACACTTCTCAATATGCTCTAGGGAGCGCGGACGCCGAGCACGAGCGCCTCATTCGGCAGGCTGCATGGCTCGCTCCTTTCACCGAGAAATTCTTCCGTGAAGTAGGTATTGGCCCGGGGCAACGTGTCCTCGATCTGGGATCCGGTGTCGGAGATGTAGCACTTTTGCTGGCTCGGCTGGTCGGGCCCTCGGGAGAGGTGATAGGAATCGAACGGGATGCTCGCTCGATTGCTCGCGCCGCGGCGCGCGTATCGGAAGCCGGGCTCCACCAAGTGAGCTTTACGCAAGCCGATGTCAGCCAAATTCCTGGCGGCGAACCCTTCGACGCTGCCGTGGGTCGTTACATCCTAATGTTCCTCCCCAATCCCGTTGCGATCCTGCGCTCACTTTCTGAGTTGGTTCGTCCTGGAGGAGTCCTGGCATTCCAGGAGGCGTCCTTCGCCAATTTTCTCGAGCGTGCTGCTTCATTGCCTCTTTGGGCTTTGGGAAGCGCTCTAGCGCAGGAGACTTTCCGACGCTCCGGAACAATCACGGACATGGAACCAGTCTTACCGCGGATTTTTCGGGAAGCAAAACTGAACGTAGTGTCCACCAAGACGGAAATACTAACGGGAGCGGAGGAATGGCTTGCCGGTATTCTTTGTAGTTTGCTGCCACAGATGAGGCAATTCAATCTATCCGTCGAGCCGCTGGGCGACTTCAATACCCTTTCCGACAGGCTCAGAGCCGAAGTTGTGGCGTTAAACTCGGCTACCCCTTTGCCGGCCCTCGTCAGCACCTGGTCCCGGAAGCTGACCAACTAAGAGTCCGGACGACCGCTCAATTCGCTGACCGTGATCGGGCATTTGGAGCCCGCTACTCTTGGAAGGAGCGACATGGATGTCCTGTATGATTTTTCCGGCCAAACAGCAATCGTAACCGGAGGCGCTAGAGGTATTGGCAGGGCTATTGCAGCGCAGTTCATACGATTTGGTGCTCAAGTCTGGATTTGGGATATCGACCCTGTCGAGCTCGAAGGTGCCAGTTCACTAACTGTCGATGTTACGAACGCGGATCAAATCGCAAAGGCCGTTACGCATATTATCAGTCGCTCGTCGCACATCGAGATCCTTGTAAACAATGCTGGATATCTTGGCAGCTATCAGCCCTTCGAGCATTTCGAAGGTCGCGAATGGCAACAAATCTTTCAGGTCAACCTGGTTAGTGTGTTCGAGGTGACTCGCCAAATTCTCCCGCTCATGCGGCGTGCGGGACGCGGTCGGATTGTCAACATGGGCTCGCTTGCAGGCAAGGAAGGTTTGCCCAACCTCGCTGCATATTCAGCTGCGAGCGCAGGGGTAATTGCATTCACAAAAGCCTTGTCTCGCGAGGTTTGCGATACCAACATTCGCGTAAACTGCGTCGCGCCCGGTCCCATCGACACGGACCTCATTCGAAGATTGGGCAATAAGGTTGTGGATGCGATGATTACCGCAAGCCCTCTGAAGCGTCTAGGAACCGTCGATGAGGTTGCAGGATTGGTTTTGTGGCTTTGCTCCGCCGCGAGCGCGTTTAATACTGGGGCAGTATTCGACATGTCAGGTGGCCGCGCGCGATATTGAGTCTTGAGCCGTATCATCGGCATAATTCTCGTTGATGCTCGAGCTTGCGCGGATGTCGGCAAACCGCAGACGTAATCCGCTCGGCCACGTTCGCAGATAGCGCCAGGATCACGGGCCACCCGGAAGTTGGCACCAGAAGAATCGTAACTTCCGGATTGCCGGCGATCCGGGAGTTATCGCATTCTCGCTGGGGCCGAAATTCCCAGTGCGGTCGCTGCAAGGGCTGGATTGGAGACAAAAGGTGTATACTCTCAGGCACCGTAAGGCCACAGCGGAAATTCCAGGTACGTAAATTCCAGATAGATAGACGACCCCGAGAATAGTCTCGGCTGCCTTACGGAGTCCGGTGCAGTTCATCCACGGGAAAATCGGGAAGTTGCCAGGGGTTCCAATTCCACTGCGTTGAGGTGGCCCCGTGAAAAGCTTACTTGTTCTGACCCTTCTGTTTGCGGGCTTACTCTGTCTGACAGTCATTGCTGGTTGCAATAGTGGCGGTGCCACGCCTCCGCCGCCGAACATCATGGTGTCCATCTCCTCGGCAGTCAGCCAGGTAGAGGCGGGTGGAACGGTGGCGCTCACTGGGAGCGCCATCGGCGATCCAGCAAACAAGGGCGTAACGTGGAGCATGCTTCCTGCCTCGGGCGCGGGAAGTTTAAGCAATACCACCCCATTTTCTACCACCTATAACGCCCCGGCTACTCCGCCGCCCAGCGACCTGTCGGTGACCATCACGGCTGCTTCCGTGTCCGATCCCACGAAGTCAAACCAGGTGAACCTGGATGTTCCTCCCATCTTCGTTTCTGTCACGGCGTCCGTCAGCCCGGTGAGCGCGGGAGGCACGTCGCAGATCAGCGCCATGGTGACCAACGATCCAGCAAATAAAGGCGTCAATCCTGCCTCTTGGACAATCTCTCCCGCAACGGGAGCAGGAACCCTCAGCAATCCAACCAGCACTTCCGTAACGTATACCGCCCCTGCTACTCCGCCGTCCAGCGACGTACAAGTGGTCATTCAGGCTAACTCGGCGAGTGATCCCACAAAGTCAGGATCCACAGGAATCACCTTTGCAGCCATCGCGGTTTCCCTTTCGGCGAACCCTTTCTCGATGCAGGCCACAGGCACCTCGCAGATCACCGCGACCGTGAGCTTCGATTCCGCAAACGCGGGCGTCAACCCCACCTCTTGGGCCATTACCTCTCCGACGTCAGGAGGGGGAACCCTAAGCAATCCAACCAGCACTTCCGTGACGTATACTGCTCCCTCCACTCCGCCGACCGCGAGTTTACCTGTAACCATTCGGGCGACCTCTATGTCCGATTCAACGAAGTCAGGCTCCGTAACGGTGACTGTGCTCGCGATCGCGCTTTCCGTCTCTCCGGTCTCAGCCATCATTCCACTGAATATCACCCAGGCGTTCACCCCTACGGTTCTGAACGACCCTGCAAATGGCGGGGTCAACTGGACGATCACTCAAGGCACACCCCCTGCCGCATGTGCGTCGACATGCGGTACGTTCTCGCTCACCAGCACGTTAAGTGGCGCACCGACTACATACACCGCACCTGTGGGGGTGCCAACTCCCGCGACGGTGACCGTCACGGCAACCTCGGTGAGCGACACAACTAAGTCGGCGGGAGCCACGGTTACGGTGACCAATGGTACGGTGAAGATCGTGCCTGCCAGCTTGAACTTCGGCACCGTCAAGGACGGCCGGACCAAAGCCTTGACGACAACATTGACCAACACTGGCACTTCCGCCCTGACCATTACCAGCACCACCTTTACGGGAACCAATCCGGGCGAGTTCTCTCTGACCACAAACGCCTGCGGCTCCAGTGTCGCCCTAGGAGTCTCTTGCGACCTCACCGTCACCTTTAAGCCGGTCAACGCAGTCGCATACAGCGCCGTTCTTACCATCACTGACAGTAGTGCCGACAGCCCGCAGCAGGTGACCTTGGCTGGACATGGCCAGATCCCGCGAGGTTTCTTTCCACTTGCTTCCGCCCTGGCCGCAAACAGATTCCCATCTGTGCCCGTTACCACAGGGCCCAATCCCGTTGGCACGCAGGTGCTGGACCTGGTGGACCCCACACGCAATGATCCATTCCTGGCCAATGGTGCCAAGCGAGAGCTGCTGGTGCGCCTCTGGTATCCCGCCTCCCCCGTTCAGAATTGTCGGCGCGCGGATTATGCTTCGCCGCGGGTGTGGAGCGATTTCTCCCGGTTATTGGGAGTTCCGCTGCCTCAAGTCACCACCAACAGTTGTTGGAACACTTCCATGACGGAGGGAGCCCATCCCGTGGTCGTTTTCACCCATGGCTATACGGGTACATTCACCGACTACACCTTCCTTTTTGAAGATCTCGCTAGCCGAGGGTACGTAGTTGCCTCCGTGGATCACACCTTCGAGGCCACCGCCGTCGAGTTTCCTGATGGCCGGTTTGCCGAATCGGTTTTTGGCAGCCACCTCGGGAACACCATGCGAGCCGATGAACAGTCCATGGACTATGCCGTCTCGGTTCGCTTGAACGACTTGAAATTTGTCGTGAATGCACTGGATTCGCTGAATGCGGGGGATAGCAGCATGTTCGCCGGCAAGCTGGACATGTCCCGCTTGGCCCTTGCAGGTCATTCCTTGGGCGGAATGACTGTAATTTTGGGCGTCGAACAAGAGGCGCGATTCCACGCCGGTGTCGTTCTTGATGGTGTGGTGCCAAACTCCGCGCTCAGCGGAACAGAAACGCCCATGCTTCTCTTGGCGGCCGGGCGCGACACCTGGAGCGAAGACGAACTGCGCCTGTGGAGCGGCCTGCGTGGTCCCCGAATTGCCGTCAATCTCCGGGGAGCCGAGCATGTGACGCTTTCCGACGCCATTTGGCTGGCGGTCGGCGCAGTAAAGACCGGCAGCATGGGTCCGGAAAAATCAATCGCGGCCATACGAAACTATGTCGCGGCGTTTCTCGACGCGCATCTTCTCGGCAAGCCGCTCGATCCGCTGCTGACCGGCCCCTCATCGGAGTTTGCCGATGCGACGGTGACGACGCGCAAGGAGTTGCTGCGCGCCAAGTAGTGAGCAATTGCGTTTTCGATTTGCTCGCATCGAGAGAGTTGAGGCAAGGAACGAGCGGGAAGGCAGTTTAGTTCACCGCCGACTGTTGCCGCACGCGGTGAAGTTTGTCCGCCGCACCAAAACCAAAAATACAAGTCCCGATTACGCATACACCTCGCCCAGCAGTTCGTCTATGCTTGAGTAACGGGGCACTCGGAAATGATCCATCGAGCATCGGGATTACCGCGCGCGGATTCGGTCCCCGCTCGCTCCTCCTCCCTCAGTCGGTTTCGGCCTCCCGGGCAAACTTCCATGAACCATCGCTCTGCCGCTTCAGCACACGCAGGTCCTTGCGTCGCATACTGACCGGATTGCCCTTTGCGGACATCTTGTACTCGGCATCATAATAGACCCACTCAATCGCCCAGCCATCCGCAACTTGGACATCTTGGATTTCGGGCGCGTATTTCAGCACCTTGAAATCCGGATAGTTGCCCCGGAATTTCTCATAGACCTCTTGTATCGCTTTCTTTCCCACGATAGCTGGGCCGGGTACTCCGAGTTTTACACAATCGTCCGACCAGAGATTCATCAGCAGGCTCGGGTCTTGCGCCAGCGTTGCCTCAATGTCTGCTCTGTGGAGTCTTTCGATGGCCGCTAAGTCCGCCGCGTGCGTATCCCTTCGCTGAAGCGCGCTCGTACCGGCCTTGCGGGCGCAGAAGCCGATGCCGAGACCTGCGAGAAACGCTCCAGTAATGAATACAGAAGTACGTCTCATAGGGCCTCCTCCGCGCCCTTACTTGTCACCAAACTCGGGGGAGCTGTTGGCCCCGGGTCAGTTTGCAAGCCCAGTCTGGATCACTTCCGGATTGCCCATCACCCGGAAATTGGCCAGACTGACCGATACAAGCGCCCTTTTATAATGCGTTTATCGGGAGCAATCTGCCAACCCGGAGGCATTACTTCCGGTTTGCCCGTGATACGACAAAAATCTGCAAGTGCTGCTGACTAACATGCAGTGTGTCCTCGTCCTTAGTTGACAGTTACTGACAGGGCGGCAGATACTGCCATCGGCGCATGTAGGGTGCATCGGCGCGTCGCCGAAGGGCAATGCCCACCTACGATCCCATCGTGGAGGCCTACATGCCCAATCTAGAGAACCTCAAGAAGCAAGCCAAGCTCATACGGCGTTGGCATCGTGAACGGCACTATCCCGTCGCCGCACAAATCCGGGGGCTTATGCCTCGTTTCTTGAATATGTCCGATTCGGAGATTCTTGCGGCGAACTTTAAGCTCAGCGATGCGCAAGAAATGGTCGCAAGACAGCACGGCTTCCATAGTTGGCAGGCCCTGAAAGCTGGGCTTTCCGCCACGTCGCGCAGAATGAAATTGTCGCCATCCAAAGCGACGATTATCTGAGCAGAGCCGCAACTGTTTGTCACCGATATCAAGAGAGCATGCGAATTCTTCCAGAAGAAGCTAGGTTTTTCGCTCGTATTCAGTTACGGCGACCCGCCCTACTATGCACAAGTAGGTCGCGACGCAGCGCGTCTCAACCTCAGGTGTGTCGAGGGGCCCGTATTCGAGTCGAAGGTCCGCGATCGTGAGGAATTGCTGTCGGTATCTATGACCGTCGCTACAGCGAACGAGATCAAGCTCCTGTTTCTTGAGCTTCAGTCCGCTGGGGTTACTTTTCATCAGACCCTGAAAAAGCAGCCTTGGGGTGCCAAGAATTTCGTGGTCAAAGATCCGGATGGGAATCTGCTGTTGTTTGCCGGGCCCACAAACTAGCTGTCACGAAGCCAAAGTGTTATTGATCGAGCATCTATCGCCGGCAACTTTTCCCGAAAGCCGCTTCCTCAAAGCCTCATCGAAAGGTTTGCGCATGATTTGGCCCGGAGCAGTAGACTTATGCGTCCGATGATGGTCAGATACTCCGTAATTTATGGAAGCGACGACTATGAGAGCAATAAGAGCACGGAACAGCAATAAAAAGGACTTGTCACCAGAACAGCGTAAAGAATTACTCGGAGCATTGAGAACCCGTTTTGAGCAAAACGTGAACCGCCACAAAGGTCTTGAGTGGGCTGAAGTACAAGCAAAGTTGGAAGCTAATCCTGAAAAACTGTGGTCACTCAACGAAATGGAAAGAACCGGCGGTGAACCGGACGTTGTTGGTCATGATAAAGAGACGGGCGAATGCATTTTTTATGATTGTTCAGCGGAAAGCCCTAAAGGCCGCAGAAGTCTTTGCTACGACCGTGAAGCGCTGGAGTCCAGGAAAGAACATAAACCGAAAGATAGCGCCGTTGATATGGCGGCTGCCATGGGCATCGAGCTTCTAACGGAAGCACAATATCGGGAGTTGCAGAAACTTGGAAATTTCGACACGAAAACGTCGAGCTGGGTCAAAACGTCTCCTGCAATCAGAAAACTCAGCGGCGCCCTCTTTTGCGACCGCCGCTTCGACACTGTTTTCGTGTATCACAACGGTGCGGAATCTTACTATGCCGCCAGGGCGTTCCGTGGCTCTCTAAGGGTCTGAATTTTGCATGCCCGGCGACGCAGGAGAAAGCGTTCGGCAAATACCCCTTGCCTGTGCGGCCCTTCCTTCCCAAACTGACCCAGAACCGCGGTGTTGCGCGGTGTATACTCTTTGCCGCCGGAAATCCCCGCTGGCTTTGGGGCGGATTCCCATCGCTCAAGTCTCGTCCGGCCAGCCCGCTGACACTCTCCTCTTCCTGACGGCGCTGCACGCGGCAGGAGTCGCCTCCGACATGCATTTCTTAAACGCAAAGTTTCTCCGTGCTTCGATTCTTGCCCTTGCTGCCGTGTGTCTTCTCGGCGCGCCTCTGAACGCCGACACCGCGTCCTCCACACGTCCCGGCTATTATCGATTCCCCGCGATTCACGGCGACATCGTCATATTCACCGCTGAAGGCGATCTGTGGTCCGTCAGCACCCACGGCGGCCCGGCGCGCCGGCTCACATCCAGCCCCGGCCAGGAAGTCAACGCGGCCATCTCTCCCGACGGAAAAACCGTTGCCTTCAGCGCGGACTACGAAGGCCCTGTCGACGTCTACACCATGCCGGTTGACGGCGGCCTGCCCCAACGCCGCACCTGGGACGCCGGTGCCGTCGTCGCCGGCTGGACGCCCGACGGCCGCGTCCTGTTCCGCACGCGCCGCTATTCCACCCTTCCCGATCCCAAACTGGTCGCCGTGGATTCCGATGGGCGGCGCGAAGTCTTTCCTCTCTCGCAGTCTTCGGAAGGAGCATTCACGCCGGATGGAAAATCCCTTTTCTTCACGCGCTTGCCGTGGCAAGGAAGTTCAACGAAGCGTTATCAAGGCGGCACCGCCGAAAATATCTGGCGCTACGATTCCGGCTCCGAAGCCGTGCCGCTGACCTCCGATTACGCCGGCACTTCGCACAATCCGATGTTCTGGAACGGCCGCGTTTATTTCCTAACCGACCGCGACGGCACCATGAACGTGTATTCCATGGACCCGCAAGCCCACGACGTGAAGCAGCACACCCATCATCGCGGGTTCGACGTGCAATCCGCTTCCCTCTCCGAGGGGCGCATCGTCTACCAGTGTGGTGCCGACCTCTGGCTGCTCGATCTCAGCACCAATCAGGACGCGATCATTCCCATCACGCTCGTTTCCGATTTTGACCAGCTCCGCGACCACTGGGTCAAGAAGCCTCTTGAATTCCTCACCATGGCCCACGTCGCGCCCGATGGCAGCGCCGCCGTCTTCACTGCCCGCGGAGAAGTCTTCACCCTGCCGGCCGCCGCCAGCGGACGCATCGTAAAAGTCGCGGGCGATTCCGCAATTCGCTTCCGCGAAGCGCGCTATACGCCCGATGGAAAATCCATCATCGCGCTTTCCACCGCAAGCGGTGAAACCGAATTCTGGAAATATCCGGCCAACGGCGTTGGCAAGCCGGAGCAGCTCACGAAAGACGCCAAAGTCCTCCGCTGGGACGGCGTGCCTTCTCCGGATGGCCACTGGTTCGCGCATCGCAACAAGGATCAGCAACTCTGGCTTCTGGATCTGAAAACGAAGGCTGACAAGCTGATCGCCCAGTCCATGAATGACGATTTCTCCGACCTCGCCTGGTCGCCGGACAGCCAGTGGCTCGCGTATGTCGAAACCTCCAACAACACCTTTTCCCAGATCAAGGTGCTCAACGTGAGCACCGGCGCGATCCAGGTGCTCACCTCCGACCGCTACAACAGCGGCAACCCCGCCTGGAGCTCTGACGGCAAGTGGCTCTATTTCCTCTCCGACCGCATGCTGAAGACCACGGTTCGCGGGCCTTGGGGCTCTCGCCAGCCGGATCCGTTCTTCGATCGCTCGATGAAAGTTTACGAATTGGCGCTGACGCCCGGAGTGCGCTCTCCCTTCGCGCCTGTCGACGAACTGCATCCCGACAAATCGGCAAAGGCCGAGGAAAAGAAAACCGCCAAGGACGACGAAAGGAAAGACGCGAAGGCCAAGCAAGACGCCGAAGACAAAAAGGCCAGCGGCGACAAAAAGCCCGCTGAAGAGAAAAAAGCCCCGCCCGTCGTGAATATTGATTTCACAGACATTGCCGCGCGATTGAACGAGGTCCCTGTTCCCGCCGGAAACTATTCCGCGCTGCAAGCCGCGGAAAAGCGCCTTTGCTGGCTGGATCGCAACGAAGATGTTCCGCCGAAACACTCGTTGCAGTGCGTGGAGATCGCCAACAAAGGCGACGCGCCAGAAACCATCCTCGCCGACGTCAAAGCGTATGAAACATCCGACGACCGCAAGAAAATCCTGCTCTGGAAAGAGCACGATTTTCTGATCTTCGACTCCGACGCGAAGCCCTCCACTCTTTCTGATTCCAAGGCCTACGGCAAGGCCAAGATCGACATGGCCCGCTGGACAATTCTCACCAATCCGCGCGCCGAATTCCGTGGAATGTTCCTGGATGCCTGGCGGCTGGAACGCGATTATTTTTATGATCGCAAGATGCACGGGGTGAACTGGCCCGAGGTTCGTGACCGGTACATGCCACTGGTGTATCGCGTGGCCGACCGCGAGGACCTGAACGATTTGCTCGCCCAGATGGTCGGCGAGCTTTCCGCGCTGCACATCTTCGTCGTGGGTGGCGACGCGCGCGAACCGGGCGATCACGTGGACATCGCGACGTTCGGCGCCGCATTGCGCCGCGACGAAAAAGCCGGTGGCGACGTCGTCGAGCACATCTACCTGCACGACCCCGATCTTCCGGGCCAGGCGCCGCCCTTTGCGCGCCCGGACTCCCTCGTCCACGAAGGCGAAATCCTCCAGAGCATCGACGGCGACGACGTGCTTGGCGTCTCCGATGAACGCGTGCTGCTGCGCGGCAAAACCGGGCGCAAGGTGCTCCTGCAGGTGAAATCAACGGCGGGGCAGTTGCGCGATGTCCTGGTCACGCCCATCTCCGAGCGCGACGAGCGCAATCTGCGCTATGCCGAATGGGAATATTCCCGCCGCCGCAAAGTCGAATCCGACTCCCAAAACCACATCGGCTACGTCCACCTTCGCGCGATGGGCTCCGAAGACATCGCGGAATGGGCCCGTGATTTTTATCCGGTGTTTGACCGCCAGGGACTCATCATCGATGTCCGCCACAACAACGGCGGCAACATCGATTCCTGGATTCTCTCAAAACTTCTCCGCCGGGCCTGGTTCTATTGGCAGCCGCGCATCGGGAATCCCACATGGAACATGCAGTACGCGTTCCGCGGCCACATCGTCGTTCTTTGCGACCAGGACACCGCCTCCGACGGCGAAGCCTTCAGCGAAGGAATCCGCCGCCTGAATCTCGGCAAAATCATCGGCATGCGAACCTGGGGCGGCGAAGTCTGGCTTTCCTTCAGCAACTTTCTCGCGGATCAGGGGATCGCCTCCGCCGCCGAAATCGGCGTCTACGGCCCCGAAGGCAAATGGCTCATCGAAGGCCACGGTGTAGACCCCGACGTAGTCGTTGATAATTTACCGCACGCCACATTCACCGGCAGCGACGCGCAACTCGACGCCGCAATCAAATATCTTCAGGAGGAAATCCAGAAGGACCCGCGCCCGGTCCCTCCGGCTCCTCCCTATCCCGTCAAAGCATTTAAATACGATCAATAGCGCGGACCTGTAGCTCACCCCTTTAGGGGTGAAGCCCTTCACAGTACCGGCAAAATTGCATTATAGAGCAAAGGCTTCCGGGGTTCGTGGCCAGTGAGGGCCGGTCCTGACCTCGCGCAACGCACGACCCCGGATCGCGATTGGTCCGCAGCAGAGGCGCACCCAACGCGGCTAACCACCCACAGGCCTATCCGAACTGGAAGGCCGTAGAGGATTAATTGGCGATCAGTCGACGCCGAAACGCGCCGACCAGGAACGTGCCTACTCCTAAGAGCCAAAGGGTTGACGGTTCAGGCACGGATGTTGTCGCCCGATTTACCAGGTAGAAGGTTTCAGGTCCGCCAGTGCTGTCAGTGACAGTCGCAGACAAGCCGAATAGGTCATAGCCGGCGGCGATCGCTGTTTGCGCCGCGGCCGCTTGAGTGGGGTTCAACGCAAATTCCCATCCCGAGTTTCCGATACCCGGCTCGGATTCCGTACTGGAGAAAATCTGAGAAGTAGGGCCAGAGGTGAATCCAACTTGCCCGTTGGCGCTGAACAGCACAAATACCAGATTGCTCAGGCTAACGGTACCCCCGGCTGGTTGGTTGGAATTGAAGACAACTGCAATGTTCGATGCATCAGAAACTAGCAGTGTCTGGTTGTGAGGAAACTTCGAGGGCGGTACTTCATAGCCGCCAGTGTTTCCCCCTTGGCACAGATCTGGGTCGGTTTGGTGGTGTTGCTGGAGCCATTGAACCGTGGTGTTGAGTCTTCCAGCGTCACTTACCCCAACGCAACCGGATTCGACGCTCCCCATTTGGGTCCCCAGCGCTTGCATGGTCATGACGGTATTCACATCACCAAACCCTGTCCCGCTCATATCAACCGGACCGACAAAGACCGTGTCGGCGCGGGCGATTGGGGGTACTCCCCACAGGACAAGGGCTGCTGTAAGTGAAACGATGCTGAGTATCTTCAGAATGGTCCTGAATGCTGGCTGGTGTATAGTCATTCAGTTAAACCTCCTTGTTTTTCCTTGGCTACTCGGGGCCGCGCAGGTGCTCTCTGTGTTGCATGTGCAGGGCACGCTTCCGAGGCGCCCAAGTGCGAAAGAAGGGAACCACGCACGCAGGAACGATTCAATCCGGTGTTCCATCCAAGTTGGGACGGCGAAATACCCTAGTACAGGACCACCAGAACGTGCCCACTAGTGACAAATGAAATTTACTTTTTCTGAAGTTCTTTGACTGATTCGAGGATGGTATGGCCCACCACGGCGAGTGTTTTCGGGCTGATCTTGTCTATGGTGTCCTGTGGAGTATGCCAGTACGGGACGTCATTCTGGGTGTCCAGATCCATGATGTCCACCGAGGGCACATGCCGGGCCGTAAACGAATAGTGATCGTCGCCTCCGAAATTCGTCTGTTCTTTCACAAACACATTTCCGTACCCGAGCCGCTCGGCGACGCTCCATACCATATCCTTCAACCACTTCGTGGACTCGCCGTCACGCTTAAAGTGCGGGTTGCGTCCGCCGACAATGTCCGCCAGGATGAACGCCTTAATTTTTGGTAGGTCGCCATCAACCGCGAATTTCGCGGCCATCTGCCGGCTCCCGTAGCGGTTGTCAGGGTCCGCCCACTCCCGATTGACTGCCTCTTCCCCATCAAAAAACGCAATCCACACGGCGTACTTCCCCGGCTGTTTCTGCGCGCACAGCAACCTCGCAATTTCCAGCATCACGCCCGTGGACGACCCCGCATCGTCCGCGCCAACAAAATTCTCCAGCCGCTTGGTGTCATAGTGTGTCCCCAGAAGAATAATTCCCGGCATTCGCCCCGGAATTTTCACCAAAATGTTCTTCATGGGTATTCGTCCGGCCGGAGTGGGCGCGGAAAACGCATCCGTCTCCACGGTGCAACCGTAGGATTTCAATTCGGATTCCAGATAGTCCTGCAGCTTTGCCAGCGCCGGCGAGCCCGCGGGACGCGGCCCGTAGCTCAACTGCTTCACCACCTGCTCGTAAGCGCGCTTTCCATCGAATCCGCCAGTCTTATCCGGAGACGGAGCCTCATCGGCCGACTTCGGAGGCGCGCCAGCCACGGCGCTCATGAATGGTGGCTGCCCCGCGTTCGCAGTGCCGCCGCCATTCGTGGAAGCGGTCTCTCGCGACTTGCACCCAAGCGTCAAACACGAAAAGAACACGGCACCAAGCAGCACGACCCTCGACCCGTTTCGCCAAACACTCATCCAGCGGTCCCCCCGCTTTCCGCCTCCAGGCGCTTCCTCTTGTTCCGCACCACCAAGGCGGACACGCCGATGCCCACAAAATACAAGCCCACCATCGGCAACATAAAGATCAACATCGTCTGCGCATCAGGTGTGGGAGTGATAATCGCGGCCACCACGGCAATAACCAAAATCGCGTACCGGAAATTCTGCCACAGAAACTTTGGCGTCACGATTCCAAACAGCGACAAAAAGAAAATCAAAATCGGCAGCTCAAACACCAGGCCAAGCCCCAGCAAAATCATCAGGATCAAATCGAAATATTCATTGATGCTGATCATCGGCACCACGGGTCCCTTGAAACTCACCAGGAATCGCAGCACATACGGCAGCGTGACGAAATATCCAAAAGCAATCCCCGATAGGAAGAGGAACACCGTCGAAAACAGAAATCCTGTCACCGCACTCCGCTCGTGCTTGTATAGCGCCGGCGCGATGAAAAGCCACAACTGGTACAACACAATCGGCGAGGCCAGCACCACCCCAAGGTATACGCCCAGCGTAATCACCATGTTCAGGTAACCCGCCGGGTGCGTGTAGATCAGCTTCTGCTCCAGGCCCGCGTCTTTCAGGGCCTTGATCATCGGCCGGGTGACGATGCCGATGAACCTCTGCGAAAGATAGACCCCGATAAACGCCCCCGCCCCAATCGCGTAAAGCGAATTGATGATCCGCTTCCGCAGTTCGGACAGATGCTCAAAAAACGTCATCTGGCCGCCGCTCTCTTCCAGTCGTGCCGCGATGGAATTGTCAGGCTGGCTGCTGTTGGTCATGGGCAGGGGGAGGCTCGGTCGAGCTGCTTTCCGTCTTGGATTCTGTGGTTTGGGTTACGCTTTCGCCGTTCGCCGCGTCTAATCGGGGGATAGCTTCGGCCACCGGCGAAACCACGGGTCCATCCCCAACCGGGTAGTCCGCAGCCGCTTCCGGGAGGGTTTCCGTGCCAGAGGTCGCGCTCGATGCCGCAGGCAATTCCAGGCCTTTTGCCTTGGCCTCGGCGGCCTCCGCTTCCGCGGTCTTCTTCCGAACCTCCGCAAGCCGCGCCTGGCGTTCCAGATCCCGCATCTCTTCCTCAAACGCGCCCTTGAAATCCGTGGAAGCCTTGCGGAACTCCGCCATCAATTTCCCCAGGGTCCGCGCCAATTCCGGCAGCTTCTGGGGGCCAAACACCACCAGCACCACCAGAAAGACCACGATCATGTGCGGAACGCTGAGCATAGGTAAAAAGCGCCGTAATGCGCCCTGTCTGCATCATAGAAAGGGCAGCCAATCGTGTCAAACGGGAGTTCGGCTTTGCATGTTATACTGCCTTTTACGCTAGCTGAGAGGTATCCATGAATCCAGAACGTCGGGGCCTGATCCTGGTAGTTGTAGTCCTGCTCATCTCTGGAGTCCTTGGGGGCATCTACGGACCATCGGTCCGGGCCACCACGGCGAACACGGACGATTATCAGACCGCCGTCCGCGACTTCACCAGTGTCCTCTCCGTCGTCCAGGCCAACTACGCCGAGCCTGTCGACGCCGACAAGGCCGTCTACCAGGGCGCTATCCCCGGCATGTTGCGGATGCTCGACCCACACTCGAATTTCTTTGACGCCCGGCAGTTTGCGCTGCTGCGCGAAGATCAGCGCGGCAAGTATTACGGCGTCGGCATGGTCGTCGCCCCCCGCGAGAATCATACGGTTGTCATGTCTCCCTACGTCGGCGCGCCTGCGTATAACGCCGGCCTGCGCCCGGGCGACATCATCGCCAAGGTCGACAACAAGTCTACCGACGGCCTGACCACCAGCGAAGTCGCCGACCTCCTCAAAGGCCCCAAGGGCACGATCGTCAAAATCACCGTAGCGCGCGAAGGCTTCAACGACCCGCTCGTCTTCACCGTAACGCGCGATGAAATTCCCCGCCACTCCGTTGATATCGTCACCATGCTCAAGCCCGGCATCGGCTACATGCGGCTGAACCAGTTCAACGAAACGACCGACCGCGAAATTGCAGACGCGCTGAAGCAGCTTGGCGCCAGTTCGCTCGACGGCTTGGTTCTGGACCTCCGCGGCAATCCCGGCGGCCTGCTCAACGAAGCCGTTGCCGTCGGCGACATGTTCCTAGAGAAAGGCCAGCTCATCGTTTCCTATCACGGCCGCAGCGCGCCAGAGCGGAACTTCCGTGCAATTCGAGGCAATCAAGGCATGAACGTGCCCCTCGTCGTGCTGGTCAACAACAACTCCGCTTCTGCCGCGGAAATCGTCTCCGGCGCCATTCAGGACCACGACCGCGGCCTCGTCGTCGGCGAAACCACCTTCGGCAAAGGCCTCGTGCAGACCGTGCAGCCCCTCTCCGAGAACACCGGCCTGGCCCTCACCACTGCGCGTTACTACACGCCCAGCGGCCGCCTGATCCAGCGCGACTACAAATCCATCTCTCTCTACGAATATCACTACGAGCGCAAGGTCCCCGAGCACCCGACGGAGATTCGCCAGACCGACAGCGGCCGCCAGGTAACCGGTGGCGGCGGCATCACGCCGGACATCATCGTTCCCTCGCCCAAATACGACAAGTTCCAGGAAACGCTGTTCCGCGCCGATGTACTCTATCCTGCCGAACAGGGCGTTGCCGGATTCACGCGCTATTTCCTGGGCACCAAGCCCAACATCACCCACAGCTTTGAAGTGGACGACAACGTCATCCACGAATTCCGCAACTATCTTGCGAAGCACAACGTGAAGTACACCGAAGCCGAGTTTGCCGACAACCTCGACTGGATCAAGCGCAAGATCAAGCAGGAAGTCTTCATGTCCGCCTACGGCACACAGGAAGGCGACAAAGTCCTGCTCGCCGCCGACCCGCAAGTGCAAAAGGCGGTCGAGTCAATTCCCCAGGCCCGCGCCCTCTACGAAAACGCGCGCAAGGTCGTTGCACAGCGCAACGGTTCAGGCCACGACCAGCCATAGCGCTGTTTGGATTCGCCGCAAACCTCTGCTAACATTTGAAGGTCGCTACTCGTGGGCGAGTAGCTCAGCTGGGAGAGCGCATCGTTCGCAACGATGAGGTCGCCGGTTCGATCCCGGTCTCGTCCACCAATCCTTCTCACACCAACCCGCTCAGAACAAATATTTTAGCGAAAACTGAATCAGCCGCGGCGTCCCCACAACCGAAGTAATCTGCGAGAACGAACTCGCGCTTTCGATGTCCGTCGCCGACGGGTTGGCGAACGACGGGTGATTGAACAGGTTGAAAAATTCCGCCTGGAACCGCAAATTCTGTCGCTCGGTCAGCCGGAACATCTTGCCAACCGTGAAGTCGATGTTCTTCTGCGGCGGCCCGATGATGCAATTGCGGCCCGCGTTGCCGAAGCCAGTGGCATCGCCAGTAGCTCCGCTCGCCAGGGGAATGACCGCGTCCGACAGGTAAGCCGTGGGGTCCGCCCAGTGAGCCAGGCGGGATTCCACTCCGCCGTGCGTTACGGCGTTGCCGCAGTTACGACCCGGCGCAAACGTCGGCGTGGCGAGGTTCGGGCTGCTGAGCGCATAGGCGCTGCCCCCCGCCGAATCAATCGGGGTGAACGGCAACCCGGACTGCAGCGTAAGCACGCCGCTGACTTCCCATCCGCCCAGAGTTGTACCCTTCCATCCCTCGGCTTTCGCATAGAACGGCAACTGGTAAACCGCGCTGGTCACAAAACGATGCCGCCGGTCGAAGTCGCCAAGCCCGCGCGAATCCCGGGCAATCTTCTGATTGTTGAAGCGGGTGTCGAAAGACACGGTTGCATTCGAGACGTCGTCGATCTCCTTCGAATAGGTGTACGCGCTTTGCCAGTAGAGGCCTTTTGAAAAATGGTGCCCCACAGTAACCTGCAGGGAGTGGTAGTGCGAATCGGAATTCGGCGCAAACGCCTCGAAATTGGCGGGCCCGATCCCCAGAAACGGCGACCGTGCCGGCGCGTTTTCCACGGTGTTGTCCACGATCGAGCATTGGGCTCCCGCGCCTTTCGTCCCGTTGCAATTGACGCCCGGTATGACCACCGGGTTCTGCGGCGACGCCAATGTTGCTTCCGCAGGATCGTATGTCGACCGCAAATGCGTGCCTTTCGTGCCGACATATCCGACCTCGAGGAACCACAGTCTTCCCAATTCACGTTGCAGGGTCAGGTTCCACTGCTGCGTGGTTCCCGCAACCCAATGCTGCGGTACCTGGAGAGCAATCAGACTGCTCACGTTGCCGGTGAAGGAAGCGCCGCATTGCGAGAAAGTACCTGTCGCCCCGCTCGGCGGACCCAGCGTGCAAGTCGCTGGAAAAGTTGTAAAAAAGGACGGCTGCGGCACAAACGCGGGACTCAGCACCCCGAGCGGCGGAATGCCCGGGAAGCCGGTGGCTGGATTGGGTTGAAACAAATTCGCCAGGCTTCCCTGCCCCGGCAGGAAATTGATCGCGATCGGGAAAAACGGCGGAGAGAACGACAGGTTGTCCACCGCCCCCAAATCCTCGCGCACGCTGTAAATCCCGTAACCGCCGCGAATGGACGTGTTGTGATGGCCAAACAGGTCGTAAGCAAAACCGATGCGAGGCTCCGGCACCGTGGCGAAGTTATTCGCCAACGAACTCCGCGCCTGCGTCCCTCTGAGGCCCGGCAGATTGTACTTGTCCACGCACTTCGGATAGACGAACGGCTGTCCGGTGGTATTGGCAAATTCCGGTATGCTATTGCCGATGCGGCAACTTTCGTCGTACGGCGCGCCGATGAACTCCTGCCGGAAGCCGAGATTGAGGGTGAGGGCTTTCGTGACGCGATAGTCATCCTGTGCGAACCACGCATAAGCCGGTATCCGGTAGTCGTGATCCCCCACGCCACCGCCTGCTTCGCCGAAGAACGGCGCGCCCGCCAGAAAGCTCTGAAAATCCGTGCCCGTCGTGGGAGGAGAGAAGAACACCAATCCGTTGTCTGCCACCGGCAAGCTGCGCCGCAGCGTGGTGCGATCGATCTCACCGCCGAAGCGGAAAGTGTGGTTTCCGTGAGTCCAGCCAACCGTGTCCAGGATCACAAAGCTGTCTCCCAGCGCGCGTTGCAACTGCTGCGGAAAAGGCCCGAAGGCAAACGCGCCAAATTGCAGCCGGTAAATGTTGGGGTCCCCGTTGGCCGTGGGCAGATTGATCCCCACGTCCTTGCCGGTCACTGGCGGCACGTTGTTTAATTTGTCGCTGATGATGTTCACACCAAAGCGGAACTCATTCACCAGATTGTTGGAGAAGAGGTGCGTTTCCGTGATGCTGCCAACACGATTATGCAGCGGAATTTCCAAGGGAAAGTTCAGGTTGTTCGGCGCCGGGGGCCCGCCGGTCTGCACTTGAAACGAATCCGCCCCAAACGGCTGAAACGTGTCGGAGTCCGCCCAGAAAAACCGGAACGCAACACGATCCTTGTTGCCGTTGAACTCGCGATCCCAATTTGCGGTGAACTGATCATCGGTGAATTTGCCCGTTTCAGTCACCAGAAAAGGCACCTGCGTCCGGCATGGAGTAGTTGCCGGCACATTGGTCGGCAGCGGAAATAAGTAGCCCCCAGCTCCGCCTCCAAATTGATTACTCTTAAAGTTCAGAAGATTGAACGCTACCGGGTCGACATTCACGCCACTCGGCAGTCCGCAGTCCGCCGCCAATTTCGTAGCGGACTGGCGATCCGCCAACGGAACATAGGGGATCGTCGTGTTGATGAAGGTTCCAGCCGATGCCCCGCTCCGTTGGCGTGTACCCTGATAGTTCACGTAGAAATAACCAAGTTTTGCCGACGGGTCCACCTTGCCGCCAAAATCCCCACCGAAGATATTCTGCTGAATCACCGGCCGTTTGAAGCCAGCGGCATTCAGGAAAAAGTCGTTGGCGTCGAGCACCGTATTGCGGAAATATTCCCAGGCGTCGCCGTGATATTGCGATGTGCCGCTCTTCAGCGTGGCGTTGATGTTGCCGCCGCCGTTGCGTCCCTGCGTGGCGTCATACAAGCTGGTGCTCACCTTGAACTGGTCGATGGCGTCCGGATTGGGCAGCGGGGTATATGTCAGTTCGCCAAACGCGTAATCCGCCACCGAAATGCCGTCAATCAGGTAGTTGTTGTTGTCCTCACGCCCTCCATTGACGTGGATGAACACCTGCCCGCGCCCCAGTTGCGAAGCGTTGTTCAGGTCCGACGAAGCCCCCGCCGACAACGTAAGGATCTGCTGGAAGTTCCGCGTCGCCAGCGGCAGCGTGGTAATCGTCTGGGAACCCACAATCTCTCCCGTAGCCGCGTCGGACGTGTCGATCTGGCTGATCTGTGATTCCACCACCACCTCTTGTTGCGAGGAACTCACTTTCAACGTCGCGATCATGCGCGTCGTCTCGGTAATGGAGACGGCAATGCCCTTAAACTTGCTGGCGGCAAAGCCCGTCGCGTTCACCTCCACGGTGTAGTTGCCCACAGGCAGCAATGTGGCTGTAAATATTCCGGCATCATCGCTGGCCAGTTCGCGCACTTGCTGGCCGGTGGCCTCACTCGTGATTCTTATCTTCGCCCCGGACACCACTGCCCCGGACGCGTCCTGCACCGTTCCGCTGATCGCCCCGGTAGCGCCGCCCTGTGCAAACGCCAGGCAAGTCCAGGAAAGCATCAGTACCAACGTAGACAAATAGCGAAGCATAAACACGGCCACCCCCTTGGATTCCCTTTCGAGCTAGAAAGAGGACCACGTTCCCTAAATGGGAAGCACACTATCAGAGCTTTGGGCGAATTTCTAGACAAGACACATCACGGAAGTGGGCTTCAATCGGAACACCAGAAGACAGCCGCGGTGATACCGTACTCGATTAGCTGCGGGGTCGGAGCGATAGGCTTAACTAGTCCGCGGTCACGGCGGGAACTGCGCATCCATCGAGGGATTTCTTCAGGCTCAGGATCATCTGGACGACGCACTGATCCCCAATCGACGTGTTCAGCAGTGTGTGAAAGACCGCGTGTTCCGGCCATTCGACGTGGAAATATTTGCGGATGAAATCCGCTCGCTCCTGATCGACGGAATCCACCAGGACCTGGGCTTCCTCCTCACCTTTGCCGCGCGCTAGCAAGCGCCGCACTTTGTCTTCCCTGGGAGCGTAAAGAAACACGCGAAGAGTGTCTTGACGGTCGAGTAGAAACCGTTGCGAACCCCTTCCCACAATCACGGCGTTGCCGCTTTTCGCCGCGTGCTGAACCACTTTCTCCGTCATCTTCAAAATCGTCTCGCTGTCCACCAGATTGAGCTTGTGCGCGTTCAGGCTTCCTTCGTAACTCCCGCGCAAGAACGATTTGAAGAGCCGATAGTAAAGCGGATCGGTGCGCTCCTCGCGGACTTCGACAACGGACTTCGGGCAATTCGCGAGCCGCGCAATCTCTTCTGTCAGCAAGTGGTCCCAAAGCTTCCAGTCCAACTGCTTCGCCAACTGTTCGGCGATCTCGCCGCCGCCGCATCCATACTCCCGCTCAATTGTGATGATTCTGATCATGGCGTCCCCTGAAGCCCCATATCCTCTGACCGCACTCCATTCCCCATCATGGCACTTCGTTTATTCCACCACAATTGGCCCGCCACCGCCGGGATCGTTCTTCTTCAACGCGAAAGCCAGAAAAAACATGATCCCCGCGCCAACCGCAAGAACCATGAATGTATCGACGTACGCCAGGCTGGCGGCCTGATCTTGCACGGAGCGGTAAATCCGCGCGTACGCCTGCGCAATCGCGTCCGGCTTGCTCAATCCGCCCGAGTGAGCGATTTGCCCGGCAAGGCCATTTACCGAATTCTGAAAATTGGGGTTGTCGGGCCGCGCGTACTCCACCAGCCTGGCCTGATGGAATTGCGAGCGGCGCGCAATCAGCGTCGTCACCAGCGAAGTCCCCACGCTGCTCCCCATATTGCGCATGAAGTTCACGATGCCGGCCACCGCATTGTTTTTCTCCGGCGCGATTCCGATATACGCCACCAGCGTAATCGGCACGAACAGAAACCCCAATCCAATCACCTGAGTGATGCGCAGCAGCGTCGCGGCTCGAAAGCTGATCAGTAAATCAATCCGCTTCGTCGAATAGAACATGGCAATGGACAACAAAAACCAGCCCAGCGCGATCAGGTATCGCGCCTGCACTTTCGTCGTCAGCTTGCCCATAATGGGCATCTCCATCAGCAAGACCAGTCCTCCCGCGGAAAGTGCAAGCCCAGCCAACTGCGACGTGTAGCCCAAAAGCGTCTGCAAAAATTGCGGCATCAGCACCAGGCTGCTGAACAACAGGATTCCCAGCATGAACATCATCAGGTTCGCGCTCGCAAAATTAAAGCTGTTGAACATGCGCACATCGATGATCGGCGTTTTTTGAAACCATTCCCAGATCACTAGCGAAATCAAGCACACCGTCGCTGTTACAAATAACGTAGTAATGAACCGAGACCCGAACCAGTCGTCTTCCTGGCCCTTATCGAGCAACACTTGCAGCGAACCAATTCCCAAAGTCAACAAAGCGATGCCAATGTAGTCCAACTTAACGCCCGCCGCTTTTAACTTGGCCAAGTACGGTGGATCTTCCACAAACCGCCGCACCAGCAGCCAAGTCGCAACGCCAACCGGAATGTTAATAAAAAAAATCCAGCGCCAGGAATAGTTGAACGTAATCCAGCCGCCCAGGGTCGGCCCTATGGTCGGCGCCATGATTGCTGTGATTCCGTACAGAGCGAACGCCAACCCTCGCTTCTCTGGAGGGAAAGTGTCCGCCAGAATGGCTTGGGCCATTGGCTGCAATCCCCCGCCGCCCGCGCCCTGCAACACCCGGAACAGCAGAAGCATCCCAAGGCTCGGCGCGATCCCGCAAAGCAAAGAGCTGATCGTAAACACCGTTAAACAGATCATGAAAAATCGCTTCCGCCCCAGCGCGCCGGCAAGCCAGCCGCTGATCGGCAGGATGATGGCATTCGAGACCAAATACGACGTCAGCACCCACGTGCTCTGATCGTTGCTCGCGGCCAGATTCCCCGCCATGTACGGCAGCGCCACGTTCGCGATGCTCGTGTCCAGCACCTCCATGAATGCCCCAAGTGCCACAACCACGGCGATCAGCCACGGATTGTATTTGGGCCGCCAGACATCCTGATCGAGCGTGAGCGTCGCGGAACTCATCTAAGCGAAACATCGGGAACCACGTTCATGCCCGGCCGAAGTTGGCGGTCCCGATTCTCTCCCTGGTCGAGAACAATCTTTACCGGAACCCTCTGCACAATTTTCACGTAGTTGCCGGTGGCATTTTCCGGCGGCAGCAGGCTGAACAGCGGCCCGGTCGCCCCCGCAATACTATCCACGTGGCCTTTTAAAGTTCGCCCCGTCGAGTCGACATGAATTGTTGCTTTCTGGCCCACGCGCATATGCTTCAGTTGCGTCTCTTTGAAATTGGCCGTCACCCAAACCTGGTCGAGCGGCACCACGGTAAGCAGTTGCTGCCCGGGTTGCACATTCAGGCCCACCACCACCGTCTTGTTCACTTCGCCGGAAACCGGCGCCACGATTTTGGTGTATTGCAGATTCAGCTCGGCTTGCTCAAGTAGCGCCCGCTTTTGCTCCACGTCGGCGATCGCGGCGCGCACCCGCGCTTTCGTGGAGGATACTTGCTGCGGCCCGGTTTCCGCCGATTGGTAGTTGGCATCCGCCTGCACCACGCGGCTATGCGCCTGTTGAACAAATTGTTGCGCAGCGGCTTCATTGGCAAGGGCTGCCGCTATCGCGGCCGTGCTGGACTTGGCCGCGGCCAGCGCCTGATCGTAAACCTGCTCGGACACTTCACGCTTGTCCACCAAAAGCTTGTAGCGGCGGAGATCGTCTTGCACTTTCACGTCGTTTGCCTCGGCCTGTTCCAACTGGGCATGTGCCGCGGCAAGTTGCCGTTCAGCGGCGATCACCCCGGCCGTGGTGTTTACGATATCGGACGCGGTGGACTTCAGTTGACTCGAAGTGCTCACCGAAGTGATCGGCACAGTGATGTTCAGCGATTGCGCCGTCGCTTCGGCATTGGCCAGATTTGCCTGTGCTTGCGCAACCGCAACCTCGTAATCCTTCGGATCAATCTCCACCAGCAGGGTTCCCCTTTCCACCCACTGGTTGTCGTCCACGTTTACCTTGATTACGTACCCCGAAATTCGCGCGCTCACAGGATACAGATGAACGTCGGCCTGCGCGTCGTCGGTGGATTCGTAGCTGCTCAGGTACCGCCACAAAAAAAATCCTCCGACCACCACAACCACGGCAATCGCCGAAATCATCATGAACTTTCGGCTCTTCCGATTCCGGTAGCCACGCACTTTACGCGCGTCTCCCGCCGGTGGCGGCGGATTGCTCGAGGCTTCGCTGCCAGACCCAGACACCGAACGGGATGCCTTCTCTTCGGCCATATTCATTGTCCTTTGAAGTATTCCTTGACGCCTTCTTCGCCGACGCCAAGAGCCCGCGCCAGGGAGATTTTGGCAAAATTGAAGCTGTAGAGGCTCGAGATGTACTGCTCGTGCGCGCGCGCCACCGCTTCCTGGGATTGCACGACCTCTACCGTATCGGTAACGCCGGCCTTGAAACGATCGCGCGATTGCGCCAGCGTCTCCTCCGCCAGCTCAATGTTGCTCTGCGCGACCTTAACTTCTTCCGCCGACGATTCCAGATTGAGCAATGCCGCGCGAACATCAGAGTCAATCTGCCCGCGCAGATTGTCCAGCCGTTCGCGGCTCTGCTCGAGCCTCGCATCGGCCTGCAAAACATCGCCATGAACGCTGCCTCCCAGAAAAATTGGTATTGACAGCGTTCCGCGCACGTCGAACACCTGCGTTGCAGTGGAAGGATGCGCTCCTGCCGTGCCATAGTCCGCGTCAAAGGAAAGCGACGGCCAATATCCCGCCGTCGCCGCCTTTCGCGAAAATTGTGCTGCGCGCACATCCGCCATCGCCGCCTGGTAATCCGAGCGTGACGCGTATGCGTGTTTCAAGGCATCTTCGACCGTGATCCCCTCGAATGGACGGTATGGCGATTTGTCCGTGAATTCGAACTGCTGGCCGGGAGCAAGCCCGATGACTCGGGCAACGGTAAGCTTCTGGATCGCGAAATTGTTTTTCGCCTGAATCAATTGCTGCTGGCGGGTCTGGAGTTCCACCTTCGCCCTCAGCCCGTCGATGGCAGGCGAAGTTCCCGCGGTCACCTGATCCGACGCCTGATCAAATAACGCCTGCGCGGTCTCCACCTGCGCCGCGGCGGTTTCGATGCGAGCCGCGTCAGCGATCGCCTGCAAGTACGTATACCCCACGGCCAGCACGACAAGATCCCGCGCATCCTTAAAGGTGTATTCCGAGGATTTCAAATTCTGATTTGCCGCGCGCGTCGCGTTGATCGACTTCCAGTCGAACAGGGTCTGAGTGACAGCCAGCCGCGCGTCAAAATAGGAAAAGGGGCCAATGGATACCGGAATTTGGAGCCCGCCAAAGCCCGTCAGACCTTCTTCGGAAAGGTTGATTTTCGAATCGGCGACATATGGCCCAGCCGTCACGTGCGGCAGCAGCGCGCTTAACTGCTCCCAGCGTTGCCCGCGAGCGGCGCGAATGTCGGAGTTTGAGAGCAGCAACCCGAGATTTTGTTTTAATCCACGGTTGATGGCGTCCTGTAACGAAAGTGGGAGAATTCCGGGAACCAGTTTCGCCGGCACGCTGCCGGAGAACGGGTTCACTCCCTGCGTTCCTGGAATTGCTTGGCCCGGACTGCTCGTGCCAGTTGTTACTTCACTTTGTGCAAAGGTTGCTGCGGCTCCAACAAAGAAAAGCCCCGCCAACAGCAAACCGCGGCCTAGCCCGTAACTGAGCCTCAAGGAGCCCTCCTTACCTCGAAGTCTTATTAAGCGAAGATGCGAAGGGGAATTATCCTAATCCCGCCAACCAGTTAGGACAAGCACCGAATACACCTGGCAAAAATCCGATGCCAAATCTTGCCAAAATGGACACTAATATTTTCGCTAAACCTACGCAAGATGGGGGACGATCGGACCTATAAGCGAAGAGCTGAGCCCGTCCAACGGGCATATGCCGGCCGCTCAACTACGTCGAATTGATTGAGGGAGTGAAAAAAGAGTCGGCAGTTAATGCCTTGAATTCAGCCTAGGGCGCAGATGCGGCGCCAAGCACAATGGCACCGCGTGCCCAGTAACTTTCTATTGCTGCCACCCGCCGCCAAGCACTCGATAGAGTTGCACGAGGCTCTGATACTCCGTGCCGCGCGCCTGCGCAAGCACCAGCTCCGCGGAAAAAAGCGACCGCTGGCCGTCCAACACTTCCAGGTACGTGGTGGTGCCTCCGCGGTAGCGCATGATCGACAGACGGACCGATTCCTGCAAATCCGCGACGGTCTGCTCCTGACGCACCCGGACCTCATGGTTTTTCTGGTAGCCGATCAGCGCGTCCGATACGTCTCCGAATGCGCGCTGAATCGCCTGCCGGTAAGAAATCAGCGCCTGTTGATGCTGCGATTCGGCCAGCCGCAAATTTCCGCGAAGCGCTCCACCCGTGAAAATCGGCTGGCTCACTTGGGCGCCGTAGGCCCAGATTCCCAACTGCGTACTCTGCAGGCTTGTGAACGCGCTGCTCCGCCCAAATGCTCCCCCGCCGGAACCCGTCAGCGCGATTTGCGGAAAAAACTGGGCCTTGGCTACTCCAATTTGCGCGTTCGCCGCCACCAGGAATTGCTCCGCCTCGCGAATGTCCGGCCGCCGCTCCAGCAGCGCCGACGGCAAGCCGGGCGGCACATCAGGAGGAAGATTCTGCTCAACAAGCGTCCGGCCACGCGGCACGCCCTGAGGATAGTCGCCGAGGAGAATGCTGATCGCATTTTCTTCCTGCGCGATTTGCCGCTCCAGGTCCGGTACAGTGGCATTTGCCGAATCCAGCACCTGCTGCGCCTGCAAAACGTCCAGCTTTGTGGCCACCCCGTGGTCAACACGAAGCTTGGTGAGCTTCACCGAGTCTTCCTGTGTCGTTATCGTGTCGTGCGTGATTTGGAGCTGCAGATCAAGCTGCAGGAGCGCAAAATAGTCGCTCGCCACGTCGCTCACCAGCGTCAGTATCACCGTCTGCTGCGCATCCTTCGTCGCCAGCAATTCCGCGCGCGAAGCCTCCGTGGCCCGCCGCAGTTTGCCGAAGAAGTCCAACTGGAACGCCGCATCGCCCGTCAGCGTCAGGAAGTTCGACGTGGTCTGAAAGTTGTGTTCCTTCCCGCCACTGAAATCGCCATTGCCAGTCACTTGCGGAAACAGATTCGAGCGTGTTATCTGAACCTGCGCGCGCCCCGCATTGATCCGCTCTGTCGCCAACTGCAAATCGTAATTCTGCTTCAGCGCCGTCCGGATCAACTCCTGCAACGTCGGATCCTGGAACACCTGCCACCAGGGCAAGTCCGCGTAGGAAGCCACCTGCGGCTGCACCTGCGGCCCATCCTTCAATTCGCGGTATTCCGTAGGCGTCTGAACAGCAGGTCTCTTATAGTTCGGCCCGACTTTGCAGCCAGTCACCAAATAAGAAACCACCATCGCGCACATCACTGGCGCCACTCTCTTCATAAGTCTCTCCGACGTTCCTCCCACGCTGTCTCTGGCGAAGTCCATGTCAGTCTCCCGGCGCCGGTAATGGCTCAGCCGGCAAACTTCCCGCGGCTCTCTCTTTATCCGCGCCCGACCATTTCTCAACCATATAAAAAATCGCCGGAATAAAGAAAATTCCCAGCGCGCTGGCGGCGCACATCCCGCCGATCACCGTTGTGCCCATGATTTGGCGGGCCACGGAACCCGCGCCGCTCGCCGTCCACAGCGGCACGCAACCTAAGATGAACGCAAACGACGTCATCAAAATGGGCCTGAGACGCAGCCGTGCGCCTTCCAGCGCCGCATCCGCCAACGGCTTGCCCTTTTCGAATTGGTCCTTTGCAAACTCGACGATCAAAATCGCATTCTTGGCAGCCAAACCGATAAGCATCACCAGCCCGATCTGCGAGTAGACGTCGCTCTCCATCTGCACCAGGTATGGCGGCAGAAATACGCTCTGCAAGAAGCGGCGCAAGTACAAAACTGCGAAGGCGCCGAAAATCGCTACTGGCGTGCTAAGCAAAACGCTAAACGGCAACGACCAACTTTCATAGAGCGCTGCCAAGATGAGGAAAACGAACAAAAGGGAAAGTCCGAAAATCACCGAGGCCGGTACACCTTCACGGGCTTTTTGTTCCTGAAACGACATCCCCGAGTAGTCGAAACCCATTTCGCGCGGCATGGTCTGTTTGAAGACTTCTTCCAGCGCCGCAGTGGCTTGATCTGCGCTATAACCAGGCGCGGCGCTGCCATTAAGCTGCGCGGAACGGTACTCGTTGAAGCGAAGCAGAAATTCCGGGCCGAGGCGAGGTTTCATAGTGACCAAAGTCGAAAGCGGAACATTTTGTCCTTTGTTGTTGCGAACGTAGAATTGGCCGACGTTCTCCGCCTTTGCGCGATCTTCGCCTTCCGCTTCAATGTACACCTGCCACTGGCGGCCGAAGCGATTGAAATAGTTGATGAAATAGCCGCCCATGAAGGCCTGGATGGTCTTGTACACATCGCTGAGGTTCACGCCCTGCTTCAAAACTTTGTCGCGGTCCACATCGGCAAATTGCTGAGGCACGTTTGGCAAAAAAGTCGTGCTCAGGCTGGCTATTTCCGGCCGCTTTCGGGCAGCTTCCATAAAGGTGGCCAGGTTTTTCGTAAGGAACTGAATATCACTGCCTGAACGGTCTTCCAGCATGAACGTAAAGCCTCCGGCGGTTCCCACACCCGGAATCGCCGGCGGAGAAAACCCGAACGCCACGGCACTCGGCAGCTTGCTCAACTGCTGATTCAGATGCGCCTTAAGGGTTTGAAACTGCTCTTCACGCGTCTTGCGCTCATCCCAGAGCTTGAAGTTCACGAAGAACGTCGCGTTGTAAGTGGTGCGCGCAAAGCTCAGTAAGCTGAATCCGACAAAGCAGGTGGACTGGGCAACACCCGGCGTATCCATGATGACTTTTTCGACTTGCTCGACGACAGCACTAGTGCGCTCCAGCGAAGCGCCATTCGGAAGTTGCATGCTAACGTAGGCGTAGCCTTGGTCTTCGTCGGGAAGGAAACTCGTTGGGACGCGGTTGGCGAAAAAGAAGCCTGCGGCGGCAAAAACAACCAGCAGCACGACGACTACCCCGGTTTTCTTCACCAGGACGGCGCTCCAGCCTACATAACCCTCGGTGGCGCGATCGAAAACCCGGTTGAACCAGTCGAAGAATTTTTGCAGCAATCCGCCGCTCTCTTTCTTTGGCTTGAGCAGTAGCGCCGCCAGCGCCGGACTGAGAGTGAGCGCGTTGAAGGCGGAAAGCAAAACGGAGATGGCAATGGTGACGGCAAATTGTTGATAGAGCTTGCCGGTGATTCCGGGAATGAACGCCGTCGGCACGAATACGGCGGAAAGCACCAGCGCGATTCCAACCACGGGGCCGGAAAGCTCTTCCATCGCCTTCAACGCCGCGTCCTTCGGCGTCATGCCTTCTTCAATGTGGCGTTCCACGCCCTCGACCACCACGATGGCGTCGTCCACCACCAGGCCGATCGCCAGCACCAGGCCGAAGAGCGACAGCGTATTGATGGAAAAACCGAACACCGGGAAGAGTATGAATGTGCCTATCAGCGAGACGGGCACGGCAAGAAGTGGAATCAGCGTGGCGCGCCAGCCCTGTAAAAAGATATAGACCACAAGGATGACCAGAGCCAGCGCGATCAACAGCGTGATCACAATCTCCTTGATGCCTTCGGTGACGGCCCGCGTAGTGTCTAGGGCAACGGTATAGTCCAGGTCGTTTGGAAAGCGCTGCTTCATCTGCGCCATCAGCTTGTTCGCCGTGGCCGCAGCCTGAACCGCATTTGAGCCCGGAATCTGATAAAGTGCAAGAACGGCGCTGGGCTTGCCATTGTAGCGCCCGGCGATGCTGTAGTCCTGTGATCCCAACTCGATGCGGGCCACATCACGGACACGAACGATACCGCCATCCGGGTTCTCACGTACCACGATTTGTCCGAACTCTTCTGGCGAAACGAGCCGGCTCTGCGCGAGAACCGCATACGTAAATTCCGTGCCCTTGGGAGCAGGCTCGCCGCCAGCTTTTCCGGCCGGATTGACGGTGTTTTGCGCCTGAACGGCGCTGATGATCTCTGGGACCGTAACCCCGAGCTTCGCTAATCGGTCCGGTTCCACCCACATGCGCATCGCGTATTGCCCGGCGCCGAACACATTGACGATACCGATACCGTATGAGCGGAGCAGCGGATCGACCAGATTGATGTAGGCGTAGTTGGCCAGAAACGTGGCGTCATAAGTTCCGTGGGGAGAGTAGAGGTCGAACAATATCAACGGCGCAGTGGGGGATTTGCGCACAGTGATTCCATAATTGTTAACGTCCACGGGAAGCTGGGAGGCGGCCTGCGTCTCGCGAGATTGTGCGAGAATGAAATCGTTGTTGGGGTCCGTCTTCGCGTCGAAATCGACGATCAAGGTCGTCGACGAGTTTCCGGTAGTATTCAGCGAATACATGTAGTTCATGTTGTCTACGCCGCTCATTTGTTGCTCGAGAGGCGTGGCCACGGCTTGTTCCAGGGTTTGCGCATCGGCGCCGACATAGGTGGCGAGA